>BNJS01002093.1_pt1 | contig 434632 bp, 539 predicted proteins | sample 8540461 | NCBI WGS metagenome assembly BNJS01 (sample SAMD00202454, study PRJDB9452) | human saliva metagenome | isolation source: human saliva | place: Japan | reverse complement strand
TAGTAAAAACGCTGCGTGGAGCAGTATATATAGATGAGTCTCAGGAATCCGCTTTTAGAGAGGCTGCTGGAAATGAGTCAAAAGTTAGAGAAATCTGCTGTCACCATTGCAAAGTTTGTAGTCACCAGTTGCAAATGCAATCTATCAGCCACGTATTTCCGTCAAGATATTGCGCGTTTATTGTGAGCGATAGTTGGTAGGTCTGCCTTTATTCTGCTGAAACCGATAATCCAGATACAGCTCAAGAAGGCTCAATCGCGGAGAGCTGCTCGTCTGATTTGGGATGTATCGCTTCCCATCGCCTGCGCATCGACTGGCGAATCGTTTTCTTCGATTTGAGCAATGGGAGCCTCACGCAAAAATCCGTCGTTCAAATTCACGTTTATCTTTGGGTTAGTGCCAGTCGTGGAATCGGCATATTTTAAAAATAATCAGTTTAACGGAGGCGTCATACCGGCGGCACTTTTTACACGTTTCATTCTTTTTCTAAAAACATTAATGAGAAATAACTCTTGTCGGGTCACTTACCCTAGCGATGCGGTGGATTTAATAATCAGTATCTTCTCCGAAGGCCGTACAAAGCGTTGGTGTTATCTGTCACGGGAGTATTGGGCAGCGAAACAGGACTGGGTCAACCAGACGCGAATTCTTCGATACGCTAAAAGAGAAGAACCTGTCCTCATCATGCCTTCGGGGAAAATCATTTCTACGCAGACCAACCATGGAACTATACGGAACTATGGAGAATTTCATCGGGGTGGAGCTCCAGAAATCTCACGCCGAATGTTTCCTATTTCTCGAAAACACGTGAAGACTTAGGGCACTGCTGGGCTTTCGATGGTGGATACGGGGCGCTTCGAAACGGCATCAAATATCCCGATACCTTTAGCGTGATTGGGGCGTTCTCTAGCGCGATTAAGAAACAGGCACTTCCACCAGAGGAGATTCCAGAAGCACCGTTCTTTTTAAGAAAAAGCTTTTTGGAGGCGGTCTTCAAAGATGAGGAGACCTTTGTGGCGGAAGGCAATCAGTTGTATCATGCCGTCCAAACCATGGAGCATAAGGACGCGCTCTCGATTTTTATGGCATGTGGTACAGAAGATTGGCTTTTGGAAGACAATCGTAGCTATAGCAGCTTTTTGAAAGAACAAGCAGTGTCGCTAACGTATAAAGAGCACGTTGGCGGACACGAATGGGATTTCTGGGACTGGGCGATGAAGCAGTTCCTAGACTGGTGGATTCCAGAAGATGCAGACCAAGGCGTGTCTAGCGGGAACGTGAAATCGTAAGACGAGCGCGATATTGTTGCAAGCATCGGGTTTGAATGGTAGAATATTTTGTATATTAGAGCGATGAACAAGAGGAGTAAAATGACTTTGTTTACGAGAGAGGGAAGACTTGGTGCAACTTCCTAGCAAATTCATTTGAAGGTAGCTTGTGAGCTTACTCTATGAAAAGAAGTAATAGAGTACGGAGACGACACTTCGTTACCAACATTGAGGCGTAATAAATGATTACGCGAATATTAGGTGGTACCACGAATTTAATCGTCCTATGGAGAGTGTCTTCATAGGATTTTTTTATTGGACACAAACAAGATACAAGGAGGAAAATCAATGGCTAAAGAAATGTCATCTAAGTTTCAACCACAAGAAGTTGAAGCTGGTAAATATCAATGGTGGGTTGATTCAGGCGTCTTCCATCCAAACGAAGATCCAAACGCTGAACCTTATTCAATCGTTATCCCGCCACCAAACGTAACAGGGAAATTACACTTAGGACATGCTTGGGACGTAACGTTACAAGACATGATTATCCGTCAAAAACGCATGCAAGGGTTCGACACTTTATGGTTACCAGGGATGGACCATGCGGGTATCGCAACACAAGCAAAAGTTGAAGAAAAATTACGCGGAGAAGGCTTATCTCGTTATGACCTTGGCCGTGAAAAGTTCCTAGAACAAACATGGGAATGGAAGGAAGAATATGCCAGCCATATCCGTGAACAATGGGCAAAAATGGGGATTTCTGTAGACTACCGCAGAGAACGTTTCACATTAGATAAAGGGTTATCTGACGCCGTGAAGAAAGTCTTCGTTACTTTATACGAAAAAGGCTTAATTTACCGTGGTGAATACATCATCAACTGGGACCCTAAAGCGAAAACTTCATTATCGGATATCGAAGTAATTCATAAAGACGTAGAAGGTGCGTTCTATCATATGAACTACCCTCTAGCAGACGGAAGTGGATTCCTAGAAATCGCAACGACTCGTCCAGAAACACTTCTTGGAGATACAGCGGTTGCGGTTCACCCAGACGATGAACGTTACCAAGCATTAATCGGCAAAACAGTTATCTTGCCACTAATGAACCGTGAAATTCCAATCATCGCTGACGAATACGTTGAGCAAGATTTCGGAACAGGGGTTGTAAAAATCACTCCAGCGCACGATCCGAACGACTTTGAAGTAGGGAACCGTCATAACTTACCTCGTATTAACGTGATGAACGATGATGCGACTATGAACGAGTTAGCGGGTAAATACGAAGGTATGGACCGTTTTGCGGCGCGTAAAGCTATCGTGAAAGATTTAGAAGAAGCTGGCCTTCTTGTGAAAATCGAAAAACATTTACACAGCGTTGGGCACTCAGAACGTACAGACGTCGTTGTTGAACCACGTCTTTCAAAACAATGGTTCGTGAAATGGGACCGTTGGCAGAGCAAGCCATCAATGCGCAACGTGCAGAAGGTGACAACACAGTAAACTTCTACCCACCACGTTTCAACGATGCGTACTTACGTTGGATGGAAAACATTCATGACTGGGTTATTTCACGTCAATTATGGTGGGGACACCAAATTCCAGCTTGGTATCATAAAGAAACAGGTGAAGTGTATGTAGGCATGGAAGCTCCAAGCGACAGCGAAAATTGGACACAAGATCCAGACGTATTAGATACTTGGTTCTCATCTGCATTATGGCCATTTTCAACAATGGGTTGGCCAGACGAAGAGTCAGCTGACTACAAACGTTACTATCCAACTAAACACACTTGTAACAGGATACGACATCCTTACTTTCTGGGTAAGCCGTATGATGTTCCAAGGGTTAGAATTTACAGGCAAACGTCCATTCAAGAACGTTTTAATCCACGGATTGATTCGTGATAGCGAAGGACGTAAGATGAGTAAGTCTCTTGGGAACGGGGTTGACCCAATGGAGGTTATCGAGCAATATGGTGCCGATGCGCTTCGTTGGTTCTTAGCAAACGGTTCTGCTCCAGGGCAAGACGTTCGTTACTCAACAGACAAGATGGATGCTGCATGGAACTTCATCAACAAGATTTGGAACGCAAGCCGTTACGCATTAATGAACGTGGGCGACTTAACAGCGGACCAAGTGGATATCACTGGTGAGAAGACTCTTGCGGATAAATGGATTTTAACGCGCTTGAATCAAACAATCGGCAAAGTAACAGAACTCTTCGAGAAATTCGAATTCGGTGAAGCAGGACGTCTTTTATATCGCTTCATCTGGGATGACTTCTGTGACTGGTATATCGAAATGTCGAAAGAAACTTTAGCAGGGGACGACGAAGCTGCGAAATTAACAACACGTAGCATTCTTGTATATGTATTAGATAACACATTACGTCTATTACACCCAATCATGCCTTTCGTAACAGAAGAAATCTGGCAATCTGTTCCTCACGTTGGGGAATCATTAGTAGTGGCTACTTACCCAACCGTTCACCCAGAACAAATGGACGAAAAAGCAGCCGAAGAAATGGAATTCTTAATGGACTTCATCCGTTCAGTACGTACGGTTCGTAATGAAATGAACACACCATTATCAAAACCAATTAACATCATTGCGAAAGTGAGCGACGCAGCGCACTACGCAATCTTGAAAGAAAACGAATCTTACATTGCACGCTTCTCAAATCCAGAAGAATTCGTGTATGGGGAAGACGTTGAAGCGCCATCTGATGCAGTTACTTCAGTCATCACAGGTGCTGAAATTTACTTACCATTAGCAGTTTTAATCAACATCGAAGACGAAATCGCTCGTCTTGAAAAAGAAGCAGAGAAATTGCAACAAGAAGTGGATCGTGTCGAGAAGAAATTATCGAACGAGAAATTTGTGGCAAAAGCTCCTGCAGCGGTTGTTGAAGCTGAACGTGCAAAAGGTGCGGACTATCAAGCACAACGTGAAGCCGTGTTAGAACGTATCGCAACATTGAAGAAAATCTAATCCGTTGTAACGGTGGGGAGAGCGTATGAGCAGTCATGCGCTCTCTTTTGTATGTTACGGCGGGACATTTTCTGTTATGATAAATGAGGAAAACAGGAGGTGAGTGAATGATTCAAGAGTGGTTAAAAAAGAGTGAGAGTATTCCGCGCAAACATGGATTGTACCGCATGGAAGCTATCCTAGGGGCGCTTGGAAATCCGGAACGAGGGCTGAAGAGTATTCATATTGCGGGGACGAATGGAAAAGGGTCCACAGCAGCGATGGTGACGGCCTTTGCGAAGGCACATGGGTTGCGAGTAGGGACATTCACTTCACCGCATATGGACAGTATCAGGGAACGCATTCAGCTAGACGGAGTGCCTCTTGAAGAAGAACCGTTCTGGAAAGCCGCATCTCTTGTAAGAGAAGTGGAGCGCCGCTTATTAGAAGAGTGGGGAGCCTTAACTATTTTGAGATTTTAACGGCGATGATGTTTGTCGTCTTTCAACAGGAAGCGGTCGACCTGGCGATTATTGAAGTCGGGATTGGAGGTCTTCTCGATAATACGAATGTCGGCCATCCACTCGTCAGTGTCATTACGACGATTGGATTGGACCACCAAGACTTACTTGGAAGTACGTTGGAAGAAATTACGGCGCAAAAAGCAGGGATTATTAAGTCTGGGCAGCAAGTGGTTGTCGGGCCAGTCACGCGTGAATGTATGGATGTCATACGAGATACCGCTAGTCAACAAGGCGCAATAGTTCAGGCGTTTGGGGAGAATTTTTCACTAGTAGATGATTCGTATCAAGACGAAGCATTCACGATTTCACTAGAACACCTAGCCCTCCAAGGAGCCTTTCAAAAGGAGAATGCGACCGTTGCGATTCGAGCATTTCGCGCGTGGATGGAAGCTACTGGTAGAAGTGTGCATGCCGAATGCATCGAGGCGGCCCTACGAGTGGTTTCATGGCCAGGACGCATGGAAGTGTTGCAGGAGGCGCCACTTGTAATCATCGATGGTGCCCATAATTTACCAGCCATCGAGCGACTCGTTCAAAACATGACGGCTCATGTTGGCAAGAGACAGACGCTGTTATTTAGCGCGCTTACTCGAAAAGATAGTAAACAGATGATTCTAAGATTGCAGGAAGCTCTTCCCTACGTGAATATCATCTTGACGAGTTTCCATCCTTCAAAGGGACAGTCAATTGCTAGAAGTGATGTAGAAGCGTACTTAGATTCTCCTCAGATTTCTTATGAAGAAAGCTTTGAAGATGTCATCGACCGTTTCGCCAGTGTAACAGACGATAAGAGTGAATTATGGGTGACAGGGTCATTGTATTTTATCGCCGAAGTTCGTCATTGGTGGAAGAACCGTAAGCCCAAAGAAGAATAGACTTCGTAACTCTTTGTAGAGAAAACAAAGAGGAAGTGTCACAATGATTGAATCAAAATTATTAGAAGTACCTTTAAGCGCCATGCCACGAGAACGCCTCGAACGGTATGGCGCTAAAGTGCTTGAAACACACGAATTACTCGCGATATTACTACGAACGGGCTCCAAGGATTTAAACGTCCTGCAGCTGGCAGTCGTAGTCTTAAACACCTTCGAGGACTTGCATTCGCTGAAGATGGCGAGTCTGGACGAACTCATGCAGATTAACGGCATCGGTCGAACCAAGGCGATTGAACTCAAGGCAGCCATGGAACTCGGTGTGCGTTTAAGCAATGCCGCGCAAATGAAACTCGGGAAGATTACGTCCTCCAAGATGGCTGGCCAGTGGATTGTGCAGGAGTTGAAGGATGCCTATCAGGAACATCTCGTCGCCTTGTATTTGAACACGAAAAACGAGATTATCAAGAAGAAAATGATCTTCATCGGTGGGTTGAATAGTGCAGTGGCGCATCCTCGAGAAATCTTCCGGGAGGCCGTACGGTTTTCGGCGGCGCGCGTCATCATTGGGCATAATCATCCAAGCGGCAACCCTGAACCCTCCCAAGCGGATATCGATTTTACGCGTCGCTTGATGGAGTGCGGTGAACTCATGGGCATCGAGCTCCTAGATCATTTCGTCGTCGGAGGAGAGGAGTATATTTCTTTAAAAGAATTCGGCGTTTTTTAAAAACGATTCAAAAGAATGTAAAAATTGAATTATGAAAAAAGATGAAAGCAGATTGTTTTCGATTTTCACGAAAAATATTATTGATAATTAACGAAACGATTCGGAAAAAACGCACGAAACGGCAATTGTTCTACTTAATTCTCAGTGAAATCGGAAATACTCTTGCAATTTTACCTGTGAGATGTTATACTTATGTTGTGTTTTTGTTATGTAAAGAAATTGTGTAAAGTATTACTCCTTTCGAACCATTAGCAAGAATATCAATAACAAGTGCTATGGCACAAGGAGGAAATGTTCATGGAACAAGGTACAGTAAAATGGTTTAACTCAGAAAAAGGTTTTGGGTTTATCGAACGTGAAGGTGGAAACGATGTATTCGTACACTTCTCAGCAATCCAATCAGAAGGATTCAAAACATTAGAAGAAGGACAAGCAGTTCAATTCGATGTTGAAGAAGGCGCTCGTGGACCACAAGCAGCTAACGTAGTTAAACTATAATTAGTATTAACTTTGACGCCACCGGTTTTCCGGTGGTTTTTTGTGTGCAAAAATAAAAACTTGAAGTCTAAAATGAACAAATTTGGCTATGTGTACTGACCCCAAAAAGTTAGACAATTAATTTAAGCAAAGGATTTAGTTCTGTATTGCACAGGACTAAGTCCTTTTAATTTTACTTTGATTCGTTTGTTGTTGTAATAATCAATATAGTCGACGATTGCCCTCTCAAGTTCCTATAGACTTAAATGTCTGCTCATAGCCATAAAACATCTCTGATTTAAGAATGCCAAAGAACGATTCCATCATGCCATTGTCAGTACTATTACCCTTGCGGGACATAGATGGCTGAATGCCCTTATCTTCTAAAAAACTATGATAAAACTCATGCTGGTATTGCCATCCCTGATCACTGTGGAGAATAGTACTCTCATATTGTTCATCTCTAAAAGCTTGTTTTAACATATCTTTTAATTGGTCTAAATTTGGTGAAGACGAAAGGGAATAAGCTATAATTTCGCTGTTATAACCATCTAAAATTGGTGATAAATATAGTTTTTGGTTACTTGTTGGGATAGAAAATTCCGTAATGTCTGTATAGCACTTTTCCATCGGTTTTTCAGCTTCAAATTGGCGTTGAATAATGTTTCCAACTCTCTTTCCAACGGTTCCATGATAAGAAGAGTACTTACGTTTTCGACGAATACGAGCCTTTAGACCTAACATTTTCATCAGGCGTTGTACCTTTTTATGGTTTACGATGAAACCACGGTTTCTAAGCTCAAGAGTAATACGACGATAGCCATAATTTCCTTTATGCTCGTTATAAATAGTTTCTATTTCGTTTTTTACGGCCTGATTCTTATCTTCTAGGTTTAGCTGCTTTAAGTGATAGTAGTAAGTTGAACGAGCAAGTTTAATAATCTTTAGAAGAATATCCAAAGGAAACTCTGGCACTAACTCTCTGACAATCTGTGTCTTTCTTCTTTCTCTTTTTCCTCCTTCAAGCGGAGTTCTCTCAACTTTTTTAGAATGGCATTCTCCGCTCTTAAATACTCATTTTCAGCCTGAAGGCGTTCTAGTTCTGTCATCTCTTCTGATTTTTTCTTTGGCTTACGGCCCATATTAAGTAGTCTCCCTCTTGTTTTCTCAACAATAGTATACTTATTTTTCTTGTATTGTGCGAGCCAGTTATAAAGCATCGCAGGACCTGGAAGACCGTATTCAAGAGAAACTCTTTCTATACTCAAACCTTTATGTAAGACTTTATCAATCATTTCTTGTTTTATTTCTGGAGGATAATAAATATTCTTCCCTTTTTTACTATCTCTAAACCATAACGATCAATCAATTTAATCATATAGACAAGATTTCTCGCATTTATACCGAACGTATCTGCAAGTCGTGCGTAGCTAACTCCTTGTTTTCTGAGTTCATAAATTTGAACTTTATCCTCATAAGTTAATTTCATAAAAAAGCACCCCAAAAGTTAGATTTTCTGTCTAACTTTTGGGGTGCACTCATATGTCCATATATGGTATATTTGTCCTCCCCTCCTAAGAATTTCTTTTTTTATTTTTTTGTACTTTTTTTTAGTAAGTTGGTTTCAAAATTATTGGTGATTTTTTTGTTAGAAGCTGCCCCAGCTGGAATGGGAGAAACAAGAACGAATCGATTTGTTGAAAAAAACGAAGAGCATTCGGATTCTATAGGAATAATAATAGCGATCATAATCGATGTGAATTACTGACTCTGGAAATTCATTTCCTAGAGTCAGTTTGAAGCTCGATAGGAAACGAGACCAGGGCTCGTTCCGGTATAGCTATTGTTATTCCTATGAAGACATCCGAAAGTGCTCGTAGTTTTTCAAAACAACACTAAAAACCCTTATCGTTTGCTTTTCAGCTTTTTAACCGAAAGGTTTTCTACCTGAAAAAAATCACTAAAGTGTTACAGAAAACGTTTTAATATTACGAAATAAAAAAGTTTCCTAAAAATCTATAAAATACAAGAATAAAAAGCTAAATTCTGCTATACTAGAATAGAATTCTTACAGCCAAGTCTGTAGAAGAATTATCTAAGGAGGAAACAGTGTGGTTGCATTAAATTTTAAAGCACAAAATATCGGAATTGACTTAGGCACAGCTAACACGATTGTTTATCTAGAAGATGAGGGAATCGTCACACGTGAACCTTCCGTTGTTGCAAAAAATATCGTTACAGAAGAAATTATCGCAGTAGGAAAATCTGCATTTGAAATGATTGGTAGAACACCAGAAAATATCGTGGCATTACGCCCAATGAAAGATGGCGTAATCGCTGACTACAATACAACGACAGCAATGTTGAAATACTTCATTCAGTCGATTGTGGGCCGCTCATTCTTTAAACCAGTGGTCATTATTTGTGTGCCAAGTGGCATTACAGACGTTGAAAAAAGAGCCGTTTTAGACGCGACAAAATATGCAGGAGCTAAAGAAGCGTATGTGGTTGAAGAACCATTCGCGGCTGCGGTTGGAGCAGGACTTCCTGTCACAGATCCAACTGGAAGCATGATTGTCGATATCGGTGGCGGTACGACAGACGTGGCGACGATTTCGCTTGGTGGAATCGTGAATAGCCGTTCGATTCGTGTCGGAGGAGACGAGTTAAACGAGTCTATTATTCAGCATGTTCGTAAGACGTACAATTTACTAATCGGGGAACGTACGGCTGAAGAATTAAAAATTATGTTAGGTTCAGCTTCCGTTGAAAAAGCACAAGGAAGCATGCAAGTGCGTGGTCGTGATATGGTTACGGGATTGCCACGTGTTGTTGAAGTGCCTGCAAAAGAAATTGCAGTTGCGATGAGTGAAATTATTCATCAAATTTTAGACGCAGTAAAAGATGTATTGGAACAAACACCGCCAGAAATTTCTGCGGACGTTATTGATCATGGAATCGTGTTAACAGGGGGAGGCGCAATGCTTCGTCACCTTGCTGAGATGATTTCGAAGGAAACGCAAGTACCAGCCTTTGTGGCCAATGATCCACTCGATTGTGTGGCACTAGGAACAGGTGCGATTTTAGCAAATCCATCATTAATGAAAAAATAGAGTCCGTTGAAAAATAAATAAAGAGGAGTGATGATGTGAATCCAATTTTTTCAAATAAGAAACTAATTGGTTGGGTAATCGGAATTATCACGGCATTAGCATTGATCATGTATTCCATTACTTACGGCAGTAATATCGTGACTCAAGGTGTTAATGATGTAACCAATATTCTAGGAAGATTAGTCTCTTATCCAGCAAATAGTATTAATGATTTTATCGATAGCGTGAGTGATTTATCAAATACGTATCAAGAAAATCAATCGTTAAAACAAAAAATCGATACCATTCATGAATTAGAAGTTCAATTGAGTGAGTTAAAACGTGATAACCAAAAATGAAGGAAACGCTCAAGTTGCAAGATACGCTGAACGATTATACGTTAGTGAATGCGACGGTTATTGCGCGTAATCCAGATACATGGCGTGATGTCATTACGATTAACAAAGGGTCAAATGACGGCATCCAACCACAAATGTCTGTTATGAGTGATAATGGGACTTGTAGGGAAAGTCATGGACGTGAATCCAACGAGTGCACGTGTAGCGCTATTATCGAATGCCGATAATACATTAGTGCGTGTAGCAGCGATGATTCAAAACGAAAAAGAACCAATCTACGGAACGATCACTGGCTATGACGATAAAACGAATATGTTAGTGATGAGCCAAATTCAAGCAACGCAAGATATCAAAGTTGGGGATAAAGTCGTGACAAGTGGTCTCGGTGGTATTTCTCCAAACTCACTATATATCGGTACGGTTGAAGAAGTGGCGATGGACCGTTTTGGCTTGTATAAAGAAGTGAAAATTCGTCCAGCAGCAGATACGAATGACGTTCGTTACGTGACGGTTGTTATTCGTACAAGCGAAAGCGAGGGGCAATAATGCGCGTCTCAAAAAGAGTTTACTGGGTGTTATTTGTTTATATCCTTGCTTTCTTAGCCGATGGAGTGTTAACGAATCATTTTTCAAAATTATTCCTCTTCTCAGGCTATAGCTTAACACCTCGAATGATTATTATCGCTGTCGTGATGTTAAACTTCATGATTGACCAAAAGTCGATGTTCTGGTTTACAGTCGTTGCAGGATTCTTAGTGGACAGTTACTACTCAGGCGTCCTTGGTGTCTACATGGCGCTGTTTGCAGTGATTGTACGAATCATTAATTTGGTTCGCCCAAACATCCTTCAAAATCCATTTACATTAGGGCTAGCATTAGTGTTCTTCTTAAGCTTCACCGAAGTCTCGGTTTACTTCGTGTATGCCTTACGAGGAGTCGCAAGCATGGATTGGAACGAGTTCTTAGTAGTGAGACTTGGGGCAACCTTAATGTTAAACATCGTGATTTACTATATTTTATATCTCCCGCTTCGCAATTTTGCTAGATGGGTGAACTCAACTCCGGTCGTAAGTCCACACGACTTAATGAACCATCGTAGAGCATAATAGGAGAAAGGTTTGGCTGTTTGTGGCCAAGCCTTTTTGATTGCACGTTAATAGTACTGACAACGGCGATAGATATGGTATAATAAAGAGGATTAGTGTCAAGAGAAAGAGGAATTGAATGAAGAGAGCAACATTTTTAAAAGCAAGTCTAATCTCGAAGGGTATCATTGCGACCTGTGCGATTGTCGGTTTTCTAATGCAGATGACGCTTCACGGCTGGCATGGACTTCGTTACTACACGAATCAATCGAATCTACTCGTTGGATTGTTTATGGTGTACTTGCTATTGAAATACCGCAAAGACGGCCATTGGAGTAAGATGGACCTTCGATTGAGGGTGGCGTTACGGTTGCGATTCTTCTAACGGGGCTGGTATATCACTTTATGTTAGCACCACAAAAGACAGCCGAAGAGTTCTGGACGATTGAGAATTTCCTATCGCACTATATTGTGCCGTTTGGAACCTTGCTCGATTGCATCGTCTTTGATAAAGGACATTGCTACAAGTGGTATGATCCATTTACGTGGACGCTATTGCCGCTGGTCTATGCGATTGTATCTGTGGCGATTGCACTCATCACACGTATTCCGATTGGAAATAACAAAGATGGCCCATTCCCATATTTCTTCTTGAATGTGGATAAATATGGATTTGTCGGTGTCTTGCAATATTGCTTAGGATTAGCCGTAGCCTTTTTAATCGGCTCGTATATTCTTTTCGTATTTAAAAATGGATTCAAAACAAAGGAACGTTTATAAGAGAGGAGACTTTCATGGTTCGAGATATTGGAATCGACTTAGGAACAGCGAATATTTTAGTGTTCTTAAAAGATCGTGGAATTATTTTAAATGAACCGTCACTCGTTGCGCTAGATGAGCGTAATGGCGACGTGATTGCAGTCGGTGAACGTGCGTACCAAATGGTGGGCCGTACGCCAAAAGAAATCAATGTGCACCATCCATTAAAGGGTGGGGTGATTGCGGATATCGCAGTTACTGAGCAATTGCTTGAATTATTCATGCAAAAATTAAACTTAAATAGTTGGTTCTCAAAACCAGATATTTTGATTTGTACACCAACAAATATTACGACAGTCGAGCAAAAAGCGATTATCCAAGCAGCGATTAAATGCGGTGGACGTAATATTTACTTAGAGGAAGAACCAAAAGTGGCCGCAGTCGGCGTTGGACTCGATATCTTCTCTCCAATTGGAAACATGGTCATCGATATCGGTGGCGGAACAAGTGATATTGCCGTTCTTTCAATGGGCTCAACGGTCACAAGCCGTTCGATTAAATTAGCTGGCGACAATATGGACTTTGCTATTTCGGAATATATTAAAGACAAATATCAACTCATTATCGGAGACCGTACCGCTGAAGCCATCAAGATGAATCTTGGTAGTGCGATTGAAGTGGAAAATGAGTCGGATATGATTGTCAAAGGTCGCGATATGACGACTGGTTTGCCGAAGACGGTAACGATTTATACAAATGAAATTTATCATTGCTTAAAAGAAATGCTCGATACGATTGGCGAAGAAGCTAGACTCGTACTCGAAGCGACTCCACCAGAACTCGCAGGCGATATTATCGAACGCGGCGTGATGGTGACAGGGGGCGGAGCGCTCATCCAAGGAATCGACCGTATGCTTTCAGAGAAGCTACAAGTTCCAGTGATGGTGGCAGAGAACCCGCTTCAAAGTGTTGCGATTGGAACAGGAATCTTATTAAACCGCATTAAAGCAGATCGTGGTATTTTCTCAGGACTCAGAAGACTCTTCAGTTCTAAGAAAGTCGTAATGAACCCAACTGCGAATATGATTGATGATGAAAGGAAAGAAGAAGCATGAAGCAAGAATTGAAAAATAGTGGTCACTTATTATTGACGGCGCTACTCCGTGTCTTAATCTTCGTGATTATCGCAGTCATCTTATTTGCACTTGGCTTAATGGTTGGTTATGCCGTTCTTGGTGAAGGTCACAACCCATTTGATATTTTCTCAAAAGAAGTATGGGACAAGATTTTCAACTTTATTAACTAACAAGCAGATAGATTGACCTTTGTTGACTATTGAAGTAGACTATAACAAAAGCAGAATATGGAGGAAATGCTATGAATTTAATTCCAACAGTTATCGAGCAGTCTTCACGCGGAGAACGCGCTTATGACATTTACTCACGTTTATTAAAAGACCGTATTATCATGGTGAGCGGACCGGTTCACGACGATATGGCGAATGCGATTATCGCGCAATTACTATTCTTAGATGCACAAGATCCTGAGAAAGATATTTACATGTATATTAACTCTCCAGGAGGAAGCGTAACAGCTGGTTTAGCCATCTACGATACAATGAACTTCATTAAAGCAGACGTTCAAACAATCGCGATGGGTCTAGCAGCGTCAATGGGTTCATTCCTATTAACAGCTGGTGCTAAAGGGAAACGTTTCGCATTACCAAACGCTGAAATCTTAATCCACCAACCTTTAGGCGGAGCACAAGGGCAAGCGACAGAAATCGAAATTGCAGCACGTCAAATCTTGAAAACACGTGAACGTTTAAATAAAATCTTGGCAAAACAAACAGGCCAAAAATTATCACGTATCGAAAAAGATACAGACCGTGATAACTACATGACAGCACAAGAAGCTTTAGAATACGGCTTAATCGATGCCATCATGGAAAGCTCAAAAGAAATGAAATAACAGAAAGTGCAGAAGAACTAATAGTTCTTCTGCTTTTTTTTCGCCGTATATCTTCCTTTTTAGTCGTGAAAGCGGTACAATAGACACATACGACTTTGTTAGAAGGTAAAAGGGGAAAAGGTTATGACAACAGAAGGAAATCCATTAAATAATGCTCGTGTGGCATATGAATATTACGAATTACCAGGGGAATTGGTAGATATTCAACCTTTAGGAAATGGATTAATTAATAAAACCTATCAAATTACACATACACATGAAAATGAAGAAAAACAATATGTATTACAAGCAATTAATCATAAAATTTTTCCAAATGTACGTGGATTAATGGAAAATATCGAGAAGGTAACAACTTACCTTCGTGAGAAATACGAAGCAGAAGGGCGCGATGCTGCTCGTGAAACGCTTCGTGTCATCCGTACTAAAGATGGCCATTTAACAGCCAACTTGGATAACGGAACATACTGGCGTATTTATGATTCAGTGAAAAATAGCTATTCATTAGATAAAGTAGAAAGTCCAGAGCAATTTTATATCACAGCCAAAGCATTCGGTCGTTTTGCCTATGACTTAAACGACTTTGATGCAAGCCAATTAGTCGAAGTGATTCCACAATTCCACGATACACGTAATCGTTACAGACAGTTAGAAGAAGCGATTAGAGAAGATCGCGTGGGCCGTGTGAAAGAGGTGCAAGAAGAGATTGCATTTATCCAAAACCGTAAAGCGGACTGCTTCTTACTTTATGATTTACTCGATGAAGGCGTATTGCCGCTTCGTGTAACGCATAATGATACAAAATTAAACAACATTATGTTCGACAGTGAAACGAAAGAACCGCTTTGCATCGTGGACCTTGATACGGTAATGCCAGGGATTAGTGTTATTTGATTTTGGTGATTCGATTCGTTTTGGTGCGAACGACTGTGCCGAAGACGAATCCGATTTAACAAAAGTGAACTTCGATTTTCGACTTATACGAAACTTACGTGAAAGGCTTTATCGAAGGAACAAACGGCATCTTGACGGAAGCCGAACTCGAATACTTACCTTGGGGTGCTCGCGTGATTACGCTAGAACAAGGCATTCGTTTCTTGACGGACTACATCAACGGGGACGTTTACTATCAAACGACTCGTCCAGGACAAAACTTGGACCGTGCACGTACGCAATTGAAATTGGTACAAGATATGGAAAACGTTTGGGATAAGATGGTCGAAGCTGTTCAAAACGCACAAAAATAAAGAATTTCAGACTCTCTGACAGATTTGTCAGAGAGTTTTTTTGTATCTTAACATACTATATGTTGTAAATTATAACAATTCTAAAACACAATATATTGTGTTTTAGGGGTTGATTTTTATTTTTTGAGTGCTAAAATAAGGACTAGAGTTTAAGGAGGAATCGTGATGAGTGTAGAGACATTAACAGCATTATCGGTCACGAAGAGGGATGGCCGACAAGTCGAATTTCAAAAGGAAAAAATTCAACGTGCGATTGAAAAAGCGGAAATCGGATTGAATGGTGAATTAAGCGACGAGCGGATGGTAGTGCTTGGTCGCATCGTAGAGGATGTCCTCGCGGAGATTTCAAGACGCTTTAACGATACGATTGAGATTTATGAAATTCAAAATATCATTGAACATTTACTGATTGAAGATGGAGAGTCTGCCCTTGCACAAGAGTATATTGCTTACCGTGTAGACCGTGATTTACGCCGTAAGAATCAGTTAGATTTCCAATGGGCGCTCTCACGATTAACGAATAAAGAAGCCAGCGTCGTCAACGAGAACGCGAATAAAGATAGTAAAGTATTTAATACGCAGCGCGACTTTAACGGCTGGAACGGTTGGGAAGATTATCGGCTTGAAGATGCTTCCGCCGCACGTGGCTAATGCACATTTGAAGGGCGACATCCATTATCACGACTTGGATTATCATCCATATATGCCGCTTACGAACTGTTGCTTAATTGACTTTGAGCACATGCTAGGGCTCGGCTTTAAAATTGGAAATGCGGAAGTGGAATCTCCTAAGTCGATTCAAACCGCAACGGCACAAATGGCGCAAATTATCGCCAACGTGGCAAGTAGTCAGTATGGTGGTTGTTCTGCCAACCGTGTGGATGAGTTACTGGCACCTTATGCAGCTAAGAATTACGAAAAGCATTTAGCAGATGCTAAAGAGTGGATTGAAGGAGCAGAACGTCAAGAAGCCTATGCGATGAAGAAGACGGAAAAAGATATTTATGATGCGATGCAATCGTTAGAATACGAAATCAACACGCTTTATACATCGCAAGGACAAACGCCATTTACAACACTTGGATTTGGACTCGGAACGAATCACTTCGAACGTTGTATTCAAAAGGCTATCTTGCAAGTGCGTATGGAAGGGATTGGCAAAGAAAAACGAACTGCCATTTTCCCGAAACTCGTCTTTACATTGAAACGTGGCGTGAACTTGGAAGCCAATGACCCAAACTACGACGTGAAGCAATTGGCGTTGGAATGTGCGACAAAACGCATGTATCCAGACGTGTTGAGCTATGACCAAATCGTTCGTTTAACAGGAAGCTTTAAGGTGCCGATGGGATGCCGTTCATTCTTACAAGGATGGAAGGACGAAAACGGCCAAGAAGTAAACGACGGTCGGATGAACTTAGGGGTTGTGACTCTTAATATTCCTCGTATTGCGCTTGAAGCAGACGGATCTCTTCAAAAGTTTTGGGAGATTTTTGAGGGAAAACTCGCGATTTGTAAAGATGCACTCGTCTACCGTGTGGAACGTTGTAAGGAAGCCACTCGCGACAATGCACCAGTCTTGTATCATTACGGCGCATTTGGCCAACGATTGAAGGATGGCGAAGAAGTCGACGTCCTCTTTAGAAACAAACGTGCGACGGTTTCTCTGGGCTATATCGGCCTCTATGAAGCAGCGACAGCCTTCTTTGGGCCAGCCTGGGAAAAGAATCCGGAAGCCAAGGCCTTTACTTTAGAAATCGTGAAGGCGTTGAAGGCTCATACCGATGCATGGGGTGACGAGTATGGCTATCATTTCAGCGTCTATGCGACTCCAAGTGAAAGTTTGACCGACCGTTTCTGTAAGCTCGATATCGAAAAATTCGGTCTCGTGCCAGATATTACCGAGAAGGAATATTACACGAATAGTTTCCACTATGATGTGCGTAAAAATCCAACGCCATTTGAAAAGATTGACTTCGAGAAAGATTATCCAGTGTATTCTTCAGGTGGTTTCATCCATTACTGCGAATACCCAGTGCTTCGTCAAAATCCGAAGGCGCTGGAAGCCGTGTGGGATTTTGCCTATGACAAAGTCGGATACCTTGGAACGAACACACCAATCGACCACTGCTATAAGTGCGGTTTTGATGGCGAATTTACTCCAACAAGTAAAGGGTTCGAATGTCCACAATGTAAGAACCATAATCCGCAAACGTGTGATGTGGTGAAACGAACTTGTGGCTACCTTGGAAATCCGCAAGCACGTCCGATGGTGCATGGTCGTCACGTGGAAATTTCTTCGCGTGTGAAACATATGCCAAAACTCAAGGAACGCTATGCGCTTGGGGTGACGGAGGATGAATAACCCGAAGCCAAAAGAATGGACCGCTCAGCAGTATTCCCAAGGGAAGATTGCGAGCTATAAACCGTATAATTTTGTCGATGGGGAAGGGGTACGCTGCTCGCTGTATGTGAGTGGCTGCCTTTTTGCCTGTGAAGGATGTTATAACGTCATCGCGCAAAATTTCAATTACGGCATTCCGTATACTAAAGAACTCGAAGCACAAATCGTTGAGGATATCGGTGCATCGTATTGTCAGGGCTTAACGCTTCTTGGAGGCGAGCCGTTTTTAAATACAGGGGTCTGTCTTTCTCTCGTAAAAGCTCTACGAGAAGCATATGGGTACACCAAGGATGTGTGGTCGTGGACTGGATATACATGGGAAGAATTAATGCAAGAAACAGAGGATAAGCTCGAATTGCTTAGCTTAATTGATATTTTAGTCGATGGACGCTTCGAACTCGCTAAGAAGGATTTAACTTTGCAGTTTCGCGGCTCTAGCAACCAGCGCATTATCGATGTGCAGGCGTCTCTTGAGGCTGGGGAAGTCATTTTATGGAAAGGCCTTTGGGAATCATAAGAAACGATAAAATTTCTGACAAATGGTCATTATTTTGATAAAATGAAGGAATGAAATACGTTAAAGGAGACGACAATGGCGATTACAGGACTTGGAATGGATGCAGTGGAACTTTCACGCATTGAAAAAATCGTGGCAGAACCGAAAACTTTTTTACAAAAAGTGCTGACTCCAGCAGAACTTGAGAAATATAATAGTCTTCCAACGAAGCGAAAAGTGGAGTTTCTCGCAGGACGTTTTGCGGCCAAGGAAGCCTACGCAAAAGCATTGGGAACGGGAATTGGACAATACGTGTCTTTCCAAGATATCGAAGTCTTAAATGATGCGTCTGGAAAACCAGTCCTTGTGTGCAAACGGTACGCCCACAAAACATGGGTCACCATTACGCATACCAATCATGATGCATATGCCGTCGTCGTATTAGAATCCAACGAATAAAAGGAATGAACCAATGATGTTAGAAGCAATCCATCGAAATACACGAGTGGTAGTGGATTTATCGATTGTAAAACAAAATATTAAAAAGCAGAAGGAAAAATTGAGCCCTTCTCAAGAACTCTATGCAGTGGTGAAAGCCAACGCGTACGGACATGGGATGATTCCGGTGGCAAAAGCAGCCGTAGAAGCTGGCGCAACAGGTTTCTGTGTAGCGAATGTGGATGAGGGACTAGGCTTACGTCAGGCTGGATTTACACAACCAATTTTAATTCTAGGACTTAGCCGCGTTGAAGATGCCGCACTTCTAGCAGAAAATAAGATTACTGCGAGTGTCGACTCAGTAGAGTGGCTAACAGAAGCCGCTCAGTATTTAAACGATATACCGTTAAAAGTGCATATTGCCGTGGACTCTGGAATGGGACGTATCGGTGTGGTCAACGAGGAAGAATTAGCAGCGGTCGAAGCCGTGCTACAAAATGGCCCGTTTGAATTCGAAGGCATTTTCACGCATTTTGCGACTGCCGATGAAGCAGATACGACACAGTTGACCAAACAAATCGAGAAGTTCCACCGTCTTGTCGATGAATTAAGCGTCAAACCAGCACATGTGCATTACTCGAACTCCGCTTATGCGCTTTGGCATGAAGCAGGAGATAGTGCCATTGTTCGATATGGGATTGGAATTTACGGAATTAATCCTTCCAATGGAGACTTAGCGCTGAAAGACGAGTCATCCTTAACGCCAGCGCTTCGTTGGGAAACGGAAATGGTGAAAGTGAAGAAGCTGGAAGCAGGAGATACGGTGAGCTACGGTGCGACATACACTGCTGACGAACCACAATGGGTAGCGACACTTCCTGTTGGCTATGCGGATGGATTTATCCGTGCCTACAATAAAGGGGATGTCTTAGTGGACGGCGTTCGTTGTCCAATCGTTGGACGCATCTGCATGGATCAGTGCATGATTCGCTTGCCGCATGAATTTCCAGTAGGAACAACAGTGACACTCCTTGGAAAAGATGGAGACGAAGAAATTACCGCGATTGAATTAGCGAAGCGTTCAGAGACGATTGCCTATGAAGTGCTTTGCATCATTTCAGACCGCGTGAAACGGGTGTATATAAATGATTGATAAGATTGTAAGAGGCGATGTGTGTCTTGCGGACTTATCGCCAGTTGTCGGAAGTGAGCAAGGGGGAAAACGCCCTGTCCTCATCGTGCAAAATGATGTAGGAAATCACTTTAGTACAACGGTCATTGTAGCGGCGATTACCGCCAAACATACAAAGGCTAATATTCCAACGCATATTGAAATCAAAAAAGACCAATTCGGTTTCGAACGCGACTCGGTAGTCTTACTAGAGCAATTACGAACGATTGATAAAGTGCGTATTCTTGAAAAGATTACGACCGTCGATAGTGACTTTATGAAAATCATTGATGCAGGACTCAAAGTGAGTCTGGGGTTAGAATAAAAACAGTCCTCTAAAGAAAACTTTAGAGGACAATTTTTGTTTTAAACGGAGAATTTCTCGAGAAAATTCCCTTGATTTACCATGGGGATGGTAGTATACTGATTAAGTACCTTAAGTACAAATGCCTCCTTAGCTCAGTTGGTAGAGCAGTAGACTCTTAATCTATGGGTCACAGGTTCGAGCCCTGTAGGGGGCATCTAAATCAACAGGAAAAAGCCTTGAAATCAAGGCTTTTTTGTTTATCTATAACTGAAGACATTCTGAATATAACCGTTTCAGGATAGTAGGCTGTCACCACGATTTCTTCTTGTTGCTTGACCTCAGGGAAAATCTCACCAAAGCGATCGACGTTGCTCACATAGTCCATGCTGTCCTCAATCGCAACACCCTGGGCACCTAACTCAATCAAGAGATTAGAGACTAGCTCCTCTCCCTCACGCTTCACTGTAACTTTTAACTCTTGCCATGTTTCAATTTGTATTTTCCTTATTCTTCTTAAATTCTTCAATCACATCTGTATAGTGTTCTTTCATTGCGCTATGAATCTGCTGTTTAAAAATACCAAACATAAGATAATAAACAAATAGAACACTTCCTGCAAGCAGTGGCAGTAATAAAAAATGTATTGAAAGGAGCAGTACGAGATTTTCACCATGCATTACGGATAAAACAAGCATTAATCCCCACATAACAGCCGTAGAGATCCAAAGTACTTTCATACCACTTTCTCTCTGCTTCTTTAACTTTAAATATTCCATATAAATAAATGCAGCTTCTTCCCTAGAGTATTGTCCAGTTTTTAGTTTGCGTTTAACTTCCTTGTTTAACGTCGTTGTTGCAATTGTAAAAATCATTTTACTTCCTCCAAATAATCCCTCAATTTCCACTGGAGCTGAGGCACAGCTTGTTTAGACTTTAAAAATTCCTCAATAGACATCAGTTTATAAGCCTGTCCTTCATCCCCATATGTTGCCATTTTATCCTCTTTCTGTATGACTCTCTAATCGCCCCGAATACTCGGGAATATGCTAAAATAGATACTACCATCTTACCACATTCGTATCAGAAAATCCATGTTAGGAAGGACTGCTATGCCAGACAATCTCGCGCTTCGTATGCGCCCCAAAACCATCGACCAGGTCATCGGTCAGGAGCATCTAGTTGGACCAGGCAAGATTATCCGCCGTATGGTGGAAGCCAATCGCCTATCCTCTATGATACTCTACGGACCTCCAGGCATCGGAAAAACCAGTATCGCTTCAGCCATCGCTGGAACGACCAAGTATGCCTTTCGGACCTTTAATGCGACATATGAAAAAGCCTTAGCTCAATGCAAGGAAATCATTGACCATTTGCGTGAAGAATGAAATCCTTTCCAAAAATTTGCAATTCACTCTTGATTTTTTTGAAAAAGTGGTATCATATAATCATAGAAACGCTGTGGTGTACGAACTCACACATAAGTGTTGACCGACTATTTTTGTATTATTAGGGAAACAAAAGTCTTCTAACAGCATGTAGGTCGTCTCACACGGAAACAGCTTCAGTTAGAGCGAGTTGCCCACCTGCTTAATTGCGGGGGTTCAATACAAACCGTGAAGTTTCGGCACCAATACAGCTTTTTATTTGCCTCCTTAGCTCAGTTGGTAGAGCAGTAGACTCTTAATCTATGGGTCACAGGTTCGAGCCCTGTAGGGGCATTTTTTTATACGCAAAAAGCCTTGGTTTTCCAAGGCTTTTTTGTTTGTAGTTCCGTATTTGTTCCGTGAAATGAAGTTTTTTCTCACGTTTATTTTTCTCGAATCATGCCCACTCGATTTTCGTCAAGATAGGAAAAATGATGCTTACGATAGAGTTGATCTGCAGGAACTTTAGCGAGTAAAGTAATAAAACTACTCTCATGTGTATTTTCATCAAACCACTGATCAATCATTTCCATTATTTTATTTGCGATACCTCGTCTTTGGAACTTTTTATCTACCATAATATCGGATACGACAAAAGTGACACCACCATCGCCAACAATTCTTCCTAGACCAATGAGTTCATCATCTTCATAAACAGAAACTAAGAAAAGAGTTCCGTCAAGAGCTTTTTTCACTTCAGAATGAGGTTTAGTGCTATTCATTCCAGCGTTTACTCTTAATTGATTATAAGCTTCTACGCTGGGAATTTTGTGAGTAAATTCCATAAAACGAATCCTCCAATAACTTATTTGTTCTTAATTTAGTGCCTTCACAGCTCTTCGTAATCAGGATGCTCTTTGATATAGATTGAAGCGTAAATGGCATCTACTAAAACGGCTGGGAAAGCGAAGGCCATTAAAGCGCCAGAGAAAAAGCCGAAAATCATTTGTATGTAGTCTGTAATCACGGCAATGACCAATAGAATAAAACCCAGGACTTTAGCAATATTGAATAGGAGTGCTTTCTTCTTACTATTCACCTCATACGTTTTCCATCGATTGATTTTCCAAATTTTTCCTTGGTTTTCTGGAAGATAATACCATGCGTAAATGACGGTCATTATTACAAATAGAAGTACTATTGGAATGACATAAAATAGCGTCAACTTAGACTCGTAGAGCTTTAACGCACTGTAGGGTGTTTTATCATCGGTAACCATCAGTAGGAAGATAAAGGTAAAGGTGAGTAAGACGGTCCAAACCACAAAGGCCACTAGAATATAAGTGAAAGACTTAAAGCGATTGATGAGAGGTGTAAAAAGCCCAAAGAGAGCACTGACGATATTTATCACTGTCGCACTCAAGAATAGGACCTTAATTATCCCTATTGGGTCATTATACCCTGCAACAAAATATAGAAACGCAGTAAATGGAAGCATAAGCCAAGGGAAGAATTTAATGTACCCAAGACTTACTTCATTCGTGATTAACGGACCATGGTACCGGTCGGCGGTTTGATTGCTTCTTTGTTTTTTTGATTTCTTTTGTTTTCTAGAACCAGGAGCTGTCTCTGGAGATTCTTTCTTTCTCAGTAAAAACTTTAGCATTCTTTTTCCTTTCAATAGCTAGGATAAATGTATTTCTACTATACCACAAACCTAGTGATGCAGTATCCAACGAGCACTCCTTATATAAATAATGTCATATTCAGGTCATATAAGACGCGTATACTGGAAAGTACCATTTGAAAAAGGAGCAAAAAGATGAAAATTGCATGGAATGAAATTAAATACCAACCTAAAAAATTTATATTAATTGAGGTTCTTATCGTGATTATGATGTTCATGGTCATTTTCCTATCAGGCCTAACAAACGGATTAGGGCGCATTATTATGGCGCAAATTGATACATTTGGGGACGTTCATTATATTCTTTCAAAGGATTCAGAAGGAGTGATTCCTTACTCAACCCTTGCAAGCGAGGAACTAACGGAGATTGAAGCCCTCCATTTAGAAAACGAAACGGGACTTGTGATTCATCGTTCGACGTTTATGAAAGAGGACGAGGAAGGTTCGCAAGACGTGACGTTCTTTGCGATGGATACGTACAAGAATTTAACAATTAAAACAGAAGAGGGTTATGCTGTAGCGGATTTAGCCGAAAACGTAGTAATTTTAGATGATTCGTATAAAGCAAAAGGCATTCACGTTGGCGACACGATTAAAGACAAATCTTCGGAAGTAATGCTTAAAGTAGTGGCCTTTGCCAAAGACGCAAAATACGGACATAGCTCAGTGGCTTTCATCAGTTCGAAAACACTCGAGGAGATGCGTCAAAAGAAAAATCCAAATTATACTTGGCAACCACAAGCCATCATCACAAGCCAAGTGGTAACAGCAGATGATTTATCCGAACAGTTGATGGTCTCAAACAAACAACAAATCATTAATAAAATCCCAGGATACACAGCGACGAATATGATTTTAAAAACAATGACTTGGGTATTACTAATTGCCTCAGCCGCAATTCTAGGAGTATTCTTCTACATCTTAGCCTTGCAAAAACTAAAACAATTCGGAGTGTTAAAAGCCATCGGAATGTCTATGGGACAAATTACAAGAATTCAATTATCACAAGTTGGAATTCTTTCCGTTATCGGAATTGGTGTCGGATTAGGGCTTGCCTTAGCCTTGACGCCATTCTTACCGGTAAGCATGCCGTTTTATATGCGAGCAGAAGATAATGCGGTGATTTCTGCAAGCTTTATCGTCTTCTCGATTATTTGTGGGGCGTTATCTCTATTAAAAATTAAGAAAGTGGATCCAATCGAAGTGATTGGTGGAAATGGTGAATAAGATGTCAGTGATTGAATTACAACAGATTAAAAAATCATACGCAGACGGCAATCAAATGCATGATGTGATTAAAGACTTAAGTTTAACCGTTGAACCGCAAGAATTTGTGGCGATCTTAGGCCCTTCAGGTTCAGGAAAATCAACGCTTCTTTCTATCGCAGGATTACTCTTATCAGCTGATAGCGGTGAGATTATTATCGGCGGACAAAACTTAACGAATGTAAAACAAAGTGAATGGACGAAGAAAAGATTGGAGTTACTTGGGTTTATTTTCCAAGACCATCAATTACTTCCGTACATGAAAATTGGGGACCAATTAGAAGTGGTCGCTAAATTAAAAGGGGAAAAAGACGCTGCAAAACGTAAAGCAGAAGTCAAAGGCTTATTGGCAGAACTCGGTATTGAAGACTGCTACGGACAATATCCAAATCAATGTCAGGTGGACAAAAACAACGTGCTGCGATTGCGCGTGCGTTTATTGGAAATCCGCAACTCATTTTAGCGGATGAGCCGACTGCCAGCTTAGACCCTGAACGTGGTCAAGAGATTGCGCAATTGATTCAACGCGAAGTGAAATCGAAACATAAGAGTGCCATTATGGTGACGCATGACCGTTCTGTTCTCGAATATGTAGATACAGTTTATGAGATGAAGAAAGGCAAGTTAGTTCGTCTGTAGGCATCTGTGCTATAATGTTCCAGAAAGAAGGTGGAGCTATGTTTAGAATATTAGTTGCTGAAGACGATCATGCGATTCGCACCTTAATTAAAACCAAGTTAAAACAAGAAAATTATACAATTTATACAGCCGAAAACGGGGAAGAAGCCCTGTCCATCATGGAGAAACATCAAGTAGATTTATTAATTTCTGATATTATGATGCCAGTGATGGATGGGTATTCCCTTGTAAAGGCGCTTCGAGAAACGAAACATACCTTGCCGATTTTAATGATTACGGCAAAGTCTCAGCTAGAGTCTCTGGAAGAAGCGTTTCAACTTGGGGTTGATGATTATATGGTGAAACCGATTCGCCTAGAAGAGTTGGCTTTACGTGTTCGAGCACTGCTTCGAAGAGCGCAGTTGGAAACGGAGAAAGTATTGCGTTTCCCGCATACAAAACTCGACTACAATGCGTTAACATTAACGGATATAGAGACGGATACGGTTTATCAAATTCCGAAAAAAGAGTTTTATGTGCTCTATAAATTGCTCAGCAATCCGGAGAAGATTTTCACGCGTCTGGACTTGCTAGATGATATTTGGGGCATGGAAGAAGACCTCGATGAACGATTGGTGGATGCGTGCATTAAACGGGTTCGCCAAAAATTTAAAGACAATCCGGACTTTGATATTGTGACGATTAGAGGATTAGGGTATAAGGGGACGGTTAAAAATGGATAAACAAAAAGAATTACAGTTCCCGCTGAGAAATTACTTTGTCTATATGTTTTGTAGTGTACTAGTCACAACCAGTATCATTGCGCTTATGACCGTATTTGTGTTGAAACATTGGCTTCATGTAGAAGTGAGTTTTCAATCATGGTTACTCATTTTTAGCTTTGTCATTATCGTCGTAGGAAGCCTTGCGATGTGGTACGGTTCGGTGCATTTAACACGGCCAATTTCGGAGTTAAATGAATCGGTAAAGGCGATTTCTAGAGGAGATTTTAACCGTAAGATTCCGCGTAAACCTTATCCTAACGATACTGCAAAATATCATAACGAGTTGGACCAGCTTTCTCAGCATGTGAATCAGATGGCGGAGGACTTGAAGCGGACGGATGAACACCGCTCGGCCTTTATCGCCAATCTGTCGCATGAATTGAAGACGCCGATTGCTTCCCTTGTTGGGGTGAGCGATTTGTTGGCCGATGAGAAATTAGATGAAGCGACTCGTAAAGAATTGACGATGATCTTGCAGTCGGAGAGTTTGCGATTAAGTCGCCTGTGCGATGGGATTGTGACACTCACAAAGATGGAGCGCGATTTTGAACCAAAGAAAAAATCGGTTCATTTAGATGAACAAATTCGACATGCTGTGATTTTGATTACGGAGAAGTGGAAGCAAAAAGAGCTTGACTTGACGTTTACGAGTCAGCCCGTTCATTGTGTGACGGATCCAGATTTAAGCATGCAAGTGTGGACGAATCTGCTTGATAATGCGGTGAAGTATTCTGGAGATAGCGTGCATTTGACGATTGATATTCAAGAAGTAGATGATGCGATTAGAGTCACGATTGCCGATAATGGAATCAGAATGAGCGAGGAAGACCAACGACATATTTTTGAGCAATTTTACCAAGTTGAACATTCTCATGTGCAAGAAGGAAATGGTCTAGGTCTTGCGATTGTTAAAACGATTGTAGAACGTCTCGGTGGAACCATCACAGTAGAGAGTGAACTCGGAAAAGGTAGTGTGTTCCAAGTGGTGCTACCAAAGTAAAGAATAAAAAGAAATTGACTAAACTCCTTTAGAGTATTTAGTCAATTTTTCGTTTAGTCCTAAAAATTGAATACTATCGTAGTTAAAAGAGAAAGGTATGAATTGTTTTTAGGAGAAAAAGAATGAAGCAAGTTGGAAGAATCAAGTCTGAATATTTTCGAATTCTTGAATTAGATGATTCTATAGATATTGTTAAGGTTAATATGGAAAAATTTGAAGAAGCATTTAGAAAAAGGAACCATGATAATATGATTAAATATCTTTCTAGAATTAGTGAACTACTAGAAAAATCCAACTTATATTGGTATAAATCCTAGGGAGAAAGGGAGAAGTATTGAATACGTAATTCAATTGGCCGAGAATATTTTAATTGGCATTAAATTAGACTATAAAAATGAACATTTTTATATAGCTACAATGCATGAAATATCGGAATTAAAAATTAAATCAAAGAATAAAAAAATGGAAGATTAAAAATCATTGACAACTTTATAATGAAAGCTATAATAATATTGAAGAATATTCATTGAGGGCAGAAAGGTTCCTGCCGCACCTCCGAGAGAGGTACCTGAGATGACGAGGTTACTGAACGTCCAATGAATATTAGTAAAGGCAACTTTAATTAAGTTGCCTTTTTTGATTCATTTTAACAAATGTTACTTTTTGATTTAAAAGCAGTTTTTCGATATTTGCTATTAAACGTCGTATACTATGGATAGAAACGTTAAGGAGGATATACAAATGGAATTTATTCATGAAGGAAAAGCGTTTAGACATTATAATGCAGCTGGAGAAATGGATGCGGAAATCACATACGCTTCTAAAGGAGAAGGAGTGATTGAAGCGAATCATACATTTGTAGATTCAAGCTTACGCGGACAAGGAGTAGCACGCCAATTAGTGGACAAGTTAGCAGACTTCGCAAGAGATGAAAACTTGAAAATTCATCCAACATGTTCGTATGTCGTTACTTTATTCGAAAAAAGTACTGAATACGACGATGTGAAAAATATAAAAAAAGTATTAATTCACATAAATATTTTTAACTTCATAATTTGTTCATAAATGACCAATATAATTTAAACATACCCAATAAAACACCTAAGGTTTACTTCTCCCAAGTAAAAAAATGAACTCCCAACATTTTTTTATTAGTAAACCCTCCTAACCTTTTCCCGCTGTTCCCAAACAGCGGGTTTTTTGTTTTGGAAAAAGGGCTATTTATGATAGTATGGACAAAGACCAATAGAAAAGGAGACGCTCATGAATCAAAATCACTATTATACAAATCAACCGAATAGTAAGAGCCAAGAAAAACATTTTAGCTATGTTTTTAAAGGGATTTACATTCCAGTTTGCTAGTGATAATGGAGTGTTCTCGAAAAAACACGATTGACTTTGGAAGCCAATTGCTAATTGAGTCATATGAAGTTCCAACCCATCTTGCACAAGGGAAACTCCTAGATGTGGGTTGCGGTTATGGCCCAATGGGATTGTCATTTGCCAAGGCTTATCCTGAAATGTCTGTGGAAATGGTCGACGTGAATTATCGTGCCATGGTTTTGGCTAAACGGAATGCCGAAACGAATGGAATTCAGAATGTCACGATTTACGAAAGCAATACGTATGACAATGTCCACGCGAAGGATTATTCAGTGATTATTAGTAATCCACCGATTCGTGCCGGGAAAGAAGTCGTGCATCGTATTTTAGCCGAGGCTTATGACCATCTAGTAGAAGAAGGGCAATTGGTTATCGTGATTCAGAAAAAACAGGGAGCTCCGAGTGCGCAAAAGAAAATGCAAGAAGTTTTTGGGAATGTCGAACGCATTGCACTCGATAAAGGGTATTGGATCCTTGTGAGTTCAAAAGAAAAAGGGGAATAATAATGGAAAAGATTGAAGAAAGAACAAGTAGTCAAACACCAAAGAAACCAAAAAAGAAATTTAACTGGCGAATTTTTCTTTGCAACGATTTTATTTATTATCTCAGGGACTCTTATTTGCGGTGGGGCCGATTCGTACATTTTTACTTTCACGCTTGCAAAGTGAACAAATGCAAGCTGCTTCAAATGTTACTTTAGCGGAAGTTAAAGCCAATGAAACACAAGAGGCAGAGTTCGACTTCTCTAAAGTTGAAGCGATTGACTTGAATCAAGTGTTGAAAGCAAATTTCGATAAAGGGAAATTCTTGACATTGGGACAAATTGCAGTCCCAAGTGTGAAGTTAAACTTACCAATCTATAAAGGATTAGCTAACGAAGTGTTATTATCAGGGGCAGGAACGATGAAACCTACTCAAAAGATGGGTGAAGGAAACTACGCTTTGGCCAGCCATAATTACTTTGGCGACATGACACTTTTATTCTCACCACTTGTGAACCTTAAAGTTGGAGAAAAAATTTATACGACTGATTTAGAGTATGTTTATGAGTATGAAACTACTTCTGTCGAATTGATTGAACCTACTCGAGTAGAAGTCATTAACGACCAACCAGGTGTGACAGAGATCACATTAATTACTTGTGATGACTATAATGCGTCAAACCGTTATTGCATCAAAGGAAAATTTGTTTCGAAGACTCCAGTTGGAGAAGTGAGCGATACTGTGAAACAAGCCTTCAACTTAAACTTTAATACAATTAAGTAACTAAAAATCCCAATCACTACTAACAGTGATTGGGATTTTTAGTTAGAATTGATAAGGTTCTACGTGGATATCGATAAAGGAAATAGCAAACTCATCATAGAGTTCTTTTTCTATAAATTCAGTAATTTGGTGACTCTTATAAACTGATAGGTCTTTATCCATACAAACGGTTAAGTCGATATAGACATTTGATCCGTATCGACGCGCTTTAATTTCACGAATATCTTTCACTTCAGGATGTCGTAAGATAACGGGGATATAATTATCCAATTCGGTCTGGTCGAATCCATCTGTCAGTTGAAACGCACTTTCGATAAACACTTCAACGGCTGTGCGAACGATTAGAAGGCCGACCACGAAGGCCATGATATTATCGAGCCAATGTAACCCAAGAGATGCAAATAATACTGCTAAGGCCGTCAAGAAGCTGGTCATCGCATCGCTTAAGTTGTCTTTGGCGGTTGCTTTAAGACCAAGAGACTGAATACGTGCTGCTAAGTTCTTATTGTAGAAGTACACACCAATCATAATTACCCCAGAGAAGAATCCAACGATGGAAGAAATGAATGATGGAGCTTCTGTTACTGGGTTGAGAAATTCTTGAAATGCATTGCGAACGACTTCAATTCCGATAAAGAACATAATAAATGAAGTCGCAAGGCTGGCGATGGTTTCAAATTTCCAGTGACCGTATGGGTGATTTTCATCGCTTGGTTTTTGCGACAAGCGTAATCCCACTAATACTAGGATGGATGAAATGATGTCAGTGAAGTTATTCCAACCATCGGCAAAGAGTGCTTCCGAATTAAAGGTCTTTCCGACAATGAGTTTTGTAGTAGATAAAGATGTAGGTGCCGATACTTAAGATGGCACCGCGCTCTGCTTGTTTAAGGCGTTCGGTTGCAGAAAGTGGCAAAGTAGTCATCTCCTATAAGTGAATTCGATTATTATACTAAAGCTTTTCAAGGAAGCGTGCAATTGATAAAGTATACCTAAAAATCCTCGGTGAATAGTGCTGGAAATCAATTCTTGATCATCCTTACGGATGTTTATTATCATTACCATAATAGGATGCCGGAGCAAGCCTCAAAGTGGGAGTATGGAACAAGTTCCTACTCCCTCTAATTCGCATTGAATATTATTCCATATTATGGTGATGATAAAATCCGTAAGGTCCAAGAATTGATTCACTACGTATTCACCTTCGTGAAATGGACCGGAGCAAAGATGTAATGAGTGCTGCTCACAATTTTTTAATTAGCAAAGAATGATTTTAGGAGTGCTTGAATAGGATTTTCGTCAGAAAGAATAGACGAGGGGTAGTGGATTTGTTATAATCTTCTTATTGAATGAGAAAGAGAGTGGTATTATGGCAACAGCATTAATCGTATATGCAAGTTTAACAGGTAATACAGAAGAGATTGCAGATATTTTAGCAGAAGCATTAGAAGAGCGTGGCGTGGAAGTGGACATGAAAGAATGTACTTCAGCTCAAGTAAGCGAATTCCATAATTATGATATTAATGTTGTCGCAACTTATACTTACGGAACAGATGGCGACTTACCTGATGAAATCGTTGACTTCTATGAAGAGTTAGAGGAAGAGGATTTAACAGGAAAAGTATACGGAGCGCTTGGTTCAGGAGATACTTTCTACGATAAGTTCTGCCAATCAGTATTAGATTTTGATGTGCAATTTGCAAAAACAGGTGCCAAAAAAGGTGCTGAAAATGTTTTAGTAGACTTGAACGCTGAAGCAGATGATATCGTCAATATCCAAGCTTTTGCGCAAAGCCTCGTTGAAGCTTTAGCATAATTGAAAATGTTGGCTACCTTATACATTTCGTTTAGGGTAGCTTTTTTATTGGAGGGAAAGGATGTATTATACCGTACAACAAACTGCAGAGAATCTAGAAATCGACTTAGGATATCTGATGCATTTAATTCAAACAAAACAAGTGAAGACGGTCGAAGTGGATGGCGAGTTACTCTTGAACAGTGCGCAGTTCGATTTCTTCTTGAAACAACGGGAACGTCTCTTGGAAGAATATCAGAAGTACTTGGATGAACCAATCCCAGAAGATATCGATATTAAGGATGAGGACTAAGGGAGGAGTAGCATGAAAGTAAAGAAAGTTTCAAACTATGAACTGTTTTTTGATTTAGTATTCGTGCTTGCGACAAGTCAATTAGTGGGTATTCTCCATTCCACTCCAGAACACATTGTTAACTTGCAGGGGATTTTAGCGTTTTTTGTTGCGACTATTTCGGTTTGGAGTGTGTGGTTAATGGAGAACTCATACTTAAATCGTTACAGTAGAAGAGATACGAATGATATTTATACTATTATCGCAGCGGCGCTTGTCATCGGAAATATGGTGACTTTATTTACAGCGAATTGGAGATTGGGGATTGTTAATTTTAATGGAATTGCTATCCCAGTATATATTTATTACAATCTACTGATGATTGTCGTTTTGGGAATTATTATTATGCAGTATTTATTGCATATTCGTAAGTACCAACAGTGTACGAATGATATGGTGATTCAAATTAAAGGAATATTCATCGCCATTTTGATTGTCATTGTTTCGATGGTGATTATTTCATTTACTCCAGTTGAGTATATCAACTATATTTATTTGTTCTCTTATTTAGCGTTTTTAATCTATCCAACTTTTATGACAAAGAAGATGAAATACCGCTATATGAACTTTCCGCATTTAGTGGAACGAATGCAGCTGATTACGATTTTAACAGTAGGAGAATTGGTCATCGCGGTTATCAAACGTATCCACTAGCTGAACATTTTCTTTTATCTGTATCCACGTTTGTGATGGTTGGATTCCTATTTGTTTCTTATATTTCTCAAACTGTTATCGGAATTGAACACCATCAAGAAAGAGCAGGGTGGGCCCTTGGTATATTTACATATTGGAATTTTAATTGCGATAAATATTATGACCGCTGGAGTAGAGATGTATTATGATGGTCAATTGTTAGAAATGGGAAGTTCAATGGTTCTTGTGGGTATCACACTGTTTTATGTGTGCCTTTTTGGGACTTCACGATACAACAAAGAAGGTCTACAAATGACGAAACAACTTGCAATGAGTTACTTTGTAGTCTATCTAATAGGAGCTATCCTAGCAGTTCTATTTAAGAATAATACACTTCTTTTCTTCGGAATTCTTGCGATTCAATCTGTATCGATGACACGAGTGGCCCTTCATTTTAGAAAAGAATGGATACAAGAAAATATTAAATTTTAAGCAAAAGAAAACTCTGAAGCCTCGGCTTCAGAGTTTATTTTTTGGTCAATTGGAAATTAATTAGTTTTCTTTTGCATATGCAGCAGATTGCGCACCTGCTTGACGTCCGAAGATGATGATGTCGGCAACGGCGTTACCACCGATACGGTTTGCACCGTGAATTCCACCTGTAACTTCACCGGCTGCGTATAAGCCTTTGATTACAGAACCATCTTCTTTAAGAACTTCTGTTTTCGTGTTGATCTTCAATCCACCCATTGTATGGTGAATACCAGGTGCGATTTGGATTGCGTAGTATGGTCCTTTTGATAAATCATGATCCATAGCTGTTTTACGTCCAAATTCAGCATCGTTTCTTTATCAGCGACAGCTTTGTTCCAAGTTTCTAATGTTGCTTTTAATGTTTCAGCAGGAACATTAATTTCTTTGGCTAGAGCTTCGATTGTGTCAGCTTTCTTCACTAATCCACGTTTTTCGTAGAATTTAACAGCTTTTGCACGTTCAGTTAAAGCTGAGTCAAAGATTAAGTAAGCATATTTTTCTTTTAATCCAATGATTTGTTGTGATACTTTATCACGAGTTTCCATTTCATTGTAGAAACGTTTACCTTCTTGGTTCACAAGAATAGCACCTTCACCACGAACTGATTCAGAAATCAATGTTGAAGTTGATTGTTCTACAGTTGGGTGAATTTGGATTTCTTTCATATCAACAGTTGCAGCGCCTAATTCTTTTGCTAATTGAACACCGTCACCAGTTGAACCTTTTTGGTTTGTTGTTACGAATCCATTTAAAGCAGGGTTGTATTCAGTTACCATTTGCATGTTTGGCACCGAAACCACCAGTTGTTAAATACAACTGCTTTAGCAGAGATTGTTTTTTCTTTGCCATCGATAGTAACGTTCACACCAGTTACTTTACCGTCTTTTTCGTTTACTTTAGTTACGTCTGCATTTACAAATAATGGAATTTCACGTTCAGAAACGTTACGTAATAATCCATTCACTAAGTATTCCCCTACAGCTGAACCATCTGCTGGACGGTGAGTACGTTTTTCGCTCATACCACCAGTAGTTGTTAAGTTGCTAAGTGTGATTCCCATTGAATCTAACCAGTCAATCGCACTTGCTGAGTGATCTACTAAGTAACGTAATAATTCAGGATTATTTGTTCCTTTACCACCTTTCAGTGATTCTTCGTAGAATTTATCGTTTGAGTCTTTAATTCCTTCTTTTTCTTGGAATTTAGTTTGAGATGCGTTCATACCAGCAGAAGATTTTGTTGTGTTTCCTCCGGCAGTTGGCATTTTTTCTAAAATAACTGGATTTAAACCAGCTTCTTTCGCTTGGATGGCAGCTGATAGACCAGCACCCCCAGAACCTACGATGATAACATCATAGCTATCTTTTAATGTTGAAGGATCTGCATATTTTTGAGCAGAGACACTTGCAACGGCTTCAGCAGTAGTAGTTTCTTGAGCTGAAGATGATGAAGATTTAGAACTATTATTTCCGCATGCAGCTAATAATAGAACTGATGAAATAGCTAAACTAGCTAAAAGACCTTTTTTCATTTTTGTTCTCCTTTGTGAAAAAATGTTTTATTGATTTCCATTGATATCATAGCATAGTTTTCATAGTGAGCACAATTAATATCAGGAGATTGTTCGCGAAAAACACAGCATTTTTTTATGAAAATGAAAATACACACTGAAAAAACAATGTTTTTTTTGAAAAAATTAGTTGACATTGAAGACAAATGAGTTCATAATGAACACATCACTAGAAAAGGAGTTAAGAACATGGCACACTTATGTATCGTATTAGAATTAAATACGCGTTGGCAAAGCCACTAGATACAGGTTGTTCTTAACGTACATTTGTACATATAGATACAACCTTCATTGACGTGAAATTGTATCTATGTGGATTTTCAACTATAAAGCAAACTCGACCACGTAGATTCTATAGACTAGAGCCGACGTGGTCTTTCTATTTGTAAGGGGACTCGTAGTGATATACGTAGTCCTTTTTTAAATAGAGTTTGCAAAATCATTTTCAATTAACGGAGGAAATTATCATGAAAAAGAACAAAAGCATTTATTTATTTGGAGCATTATTAGTATTAGTAGTGATTGGAGCATTATTCTTCAATCAATCAGGGGATAAAAATAAAGAAACAAATACAGCTAACACAGCATCCACACAAACCGAAACCGTTAAAGTTTGAGTATTACAATTACTAAGCCACCCAGCCTTTAGATGCCATTTATAAAGGGATTGCAAGACGAATTGAAAAAAACGAAGGATATGAAGTTGGAAAGAACTTAGAAATCGATTTTCAAAATGCACAAGGGGACCAAAGTAATTTAGCAAGTATGTCTGAAAAAAATTAGTTTCAGGTGGAAACAACATTTTAGTAGGGATTACAACTCCTGCGACATTAGCGTTAGCGAACAATACAAAAGAAACACCAATCATCATGGGTGGAATTACTTATCCAGTAGAAGCTGGTTTAATCGCAAGTGAATCAAAACCAGGAAACAACATCACTGGTGTTAGTGACCGTACACCAATCAAACAACAATTAGAAATCATGAAACAAGTTCTTCCGAACATGAAGAAAGTCGGCATCCTTTACACTTCAAGCGAAGATAACTCCGTGAAAACAAGCCCAAGAAGCTGAAAAAGCTACGCTAAAGAGTTAGGTTTAGAAGTAAAAGTGTCAACTATTGCAAACACAAACGATATTCAACAAGTAACAGAAAGTTTAGCAAGCCAAGTAGATGCTATTTTCGTTCCAATCGATAACACAATCGCAAGTGCAATGGCTACAGTGGTTCAAGTAACAGACGCGGTTAAAATTCCAGTATTCCCATCAGCAGATACAATGGTTGCTGACGGAGGAGTATTAGGAGTAGGTGTAGACCAATATCAAATCGGTGTTGAAACAGCTAAAAAGTAGTTGTGAAAAGTCTTAAAAGGTGCAAACCCAGCCGATACACCAATTACATTAGCAAACAAAGGTGTTGTGTATGTCAACGAAGAAAAAGCGAAAAAATTAGGCATTACAATTCCAGACAGTATCTTAAAAGATGCACAAAAAGTAACACCAACAAATAAATAAGATAGTTTAGAAACGTTGATATGATAACGACTATATGAGGTGGTGATTCATACACAATATGATGGTTACGTCATATTGATCGTTTCAGAGGAGGATTTTTTTCGAAATGGATTTAGTAATTTCTTCGATTTCTCAAGGGATATTATGGGGCGTATTATCTCTAGGATTATTCATTAGTTTTCGAATTTTAAATATTGCAGATATGACGACTGAGGGGAGTTTTCCTCTTGGTGCTGCCACTTGTGTGATTTTGATTCAACAAGGGGTGAACCCATTCTTAGCAACGCTAGCATCTATGGTTGCTGGAGCATTAGCTGGGGGAGTCACAGCATTCTTGATGACGGTGTGCAAAATCCCAAGTTTATTAGCAGGGATTTTAACAATGACGTCTCTCTTATCGATTAACTTACGCGTGATGGGGAAAAGCGAATATCACACTTCTTGGACAAGATACGATTTTTAGTGTTCTTTCAAAATTTGGACTTCCAAAGTATTTTGACATCATTATCATGGGACTTGTTGTAATTGGTATTTTAATCTTCTTGATGTATTGCTTCTTCAAAACAGAATTTGGACAAGCACTGATTGCAACAGGGGACAATGAGAAGATGGCACGTGCGCTTGGCATTAACACGCGTAAGATGACCGTATTCGGATTAATGCTATCCAATGCACTGATTGCCTTAGCTGGGTGCGATTTTAGCACAAAATAATGGATATGCGGACGTAAACTCAGGTCTTGGAACCATCGTTATCGCGCTTGCTGCGATTATTATCGGTGAAGTGATTTTCGCCGACGAATCATTCGTTGGACGTCTTGTCTGCATCCTTTACGGATCAATTATTTATCGTTTACTATTAATGCTTGTGTTGTTACTCAATGTCTTCCAAGCAAATGACTTCAAACTCATCTCAGCAGCACTGATTGCATTCTGTTTAACAGTGCCACAAATGAAGAGCTGGATTCAGCAAAAAAGCACACGCCATAGAAAGGGGGAAAACTAAATGAGTATTGAGATTCAAAACTTATCGAAAACATTTTTCCCTGGGACTTCGCGTGAGCATAAGGCTCTAAAAAATGTGGACTTAACGATTCAAGAAGGGACTTTCATTACGATTGTCGGTGGGAATGGTGCTGGGAAATCCACTTTCTTAAATGCGATTGCTGGTAATTTTGCTTTAGACGAAGGAACCATTTCATTTGGGGATAAACAAATCGAGCAAACTGCAGATTATGAACGTGCAGCCTATATTAGCCGTGTTTTTCAAGATCCAATGCAAGGAACAGCTCCTCGTATGACAGTGGCTGAAAATTTAGCCTTAGCCAATCGTAGAGGTCAAAAACGAAGCCTCTTTAAATCTTCTTCTAAAGAAGAGTTGCAACAATTCGAAGCCTTGCTAGCCCCTCTAGGACTTGGCTTAGAAGACCGTCTTCACACAGAAATCGGACTATTGTCAGGCGGACAACGCCAAGCCATTTCACTCCTCATGGCAACGATGAATGCTCCGCAGTTATTACTATTGGACGAGCATACAGCGGCGCTTGACCCGAAAACGCAGCGCAAGATTATGCAGAAGACACAAGAAACGATCGAAGAAAAGAACTTAACAGCTTTGATGATTACACATAACCTATCGGATGCCATCCATTTCGGAAATCGACTCATTGTCATGCATCGTGGTGAAATCGTCCGTGATTTTGCAAAAGAAGAAAAAGCAGCATTAACAGAGGAAGAATTATTCCGTCTTATGAATGCTCTCGATGAAGCCGATTTACAAGGTGAATAAATTAGTGGAAGAAGTGAAAGAAATTTCATTTCTTCCTTTTTTTATGAGCAGACTTTGTTATAATGAAAGAGAATAAATCGTAAAGGATGAGTGTCAATGGAGTTTTTGAGTCAGTTGAACCCGAGAAGATATCGAAAATCAGGATATATTGCTATTGGTGCCTTAATTGGTGTCTTGGCAGGGATTGCAGTTAGTTTGTTTCGATACATGATTGGTTTTGTGTTGGAACAAGTGGTGGGTGTCTATTCATTTTTAAGAGAACAACCGCAATGGATTCCAGCTTGGATTCTTTTTAGTATTGTGATGGGACTTATTTTAGGACAAATCGTCAAGAGTGATCCGGATATTAAAGGAAGTGGGATTCCACAAGTAGAATTGCAACTTCAAGGAAAGATGGACATGAAGTGGTGGTCTGTCTGCTGGAAGAAATTCGTTGGTGGTGCCATTTCGATTGGATCTGGACTCTTACTCGGTCGAGAAGGTCCATCCATCCAGTTGGGGGCTTCTGTAGGGCAAGGAGTTGCGGAAACTCTTAAGGCGAACCGTGTACAAAAAAATGTCTTTATTTCTAGTGGTGCCGGAGCGGGGCTTGCTGCAGCGTTTAATGCGCCGATTGCAGGCTTGATGTTTGTATTAGAAGAAGTCCATCATACCTTCAGTCCACTTGTAGCCGTGACGACTCTTACAGCGGCTATTGTTGCCAACTTTATTTCATTAAATATCTTTGGGACACATGCTTCGTTAAATCTTGGAAACGACCAACGATTCCCAATCAACTATTATGGCTATGTTGTTCTTCTTGGGATTATTCTTGCGATATTTGGATTAGCGTATCATCGTTTAACGCTAGCATTACCAACAATTTATAAGAAACTATTCCCGAAAGGTAGCGCCGTATAATTACTGCATTATCGCCTTCATGTTGATTATTCCTCTTGGAATGTGGAATCCACATGTTTTAGGTGGCGGTGGTGAGTTAGTATTAGCACTCGTTAAAGAAAACCACACCGTCCAATTTTTAATCGGCCTATTTGTGATTCGTTTTGTTTACTCAATGATTTCATACGGAACAGGACTTCCTGGAGGAATCTTTTTACCAATCCTCTCTCTTGGAGCGCTTCTTGGTTTGGCTTACGCAGAGTTCTTAATTGATTTCTTAGGAGTGGACCCAAGCGTTCGTGTTAGCTTCGTGTTCTTTGCGATGGCAGGGATACTTTGCAGCGATTGGGAAAGCACCCTTACAGCCTTGCTTCTGGTGACAGAGATGGTTGGGGGATTGAACCAATTAATGCCTCTTGGAATTTGTACATTAGTGGCCTATATCGTGGCAGACTTTCTTGAAGATGGATCCAATCTATGAAGTATTAGCAGAACGTTTAGATAAAGAACATTCAACGGATACAAAAGGAGAGCGAACAACCTTCGAAGTGCCGATTATGGTGGATAGCCCTCTTGTTGAAAAAGCGATTCGAGATATTGAATGGCCACAACAAATGATTATTGCAGCAGTCCGACGTGGTGCCAAAGAAATTATTGCTCGTGGAGATACTGTTCTTCGTAGCGGGGATATTTTAATCGTTGTTTGTGATGAGGGAATGGTAGGGAAGATGAATGAAGAAATGACGCGTCTTGTGACAGCTCCCTAGAGTTATTTCACAATAAATGGTATACTGAAAAAATAAAGAGGTGATATTGATGAGCGGACAAAGAAATGAATTAAAGAGAAATCTCAATCGATACGTAAGAAGAAATCAAGCATGGGTGTTTATCATCCTTACTGTTGTGATTTTATTTTGTGGCAGTATTCATTTATCGTAGTTTCGCACAATCAACGAAGAAACCTGCGGAAAATCGACAAGAGCAGATTATTAAGATGCAAGAACAAATCGATGAACAAGAAGAAAGAATTAAGCAATTGGAAGAACAAATCAAACAATTGCAAGAAAAAAATCAAATTAGAAACGACAAACACCTTGGACGGATGAATCGTTCAAGGTGTTTTTTTAGTAAAGAAAGAAGATGTATCATTTTTTTGATACGTATCAAAAAAATGATACATCCGTACTTTTTGAAAAATGCGTTGCAATTGTTTTTGTAGAGTAGTGGAACGTTCTGTGTGGAGTGAGTGTCCTTCAAGATAAAGAGAGTAGGGCACTTCAATTTGAACTGCTTCAATACTTGGATGTTTTCCAAAGGTCGCAATAATATTGCCGCCAGCAAAGGGAGTATCTACTCGAGTGGAGAAACCTTCTTCGTGGAAGAGAGTTTGGAGTTGCTCCAGAATATCTTTACTAATGGTTTGTTTTCTTTCCGTGTTCCCTAAAAATAATATCGCTTGTTTGAAAAAGCTTGTCATCATAGCTATGCAAATCAATCAACAAAACTTTGGAATGTTGCTCTAATTTTTGATGAGCAGCTTCTCTAAGTTGTGATAGTAAGGCGTGTAATACCGTTCTAACCAGTCCACTTGTTTTTTTGCTTAGAGGGATAGTTGTAAAATAGCGGGTTTCCTTTTTCATCTATTCTTGGAATGATGGGCTGAGTGGCTTTTCCATCTCTTGGTTTAAACCGATTCACATCTACAATATATCGAGAAATAGTGGCTGCTAGAGTTGTCTCCGAAAGAGAGGCCACAAGTTCAGTAAGAGCCCAGTCTGTATGCTCACGGTTGGAAGCCAGATTACAAAGCGGAGCAATGTCTTGTGGAATATCCGTCCCACTATGAGGAATCGAAATCACAAGTGGAGAATTTGAATGATTGTGAATGACTTGCACCGAGGCACCTTCTTTCGTATTTTCAATATTCCTAGTATAGCAAACGTGCCGGAGATTGTGTATAATGGATACTATCTGAAAAGGAGTGACATTATGGCTGAAATTAAATTAGTACCAAGAAGTGAAGTGGATCCTTCTATTACATGGGATATGACTTTACTTTATCCAAGTGACGAAGCTTTTTATGCAGAGTTGGAAAACTTAAAGAAAGAAATGAAAGCTTTCAAAGAAAAATACGAAAATAACTTAGGAGACTTAGAAGTATTAGATGAAGCGATTCGCAAGTACGAAGCGATTGAATTAGCAGTGTACCGCGCTTCTCATTATGCGGAACTACCAATGACGGTAGACCGTTTAAATCCGAAAGTCGTTGAAAATGCTACAGCGTTTGAAGCGGTGAGTGTATCCTATGCGGAAAACATGAGCTTTGTAATGACAGAACTCATTTCATTAGACGAAGCCTTCTTAAACCAGTTCGTAACAGAAAAGAGACCAGACTTAGCATACTTTGTAGAGAAAGTGATTCGTCAAAAGAAGCATACATTGTCTAAAGATGCAGAACAAGTATTATCAAACTTAAGCAGCTTACCAGGTTTCTACCAATTATATGAAGTGACAAAACACGAAGATATGCAATTCGAGTCATTTGAAGCAAATGGCAAGACACTTGAAAACAGCTTCGTATTATACGAAAACTTACATGAAATGGACCCTGACAAAGAAGTTCGTCGTGCTGCGGCTAAGAGCTTCTACAAAACATTGAATGCCTATAAAAATACAGTTGCTAATGAATATATTTCTCAATTGAAGAAAGAAAAAATGATGGCAACTATGCGTGGATATGACAGTGTCATTGACTACTTTATTAGACGAACAAGATGGAGACCGTGAATTATACGACCGTCAAATCCGTATGCTGATGACAGACCTAGCGCCTCATATGCAACGCTATATTAAATTATTAGCGAAAGAGCACGGCATTTCTGATATGCAATTCATGGATGCAAAAATCAACTTGGATCCAGATTTCGAAGTGGATATGACGATTGAAGAATCTCGTGAGTACTTGAAGAAAGCTCTAGGCATTCTTGGCGAAGACTATAAAGCGATGATTGATGAAAGTTATGACAAACGTTGGACAGACTTCCCACAAAACTATTGGTAAGAGTACGGGTGGATTCTGTGCGACGGTTCCTAAACGTTGCTGGATTTATCCTATTATCATGGACAGGTAAAATGAACGAAGTATTTGTGTTAGCGCACGAATTAGGACATGCATACCACTTCATGTCAACAGGCAAACATCAATCCATTTTAAACAATGAATGTTCATTATACTTTCGTTGAAGCTCCTTCAACATGTAATGAAGTAATTGTTTCAAACTACTTACTTAAAAACAAGTACAGACGCTCGTTTTAAACGTTGGGTCATCAGTAATATGATTAGCCGTACTTATTTCCATAACATGGTAACGCACTATATGGAAGCTGTATACCAAGATCGTATTTACAAGATGATTGATAATAACGAAATGTTAAACGCGGATGTATTATCAAACGTGAAAAAAGAAGTGATGCAAGAATTCTTCGGAGACAGCCTTGTTGTAAACGATGGTGCAGAGTTAACATGGATGCGTCAACCTCACTACTATATGGGGTTATATCCATATACGTATTCAGCAGGACTTACAATCGGAACTGCGATTGCTAACCAAATCGAAGAAAATCCTGAACACGCTAAAGTGTGGTTAGATACATTATCTAAAGGTGGAAGCATGTCTGCCAAAGACTTAGCAATTCATGCGGGTTGCGATGTTTCCACAGATGAACCATTAAAACAAGCGATTGCTTACGTTGGACATTTAGTTGACCAATTAGAAAGCTTAACAGCAGAATTAAAAGCATAATGATTGTAAATAAAAACGCGCTACAAACGTAGCGCGTTTTTTAGTTGTGACTATGAATCAAAAGGTGGTGAAAATATGTATGTACATTATTGTAAAATGTTCAAATAAATTCACCTATTTCTCCCGGCCTTTATTTCTACCAAAGAATTTCGCATTGAGAACCTACCGTGTCTTGGAACGAATCGATAGGGGCTTGATTGGTTACGATAATATCGATGGCATTGTAATTGGATAGTTTAAAGTAATGACTCGTATTAAATTTCGAGTGATCTGCTAGCAATATGGAGACATCCGAATTTGCAATCATGTGTTGTTTAAAGAGAGCCTGACTATGGTTGGCCTCATAAGCAGCAAAGCGGTCAAGACCTCGGCAACTCATAAAGCAAATATCTGCATGGAAGTTATTGATAAAACTCGTCGCAAAATCTCCCAAAGCAGAGTTTGTTCCATAGCCGATATGTCCTCCGCAAAAGAACAGTGTGATATTTTCATAATTGTTCAACATACGTGCGATTTCAATCCCGTTTGTAATAACACGTAAATTTTGAAGAGTTCCTAAGTGAGGTGCGAGCGCGGCACAAGTAGATGAACTATCAATAAAAATCGATTGATTGTCCGTTAAGAAAGTGGAGGCCGTTTCCGCTATTTGTTTTTTTCCCTGAGTTTCTTCATGGCTTCTGCTGTCGTAAGCGTATTCAATATTGTTTGTAGTAACAAGCCTGACTTCGCCATGAGATCGTATAATCTTTCCTTCTTTTTCCAGTTTAATCAGGTCACGCCTCAACGTTGAGGTTGAGCAATACATCAATGCTTCCAACTGGAAAGTAGAGATGATTTTTCGTTTAGATAAAATGTCCATAATCCTAGACATCCGTTCAAAAGACACCATAGTTCCCCCTCCTAATTTGAACAAATTTGAACGTTTATGAACAGATTATAGCACATTTACTGAATGATGTTCAATAGTCTGTCCACGTATTGTATCCGCTTTCTTAACTTGATAGGATAGTAATCAGAAAGGGATGATACTATGACTTTTGATGAACAAGTAGTACGCGAACAAATTTGTGATGTGTGTCATAAAATGTGGCAATTAGGATGGGTAGCTGCAAATGACGGAAACGTCTCTGTTCGTATTGATGAGGATACCATCATCGCAACACCAACAGGTATCAGTAAGAGTTTTATTACTCCAGAAAAACTCGTTAAATTGAATATGAAAGGAGAAGTGATTGAAGCCAACGAAGGTTTCCGTCCTTCAAGCGAAATTAAAATGCATATTCGCTGCTATGAAGAACGCGACGATGTGAGAGCTGTTGTTCATGCACATCCACCAATTGCAACTGGATTTACATTAGCACATATTCCATTAGATACTTATTCACTAATTGAAAGTGCGATTGTTATCGGTTCAATTCCAATCACACCATTCGGAGTTCCTTCAACAATGGAAGTTCCAGATGCGATTACACCATTCTTACAAGAACACGACGTGATGTTACTTGAAAACCATGGTGCTTTATCAGTGGGTAGTGATGTGATTACAGCATACTACAGAATGGAAACATTAGAACTCGTGGCTAAATCAACATTCCACGGAAGAATGTTATTACTAACAAAAGGCATTGAAGAAAAAGAAATCTCAAGAGAAAAATTAGAGCAAATGTTCAAGATGCGTGAAAACTACAAAGTAACAGGTCGTCACCCTGGATATAAGAAATACAATCCAGATGGAACTGTTCGTGAAGTTTAGTAAGAATAGGAGGAACAAAAAATGATTCAACATCCACGTATTGGGATTCGCCCAACTATTGACGGTCGTCGCCAAGGAGTTCGCGAATCGTTAGAAGTTCAAACAATGAATATGGCGAAGAGTGTCGCTGCTTTAATCGAGTCTACATTGAAATATCCTGATGGACAACCAGTTGAATGTGTGATTTCACCTTCAACAATTGGTCGTGTACCAGAAGCAGCAGCATCTCACGAATTATTCAAAAAATCAAACGTGTGTGCAACAATCACAGTAACACCTTGCTGGTGCTATGGTAGTGAAACAATGGATATGTCACCTGATATTCCACATGCTATTTGGGGATTCAACGGAACTGAAAGACCAGGGGCTGTATATTTAGCAGCAGTTCTTGCTTCTCATGCTCAAAAAGGAATTCCAGCATTCGGAATTTATGGTAAAGACGTTAAAGAAGCATCTGATACAGAAATTCCTGAAGATGTTAAAGAAAAAATCTTACGTTATGCAAGAGCAGCTCTTGCTACAGGGTTAATGAGAGATACAGCTTACTTATCAATGGGTAGTGTATCAATGGGTATCGGTGGTTCAATCGTAGATCCTGACTTCTTCCAAGAATACTTAGGAATGCGAAATGAATCAGTTGATATGACTGAATTCACTCGTCGTATTGACCGTGGTATTTACGATTACGAAGAATTCGAACGTGCACTTAAATGGGTGAAAGAAAACGTTAAAGAAGGATTCGACCACAACCGTGAAGACTTAGTGTTAAGTCGTGAAGAAAAAAAGATAAACAATGGGAATTCGTGATTAAGATGTTCATGATTGGACGTGACTTAATGGTTGGTAACCCAAGACTTGCTGAACTAGGCTTCGAAGAAGAAGCAGTTGGTCACTACGCTCTTGTAGGTGGATTCCAAGGTCAACGTCAATGGACAGACCACTTCCCTAACGGAGACTTCATGGAAACATTCCTAAACACTCAATTTGACTGGAACGGAATTCGCAGACCATACATCTTCGCAACTGAAAATGATGCGTTAAACGGTGTATCAATGCTATTCAACTACTTATTAACAAACACTCCACAAATCTTTGCGGATGTTCGTACTTACTGGAGTCCAGAAGCTGTTGAACGTGTAACAGGTCATAAACTTGAAGGCCATGCTGAAAATGGATTCTTACACTTAATCAACTCTGGTTCTTGTACATTAGACGGTACTGGTCAAGCTACAAGAAACGGTGAAGCAGTGATGAAACCATTCTGGGAATTAGATCAAAGTGAAGTAGATGCAATGCTTGCAAATACAGACTTCCCAGCAGCAAACCGCGAATACTTCCGTGGTGGCGGTTACTCAACTCGCTTCTTATCTAAAGGAAATATGCCTGTAACAATGGTTCGCTTGAACTTATTGAAAGGCGTTGGACCAGTATTACAAATTGCTGAAGGATACACACTTGATTTACCTGAAGATGTACACCATACATTAGATAACCGTACAGATCCAGGCTGGCCAACAACTTGGTTTGCTCCTCGCTTAACAGGCAAAGGCGCATTCAAGTCAGTATACGATGTAATGAATAACTGGGGTGCAAACCACGGTGCAATCTCTTATGGACATATTGGAGCTGACCTTATCACTCTTGCTTCAATGTTACGTATTCCAGTGAATATGCATAACGTTGCAGAAGAAGATATCTTCAGACCTAAGAACTGGTCACTATTCGGAACAGAAGATTTAGAATCAGCTGACTACCGTGCATGCCAACTATTAGGACCTATCCATAAGTAAGAGAAAGGAGAGACTAAAATGACAAAAACAATTATTTTAGCCTGTGTCGGTGGATTAACAACAAGTATGCTCGTTGAACGCATTCAAGAAGTAATTTACCGTGATAAATTAGATTACTCATTCTACTCAGTAGGGATTACTGGGATTGATACTCTAAAAAATATTGATGTCTTATTATTAGGACCTCAACTAGCTTATTTAGAAGAAAAAGCAAAAGCTTCATTAAACGTTCCAGTTGCTGTAATTTCAGACGATGACTTTGAAAACATGCGCGGAGAAGAAGTTCTAAACAAGCGATTGAATTATTAGGTTAATCAAATGAGTGAATCAAGCAAATCGGATACGCAACGATTGATGCAACTGATTGTAAAAAGTAGTAAAGTCACTACTTTAGCATTGCAATCCGTTAAGAGTGCTCTTGCAGGTGATATTTCATCTGCAAGAGGCATCCTTGATGAAGCCAAGGCTAAAGGAGTAGAAGCACATAATGTTCAAACAGAAATGATTCAGCAAGAAATTAGAGGTGAAGGCGTAAGTACAACACTTCTATCCGTACACGCGCAAGATCATTTTATGAACAGTCACTTGCTACTAGAAGTTGTCAATATCATCGTTGATCAACAAGAACAAATAGAAACGCTGAAAGAGCGTATTACAAAACTGGAACAGGTAGGTGAAATGCATGAGTAATCCAGTTATTCTTGAAATGAAGGGGATTGTAAAATCGTTTGGGCCTGTTAAAGCCCTAAAAGGTGTAGACTTCGACTTAAGAACAGGTGAAGTACACGCACTAATGGGTGAAAACGGTGCTGGTAAATCAACTTTGATGAAAGTGTTGACCGGTATTTACGGCGCGAACGAAGGAACAATTCACTATAACGGAAAACAAGTAGAATATTCTAAGCCGAAAGAGGCTATGGATGATGGGATTGTAATCGTGCACCAAGAGTTGAATATGATGAACCACTTAACAGTGGCTCAAAACATCTTCATCGGTCGTGAAGAAATTAATCAAGGGCTCTTCATTGATGATAATGCCGGAAACAAAAAAGCAAAAGAATTATTCAAATTGTTGAAACTGGATATTAATCCACAAGAAAAAGTGGGAAACTTAACAGTTGGTAAACAACAAATGGTTGAAATTGCGAAAGCGTTGTCAATGGATGCGAAGATTATTGTTTTCGACGAACCAACAGCAGCGTTAACAGAATCAGAAATTAATGAGTTATTCGCAATTATTGATGACTTGCGTGCTAAAGGTGTAGGAATTATCTATATTTCTCACCGTATGGACGAAATTGCCCGTATTACGGACCGTGTAACGGTTATGAGGGACGGGGAATATGTTGGAACTGTAAATACAAAAGAAACTACGAAAGATGAAATCATCGCAATGATGGTTGGTCGTACAATTTACGAAGATCCGAAAAGCGGTTTCTGCAGTGCCAGAAGGTGCACCAGTTGTATTAGAAGTAGAACATTTAAACTCAGGAAGCCACGTAAAAGATGTAAGCTTTGTGCTTCATAAAGGTGAAATCTTAGGGTTCTCTGGATTAATGGGAGCGGGTCGTACAGAAGTAGCTCGTTTACTATTTGGAGCGGATAAGAAAGATAGTGGAACTATTAAAATTAATGGTAAAGAGGTTGATATTAAAAAAATCCTCAAGATGCTATTAGAGAAGGTATTGGTTATCTTTCAGAAGACCGTAAACGTTATGGATGTATCGTTGATATGACCATTGCAAATAACACTGTAATGACGAACTTAGATAAGTACATCAAAGGTGGTTTAATTGATGACGGTGAAATCGTGAAAGTCAGCGATGAATTCGTTAAACAATTAAGAACGAAAAACACCATCATCAAAAACAACTAGTTCGTAACTTATCAGGTGGTAACCAACAAAAAGTTGTTATTGCAAAATGGTTAGAACAAAATAGCGACATTCTAATTTTTGACGAACCGACTCGAGGAATTGACGTTGGTGCGAAAAGTGAAATTTACTCATTAATGAATGAACTAGTAGCTCAAGGAAAATCAATCATTATGATTTCTTCAGAGCTTACAGAAATTCTACGTATGAGCGATCGGATTGTTGTCATGTGTGAAGGTCGTAAGACAGGGGAACTTGATATCAGTCAAGCAACTCAAGAACGAATCTTAGCATTAGCAACAGATCGATAAACGAGGAGAGGTATAGATATGGAAGAGAAAAAGTCCCTATGGACGAAACTGGTAAGATCAGTTGGTTTACAAAAGTTAATTGCATTAATCGCGTTGGTCGTGATTTTCACATTCTTTGCAGTCTCAAGTGAATCGTTCCGTTCGTTTGATACAGCGGTCAGCATTTTAGACGCATCTTATTACATTGGTTTCTTAGCAATTGGGGTAACATTCGTTATTATCACCGGTGGTATTGACTTATCAATCGGTACAGTAATGATGTGTTCTGCCATCATCGGTGGAGTGCTCCATACAAAAATGGGTTGGCCTTTATGGCTAGCATTGTTGGCAATATTAGTGATTGGAGGTGTATTTGGATTATTCAACGGAATTTTAATTGCGAAATTTGGATTACCACCATTCATCGCAACGCTTGGTACAATGATGATTTCACGTGGTTTAAGTTCAATCATGTCAAACGTACAAAGTGTGACGTTCCCATTACGTGGAACTGCTGAAGGTTGGTACAAAGACTTATTCAGAACGCAAGATAATTTTCCGACTGGGTTGATCGTTCTGATTGTCGTAGCGATTATTGCAGCCATTGTATTAAACAAAACAAAAATTGGTCGTTATATTTTCGCCATCGGTTCAAATAAAGAAGCTACTAGACTTTCAGGTGTAAACGTTATCAAATGGGAAGGTATGGCTTATGTTATCAGTGGTCTGCTAGCAGGTCTTGCTGGTATTGCATATGCTGCAACGTATTCAACAATCCTTCCTGGTACAGGGAACGGTATGGAACTTGATGCCATCGCCGGAGTAGTAGTCGGTGGTACTTCACTAGCTGGTGGGGTTGGTTCAGTTGTTGGTACAATCATCGGGGTATTCATCATGTCTGTCTTGAAGATTGGTTTACCATACATCGACTTACAACCACACTATCAATTATTCATCACAGGTTTCGTTGTAATCGTTGCCGTTTACTCAGATATCTTAATCCGTATGAATAAGAAAAAATAAGTTTGATATTGTACACAATGAGTTGGGAAGACTCCTTCAAATGAAGGGTCAAAAAGGACATATAAAGGAGAAAAAATCATGAAAAAATCATTTAAATATGCAATTGCAACTCTAGCTTGTGCTTCTGCTTTATTAGCAGGATGTACTTCAAATAAATCAAATGCTGATGGTGGAAAAACTCAAGCAAGCGGAGACTTCAAAGTAGAAGTAATCGCTAAAGGGTTCCAACATGACTTCTGGAAAGCTGTAAACAAAGGGGCTGAAAAAGCAGCTCAAGAATTAGGGGCTAAAATTAATTTCGTAGGACCTCAAAATGAAACAGCAATCGCAGAACAATTGGAACAATTAAACAATGCGATCAACAAAAATCCAAAAGCAATCGCTTTAGCTGCATTAGATACTGAAGCAGAATTAGATGCGATTAAACAAGCACAATCTAAAAACTATTCCTATTATCGGGTTTGACTCAGGGGTTCCAGGAGCACCAGAAGGAGCTATTAAAGCTACTGCATCAACAGACAACCATGCTGCTGGTGGTAACGCTGCTGAACACTTATTCAAATTACTTGAAAGCAAAGTCGGAGACAAGAAAGCTCGTATCGGGGTTGTTTCTCAAGAAGTTAACTCACTTTCAATCACTCAAAGAACAAAAGGTTTCATTGATAAAATGGTTGAATTATTAAACAAAAAAGGCATTAAAACTGCTGTAGTTGGACATGACAAATTCAAAAACGATGTAGCTGAAGCTGATGCTAAAGTTGTTATTGAAGTTCGTGTTCCAGCTCAAGTAGACGATGCTGCAGGTAAAACTGAAGCTTCTACAGTTCTTGAAAAAGAAGACACTATCGCAATCTATGGTTCTAACGAATTTGCTGCAAAAGCAATCATCAACGCTAACGGTGGTTTCAAAGAATCTAAACTTGGCGCAGACAAGATTTTAGCTGTTGGTTTCGACTCAGGTGCATTACAACAAGATGCTATCCGTAAAGGAATCTTCGTTGGTTCTGTAACTCAAGACCCAGTTCAAATTGGTTACCAAGCTGTTAAATTAGCAATCGCTGCAGCTAAAGGTGAAACAGTTAAAGACGTGGATACTGGTTCTAAATGGTATGACGCTAAGAACATCGATAGCGAAGAAATCAAAGCTTTATTATACGAATAAAAATAGGGATTAGTAATGGAGGAGAAATCATGAGCTTGATTAAATTATTAGCCATTGATTTAGGTGCAAGTTCAGGACGTGTTATGCAGGCGATTTATGACGGACGCTCCCTCCAATTATCAGAGGTTCATCGGTTCAAAAACGAACCGGTGAATCTTAATGATGGTTTGTATTGGAATTTGTTGCACTTGTTTGGAGAAATTAAGCAAGGAATCAAGAATGCTTCTAAGGATTCGATTCCGATTCGTTCCATCTCTGTTGATACATGGGGAGTAGACTATGCCTATCTAGATCAAAATGGAGATTTGCTCTATCAACCACATTGTTACAGAGATAATCGAATGGGTAGATACGAGGAGTCATTTTATAACGCTATCTCAAAGAAAGAATTGTTCCAAAAGACAGGTGTACAGCCTGCAACCATTAATACGGTCTTACAAATCTATTCAGATTTGCAAGAAAAACCACAACTAAGAAATATCGTTCAACGTGTGTTATTTATTCCAGATATGATTAACTACTTACTTTCAGGTGTGCTTTCAAATGAATACACAATTGCAAGTACAAGTGGATTATTGGATATCTTCACACAAGACTTCTCTGAAGAAGTATTTGAACGCTTAGACATTCCACGTAAATGGTTCACAACTCCAGTGAAAAATGGTGCGGTGTTAAGACAATTATCACCACGCATTACACAACAGTTGAAAGTAGATCCATTTGACGTCATTGCAGGGGCTGGACACGATACAGCTGCTGCGGTACTAGCGATTCCATATGAACATGAAAAAGGTACAGTCTTTATTTCATGCGGAACTTGGTCACTAGTAGGAACTGAATCTGAAGAACCAGTTGTTACAGAGGAAGCATTTGCATCAGGATTAACAAATGAAGGATGTTTTGATGGTAAATATCGACTCTTACAAAACACAACCGGAATGTGGATTATTCAAGAATTACAACGCGACTGGCGTTTGCAAGGGGAAGAAGTTGGCTTTGGTGAAATGGTAACATTAGCCGAAGCAGTAACGGACAACCAAACATGGATTCATCCAAACGATCCAATTTTCGCTTCACCTGGAGACATGGAATCGAAAATTAAAGAATGGTGTAAAGTAAGTGGACAAGTTGTTCCACAAACGAAAGGTCATCTTGTTCGTGTCGTTTTAGAAAGTTTAGCTTTAACTTATCTTGAAACGATTACTCAATTAGAAGAATTGACGAAACAAGAAATGACAACTGTTCAAATGGTCGGCGGAGGAATTCAAAACAAACTTCTATGCCAGTTAACAGCTGACTTTACAGGTCGAACAGTGATTACTGGTCCGATTGAAGCAAGTGCGCTTGGAAATATCCTTTCACAAATGCTTACTCTTGGAATTATTAGTAGTCGTAAAGAAGCTCAAGAGATTATTAAAGCTTCTGAACCAGTGACTCGTTACGAAAGTCGTACAGTTGCAGATTTGGAAGAAATTCGCTTGAAATTCAATAAAGTGAAGAGAGGAATTCAGTAATGTTAAAACAAATTCCTAAAATTTTAAGCCCTGAGCTTGTGAAATATTTAATGGAAATGGGACATGGAGATGAATTGGTGCTTGCAGATGCAAACTTCCCAGCTCATCGTATCGGTCAACGAGTGATTCGTATGGACGGTCATGGTGTTCCTGTAGCTTTAGAAGCAATTCTACAAGTTTTACCATTAGATACTTACAGCTCATATCAAGCAGGACTAATGCAAGTCGTTCCGGGAGATCCGACAGTTCCAGTGATTTGGGATGAATATAAACGTCTTTTAGAAGAAAATCACCCAGGAGCAGCGATTAAAGAGTTCGAACGATTTGAGTTTTATGAACAAGCAAAAGACGCTTATCTTGTAATCCAAACGGGAGAAAGTGCCTTATACGGTAACATCATCTTGAAAAAAGGTGTTTTATAAACTTACTTACTAGTTAGGAGAGAAAAAATATGTCAACATTTTATGTACCAGCTATTAACTTAATCGGAAGAGGAGTCGTTAAAGAAATTGGGCCTTACGTAAAAGACTTAGGATATCATAAAGCTCTTTTAGTAACGGATAAATTTATCGAATCAAGTGATATTCTTCCCAAAGTTACAGGTCCTTTAAAAGAAGCAGGTGTGGACTTTGTAATTTACTCTGATGTAGAGCCAAACCCAACTTGTAAAAACGTTAACGATGGGGTTGCTGCAGTTAAAGAACACAACTGTGACTTCATCATCAGTTTAGGTGGAGGTTCACCTCAAGACTGTGCAAGCTGTATTTCAGTAATTGCAACAAACGGTGGTAAACCACAAGACTACGAAGGATTACACAAATCTGCTAAAAAAGGCTTACCAGTTGTAGCAATCAACACAACTGCAGGTACTTCTGCTGAAATTACAATCAACTACGTAATTACAGACGAAGAAAGAAAAGTTAAAATGGTAATGGTTGATAAAAACAGCCTAGCTTAATCTCAGTAAACGACCCTGAATTAATGGTATCTAAACCAGCAGCATTAACAGCAGCAACAGGTATGGATGCTTTAACTCACGCGGTTGAAGCTTTGGTAACTCCAGGTGCTTACGGCGTTACTAAGAAATTATCAATTGGAGCAATTGAATTAATTAAAGAATACTTACCACGTGCTGTTAAAGACGGTCATGACATCGAAGCTCGTGAAGGTATGGTGAGCGCAATCTTCTTAGGCGGTATGTCATTCAACAACGCTGGACTTGGTTATGTTCACTCAATGGCTCACCAATTAGGTGCTGTTTACAAACTTCCACACGGTGTATGCTGTGCTATGTTATTACCAGTTATCGAACGCGAAAATGCAAAACGTGTTCCAGCTGCATTCCGTGATGTTGCAAAAGCTTTAGGTTTACAAACTGAAGGTAAATCAGACGAAGAATGTGCAGCATATGCAATCAAAGAAATCGAAACTCTTTCTGAAACAGTAGGTATTCCTAAGAAATTAACTGAATTAGGAATTGAAGAAAAAGACTTCGACTTCGAATATCTATCTAAGAATGCGTTAATCGATGCTTGTGCACCAGGTAACCCATTCATGCCAACATTAGAAGAAACAATTGCTTTCTACAAAGAATTGTTCTAATCGAAAGCTAGTATAGAATTATTATAGTTTAATCAAACGTGGAGTATTGTCCCCCTTGTGTTAAAGTCAATACTCCACGTTTATTTATTTTTGAAAAACAATTTATGAAAACGCATAAATTGTGCTTGAAATTTGAACAAACCTAGTCTAGTATTAAGGTATGCAGAACTTAGGAGGAAATGGAATGATAGGGTTAATTCTTACAGGACATGGGCAATTTGCCGTTGGAGTAGGCCAAGCTTTAGAAATGATTGCAGGAAAGCAAGCAGCTTTTAAAGTGGTGCCATTTTTAGAAAGTGATCCAATGGATGCTCTTGAAACAAATTTACGAAATGCAATGGCAGAATTGCAACAAGAAACAGAAGGCATTGTTGTGTTTGCTGATCTCTTAGGAGGAAGTCCGTTTAAGGCAGCAATGTTAGCCTCTGTAGATTTTGAAAATGTGGAAGTAGTCGTGGGAACAAACTTACCAATGTTGATTGAAATTGCAATGTTACGTGAATTTGCGTCTAGCGCTCAAGATGTTGTGACACAAAGTTTATTAGCAGGGAAAGATGCTATTCAGCATGTGAGTCTTCCGACGATTCAGCAAAACGATATTGATGAAGATGAGGATGGAATTTAATGGATGCCAATATTATTTTAGTTAGTTCGCTTACCTTTATTGTTTTTGTTGTGGTGATTTTGGGAGTATATTATTTCTTTTCAAGAAAAAATATGAAACGTCAACAACAATATTTTGAAAAATTACATGCCGATTTACAAGTTGGCAAACGTGTTATCTGTGCCAATGGTTTATACGGTACCATTAAAAAAATGGATGAAGAGAAAGTGGATGTAGAAATTGCAAGAGGCGTCGTGATTACAGTATCTCGTTTTGCAATTTCAGAAGTCTTATAATCGGTGAAGGTATGCAATCTTTTTTTGGAGAATTTTACACTGGAAAAGATGGAAAAGATTATTTCTATCTTCCATTCCTAAAGACGGTTTATCATATTCCTACAGATGATTTAGTCACTTTTAATGCCTTTAGACATCGTTTTGTCATTGCGTTTGCACTGGGAGCTATTTTTTATAGTTTCTTTCCAGCAGATGTATTACTATGTGTTTTTGTAGGTGCTTTATTTTATGCACTGTCGACAGTAGCGTATCTGAAAAGTATCCTCCCAAAATATATTGTCAAAAAGGGAATCCAAGAAGGAGAACTTGAACGAGCACAGGAAAACGAGCAACAAGGTTCGCTTGCCAAAACCTTACTGATTAGTCTAGCAGGTGTGGTTATTATCGCTGGAAGCTTCTTTGTTTCTGGTGAAATGTTGAATCGAATGATTATCGTTCTTTTCGGTGTCATTGTAACGATTAGTGGCACAAGTTCGATTATCGGAAAATCAAAATAGAAATTCAAAGAAGCTTAGAATCTAAGCTTCTTTTTTTGTATAAAAATAGTTTGGGAAACTTATGAAGAAACTTTAAAAACTTATTCACAATATCAATATTTGAATGACAATTAGACTACTTTAAAACGGTGATTATATAATGTTTTTACATAAGTAGAGCGTAAAAAAACATAAAAATTGAAGAAATTATTAAAAAAGTTTTTGTAAAACGCTTCCAAAACTTCACAGAATTATGTATAATGAATTTAGCTTTTTATGAAAGGAGAGCTAGTAATGCCAAATATTTTATTAACACGAATTGACAATCGTATGATTCACGGTCAAGTTGCAACTCAATGGTCCTCTTACTTAGGGGCCAACCTACTGCTTGTTGCAAATGACAAAGTAGCTGCGGATCCGATGCGTCAAGGGTTAATGGATATGGCTGCTCCAACTGGTGCACAAACTCGTTATTTCACTATTGAAAAAACGATTAATGTCATCGGTAAAGCAGCAGACCGTCAGTTGATTTTCATTATCTGTGAAAATCCTCAAGACGTAGTGAAATTAGTAGAGGGAGGAGTGCCAATCAAGAAGGTTAACATTGGGAACATGCACATGGCGGAAGGAAAACGCCAAGTAGCAGGTGTTGTTGCGGTTGATGATGCAGATGTTGCTGCATTCAGAAGACTGCAGGAGTTAGGTGTCGAACTTGAAATTCAGAAAGTACCAACTGAAGGAAAAGAAGACGTTTCGAAATTATTCCAATAATTTTTATATATAAAAGGGGTCAATGAATATGCAAGCAAGTTTTATTCAAATCTTACTAGTATTCCTTGTAACTTTTGTTGCTGCGATTGACCAATTCAGCTTTTTAGAATCACTATACCAACCTATCGTAATGGGTCCAGTGATCGGAGCTATTTTGGGCGACGTACAAACAGGGTTAGTTGTTGGGGGTACTTACCAATTAATGACAATCGGTAACATGCCAGTCGGTGGGGCACAACCACCTAATCCCGTAATCGGCGGAATTATGGCGACAGTATTAGCTATCAGCCTTAAATTAGAACCAGCTGCTGCAGTAGGTGCTGCTGTTCCATTTGCGCTTTTAGGTCAATACGGCGTTACTTTAATCTTTGCTTTAATGTCACCAATGATGGCTGTGGCTGATAAGTATGCACACGATGCAAATCCAAAAGGGATTGCTCGCTTGAACTACTTAGCAATGGCTGCATTAGGAGCTATCTTTGGTCTTGTAGTTGTATTATTCTTTATCGGTGGACAAACTATTGGGGACACTTTAACTGACTCAATTCCTAAGTGGTTCATGGGTGGTTTAGGTGCTGCCGGTGGAATGATGCGCTTTGTTGGGTTTGCAATCTTACTAAAAAGTAATGGTTTCTAAAGAACTATGGGGCTTCTACTTCTTAGGTTTTGCTTTAGCAAAACATTGTTTCTGCAAGTGAAAGCTTAGCAGGATCTGCATTAGTATTATTAGCGTTTGTTGGTTTTGCAATTGCATACTGGGATTTCCAACCAAACAAAATTCAAAAACAGCTGGTGCTAGCATTGTGAACGATGGAGGTGAAGAAGATGGCATATAATATTCCAGATTCTTATAAAAACCAAACGCCTGCTCCACGCTTAGATAAAAGCAACGTTAAACAAAATGGCATGGCGTTCAATTTTCTTACAATCTTCTTTCAACTATGAACGTATGCAAGCAGGTGGCTGGTTATACGGTATTTTACCAGGGTTAGAAAAATCCATACAGACAAAGATGACTTAGCTGCATCAATGTCACATAACTTAGAGTTCTTTAATACTCACCCATTCTTAGTAACATTCGTGATGGGGATTGTATTATCTCTTGAACAAAACAAAGCAGATATCCCAACAATCCGTGCGGTACGTGTTGCTGCAATGGGACCATTAGGGTGGTATCGGTGACGCTTTATTCTGGTTCACATTAGTTCCAATCGTAGCCGGTATTTCTTCAGACTTTGCATTAAAAGGAAGCATCGCTGGACCATTACTATTCTTAGCGGTATTTAATATCTTCCAATTTGTAATTCGTTACTGGTTAATGCACTGGTCTTATAACTTAGGAACTGACGCAATCGGTATCTTTACTGCAAATGCCAAAGAATTCACTCGTGCTGCTTCAATCCTTGGAGTATTCGTTGTTGGGGCTTTAACTAGCCTTTACGGTGGAACTAAATTAGGAATTCAAATCGCAAATGGTGAAAAACCAATTGTTATCCAAGCAATCTTAGATGGTGTATTACCAAAATTAATTCCATTAGGAATTACTTTAGGACTTTACTACTTATTAGCGCGTAAAAAATGGACGCCATTACGTTGTATCGTTCTTCTATTAGTTGCTGGAATCGGTCTTGCATTCTTAGGACATGTACTAGGAGTTACATTCTGGGGTTAATCCTTGAACAATAAAAATAAGCTAGGCATTATGCCTAGCTTATTTTTTATGCTTTTTAAAAGTCTTTTTTAGTAATGGCTTTAATACGATCTGCAAGGAATACGGCAACCACTAATTTTCCTAAGTCAGGAAGAATGAATGGATATAAACCGTAGCCAAGAATTTGTTGAAGGCTGAGTTCTTGCATCTTAACGCTTAAGAGTACGAAAGTCATATATGGAATTCCGATGAGGTAGAAGATCACTTCACCCACAAGAGCGGCAATCACCCAACCGAAGATATTGTTGATACGGTTTCCGATAAATGAAATCACAGGAGCCGCAACCATAAATCCAATGACAAATCCAAATGAAGGTGAAACGAATAGTGCTGTACCGCCCACCTAATAGGAAAAGTAAAAGGAAGTGGATGAATTGAGCAGCAAAAGCGCCAACTGGTGGCAAGAGTAATGATGCCAAAATAACTGTGGCTGTTTGTGCTGAGAAAGGTACTGGACCAATCGGGATTTTTAAGTAGCTAGATACATAGCAGAGAGCTCCTAAAAGTGCTGCAAGTACAAGTGTTTTAATGTTTAATTTTTTCATGTGTATAACTCCTAATCTTTTAGTTTTCTGGGCGAATACTTACTTCGCCATATGATAATGAATGAATGGTTCCATCGTCTGTTTGAACGATGAGATGACCGTTGTTGTCTACGCTCTTGGCAATAGCGGGATAGGTTTTCATGCCGCTAATCACATTGATTTTCTTGCCGACGATAATCGAGTGAGTTTTATATTCTTCCATGAAGTCTCGCTTACCGGCGTTGATTTCTTCGTAGCATGTATTCCATTCCTTTAAGTACCGCGAGACGAATTCGTTGCGACTGAAACTATCTGGAATTTCTTGCGGAGAAAAGAGGGAACCGATAATCGGTTTTAAATCCTCTGGAATAATAGCGTCATCGATATGCAAGTTAATTCCCATTCCGACAATCAGTGCATCGACTTTTTGAGCTTCGATATTCGTTACTGCCTCTGTTAAAATACCAGCGATTTTTTTATCATGGTAGTAGAGGTCGTTCACCCATTTAATCCCAATTTTTTCATGGATAAAGGATTCCACAGCACGGGTTGCAGCGACTGCCGTAGCACAAGTAATCAGCGAAATACTATCTAAGTCTCCTTCTGGGAAAATACAGATACTCATATATAAGCCAGATTTTGGAGGGGACAGGAATGTTCTTCCTAGTCGCCCACGACCTGCTGTTTGTTCTTCTGCAATAAAGAAGGTAGGGACTCTTGAGCCTGATGCGCCGTATGTTTTAGCCAAATCATTGGTTGAAGTAGTTGTTTCAAAAACTTGAATATCCCAGTCTTGAAGTTCCTCTCCTAAATGAGTGCGAATGCCTTCAAGGGTTAACAAATCCGTCTGTCTGGATAATTGATACCCAACCTTTGTGCTTGAGGTAATCTCATAGCCATCTTTTTTTAATTGCTGGATGGCTTTCCACACAGCAGTACGAGAAAGATTCAGTTGTTCTGCGATATCTTGTCCTGAAAGAGGTTTGTCCACGGTACTATATAATAGACGTAAAACGTCCTGTTTAGTGCTCATAATATCCTCCTTTCATCAGTATTCATGTTTTTAAGTGTAACAGATTCAAAACGATTGTCAACTGTAAATGTTCTCAAAGTTAACAATAGATACAAACGATTAAAAGATAGCGGATTCTAGTGTGAACATGGTATAATAATTGAGAACATTTAGTGAAAGGAATTTGAGTATGAAAAAATTAGTCATTAACGGCGGTAAACCACTTAAAGGCGAAGTAACCATTAGTGGAGCTAAAAACAGTACAGTAGCTTTAATTCCGGCTGCTATTATCGCGAATGAACCAGTCGTATTAGAGGGTGTCCCTGAGATTCAGGACGTAGATGCCTTAATTGAAATTTTGAATGATTTTAACGTAAAAACAGAATTCGTTGATGGAACGTTAACCATCGACCCAAGAGAAATGAAATCTATCCGATGCCAAAAGGGAAAATCCAAAGCATGCGTGCTTCGTATTACTTTATGGGAGCAACTCTTGCTAAATTTGGGGAAGGGGTTGTAGGACTCCCAGGTGGCTGCTTCTTAGGCCCTCGTCCAATTGACCAACATTTAAAAGGTTTCAAAGCGCTTGGTGCTGATGTGAGAGACCATGATGGTGCTATCTACTTATCTACTGGCGAAGAAGGCCTTGTTGGTACGAAAATTTATATGGACGTTGTGTCTGTAGGTGCGACGATTAACGTATTGCTAGCATCTGTTCGTGCAAAAGGGAAGACCATTATCGAAAATGCGGCGCGTGAACCAGAAATTATCGACGTTGTAAACTTACTAAATAAAATGGGTGCTAATATTAAAGGTGCCGGAACAAGCATCATTCGTGTGGAAGGTGTGGAAAGCTTACATGGATGTACACATACCATTATTCCAGACCGTATTGAAGCAGGAACCTATTTATCGATTGCGGCAGCAGTTGGTGAAGGTGTCCGTGTGAAAAATGTAATCTTCGAACACTTAGAAAGCCTGATTGCGAAAATGAACGAAATGGGCGTGAAGATGGAAGTTGGCGAAGACGATATTTATGTTTTCCCGACAAATGAGTTAAAAGCCGTGAACATCAAAACAATGCCTTATCCAGGCTTTGCAACAGACTTGCAACAAACGATTACGCCGCTCTTTAGTAAAGCAACAGGGACTGCGATGATTGTGGATACCATTTATCCAAAACGAGTCGGTCACGTACCAGAATTAAATCGCATGGGCGCTCGTGGAAAAGTGATTGAAGACATCATTACTTTTGAAGGGCCAACACCATTAGTGGGTGCGGAAGTTGCGGCTAGCGATCTACGTGCAGGAGCTGGACTGGTGGTAGCTGGTTTAATGGCTGAAGGAACAACGAAGATTTCAAATATCGGACATATCTTACGTGGTTATTCAAATATCGTTGAAAAACTACAAGCATTAGGTGCCGATATTACGATGATTGAAGAGTAAGAAGGGACACTATGCCAGAACAAGTGGAAACTGTAACGCTTCAAAGCTTACAAGAAAAAACGTTAAAAGAGATGTACGGCTTTGCCAAACATTATAAAATTCCTTATTACGGTCAAATGAATAAAAAGGAATTGGCGCTTGCGATTCTTCGTGCTCAAGAAGAAGCCACTGGATTTTTCCAAGTGGAAGGTGTCTTGGATATTAATCGTGCAGAAGGATTTGGATTCCTAAGACCGATTAACTATTCAAGCAGTCAGGAAGATATTTATATTTCTTCTTCGCAAATTCGTCGTTTCGACCTTCGAAATGGAGACCTTGTGAGTGGGACGGCGCGTCCTCCACGTCCAGGTGAGAAGTTTAATGGGTTGATGCAAGTTGGATTTGTGAACGGCAAGGATCCTGAAGAAGCTAAAGAGCGTGACCATTTCCCAGGTCTTACACCTTTGTATCCTGAAAAGCAAATGGTGCTAGAAACTACACGTGGTCGTATCGCTTCTCGTATGTTGGATTTAATTTGTCCGATTGGTTTTGGGCAACGTGGACTCATCGTAGCTCCGCCAAAAGCAGGGAAGACAAGCTTGCTAAAAGAAATCGCCAATGGAATTACGACGAATTATCCAGAGGCCGAATTGATTATTTTACTCATTGATGAACGACCAGAAGAGGTAACGGACATCGAGAGAACTGTGGATGCGGAAGTGGTGTATTCAACATTTGACCAGCTTCCAGAAAACCATATTAAGATTAGTGAATTAGTGCTGGAACGTGCGCTTCGTCTAGTGGAAGATGGACGTGACGTCATCATCTTGATGGACAGCCTCACGCGTCTTGCCCGTGCATATAACTTAACGATTCCACCTTCAGGAAGAACGTTGAGCGGTGGGATTGATCCAGCTGCTTTATACCGTCCGAAGAAATTCTTTGGTTCGGCTCGAAATATCGAAGAGGGCGGTAGCCTAACGATTCTTGCGACGGCGTTAGTGGAAACAGGAAGTCGCATGGATGATGTGATTTATGAAGAGTTCAAAGGAACAGGTAATTCAGAAATCCATCTCTCGAGAGAACTTGCTGAAAGACGAGTATTTCCTGCAATTGATGTGAAACGGTCAGGAACTCGTAAAGAAGACATGTTACTTTCACAGGAAACGCTTGAAGCCATTTGGAAAGTGCGGCATGCCATAAAAGGAGACGGACTTGAAACGAGTGAGCAACTCGTGAAGCAATTAAGAGAAACGAAGTCGAATGCCGATTTCATTCGTCGTCTCAGTTTATTAGATTAGAACTTAAATCCCTAAGAGTTTTCTTAGGGATTTTATTTTTTGAAAAAGGGTGGAAGGAAGATGAAAGGAGATTTCAAATAGGATGCTCCTTGTGGTAAAATGGAAAAAGGAGTGATTTTACGTGAAAAAGAAAAAAGTAATCAAAACAAATGCAGTTCGAATGGTCGAACAAGCAAAAGTTCCATATGCGATCCATGAATATGATGTGGATACAGCACACCTTGATGCTGTACATGCAGCGGATGGAATGGGAATTTCTGTAGATGAAGTTTATAAACCATTGTATTAACAGGCGATAAGACTGGACATTTAGTCGCTTGTATTGCGGCTCACCGTGAGTTGGACTTAAAGACGATTGCGAAAGTTTCAGGAAATAAGCGCGTAGAATTATTATCACTAGATAAACTGGAACCATTAACAGGCTATGTGCGTGGAGGATGTTCACCGATTGGAATGAAAAAGAAATTCCCAACCTATATCGAACACCATGCAATGGAACAAAAAACAATTCGCATTTCTGCTGGAAAACGTGGACTCCAATTAGAAATTGCTCCACAAGATTTACAACAGTTAACACAAGCTACGATATTCGAAAATCATCCAGATGAGGTGGAAGCATGAGTGAAGTAACGATTCTTCACATCAATGATATGCATTCGAACTTTCACTCCATAAAGACACAAACGCGCTTTATGAAGGAGCGTAGAGCCACTCTTGAGGCGGAGGGGCAGAAGGTATTTGGCATTGATTTAGGAGACTTGATTGACCGTGTCCATCCACTGGTTGAAGCAGAAGATGGAAAGATTGCGTCCAGAGTGTTGAATGAAGAGCAAATCGATTTTGCCACTCTCGGAAATAACGAAGGGACGGCGTATACACCGCTCGAATTAGAGGCAGCGTATGAAGGTCGCAAGTTCGAAGTCATTATTTCGAATGTCAAATGGCATCAACTAGAGAAGTACCTCCTTTTGCAAAGGAAGTTCATTTTGAAACAGTCGATGATTGCAGTATTGCTTTTATCGGACTCACGGCTTCTTATCCAGAAAGCTATGGCCCAAATGGCTATTTGATTGAAGAGCCGATGGATGCGTTGAGCGTCTTGTACCGACTCTTGCAGCAGGTGGTCATCAGATTGTTTTGCTGTCACATTTAGGCATTGAAATGGATCATCTGATTGCAGAAACTTATCCAGAAATCCAAGTGATTCTCGGAGCGCATACACATCATTTCTTTGAAGAAGGAAAATGGGTCAACCAAACACTGTTAACAGGTGGATTTAAGTATGGCGCTTATATTGGCGAGCTTCATCTGAAGACAGAAGGGAGTCGCTTGATTCCACTTTCTGACAAAATGATTGCAGTAGAGGATTTAAAAGGAGATTCGACGATTGATGAAGGAGATGCGCTGCGCCAAGAAGGGATTGCTCTCTTGAAAGCAGAAGTGGTACTTCCACATATTTCTGCATATTCCGTAAAAGAACTAGCTCTTCTCTCATTAGAAGCGATGACGAGACAAACTGGAGTTGCGGTGGCATTTACTTATACTGGACTTTTCGTAGTACCGTTTAAAGAGGGACCACTCACAAAGTTTGACTTACATGAATGCATGCCACATCCAATTCATTTGAACAAGAGCCACTTTAAAGTTTCCGATTTCAAACAACTATTGCAAATTTTTGAAGCGGAGCAGCCTGAATTACTAGAAAAAGCTATTCGCGGATATGGTTTTCGTGGTAAACTGTTTGGAGAGATCCTTTATACAGGATTCCAGCTCGTTAGTGGAGAAATCGTTATGGATGGAAGAACGTTGGATGACGATGAGTTCATTACATTTGTTTGCCCGGACCATATGCGATTCGTTCCTTTTTTCCCGATGATTGAAGAAAAAGGGGACAACGAAATTATTTATCCAGATTTATTAAGAACAATTATTGAAAAAGAATTGCTATTCAAAGAAAGGAAGAATCATGACTGAACAGAAAGCAGAAACACTTTCACAGGAATTAAGTCAAGTCTTAGAAGAGATTGTGACAACGCCTGAAGAAGAAGTGAAGCGTGCGGTAATGGTTGGTGATACAACTGTGATGATTGACGATGTGCATTATGAAATCGTCGAAGATTACCGTGACGGATTTAATATTGAAGCGTTAAACGAGCGCTATAATGATATTTTCGAGCGCTATGATTACATCGTTGGCGATTGGGGCCATGAGAAATTACGTTTGAAAGGTTTCTTCAAACATTCGCATAAATTGGCGACTCCAGACCGCGATATCGATTATTTACAAGAATATTTATTGGAATATTGTAATTTTGGGTGCCAGTATTTCGTATTAGAAAGAGATCCAGAGGCGCAACATAAACCAGTTGTGGAAGAAGAGAAAACACAACAACGTCCAAGACGTGAACGCAATAATCAACGTAAACGTCAAAACAATCAACGCAGAGAACATGTATTTAGCCCTGCGGATTTAGACAGTCCAGTACGTTCGAATAATAAGCGAAAATTTAAAGAGAAGTCTCAAAACCGTCAGAAGAAACGCAATAATGAGACAAATCAAAAGTCGAAGAAAGATCAATCGTTTAACTTGAAAGAATTTATTCCGAAAGAAACGATGAAAGAAAAAGAATATGAAGGCAACAACTTCAAACCAAAACAGAAGAAATCTTCGCAACATTTCTCAATGAAAGAAGTAGAGAAACCAACAAGCAGTAAGGTGAAGAAGAGTCCTGTGAAATCCACTCAGAAGAAAGGATTCCATATTCGAGAAAACCAACAAAGAGGTAACTAAATGTATAAAGCATATTTTATTGATTTAGATGGAACCATGTATCGCGGAAAAGACCGTATTCCAACGGCCGAAGCATTTATTAAGAGATTGCAAGAAGCCAAGATTCCATTCCTATTTGTAACAAACAACGCTACAAAAACACCTGCACAAGTAGCTGAAAACTTACGTGTGAACTATGGCACTGAAGTTTCGGCAGACGAAGTGTATACAAGCGGTGTTGCGGCAGTGGATTACTTGAAGTCTCATTTCAACGTGAACCGTATCATGGTGATTGGCGAAGAAGCGATTAAAAATCAAGTCGAAGCAGCTGGATACACGCTTGTTTCTGAAGACCCAGAAGTCGTGTTGCAGTCCCTTGACCGCAATGTGACTTATAAAGACTTAGAAACAGCAACGCTTGCGATTCGTAATGGTGCAACGTATATCGTAACGAATATCGATTCAAACTTGCCAAGCGAAAAAGGCCCAATCCCAGGATCAGGTGCTATCACTGGTTTCTTAAAAGTGGCAACACAAGTAGAACCAATTATCATTGGTAAACCAAGTAGTGTGATTATGGAGTCTGCATTAGACTACTTAAATGCCAAATTCCCAGACCGTCATTTCACAAAAGAAGACATCGCAATGGTTGGAGATAATTACCAAACGGATATTCAAGCCGGCATTCAATACGGCATGGATACGCTGATGGTATTAACAGGATTTTCAACTCGCGAAGACCTAGAAAAAGTGGAAGAACAACCAACGCACTTGGTAGAGGACTTGAGTGAATGGACTATTTAAATAGAACTTACCGCGTGCCTAAGTGGATCACTTCTATCGCGTTATTCCTATTCTTCTTAAGTCTAGGAATTACCTTTGTGATTTTCTTTGAACCGATGTATCACTGGTCAATTGGTTGGTTTGGAGTAGAAAAACTCACTGGTTACAGTGCCGATACGCTTAAGATGAACTATCATGAACTCATCGGGTACTTAACGAACCCGTTAAATGACATCTTGAAGATGACCGATTTTCCAAGTTCAGAACAGGGATTATTCCACTTTTTTGAGGTGAAACGTCTCTTCTTTGTGAATTTTGCAGTACTACTAGCTTCGGGGCTTATTAGTTTCTTTGGGGTGAGGTATTTACGACAAAGAAGACAAACGTGGCAATTACGTAGACCCATTCGCTGGCTTGTTTTAATTCCAGTTGTCGTTTGCTTTGCGATTGCGGCATTCTTCGACACGCTCTTTGTGAAGTTCCATCAAGTGTTCTTTAACAATGATGCGTGGATGTTCGATCCGAAAAACGACCCGATTATTTTAGCATTGCCAGAGGAATTCTTTATGCTCTGTTTTGCCGTTGTATTCACCTTTTTATTGGTGGGGCTTTTAGGGACAAACGTTGCGATTAAGCGATTAAAAGAAATTTAAAACAGTAAGAAACGAGAAGCTTCTTTCGAAAAGGAAGAGTTCTCGTTTTTTTGTACCAAAAAAATTCGCATATGAGAGGAATTTCACACAAAAAAATGGTATGATATAAGAGATGAACATTTAAAGGATTGAGGAGTGGAATAATGAAATTATCAATTGTCATCCCGTTTTATAACGAGGAAAATATGATTCAGAAAATGTATGATGCCTTAGTAGCTGAAGTGAATAAAATTACTAAAGCAGAATTTGAAATTATTTTTATTAATGATGGTAGTAAAGACCGTACTTTTGAAAAAATGCTTGCAATTGCAGATAGCGATTCTCGTGTAAAATATATTAGTTTCAGCAGAAACTTTGGGAAAGAAGCTGGAACAATTGCAGGACTTGAATACGCAACAGGGGAAGCTGTGATTTTAATGGATGGGGACTTACAACATCCACCTGCACTTCTTCCACAAATGATTGAAGCGTATGAAGAAGGATATGACGTTGTGAGTGCTCGTCGTACACGTACTGGTGAAAAACCACACCGTACATTCTTAGCAAAACATTTCTATCGCCTTGCAAACAAAATGATGGATATCGAATTGATGGATGGGGTCTCTGAATTCCGTCTATTTAGCCGTAAAGCGGTTCGTGCCATTCTTTCATTACAAGAATACAACCGATTCTCTAAAGGGATTTTCTCTTGGATTGGATTTAAAGAAAAAGTCATCGAATATGAAAACCAAGTTCGTACCGTTGGTGAAACGAAATACTCATTGAAGTTCTCATTAAACTATGCGATTCAAGGGATTTTATCGTTCAATGATAGCCACTTCGTATGTGCATTAACTTTGGTTTATTCTGTTTATTAATCTCACTGGCTTACGTTCTTTGGACATTTGTTCAATACTTTGTAGCGCCAGATTCACTTGTTAGTGGATATTTCACAACGATTTTCTCTGTCGTGCTCTTTGGTGGAATCCAATTGATTTCGATTGGGGTATTAGGAGAGTATATCGGTAAGATTTACTACGAAGTGAAGAAACGTCCGCATTACTTAGTAGATGAAACGAATATGACGGTGAAAGGAGAGCAACATGACGACTAAGAAAAAGGTCTATTTAGCAAGCTTCCTTGCGCCGATGGTCATCATGTTTATCGCTTGGGCGATTGATGGCTTCTTCCCGTTTGGTGCGAAGTCTCTGATGGCGGTTGACTTTAACGCGCAGTACATCGGGCTCTATGCTTATTTCAAACATCTATTTCTGAATTGGGATTGGAGTAGCTTCTTCTATTCGTTCTCGAAATCAATTGGGGGCGGAATGCTTGGGATTTGGGGCTTTAACTTATTAAGTCCATTTAACTTCCTATTCCTCTTCTTCTCTGAAGAAAACTTCCAATGGGTTGTTCCTATCGTTATCGCATTGCGTTACGGGACAATGGGACTTACGATGACGCATTTCCTTGTGAAGCGTTATGATGGCCTAAAGAAAAAAGCCTACTTACTTCCAATTGTAGCGACGATTTATGCCTTAAACGGATTTAACGTCAGCTACCAAATGAACCCAATTTTCTACGATGGCATGATTATGTTGCCGCTAGTATTAATTGGAGTAGAACAAGTGCTTGATAATGAGTCTCCACGAGGCTATATCGGAATGCTTGCTTTAGCATTATTTGTACATTTCTACATGGGCTATATGACATGTATCTTCGTAGTCATCTACGCATTATTCTATGTTATCCGTTCAAAAGAATTTACAAATATCAAAGTGATTTTTGAACGCATGTTGAAATTAGCCTGCGCTTCGATTATCGCAGTAGGGATGGTTGCGGCGATTCTATTGCCAATCATCATCAGTTTAGTTTCAACTAAGGGTGGTTTGCAAAACTCATTAAAATTTGAGTGGACATTGCAAATTAATCCTTTAGAGATTTTATCGAAATTATTCCTTGGATCATTCGATAATGATTCATGGCCAGCAGGTCCAAACTTGCCAAACATTTATGTGGCGAGCTTCGGGATTTTAGGAACGATTTATTACTTTATCTCTAAGAAGATTACAAAATGGGGTAAGGTCGCAGCAGGATTCGTTCTTGTTGTTTTCTTAATCTCTTGTGCGCATGAATTTACAAGTAAATTATGGCATATGGGACAAAACCCAGCAGGATTCTTCTACCGCTTCTCATGGATTATCGCCTTCTTCTTAGTGTACCTAGCTTACTTAAGCTTACGCGAAGTTGAACGATTTACCGCAAAAGAAGCAAGCATCTTATTTGTCGGAATGGCGATTATTTGGAATCGTTCAATTCCAAGAGCATTCATTCTTAACAATTTGGCAACGTATCGCGACTCTTGGTATTTTCATGATTATGCTTCTTGCATTGTTCTGGACAAAAGCGAAGAAACCATGGGCAGTGATTGCGGTATTGACGGCAGTTGAATTGACAGCCAATGCGGCCATTGTTCAGTCGCGTGTCGGATATACAGATGCGTATAAATACCATGATGCGGTTCTTCAATTGAAAGATGCCATCAATCCAATTCGTCCTGACGATACAGATTTCTACCGTATCAATAAGACATTTAACTTAAGTAAAAACGATCCGTTTATGGTAGATTACCCAGGATTATCAGTCTTCAGTTCGAACTTGGAAAATAGTACACGTGATTTATTTGACCGCTTAGGAAATAACGGGATTAACGCAACAACATACTATCAAGGAACACCGCTGCAAGACGCACTCTTCTCAGTGAAGTATTTAGTGGCGCCAAAACCAGTGTATACAAAAGAATATCCTGATACTTCGAAGATGTATGTATTCGGAAATATGGTAACGCGTAAAGATATTACGTCAAAAGAACCAGTATATGAAGCTGTAAGAACGAAGACATATGAAACAGGATTGATCTTACCAATTGCTTATGGTGTGAATGATGCAACAGTGAATGTGAAACTGGAAAATCATCAACCAATTCAAAACCATAATAAGATTGTTCAAGCAATGGGAGCCACAAGTGAAAATTACTTAACGCTTCTAGCAGCTAACGAAGTGAAGTTGGACAATATGGAAGTTCCAGATTCTTCTAAACCAGAGACGTATAAACGTGTGGATTCATCGAAACCAGGAACAATTACGTTTCATTTAGTGCCACAGTCTTCTGAAGATTACTGGGTATCGATTCCACAAAAACTTTCTCATACGAATAAAAACAAAGTGAGAATTTTACTCAATGGAAATACGTATGACTTCCAAGATAAATTCCAACAAACACAACTCATTCAAGTGGCCCATGATTCAGTTGGAAAAGCCGTTGATTTAACGATTGAAATTGACACAGATGACGAATACAACTTATCTGGATTACGCCTAGCACGTTCAAATAGTGCCTTAGTAAATCGCATGATTGAAGAGCGTCAACTTCAAGGGATGAAAGTCACTCATTGGAACGATAGTCATATTCAAGGAACTGTGAATATTACAGACGACAGTACATGGATGATGACAAGCATTCCATATGAAAAAGGCTGGACGGTTAAAGTGGATGGTCAAGTCGTTGGAACGGCTAAAGTTTGGGATAGTCTTCTTGCTTTCCAAATTACACCTGGTGAACATACGATTGAGATGACTTATATGCCAGAAGGATTTATGGCAGGTTTCGTGATTTCAATCTTATCAATTTGTATTTATGTGTTAGCCATTTATAAAAAATGGATTTAATTGAATAGGAGTAGACTATAATGACAATTTCAAAAATGAAATTCAAAATATAGTTCGCTATTCTTCGTTCCATTTGTGGTGATGTTGGGGGTCTTCCTAAGTTTAGGATTGACCCCTTTTTCGCAAAAATTCGATTCATAGTGGAGACTTTTCTTTCTCAATATTTTCCGCTTTATATCGGATTGCACAAACTATTTTTGGAGTGGAGATTTTAGCGGTCTGTTTTGGTCCTTCGAGAAGTCACTTGGAGGAGCAATGCCAAGTGTCTGGGGCTTTAATAGTTTAAGTCCATTCACGTTTTTATATATGATATTCCCGATTTCAAGTTTTCAAGTTCTTAGCTACGTGATTCCACTTTTTCGGGCTGGGGTTATGGGAGTCGTCTTTGGATACTTCCTTGAAAAGAAATTCCAAGGCGTATCGAAACAGTATTGGTTATCGTTAGGATTAGCAACATCGTATGCCTTTAGCGGATTTGTCGTATCGCAACAGTTCAATCCTAATTTTTTAGATAATCTGATTTATATTCCGTTTATTCTATTAGGAATCGAAGAAGTGGCGAGTGGAAAACGTTCGGTGAAATTGCCGCTGTTTCTTGCTACTAGTTTAATTACGGATTTTTATACAGGGTATATGATGTGCCTCTTTGTAGCGCTCTATACATTTTATGTTGTCTTCTCGAAGGATATCTCTTTGAAAGAGGCGGCACTAAAATTAGGGGAAAGTCGCGTTATTTGCACTTATTGGCGTAGGCCTTGCAGCATTTTGGCTATTGCCAGTCTTTAGTGCTTTGTTAGAGAGTAAAGCGAGTGCTGGCAGTACTTTTGCATGGTCATGGAACCCTGTGAATGATTTAGTCGCGATGCCACAAAAATTTATTTTAGGATCCTTCGGTGAAAAAGAGTGGGGCGATTCTAAGGCGTTACCGCAACTCTTTATCGGCGGATTAGGACTCTTTGGATGTTGTACATTTTTTGCTAAAAGAGAGATTACACTTCGTAAGAAATTAGCAGCGACAGTTGTCTTGCTTGTTTTACTGCTCTCATTTTCGATTCAAGGATTCGATCAAATCTGGCATATGGGACAACGCCCGGTTGGTTTCTATTTTAGAAATTCGTGGGTTGGGAATACTTTTATGCTGGTGTTAGCATCAGAAAGCTTAATGAAATGGAAAGATGAGTTTCGCTTGAGTGAGTTTCTAGTCGCTATCTTTGGCTTTGGTTCCATTCTAGTGTTGTCGACTCTAAGAAGTCTTCAATTTGTAGAGATGCCACAGAAAATACTCGCATTTATTATTTGGACAATTATCTTATTAGCCTTCTTCTTTAGAAGAGCGGATAGAGTTCGTAGACTACAATTGACGGCTGGAGTGGTGATTGTTGAGTTAATGGTGAGTTCCGTTGTTGGATTTAGACGAGCGCCTTATTTCATTGGGAATTTAGGATTGAAGGAACAAATGGAATTTGCGATAGCGTTTGACGAAGAAGGGTACAGCAGTAAAAATACATTTACCCGAATGGAAATGCATAAAGATTGTCGCACGCGAACTTCCCGATTGCATTTGGCTACAATGGAGCTTCGCATTTCACATCGAGTCTTGAGTATTCGTTAATTGAGGAGATGAGTCATCTAGGGCTTCCAACGTCTCAATCGGTGGTGAACTATACAAACCGTAATGTGATTTTAGATTCGCTCTTTGGCGTATCTCGCTTTATGATGGAGGGCGATGAAAAACGCGTCTTTGCAGATGTTCGTGGAATGTATGCTAAAGAAGGGTCGATGAAACACTTTGCAATTTATCGCAACCCATATGCGTTTTCTCTTGGCTATTTAACGAATGAAAATACCGCAACGAGTATTGCCTTTGAAAAAAATCAACCAGTTGCCAATCTGAATCAGCTCTTGCAAGTTATTGGCCTATCTGGGACAAACGCATTGAGTGAAGTCAGTGTGGGAGAACCTACGACAACGAATTTAACGAAAGGGCAGGAGAAATACACGCTAACAAACGAAAGTGAATCCGCTAAAATTGAATGGAAATTCACTCTAGAGCCAAACAAACTGTATTTTGTCGAAATTCCAGAACGCCAAGCAGGTTCCGTCATCAAATCAAAAGTGATGCTAAACGGCATCGGTTATCCATATGAGAATCGATTCCATGAGAACCAATTATGGCTGATTGCAAATGGAAACTTAGACCAAACGATTACCTTTGCGATTGAGGATGCGAAAGCGAAAGAATGGGATCTTCGAGGCTTCAAGTTCTATGCGATTGATATTACACCTCTCGCGAATGCATTAACGGAGTATAAGAAAGCGAATGATATTACGATTGACTCTTATACAAATGCGATGGTGAAGGCACATGTCACTGTGACAAATAGCGAACAGTCCTTTGCGACCTTTACGATACCATACCATTCTGGTTGGAGTGTGACAGTGGATGGTAAGAAGGAAGAAGTGAAAAAAGCACTCGGCTTCTTTATGGGTGTTTCGCTAACAGAAGGAGAGCACGAGATTGTGTGGAGTTATACACCACCAGGATTACATCTTGGAATGTTTATTTCCATTTCGTCACTTCTCTTACTGATTTTTCTATGGAAAAAGCATAAAATTTAAATAGTAAAAAATAACGTTATACCGTATACGGTATAACGTTATTTTTATAGAAAAGGATGAAGCGTTGTGCTCCATCCTTTTTGCTTGATTAGTCTAATTCTTCTTTTGCTGGAATGCTGTGTGCTAGACGGCTAGCTGCAGCAGCTGCGATAGCTCCTACTAAGTCGTCTAAGAAGATGTTTACTTTACCAGTTGATTTATCATCTAAGTTTTTAAGAATTCCTGGTTTTACTTTATCGATATAACCATAGTTTGTAAATCCGATAGAACCATATACGTTTACGATGGATAATGCTAAGATTTCATCGACACCGTATAAAGGCTCGTCTTGAGATAGAATATCGTTTAATAATGGATGTAATTTCTTTTCTTCTGCTAATTTATCCATTTCAATACCAGTGATAACGGCGTTTTGAACTTCACGTTTTTCAATACGCTATTAACGTTCAATAAGCATTCTTCTTTTGTTAATCCTGGTACATATCTTTCTTGTAAGAAATAAACTAATTCAGCAATTTGTTCTAATTCTACACCACGCTCAGATAGTAATTCTAAACAGCGATTGTGTAATTCTTTTGGGCTTTTCATCCGAAAAATCCTCCTTTTGACAAATTATGAAACCCTTTTAAAAAGAGTAGCTTTTTATTTTAACACAAAATAGAAAAACGCCCAAATGAATTGAGCGTTCTTTTTGAAATTTTGTAAACGGTTAGAACATCGATGAGCTGTGAATCGTGCTCGGACGGCTATTTGGATTCACGTAAGTCATTGCAGCATTAATGGCAACAGGCGCTTCACCAAAACCAGTCGCGATGATTTTTACTTTGCCATCGTATGTTGCGATATCTCCAACGGCAAAGACGCCAGGAAGAGTCGTTTCCATTTGGCTGTTTGTCACGATGGTGTTACGAATCACATCGAATCCCCAGTTCTTCATTCCTCCAATAGAAGAAGAGAAGCCATAGTTCACGATAAAATCGTCAACAGGAAGTTCGATTTGATCTTCACCTTTAGCGTGTTTCAATACAACGGATTGAATAGTTTTCCCATCTCCAATAATTTGGTCTGGGAAGATAAGGCGTTAAAATTTCAACGCTTGATTCTTCCAATTGTTTCACGCTATGTTCTTGTGCGCGGAATCTGTGGACGACGATGAACAATCGTTACTTTCTTTGCGATGGATTCCAAGGCAAGTGCCCAGTCTACCGCAGAGTCACCACCACCGCAGATGGCTACGGTACGGTCGCGGAATCGCTCTAAGTTCGTTACGAAGTAGTGTAGGTTGCTGTTTTCATAAGCTTCTGCATTTTCTACATCGAGTTTACGTGGACGGAAGGCTCCATTTCCACAAGCGATAATCACTGTTTTTGCCAAGTGAGTTTGCTTTGAAGTAACAACTTCATACCCGAAATCTGTTTTGTTTAATTCGAGTGCTTCTTCCTCTAAACAGTATTGTGTTTTTGGGAAACGTTCGAGCTGCTTTTTCAAGTTTTCGACTAAATCGCCTGCTGTAATTTCAGGGAAGGCTGGAATATCATAAACCATTTTTTCGGGATAAAGCATTCCGGGCTGCCCACCCAATTGTGGCAGTGTTTCAATAATTTTTACAGAGGCTTGACGTAAGCCCGCGTAAAAGGCGGTGAAAAGCCCAACAGGCCCACCGCCGATAATAATAATATCAACAATTTCTTGTGTCACTTTGTACCTCCGATTAATAGAAGATTCTTAAAATAAAGGCCATTGCGATACCAGTTAATACACCGGCGAACACCTCAATAGGTTTGTGACCTAGATATTTTTTGATAATTAATTTTTTGTTTTCTTCTGTGTCAAAGATATCGATTGGATCGTCTTCAGATTCGATTTCAACATGCTTTAATGCGCTTGATTCTTCACGTATTTGTTCTTCGTATAATTTTTGTAGGAGAATTCCTTGCTCACCACTTTGACGACGAACGGCCATAGCATCGAACATAACGATTAGGCCAAAAGTAGTCGCAATGGCAACAAATGGCGAAGCAAATCCGTGGTCAATAATTAACGCTGTAATCAGCGAGCTAACAGCAGCTGAGTGAGAACTTGGCATTCCACCAGTGCTAGTTACTAATGAAACGTTTGCGCCGGCTTTTTTTGAGAAGAGCGCAATCGGGAATTTGACAAATTGTGCAAATAGAATCGAGCAAACAGAAGCGATTAATGGATAATTTTGTAATATTGTCATTAAACTCTCACTCTTTCTTTTTTCTATACTCAAATACTATACCACGAAACGAAGAAAATCACTAAAGAAAATTTGTAGAACTTTTTTATTTTTTTATTAAGAATGATAAGAACGCTAAATTGCACCCGTTTGTCTTTTGTGGTTTAATAGAGGAGGTTAGATGAGCAATCATCAGTATGAATTAAAAGGAGATGGAAAAATGAGTCAATTTCCACAATTGAATGAAGTGAATGAAAAGAATCCACTCGTGACTGTGCATACGAATCAAGGAGATTTCACATTGGAATTATTCCCTGAAGTAGCGCCTAAAACAGTGGAGAATTTCGTAACACATGCAAAAAATGGATATTATGATGGAGTAATTTTCCACCGTGTCATTGAAGACTTCATGATTCAAGGTGGCGACCCAACTGGAACAGGTATGGGTGGCGAGTCTATTTACGGACGTACTTTCGAAGATGAGTTTTCAAGAGAAGCATTCAACTTGTATGGTACTTTATCAATGGCGAATGCAGGTCCAAACACAAACGGATCTCAATTCTTCATCGTTACAGCAAAACAAGTGCCAGCACAAATGTTGAAACAATTAAAAGATGGCGGCTGGCCTGAAGAAATCGTTGAAGAATACGCTAAAGTGGGTGGAACACCTTGGTTAGACCACCGTCATACAGTATTCGGACGCGTCATAGAAGGCATGGACGTTGTTCTTAAGATTGAAGGCGTAGAACGTAATGCGCAAGACCGTCCGCTAGAAGATGTTGTCATTGAATCGATGGACGTAAAAGCGTAGGAGGTTCTATGAGCAAAACTTTTAAAATTGGAGACATCGTTACGGCTAAAGTAACGGGTGTACAAAATTACGGAGTTTTCTTGGAGCTAGACGAAGATACGCAAGGCTTGATTCATATTTCTGAGTGTAAGCATGGATATATGGATAATGTGCATGATTTTGTAAAAGTGGGACAAGAAGTGACAGCCAAAGTCATTGATGTCGATGAATTCTCAAATAAGATTAGTTTATCGATTCGAGCACTCGAAAAACTCGATGTACCAGATGTTCCGCAACGAATCAAGAAAAATCGTAAACGCTATGTTCCGTCTATAGGCTTTTCAAGCTTAGCGAAGAAGTTGCCAGAGTGGATCGAAGAAGCACAAGAGAAATTTGTAAAAGATAAAAACAAAAATTAATAAAAACAATCGTTATTAAATACGAAGGAGGCATTCAAATGGGACATATTTCATTTGATTATTCAAAGCATTAGATTTCTTCAGCCAAGAAGAAATTGACAATTTACAATCAACAGTAACAGCGTTAGATAAAGATTTACGCGAAGGATTAGGCGCAGGAAATGACTTCACAGGTTGGATTAACTTACCACGCGACTATGACAAAGAAGAATTCGCTCGTATTAAAGAAGCTGCTAAAAAGATTCAAGAAGAATCTGAAGTATTAGTAGTGATCGGTATTGGTGGTTCTTATTTAGGGAGCTCGTGCAGCCATTGATTTCTTAAACCACGCTTTCTATAACTACTTACCAAGCGACAAACGTAAAACTCCGCAAGTTTTATTTGCAGGAAACAGCATTAGCTCAACTTACTTACAAGGATTAATCGACTTAATCGGAGACCGTGATTTCTCTGTGAACGTAATTTCTAAATCTGGTACAACTACAGAACCAGCGATTGCTTTCCGTGTATTCAAAGATTTATTAATTAAGAAATATGGTAAAGAAGAAGCTGTAAATCGTATTTACGCTACAACTGACCGCGCTCGTGGAGCATTAAAATCAGAAGCAGATGTGGAAGGTTACCAAACATTTGTGATTCCAGATGATGTCGGTGGACGTTTCACAGTATTAACAGCTGTAGGATTACTTCCAATCGCAGTTACTGGTGCAGATGTAGATGCATTAATGCAAGGGGCTGAAGATGCACGTGTAGCATACAGTTCACCAAACTTAAAAGAAAACGAAGCTTATCAATACGCTGTAGCACGTAATGTGTTATACCGTAAAGGAAAGTGACAGAGTTATTAATTAACTACGAACCAACATTACAATACTTCTCTGAATGGTGGAAACAATTATTTGGTGAATCAGAAGGAAAAGACTTCAAAGGAATTTATCCTTCAAGTGCAAACTTCTCAACAGATTTACACTCACTAGGGCAATACATCCAAGAAGGTCGTCGTAACATCTTCGAAACAGTTATCAAAGTGGGTAAACCAAATGAAGAAGTAACAATTCCTGAAACAGAAGAAGATTTAGATGGATTAGGATACTTACAAGGCAAAACAATGGACTTTGTAAATACAAAAGCTTTCCAAGGAACATTACTTGCTCATACAGATGGTCAAGTTCCAAACTTTGTAGTGAACATTCCTGATATGTCAGCTTACACATTAGGACACTTAATCTACTTCTTCGAAATCGCAGTAGGTCTTTCAGGTTACTTAAATGGCGTTAACCCATTTGACCAACCAGGGGTAGAAGCATACAAGAAAAACATGTTTGCTTTACTTGGAAAACCAGGGTTCGAAGCCTTAGAAAAAGAATTAAACGAACGTCTATAATGGACATGCCGCATTCTCAATACGAGGGTGCGGTATTTTTGTGTCAATATGGGCTCTAATCAGGAAAAGAACTTGCGACAAAGGGCATTTTGAACTAACATAGGTCTTACAAGAAGTGTTGGAGGAAAAAGATGAGAGTTATTGGATTAACAGGCGGTATCGCCAGTGGAAAAACAACCGTTTCTAAATTTATTTAAAATCTCTGGAGTGCCGGTGATTGATGCCGATGTCGTCGCAAGACAAGTGGTTGAAAAAGGGACAGCTGGATTAACTGCGCTCGTGAACCGTTTTGGTGAGTCTATTTTAAACGCTGATGGAACACTAAACCGAACAGAACTTGGGCGAAAAATGTTCAGCGATGAGGAGGTTCGCAAGGAAGTAAATGACATTCTTCAACCGCTCATCCGTCAAGAGATTACAGGAAAGATGAAAGACTACCAAGAGCAAGGAAAGTCTCTAATTGTCTTAGACCTTCCACTCTTATTTGAAATGCACTACGAGAACTTGTGTGATGACATTATCGTGGTGGCTGTTTCTGTGGAGACGCAAATTGCACGTATGGAAAAGCGGAATGGATATACAAGGCAAGAAGCGTTAGAGCGAATCCAATCACAGATGCCTTTAGAAGAAAAAGTAAAGAGAGCAACGATCGTGTGGTCAAATGAAGGAACCCTTCAAGAGTTAGAACAAAAAGTCCATCAGTGGCTACTCGAAAATTTCCTTAAAAAATGATATAATAAATCGAATAAGCACAAAAAAGGAGAGGTGTTTGCAATGCAATGTCCAAAATGTAAAAACAATGGTTCTCGCGTAGTTGATAGTCGTCCAGCCGATGATGGTCGTTCTATTCGTAGAAGAAGAGAATGCGAAGAATGTGGCTACCGTTTTACAACATTCGAGCGCTTAGAAAAGGCGCCATTGCTTGTCATTAAACGTAACGGGAATCGTGAAGAATTTAGCCGTGAAAAATTATTAAACGGATTAGTTCGTTCAGCAGAAAAACGTCCAGTATCACTCGGGCAACTAGAAAATATCGTGAATGAAATCGAACGTTCCATCAACCAAGAGGGAGAAAATGAAGTGTCAAGCACTCTTATTGGGGAAATGGTGATGGATCACTTAGCCAAAATTGATGATATTGCATATATTCGTTTTGCGAGTGTGTATCGTCAATTTACAGACCGCAAAATGTTCTTAAAAGAATTAGAAAGAATGTCTATGATTATGGACAGCCAAGAAAAATAGGAAGGAATTACAAGAATGCACTCAAAAGAGTTTCCGTGGGCACAGTATAAGCCTAAAGACGGTATCCTCGTGGTACAACCTGTGTGGATTACCGAAAGAGAAATCCAATTTTTAATGCAATTATACGCTCCGTTCATTGGGAAAGAAGCGACTCTTTTGTATGCGACTTTGTACGGTGAGTTATCTCCATCAGAGTACGAGAGTGAAGTCTTCTCCATTTCTGAATTATTGTCGATGACGAATTTAGGAATGCCAGACTTTTACTTAGCGAAAACTCGTTTGGAAGGGATTGGACTTTTAAAAACGTATCGTAAGGAGCCAAGTGCTTCACGTCCTCAAACGTACACGATGGAATTACAAGCACCAACGTCTCCGCGTCTCTTTTTCAAAGATGCCTTGCTTTCGACTTTATTGTTAAACCAAATCGGGAATCATCGTTTTGAAAAATTAAAACAACGATTCTTAGTGTCAAAAACCAGGCGATTTAGGAGAAAACGAAAGTGCGCAGTTTGAAGAAGCGTACCGACTTCCTTATAACATGGAGACTTATACAAGAAAACCACGCGCAAGAAAACCGCATGGTATTAGATAGCAAACAACAACCGGAATTCGAGTTTACGTCTGATGTAGATTGGGATTTAATCGAAGGGATTATTAAAAACAGAATTCGTTGATTTGAATTCTATCACGAAAAGACGTTCGCAAAATCGTCGATGCGTTATATCGCGCGTATGGTTTTACAGAACAAGAAATCGCACAATTTTCTAGTGATTGCTTCTGATTTAACAACGAAAGTTATCGATGAAGAGTTCTTGTTGAAATTAGGGACAAGAGGCTGCTCAAGATAAAGTGACGCAACTGCGCAGTGAAGAAGTGGTTGAAACACCTATGTCAGAACCGACTGAAAGTGCACGTAGCAGAAGGCAGTGTCAGAGGAAGAGTTAGCCATCGAACAATTGATTCAAGCTGCGAAAGCGATGGCGCCAATCGACTTTGTTTCAAGTATTAAGGCGCAAAAGAAAGGCTATGTCTCAAAAAGCAGAACGTCAATTGATTTTTGATTTAGTATCTGTCAGCGGATTGCCAAATGAAGTGTTGAATATTTTATTCCACTATGCATTGGTGCAACTCGATAACGCGACACTGGCTCGAAACTTTATCGATGCAATCGCCAACGACTGGGCTACAAAAGAAATCAAGACGGCTCAAGAGGCGATGGAAGCAGTCAGAAACCGTGACTTGCAACGAGAAGTGAAACGAAAACAACAACTTCATAATGCAGGTAAAAATAACTATAGAAGAAATAATGGTTATCAAGAACAATTGCCAGATTGGGCAAAAGATTCTAAGGCGAAGGAAAAACAAACTCCTGCTCCTAGTGAAAGCCAATCAACACAAGTTTCAAGTAATTTAGCCGAGCAAATCGCAAAATTAAAAACAAGTAATCAAAGAGAACAACAATAACGGAGGTGAACGAATTGGAAGGATTAAAAGGATTTTTAGATCAAAGAGGAGCGACTCAAGGCATGCCGAACATGCAAAACATCGAAAAGGAAATCTTTGAAGATGAAGACGTAAAAGCTTTTCTTGAACAACATAAAGAAGAATTGACTCCGGAAGCTATTCGTAAAGGAATGTCTGCGTTATTGGAGTTTCGAATGGAAAGAGATGCTAGAAAGAATCATAAGGAAGTGAAAGCTCCTGGTCTTGAACCGTTTTTAGAAGTGCACAATGGATTTATTTTAGTGAATTACAAACGTACCGAAGAAGCGATTCGCCAGGAAAGAGAACGCAAACGTAAACGCCTGATTCATTCTATCAATATGCCGAAAAATATCGCAGAGGCGCGTTTCTCAGATACGGCGCTCACTCCAGAGCGACAAGATGTCATTGGAGAATTGTTGAAATTTATCAAAAGTTACAATCCTGATAGTACCACTTACCAAAAAGGATTGTATTTAGCAGGGCCATTCGGCGTTGGTAAAACGTATATGATGGGTGCTCTAGCAAACGAACTTTCTGAGAATGGGATTGAAACGACTCTTGTCAATGTTCCAACGTACAGTGCAGAAATTAAGCAAGCCATTGCGACAAATACGGTTGAAGCGAAATTAGTATCGCTTAAAAATACACCAATCTTAGTATTGGATGATATCGGTGCGGAAATGAATAGCTCATGGTTTAGAGACGAAGTGTTGATGGTGATTTTACAACACCGTATGTTACAAGAATTACCAACGTTCTTCACATCGAACTTCACGATGGATGAGTTAGAAGCGCATTTTGCTCATTCAAATAAAGGAGACCAAGAGCTTCTTAAAGCGAAAACGCCTGATTGAACGTATTCGTTTTTTTAGCAAAAGAGTATTTTGTGGATGGGCAAAATCACAGAAATCCATCATAATTGAAAATGCTTGAAAATATGATGGATTAGTGGTTAAATACTAATGAACTAAATATTTTGAAAATGATGAAAAAGACAAGAAACTATCTCTTGGTTACATTTCAGCGAGAAGTGGGTTGGTGCAACACTTCATCCGGAATAGTTTTACCACTTTTGAATCTTTGCTTGAAACAAAGTAGAGCAAGGCGCATCGGAGCGTTATTCCGTTGAGGTTCATCTTTTTTGATGAACAAATTTGGGTGGAACCACGTAGAATATGACGTCCCATAGTTTGCAGTAGCAGACTATGGGATTTTTTGTTTATTTCAGAAATTTCAAAAAGAAAGAAGGAAGAAAATGTCAATGATTAAAATTACTTTTCCAGATGGAGCTGTTAAGGAGTTTCCAAAAGGAATTACAGTAAAAGAAGTTGCAGAAAGCATTAGCAAAAGCTTAGCGAAAAAAGCATTAGCAGGTAAAGTGAACGGAGAATTAGTAGACTTCGACCGAGCTATCGAAGAAGATGCTTCTATCGAAATCGTTACACCAGACCACCAAGATGCATTAGGAATCTTACGTCACTCAACAGCACACTTATTAGCACATGCGTTAACACGTTTATACCCAGGAATTCACTTTGGAGTAGGACCAGCAATCGAAACAGGATTCTACTACGATACGGATATGCCAAATCAATTAACAGAAGATGCTCTTCCAGAAGTGGAAGCAGAAATGATGAAAATTGTTAAAGAAAACTATCCAATCGTTCGTCGCGAAGTAAGCCGTAAAGAAGCATTAGAAATCTTCGCAAACGACCCTTATAAGGTAGAGTTAATTAATGGGTTACCTGAAGACGAAACAATTACTGTATACCAACAAGAAGACTTCGTAGACTTATGTCGTGGTATTCACGTTCCTTCAACAGGACGTATCCAAGTCTTCAAATTATTATCACTTGCAGGGGCTTACTGGAGAGGAAACTCTGATAATAAGATGATGCAACGTGTTTACGGAACTGCATTCTTTGATAAAGCAGACTTAAAAGAATTCTTGAAGATGCGTGAAGAAGCAAAAGAACGTGATCACCGTAAATTAGGAAAAGAATTAGATTTATTCATGATTAGCCAAGAAGTAGGTTCAGGATTACCATTCTGGTTACCAAAAGGAGCTACAATTCGTCGTACAATCGACCGTTATATCGTGGATAAAGAAATCAGCTTAGGCTATGAACACGTTTATACTCCAATCATGGCTGACGTTGAATTATACAAAACATCAGGACACTGGGCACACTACAAAGAAGATATGTTCCCACCAATGGACATGGGCGATGGCGAAATGCTTGTTTTACGTCCGATGAACTGTCCTCACCACATGATGGTTTATAAAAACCACATCCATAGCTACCGTGAATTACCAATTCGTATTGCTGAATTAGGAATGATGCACCGTTATGAAAAATCAGGAGCGTTATCAGGTTTACAACGTGTACGTGAAATGACTTTAAACGATGCGCATATTTTCGTTCGTCCAGACCAAATTAAAGACGAATTCAAACGTATCTTAGAATTAATCCGTGAAGTATATAAAGACTTCAACATTAAGGACTATCGCTTCCGTTTAAGCTATCGTGATCCTGAAGATAAAGAAAAATACTTCGACGATGACGAAATGTGGAACAAAGCAGAAGGTATGTTAAAGAAGCAATGGATGAAATGGGATTAGAATACTTCGAAGCTATCGGTGAAGCGGCATTCTATGGTCCAAAATTAGACATTCAATTTAAGACAGCAATGGGCTTAGAAGAAACAATGTCTACAATCCAATTAGACTTCTTATTACCAGAACGTTTCGACTTAACATATGTTGGGGAAGATGGAGATAACTCTCACCGTCCAGTGGTTATCCACCGTGGGGTTGTATCTACTTCTGAACGTTTCGTAGCGTACTTAATCGAAGAATACAAAGGAGCATTCCCAACTTGGTTAGCTCCAGTCCAAGCAACTATTATTCCTGTAAGTGTGGAACATCATTATGATGCTGCACGTGAGTTGAAAGAAAAAATGGCTCGTTTAGGATTACGTGTGGATTTAGACGATCGTAATGAGAAGATGGGTTACAAGATTCGTGCCTCTCAAACTCAAAAGATTCCTTATCAATTAGTAATTGGGGATAAAGAGGTTGAAGAAGGTACTGTAACAGTTCGTCGTTATGGTTCTAAAGAAACTAAATCTATGACTGTTGAAGCATATCTAGAATTAGTACAACGCGAGATTGCAAACTTCTCTCGTCCGCTTGAAGACTAATTTTTCAAAGGCTCGTAGCAATACGAGTCTTTTTTGTGCTTAATTATAAATATAAAACTGAAGGTTTTGATTTATGGCTGGGGTTGTTTAGGAAGAATAGGAGTACTACTTTATAAAATATATTGAAGTGATTTTTTTATTGAACTTACGTTCTTTTGAATCATTGCGGATGTCTTCATAAAAGCTGTAATGGGATACCGGGTCGAGCCTAGGGTCTCTCACCTTCAAAGCCTCAAAAACGGGAGTACGGAATAAATTCCAAACTCCCGTTAATTCGTTTTGATATGATTTCCCATTACTGCTTTTATAGAATCCGCATGATTCAAAAGAACGAAGACTTAAAATTTTTTCGTATATTTTATAAAGTAGGTTATCTTTCTTAGACCGCCATAAATCAAAATGAGGATAAAGAAGACGAGTCTTGCGAAAAATTAGTTATCGCTCAAATTGGAGCGTCCGTTGTTACTTTTATAGAATCCGCATGATTCTTCAGAACGAAGACTTAAAATTTTTTTCGTATATTTTATAAAGTAGGTTATCTTTCTTAGACCGCCATAAATCAAAATGAGGATAAAGAAGACGAGTCTTGCGAAAAATTAGTTATCGCTAAAATTGGAGCGTCCGTGAGTGCTGAAATAGTTTGGGGCGGATGTTTGACAAAATCAGATTGCAAAGTTAAGATAAATGTATTGGTAGATCTCTCCGCGTGTGGAGGGACTTTTTTTATGCATATATACAAATAATTGAGAAGGAGAGTTTAAATGAACGTTGAAGAAAAACAAAATCCATTAGGTATAGAAAAGATAGGGACTCTTCTTAGAAAGATGGCGATTCCTGCGATTATCGCGAATGTGGTGAATGCACTCTATAATATTGTCGACCAAATCTTTATTGGACAAGGAGTGGGATACTTAGGAAACGCAGCAACGAATATTGCCTTTCCAATTACAACCATCTGTATGGCGATTGGTTTAATGGTCGGGATTGGTGCCGCGTCAAACTTTAACTTGGCACTTGGCCGAAAAGAGGACAAGCATGCTCGTGAAGTTGCTGGAACTGCAGTGGTATTGTTGGTGACAGCTGGGTTAATCATTATGAGTGTGGTTCTATTGTTCTTACAACCATTATTGAACTTATTTGGTGCTACTGATCAGATTTTAGGATACGCCAGTGAGTATGCAGGGATTACAGCTTTTGGGATTCCGTTTTTCATGATTTCGATTGGGTTTAATCCATTAGTTCGCGCAGATGGTAGAGCTACTTACTCGATGATGGCCATTATTGTGGGAGCCTTGCTGAATACCGTTCTTGATCCGTTGTTTATCTTTGGATTCAACATGGGGATTGCGGGAGCTGCTTGGGCAACGGTGGTCAGTCAAGTTGTTTCAGCCATCGTATTACTCGCGTATATTCCAAGGTTTAGATCCGTTCGCTTTGAGCGTAGCGACTTTAAGTTGTCGTTTTCTGATGTAAAAGTGATTGCGTCTCTAGGGTTAACATCGTTCATTTTCCAAATTTCTGCGACCATCGTACAAATTGCATCGAATAATCTTTTACGTACATATGGAGCACAATCCGTTTACGGTAGTGATATTCCGATTGCGGTTGGGGGAGTTGTGAGCAAAATCTTCGTTATCTTCATTGCAGTTGTAATTGGGTTAAATCAAGGAGCACAACCGATTTTAGGATTTAACTATGGAGCGAAGAAATATTCACGTGTGCATGAAACGATGAACTTACTACTGAAAGTTACCGTTATTTTATCCACGATTTTATGGATTCTATTCGAAGCTTTTCCGCTACAACTGATTCAAATGTTTGGAAGTGGGGATGCTCTTTACTATGAATTTGGGGTGAGATATGCACGAGCGTTCTTATTCTTTACGTTTATTAATGGGACAACCATTATTGTGACAACCTTCTTCCCAGCAATCGGAAAAGCAAAATTAGGAGCGATTCTTTCTTTAACACGACAAATGTTTGTCTTACTTCCAGTGATGATTCTTCTTGCGACCAGTTTTGGAGTAGATGGATTAATTTTCGCAGGTCCAATTTCCGACTTTATCTCCTTTATCATTTGCATTACAGTTTATATCCATCAAATGCGCAAAATTCCAAAGGTGGACGAACTTTTGGTATAATGATGGGGAGTAATGGAAGGGGTATGATTTATGGAATGGTCTAAATTACTATCAACAAAACGTCTTTCTGGTAAAAAAGCAACCCATCGTAATGAATTTGATGATGATTACAAACGAATTGTAACAAGTCCATCATTTCGAAGATTACAGGACAAGACACAAGTGTTTCCTCTGGAGAGACTAGATTTATTCATACGCGTTTAACGCATTCGTTAGAAGTAGCGATGGTGGCAAGGTCCCTAGCAAAGGAAATTGTTATTTTATTGCAAGAGGAATTAGAGAAGAAACCTGATAGCAGTAAGCAAGAGATGATTGACCGTCAAGAGGATGTGTTAAAAATCGTTGAATGTGCCAGTCTTGTTCATGACCTTGGGAACCCTCCTTATGGCCACTTTGGAGAAGATATCATTCGACAATGGTTTAAGAAAAATCTGCCAAGCCTCTTGAGAGAAAAAAGTGATGTGGCAGAAGAATTTCTAGCAAGTCCTTATGTTTATGATTTCTATCGCTTTGAAGGGAATGCGCAATCATTGCGAATTGTATCAAAGTTGCATGATTTCAAAGGAGAATTTGATGGGCTTGATTTAACAGCAGCGACGCTTAATACGATATTGAAATATACGTACCCGTCTTCTCGTAAGAAAACAGAACAAATTACTTCGAAGAAAGTTGGCTATTTCTTTGCAGAAGAAGAAACATTCCGAAAAGTAACAGAGATTACAGGAGCAGGGACAAACCGCCATCCGCTAACCTTTATTTTAGAAGCTGCAGACGATATTGCTTATCTTGTAGCCGATATGGAAGATGCGATTGGTAAAGGTGTGATTTCCTTTAGAGATGTGCGCGAGTTTTTACTAGAAAACTTGAGTACGGATGCTTATAATGCGCCACATTCTGTTCATACACGCGAAGTGTTAAATACAATTGATGAGAAAGTCTTTAGTGTCAACCGATTCTTTGTGGATTTACGTGATAAATTAATCGATGGTGCCCGTCATAATTTTGTGAATCATTACGATGAGATTATGGAAGGAACGTTTAACCAAGACTTGTTCAAAAATTCTTGGGCAGAGGATCTATATGTCATTCTTCGTAAATTATCTGAGGAACGCATTTATGACAATAAAGGAATCTTGAGATTAGAGATTGCGGGATATACAACGCTCACTTATTTATTAGATAGCTTTGTGCCTTCATTGGTCGCATATGACACGAATCGTCAATTAGACTATGTAGAGTTGAAGAAAATCGGGATTATTTCTGAGAGTCAGAAACGTTCCTATCATTACTTTGCAGAAGGAAAGAGCGAAGTTGAAAAATTATACTTACGCCTTCTGTTAGCAACAGATTTCATTTCAGGAATGACGGATAGTTATTCGCACCGACTCTATTTAGAGATGGTTGGAATTTAATGTGAAAGTAGAAAATTATCATATATGATAATTTTTCTACTTTTTTTAATATAAAAAAAGCCGCTAACGTAATTTTACGTTAGCGGCTGTCATAGTAATAAGTTAATTAAAACTAGGTCGTTGTTTCTCCACTGGAATACTAATTTCAACAAAGTTATCAGCATGAATAATATCAAGTCCTTCAGGTTCCATATGGAATAGGCGATGAACAACGAATTCAATTTCAACATCTTTAATACGTCTTTTTTTATTTAAAATTACAATATCACGGTGAGTGGCAGCGTCAGCATAGAAAACAGTTGTTTGACCAAGTGAATAGACCTTGATGAAGTACGCATCTGTATTTGCTAACTGTTCATTGACAAGTTGCGAGTGAGAATTGGTAATATCGATAAGTTTCATAGACACAGCCTCCTTCTGAAAAAATCCCTTGAAGTCATTATACATTTTTTTTGTTTCATTTTCACCTACAAATTTAAGAAAAGTTATTAAATTTTAAAGAATTTTCAATCAAAAGATTTTTTTGTAAGTATGATAGGGATTGTGATGAAAGTGCTTTTAAAAAATGTATTTAAATAGTTGTTAAATCTCTCAAAAAATGGTAACCTTATTAATTGAAAGGGTTGTATTTTTGAGACCTACATGCTCTCGAACGTACATTTCTTAAAAAAATTTACTTTCAAAAGGAGACTTTCAATATGGAAAAGAAAGAATATCATGTAATCGCAGAAACAGGGATCCACGCTCGCCCAGCAACTTTATTAGTTCAAACAGCAAGCAAATATAGTTCAGATATCCAATTAGAATACAAAGGTAAATCTGTTAACTTAAAATCAATCATGGGCGTTATGTCATTAGGTGTTGGCCAAGGTGCTGACGTAGTAATCACTGCTGAAGGTGCTGATGAAGCAGAAGCATTAGCAGGCATTGACGAAACTATGAAAAAAGAAGGATTAGCTGAATAATATGAAACCAACATTACAAGGGATTGCTGCTAGTGATGGCATTGCAATTGCCAAAGTATATACTTTGACTGAACCAGATTTAACAGTCACAAAAGTAACTGTTGAAGATTCAGAAAAAGAAGTTTCACGCTTGGATGATGCATTAGCAGCGTCAATAAAAGATGTCGAATTAATTAAAGAGACTGCTTCGAAAAACTTAGGTGAAGAAGAAGCGCAAGTTTTCGATGCTCACTTAATGGTTTTAAGCGATCCAGAATTAATTGGACAAGTAAAAGATAGCATTACATCTAATAAAGTGAATGCGGAATCTGCATTAAAAGAAGTAACAGATATGTTTATTTCTATTTTTGCAGGAATGGAAGATAACCCTTATATGCAAGAACGTGCTGCGGACATTCGTGACGTATCGAAACGTGTCTTAGCTCATTTATTAGGCGTTAAAATTCCTAGCCCAGCAACTATCAAAGATGAAGTGATTATCGTGGCTGCCGATTTAACACCGAGTGATACAGCTCAATTAAATCGCCAATACGTAAAAGCTTTCGTTACTGATATTGGTGGACGTACTTCTCACTCAGCTATTATGGCTCGTTCTTTAGAAATTCCAGCAATCGTTGGTACTAAAGAAGTGACTTCAACAGCTAAAGACGGAGATATCATTATCGTTGATGGCTTAACAGGGGATGTATTCCTTAACCCATCTGAAGAAGTGATTGCTGAATACCGTGCTAAAGCTGAAGCATTCGCCGCTCAACAAGCTGAATGGGAAAAATTAAAAGACTCAAAAACTTACACTAAAGATGGCCATCAAGTTGAATTGGCTGCAAACATTGGTACTCCAAAAGATTTAGAAGGTGTAGTAAACAATGGTGCAGAAGGTGTTGGTTTATACCGTACAGAATTCTTATACATGGATTCTCACGAAATGCCAACAGAAGAAGATCAATTTGAAGCTTACAAGGCTGTTTTAGAAGGAATGAATGGAAAACCTGTTGTCGTTCGTACAATGGATATCGGTGGGGATAAAGAGTTACCATACTTACCATTACCACACGAAATGAACCCATTCTTAGGATATCGTGCAATTCGTATTTCATTAAACGAACCTGAAATGTTCCGTACACAATTACGTGCGTTATTACGTGCTTCTGTATACGGTAAATTACGTATCATGTTCCCAATGATTGCGACATTAAATGATTTCCGTGGCGCTAAAGCGTTATTAGAAGAAGAAAAAGCAAAATTAATCGCAGAAGGTGTTGCAGTCAGCGACGATATCCAAGTAGGTATCATGATTGAAATTCCTGCAGCGGCAGTTTTAGCTCACCAATTCGCTAAAGAAGTGGACTTCTTCAGTATCGGAACTAACGACTTAATCCAATACACAATGGCTGCTGACCGTATGAACGAACGCGTTTCATACCTATACCAACCATATAACCCATCAATCTTAACGTTAATCAAACACGTAATTGATTCAGCACACAAAGAAGGCAAATGGGCTGGAATGTGTGGGGAAATGGCTGGAGATCAAACAGCTGTGCCTCTATTAGTAGGTCTTGGATTAGACGAGTTCTCAATGTCTGCATCAAGTGTTCTAAAAACACGTAGCTTAATTTCTAAATTAACATTAAGCGATATGCAAGCATTAGCAGATAAAGCAATTAACGAATGTGCAACTGTAGAAGAAGTTGAAGCATTAGTTGAAGAAGCTGTATCTAAAATCTAAACAATAGATAGCCTGAACACCTGAGGGAAACCTTAGGTGTTTTTTATTGCCTAAATGTCTAAAAAAATATTAAATCCCGAAATAGTGCGATTTTGAGTATGTTCACAGTGATTGGAATATGATATACTACGATTCGTAGAAGAAATGAAGGAGTATGGATAATGAAAGAAAAATTTCAAAAATTAGTTCGTAAGTGTGATACAATTTTAGGGTGGACACTTCTCTTTTATATCCTGATTACGAGTATACTGTTGTATTGTATTTTCAATGACTTTACAAATGCTACAGAATTTATCTATAACGCATTCTAAAAATGAAGTTGATAGCTAGGAAGGATTCTCTTTCCTAGCTTTTTCAGTTTTTTTACATTGATTGAAATGACAAAGATTAGTATAATACAGTCATTAAGACTTGAGGTGAAGACATGAAAAGACAAAGAACTTTTCAAATGGTATTAAGTGCGATGTTTATCGCGATAATTATTTTACAAAGTTTTGTTCCGTTTTTAGGGAACATACCAATAGTGGCTTAAATATTACAATTATTCATATTACGGTTATTGTAGGGGGAATTGTGTTAGGCCCACGAGCAGGGTTCCTTTTTGGATTTACGTGGGGAGTTTGTTCGTTAATACTAGCCTACACATCAGCCAATATTCTTAGTTTTATGATTTTTACAAATCCATTGATTTCTATCTTGCCACGTTTGTTGATGGGTGGACTCGTTGCTTTGTTTTATCATAAAACAACTAAACTCATTGCTTCGGATCGACTCAGAATGGCAGTATCTGGTTTCCTTGGGAGTATTATGAATACGGTATTCGTATTAAGTTCAATTTATTTACTGATGGGAAATCAATACGCAGAATTAAAAGGAAAAACTGTTGCGGAATTACCACTTTTCTTAATGAGCGTTGTTATGACAAACGGGGTTCCGGAAGCTTTAGCTGCAACTGTAGTGACACCAATTATAGCTTCAATTTTAGTTAAGATTTATAAGAAAAGAGGATAGTTTATGTGGAAAGGTAAAAACGTAACGGTCTTTGTTACGGGTGGAATCGCCGCGTTTAAAGCAGCTACACTCGTTCGCTTGTTTATAAAAGCAGGGACGAATGTGGAAGTCGCGATGACAAAAAGTGCGTGCGAATTCATTACTCCATTAACGTTTCAAGTGCTAACCAAGAATAAAGTTCATACCGATACGTTTGACGAAGACGAAGCTGATCGCGTGCAACATATCCATTTAGCCGATAAAACCGACGTGGCAGTTGTTGTGCCAGCAACAGCCAATACGATTGCAAAAATGGCCAATGGAATCGCCGATAATTTCGTAACAAGTACATTATTAGCAACAACGGCTCCGATTTATGTAGCGCCTGCGATGAATGAACATATGTGGGAAAATCCTGCAACCGTTCGTAATGTGGCACAGCTTCAATCAGACGGGAAAGTTATTATTGAACCAGCTACTGGATTTTTAGCAGAAGGATATAACGGAAAAGGACGCCTTCCTGAACCAGAAGAAATTTTCGAGCAAGTGACTTTCTTTGAGAGTAGACGATTGTTCGGCTCTCCTTTAAAAGGAAAATCTGTATTAATTACAGCCGGTGGAACAAAAGAGCGCATCGATCCAGTGCGTTATATCTCAAATGATTCTTCTGGGAAAATGGGCTACGCACTTGCAAAGGCTGCATCGATTTTAGGGGCTGAGGTTCAATTAGTTTCAACGACCAAACAATTGACAGTTCCGTTTGGTGTGAATGTAACGTATGTAGAATCAGCACGTGAAATGGAAGAAGTCGTTACAGCACAATTTCCAACTACAGATGTTGTTGTGATGGTTGCCGCAGTGTCTGACTACTATGTTGCCAATCGTTCGGATCAGAAAATCAAAAAGCAACACAATGAAGCAGGCTTAAAATTAGAATTAGCAGAAAACCCTGATATTCTAAAGGGGTTCGGTCATTCTAAGAAAGAGGGCCAAGTTGTGATTGGTTTTGCGGCGGAGACCGAAAAAGTACTTGAGTATGCAGCGGCTAAATTGGAAAAGAAAAAAGCCGATGCGATTATCGCTAACGATGTTTCAAGTTCGAAGATAGGATTTAATGCGGATAACCATCAAGTTACGATTCTTACTAAAGATGGAAAACAATTTCCACTGCCAGAGAGTTCGAAAGAAGAGTTGGCGCTTGAAATTTGGAAGTCCTTATTGGACGCTAATATTATTCAATAATATATCAACAAAAGAGAGATAAACCAACCTGCCAGTTGTGTAGATTGGTTTATTTTATTGCACTTTATAGCACTAAATTTATTTCTAGTTTTACATAGAAATTTACCGCATTTCAAGAAAATGTGGTATAATAGGAAAGGTTATCTAGGCATGAAAGGAGAATTTATGAACGAGAATATTTCATTGCCAGAATTTATGAGAAATGAGCTCGTAATTAAGAAACAATTAGAGCTTCGACAGCGAAAAGGATATTTAATTTCAAAACGAATTTTTGATATTGTAGTATCGCTACTACTACTAGCGCCATTATCTATCGTGTTTTTAATTATTGCGATTGCCATCAAATTAGAAGATGGAGGGCCTGTATTTTATAGACAGGAACGCGTGACAACAAATGGGCGCAAATTTAAAATTTTTAAGTTTAGATCGATGTTTTTAGATGCAGACAAAGTAGGACCACTTGTGACACAAGACCATGACCCGCGTATTACAAAAGTGGGGCGTCGTGTACGTAATTATCGTTTAGATGAAGTAGCTCAGCTACTCAATGTATTGATTGGAGATATGTCTTTTGTAGGGGCAAGACCAGAAGTGCAAAAATATGTAGATGCATACACGCCAGAAATGCAGACAACATTATTAATGCCAGCAGGTGTAACCTCTCTAGCAGCCATTGAATTCAGACACGAAGCAGAAAAAATTGCAGAGTGGACCAAACAAGGGTTGACCGTCGATGAGGCCTATATCGAGCATATCTTACCAGAAAAAATGAAATACAATATTGATTATTTAGAAAAATGTAGTTTAAAAAATGATATTGCAATTATGGTCAAAACTGTAATTGCAGTCTTAAAATAACTTGGAGGAAACAACATGAAAGTTAGAAATATTCCATTCTCACCACCAGATATTACAGAAAAGGAAATTAACAATGTAGTCGAAGTACTACAATCTGGTTGGATTACAACAGGACCAAAAACAAAAGAATTTGAACGTCAATTAGCAGAGTACTTAGGTACTGAAAAAGTAGTTTGCTTAAACTCAGCGACAGCTGCTTTAGAATTAGCATTACGCGTGTTAGGCGTTGGACCTGGAGACGAAGTCATCGTTCCTGCTTATACGTATACTGCTTCATGTAGTGTCATTGAGCACGTTGGAGCAACTCCTGTTATGGTGGATATTCAAGAAGACCATTTTGAAATGAACTATGATGCTTTAGCTGAAGCCATCACTGAAAAAACAAAAGTGGTGATTCCTGTAGAATTGGCAGGAGTACCATGTGACTACCGTCGTATTTTCGAAGTAGTGGAATCAAAACGTGGTTTATTCCAACCATCTACAAACTTACAACGTTACTTTAACCGTATTATTGTTGTTTCTGACTGTGCACATGCGATTGGAACGACTCGTGACGGAGTTTCTGTTGCAAAAATCGCAGACTTTGCGTCATATTCATTCCATGCCGTTAAGAATTTAACAACAGCAGAAGGTGGATGTATTACATGGAATCCAGAAAACGAATTGGATTCTGAAGCAATGTATAAAGAGTTCCAAGTATATTCATTACACGGACAAACAAAAGATGCATTAGCAAAAATTAAACCAGGTTCTTGGGAATACGATATTGTCATTCCTGGATACAAGTGCAATATGGCCGATATTATGGCTGCTATTGGTTTAGGCCAATTAGAACGCTACCCTCAATTATTGGAACGCAGAAAAGAAATTGTACGTAATCTTGATAAAGGATTATCTGTGGATAGACGCATCCAAGTATTACCACATGAAGGTAAAAACTACGAATCTTCTCGTCACTTATACATTACACGTGTGCAAGGCGCAAGTTATGATCAACGTGGTGAAATTATTACAAAAATGGCGGAACGTGGCATTTCATGTAACGTTCACTACAAACCACTTCCACTATTAACGGCTTACCAAAATATGGGATTCCGTATGGAAGATTATCCAAATGCGTACCGCTTCTTTGAAAACGAAGTGACATTACCATTACATGGCTTATTAAGTGATGAAGATGTGGATTATATTATTCAAAACTACTTAGAAGTGATTCAAGACGTGCTTGGATAGTCAGGAGAGGATATTTAAATGAATAATCGATTAAGAATTTTATTATTATTCATCGTTGACTCGCTACTTGTTGTCGGTTCAGTATTTTTAGGGTTTCGTTTAGTAACAGAAGGGTTGATTCGTAATATTCACGGATTAACGATTACAGCGATTTTATCGTTAGTAGCCTATTATGTTTTCTCTTATTTCTTTAATCTTTATTGGAGAGATTGGGAATATGCTAGTGTTTATGAAGTAATCACTGTCGTAAAATGTGTGTCGGCAACAGTAATTGTTTCGACGATTTCAGGCTTGGCCTTCTTTGATACGAAAGTGACTTGGCAATTTTTAATTGTCTGTTGGTTATTACTCGTGATTTCTATCGGTGGTGCTCGATTATCCATGCGTGTATTCCGTGAGTTCTTTGCGGATAGCACAGTGATGGGAAATGCGAAACCAACGCTGATCGTTGGAGCGGGAGCGGCTGGAACTTTATTAGTTCGCCAAATGTTGATGCATCCTGCAATGAGAATGGACCCAATTGCCTTTGTCGATGATGATCCAGATAAATTACGTAAAGATATTTACGGAGTTCGTATTTTAGGAGCAATCAAGGATATCGAGCGTATTGTGGATACGATGGGAATTACGAAAGTCGTTATTGCGATGCCATCTCTTCCAAATAAAAAATTAAATGAAGTGTACGATGTCGCTCGTAAAACAGGTGCGGAATGTGTAATCTTACCTAACATTGATGATGTCATGAGTGGGAACTTACACGTACAACAACTACGAAATGTTGAAATTGAAGACTTATTAGGTCGTGAGCCTGTTCAATTGGATCAAACGATGATTGAAAAGCAACTTCGTGGCAAGAAAATTCTTGTAACAGGTGCTGGTGGTTCGATTGGTTCAGAAATTTGCCGTCAAGTAGCAAAATTCAAACCAAAAGAAATTGTTATTTTAGGACATGGTGAAAATAGTATTTATCAATTAAATATGGAATTAGTTGGGAAATATTCTCAACACTTCACGATTACGCCAGTCATCGCCGATGTACAAGATCGTAAACGTATCTTTGAAGTGATGGATAAATATAAACCAGATGTGGTTTACCACGCTGCGGCTCATAAACACGTACCGTTAATGGAATTGAACCCTCGTGAAGCAGTGAAGAATAACATTCTTGGAACTCGAAATGTAGCGGAAGCAGCAAGCCATGCACGTGTAAAAGCGTTCGTAATGGTATCAACAGATAAGGCTGTAAACCCACCAAATATCATGGGTGCTACAAAGCGTTTGTGCGAAATGATTGTGCAAGACATGGCCACACGTAGCGAATATACTAAATTCGTTGCGGTTCGTTTCGGGAATGTATTAGGGTCACGTGGTTCGGTTATTCCGCTCTTCAAGAAGCAAATTGCTGAAGGTGGTCCGATTACGGTAACTCACCCTGATATTGTACGTTACTTTATGACAATTCCAGAAGCGGCGCAATTAGTAATCCAAGCGGGTGCGCTTGCTCGAGGTGGAGAAATCTTCGTGCTCGATATGGGGCAACCGGTGAAGATTGTGGATTTAGCGAAGAACTTAATTCGTCTTTCAGGATATGATGAAGGAGATATCGAGATTAAGTTTACCGGATTACGTCCTGGAGAAAAGATGTATGAAGAGTTGCTAAACGAAGGAGAAGTAAATCCAAAACAAGTCTTTCCGAAGATTCATATTGGAATTGCAGATAATTCTAAAATTAATCGCGTGTATAATTTCATTGAAAACTTCGAAAGCTATACAGATCAACAATTACACGATGAATTGATTGATATTGCAAATAAAAAGAAATAGTTAAAAAGGTCGATGATTCCATCGACCTTTTTTTGGTGATATTTCTGTTTTTTTATAAAAAGAACTATTTTATAATAGGAGCAGAATAAAATATAGGAGATTGTTATGAAAGTTAGTATTATTATTACAGCGAAAAATGAAGAAAAATATTTACCAATGCTATTTGAAGATATTTTAAATCAAACCTATCCTCTCCCAAATATGGAAGTTATATTAATGGACTCAAATTCAACAGATAATACGAGAAGACTAATGGAGGAGTTTAAACAATCCAATAGTATATTGAGTGTTCAAGTCGTTACAAATAGTCGTCAAATTCAAGCGGCTGGGTTTAATGAAGGTGTGAAACATGCTACAGGAGATGTTATCTTAAAAATTGATGCTCACTCAAGAATTCCTGCAGATTTTGTCGAAAAGAATGTGAACGAGATTTTAGCAGGGGCATATGTTTGTGGTGGTAATAGACCAACTGTCGTAGACTCCGATGATAACTTTTCTAAGACATTACATATTGTTGAAGAGTCAGCGTTAGGAAGTAGCATTGCAAATTACAGAAAATCTAATGTGAAAAGAAAAGTGAATTCTATTTTCCATGGGATGTATCGTAAAGAAGTATTTGAAAAAGTAGGACTTGCGGATGAAAGATTATTGCGTACAGAAGATAATGAATTCCATTATAGAGTACGTAAAGCAGGTTATGATATTATTTTTAACCCTGAAATTGAATCTTTCCAATATATTCGCCCGACTTTATTTAAGATGCTCCAACAAAAGTTCGCAAATGGGTATTGGATTGGATTAACATCACATGTTTGTCGTGAATGCTTATCTTTATTCCATTTTGGTCCTGGTGTTTTTGTTGCTACTTTGCTATTTTTAATGATGCTTACACCGTTTAGTTTTGCCCCATTACTAACAGTGTTTGGTCTTTACTTAATAGCAGTTCTTGCTTTATCTGCTTTTGAAATTTCAAAACAAAAATATAACCATACATTATTATTTATTCCATTGATTATGATTGCGATTCATTTCGCATATGGTATTGGAACAATTAAAGGTTGGATTTTTGGATTTGAATTTAAAAAAGAGTATTTTGACGCAGAAGATAAATCTTAAAATTCCTATAAATACTCATGAGTTCAAGTTTAATCTGTGGTATAATAAACTGATTGTATAGTTATTGGAGTGGAATGAATGAGAGTAAATGAAGAAAAAATTTCAAATAGAATAAAGCAAAGAAAAAATCAGAAAAGAAGAAAAATAGTTTATACAGTATTGCTAGCAATTGTTGCGGTAATGATTGCAGGAGCTGCTTATGCATGGAGTCGAATTTCTAAAGCAGAAGATGCGATTCATCAAAAGGTGGAAACTGTGCAATTACGTGATAAAGAATTAACAGATGACAGCAGTTTTTCGGTACTACTATTAGGAATTGATAATGGTGCTTATGGTCGCGATACTGAAGTAGGACGTTCAGATACGATGCTTCTTGTTACGGTAAATCCAAAACAAAAGAAAACAACGATGATTAGTATTCCTCGTGATTCTTATACGGAAATTATTGGATATGGCACTTTTGATAAAATTAACCATGCATATGCCTTTGGTAAAGAACAATTTTCAATTAATAGTGTACAAATATGCTTAACGTCCCAATTGACTACTATGTAACAGTAGATATGGGTGGATTGATGGGCCTTGTTGATGCAGTTGGTGGTTTAGAGATTACCCCAGCGTTAACATTTACGTATGAAGAGGAATCTTTTACAGAGGGTGTTACGCGTCACGTGGACGGGGAAGCAGCTCTTCGATATGCACGTATGCGTTATGATGACCCTGAAGGAGATACTGGGCGTCAAAAACGTCAACAATATGTGATTCAAAAATTAGTCGAAAAATTATTGAGCCTAGGTTCAGTAACTAAATACGAAGAAATTCTTAAGACATTAGAGAATTCGGTAAAAACAAACTTTACAGTAGAAAAATTATTCCAAATTGCTCAAACGCATAAAGAAGCTCTCCAACATTTTGAGTCAGATACGATTAATGGGGATGGAGCGATGATTAATGGCGTTTATTATTTTGTCATTCCAGAAGCTGAGAAGATTCGCGTTTCGAATGTCATCAGAAAGTCACTTGATTTAGAAGAGATTACTGAATTAAAACATATTGAAACGAAAGAAACACAGTCATCAGTGAATATCGAGCAAAATGCTCCTCAAAACAATTCAGGTGTACAAGAACAAGGGGACACTTACGTAGAACCAAATGTAACGCCAAATTATAACAATAGTTACAATAATAACAATTACAATAGCAACAGTAATGATGATGACGACTATGTTGCACCGACAAATCCATCTAATAATGGTGGCGGAAGTAGTGCGGTGACACCAACTGCACCAGCAACACAGACGCCACAAGTGACGGCTGCTCCAGAGCAACCACAGCCTGTACAACCAACACGATCAGCTCCTACAACGCAAGCGCCTGTTGCACCAACTCAGCCTACACAAAAACAAAACCCTTAAAAGTATTGGAGTGTAAATATGAACGAATCAAATGAATGGACCCGAAAAGGGAGACGTCAAGAAAAGAAAAAGAAACGTGGACGTATTGGTTTTATTTTAATCCTTCTACTCGCTATTATTGCAGTAGCAGGAACTTATTATGCAAGTCGAATTAACCATACGATTAACACAATCACTCAAGATGTTGGAAACCGTACTGAAAAAGAAGTTGATGATATCATAAAAAACGCAAAACCGATTAACATTCTATTGTTGGGGATCGATAATGGCGCATATGGACGTGAAGAAGAAGATGGACGTTCAGATACAATGCTATTATTGACAATTAATCCATCAACGAAGAAATCTCAACTACTCAGTTTGCCACGCGACACTTATACTGAAATTGTTGGAACGGGTGGATATGATAAACTGAACCATGCCTTTGCTTATGGGAAGGCTCAAATGGTTATTAATTCAGTTGAGAAAATGCTTGATACGACAATTGACTTCTATGTGCAAATTAACATGGGAGGATTAATGGAATTTGTGGATGCTGTCGGTGGGATTGAAGTGACAAGTCCGCTAACGTTCACTTATGAAGGACGTTCTTTTGTGGAAGGAAAAACAGAACTACTAGACGGTGAAAGTGCTTTGCGTTTTGCACGTATGCGTTACGATGATCCAGAAGGAGATACAGGGCGTCAAAAACGTCAACGTATCGTTATCGAGGAACTCGTTAAGAAGTTGATGACATTCAATTCTGTTGCAAACTTCGAGCAATTAATGAATGCGGTAAGTAAGAACGTGAAAACGGACTTGCCAATTGGACAAGTGATGGCCCTTAAAAACACTTATGGTCCTGCTATCACAGGAAATAATTTAACACAAACCTTTATCGAAGAAAGACAATTATTATTAACAAACAATGCAGGAGAGCAAATCTATTACTCATATGCAACGGATGAGGTGTTGCTTGGAGTAAGCAATTCAATCCGTAAGTTAATGGGACAACCAACTGTTCAAACTTATCCATTACTACAACAAAGAGAAGATTTATATTATTTAACAACTCCGTAATAGGAAAATAAGAGGTGTATAAAATGATTTATGCTGGGATTTTAGCCGGTGGAACCGGAACTCGTATGGGAATCCAAGAAATGCCAAAACAATTTTTACCATTAGGAAACAAACCAATTATTATTCATACAGTCGAAAAATTCTTGTTTGTTCCAGATGTAGATATTGTCTATGTAGCGGTTCATCCAAACTGGGTAAGCTACTTCAATGATCTATTAGATAAACATATTTTGACAAACAAGGACAAAATCCGTGTCGTTAGCGGTGGTGGAAATCGTAATGATAGCATCTTAAGTATTATTACGGATATCAAAAATAGCGGATCATTTTCACCTGAAGATGTATTGATTACACATGATGCAGTTCGTCCGTTTGTTTCATATCGCATGATTGTTGATAATATTGAAGCGATGAAACACTATGATGTAGCGGATACTGTAGTGATGGCTAATGATACAATCGTTGAATCTCTAGATGGAAAAGTAATTTCTTCGATTCCAAACAGAACACATATGTATCAAGGTCAAACACCTCAAACATTCAAAATTCAAGCCTTTACTGACTTGTATGATAGCCTTACAGATGATGTCAAAGAAATTTTGACCGATGCTTGTAAAGTATTCGTGGTTAACGATGTGAAAGTAGCTCTTGTCGAGGGTGAATACTCAAACATTAAAATCACAACAGTAACAGATTTGAAAATTGCGCAAGCGATGTTAGGAGAGATTTAAAATGATTAATCGAGTGTATCAACTCATTCGTCCATCGTTTTTCTCAATTAAATATGAAGATGTGTCATTCTATGAAGAAGATACTGTGGTGGTACGACCAAACTATTTAGCTTTGTGTCATGCCGACCAACGTTACTTTCAAGGAACACGTCCTGCTAAAATTTTGCAGAAGAAATTACCAATGGCATTGATTCATGAATGTTGTGGAATCGTCGTTGCGGACCCAACAGGAACGTATAAGCCAGGAGACCATGTGGTGATGATTCCAAACCAACCACCACGTGATTTTGAACAGGAGACAGAGTTCTATGAGAACTATGTGAATGGAACATACTTCCGTTCAAGTGGCCATGATGGATTTATGCGTGAATTCGTGACCATTCCAATCGATCGTGTTGTGAAATACGAAGATGTTCCAGATAAGGTCGCTGCTATTTCTGAATTCGTTTCAGTTGGGGTTCACGGATTACGTCGTTTTGACAAAGTGGCTCATAGCCGTCGTAATCGTATCGTGGTATGGGGCTCAGGAAGTTTAGCATACGTTGTTGCAACCATTGCCAAAGCAAAATTCCCAGAGTCAACGATTATTATTGTCGGTAAAGACCCTGAGAAGTTACGTCTCTTCTCATTCGTAGATGAAGTGTATGATGTGAGTGATCTTCCTGAAGACTTCACATTCGACCATGCGATTGAATGTGTGGGCGGTAGCGGTACTCAAGATGCGTATCGTGAAATTATCCGTCATATTCAACCTCAAGGAACGGTTGTTATGATGGGAGTTAGTGAATTTGAAGTGCCATTGAATACTCGCGATATCCTTGAAAAAGGATTGACTTGGGTCGGTAGCTCTCGTTCAGGTCGTAAGGACTTTGAAGAAGCTGTTCAATTCATGGCAGATCCAAAAGTACATGCACGCTTGAACTTAATTATTTTTGAATCAAATCCAATCCAAGAGATGAAAGACATTTATCATTTCTTCGAGGAAGATAAATTAACGCCATTTAAAACAGTGGCTAAATGGGATATTTAGAAAGTGAGGAAAACATGGAACCATTACAAGAGAAATGCTTAGAAATGGCCGAATACTTTGTGTCATTTTGTAAGCAACATGAATTATTATGTTATTTATGCGGTGGTGGGGCCATTGGAGCACTTCGCCATAAAGGTTTTATCCCTTGGGATGATGATTTAGATTTCTTTATGCCACGTAAAGATTATGAAAGATTAATCGAGTTGTGGCCAAAAGAAGCGGATGCACGTTATGTGATGTCCAATAGTGACGATCATTACTTAGACCGTAATTTATTTGTGACGATTCGTGATAAGGAAACGACATGCGTGAAGCCTTATCAAGCGGATTTAGATATCCCACACGGCTTGGCGATTGATATCCTTCCGCTAGATTATTATCCAAAATCAGAGTCAGCACGTAAGAAACAAGTTCGCTGGGCATTGATTTACTCATTGTTCCGCGCACAAACAATCCCTGAAAAACATGGTGGATTAATGAAGTGGGGAAGTTTATTCTTATTAGGATTATTCCCAACACGTTCATTACGTTATAAGATTTGGAGCAAGGCGCAGCGTGAGATGACAAAGTACACGCGTGAAGAAAGTGATGGAATTACTGAACTTTGTGCAGGCCCTGGATATATGAAGAATAAATATCCAATTGAGAGCTTTGAATCAGCGTTATTTGTGCCATTTGAACATACGGAAATGCCTATTCCAGTTGGATACGATGCTTACTTAAAAACAGCATTTGGTGATTATATGACACCACCTCCAGCAGATAAACAAGTAGCGCATCATGATGCATTATTTGTCGATCTTGAAAATGGATACGAGAAGTATAAAGGGGAGTATTATGGGAAATAAGAAAAAAGTTCTTTTTTATTTATGGTCCTTTTCTCTTGGTGGAGGAGCCGAAAAAATCCTCTCAACGATCGTTAATCATCTTGATTTAGAAAAATATGAAGTCGATATTCTAGAAATAGAACATTTTGACAAAGGGTATGAACATGTTCCTGAAAGTGTTCGAATTCTAAAACCGTATAAGGCAAAGAAGCATTCGCGTATTGTTGAAGCGTTGCTGTGGAGAGCAAGAATATGGTTTCCATACGCTGTCCGAAACAGACTTATTAAAGATGAATATGATATTGAAATTTCATTTACAATCATGAATCCAGCTTTTCCTTTCTCGAACGACCAGAAGTAAAGAAAGTTGCGTGGATTCATGGAAGCATTGAGGAATTCTTAAAACCGGAAAATGCAACTTACCGAGAAAATCATCGTCAACATTTAGAAACTGCCAATAACATCGTTGCAATCTCAAAGAAAACACGGGAGTCAATTGAAACTGTCTATCCGGAGTTTAAAGAAAAGATTGTAACGATTTATAATGGATACAACTTTGATGAAATTATTCAAAAGTCTAATGAGATATATGAAGGTAGTGTTGAAGAAGATAGTATTGCAGTTATTGGTCGTTTGGAGAAAAAGAAAGGGACAGATAGAGCCCTTGAAGTTTTCCATCAATTACTAGAAGCAAGACCAACTGCTCATATTTATTTTATTGGTAGTGGTGACCAAGAATTACAGTTAAAAGAAAGAACCGCTGAATTAGGGCTGCAAGAAAGAGTCCATTTCTTAGGATATCAAAAAAATCCGTATCCTATCTTGAAGAGAGTAAAAGTACTCCTTTCAATGTCTCAACAAGAAGGTTTTTCAGGAGCCTTTGTAGAGGCGTTGACACTAGGGAAATCATTTGTTTCTACGGATGTCGGTGGTGCCGAAGAATTGAGTGGAAACGGGCAATTTGGAACAATAATCCAAACGGATGAAGAAGCTGTTGCAGCTTTAAATGACAGAATGAATGGCTCTGTAAATACAGAGGAAATAGACGCTTATATTGAACGCTTCACAATTGAAGCACAAATGAAACAGATATTGGAGATGTTAGAAAGGGAAGAAAATGAAAAAATCGACAATTAGTTTAAAAGGTTTATTATTTTTTGCTGTTGTATTAAGCGCCCTTTTAGCTGGAATACTTTTTATAGTTTCAAGTCTTCAATCAAACCTTGTTCTCCAATTAGGAGCGGTGTCTCTCTTATATGTGACAGCTATTGCATACTGCTTATTGGATTTAAAATACTATATTATTCATTTTATGTTTTTATTGATGATTGGAGTTTTCTTATTTAACCGGCCAATCATTTATTATATAAATAATGGTATTTTGCAGGAGTATTCAAAAGATACATACCAGTTTTCCTTCACAGCGATTGCAGTGAGTGTTGTGGGTATTATCATTGGAGGAATGATCGGGCGTTGGATTGTTACGAGACCTTCGAAAAGAGAAATAAAACCAACGAATCAGCGCTTTATTGATAAGTTACAGCAAGTCTCATTCATTGCCTTTTTAGGTACGTATCCATTTTATGTGTTACGTTTAGTAGAACGATATATGTTCAGAAGACAAACAACTTATTATGGTTATTATGCGAATTTCCAAAGTAAGTTACCATACTTTACATATTTATTGTCTGCATTTATGTTTTTCGCATTGTGCACGTATTTAGCAACGAAACCAAGTAAGAAAAAATCGTTATTAGTGCTTCTGTTATATATTGGGGCGAATGCAATACACTTATTAATTGGAACACGAAATCCATTTATCCTTGCCATTGTATTCTCATTTGTTTACTTCTTTATGAGACATTATACTGATAAGAGTGAAAAATGGATTGGGAGATTTGAAAGATTCCTTTTAGGAGTAGGAACACCGATTTTAATGCTTGCTATGGGGGCTTTAAACTACATTCGAGATGGGGCTTCTGTAAAAGGAACAAGCATTTTAGGGTTACTGATTGACTTCTTATATAAGCAATCTACCAGTTTTGGAGCTTTATCGAAAGGATTCCTTTTTCAATCAGCTTTACCAATTAGAGAGTTTAGAAACTTTACATTTGGGCCAGTTGTTGAGTATTTTACAAGAGGTTCTCTTGGAAATCAGTTGTTTGGAACAATGCCATTTGCAAATACGACAAATAGTTTAGAGTTAGCACTAGAAAGTAATAGTTTTGCACATAACATTTCTTATATTGCAATGCATAAAGATTACCTTGAGGGACATGGAATCGGAAGTAGCTATATTATTGAAGTTTACACCGATTTTGGCTTTATCGGGTTACTCCTTGCTAATATTTTACTAGGAATGTTATTTGTTGGCTTAGTGAATTCAATGTATACTGGTAAAACACTAAAAGTTATTCTATCACTTGTTATTTTAGGAAATCTCTTCTTTATGCCAAGAAGTAGTTTTACGGAAAGTTTCTACAGTCTTTTTACAATGCAGTTTTGGTTCTTTATGGCAGTTCTGTATATTTTCTCAGGATTGCTTGTAAAGAAAGTCGGTTATTATTCACATACAAAGGATGGTTATATTAATGTTTGAAAAATATTCGTTTGCTGATCTTATTGCAAATACATTAAAAAATAAGAAATGGAACTTGATTGGATTCATTGTTCTGTTCTTAGCGATGGCAGTACCGTTGTCATTAAAAACAATCAACTCTACAGCAGTTGTAAGTGGAGAAGGAAGTTATTCTTCGTATATCGTTTATAAAATTGATGCTCCAGATAGAACAGTTCGTTCAGAAAACTTTGCGAGCGAAAATCAATACAGTCAATTTTATATGAAATTGATTAGCTCAAATATGACTGGTCCGTATTTATTCAACGATGTGGACAGCAAGACAGTAGCTAAAATTGCTGGCGAAATCTCAAGTAATGAAACACAATTACGTAATTCAGATGCAAACTTCTGGGAACAAAAAATTACGTCTAACTCACTTGGGGATTCAACAGGGGTTTCTGTTAAAGTATTGACAAAAAGCTTAGAATTAAACCAATTAATTGAAAAGAAAATTGATCAATTAATTGAAAAATATAAAAATACATTTGCGAATGTGACAATTACAAAATTAGACACAGTACAGTCACAAGAGTATATTGGAGAATCGAAAACTGTTTCAAACTTCAGCGTGAAACGTTTAGTGACACAATTAGTGGCATTATTCATTCTTTCAATTGCGATAATCTTATTCATTAACTTTGCTTTATACTTCTTTAGTCCAACGTTGAATCGTGTTGGAGATTTCAATCAATATGGAGTTGAGAAAGTATTCGAGGTAGCAACCGTTGCTGAAGTCGCAAAAGTTCTTTCATTCATTCACAATAAGAGCGGAAATATAGCAGTCACTTCTTCAGATAAAAGATTACTTGATAAATTCAGAAAAGAAGTAAACCTGGAAGGGATTAAGGTTATTGAGAATAATGATTTAATCGATGCTGAAGAACAAAAAGTTGTGTTCGTAGAAGAGTTAGGAATTTCTCGCTATAAGAAATTTGAAAAAGAATTACAAGTAGCTCAAAACTTCGATAAAGAACTTATCGGTGTAATAGCAGTCAAATAATAGATAAATTACTTTAAACAGAGGGTGTTTAAGCCCTCTGTTTTCTTGATTTAAATAGATGATAGGTACATTTCATGATATAATGGGGTGATTGTGGAAGGAGAGAGTAGCGTGCCAACTTTAACCGAATTAGAAATTAAACAAATCGAAATCGAACTATTAGATGCAGTCGATGAGTTTTGTAAAAAACATCAAATACAATATTTTTTAAATTATGGAACATTAATTGGAGCAATTCGACACAAGGGATTTATCCCATGGGATGATGATATTGATTTGATGATGTCCCGAGAGAATTATGATCGTTTCGTAAAAGAATTTACACATCCTCGTTTTAAGGTGTTATCGTTTGAGACAGATGAGAAGTATTACAATAATTTTATTAAAGTCGTAGATACAAAAACAATTGTAGAAGATACAAGAAATCGTAAGACATATGAAACCGGAGTCTTTATTGACATTTTCCCATATGATCGTTTTGATGATTTTTCTTTAGTAAAGAAAACATATGATTTAGAAAGCTTTAAATTATTATCGTTTAGTAAACATGAAAATATTGTCTATAAAGATAGTATTTTGAAAGACATTATCCGTACTGTATGTTGGGCAGGTCTCACTTTTGTCTCACCTCGATATTTTGCCTATAAAATTGATGAGTTAGTCAAAAATAATACAGTTCCAAATGGAAAATATGCAGGTGTTTTAGCTTCAAAGGCTAAAGAACAAGAGATTATGGCTCCAGAAGTGTTTGAAGAAACAATTGAAGCCGAGTTTGAGGGGAAGATGTATCCTATTCCTAAAGGATATGATGCTATTTTGACTAAACTTTATGGAAATTATATGGAATTACCTCCAGTTGAGAAACAAGTCAATCCTCATGGATTAATTGTTCGTTATAAGGAGAAAGAGTAATGAAACGGTATTTATCAGATAAAGAATTGAAAGATTGTCAGTTAGGTATTTTAAAATTTATTGACCGAGTCTGTAAGGAAAATGACATTCCTTATTTCGTCAATTATGGGACGCTACTTGGTGCCATTCGTCATAAAGGATTTATTCCATGGGATGACGATATCGATATCTGCCTTTATAGAGAAGACTATAATCGTTTGATAAATGTTGTGAAAGAAATGAAGGATGAACGTTATAAAGTGCTGGATTATGACTCTTCGGATTGGTATTTCCAAAACTTTGCCGTGATTGTCGATGATTGGACGGTCGTTGAGGATCATATTAAAGTGAAGCGTCATGATACGAGTGTGTTCGTAGATGTCTTTCCTGTGGATCGGGTGAATAATCTTAAAGTTGCTGATAAGGGCCTCTTAATGGCCACCTTAAGAATGATTGCCTATATCAAGTTACCGTATGTGCAGTATGGCGATAGTAAACTAAAAGATATTTGCCGTAAAATCATGTGGTACTTATTAAGACCCGTGAATCCACGTTTTTTTGCTAAACGAATTGATAGCTTGGTCCAAAAATATAGTGATCCGAAGGGACAATATGAAGGCATAATTGGCTGTAGTAAAGATGGACGAAAAGACTTCTTTCGTTCTGGAATATTTGAGGAAGTAATTGAGGCTCCTTTTGAAGATATGATGGTTCCAATTCCTAAAAATTATGATGAATTTTTAACTCAGTTTTATGGGGATTATATGCAAATTCCTTCTCAAGAAGAAATTGACTATAAGAGCCACGGGATTAAAGCTTATTGGAAAGAAAAATAGGATTTACTAAATTTTTCTTTGGATTTTTTAAAATTTCTATCGAAACCTCTTTTGATGGTGTAGGATAGGGTTAAAATAATTAAAAGGTGTGACTTATGAAGAATATCAAAGTGAACGCTATTGCAAACCTAATGCTACGTGTGTTAAATATTGTGTTCCCATTAATTACAGGGCCTTATATCGCACGTATATTAAGTAAAACAGATTACGGATATTTTAATATTACGAATACTTTTATTGGTTTGTTTATTCCGTTTGCAACATTAGGAATCTATAACTACGGAATTCGCGCGATTAGTAAGGTGAAGTCGGATAAGGCTGCGATTAATCGCACTTTCTCGTTATTATTTTATATTTCGTTAGTCTGTACACTTGTAACTACATTGGCTTACTTCTTAATTACGTTTTCGATGGAAGGAACGCCACTGTTAAAGACATTGTACTATGTGATGGCTATTCAAGTATTTGCTCAATTTCTAAATATTGAATGGATGAACGAGGCGTTCGAAAATTATACATTTATTTTGTATAAAACTTTAGCCATTCGTATTTTAATGCTTGTTTCAATTTTTACATTTGTTCGTAGCGAGCATGATATTGTTGCTTACGCGCTTGTGATGTCGCTTGTAACGATGGTAAATTATCTGGCTAGTTTCTTATGGATTAAACGTGAAGTAAAATTTGTAAAAGTTTCAATGTTTGAAGTAAAACGAGTTATTCAACCCTTAATTGCAATTTTATTACTTGCAAATGCTGGAATGTTATACACGTACTTAGATCGTATGTTTCTTTCATCAGTGGCGTTGCCAGAGGATGTTTCGTATTACACGATTGCCCAAACCTTGGTATTTTCGATTTCAGGGGTTATCAGTGGAGCAGTCAGTGTGAGTGTACCGCGTTTAGGATACTATCTTGGAATTAACGATTTTAAAGCTTATGATGCTCTAGTAAACAAGGGCGGACGTATCTTCATGTTCTGTATTGTACCTTTATCTTTTGGGCTTGCAGTATTAGGACCTCATGCGATTATCCTTTATGCTGGAGAACGTTACTTAGATGCTGGAACAAGTGTTATTTTATTTGCACTCCGCTCGATTCCTTGGGCGTGGGCTTTAATTTTAGAAAACCAAATTATTTTTGTTCAAGGATATGAAAACCGATTAACGGTCATTTACTTTATTGGCGGTGGAATAAACTTAGTCTTGAACTCTTTATTGGCGTTTAACCACTATACAAATCCAGCATACTATATTGTAACTACAATTATGGCTGAACTTGTGGTAATTATGTTAGACATGCTGCTTATACGACAAAATAATTTATTCAGAATGCGTCATTTATTAATTCATACTGGAAATATATGCTTTATGCCAGCGGTTTTTTTGTCATTGCATATCTTATCTCTGTTATTCATCCAATTGAATGGATTGTCAATGGAGCCCTATTAGTTAATATTTTAGCGACGATTGTATCTTGTGTGATTTACTATATTGTTGTATTAGCACTTGTTAAAGACGAGATCTTTATTAGTAGCTTGGAAGCAATTAAGAATAAGATGCTCAAGAAGAAAGGGTAATTATGTTAGATTTGATTAGTGTCATTGTACCTGTATACAATGTTGAACAGTATTTAGAAAAATGTGTTGATTCGATAAAAAATCAAAGTTACCCACATATCGAGATTTTATTGATTGATGATGGTGCAACAGATAGTAGTGGTCAGTTATGTGATACTCTTGCGGAGTCAGATTCAAGGATTAAAGTTTTTCATAAAGCAAATGGAGGACTTTCTGATGCACGTAATTATGGCTTACAACAAGCAAGTGGGGAATTTGTTCTTTTTCTTGATTCAGATGATTATATTCATCCTCATATGATTGAAAGTTTGTATGAGCAAATGACAAAAGAAGATGCCGATGTGTCCGTATGCAATATTATGAATGTCTATGAAACGGGAGAGTCTCCACAATGTGAGAATCCAGAGTTGTATTTCGTCATGAATACGGATGAATTTTTGAAAGAATATCTCATTGGGAAATTAGTACCAGGCAGCATTTGTAATAAGCTGATTCGAAAAGAGATTGCGAATCAACTGCGATTTCCTGTAGGGAAGATTTATGAAGATGCTTTTTATCATTATGATTTAATTCAAGTAGCGAATAAATATGTTGTGAATACAAAACCATATTATTATTATTATCATCGTGGAAATAGTATCACAACATCTATATTTAGCAAACGTGATTTCAATTATATTGAGATTTACACTAAATTTAGTCGTTACGTAGAAGAGCATTATCCTGATTTACAGGAAGAAATGTTTTTTAGATTATCATATGCTTACTTCTTTATCTTTGATAAGTTGCTTCATGTTGAGGGATATCAAAAATTTGAAGAATATAAAGTCGTTCGTGATTATTTAAAACAAAATGCAATAAAAATTGCTAGCAACCAAATCTTCCAAAAAGGAAGGCGCCTTGCCGCATTATTCTTAAAAGTGAATGTTCATTTATATCGTTTTGTAATGTTGGCAAATGAAAGAAAAACGAAACAGATACATTAAAAGATATTGGATGGTTTATAAATGAAGAAAATTAAGGCGTTTCTCTTAGCCTTTGTGCTTTCGATTGTGACCGTAGTTTCAGTTGTCATGGCTATCAAAATCCATAATAAGCAATTTACAACTGATGAAAACAATACGGTTCGTTATAATTTCAATTACGCAAAGTTTAAAAACAGAGAACTTTTAGAAAAGAATATTGATAAAGACACATTAGTAGTTCTAGGTTCTTCTGAATTATCTGTAGGATTCAATGAACCGTATCATTATACAAGTTTATTTAGCTATCGTGATTTTCATATTATGCCGATTGGTGGGGGGAACTTCCAAAACATTATTCAGGCGTTTACTCTGGGCTCTATTGGAGATAGTATTGTCAATAAGAAGCTGGTTATTATTGAGTCATTTGGTTGGTTTGATCAATATGGTATTGATCCTAAAGCGTTTATTAGTCGTATTTCAACAGAGCATATGTATTACGCATTAAAGAACGAGAATCTGAAGTTAGAAACACGGACAAAATTGATTGATAGAGCGATTGAACTCGCTAAAGACAACACAGTAGTGAAAGAGCGTTTCGAACGACTTAAACGTGTACTTCTTGAAGGGAAAGGAAATTTTTATGATGATTTCTTAATCAAGCTGGATGTTGAAAAATCGGACTTAATTACAGAGACAAAGTTTAGTATATATAGTAAGACGAAACTTCGTCAGTATTCTGGTGATACGACACCAGATTATAATTGGGATGAGCTCCTGCAGAGTGCAGAAGCAGATGCCAAAGAGAGAACGAATAATAATGAATTTGGTATTGAAAATGAAACTTTCAATACTAACATTAAGAGTAAGTTAGAGAAAGAGAAGGGAAGAGCTGCTAACTATAAATATTCGAGTTCTCCGGAATACGGAGATTTAGAACTATTTTTAGAAGTGGCTAAAGAGCTAGGTTTTAATCTTCGTGTCATTAATTTTCCAATTAATGGAAAATGGTATGATTACATTGGTATTGGAGCAGAACAACGGAAAATATATCGTGAAAAATTAACAAATATCGTTCAATCTTATGGATATTCTATCTTCGACTTAGGAGACAAGGAATACGAACCATATTATATGTACGATACAGTTCATCCAGGTTGGAAGGCGTGGATTGAAGCATCTAGAGATTTATATGAGTTTTTCCAAACAAAATAAAAGTAAAGAGGAATTTTGAATTTATGTCAAAGCTCCAATGTTATTGAAGAGTTTTTTGTCAATCTATTTTGATGAAGAAATTTAGAAAGGAATTAAGCAACTAATGGGTGCTTAATTCCTTTTTGTTTTTGGGCAAACATATTGCTTATTAAGATAATCCTGTTTCTAAAATAGTAATAGATTCAAAAGAAATAGGTGATTGCTCATATTTAATTTTCTCAACGTTGCAGTTTGTTTTAGTTGGCTATTCATAAGTATTTTGAAGATATGGTAGGTAAGTAATTAGATCCTTAATACGCTTTTTAAAACGGAGATAGCTCTAATTGTGTAGTTGCTTCAATTGTTTCGTTGCATTCTATAAAGATTCTTAATTATTTTTAGGAGATAAATTGTTTTCAGAATATAGTATACCTTTCGTTGAAATGTTGCTTTTCAAAAGCTTTAGCAATTATTTAATCGGCTCTAAAGGACATAAGGTTCCCTGAAATAAATTTAAAAAACAGCACAAAAAATCTAGTGGATGTGTACAAGTGGCTGAATAAAGTTTCTTCTTTATAAATATCGTCTCTTGAACTTGATTGTTCCAAAAAAATTAATATTTTTGATTTGTAGTTAAGCTTCGAGTCTTATATTCGTTTGGTCATCATCATTACGTATTAGGATTAAGCTCTTTTAATATAATGGTTGTTAGACTTTTGATATACCTAAATAAGGTGGGATGGAGAATTTTCATCAATCATAAAAACAGAAAAAATAACGTTAACTTTAAAGATTATAGAGATATTTGTTCACTTTTTCTGTAAAAAGTGTATAATAGTGAACATAGGGAGGCGAATTAGAATGATTTCAAATCATCAATTTAACTTATTAGTATTTTTAAAAAATCAAGATTCAAAAGTAACTCAGCGAGAAATCGCAAAAGAAATTGACTTATCTCTTGGAAAAGTGAATTATCTAGTAACAGAAGCGGAACGACTTGGTTGGATTACTTCGGATTATTCTCTAACAGACAAAGGACTCGCTGAATTAGAACCTTATCGTGTTCAAAATGCCATTATTATGGCTGCAGGAATGAGTACGCGATTTGCTCCACTTTCATATGAATCACCTAAAGGCCTATTGAATGTTAAAGGTGAGCGTTTGATTGAACGCCAAATAGGTCAATTGAGAGAAGCTGGAATTGATAAAATTACAGTTATTGTTGGCTATATGAAAGAAATGATGTTTTATCTTGCAGATAAATTTGGTGTAGATATCGTTGTTAACGAGGATTATTATCGTTATAATAATTGCTCGTCATTAATGCTAGTTCGTGAGCAATTAGGAAATACTTATATTTGTTCCTCAGATAATTATTTTACGGAAAATCCTTTTGAGGAATATGTATATAGAGGCTATTATGCTACAGTTTTTGCTAATGGAGAAACTGATGAATATTGTGTAGAAAAAGAGACAAATGGTTTCATTTCAGAGGTAACTGTTGGAGGCAAAAATACATGGTGTATGCTTGGTCATGTATATTTTGATCGTGAATTCAGTGAAAAATTTGTTCGTATTTTAGAGAATGAATTCCAACATGCAGCATTTAAAGAACAGTTATGGGAAGAGTATTATTATCGACATTTAGATGTATTAAAGTTAGAAGCGCGTCATTATTCAGAAGACGTAATTAAAGAATTTGATTCTTTAGCGGATCTTCGTGCATTTGATGAACACTATTTGATGAATACAAATTCAAAAATATTGCTCAATATTTGTAAGATACTGTCAGTATCACCAGCAGAGATTACTAATATTAAACCGATAAAAGACGGGTTGACTAATACTTCTTTCCGTTTCGAGTGTAAGGGAGAGCCTTATGTTTATCGTCACCCTGGAAAAGGAACGGAAGAATATATTAACCGACTCAGCGAAGCAGCTTCGATGAAGATTGCGGCTGAATTAGGGATTGATAAAACTTTTGTTGCTATGGACGAAAAAGAAGGATGGAAAATATCGAAATTTATAGAAAATGCAAGACTATTAGATTATGAGAATGATGAAGATGTGGAAAAGGCGATAGAATTCATTAGCCGCCTCCATCGTTCTGGGAAGACAACACCTTATGAATTAAGATTCGAGAAAGATTTAGAAGAATTCAAGGAAAAATTACAAAAACGTAATCGTTTTGAATTTGAAGATAAGGAAATGTTAGAAGAGCTTGTGGGTCAAGTTATTCAATATTTACACAAGGATCCTGTGGAATTTGTTCTTTGCCATGGTGACTGTTATAGTCCTAACTTTTTAGTGGATAAAGAAGGGAATATGAGTCTGATTGACTGGGAGTATTCTGGAATGGGAGATGCTGCGAGTGACATTGGGTGTTTCCTATGCTGTACAGATTACAGTTTAGACGAAGCAAAGGATTTTATTAATAAGTACTTTGAAAAGAATCCTGGTGTAGGTAGTCTACAGCATTTCCTAGGAATGGTCGGGTTAGTTTCATACTATTGGTTCTTGTGGGCACTATTCCAAGAAAGTAATGGTAAACGAGTAGGTGAATATCTTTATAAATGGTATCGCCATACGAAAATGTATTGTACCGAGGCTATAAGAATGTATCAGGGAGAAGATAAATAGATGAAAAATGAAGTTTCAATTGAAAAGCTAATTACTGAAGAAACAGAACGTAGGCTCGATTTAATGGAGAAAAAAGATTATGTATTTCCAGAACGTTTTTCAAAAATGGATTATCTTTTTACGGGTATTTGTGTAGGAGTTAATCTAATCCTTATAATTTTGGCAATGTGTGGGGTGATTCGATAATGACTTCTATGAATGATTATATTCAACAAGAAACGGTGACGGGTGTTGTTCCAATGACGAATGGGGATCGTCAGTATTCGTTCTGGGATTTATTCCTATCTACTAGTGGATTTGCAATCGCAACTTGGTGTTATACGCAAGGTGCTTATGTTGCACAATATCTTTCTTTCAATCAAATGCTTATTAATATTTTTAGTTTTAATATCATTTGGGTCTTTATAGAATGTTTACCAGTTCTATTTGCCGTTCGTTACGGAATTGATTTGTGGATTTGGCTTCGGTCAGTGCTTGGCCAAAAAGGAGTTGCACTTTTATCAACTGTAATAAGTTTGGCCAACTTTGGTTGGTATGCAGTTACTGCGAATCTTTTTGCGAATTCCATGATACATTTGGCAAATAATTTTGGACTTGTATTAGATAAAGCGATTTGGGCACCGGTACTTGGAACTCTTTGCGTTTTGTTAGGAACTTTAATTGCTCTAAGTGGGCCTGAAACTATAAAAGGGATTAATAAATACATGGTTGTTGCTTTGTTATTTGTTGGTTTGATTATTGCGGGAATTTGTTTTTTTGCAGTTCCGATAACAGATATTATGAATGTACAGCCTGCTATTCAAAGTGATTTAACGCCACTTGAACGATTTATGATTTCAGGTGAAGGTAATGTTGCTGTAGCGTTCTCTTGGTCAACTCAGGCTTTCATCTTACCACGATTAGCAAAATCAGAACGCAGTGGATACTGGGCAACTTCATTATCGTATGGCGTTGTAGCGCCGTTTTTCGCGGCCACAGGAGGCGTTATGGCCCTTGCTATGTTCGTAAAAACAGGTGTATATGAAAGTGATCCAACAATGATGTTAGCAACATTAAGTACGCCTACATTTTCACTTCTTAGCCTACTGTTAGTTGCTTTTGCTAATATTGGAACTCAAGGAACGGGTTCTTACGTTAACTGTATGATTGTGAAAAGTGGAATGCCCAAAATTAGTTATAAGCTAATGGTATGGATAGCTTTTGTATATGTGAGTGCTTTAACCATTTGGGGAGGAGTAGATGAATATTTTGGATCGTTTATTTCTCTGGCTGCTTATCTTCAAGGTCCGATTATTGGAATGATTGTCGTCGACTTCTTCATTTTACGGAAACAAATTGTCGTTACGATCTGCATATTTCCTTCCAGGTCATAAAGCGTATGAATATACGAACGGGTTCAATATTGTTGGGATGAGTTGCGTATTTATCTCATTAATTGTTTCAATCCTCTTTGTATATAACCCAGTGACGAAACAAATTCAAAGTCCAATTTTCTTATTTACTACCGGAAGTGGCTTCACTGCTTTGTTAGGTGGAGGGCTCTACTGGCTTGCGAGTCTTACTCCATTAAAAGCTTATATGGTTCGTGATCGAGAAGAAATTACGATATAAAAATAAAATCCGGCAGGAAATTTCCTGCCGGATTCTTTTTATTTATAATTCAATGCAGTTAAGGCTACTTGTAAGATGATAGCACCTAGTGTACCGATTAACATTAATACTGCTACAACACGTGTAATTTTTTCAACTGTTGAAAGATTACGTTTTTTCTTTGCCAACAAAATCGCTCCTTTTTTCTTTGTTCGGTAATAGTTTACCGTAAATCGGCGTGAATTACTAGAGTTAAATGTTAAAAGGTTTTCTAAGAGTGAAAATGGTTGAAATGAAAAAGAGAGTAAGTAAAAGAAAAGCATTCAAATACCTTTCAAAAAGGTGTGATTTTTGATAACATAGATGTGTTAAATAAAACAAATTGGAGGAAGTTTCATGTCAAAACAACAAATTGGTGTCGTGGGTATGGCTGTTATGGGACGTAACTTGGCTTTAAACATTGAAAGCCGTGGTTATAGCGTTTCAATCTACAACCGTACAACTTCAAAAACAGACGAAGTGATTGCGTTACATCCAGACAAAAAATTAGTTCCAACATACTCTGTTGAAGAATTTGTAGAGTCTTTAGAAAAACCAAGAAGAATTTTATTAATGGTTAAAGCTGGTGAAGCAACAGATAAGACAATTCAAAGTTTACTTCCGCACTTAGATAAAGGCGATATTTTAATCGATGGAGGAAATACATTCTTCCGTGATACAATGCGTCGTAATGAAGAACTTGCAAACTCAGGAATCAACTTCATCGGGACTGGTGTATCCGGTGGGGAAGAAGGAGCCTTAAAAGGACCTTCAATCATGCCTGGTGGACAAAAAGATGCATACGATTTAGTAGCACCTATTTTAGAAGAAATCGCTGCTAAAGCAGATGATGGCGCTCCATGTGTGACTTACATTGGACCAAATGGAGCAGGTCACTACGTAAAAATGGTTCATAACGGAATCGAATATGGGGACATGCAATTAATCGCTGAAAGTTACGACATCTTACGTCGTGTGGGTGGATTATCTGTAGAAGAATGCGCCGAAGTATTCAAAGAATGGAACCAAGGCGAATTAGATAGCTACTTAATCGAAATCACAGCAGACATTTTAACGAAGAAAGATCCTGAAACAGGTCGTCCAATGGTTGACGTTATCATGGATACTGCTGGAAACAAAGGTACTGGTAAATGGGCTTCACAAAGCGCATTAGACTTAGGGGTGCCACTTCCATTAATTACAGAATCTGTATTTGCTCGTTTCGTTTCAACATTGAAAGAAGAACGTGTTGCAGCAAGTAAAGAATTAGCAGCAACTAAGATTCCTGAATTAACAAATTCAGAACGTCAAGCCTTAATCGAACAAGTTCGTAAAGGATTATACTTCTCTAAAATTATGAGTTACGCGCAAGGATTCGCTCAAATGCGTGTAGCCAGTGAAGAGTTCAATTGGGACTTAAACTACGGCGAAATCGCTAAAATCTTCCGTGCTGGATGTATCATCCGTGCGCAATTCTTACAAAAGATTACAGATGCGTTCGAACGTGACCCTCAATTGAAAAACTTATTATTAGATAAGTACTTCTTATATGTAACAGAATCTTACCAAGATGCAGTTCGTGATGTTGTTGTAACGGCTGTTCGTGCTGGTATTCCAGTTCCAACATTCTCAAGTGCATTAGCTTACTACGATGCATACCGTTCAGAAACATTACCTGCAAACTTAATTCAAGCTCAACGTGACTACTTCGGTGCACATACTTACAACCGTGTAGACAAACCAGGAACATTCCACTTCGAATGGGCTCAAGAAAAAGAGATTGAACAATAATTATAAATGATGAAGTCCTAGCCAACGTGGCTAGGCTTTTTTGTTTGTCTGTATCGAAGTAAATCAAAATTAACATATATGTTAATTTTGATTGTTTCATTTAATAAAATTGACAGAAAATTTTCATTAAATTCTGTTAAGAAACTTATGAATATGATATGATAAATCTGTTAGGGAAAAAAATAGAGAAGGGAGTTTCCAAATGCCAGCGAATCAACGTATTTTAATTATTGAAGATGAAAAGAATTTAAGTCGTTTTGTGGAATTAGAATTAAAGCATGAAGGCTATGAGACAAAAAGTATGTGCAGATGGCCGTAGCGGATTACAAGCAGCCATTGATGAGCATTGGGATGCTATTTTATTAGATTTAATGTTACCAGAAATGAATGGATTAGAAGTCGTTCGTCGTCTTCGTCAAGTCAAACAAACACCAGTGATTATTATGACAGCGCGCGATTCAGTGATGGACCGTGTTGCAGGGTCTCGATCAAGGAGCAGATGACTATGTCGTGAAGCCTTTTGAAATCGAAGAAATTCTAGCAAGACTTCGCGCACTCTTTAGACGTCTACAAATGGAAGAACAATCTCGTGTTGTGAAACAAACAAGAGTGGAGTATCGCGATCTTGTTATTGAAGTGGAAAACCGTGTTGTTCGTCGTGCGGGAGAAGTCATTGATTTAACGAAGAAGGAGTATGAATTACTTTTATTACTCATGGAAAATATTGATATCGTCCTTTCACGTGAAGTGTTATTAAAAGAAGTTTGGGGTTATAAGAACGAGGTCGATACAAATGTGATTGACGTGTATGTTCGTTATATCCGTAATAAAATTGACATTCCAGGAAGAGAAAGTTATATCCAAACCGTTCGTGGAACAGGTTATGTCATGAGAAGCTGAGGAGCTACATATGAATGATCAAAATCAACATAAGTCAGTAGCGAAAAAATGGTGGTGGGTGATGTCAGCCACCATTTTTGGCTTATTAGCTGTTTTGACTGCTATTTTAATTGAAGGACAAATAATCGGACTGCGAGAAAATGAGAAAAATCAGACAGTGGTGTATGCGCAAGTTGTAGCAGATTTACTCTCTGTAAAAACTGAAAAGTTGACGACAGAGGATATTCTAGCAGTTTTAAATAAGGCAGAACAATATGAATTAGATCAAAATCTAGTTTATAAGAAGAATAGTAGTTTATATCCGATGAATGAAGAAGTGAATATTCGCGTCTTTGATACGAGTAAAGAGCTATTATTCCAAACGCAACAATGGCAAGACCGCCCACAAGTATCGAGTAAGCTCGAGGCTCAATATGTGACGCTATCGACCGGGGAAGAAAGTGTGCAAGTGATGATGCCGATTCTTTCCAGAAATACTCGTGTCTTGATTGGACATTTGCAAGTAACCAATCGAATGATGAAGCTGGCTGAATTGAAGAAGCAATTGCGCTTTTTATTCCTTCAGCTCATTGTGATGGAGGGAATTGTCTCAATAGGGCTTGCGTATTTCATTTCGCGACTCATTTCAAAACCGATTGAAGAAATTCATGATATTATCGCGTCTATTAATGAAGAAAATATTGAGACAAAACGTCTGATTATACCGAAGAAGAATGACGAGTTTGCGATTGTATCCCAACAATTCAACGAGCTACTAGATAAGATTAGTTTCTATATTGCTCAACAAAAGCATTTCGTTGAAGATGTGTCTCACGAATTGCGTACGCCTGTCGCAATCGTAGAAGGGCACCTGAAGCTTTTAAACCGTTGGGGAAAAGATGACCCAGAAGTGCTGGAAGAGTCTCTCACGGCCTCTCTAGCGGAAATTAAGCGCATGAAGACACTCGTTCAAGAGATGCTTGATTTATCGCGTGCTCCTCAGGTAAGAGAGCAATATAAAGATGCCAAAACGGAAGTCGTGGCGACAGTAGAGCAGATTGTAACAAACTTCAAAATACTCTATCCAGACTTTACGTTTATTGCAGATATTGATACGAAGAAGGAAATTGTTTCTCCAATCTATCGAAATCATTTCGAGCAAGTCATTATCATCTTACTCGATAATGCGGTGAAATATTCAACAGATCGAAAAGAGATTATCGTTAGCCTTTCTCCAACCACGGAAGCAGTCGAAATCGGCATTCAAGATTTTGGAATGGGGTTAACTGAAGAAGATAAGAAAAAAGTATTCTCACGTTTCTACCGCGTCGATAAAGCACGCTCGAGAGAACGTGGAGGAAATGGGTTGGGTCTTTCGATTGCTAAAGAACTAATCGAAGGCTATAACGGTAAAATTAGCCTGACTTCACGGCTCAATCATGGGTCATTATTTAAAGTGAAATTACCGATTGAAAAATAATGAAGAAAAGATACGAAAAGTTTAAATTTTTTTGTATCTTTTTTTATTTTTCTGTATAATTAAGAAGTGTGATATTTAACAAGTTATATGGAGGCTTTACAATGAAAAAAGCGAAAACTGCAGTAGCCTTGGGAGCATTTATCGCGCTCGGTCTAGGTGCAAAAGTAGAAGCAGAAACTGTTCCACAAACTGGAGTGAACAGAATTCATTTTATTAATACAAAAGGGAGTCCTGGAACGGATGCCATTTTGCTTGAAAGTAATGGGCATTACGCACTGATTGATATGGGAGAGGACTATGATTTCCCAGATGGGAGCAATCCGCTATACCCATTCCGAGGTGGAATAACGACATCGAATTTCTACGCCATAGAAGATCGACTCTTCCGTCATCTAGATCAAGTAGGGGTTCCAAAGCTAGATTTTATGCTGGGTACTCATGTTCATAGTGATCATATTGGTGGAGCAGATGAAGTTTTACAAAGATATAAAGTAGATAAGTTCTATTTAAAACGATATTCGGATGATCGTATCACGTCTCAGGGTGGATTATGGGATAATCTTTTCAATTATAATAATGCACTAAATGCAGCTAAAAAATATGGAGTGAATGTTGTACAAGATATTTCTGATAAAGATAGCCATTTCAAATTAGGCGATATGGATATTCAACTTTACAACTATAAGAATGAATATGGCCCAGATGGTAAATTAAAGAAAGTATATGACGATAATCCAAACTCGATTGTTGCAGTTGTTACAGTTAATGGAAAGAAAATCTATTTAGGTGGAGACTTAGATAATGTATACGGCGCTGAAGATCGCTTAGGACCACAAATTGGGAAAGTCGATTTAATGAAATGGAACCATCACCTAGATGGAAAAGTTTCAAACAGTATTAACTTCCTCAATAATCTTAAACCATCTATTGTTGTGCAAACAACAGGTTTAGATATCAATGTTCCAGCAACAAGAGATAAATTGAAACAAATGAACGTTCAACTCATTCATGCGTCAAGTGATCGAAAAGATGCGACGGTATTTGATATCACAAAAGATGGAATAAATAATATTTCTCAACAGTTTCCTGATATTCAAAGTACAAATGCACGTTGGACTACAGAAGATGGATTTAAGAAATATTATTTTGGAGACGGTCAAATGGCAACAGGCTGGCATTTGATTGATGGAAATAAATATTTCTTCAATGGAAAAGGTTACTTGCAACAAAATAAATGGCTAAAAGATTTTGATAGTGACTGGAATCCAAGATTTTTATTTGTTGATAAAGATGGTAAATTAAAAATGTCCGAATGGCTCCAAATGGATAACCATTGGTACTACGTGGATGCTAGAGGATATCGTATGCAATCTGAGTTAGCCATCATTAATGGAAAGACATATTACTTTGACGATAACGGAATCATGCAAACTGGTTCGAGAGTCGTGAACGGAGTAAATCTATACTTTGATAGTACTGGTGCCCTTTCTATTGAAGGCAAAGCATTAACTTGGAACAAAATCGGAAATAAATGGTATTACCTTGATGAAAATAAAAATATGACCATTGGCTTCAAAGAAATCGATGGAAAAATGTACTATTTCAATGAAATTGGAGAAATGGGAACATACTGGCAATACGTCCATAAAAAATGGTATTACTTTGCTGCTTCAGGAGAAATGAAACGTGGTTGGCTTAAAGATGCAGGTAAATGGTACTATCTCGATCAAAAAACTGGAGAAATGGCTATTGGTGTGAAGAGAATCGATGGCATCGAATATCGCTTCAACGACGGTGGTGTTATGGCGACTGGTTGGGAAACTTCAGACGGTAAATGGTACTATTATACAACTAGCGGAGAACTCAAAAAAGGCTGGCTAAAATATAATAATGAATGGTACTATTTCGAACCAAAAGATGGCGAAATGGTGACAGGCATTAAAGAAATCGATGGCCAAAAATACAGCTTTAAAGATAGTGGTGCTATGGCGACAGGCTGGAAGCAAACAGATGGCAAATGGTACTATTACGCTGCCAGCGGCGAAATGAAAAAAGGCTGGATTAAAGATGCTGGTAAATGGTATTACCTAGATCAAAAAGACGGAGTGATGGTCACAGGCGTCAAAGAAATCGATGGTCAAAAATATAGCTTCAAGGATAGTGGGGCTATGGAAACTGGTTGGGTATTTGACGGAAAAGATTGGTACTATCATAGAGCTTCTGGTGCTATGGAAAAGGGTTGGTTTAAGTATACTGGTAAATGGTTCTTCTTAGACCATGAAACTGGAAAAATGGTTACAGGAATTCATGAAGTTTCTGGAGATAACTACTACTTTAATAAAGCCGGTGAAATGCAAGTGGGTTGGATTCAAGAGAAAGGCGAATGGTATTACTTCAAAGCAAGTGGTGCAATGCTTCGCAATGGAACAACTCCTGATGGCTATAAAGTCGATGGGGAAGGTAGATGGTTACCTAATGGTGTAACGACAACAACTACAACCACAACGACAACTACTTCTACAACAGAAACAACAACTGCTGAGGAAACGACTCAAGAGAAGACAACACAGAAAACAACCGTTGAATCAACAACGGCAGAGCCTACAACAGAACAAAAGACGATTCCAATCAATTCCAGATAAGACATCTGAAATTACAGATGCAAATGAGATTGGCTAAAAAAACGACGCTCCTTTTCTTTGGAAAGGGAGCGTTTTATAGTTTACATTTCTACGCTTATAACTTACACTAGAAAAGTAGTATTTTATTAATTGCAGGCGATTTGCTTGCGTATTTTATTCAAGGAGGACAACTCATGCGCGAACAAAATGTACTCATTACACTGTTCGGAGCAACAGGCGATTTAGCTCATCGTAAGCTTTATCCAGCGTTATTCCGTCTATTTCAAAAAGGATTTATCAAAAATCATTTCGCAGTGATTGGGACAGCACGTAGAGAGTGGACTAACGAGTATTTCAGAGATGTTGTAAAACAATCCGTTCAGTCATTAGTGAAGTCAGAAGAAGAATTAAACCAATTTCTTTCTCATTTCTACTATCAACCTCATAACGTTACTGACACACATCATTATGTCGTATTAAAAGAACTTTCAGAAGAATTAGATGCCAAGTATCAAATCGAAGGCAATCGTGTCTTCTATTTAGCAATGGCACCGACTTTCTTTGGAACGATTACAGAGCATTTAAAAGCAGAAGGCTTAATTACTGAGAATGGATATAACCGACTAATTATCGAGAAACCATTCGGGAAAGATTACGCTTCTGCAGAAGAATTAAACAATCAACTTCGTCAATCATTCGAAGAAAAACAAATCTATCGTATTGACCACTACTTAGGAAAAGAAATGATTCAAAACATTTCTGCGGTCCGTTTGCGAACCGAGTATTCGAAGCGTTATGGAACAAAGAGAATATCGACCATATTCAAATCTCGCTCTTAGAACAAGTGAGCGTTGAAGAACGTGGGGGTTACTACGATACAAGTGGTGCTTTACGTGATATGGTTCAAAACCACATCCTGCAAATCCTTGCTCTAGTAGCGATGGAACCACCAGTTTCATTTGGAGATGTTCGTAAAAACAAGATTAAAGTGTTAGAACAACTTCGCCCTTATACCACAGCAGAAGAAGTGAACAAAAACTTCGTGCGTGGGCAATATGGACCTTCTGTAGACGGGTTAAAACCTGGCTACCGTGAAGATGCCAATGTGGCAGATGATTCCAATATGGAAACATATGTTGCTGGTAAAGTATTTATCGATAATGAACGTTGGGAAGGCGTTCCGTTCTATGTTCGTACAGGTAAGAGTCTTCATTCAAAGGAAACAATCATTGATGTTGTCTTCAAAGAAGCAAGCTCTCCATTGTTCTGTGGTATTGATGGTTGTCCATCAAACCGTATTTCAATTCACATCACTCCACGTGAAGGATTCTGTTTCGTGATTAATTCGAAAGCCGTTGGAAATACCATCGCACTTCAAACAAGTCACTTGGAGAAAATCTTTGATGAGAACTTCGCGATGAGCAGTCCAGAAGCGTATGAGCGCTTAATTCTAGACTGTATCGAAGGCGACATGACAAACTTCACGCATTGGGAAGAAGTAGCTGCTTCATGGAAATATGTGGATAGCATCCGCAAAACATGGGATAGTGAAATTGCAGCCGATTTTCCAAACTACGCTGCTGGAAGCAAAGGACCACAAGCAGGTTACGATCTTATTGAACGTGATGGCCGCAAGTGGGTTGACCGTGACTAATGACATACAGCAAAGACTAGGTGAAAACCTAGTCTTTTTTGTGTTCTAAGAAAAGTGAAGAAAGCATACTTTTCCCTCCTTAAAAAGCGAAGAAAATACTTCAAAGGTATTCCTAAAAAGCCGAGGATTTCTTATAGTAGCAGTAACGTGAAAAACATCGAAAGTGAAATATGCGGAGTAGGGATTTATCCTGTACTCCGCATTTGAATCTTCGAAGGAGAGAGACGGAACGGCTCGAACCGGTGTAACGTTACCGCTACTATAAAAGAAATCCGTAAGGATTTTTAGGAATAAATATTTTACTCATTATATTAATCATTTCCTTCGCGCAACCCCGTTTTCTTGAAAAGGTCGCCCTTTTTCTGTAAACTGTTCTCTATATAGGAGGCGCGCATGACGATTAGAGAGTTTATTCAATTGAGTATTTTAAAACCTAATAAAATTTGGACGATTTTACAAAATCCACTAAAGAAAATCAAAGGAATCTTTTTCCTACTCGTATTACTTGTATCGATTCCTGGCTTTATTCGTGCTGGAAAAGATATTGCAAGCATGAATACGAATTTAGGAATCGTAGCGAAACAGTTCCCAGAGCTTTCGATTCAAGATGGGAAGTTATCAGCGAGTGATAATTCAGGATTTGTTTACCGTTCAGATGTGTTTAATGTTGTATTTGACCCAAGTGGAAAGTCAACGGATAATGATGTGACATCTGAGTCAAGTCAAGGGATTCCATCTATCGGGATTTTACAAGACCATATTGTCGTGGATACAATCTTGAATACTGCTAAGTTTTCTTATGAAGGCTTAAACGGCTTTAATAAATCAAATGTAGAGCAGTTTATTCAAGAGTTCCAATCAAAATTGTGGATGGTATTTATCGGTGTTATGTTATTCGGATTTGTTTATAATACGATTGCCGTTTATATTTTAATGATTATCATCAGTTTCGTCGTACGATTATTAACGGCGTTGTTTATGAGAGCCTACATTCAAATGCATCCAACCGTATCGAAACAATTAACGATTGCTGCTATGTTCCTACCAGCAACCATCTATATGGTGATTGGCGTGTTAGGTATCGGCGGAGGAGTAGGGATGTTTATGTATCTACTAGTGACATCGACCTTCAACTGGCTCCTTGGAATGCGAGAATTCATCGCTCAGCAAAATAAAAGCCAATAAAAAATAACTCTTAGAAACCACGAAAAAGTCGTTTCTAAGAGTTTTTCTTTAGCCAAAATCCACAAAAAATAAATAGCAGAGATTAAATTTCTAAACTGAGATTACGAAGAAATATACGGATTCTATAGTAATAGTGACGGGAAGTTGCATTAAAACGAATTAGGGGACGTAGGAATATAATTCCGTACGTCCCCTTTGAGGCTTTAAAGGCGAGAGACCCTAGGCTCGAGCCGGTGCCTCGTCACTATTACTATGAAGATATCCGTAAGGATTCTTCGTAATCGTCTAAATTAAAATATTCAGTACTATTTATTTTTTGTACGATTTTGTCTGCGTTGTTTTTGACGGATCTCCTGACCAAGTTTTTTCTTGTAGCCAGGTTTTACTTTTTTCTTCGCCTTCTTAATCATGCCTTTGAGGCGAGGATCTAAGTCTTTAGATTGCGTGTTTTTACGTTTTTCACGACGAGAGCGGTCATAACTTTCGACAAGCTCGCCATTTTTCAATTCAACCGTTTCAAAAGAAATGCCTTTTCCTTCTAATGTTTGAATGGCTTGTTCTTGGTCTGGTGTGTAGAATGTGATGGCAGTTCCTTCAAGACCATTACGTCCAGTACGACCAACACGGTGAATGAAGAATTCTAGTTCACCAGGAATTTCTAAGTTGATGACATGAGAAACGCCTTCAATATCAATTCCACGTGCAGCAAGGTCTGTTGCGACAACAAATTGATAATCCATTTGTTGAATTTGTTTCATCACACGGCGACGTTCTCTTGAAGGAATATCTCCGTGAATCGTTGCAACTTTGAAATTATGATTGCGGAGATCTTTTGTCACTTCGTCCGCTTTTTGCTTCGTATTTACAAAAATTAGTACGAGGTAAGGGTGTCCCATCACTAAAAGTTGACGAAGAACGTCCATTGGATTTTGAGCCTTTGTGACTAGTAATTGGTTTTTAATTGTTGGTGAAACGAGTTGTGTATTCTCGATTTGAATCACCTTTGGATTGCCCAAGTATTTCTTCAAGAATGGTTTGATTTTATCTGGAATCGTTGCAGAGAAAACAGACATTTGTAAGTTTTCTGGCATACGAGACGCGATTTCATCGACAGTTCCTAAGAACCCTAAGTCAAATGTCATATCAGCTTCATCGACGACCATCATTTGAACGGTTTGAACGAAGAGAGCATTCTCTTGCATTAAGTCGAAAATACGACCAGGAGTCCCAATCACGATATGTGGTTGTGTTTGCGTTAGTTTAGCCACTTGACGTTTTTTGTCGGTGCCACCGATACATTTTTCTAATAAGATTTCTGTATCACTAAATGAAATAAGTTGAGCTGCAACAGCGGTTAATTGTTCTGCGAGTTCACGGCTTGGAGCAGTAATCACTAATTGCAACTCTTGACGGCTAGGGTCAATTTTGTTGATAAGTGGTAATAGGAAACTATGGCTCTTTCCGCTCCCAGTTTGCGATTGACCAATCACAGATTCACCTTTTAATAAAAGAGGAATGATGCGTTCTTGAATAGGTGTTGGCTGTGTAAATTTTAAGTCAGCCAATGCTTTTTGCAAATAAGGCTGTAATGCGTAATCTGTAAATTTCATGTTTTCATCTCTTTTCTTTCTCTATGTAGCGGGATTATTATACCATAAATTAACACGCTTGGGGGATTTGGGAGAGTGGTCATAATTTTTGCGTATCGTGTTTGTTGGGTGGTATGATGAATGAAGAAAGAAACAGTTTTCATAACTGTATTTAATTTTAGGAGGAATTTAGTAATGACTTATGAATTACCAAAATTAGAATATGCGTTTGACGCATTAGAACCACATTTTGATGCACGTACAATGGAAATCCACCATGACAAACATCACAATGCATATGTTACAAATTTAAACGCAGCGGTAGAAAACACCCTGAATTATTCGAAAAAACAGTTGAAGAATTAATTAGCGACTTAAACGCTGTTCCTGAAGACATCCGTGTAGCTGTTCGTAACAACGGTGGCGGACATGCAAACCACAGCTTATTCTGGACTCAATTATCTCTTGATGGTGCAAAAGCTCCAGAAGGTGCTTTATTAGCAGCTATCAACGAAGCATTCGGAAGCTTCGACGAATTCAAAGCAGCATTCGCGCAAGCAGCAGCAACTCGCTTTGGTTCAGGTTGGGCATGGTTAGTTCTTTCTAATGGAAAATTAGAAGTTGTATCTACTCCAAACCAAGATAGCCCTCTATCAGAAGGCAAAACTCCATTATTAGGATTAGATGTATGGGAACATGCATACTACCTAAACTACCAAAACCGTCGTCCAGACTACATTTCTGCATTCTGGAATGTTGTAAACTGGGATGAAGTAGCTCGTCGTTTTGAAGCTCCTAAATAATTTATAAATAACGAAGACCAATGTTTCCTAAGAAGCATCGGTCTTTTTGCGTTTATATAGAATCAAGATTAGTAGTAGAAGAGAAGCAAGGCTCACCAGGCAGCCTTCAAGTAAGAATGGAGTCGTATAACGATATTCGATTCGGTGAGTTCCTTTGGAGATAGTAAAGCCAAGAAGGCTATCCAAAATCTTGTACGTTTCTACTTCTTGGCCGTCTACCCATACTTTCCATCCAGTTGAATATGGAATCGTTGTGAGAACAGTCGAGTCTTCTGAGACCTCCATTGTTCCTGCAAAATGAGTAGCAGAGAAAGTTTCCAGTTTTAGTTCTTGTGCTTTTGTCTTCTCTAATCGCTCGTTTAAGAGAGTAGTGTTTAATGAATGAAGATTGAGTTTAGAAAACTCAAAGCCATCATCTTTAACGGTAATGCGAAGGGTTTGCGGTTGTCCTTTTTGGTTCTTGGCGACGCTAAGAAGCACGGGTTTTGATTGAACCGGATAAAAGGCATATGGTTCACCGTTTAGCGTCATTTCCAAATCTTCTTCTCCCATTGTTCCCGCCGTTTCTAAGTAAATCGGATCATCGGTTTCAGGAGTGAAGGTGAGTGTAATCGTACCATATTGAGTCTTGTCCTCAACTTGAATGCGTTGATACACGACAGGGGAACCGATGATATTTTCGAAAGTTGTCTCATAAGAAACTCTTGTGAAAATATTCTTCGGACTCGTTGTTCCGCTAAGTGCATTCGCTAATTGGTTTTGCATCGTAATCGGATGGTTTGTTGGTACCTTCATCGATTTCAGGATAGCTTTCATCGGATAAGCAATCGAGAGCGCGTTTGGATTTGTGACAACGTGTCCTTCGTTAAAGGTTTCGATTGTTGGTAAATCTTCCAAGTCTTTTCGTTCCCAGCGCTCGTTGTAAGTAGCGCCTGTGGTTTCAATAAACGTATTCTTAATCCCCAGTAATGCATCCGTTAATAGCGTGCCATTGCTGTAGTTGACATAGGCGGTTCCTTGACGAACCCCAATCGCATCAAAGAACTTTTCTGTTTCTTTTTCAAAGGTAGATGAAAAATGAGATACGCCATAAGTTGGAACTTGCAAGCTATCATTTTTCGAACGAAGCATCGTTTTCTCGCTACGATAAAATTCATTTTCTGCAGGGAGTAATACGGTAGACCAGTTTGCTAATGACGATTGATAAGCCGTGAATTCGGAATTCATGACATACCCAAGTCTGGATAAGGTGATGATGCTGTTTAAGAGCAGTTCGATCACTACAAATGAAATCAGGAACTTTTGATGTGTTCTTTTTCCGCGTCCGATTAAAATGAGACCATACAAGATTCCCATTGAGAGCCCGAAGCCAAGCGCAATCTGCCAGCCTTGTAGGTAATCTTGAGGGAAGAGGATAAAACCAATGCCTGCTGCTAATACAAGGAAGAAATACACAAATGTCTCATGAAGGCCAACCGCTGTTTTCTTCAGTGCCCATTGGTAGCCTAGAAAGACCATCCAGAAGCTGAAGAGGAATGAGAAACGATACGAATACCAATTTGGTAGTTGACCCGCATGCCACAGTTTATCAAACATCTCAATATTGAAACTAATGAGTAGAAAAATCGTAATGAATAGCGCGTAAAGGCGATGGGATAGTGCAATCTTTTTCTCTTTGAAGTAGCAAAGGAAACTAAACATTGCCAGACTGCCAACGAAAATATTTGGATAGCCTTTTTGCATTTCATGGAAGTCGAAACTACCGATAAAGAGTTTTGAAGCCATCAGTAGCGGATTATATTCAGACTTTAGACTCCAAGCGATGGTAGTCGCTGTCCCTTTACTTCCAAGTAGGCTATAAAATGTTGGAAGTAGAATGACTGTAATGAGTCCAACGGAAAGGACACTATAAAAGATAAAGCGGCCAAACTGTTTTATAAAACTTTTCAATGAGAACGAATCATTTGCCATTAAATAGGCATACGGGAAATAGAGACCTAAGAATAGGCAAATCATATATCCAGTATAGTAGTTACTCAAAATAGTGAGCGATAAAGGAAGTACATAATATAATGGATTTTGTTTGTAAGAGTGCATCCACGCCAAGAATGATGAGTGGAAGGCCAATGAGGGCATCTAACCACATCACATTAAATTGATTGGCTGAAAGATAACTCATAAATCCGTATGAGAGTGCAAAGAGAAGTGTCGTCCAATTTCTTTGTTTGAATTTCACATCCAGCAACACTGCGAAACTCACTGTACAAGAGACGAGTTTTAAGAAAATAAGGAGAGTCACTCCCATGGCGATTGACGAACGAGGGATGAGCAAAAAGAGTAGATTAAACGGGCTTAGTAAATAGTACGCCCATAAACTTACCATTTCTCCACCGATAGATTTCGAGAAGCTATAGAAGAATTGCTCTAGGTGATGCAAGAGAGTGTCTTGGTAGTAACTAAAGAAGTCGACATATTGCTGCCCAAGGTCAATCGTCAGCCAAGTGCGATTTCCAAAAGGTGTGATTGTAAAGAGCAGAAAGATCACTAAAATCATCACAGCTGGAATCAAAATACTGAGCGTATAGTATCTCTTCTTGGTCATCGTCTTTTCCATGGTAGTCCTCCTTTCTAGTCGTTACTGTTAGCATAGCATGGAAACGAGTAGCCTGCACGAAATTAGTCTTGAACGCAAAAAAATCTTAATCACTTATTTACCCTTTTTATACAGATTAGGGCGAGATTTATGGTATACTGTTATGAGTTACTAGATGTTATATGGAGTGTATTATGCTTACTAAAAGAAAATTAAAAAAGAAAAAGAAAAAATCACATATTCCATTTCGTTTGAATTTATTATTTTTAATTGTATTCTTTTCATTTATTGCCTTAATTAGCCGTTTGGCGTATATCCAATTAGTGAAAGGAGACGAGTTTGTTGCACTCGTACAACGTACAGAGACAACTACTGCTAAAAAATCAGTTCCGCGTGGGTCGATTTACGATAGCCAAGGACGTATTTTAGTGGGAAACAAACCAAAGCTCGCTATTAACTATACAAGACCTGCAGATGTTAAACCGTCAACGATGTTAGAAATCGCTAAGAAATTAACAACATTGATTTCTGTGGATGCTTCAGAATTAAAAGAACGTGACTTGAAAGACTATTGGGTAGCGACAAACCCTGACAAAGTCGATAGCCTTCTAACAGCAGACGAGAAGAAGAGAATCGCGAAGGAAAATCTCTCAACAAGTCAAACGTATGAAATGCAATTGGAACATATTCCTGCCGATGAATTAAATTATAGCGATGCCGAAAAACAAGTAATTGCTATTTTCACGAAGATGAATAGTGCGTATGCTTTATCTACGGTTACCTTGAAAAACGAAGGAGTTACTGAACAAGAAGTCGCTAAAATTAGTGAACGCTTAGGCGAGCTTCGCGGAGTCGATGTTGATTCTGACTGGGACCGTGAGTATCCAATGGGAGATATGCTAAAGACGATTCTTGGAACCGTATCTTCAGAAAAAACGGGGCTTCCTTCAGATAGAGTAAAATCGCTTCTTGAACAAGGATATTCGTTAAACGACCGTGTAGGAACGAGCTATTTAGAAGAGCAATACGAAACAGTATTGAGTGGAACAAAGACAGTCGTGAAGTCACAAACGAATACGAAAGGCGAAGTAGTGAATTCTACTGAAACTTATCCGGGTAAAGGCGGTTCAAACCTTGTCTTAACGATTGATACTGAATTCCAAAAGAAAATTGAAGATATTGCAACGAAGTCAGTCGAGGGGATGACGGATCCTGCCGCTGATCGTGTGTATATCGTTGTGATGAATCCAAAGAATGGTGACGTTCTTGGAATTACAGGGAAGAAGAAGAAATTCGACGCAAACTTTAATTCAACGGGTGTCGAAGATGATGCGCTTGGTGCCATCAATAACTCATTTGGAATGGGATCTGTTGTAAAACCAGCAACCGTCCTTTCAGGGTATATGGATGGAGCCATCACGCTTGAGGATAATACGATTGTCGATGAACCGATTGAATTCGAAGCCTCTAAACCGAGAGTTCATGGTTTAACCGTAACGGTAAAATGGAGTTAACAGACTTAGATGCCTTAGAACGTTCATCAAACGTTTATATGATTAAACTGGCGATGAAGATGGGTGGACAAACGAAATACGAAAAAGGTGGACGATTAAATATTAATCTAAGCCTATTTGATAAACTTCGTGAGTATTACGCGCAGTTCGGGCTTGGTGTTCGTACAGGGATTGACCTTCCAAATGAAGGAAAAGGGTACAATGGTGGTACAGCCGATGCCTTCTCTGCACTTGACTTTGCGTTCGGTCAGTTCGACTTATACACCCGCTTCAATTAGCGCAATATATGTCAACGATTGCGAATGGTGGTACTCGTATTGCCCCACGTTTAGTGAAAGAAATTCATGAAACAAGTCCAAGCGGTGGTATTGGTAATTTAGAAGATGTGGTACCAACAAAAATTATGAACTCGATTCAAGTGAGTAAAGAAATCTTAGATCATATTAAAGAAGGTCTATACCGTGTAACACATGGCGAAAATGGAACTTCTGCTATGACATTCAGAACGTATTCTCCGCAAGTCGCTGGTAAAACAGGGACTACCGAAGCGTTCTATTCTGGACCAAATCCAGCATATAAAAATGAAGCCGTTGAAAATTCAACATTCATCTCGTATGCGCCATATGATAATCCAGAAATCGTAGTGGCAGTTGTTGCTCCGTACTTCAAAGATGGTTCACCATCGGACTACGCTGCCAAAGTGGCTAAGCAAGTCTATGATGCCTACTTTGGAAAATCAAGCAGCTCTTCACAAACAAATGAAGCAACTGTAAACCCACAAATTCGACAACAACAAAATAACCGACGTTAAGAAGAAACTGGGTGGTCGTTTTGGCCACTCAGTTTTTTGTCATTAAAGTTTAGTAAAATCAATTGTTGAAAGACGTAAAACCAATTATAATAAAGCAAAATGGAGGCGAAATTATGGACTTTACAGAAAAAACAATTCAACGTGATGTGAAATATTCAGGACGTATTTTTACAGTGACACAAGATATCGTAGAACTACCAAATGGAAAAACTTCTACGCGAGACCTGGTATTCCATACAGGAGCAGTAGCAGTACTTGTCATTAGTGACGGAAAGATGTTACTCGTACGTCAATATAGAAAGCCATTAGAAATGCATTTCTTAGAAATTCCAGCGGGTAAATTAGACTCGAAGGAAGAAGTGCCTCTAGAAGCCGCAAAACGTGAATTAGAAGAAGAAACAAATCTTGTTACCGAAAAATGGGTGAAGATGATGGAAATGGTCTCAACCCCTGGATTCTGCGACGAGAAAATCACATTATTCCAAGCAAAAATGTGACGGTCAAGGAAGATGCAAAACCTGCAGACGAAGATGAATTTGTTGAAATCTTATGGATGCCACTAGAAGAAGTGATGCAAAAAATCGAAGCCGGCGAAATTGCGGATGCGAAGACGATTATTGCAGCACAGTATGCTTGGATGCATAAAGGAGAATAATCAATGCCAAATGAACCTTTATTAACGAGAAAATCGTATAAAGAACAATTAGAAAAACAGAATCGAGAGTTAGAAGAACTAGAAACTAGACAAGAGCGAAGAGACAGTCGTGGACGCTCTTATGAAAGAGAAGAAGAGTTTCAGTCTGAACATGAGGAAGAAAGTGTACAAGTACACCGTACTCCAAAATCAGGACTAAAAAAGTACAACCATTTCTTAAACATATGGCTTGTTTCTGTCGTAGTTCTTTTAATCATCGTTCTTGCGATTCAAATGTTCTTTTTAACTAGTGATTATTATGAGAATTCGTGATATATTAGTTTTTGAAATAATTTCTAGTGAATATTAAAGATTTTCTTTTTAGGAGAAAAAAATGGACAGAAATAATCCAATTTTATATATCGTTATACCTTGTTATAACGAAGAAAAAGTTTTACCTTATACAAATCCCATGTTTATTGAGAAGATTGAAACCTTGATTTCTAGGGAGGCTATTAGTCCAATGAGTAAGGTCATGTATGTCAATGATGGTAGTAAAGACCAAACGTGGTCTTTAATTCAACAGTATTCTCGTGAAAACAAACATGTTGTTGGAATCTCCCAAAGCCGAAATAGAGGACATCAAAGCACAGTTCTTGCGGGCATGCATGAAGCTTCTCTTTTTGCAGATATTGTCATTACGATTGATGCGGATGGCCAAGATGATATCAACTGCATGGATAAAATGGTGGCTGAGTATAAAGATGGTGCAGAGATTGTATACGGTGTTCGTGATAATCGTGATACTGACTCAGCGTTCAAGAGAATGACAGCTGAAGGGTTTTATAAGGTAATGTGACTGTTTGGTGCGGACGTGGTTTTTAATCATGCAGACTATCGTCTTGTTTCTAAACGTTTTATTCAAGAGTTAGAAAAGTTCAAGGAAGTAAATTTATTCCTTCGTGGCATTATGCCTCTGGTTGGATTTAAGTATGCATATGTTACTTATAAGCGTCAAGAACGTATTGCTGGAGAAAGTCATTATCCCTTAGCTAAAATGTTGGGGTTAGCAATTGACGGAATTACAAGTTTATCCATTAAACCGATTCGAATCATTACTGCAATTGGTGTATTGACGTCGTTCTTCAGTTTTGCTCTTATCATTTGGGTACTTTGGGCTAAATTCTCAAATAACTCTGTTGCTGGTTGGGCAAGTACATATGCCATTGTAAGTTTACTTGGTGGTGTGCAATTAATCAGTCTTGGAGTCATTGGTGAATACATCGGTAAGATTTATTTAGAAACAAAAGAACGTCCTCGATATATCATTGGGGATCGGACTTATGACGAAGATGAGGAGGAAGACTAGTTCTTCCTTTTATTTTGCAATTGAAGGAGTTAGGTGAATGAAGAATTTAAAAGAATGGCAATCGTTATTGAGCCGTCAATGGGTAATATCGGTTCTCATTAGTGCTATATTTACATTTCTTGTTTGGATTGCCATGGCAACGAGCGTAAGAAAAGGATTGCCTTTACTAGATGCTAGCAATTTCGAATATTTTGGATATGCTATGAGTAAAGGAGATATTCTCTATACTCAGATTTTCGACCATAAAGGACCAATGATTTTTCTTATCAATTATATTGGATATTTAATTGGTGGCCCTTTTGGAGTAAAACTTCTCTATTTGGCATCTGTTTTCTTGTTCTTCAATGGATGTTTTTATATTTCTAAACTATTCGTTGGGACAGTTTCTAGTATTTTTGTAAATGCAATAATGTATTTTGTTTTTATGCGCTATTATGAAGGTGGTTGGGGACTAGAAGGATACATGCTACCATTTATCGTTTATTCGCTTTATATACTTGTTCGTTATTTAATGACGAATGAGTATCACAGAGGTGAGATTATTCTTGTTGGCTTTTCATTTGCCTTTGTATTCATGACGAAAGCGAATATGATTGGTCTGTGGATTGTCTTTGCACTGTATATGCTTGTGTCATTTCTTTATCAAAAGAAATTTGCTGAACTAGGTAAGCTGATTATACATTTTATAATCGGCGCATTATTACTCGTCGTTCCAGTTTCTATTTACTTATGGGTGAATGGGGCATTTTATGAAATGATATATCAATCTATTATTTTAAACTTCATTTATTCTAAGGATGCTGCGATGGCAACGATGAAAGAGATGGTGGAATGGTATCTCAAAGAAAGTAACAGTTTCTATTTGAATCTATGTATGATTGTTTCCACATTTATCTTTTGGAAGAAGAATAAGAAACTCTCTATCGTATTGAATGCAACGTTTCTTGTTTGTTTATATTTAGCCATTGTTTCAAAACGCGAATATCTACATTATTTAATAGTTTTGATTCCTTTATACACGCCTTATGTTGCAGCAATCTTAAAACCGTTAGAGAAGTATTTCCCGACAACGAAGGCACTCGTTTATGCATTGTTAGTTGTTGTTCTTTTCTATGGCAACCTGAAGGAAATCAATCAGTCGCGTCGACAAAAATATACGAATAAAGCTACACAAGAAGAAGTAGTAGCAAACTATATTCAAGAACGCACTGAGCCTACAGATCGTATTTATTCTCATCGAATGAATGGAATTATTTATATGTTATCTGACCGCTTGTCGAATAGTCGATTCTTCTTCATTCCATCACTACAAGATGAAACACCGATTATTGATATGTTTAAAGAAGGATTTAGTGCAAATCTTCCGAAGTTTATTGTATACCGTGCAGAGTTTGATAATGACCGCTTAACGGATAAATATATTCGTGAAGAAATTGCCCAAAAATATCAGTTAGTAAAAACTGTTGGTGAGATGGAAATTTATCAACTCAATCAAAACTAGTTTTTTCCTTTTCATTTTCACGTCATTATGATAGGATAAAGCATATATAGAAAACACATTGATGGAAAAGGGTTTTTAACAAAGCTTTTCAGGGAGGAAGATCCTGACTGCAAGTCTTCCAAGTCACGTTTCAAACTTTTCACTTCCGGAGTGACCATTGGGATTCACTGATGAATAATGGTTCGGGTCGCCCCCGTTAACAGCGTCCAAGTGTCTTGAGCATGTCTCAAGGAACAAGGGTGGTACCGCGAAATTTCGTCCCTTATAGTCTTATGGCTATAAGGGATTTTTATTTTTATAAGGAGGAATAAAATGAATTTAGAAGAAATGAAAGTACAGTTTGACGCGATTCGTAAAGATGTGCTTGCTTCATTAGAAGAAGTAACAAACTTAAAAGAGCTCGATCAAATTCGCGTACAACAATTAGGGAAAAAAGGACCAATCACAGAAGTTCTTAAAAACATTAAAAACTTAGCCAACGAAGAGAAACCAAAAGTGGGGGCTCTTGCCAATGAATTACGTTCTGTATTAGAAGAAAAAATCGCTTCTGTTAAAGAAGTGCTAGAAGCAAAAGCATTAGAAGAAGCGTTACAATCTGAAACCATCGACGTCACAATGCCAGGACGTCCAATGGAACGTGGAACTGCGCACGTATTAGCGCACGTTCAAGACCAAGTGGAAGATTTCTTCATCGGCCTTGGATACCAAGTAGTAGAAGGACCAGAAGTGGAATCAGACCACTATAACTTCGAGATGATGAACTTGCCAAAAGATCACCCAGCGCGTGATATGCAAGATACATTCTACATCACTCCTGAGTACTTACTTCGTACACAAACTTCTCCAGTACAAGCTCGTACAATGGAAAAACATGACTTTACAAAAGGTCCATTAAAGATGTTAAGTCCAGGTCGTGTATTCCGTCGTGATAACGATGATGCGACTCACTCACATCAGTTCTATCAAATCGAAGGGCTAGTTATCGATAAACACATTACGATGTCAGACTTAAAAGGAACACTTGCGGCATTTGCCAAAGAAATGTTCGGAGAAGACCGTGAAGTGCGTCTTCGTCCAAGTTACTTCCCATTCACTGAGCCATCTCTAGAAGTGGATATTAGCTGCTTCAAATGTGGTGGCGAAGGCTGTTCTGTATGTAAAGGAACAGGTTGGATTGAAGTGTTAGGTAGCGGTATGGTGCATCCAAACGTCCTTGAAGCTGCCGGTGTGGATTCAACTGTCTACGGTGGATTTGCCTTCGGGTTAGGTCAAGACCGTATCGCAATGTTGAAATATGGGATTGATGATATTCGTTCATTGTATACAAACGATGTGCGTTTCTTAAGCCAATTTACGAAAGAATCATAAGAGGAGGAAGAACATGAAATTATCATACGAATGGTTAAATGAATATATTGATTTATCACAAATCACTCCTCAAGAATTAGGAGAAAAAATGTCTCGTACAGGGATCGAAGTTGATAGCGTAACGGTTCCAGGCGAAGGCTTAAAAGGTCTAGTGGTTGGTTTAGCAACCCAAGTCGTTGACCATCCAGATTCAGACCACTTACACGTTGTCACAGTTGAAGTAGGACAAGAAGAGCCCCTTCAAATCGTGTGTGGCGCTCCCAATATCGCAGCAGGCCAAAAGATTATCGTGGCGACTCACGGAGCACGCATTGCTGGTGGTCATAAAATTAAACGTGGGAAATTACGTGGCGTAGAATCACAAGGGATGATTTGTTCCTTACAAGAGATTGGTGTTCCAAGTAATTTAGTACCAAAAGAATACGAAGATGGGATTTACGTTTTCACAGATGACAGCATTGAAGTTGGAAGCGACGCGGTTCATGCATTAGCGCTTGATTCAGCAATCGTGGAACTCGACATCACTGCGAACCGTTCTGACGCTTTAAGCATGCGCGGTTCTGTTCACGAAATCGCTGCGATTTACAACTTGAAGAACAATTTAGAACCAGATGCTTTTGAAAAAGGAACTTCTTCTAAAATTCCAGGCGTTGTCAAAGTTTCTGTAGAAAACGAAGCAGACGCTCCTGCATACCACGCATTCTTAATCAAAGGCGTTAAAGTGGCTCCAAGTCCACAATGGATGCAAAACCGTTTAATCGCAGCTGGCGTTCGTCCAATCAATAATTTAGTGGACGTAACCAACTACATCTTAATGGAATACGGTCAACCGCTTCATGCATTTGACTACAATAAATTACCTGAAAAAGAAATCCATGTTCGTCGCGCAACAGAAGGCGAAACATTAGTGACTTTAGATGGTGAAGAACGTACATTAGAAAACGAAATCGTGATTACTTCAGGCGGCCAACCAGTCGCATTAGCTGGGGTCATGGGTGGTTTAGACACTGAAATCTCTGACGAGACAACAACAGTCTTATTAGAAGCAGCCTTATTCGATCCTAAAGCGGTTCGTCTAGCATCACAAAAACATAACTTACGTAGCGAGTCTAGTGCTCGTTTTGAAAAGGGCATTAACAAAGCAACCATCGTTCAAGCTGGAAAACGAGCTGCAGCATTGATTGCTGAACTTGGCGGCGGAACAGTGAAAGAGGCCTTTGCTTCTGCACAAAGCTATGATTTAGAATTACCAGTTGTGAGCATCACTCTAGAACGCTTAAATCACGTTTTAGGAACAAGTTTAACACTAGATGAAGTGAAACAAGTATTTGCGCAATTAGAATATCCAACAACTGTAGAAGGAACACGTTTCGATGTGACAATCCCTGCATGGAGATTTGATATTTCTATCGAAGCAGACTTAGTGGAAGAAGTGGGCCGTATTTACGGATACGATAAGATTCCTGCAACATTACCAACAACTGAAAGTACAGTGGGTGGATTAACAGACAAACAACGCTTCATCCGTTACACTCGTCAATTCATGCAAGGGGCTGGACTTTCACAAGCGTACACTTACGCATTAACAACTCCAGAGAAATCAAAATGGTTTACGATGAAAGATGCAAGAAGCGTTCGTTTAAGCTGGCCAATGAGTGAAGATCGTAGCGAATTACGTCAATCACTATTACCAAGTTTATTAGAAGCTGTTCAATACAATGTAGCTCGTTCACAAAACAACGTGAAATTATTCGAAGCAGGCCGTGTGTTCAAACTAGGTGCTGCTGGCAATGAAGATTTCATCGAGAACGAAGTCATTGCGGGTATTTTAACTGGAGACGTGACAAGTGCGAACTGGAACCATAAAGCAGAGAAAGTGGATTTCTATGTGGTAAAAGGAATTCTAGAAGAGTACTTCGCGCAACTTGACTGCTTGGACCGTGTACGCTTCGAGCCTTTAACAGACATCGAAGAATTACACCCAGGACAAACAGCGCGCATTCTTTTAGACGGCGAATCGATTGGGTTAATTGGTAAAGTTCATCCAACGGTTCAAAAAGCATTAGACTTACAAGACACATTCGTCTTCGAGTTAGATGTGGAACCATTACTTGAAGCAAACTTACAAGAAGCAGTAATTCAATCTGTTGCGAAATATCCAAGCATGACCCGCGATATCGCGATCTTAGCACCAACTTCATTAACACATGCTGAGTTAGTGGATGTGATCCGTGCAAATGCTGGTGAGTTCTTATCGAAAGTAACGTTATTCGACGTTTATAAAGGGGAACACGTGCCAGAAGGATTCCAATCATTAGCGTATTCATTATTGTTTGTGAACCGCAATGCGACGTTGGAGGAGGATGTTATTAAGTCCGCCATGACTCGCGTAGAAGAAGCATTAGTTGCTTTAGAAAACGTATCTATTCGTTAGAATAATTTAAGTACGAAGATTATTTTATGTAGTATTATAAAAACTTAGATTACCTTCGGTTATCTTCATAATAACGACAATAGCTGTATCGGCGTAAGTCTAGGTCTTACGCCTACCGAGCCTCAAAGATTCTCTAGAAAATAAATTTTCAAGAGAATCTAATTCGCATCGATTACACTCGCTATTGTTGTTATTATAGAAACCAAGGTAATCTTTGTTTTTATACATAAGATAGATAATCTTCGTACTTTTTATTGTAATAGTTTATAAAGAGCTAATACTTCTTCTGCGCTCGCTAGAGAAGGAGAGACGATGAAATTATCATATATGATAATTACCATATTTGATAATCACGTATCATTTATGATACGTATCATAAATGATACAAAAGAAGATGTAACAAAAATGTTACGTCACATTTTTGTTACATCTCAAATCTTTAAACAAGAAAAACAGCACCAAGGACGGCTAAGGAGTGTCTTTTGGTGCTGTTTATTTGGATTGAGTTTATTCTGTATATTCAACATAACCTTTTTCTTGTAATTTAGCTGCAGCTTCACTAATTTTCACTGGTTTTGGTTTGGTCGCAGGAAATTGATTTGGATCGCGTCGATGTAACTCTTTCCAGTCAATAGTTTGGTAATCATATATTACGGTTTGAATGTATTCTCCATCTTTCTTCTCAACTTTAGAGATTATTCCAGTTACATCCTTATAAAGCTCTTGACTTTTGTTCAGAAGTTGAACAACCTCTTCTTCAGATTTGCCTAATCCTTTAGGGTTATAAAAGTAAATACCAATCTGTTTATAGACGATGTCATCCTTGAAGTAGTAGATAAGAAATGTTGATCCACCTTTATCTATACGCTTGAATCTTTGTACACCGTCTTTTGGCAGAGCTTCTGTTGTATTTTGTTTATTGGACGCTACTTGTGTTGTTGGAGCAGTCGTGGTTTCTTGAGCTGTTTGTGAAGACTGCGCTGCGCTTCCTGCTGAATTGTTTTGTCCGCAAGCCGCAAGAGCAAAAATTGATGAGAGTAATGCGATTAATATTTTCAAGTGTTTATTCATTTTGTTATAAACCTTTCTTAAAACTCCTTATATTTTATTGTTTAACGTAACCGTCTTCAAGTAATTTTGGAACAGCCTCACTATATTTTAAAGCAGTTGGATTCTCATCGGTGAATGTTTTAGGAGCGCGTTTATGAAGCTCCTTCCAGTCGATATTGTTGTAATCAATTTTGAGTGTGTGGTAGTAAATTCCATCTTTTCGTGCAATAGTGGATTCAATTCCTTTCACTCCGTCGTAGATAGAGTGTCTTTTTTTGAGAAGTTTTTGTATTTCTTCTTCGGTTTTACCCATTTCTTTAGGCTTAAATGCATATACTGCATCTTGTAGATAAACGATATCGTCTTTGAAATAATATTTTAAGGTTGTAGTACTACCATTATCTTCTAGTTTATAAAACAGCTTCACCGTCTTTTGGAAGGGTGCTACTGCTTTGTTGTTTTGAATTTGTATTATTTTGCTGGTTAGACTTTTTCTTGTTCTGTTGATTGTCTTCTGTTTTTTCTTGGCTTTGATTATTAGTAGCCGGGTTCAATTTTGATTGTTTATTATTCGCTTGTGTTGTTTCTTGCGCTGCTTGTGTAGTCTGCGCTGAGTTATTTTGTCCGCAAGCCGCAAGTACAAAAATTGAAGAGAGTAATACGAGTGATGTTTTCCAATATTTATTCATTTTGATTTGCCCCTTTATCAATAATCTTTATTTTTTATTGTTTAACATAACCATTTTCACGCAATTTTGGCACGACTTCACTATATTTTAAAATTGGTGGGTTATCGTCTGGATGTGTTTCAGGTGCACGTTTATGTAATTCTTTCCAATCGACATTTTTATAATCCACATTAATTGTAAGGTAGTAAATACCATCTTTATGTTCAACAGTGGATTCGATTCCTTTCACTCCGTTGTAAATGGCGTGTCTTTTTTTGACGATTTGTTGAGTTTCTTCATCAGTTTTGCCCAAAGTTTGAGGATTATAAGCATATACTGCTTCTTGAAGGTAAACGATATCGTCTTTGAAATAATATTTTATGGTTGTTGTGCGTCCATTTTTCACTCTTTTATAAACAGCTTCACCATCTTTTGGAATGGCGCTGTTACTTTGTTGGTTAGAGTTTGCATTACTTTGTTTGTTATCAGACGATTGATTTTCTGATGGTTTATTATTGGCTTGAGTTGTTGGAGCAGCGGTAGTTGCTTGAGCTGCTTGTGTTGTCTCTGTAGTACTACCGTTTGAAGCTTTTTGTCCGCAAGCGGCCAGTACAAAAATTGATGAGAGTAATACGAGTGATGTTTTCAGAGTTTTCATTTTGTTTTATGTCCTTTTCTAATGAATTATTTAGCGGTATATCCAGCATCGAATAAAGTTTTTTCGAATTCTTTGAAACTGAGCTTATTGCCTTCGACAGAGAAGTCGTTAGGGAATCGTTCTTTCAGTTTTGCAAAATCCACTTTTTCCAGGTCTATTGTAATAGTGAAAGTGATTTTCTCGTCTGTTGAAGACGTGCTGAAAGTTATACCTGGTATATCTGAATATAAACTAAGAGTGGCTTTTGCAAGGGATTCGGCACTTTGTTTCGAAAAGTTTGGCCCCATTGCTTTAAGATCCCATTCGTTTAAAATGGTAATTTTTGTTACGGTATCGCCTTTATGTTCTACCGTAGTAGTTGTTTGTGCCATTTCATTTTTTAGAAGATAGCTTGAAGACTGGGTTCCTCCGCACCCGAAAAGGAAGAAGAGAGTAGTCAACAGCATTGCGAATGCTTTGATTGATTTTTTCATATGAGTTCCTTTACCTCCGTTTAAAATAAAAAGCAGAGCTCAACAAGTGGACTCTGCTTTTAGGTTACATTACTGAACTTCTTTGAATCCCATTTGAACGAGGTTTTCTTTTACTTTTGCTAAGTCTGTAGGATCGTCAAAAGAAACCACAGGTGGGTATGCTGATTTCAATTTCTCACGATCGACAATTGTGTAGTCTGTTTCATAAGTTTGGATGTACTTATCGCCTTCTTTTTTAGAATCAAACTTAAATCCTCTAAGCTCTGTAATTTTATTTTTTAAGTCTCCATAGGTTTGTTCTAAAACAGATCTTTGAATTTCATAACTTTGTTTAACTGCTTCTCTTGAAGCTTCTGGAACATTATCAACACTAAAATCTGTGATAACTTCTGTGATTGTTCTTTCAATAATATTGCCTTTTGAGAATAGCGTTAATTTTGTTGTAACGTTTGTATTCACCAGCTCGAATACAGTTTTAACTTCGTTCGCATCTGATTGCGCTGCTTTTGTTGATTGTGTTGGAGCAGTGGTAGTTGCTTGTGCTGTAGTTGTTACTTGTGTCGTTGGAGCTTGAGTAGTAGCTACAGTTGTTGTTTCTTCTTTTTTACTTTGTCCACATGCAGCAAGTAACAAACCTGCAGAGGCTAAAAGCGTTAGTTGTTTGATTTTTGTATTCATAGAGCTACGTCCTTTCCGCTTTTAAAAATTTTATTGAACTTGTTCAAAAATGGCTTGATTTTCGAAATCGGATTTCATTTCACTGAAACTAGTAAAAAGTTGGCTTTTAGGATCAATCTCTTTTAGTTTTGCGAAATCAATCTTTGTATAATCAAATTCTTCAATCGTTGTAACAGTGTATCCATTAACTTCATATGAAATAGAAACGCCGTCTACAGAACTATATTTTTCTTTAAGCTCCTTAACATTCTCTTCAGTAAAAAGTTTTTCTTGTTTTAGGAGTGTGTCCTTAGCGTTGCCAAACTTTTCGAAGTTTCTGTGTGTTTTTAAGACTACTTTTGTGATAGTATCGCCTTTATGATAAACGATGTATTCCGTAACCTCTGGACCCAATGTAGCTCTAAAAACTGCGACCTCTTGACCTTCTGGAGCTTGTACAGTTTGTGTAGCATTCTCCTTGGCAGCAGTTGTTTGTTTTTCTTTATAGCCTTGTTGAACGAGGGAGTCTTTGTATTCAGAGTAGCTAATAGTATTATCATCACGAAGATTCAAATTTGATATAGATTCTTTTAATTTTTGCATATCCAATTTTGTGTAATCGAATGAATAAGCAAACGTGAAAACATCATCTTTGTAATCTGTTTTTATTTCAACTCCTTTACCAATAAAATCTTTCATTTTTTCTTGTGTTTTTGAGCAGTTTTTAAAGCAATTCAAGAGGGTTTTTCTCTTCCATTTTTGAAACAATAAATTGGGTTACTACTTCTTGTTTCAATAAGACATCATCTTTATAATACAATGTCACAGTGTCTTTACCACTGACACTAACAGTTTCAAAAACTGCTTTTTGAGCATCTTCTAAGCTATAAACAGTTGCTGGAGCAGCTGTCGTTTCTTGAGTTGTTATCGCAGCCGTTGTTTCTTCTTTTTTACCTTGTCCACAAGCGGCTAGTAAGAAACCTGCAGTTGCTAAAAGTGTTAGCTGTTTGATTTTTGTATTCATTTTATAGAAATCCTTTCTATAAGTTTATGGTTAGTCAACTCTTGTAAAACCGGCATCGAGTAGTGACTGTATGATTTGATCGTAATTCGTAGCCTCTTCCTTAGACGTAAAATCTGGATCGATTTCTCTTAGCTGATCGAAGTTTACATTCGAATAGTCGACTTCGTATGATTGGATGTATTTAGTTCCTTCCATACGAATATCAAGCTTTAGACCAGTGACATCTTTAATTTGCTCTTTTAATTGATTATAGCTTTGCTCCATAGTTTGCTTTTGTGTTTGCAACGCTTGTTTGAAAGCTTCTTTAGAGGTTTCTGGCAAGCCTGATATGTCAAAATCGATAATGGAATCGGTCGTCATTTTTTGAATCAAGCCATCTTTAAAAGTAATCTTGACTTTCGTAATGTTGTTTCCATTAATTCGCTCAAATGCGACTTGACCTTCTTTAGCATCCGATTTGGCGACTGTTGTTTGAGCCTGAGCAGTCGTTGCCTTTTGTGTTGTTGTCGCTTGAGTGGTTGCCTGAGTTGTGGGGGCTTGCGTTGTAGCGACCGTTGTTTCTTCTTTTTTGTCTTGTCCACAAGCGGCTAGGAGTAGTGCACTTGTAAAGAGGAGTGCGGATACTTTTGTCAGTTTGTTCATAATAAACTCCTTATTTTGAAATCATATTATTATTTTTCTACATAACCAGCCTTGAGAAGTTTATCTCTAAACTCAGAGTAACTAACCGTATTGTCATCAGTTAGTCGTAAATTTGGCTCAATTTCTTTGAGTTTTTTCATATCGGTTTTAGTGTAATCGAATGAATAAGTAACAGTGAAAATATCATCATTGTGTGCTGATTTATACTCAAAACCTTTACTGATAAGATCTTTGTATTTTTGTTCGTCTTCCGCAGAAGAATTTTTAAGTAATTCAAGAGGATTATCTGCATCAATTTTTGACAGTGTATAATTCTCTACAGATTCTTGTTTTAATAAGACATCATCTTTATAATAAAATGTCATTGTTATTGTACCAACTCGATCACTAATTTCAAAAACTGCTTTTTGAGCATCTTCTAAACTATAAACAGTTGTTGGAGTAGCTGTCGTTGGAGTAACTGTCGTTGCTTGTGTTGTAGCAATCGTTGTTTCTTCTTTTTTCTCTTGTCCACACGCACCTAAGAGGAATGCACTGGTAAAGAGGAGTGCAGATACTTTCACTGTGTTCTTCATGCATAGTCTCCTTCATTTTTGAAAAAAGGGGAGAAGAGGACCCTCTTCTCCCTATTTAATCTAGAATATTACTATTGTTTTTCTTTATAGCCACCCTTAAGGAGTGCCTCTTTAAATTCAGAGTAGCCAAGAGTATTATCATCACGTAGATTTAAAGTCGGATATACTTCTTTTAATTTATTCATATCAAGTTTAGTGTAATCGAAAGAATAAGTAATCGTGAAAAACATCATCTTTTGTAATCTGTTTTAATCTCAAATCCTTTACCGATAAAGTCTTTCAGTTTTTCTTCTGTTTTCGCACTAGATTTCTTAAGTGTTTCTAAAGGATTCTCGCCTTCCATTTTTGAAACAATATAAGTAGTTACACTTTCCTGTTTTAATAAAACGTCATCTTTATAATATAACGTCATCACAGCTTTTACAGCATCATCACTAGCTTCAAGAACTGTTTTTTTAGCATCTGCTGGCATGTCAGTTTTTGCTTGAGCAACAGTTGTAGGCGCAGCTGTCGTTGGAGTAGCAGTTGTAGGCGCAGCTGTTGTTGTTTCTACTTTTGCTTGAGTAGTAGCAGTTGAGTCTTGTTTTTGTCCGCAACCTGCTAATACTAGACCAGCTGTAAATAGAAGTGCGAATGCTTTTGTTGTTTTGTTCATGATTTTTACCTCACTTTTTGTTATGTATCGTAAAACCGGCAAGAGAGATCTCTTTACCGGTCTTCTTTATTTAATTATTTCTTTTCAGTATATCCAGCTTTTTCAATCAATTCTCTAGAAGCTTTGAAACTTACTGCATTACCATCTCCTGAGAAAGAGTCTGGGAAAGCTTTTTGCAGGTCTTTCACTTTAGCTACTGAATAGTCAATCGTTACAAGTTGAGTAATCACTCCGTCTTTTGATTCTAGAGTAGCAGTAATCCCTTTGATTTTAGTGTATTCCTCATTCTCTTCTTTAAGTTGTTCCATTGCTTCGTCTTCAGAGATTGGTAACTCAGAAATAACGTATTTCGTTTCAGCAGATTGCTTCGTTACAACGTCTCCTTTATAGTAATAAGTTATTGTTGAAGTATGCGGGACCATTCTTTAGTTCGAATGCTGTAGATTCTTCTTTTCGCACATCCTAATAGTACGAATAATGCTGTAAATAACACAGCGAATAATTTCATTGCTTTTTCATGCACTTATCCTTCGGTTTGTAATATACCATAACTGTTAGTTAGTGTATCGCAAAACCGGAAAAGAGAAAGTTCTCACCGGTCTTACTTATTTAATTATTTCTTTTCTCAGTATAGCCAATTTTAATCAGCCTTTCTTTAGAAGCTTTGAAACTTACTTTAATACCTTGACCAGAAAAAAACTTGGGATGGCTTTCTTAAATCAGAAGGTTTAGCAACAGTGTAGTCTACAGGTCACAAATTGAGTAACAATGCCATCTTTTAACTTCTTTGGAGTAGCAGTTACACCTTTAACTGAGTTGTGCAAATCAGTGTTTTTCTTGAATTTTACCGTTTTTCTTCTGAAATTGGAAGTTTTTAAATCAATTTTCAGATTTTGCTGTTTGTTTAGCAACAACGTCTCCTCTCGATAGTAAAAAACTAAAGTAGAAACAAGACCTTCTCGCTTTAGTTCGAATGTGGAAGGTTTTCTTTCGCACATCCTAATAGTATGAATAATGTCAAATAACAGCGAATAATTCCCATTGCTTTTTTTCATGCAATTTATCCTTCAGTTTGTAATATACCATAACTGTTAGTTATGTATATCGCAAAACCGGAAAAGAGAGAGCCTGTCGGTCTCTTTATTTCAATTATTTCTTTCTTTAAATCCTGCTTTTTCAACCAATCTTTAGAGGCTTTGAAACTTACTACATTGGCCATCTCCTGAGAAAGAGTCTGGGAAAGCTTTTTCAGATTCCACTTTAGCTACTGAATAGTCAATCGTTAAAACTTGAGTAATCACTCCGTCTTTCGGGATTCTAGAGTAGCAGTAATCCCTTTGATTGCAGAGAGTATTCTCATTCTCTTTAAGATCTGCCATTGCTTTTTCTTCAGAGACTGGTAACTCAGAAATAGCGATTTTTGCTTCAGTGATTGCTTTGTTACGATGTCCCTTTATAGTAATAAGTTAATGTTGTAGTAACTGGACCTTCCTTAAGTTCTTGAATGTAGCAGTTTTTCCTTGCACATCCTAATAGTACGAATAATGCTGTAAATAACACAGTTAACAATAATTTCATTGTTTTTTTCTAAGGAAATACATCCTTTTCAAGTTGTAATATACATATATTATAAATCGAATAATTCTAATATGCAAGACTTTTACAAAATGGAATTTAATGAAGGTTGACAATTGCTACCAGTTTACTTTAATAGCATGTGCTATAATTAATCTTACAGTGAAATGGAGGAAAAAGTATGAATCAAACTGTAAATCCTTTGAAAGAACTGGTGGCAATTCCATCACCAACTGGCTATACCAGAGATGTGCAAGACTATTTAATCGATGTCTTAACAGATATGGGATATGAGCCAAAACGTACAGCAAAAGGATTAGTGGTTGTAACAGTACCAGGAGCAATGGATGAGAAACAGCGTGTGGTAACGGTACATATCGATACACTTGCGTGATTGTTCGCGCGGTAAAACCAGATGGACGCTTAAAAACTCGACCGTATTGGTGGATTTGCTTGGAATATGATAGAAGGAGAAAACTGTAATGGTTCACGTTGCTAGCACGGAACAACCGTTTCAGGAACGATTCTGTTACATCAAACGAGCGTACACGTATATCGTAGTTATGAAACAGTTGAACGTAGCCAAGATAATATGGAAGTTCGTTTAGATGCAAAAGTGACAAATGAAGCCGAAACGCGTGCATTAGGAATTGAAGTAGGAGACTTTGTATCGTTTGATCCACGTTTTATCATCACACCAACAGGATTCATTAAGAGCCGTTTCTTAGACGATAAAGTGAGTGCAGCAATTTATTAACTCATTAAAGAAATACAAATCAGAAGGAATCACATTACCGTGACAACGCATTTCATGTTCAGTTGTATTGAAGAAACTGGAACAGAGCCAACAGTAGTATTCCAGTAAAAGCGGTCGAATTTCTACCGTGGATATAAAAGATGGGGATGACCAACAAACAACAGACGAATACCGTTTTCTGTCTGTGTGAAAGATGGTTCTGACCCTATAACTTTGATTTCCGTCAACATCTGTATCTCTATGTAAGGAAAAGAATATTCCATTTAAATTAGATATTTATCCTTACGGTAGTGACGCCCGCAGCAATGCGTGCTGGAGCAGCGAACACGCCTTTACTCGGTGCTGGAATTGAATCAAGCTACCTATGAAAGAACGCATCTTTGATTCGATTGAAGCAACACAACAAAGTTAGCCGATGCCTACCTTTAAGTTCATTAGTAGACGTTAATATTGAGCCTTCCAATAGTGATTGGGAAGGCTTGATGCCTTTGTATTTCTGGAAAGAATTTGTTGACAAGGGCTCTATCAAAGAGTATACCTAAAACGTAAAACTTACGATTTAGAAAGGGAGATTCATGAACAAGAAAGAAAAGGCGATTTTAGGAGAGCGGTAGTTCTTGGATTGCTTTTTGTGTCAGGTGCCGTATTAACTCAGCAACAAGCTGCGTCGACTGACACAACAACCGAGGAAACAACAATTGATGCTGATCGTATGGCGAACTACGAACAGGCAGCAAAAGAAATTAAAGACAATAAACCAAAGACGATTGTTGAGAAGTTTTCGAGAATGGGCATTTGAAAAACACGGAGCATTCATTATCACGGTATATGGTGCACCGCCAGCAGATGCCATTTATGAACAGAAAAACCAGGAGCGACAACGAATACAGTCGAAGACAATTACGTCTTCAATCCAAACGATTGGAGAGAAATGAATTAGGTTTGTTGTTCGACACGGAGACCACTTTCATTTTATTTACCGTTCACAATTAGCCGCCGCTCAGACAGTGACCAGAGAAGATGAAAACGGCAAGAAGAGAACGTGTAAATTATTACGCATCCCACATGGAGACCATTTCCACGATGTATTAGACTGTGGAGATGGTAGTGTTTATACATTTGACGATGAACCCACTTCAAGACCGTCGACTGGTAAACTAATACGTGGAGTGGCTAGTACAATTGGACCGTATCACCATTAAGACCAAGCAATAGCAAGCACAACAGCCTGCAACGCCTCCTGCAACAGATATTGCGACACCGCAAGTTTGAGGTGCAGTGACATTGCAATCGCCAGAAACGAAAATATTTAGACTACATTGTCTATGCTTACGGTGTGGAATGAGATACGATTAAGTTTGGAATCTTATCAAACGACAAAAGGTGAAGTATACGCTTAGGAAAAAGTATTTGCCTACAAAACATGGAACAAAGGGCAAGATAAAGAACCATATCCATCCTTGGGTCATTCCATTGAAACGATCTGCGGTGCCAAAACTCTGACCCATCGATTCCTGCAGAAGTGCGACTTTCTCAAGAGATTGATTTAATCGCAAGACGTATGAGATCTCGATACGGCGATTCGTATTGTGATAGTCTGGACGATTCGATATTCCGCACGGCGACCATAGTCACTCCATGAATATCGTCAGCAAAGACGAGTATCGAAGCCTATGAGACAAACTTCCAGTCATCGTGCCTCCATTTGTGCAGGCGACGTGAATGTGGACGCTGTGCCAAATTGATGACGTCAAAGCGCGTGCTAGTGAAAAATATAAAGATGAATTCTGTGGCATTGAACCGTATTTTAGTAGCCTTGAACGAATATAAAGGAACAGAGTGACCAATTACAAAGGAAACCCAACGGGAAAGGTTTCGTCAAAGGATTGCGGAACGCTTTCGAGGCAAACGATTAATCACGAGACAGTCGCTGCAGAAGAAGTAACCCCGAAGGACAAAAGATGAACGCGACTCACGAAGAAGAAACGGTTCGTATGGTTTGGTGAGTTGGAACTTACAAGACCACGGCGTGACGGCTGACAGGAGTTGAAAGATTTAAGCTTCAAAAGCACGTGAATCAGATCGAAAGGCAAGTAGGCAGAACGCACCGTAGCGTTAGTACAAGCGATTACGTGATGCAAACGACCGTATTAGTATTTGAAGGAATGCGTTACTTATGCTAACTTAACACAACATCGTTTTGAGACCCAAGAATTGCACTGCATCATCGTGAAGAAGTGTGCAGATGCATGTTATATGCGTTACAGCTTTGATTGAACTTTGCTTCAACACCTGTTGAATCACTCGTCATCGAGTCTTATCAGTGCGAAATTGGCGATTAAAGAATCTCACGCGAAATTCGATGGAAAAGTCGGTGCGACAATCAGAAAGAATCTAGAGAGCACTCTAACGCCTGCTTCTGAAGAAGAGCGAAAGTATTTTCCAAGAGGCAAAAGACTTCTCGCTGAAATGGCGCTGGATGAATCGGATAAAGATAATAGTACTCCAGAGAGCTCTATTCTAGTAAAGGTGAAACCTTCAGAGGAAAAACCAGCCGAAGAGACTACAACGACAGCGAAACGACTGAAACGACAGACAGAAAGGACTGACTGCTGCATGAGACAACAGAAGACAAACAACGGCAACAGCGAAAGTCACACTACTGAAGAAGCGATAACTGTTGAACAATAGAACTTTTAAACACGTAAATCTTTTCATGCAGGTTTCGACGTGTTTTTGATTGCTAGAGATAGGAAGCTTTATCTGTATTTATGGTATACTAATACAGCATTCTAGTTGAAGGAGGAGTATAAATGGGCTTAATGCATTTTGGCGAAAATAACACATGGATTAACATCAACTCAGATTTAATCAGTGAATATTCATCGATTTACGATACTTATGATAGTGATGATGAGATGATTGAATATGCGCTGGATAAAAATGAACGTGCGCATATGGTATAATCGCTGCACAAAAGACGCTCGTTGTCATTTTATAATGTCCTCAACTTATCACGCGAAGAGAAATCACTACGATACGATTCCGTTGACGTTTATCGTGAGACAAAACCAAATCGTCACGATTTCCAATGGTCTCAATGAATATATTATTGATCAAATTCGCGAAGAACTGGAAGAGAATATGCATTGAGCGTATTTAACTTCTTATTGCATAGTTTATTTACGATTTCGGAAAACTACTTTCCTGTTATTGAAAAACTAAATAAAGAACAGCAAAAAATTAGTAAACTGCTCAGAAAGAAAACCACAGCGATAATTTGTTCCGTTTGTCTGACTTGGAGAGATTGAGGATGTGTATTTAGTTTCGGCGACGAAGAAGCAAAATGCGGTTGTGCTAGAGCAACTAAAGACGCAACAAGCCTTCAAGGCACTCGACGATTCTGAAAAGAGAGCCAGTTGGAAGGTACATCATCGAAGCCAATCAATTAGTAGCGATGACGGAGTTTTCGCATCTTCAAATCTTGCATCAAATTGCGAGCACGTATAACAATGTGTATTGAATAATAACTTGAACGACACGATGAAATTCTCAACGATCATCTCTTGATTTTAATGACGATTCCGGATATTGTGACGATGATCTTTGGGATGAATGTGCAGATTCCATTTACGAGAGTTAAGACATGGATGGGCAATCATTCTTTTGATTATCGCATTCGGTTGGATAGAAAGCGTGTCGCAGATTATCAAAGACGCATTATGAAAGATTAACGAAAAACACCTTCCTACTTGATAGGAAGGTGTTTGTTTGTGCACTCAAAAGTGTTTCTTATGATGCTTCTGATGTGCTTTTAACACAAGTAAATGACATGTAGACTTTGCGGATTTGTTTATTGTGCTGTAACGTTGCCACCGGCAGCAAAGCCTTGGTCTGGGAGTAAGACATGAGAATTAAAACGGACTCACAGTGTGAATCCAGTTTGTTTAAATCGTCGTACACGAAGCTGATTAGAATTAAAGCAAATCACGGTGATGAAGCTAATTCAATCAGCCACTGCGTCTATATCGATAAGCTTTACTATATTAGTAAAAACGATCTAATTTATTTTAAGACTTTTCACGTTACTGCTACAATAAAATCCACAAGATTCTCTGTAATCATTTATAAAAATTGATACATAAGACCTTCCTATCGGGTAGGAAGGTTTTTGCGTGAAGATAGCAGCCTATCTAACCTCATTTGGTGATGGAAGGTTAGAGGAGTTTCGTAGCTTTTCGGTAATGGCAGCGGAGTTTGGCTACTTTTACCAAGGAGTTCCATGTCGCCGTGTTTTAAAATGTTGGCTGCTGCTTTATCAACGTTGGCACCTGCAACGCTTGGGAGTTCATATCCATATTCTGCGCTTAGTGAATCGAGGCCACTCAGCGAAGGCGCATCTAGCAACTGGCAGAAGCTTGGCCGCAACCGCGATGTGGTGGCTTTCGCCTTTGTAATAAAGTATGTTTTCTTCTTATCGACAAGGTCTTGGCCTTTTGAGATAACGGTAATACAAGTCTGGTTTACGAATTGGTCGATTACACGTACGCTTCTTGGAACTGCAGAGCGAGCTTTCTCGGTTAAGACGACGAAGCGCTTGGGTTATGAAGTAACGCCTTCATCTCGTTTACCATTTTTCACTTGTTGGACTTTCGCTATATTTCTCCGGTAGAGTGTGGGTAATTTATAAAGGATACGGCCTCTTTGATTTTGGAACGAGGGCCTCCTAATTTGGGTCGTCCGTCATGTCTTTAGAATCGCGAACGCCCATCGCTTTTAATGCTTGGATGTTTTCTTTTGAAACAGCAGCTGCCGCACACTGTCAGTGGTCCAAAGTAAGCGCCGTTCGACTTCATCGCTTCCGAGAATCGCTCCAAAGTCGCACAACCTACTGGAAGAGTAGAGAGTCTTCTGGGGCTTTCTGTTTGCAGTCGCGTCACATCGATTGTTCGAGTTGGTTCTGCTGGATAAAGCTTCGATGTCTTTTTCCTTGGAAGAGAACCTTGCGCAGAATTATAGGCCGTAATCGATAAACCGTCGACCTTTTAGACGCAGTTGCGTGTGGTGGAGGATTGCGTGCAGGAAGCTACGTTCCGATCCTGGTGTTGCACTTTGCTCAGGTGATAAAATTAATGCTAATGAATTCATGTCGTTCTCTCTCTTTTAGCATACCACGACAAATTCATCCGTCCACTCTCAAAAAGTGGATTACGATTGTATTTTTATAAATGAAAAATGGCAAATACAAAGAGAGTATTATGGAGAAAGTGAGAGGGTCTTTTGTGAATCAACCAAAACAAGAGTAAAAAGCAACGATTTCAGGGAAATCTTTATGCGAATTATTGGTCGTCAAAGTGCAACAAGAAATGCAAAGTATTGTACGCGCCCTACAAGAACAATTAGATCAAATCACTCGAAGTATCTGAAGCAAATTGTCGACGGAAGAAGTGGCGCTTCTTGCAGCCATCAACGCCATCTCGAGATCAATTTGAAAAGCAAGAAGAAGTGTGGTCGCTTTGAAGAAACGTGTGTAGAGCAGTTGGAGAGCATTGCGAACCCTGTTCAACATAAACGCCCTTCGATTGATGCAAATAGAAAACAAGAATTAGAAAAACAATTTGAAATTACAACAAGATTTGTTGAGGAAGGTAGGTTCGATGGTAACGTTAATTAGTTTTATTTATTTATTAGTTGGTGTGTATACCGGAATGCGCCGAGGATTAACTTTAGAACTCCGTTTATATCGCAGGACACTTCATCACATTCCCTGAAGTTGCGTGTTCACTTACGAGAGAGGACTCGCAAAATTTCTATCAGTAGTATATCCCACATCCATCGCCACATTCCTGGAACATCATAGCGATGATTTACAGAAGCCCAAGACGAGTAACTCGACCAAATCATTTTATAATTTGGTGGCCTTTAGTCACGTGATTATTGGGTGGTTAGTGGTTCGTTTCTTGGGATATGTTGCTAGTGAATTAACGCATTCTTACCGTTAATGAAAACACTCAACACCATCGGCGGAGCGGCGCGGATTCTTGATGGAATTCACTCGTTACATGGTGCTCGAAGTAGTACGCAGTAGCGATGATTCCAATGGCACCAGCACAAAAGATTGGCTGAAGGCGGATTTGCCAAACTACATCATCACAAAAACACCAATTGTGACGCGCAAACTTCTGTCGCCAGGTTGATTTACTGCCTAACAGACCTCGAAGCGTGGAACAAACTTGTTCCACGTCTAGAAAGAAGGATCTGGTAGAATTCGAAAATCGAAAAAGGGTTTTAGAGTCACAAAAATTAGAACACAAACTCGCCGAATAGCCGACTTCCGAGGAAGCAAATGATTACGGGAACTTCCGACTTTGCAGTCGATGCAAAGCGCCATTCAACATGTAAATCGAAGAAACAACAGATGGAGGAGGTGCTCCGTCTCAAACAAAGGGATTCCAATTCCACGATTGAGAGAGGCTGGTTTGCCCTGACGCCTTGGAGCTAGAAGCGGGAGGAAGCTTAATGCGCGCAATTAAGTGATATCTCGCGAAATGTCGTAACGACAACACATGAGGTAGAAGCGTTTCTTTGAAAAGAAGTCGAAGAAGAGGAAATCGCACTAAAACGTGTGCCTCGCTCTTGTCGAAAAACTCGAGAGATTCAGATGGCGACAAGCGAATTAGAAGCTTCTATTCGTGAATGACGGGTATGTTTTAGATGGCGCCTCTCAACCTACACGGGGTTCGTGTGATTCAAAGACGGAGCAAGATATTTCGTCGCTCAAAATGGATCAATACCTCAGGAAAAGAATGCGCAATATTTAAAGCATTACGATTATCACCATTCGTAATGACCGTTATGTACTTCCTGTAAAGGCAGAGTATAACTGTCTTATGGCGAACGGTCCACGACCAAAGTGCAACGGGTCAAACGCTCTTTATGGAGCACTGAGCAGTCGTGGAATTCTGAAATAACAAAACTGTCGTGAGCATCAAATTCCAGAGAGAGCGTGAAGAGAACGAATCTCTTTGGGAATTGTCTCAAAACTCATGCCAGGTCACACTCTTACATCAAAAGCACAGTATGTGGTGGCGCGCCTATGGATGTGGTGAACGCCAGCCTTATGGCGCCCAATGAATTGAAGTGCGACGGAACCAATAATCTGATGCGAATAATTACGTTGCTATCTGGCAAGCGTGCGCGCCACCTGGCTAGACCACATGAGAAGGCTGTGGCAAACGATTATTATTCTTGGAGAGAGAGGTATCAAGCGATTGTCATTACAGGGCCGAGCCACGGTGGAAAAACCATCTTCTCTGGTGAAGGACGGTCGGTGTTATTCAACTGACGGTGGCACAGATGGGCTGTGCTATTCCGCTGCGAAAATAGCCGATGTAGGAGTCTTTACGGAGATTTTGCGGATATTGGAGATGAACAATCGATTGAGCAAAACCTATCGACGTTCTCCTCTCATATGTCGAATATCAGCGTCTATTTTGAAACAAATCAACTTGATAAGAGCTTGCTTTTAATCGATGAAATTGGTTCGGGGACAGACACAAGAAGGCTCGCCCCTGCGGGTGCAATTCTCGATTAGACGCAAGTAAGCAAAGTTAGTGTGACTGCCTCAACGCACTATCCAGAGTTGAAAGCATGCGGCTAAGACCGTCCTAAGACGATTAAATGCGAGTATGGAAATTTGATGACGATACCTTTCAACCAATCCTACCAACTCTTACTAGGAGTTCCCGCGTAGTAATGCCTCGATATTTCCAAACGTCGAGCTACGCATCAAATCATTATCGACCAAGCGCGCGGACTTCTTTCTGAAGAAGCAAGACTTGAATGCGATGATTAGTGACTGGAACAAAAGAAACGTCGCCGTGCGCGGCGGATGCCGATAAGATGCGTCATCAGTTAGAGTTGAGTACGCAATCGCTTGCGTGACCTACAGCGCGAAACGGAACAATTCCAGCCAATAAAGCACGTCTCTTAGAAGAAGCAAAAGAACGTGCAAATACCCGCACTGAACAGAGTCAAGATGATGCGGATAAGATTTTATCTGGAAATTCGTGAACTTCAATTACAGAGCACAGAAATACCGAATTAAAAGAGGCATGAGATGATTGAGAAGAAAACGGCGCTGAAAGACTTGCAGCTAATGAGCAAGCCTTGAAGAAGAATAAGGTACTTCGCAAAGTGAAAAAGCAAAAGAAAGCACTGCAAGTTGGACAAATGTCGGGAGGTCTTTCATTTGGCCACACGTGTACGCTTGTTGAAAAAGTGAATGACCGAGGAATGGGTGATTCAAATGGGAATCATCAAGACGAGGTACTTAGCGAGTGACCTTCTCCACTGCTGAGACGCAAGAAGCCAAGCAACAAGTCATCGTGAAGAGTGCACGTGTAGTAGTCACGTCTCTTCAGAACTAGATCGTCGTGGAAAACGACACGAAGAAGCGATGAAGGAGTTTAGGAGTGTATATCTGGATGCAGCCATCCTGGCAGGAACTATCCACGCACGATTATTCATGGACGTGGAACAGGAGCCATCCAACAAAGGCGTTCATATAGGTGCAGCGTAGCCACCTCGTTCTGTTGCAAGTTTTGAATTTGCACCGATGAATACGGGTGGAATGGAGCGACCATCGCTACCTTTAAGTAAACCGTGAGCAGAATAGTTGGTCACTTTCCGGGGGTGCTATACTAGGTTTGTAGAAAAGGAAAGGATGAGTTCGAATGGTAAAATCAATAACAGATAAAAACTTTGTAGAAGAAAACTAAAAATGGGGTGAGTCGTAGTAGACTTCTGGGCAACTTAGTGTGAGTCCATGTCGTATGCAAGGTCCCAGTAATCGACCAATTAGACGAAGAAATGGGAGATAAAGTGACTTTTACAAAAGTAGACGCGTTGACGAAAACCCAGAAACAGCTCGTGCATTTTGGCATTATGAGTATCCCAACATTACTTATCAAAAAGACGGCGAAGTCGTTGATAAAGTGGTTGGCACCGTTAAAGAACAATTAGGGAAGAAATTTTAGAAAAATATTTATAAAATCTAAAGTCTCAAACGCTTGATATATCAGGTCCTGATGTGTCAGGCGTATATTTGTTAAAAATCGAAAAGGTGTTGACAAAATTTCCGTTTTAGTTTTATAGTTAATTACACAAGTAACTCAACCAATTGCACACAAAGTGAATATGAACAAGGAGGTGCGTTAGGAAATTTGATTTTCAAAGTGATATCCCATTATTTCAATAGTCAGTCAATTGGAAGAAGAAATCTTCCATGAAGTCTACAAAGAAGGAGATCAAGCACGTCGACAACTGAGATTTCCACAGGATATCAAATTAATCCAGCAACGGTATTGAAAGGAATGAACTTACTCGTGAGCGAACAAATACTTGAAAAACGAAGAGGTCTTGGAACGTTTGTAGCAGAAGGGGCCAGAAAAATTATCTTAAGCAAGAAGCAAAATGAATTTGCCAATCAAATGGTGCCAAACTTCAGAAGCTACAAAGCGCTCGGTATTACGAAAGACGAATTAGTAAAAATCATCGAAGGAGGCTTCCAATAATGAGTATTGAAGTCAAGCGTTTAAAGAAGAAGTATTTGAAAAAAGAAGCGGTGAAAGGAGCAACGTTCACGATTGAATCAGAAAGTATTATCGGGTTGCTTGGACGAAATGGTGCCGGAAAGAGTACAGTGCTAAAATATGATTGCTCGCCGTATCGAAAAGACAAGTGGAGAAATCACTCTTGATGGGGTTGACCTTCATAAGAATCCAAACGCGATGCATGAAGTCTACTAATCAAGTTCGGATAACTGGTTCCCACGTGAATATAAATTTAAAGATCTCCTTGCTATCTATCAAGGGACTTGCACGAATTTGACATGGAATTTGCGGAGGAACTTATCAAGTAGTGTTCGATGAATGTGAAGGAAAAGATACCAAAAGCCTCAACAGGATATAAAAGTATCATGAAGATTATCTTGGCACTTTTGCAACCCAAGCGAATATATCTTCTTAGATGAACCAGTACTTGGACTGGATGCGAACTCACCGCCAACTCTTCAATAAGGAGTTACTTGAAGCATATGCGCGCCGTCCTCGTACATTTGTCATCGCAACGCATTTAATCGAAGAAGTCGCTTCAATTCTAGAAAAAGTTATCGTGATTAAAGACGGAGTAGTGACAGAAGAAGTGTTAGTGGAAGATGTTCTTCATAAAGGATATGTCGTTAGTGGAGCTCCGCATTAGTACAAGAATATGTAGCCGATAAGAAAGTTCTTGAAACAGACCAAATCGGAAACTTTTGACAAGAAGCGTAGTGATTGGTGCTATTGGAGAAGCACAACCTGGATTAGAGTTTTCTCCATTAACCTTACAAGATTACTTTATCTCAATCACTCGAAAGGAGAATGAATAAGATGAACCGTTTATTATCAGTTGTCAGCATGGGATTAGCTAGAAGATGGAAAACAATTTTAATGTTCTTAGGAATTTGGTGGATTATTACTACTTTAATAATGAAGATTCTTGCAAATGGGGACTTTAGCACATTCGGTCGTTATTTCCCAATTTACTTCGATAATGAAATTGCCATTATCCTATTACTCATCGGAATTGGCTATATCGTTGAACAATTCCGCCTAGAAAGCCAATTAGGATTAACTAGAAAAGAACAAATCGAAAGCTTATTCATCCAAACGCTTGTCGATTCTGGAATCATTACACTCATCTACGCCTTATTAATTCCATTAAGAAATGGTGTTTCACTTGGTACAGTAACCATTCAATCACGCATAGGAGACCTATTCGATCCAGAAAATATTATGATTAGTATCGCAGTCCTTTTCGTTAAGGTCGTTCTAATTCACCTAATCGCAAATGTTCTTGGAATTGTGCTTAATAAATTTAATCAAAAAACAGGCATCTATGGCCTAGCTCTAGTGTGCTTGATTACTGCATTAATTGGAGGAAGTATTGGAAATCGAGTTAGTGAAGGCCAAATGCCAGGTTTTGTAACAGCTTTTCTAGAATTTCTTAATATCATTACAACACATAAAGTAGAATCAATTTCTATCGCATTAGTGATTCTAGTGGCGCTTCAAATCCTCGTTACAAGAAAACACCAAAGCATCGCTCCAGAATAAAATCTATCCCAGAACTCCTGCACATCAGGAGTTCTTTTTCTTTAGGGCGGAGGTTTCACCCCTTTCTAGTCCATTGCCGCATTTAGTTAAATTTACCAATGTTTTGAATGAAAAGGCTGGAGGAGTCAAACAGGTGTCTATCGGATTCTATAGTGTGAGTAATAAAGGGAGTGTAACTGATGCGAATTAGCAGTAGTTAGGAATTTTATTCCTACTACTTACTGCTGAGGCTCAGTAGGTGAGAGACCACGGCTCGAGACCGCTGCAGCTATATACAAACACTATGAAGATATCCGATAAAGGCACGCAGTACAGACCCTCCAAAAGCCTTTTCGTTCAAAGCACTACCGAAAGGTGCCCTTTTGTTGGTTAACTTTTTCTACAAACCAAACCACAATTGAATCAGCGATGAACGAACTATGGTATACTATGAAGACTAAAAGAAAGAAAGGTTGAGAAACCATGAAAAGACCAATCGGGTTTATTGATTCGGGCGTTGGCGGTCTGTACCGTCCTCAAAGAAGCCCTCAAACAATTGCAAACGAATCCATGATCTTCCTTGGCGATTCAGCACGTTGCCCCTATGGCACACGACCAGTTGAAGAAATCCGCCAATACACATTAGAAATGGTGCAATTTTTACTAGACATTAAAAATGCTCGTGATTGCATGTAATACCGCAACTGCAGTGGTTCTAGAAGAATTACAAAAATACATTAACCATTCCAGTAGTTGAGTGATTCAACCAGGAAGCCTTGCAGCCATTAAACAAACCAATAATGACCGCATCGGAGTTCTTGGAACGAACGCGACCATCGCAAGTAAAGTCTATCCAAAGACTATGCATGACAAAAATAAAGATATCGAAGTATTCGATATCGCTTGTCCAAAATTTGTACCGATTGTTGAAAGTAATCAATCAGATACCAAAGAAGCAGAAGAGGTCGTTCGTGAAACCTTACGTCCATTAGAAGGAACCGAGGTTGATACAGTCATTCTAGGTTGTACGCATTACCCATTGCTTCGTCAAACGATTCAAAAAGTGGTAGGAGCAAACGTTACATTAATCGACTCAGGGGCAGAAACAGTCTCAAGCGTGAGCGCATTATTAGATTATTGCAAATTAAGCGAAACTCCTGAATCGAATCCTAAACCAACGCTTGAAATTTATACAACTGGAGAAGCAAGTCTTTTTGAAGAGATTGCTGAAAACTGGTTGAACCGAACAGGTCTGAAGGTGAAAAAAGTGACACTTAAAGAAGAAGTAAAACCCGTCGAATTGAAAAAAGAAATCGTAATTGCGACGAATAATGTCGGGAAAGCCAAAGAGTTTGCGGAGATTTTTGAACCAAAGGGATATTCTGTAAAAACTCTTCGAGATTTCCCAGAATTAGAAGAAGTGGAAGAGACTGGAACAACTTTCGAAGAAAATGCACGATTAAAGGCAGAAACGATTGCCAATGAATTACAAACAATCGTATTAGCAGATGATTCAGGTCTCTGCGTGGATGCTTTGGACGGACAACCAGGTGTATATTCAGCACGATTTGCAGGAGAGCCAAAGAGCGATGCGGCAAATAATGCCAAACTCTTATCCGAACTTGGAGGACTTGTTGGAGAAGAGCGTGCGGCTCACTTCACTTGTTGCTTAGTACTGGCTGCACCAAATACTGAATCACTTGTTGTTCAAGCAGAGTGTCCAGGACAAATTGCAACATTGCCAGCAGGAGAGAGCGGATTTGGATATGATCCATTATTCCTAGTTCCTGAATACGGTAAAACTTTTGCAGAACTTGGAATGGAGATTAAAAACAAGATTAGTCACCGTGCCAGAGCGATTGAAATGCTTGTTGGAAAATGGGAAAAATGGACTCATGAGTTAAATCAAACGGAGGAATCATTATGAAAATTGTCGTTGTCAGTGATAACCATGGACAAGAATTAACATTAAAGAGAATCTTCGACCACTATGCAGGAAGTGATATGACATTTGTGCATACGGGAGACTCAGAATTTCCTTATAAAGATGAACGTTTATCGCATTGTATTCGCGTAACAGGAAACTGTGATTACGACCTAGAATATCCACGTTCTGAAGTGTTTACGCTAGAAGGCATCAATTTCTTTGTAGCGCACGGCCACTTCGAATATGTGAACACCGGTCGTGATTATTTAGCAAATGCTGCTAAAGAAAAAGGAGCGGCTGTCGCTTTATATGGACATACGCACAAGCTGAACGCGGAAAATGTCAATGGAGTCCTATGTATTAACTCAGGCTCAACGAATTATCCGCGTGGTAGCTATGAAGGTACGCCGTCGTATGCAGTGCTAGATATTCTTTCAAAAGACAAATTACGATTAACGTACTATACAACTAAGCATGAAGTGTTAGATGGACTGGTTCTTGAGTATACATGGACTGATGAGGGAGGTTTTACACTTGATTCATAAAAGAATTCAAGAGTTACTACTAGAAGATCGTGATAAACTTTTTATCGATGCAGAAAAAGTAGCTATCCTGCAAGATGACCATACTTTAGAACACGCGATGCTTGTTTTAACGAATGTACGTTATTCACTGATTCCTGTACTGAACAAGGAAAATAAAATTGTAGGTCTGATTTCACTGGCGATGATTTTACACAAAATCACGGGTGTGGAGCAAATTCATATGAATCAATTAGGAAAATACAAAGTGCGTGAAGTTATGCGTACGGAGTTTCCAATCATTCATCAGGATACGCAAGTGGAAGATGTGTTAAATGAGCTTGTAGATGAGAGTTTTATTTGTATTGGGAATGAGGAGAATGAGTTTGCGGGATCATGACGAGAAGGAGCTTTTTAAAGCGCATCAACTTCATGGCACATGAACTCACCCATGAATATGATTTTGTGGAAAAAGAAAAATAGTAAATAAGGCGAAGAATGCTACAGCGATTCCTTTTAGAATTCTAAATAATAGCTATAATGGAGCACCAGCTCGAGTCTTTCGTCTCTCCTTTGAAAGCCTCAAAAGCGTGTAGGGAACAAATTCCTTACGCCCTTTAATCTGCACTTATGCAAGTTCCCATTATTGCTATTATAGAATTCCTCGGAATCGCTGTAGCTTATTTTTTATAATGCAGGTGAGTTATAACCCATTCCGTATAAATCACAGGATAGGAAGATAGAATCTGCATCCTAGCTTAAAAGTAAAAAGTGCAGGATAACTACATTATCTAAAGGACTCTTTTGTAATTGGTTTATTCAAATTCAAGTGAGTTTATATAACGTTCCTTAAGAATGAGAGGAGAAGTGAGAAGGGACTGTATCCTACGGACAACGAAAAAGAAGGCGCGAGGCCTTCTTTTTAGTTTGAGTTGTATATGGGATGACAGGTGATGAGGGGTCGATACCTTGTTTTAGTAGTGCTTCTTGATAAAGCGTTAAATAGCGTTGGTAGGTAGCTTGTTGCAAACCGTTTTTTGTCATTAGAGCGATGGTGAATACAAATTGACCATTCGGCTTAGTTTGTGGTCCAATGATCTTTGGTGGTGCTGTTAGTGCTTCGTCGGTTCTTGTATATTGGTTATTAATGTTTTCAATGATGGAGTAAACGGATTTTTAAATCCACGTTACTATTTAAAGGTAATTCGATTAGAGCACGCATGTTTCCACGGGATTGGTTGCTGACAACCGTGATATTACGATTTGGAATGTAGTGAAGTGTTCCGTCGTATCCACGAACTTGTGTGGTACGGATCCGACGCTCGCACATTACCAGCGATGTTGCTAATGAGAACGGCGTCTCCAACTCGAATTGGCGTTCCAGTGGGATGAAGAGGCCATTAATGACATCTGATAGGAAACCTTGTGCGCCTGACAAGAGCAACCCCAGCGATTCCAGCCCCTGCGAGTAAGCTCGAGATTGGAACACCGATAATGGAGAGAATCCAGTAGATTAAGATGTGAAGTATAGGAAATAATCGAGCATATTTTTCTAAGAGCTTCACAATCGTCTTTTGTCTATTTTCGTTTTGACCTACAATTTTTACAGAGGAGAGAATCGTTTTTCTTAAATAGAAAAATGTAGAAACTTCTTTCCAAAGTAGAAAACTAGGAATAATAAGATTAATGATAATAATTTCGTAAAGATATTCGATAAAATGGATTCCCAATCAGCGGAATTCCAGTAATTGGTAAAGAAATTTGAGATGGAATCGATCGATAAGACATTGTGCATAATTATCACCCTTTATTAGTAATAAAATTAGTGTACCATATGTAAAAATGATTGAAAGTAGTGCAGTTTCAAGTAATAATTTTATGGTATTTTTCTAGAAAGTGTTATCATTAATTTATACTATAAGATTGGAGGAATGGCTCAATGACAGGTATTGAGATTGCTGCATTAATTGCCGTGCATGTGCTTTATTAGCATTAGTCGTTTTTGTAATTGTCAAAGTATCACCGATTTTATCAAGATTAAATAAAACCGTTGATAACATGAATCATTCATTAGAAGTCATTACAAAAGATGTTGATAGCCTTTCAATTGAAGTTGAAGGATTATTAACTAAAGCAAATGTACTCGTAGATGACGTGAACGGCAAAACTTCAGCGACAAATCCGTTGTTTACAGCGGCAGGCGATTTAGGTGTGACGATTTCTGATGTAAATACATCATCTCGTAATCTAGCAACAAAAGCAGTGAAGCTTTCAAAAACAAGCCGTGCAGTTGCGGCATTTAATTTTGGAAGAACAATTCTTTCAAAGAAGAAAAAAGTAAAATAGAGAAACGGAGTGTTGAACATGAGTAAATCAGGTGGATTTTTATTAGGAGCATTTATCGGAGCATCTGCAGCAGCAGTAACAGCTTTATTATTTGCACCAAAATCAGGTAAAGAATTACGCGAAGACTTAGCGAAAGAAGCAAATCGCTATAAAGAACACTTATCAGAATACGGTGAAATCGCACGTGCAAAAGGGTGTGAATTCGCAGAAGTAGCTAAAACTTCGACACAAGATATTCGTATTAACTTACAAGAACAAGCTGGCCAATTAAAAGAACAAGTTTCTAAACAAGCAGCTAACTTAAAAGAACAAGTTGCAGCTCAAACTGAAAACTTAAAAGGTCAATTTAACGAAACAGTTGGTAAAGTAAAAGAAAACTTTGCTAAACAAAAAGAAAAATCAGCTGAAGTGGTTGCTGAATTAGCAGAAAACGTTAAAGAAAAAGCAGAAGACGTTAAAGAAGCTTAATTTGATTTATAAACAACGAAAGCCTGAGGAATTTCCCCAGGCTTTTTCCTTTGGTGTTTAGAAGTCGTATTTAACAGATGTGAAGAGTTTTGCGCCATCTTTTGTTACGGCTAAGCAGTCTTCGATACGAACACCGTAGTCACCTGAAATATAGACACCAGGTTCAACCGAGAAGCACATTCCTTCAACGAGTTCCATATCATTTCCTTCCATAATCGAAGGGAACTCGTGAACACTTTGTCCAATTCCGTGTCCAAGACGGTGGATGAAGTATTCACCATATCCAGCTTCTGCGATAATGTCACGAGCGATTTTATCAATTTCGCTAGCTTTCATACCGGGTTTAACTGCTTGGATAGCTGTATCGTGCGCTTTTTGAACAATGTCGTAGATTTCTTGATGGCGTGAGTTCTTCTCACTTTCACTCCGAAGAAGACCGTACGAGTAATATCACTTGCGTAACCATCGACCATCGTTCCCTAGGGTCGAAGAGGACCCATTCATTTTTCTTTAAGAGTACGGTCTCCAGGTTCGCCGTGAGGGTCTCGCAGCGTGGTCTCCAAAGAGCACCATTGTATCAAAAGCTCATTTGAGAAACCCTAGTTTTTCATTTCGAATTCGATAATGGCAACGACTTCGCGTTCGCCAATGCCGACTTTCAAGGCTTTTCTCCGATTTCGATGGCTTTATCGGCAAAGGTTCCTGAGTAGACAAGCTATCGATGGCCTCGGAGTCTTTCACAAGACGAAGTTGTTGAACGACTGGCGTTAAGTCCACTGAAAACTGAATGCCAGGGAAGTGCTTTTGTAATTGCTCAGCAGCAAAGAGTGAGAAGTCCACTTTTTCCACTGCAAAGTTCACTTGCGGTGGGAAGTGTTCCCTAATGGCATCTGATAGCAGTTGCCAACCATCTTCATGGTCTTGATAACTCTTCACGATAAAGTTAGGCTCCGCTTTTTGAGCGACTTGATGTTCTAATGCTGGAACGAAGAGTAGCGGAGTATTTCCTGGTGTATATACGAGAGCTACAATTCGTTCATGAGGTTCTGTTGAGAATTTTGTCAAAAGACGAATAGTCTCTGGATTTTGGATAAAAACAATCGGATTTTGTTTTTCTTTCATTTCATTTTCCAATTGCATAAAAGTAGGGTTTAGTTTCATAATTTCATCTCCTTGATTCTATTGTAGCATATTATTACATCAATAATGTAAATAGTTTCAAAAATTATATGAAAATTGTTGTTAAACGCTTGCATATGAAAAGTGCTACCCTATGAATAGATGAAAAAGATGCACAAAGGAGATTTGTAGATGGAAAAAGCAAACAATTACGATTTATGATGTTGCTCGTGAAGCTAATGATCCATGGCTACAGTATCACGTGTGGTAAAATGGAAACCCTAACGTAAAACCAGCAACTCGTAAGAGAGTGCTAGATGTTATTGATGAATTAGATTATCGACCAAATGCCGTTGCTCGTGGGACTTGCAAGTAAGAAAACTACGACAGTTGGAGTATTATTCCTGATGTCACAAACCTTTACTTTGCTAGCAGCGCGTGGGATTGATGACATTGCGACAATGTATAAATACAACATTATTCTAGCAAACTCAGACCAAAATAATCATAAAGAAATTCAAGTGTTAAACACATTGTTGTCAAAACAAGTAGATGGTATTTTATATATGAGGAAACCATTTAACACCTGAATTACGAGCAGAAATCGTTCGTTCTCAAAAACACCAATCGTTTTAGCAGGAACAATGGATGCGGAACATGAAATTGCGTCTGTTAATATTAGTATAAAGAAGCGACTCAAGAAGCCGTTGAAACATTAATTGAGAATGGACATAAGAAAGTAGCGTTCGTAACAGCTGCATTGAAAATATTGCTTCAGTGGACTTCCGTTTAGAAGGATATAAAGCTGCTTTTAGACAAGGCGGGTATTAAATTCAATCCGAAATTAGTATACGAAGTGCCACTTTGACATACCATGCTTTGGTGAATCAGTAGCTGAACGTATTCATAAAGCAGGCGTCACTGCTGCAATCGTTACAGACAGATAGAAACTTCTGTAGGTTTATTAAATGGATTAATCGATTTAGGAATTAAGGTTCCTGAGAAATTCGAAAATCATCTCAAGCAATAACTCTAAATTAACGAAGATGACACGTCCAATCCTTTTTCTACAATTGCACCACCTTTTTATATGATATCGGTGCGGTAGCAATGCGTCTATTGACAAAGATTATGAACAAAGAAGAGATTGATGGAATCTGAAATCACATTACCTTACAAGATTGAGTTACGAAACACAACTAAGTAAGATTGAAACGAACAGCCTATCACATAGAAGTAGGCTGTTTTTATACTATAGAGACAGAAGGAAATAGACAGGCAGACTGGATTATCCAGCCTTTCTGTTATTAGATTAACGTGCTTTTGTTGTTTGAGGTTGAGGGAGGCGGCGCCGAGTTGTTGGCGCTTGAGTTGTCTCAGGTTTTCTTTTCTTCTTTCTTTTTCCTCCTTCTTTTTCTTATCGCTAGAAGATGAAGATTTATTCCAGAATCGATTTAATTCTTCTGGAGTTGCACCTACCATAAAGTCGTATTTTGGATTCATAGGAGGGAAGTCCTTCTTGAACCAATCAGTAGTCATTGAACCACCAATCGAGTACGTACCACCATTTTCTGCTTTAAATGAACCTGCTTTTGTACCAGTTGTTGATACTACAGAATCACGATATACAGAGTCTGGTTGAGTAAAGGTGGTTTCCTTTGCCGATTAATTCAGGATTTGCTTCATATGCAGCTCTCATAAGTTTGCCGTCCCATTGACGTTGGCTTTCGCATGGTTGGTTCGCCATAACCGTCAGAGCCTGAGATAGGGTATCGTGCATTATAGAAGTTATCACATCCGATCCAAGAACCTAGAGTAACAGTTGGTGTGTAAGCCACAAACCAGTTGTCAATCTCGTTTTCTGATGTACCAGTTTTACCAGCTAAATCAGAACTGAAGCCCATATTTCCTTTAATATCATAGAAGATAGTAGAGTTTGCGATATCTTGTAAATATGTTTGTTGTTAAGAATGCTGTTGCATTAGAGAAGACGCGTTCTGACTTGTCCTTGTGTTGATAAACAACATTCCCGCGAGAATCTTCAATCTTTCGATTAGGTAAGCTTCGTGGTGTTCACCACCAGTAGATAGTGTTGAGAATGCACTCGTTTGTTCCATTACAGAAGGACCAGTTCTTGTCCCACCGATTGAAAGGGCGATATTTTGATATTCATCTTCACCGATACCTTCAGTAATTCCCATTTTCTTCAAGTATTGAATCAGCGTTGATTCCTTTTGAAGCATTGCTTGATAAATCTTGATAACTCGGCTGTTTAATGATTTGAACAGCGCGTAACGAACCGTTAAGAATTGGTTCTGCAATTGAGTTACCATAGTTCGTTGGTTGCCAGTAAGTTCCGTTCCCTTGTGCGATACTAATTTTCGTATCCGGAACAACACTTGCTGGATAAATCAAGTTGTTTTCAATCGCTGGTGCGTACACCAAGATTGGCTTGATAGTTGAACCAGGAGAGCGGTGTGTTGAAAATGCGTGGTCCACTTGGTTGGCTTCAAAGTCACGACCTGCGACGAATCCAAGAATACGACCGGTCTTGTTTTCAATTAACACAGCACCATTTTGGGCTGGCTCTTTTTGAGTTTTAGTTTCACCAGTATTTTGGTCAACATATTGTGTATTGTAGGTTGGTCCAATTAAGTCTCCGTGTTCAGCAATGGCTTTTTGCATTGCATCGTATACTTTTTGGTCAACTGTAGACGTGATTTTATAACCAGAAGAGCTTAATTCACGCTCAGCTTCGTCGTAGTATTTACTATATAATTCTGAGTCGTTTTTAACATCGTTATACGTTAATTTGTTTTTCTCAGCTGCTTTTGTCATTAAGACTTTAACGGCTTCACGATGAACAGCTTGGTATAAGTATGATTGGCGATTTGAAGAAAGTTCTTTTGGTGGAAGGAAATCCTTCGTAATATCATACGCAAGAGCTTCTTCATATTGTTCTTTAGTAATTTTGTTTTCACGATACATACTGAAGAGAACGGTCTTCATACGTTCTACACCAGCAGAGACGTCTTCTTTTAATGTTGCAACGTTTGTATACGGTGTGTAAACAATTGGGTTTTGAGGCATCCCAACAAGATACGCAGCTTGTGGCAACGTTAAATCTTTTGCTGAAACCCCGAAGACACCTTGAGCGGCTTCTTCGATACCAGCGATGTTTAATCCGTTATTATTACGTCCAAACGGAGAAACGTTTAAGTAAGCTTCTAAGATTTGGTCTTTGGTAAAGTGTTTTTCAAGACGTAATGCGTAAAGAATTTCATTGGCTTTACGTTTAAAAGTGACTTCGCTTGTTAAAATCTGTTGCTTAATTAATTGTTGTGTTAAGGTAGATCCACCCGTTGCACCTGAATCAGAAGAAGCAACTTCTTGTAAGAGGGCACGGATAAGAGCCTTAGGGACAATCCCGTTATGATCATAGAATGAACTATCTTCTGTTGCGATGATTCCATCTTTTACATATTGCGAAATTTCTGATAAAGGTTTTTACAATACGTAATTCATCTGTATTTACATCTGAAATCTTCGTCCCGTCTTGATAGTAGAAACTCGAGATTAAGTTGAGATTTTGATGGCGTCACTCATTTGTTCTTGAGTGAGTGGTTCTTCATTGAAGTCAAACTTAGCAAAATATCCAAGTCCAATCCCGCCTCCGAATACACCAATGAGCATTAATGCTAGAATAGCGATTACGAAGATGTTTTTAAGGACTGAATAAGCAATGTTAAAAATAAAACGCATATTTTTAAGAATCGGTTTGTTCCAAATAGAAAGTAGAGCCTCGCGCCAATCTGGAGTTTGGTTCTGTTCTGACATAAGTTCAACTCTTTTCATTTAAACATATTTTTGTTCATTATATCAAAAACGGATGGAAAATACCATTTATTACTAGTGGGAGTAGGGTTTAGAGCGGTTTTTGCAAAAGTTAAAGGTGTAAAGAGAAAATACTTTACAAGCATCTTTTCATCTGCTAAACTATGTAACTGTGAGATTAATACATGGAGGTGTAAATTATGGCAGTTAAAATTCGTTTAAAACGTATGGGTTCTAAGAAAAATCCTTTCTACCGTGTAGTTGTAGCTGATTCACGTTCGCCACGTGATGGTCGTTTCATCGAAACAGTTGGAACATACAACCCAGTAGTAAACCCAGCTGAAGTTTCAATCAATGAAGAATTAGCATTAAAATGGTTAGCTAACGGTGCGCAACCTTCTGATACAGTTCGTAACTTGTTATCACAACAAGGTATCATGAAGAAATTCCACGAATCTAAGTTTTCTAAGTAATTTCTATAAAGTCGACAACTCGATGGAGAGGTGAAAAGAATGCCAGAGATTAGTGAATTAGTATTGTCAATGGTTAAACCATTAGTTGAATTCCCTGATGATGTTCGTATTGACATCTCTGAATCAGATGAATTCATGGAATATACTTTACGCGTGAATCCTCAAGATATCGGTCGTGTGATTGGTAAACAAGGACGTGTGGCTGCGCTATCCGTACGATTACTTATAGTGTTCGTACTCGCGGACCAAAACGTGTGCGTCTAAGTATTGAGAACCTAGATTAATAGGCGAAGCCTTGGAGAAATCCAAGGCTTTTTGTTATATAAAATTAGACCAACGATTACGTTCATCCTTTCGGATGTCTCTATACTAGCTGTACTGAGGCACCGGCTTGAGCCTGTTGTCTCAAGCTCTTTCATGATTCAAATGGACTATAAAAAACAAATTTTTAAGAGTCCATAATTCACTTTGAATGCTACCCCCCAGTGCTGCTAGCATAGAATCCGAAAGGTTTGTAATCGTTGGTATTACATGAAAGTTGGATTTCAGAAAGGCTTTGCTGAGGAAAAACCAAAAAAGAGCGTGTGCTTTCAATGGGTGCTCAAAGTTGTTGGTGCTACAATAGATGGATTTCTGCGTTGAGTTAGAGGGTAAGAAAAGGTGGGTGATACCGTATAAGGTATCATTCGTTATACCGTATACGGTATAATGAGTGTTCTTTTATTGTCGTTAGTAGTCGGTCTTTTGAATGTTTTTCGTGAGTTTGGTATGATAAGTGAGTAAAATTATAGTTGAAGGGAAGACCTTATGAAGAAAAAGCCGATATTGAAAGAACAAATGAATCGACAATATTATTATTTATTTGGCCTATCCGCTATTTTGATGCTGCTTGCATTTTGTATCGAATCGCCCCAATCTCTATTCCAGGGAATGATTACGATTCTAATTTCGCCAAGTCAATTATTTACGGATTATATGCAAATTGCGTCCGTTGGAAGTACGCTCTTGAATGTGGGGATTATGCTTCTAATTAATAGTTATAGTTATAAGAAATTAGAGATTCCTGTTAATGGAACGGTCATTGGAAGTTTAGGGATGCTTGCTGGATTCTCATTTTTCGGGAAGAATCTCTTTAATAGTATTCCTTTTATGCTAGGTGTATGGATTTATGCAAAAGTTACAAAGCAGAATTATCGAAATTATGTTATTGTCGGGTTATTTGGATCGGCGTTGGGGCCACTGGTGTCCTTCCTCGCTTTTGGTGGAGTGTTGCCAAGTGGGTTCAGTATTTTGATTGCCTATACTCTTGGGATTTTTATTGGATTCATCTTGCCTCAACTATCAACGCAGTTCCTTGGATTCCATCAAGGGTTTAGTTTGTACAACGTTGGATTTACGGCTGGAATCATCGGGATGGTTGTTCTTGGGTTTATGAATGCTTTTGGAATCGAAGTAGAGACAAAGACGCTTTCGGATACAGAAAGTCCACTAATTTTATACGGACTTTTAATCGGACTTTGTGTGCTGCTACTTGCGACAAGTTTCTATCTACATGTAAAAAAGAAAGAAAAATATCATTTTAAATTACTATTGAAACTCTCAGGACGTCTGCCAAGTGACTTCGTTGAAATGACGAACTTAGCAACGGTAACGTTCAATATGAGTGTTTAGGACTTGTTTTATTAGGATATGTGCTGATTAATGGTGGGCAACTCAATGGTCCGATTGTCGGCAGTATTATTGGAGCGATGAGCTTTTGGGGCCTTTCGGGAATCAGTTAAAAAATACAGTTCCCGTATTAGTGGGAATTATGGTTGGCTGCTACTTAACAGGAGTTGACGCAGCAAGCACAAGCGCACTAGTGGCGGCTATCTTTGGAACAACTCTGGCGCCTGTCAGTGGATATTATGGTCCGATTGCCGGGGTTATTGCAGGGTTTGTACATATTACACTTGTAAGCCACGTAGTTGTCATGCATGGGGGATTAAACCTTTATAACAATGGATTTGCAGGAGGATTCGTTGCAGCGGTTCTCGTACCCATTTTTGAAATTTTTGAAGGCATTCGCCAAGATATCAAGGAAAGAAAGGCTGAGGGATAATGGCAACAGAAAAGGATTTTGTAAAACGTATCGTAAAGGAAATGGTCGATTATTATTTGTACCATGAATTGTATGATGTCACAGCGCATGTAGTGTATGTGCCACATGAAAAAGCAACGATTACTTGTACAGCACCGTATACAAAATTACCAGAAGACTTAGATTTGTTAGAAGCAGGGCTTTCAGTTGAAAAACACTTAGAATTAGATTCAATGTATAGTTCTTTAATGGGAACACATAACCGTGATAAAAACTACTGTATGCTCGGGCAATGTATCGATGATTATGATGTTGAAGTGACGGATTCGACATTGAAAATTATTGTAGAACGACTCTTTTAAGGAGGAAGAAGAATGACAACTTTTTATAAAGTAGGAAAAATCGTGAATACACAAGGACTTCGTGGGGAAGTGCGTGTGATTTCAACGACAGACTTTGCCGAAGAACGTTATAAAAAAGGAACGGAATTAGCCATTTTTAAAGATGGAGAGTTTCTAACATTTGTGACGGTGGCAAGTCATCGTCGTCATAAAAACTTTGATTTGTTAACGTTCGAAGGAATGAACCGTATCGAAGATGTTGAAAAATACAAAGAATGTCTCCTAAAGGTACCCCAAGAGCAATTAACGGAACTGGAAGAGGACGAGTTTTACTACCATGAAATTATCGGACTTGAAATTGTAACGGATGAAGGCGAAGTGCTTGGAAAAGTCACCGAAATTCTTTCACCAGGATCAAATGATGTCTGGGTTGTAAAACAAAAAGGGAAGAAAGAACTCTTAATTCCATTTATTGAACCAGTCGTTTATAAAGTCGATAAAGAAGAAAAGAAAGCTTATATCCATCTGTTGGAAGGGTTGATCGATTAAGATGAAGATTGATGTATTAACATTATTCCCTGAAATGGTACAAGGACCGATGACGCAATCGATTATCGGAAAGGCCATCGAAGCTGGGAAAATCGAATTTGAAACAACGGATTTTCGTCAGTTTTCAAATAACAAACATAATCATGTGGACGATTATCCATTCGGTGGTGGCGCCGGGATGCTTCTAAAAGTCGAGCCGATTGACTTAGCACTTGCATCGATTCGTGAGCGTTCTCCTGAAACGACGCCACGTGTGATTTTAATGGATCCAGCGGGGAAGACATTTACGCAAAAGGACGCGGAAGAATTATCAAAGGAAGAACATTTGGTGTTTATTTGTGGTCACTACGAAGGCTATGATGAACGCATTCGTACGCTTGTGACGGATGAATACTCGATTGGAGATTTTGTTCTAACAGGTGGAGAATTAGCTGCCACGGTGATGATTGATGCAACAGTTCGCCTCTTGCCAGATGTATTAGGAAATGATGCGTCTGCGGTAGGAGATTCCCATTCGACAGGATTATTAGAGCACCCACAATATACACGTCCAAGAGAATATAAAGGAATGGAAGTCCCAGAAGTGCTCTTTAGCGGAAATCACGCAAAAATTGCACAGTGGCAAATGAAAGAATCACTTCGTAAGACCTATTTAAGACGGCCAGATTTACTAGAAAAGTATGAACTTTCAAAAGAGGAAGAAAAGTTATTGCAGGAAGTAAAGAGGAAGAGGGATGCTAGATGACCAAACATCTAAATGCAGAAGAAATTAAAGCATTTCAAGAAGTATTAGCGCAAGATTCTGGTAGAACAGAAATGGTGCAGCTCTTCAAATTGCTTGGGGATTCAACAAGATTGAATATCATTACGCTATTAACAAAGCGTGAACCACTCTGTGTAGAAGACTTAATGAACTGTACAGGAATGGAGCAGTCAGCGATTTCTCATCAGTTGAAAAAGCTTCGTGCACATCATATTGTGAAGGCTGAAAAAGTCGGAAAACACGTCTGGTATTCTTTGGAAGATCACCATGTGTTGGAACTCTATAATTTAGCGAGTGAGCACTGTTGCGAAGAGCATTCGGCTTAATTTTTTAACGGAGAAAAAGCGTCAAAAAAATTGATAATCTTGCTTGCATTTGATAGGCAAGTATGTTAGTATATTTCGAGTGAGTGAGACTTCACTCAGAGATAACGATATTCCGCTGATTGGACAAGCGGCCAAGTCATGAATGTTTGTTGGAAGGAGAAAAAAACATGAGCAAATTAATCGAAGAATTAACTCAAGAACAATTACGTTCAGATATTCCTGCATTCCGTCCTGGTGACACTGTACGTGTTCACGCTAAGGTTGTTGAAGGAACTCGCGAACGTATCCAAATCTTCGAAGGCGTTGTTATCAAACGTCGTGGTGCTGGCATCAGCGAAACTTACACAGTACGTAAAGTTTCTAACGGTGTTGGTGTGGAACGTACATTCCCATTACACACTCCACGTGTAGCACAAATCGAAGTAGTTCGTTACGGTAAAGTTCGTCGTGCTAAATTATACTACTTACGCAATCTGCGTGGTAAAGCAGCACGTATCCAAGAACGTCGTCGTTAATAGAAACTTCAAAAGAGATTGGCTTTGGCCAGTCTCTTTTTTTATGCAAAAATTATTTAGAATGATTCTAAGATATCGCTTGACATATGAATGGTTGTTCATGTAATATAGCTATAAGAAGAAATAGTGAGGGGAGATAACATGGATTTCAAAGAACTAACACATACTATTAAACATAAATTTGAGCACTTATTAGATAAAGAAAAATCTCATGAGGGAGAGACATGCCAAGATCATTACTTGCACCATGAAGAGCATGAGCACGATCATGAGCATGAACATGACCATGAACACAGTCATGAGCACGGACATCATCATGGCCATCATCATGATGATGGCAAAGCTGTCATCTTTTATATTGTGGGGCTAGTGCTTTATATTATCGGTTTAGTGCTTCATTTTATGGGAAATTCAATTTCAACCATTTTATTTATTTTAACGTTAATCTTATCTGGTTACCATGTATCGATGGAAGGGATTGAAGATACGATTGAACGTAGTAAAAAGAAAGGGAAGTTCCAACCGAATGTGCATATTCTAATGACGCTTGCTGCAGTTGGTGCAGTGCTCATTGGGAATGCTGAAGAAGGAGCTTTACTGATCTTGATTTTTGCAGGAGCTCACTTCCTTGAAGAATATGTAGAAGAGAAAAGTCGTAAGTCGCTAACGGCATTATTACAAATGAATCCAACGCAAGCTCGCCTAATTCAAGAAAATGGGGAAGTTGTTGTTGTTGAGGTAGCAGACTTAAAAATTGGGGATACATTAGAAGTATTACATGGGGACCAAGTACCAATCGATGGAGTGATTACAAAAGGCTTAACTTCGATTGATGAAGCAACCATCACCGGTGAAAGCATGCCTCGTTCAAAAGGAGAAGGCGATTCAGTATTTGCAAGTACTGTAAATATTTCTAATCGCTTCGAAATGCAAGTAACTGCAGAAAGTTCTGATACTGTCTTTTCGAAAATTATGAAGGTTGTTGAAAATGCACAACATTCAATGAATAAACAAGCAACATTTATTCAAAAAATCGAACCAATTTATGTCAATATTGTATTAATCATTTGGCCAATCTTCCTATTATTTGGATATTTCTTAATGGGATGGGATTTAAACACGACGCTATACCGTGGAATGGTTTATCTCATTGGTGTGTCTCCATGTGCGTTAGCAGCGAGTGCAGTTCCAGCAACCTTAGCAGCGATGTCTCGTTTGTCAAAAATGGGTATTTTAGCGAAAGGTGGAGCAGCCATCTCTCAATTGCAAGAATTACGTGTCATTTCATTTGATAAGACTGGAACATTAACAAAGGAACTCCTGATTTAACGGATTACTGGTTTGAAGATGAAGCGATTATTCCTGCTGTTGTAGCAATGGAAAAACAATCAACACATCCTCTAGCAGAAGCTGTACTTCGTAAGTTTAGTGAAGCGCCAGTTTTAAATGAAGAAATTGAAGTAGAAGTACTTGTAGGACAAGGGGTACGTTCTGTTGTTAGCGGTGAAGAAATCCAAATCATGAAACCACTAGATACCGTCAACCGTTCAGAAGAAGTTTCTTCTCGTATGCAAGAATGGGCAAGCGAAGGAAAGACAGTTGTAACAGTTGTAAAAGACAATAGAGTTGTTGGATTGATGGCGTTTATGGACCTTCCAAACGAATCTTCAAAAGCAGTGCTGGATTACTTCAAGAGCGAACTCGTGCATACAACAATGATTACAGGGGACTCAAGAGAAACTGCTGAAATGATTGGTATGAAACTTGGTGTTCAAGAAGTAGTGGCAAATGTATTACCAGAAGAAAAATTAGAAAAGATTCAGTCTCAAAAAGAACGCTATGGATTAACAGCCATGGTAGGGGACGGTGTGAATGATGCGCCAGCTTTAGCGACTGCCGACATCGGTATTGCGATGGGAAATGGGACAGATATTGCAATCGAAACAAGCGATATCGTGATTATGCAAAACGACTTACAAAAACTCGTTTCAGCGCATAAGATTAGTAAGAAATTACATCGTGTCATCTTAGAAAATATGATTTTTGCAATGTCGGTCGTTGTATTACTGTTAGTCCTTAACTTCTTTGGATTAACAAACATCGGTTGGGGAGTTGTATTACATGAAGGAAGTACGATTTTAGTACTCTTAAATGGATTACGATTACTTACACCAATAGAAGAATAAATGAAAAAGCAGAACAAGGACGCAGAGAAATAAGATTGTCCAAGTTCTGCTTTTTTGCACTTGTAATCACGCTTGATCAAACAAACGCGGTATGAATCGCCGGTTGGAATAAGTTCTAAAGGCACATTTGTCCGATAAATACTATATTCAGGGAATTGCTCTAAAAACATTACAAAGTTATTCGGGTAAATACTCAACATCTTCGTAAAAACATTATCTTGATCAATGATGACCGTTTTAATCTCACTAACATCCTGTACCCAAGGTGTCTCCACGTGGAAATAACTTCCGGGTGCAATATGGTACTCATATTTTAAAATTGTGATCGATTGGTCTAACATCAAAATCCCTCCATTCATTACATCTAAAGTATAGTTGAAATGAATGCGTTTTACAAATATATGTTCACGAATGAGCAAAAAACTCCCAAAAAAGTCGCCGAAAAACAAGTTTTCAATATGAAAGGCGTCATTTTTGTATAAAAGAAAAGCCTTTATTTCAGAAAAATAGTGATTTCAGCCCACATAAGGCACAAATTGTGATATAATAAATTTGATAAGTTTGTAGTGTAGGATTTTGGCCAGGCGTGAAAAGAGGCGAAAGCAATGGCGAAACGTGTCACGAAAGATGTCAAGAGTACTGTTGAAACGGAACTTCGAAAAGGAACGAGCAAATCGAGAATTGCGCATTTGTTAGGGGTCTCCTATGATGAAGGCGTTCGTATCATTCTGCAAGTGAAAGAATCGATTCGTCCAGAAATTGGCAATCGCATTCGGTTTACTTTTAGAGAACAAGATATGATTGGAATTATCTATAAATTATTGGCGAATAGTGCCATCGTTGTGATTGACTGGAATGTATCGAATACATGCATGAAAGATATTTGTGAATCGCGGACGGTTGTTAATTTCAAAGATATTGTAGAGTTTTTACCATTAGAGGAAGAATAAAGATTAGGTTCATGGCGGAATGTCATGAGCCTTTTTTTATTTGTGTGCTTTCTAATTGCCCGCCTTTAAAGTATAATAGAAAGGTATAAGACAGGGGAGAAGTGTATGAGTGAGGAAAACAAAGAACTAGACGTACTTTCAGAAGAATTCGAAACGTTTGTGGAGAATGCTATCAATGCCTTTGAGGAAAAAGTTCAGAATAATGATTATTTAAAAGATATCGAAGCCTTTTACCAATTGCTTGAAAAAGCCAATCGTTGGGATGACCTTACCTATTATATTGAAGAGGATCAACTAAAATTACCAACGGAAAGTAGCTACTGGATGTGGAAGATTAAAGTAGCGATTCATAATGAACAGTTTAAGCAAGTGGAAGCATGGCTTTCTAATGAATTTGTAGTATCTGTGCTAGGAATGGATAAGGTACTTGAGTGTACATTATTGTGTGAGAAAGAAAAGAATCGCTTCACGCAAGAAGAAGTCGATAAACTCCAACAAATGAGTGCACGTTTGAAAAAAGACGAGCCATTGACTGAAGATCAAAATGATTATATGGCAAGAACCTTGTTGTTGATGCAAACGCCACTCAAATGGACTGTTGTCGAAGCCTTTCTTATGAGCCCTTTGACACAACTGTTTTGGAAAGGGTTCTTAATCGAATGTTGGTTAACCGATGGGAAGACTGCAAAGGTTCGATACTATGATGCGTTTGAAGAAAAGATTGTTGAAGTCGACAAATCAGACGTGGTTTCGGTCTATGATCATCCAGTGTTTGTAGAAATTGAACGGTTGATTGATACGCAAAACGCTTTGGAAGAAGAGATGAAAGAATTGCTATTGCAAAAGGCTCAATCAGATTTTCTTCGCGTTAGTCCATTTGTTGACCGTTATTTCAGTGATGGAGCTGAGTGGTTAGAGATGCAACTGCAACGAGAGGACTTGTTATTAAGCTTGTACGAAAATGATGAAGCATTTCTTCGTCAATTGAAGTGTTAGTATCTGGTCAAATAGAGAGAAAACAGTATAATAGAGGTACATGAAATAAGGAGGGGTACACATGGAAAGTGGAATTGTAAAATGGTTTAACAACGAAAAAGGGTATGGATTTATTCGAAACACAAAAACAGATGAAGATATTTTTGTTCATTTTACTGGAATTGTTGGAGATGGATTCAAATCGTTGAAGGAAGGGCAAAAGGTCACTTTCGAAATTACACAGGGAGCACATGGAGTGCAAGCAACGCATGTGAAGACAGTTGTGGAATGATTAAAGTGTATACAGATGCTGCTGTCAATGGTAATCCAGGAGATGTGGGACTGGGAATCCTTGTCTTGAAAGATGGAGAGCAAAAACCGTTTAAAATTCCTCTTGAAGAGAAGATGGATAATCACTTAGCGGAATTTACCGCCATTCATTGGGCATTGGAGTGGTTACTTGAGGAAGGTATGCAAGAAGAGTTGATTTTTATGCATACCGATTCAAAAGTTGCTGCAGATGCGATTGCGAAAAATTATACGAAAAAAGAAGCCAATCGACTCGTTCTCAAAGAAATTCACCAAACACTAAAACACTTTCCGCAATTGTTTGTGAAGTGGATTCCTGAAAGTGAAAATAGAGGAGCAGATCAATTGGCAAGACAAGCCTTGCAACAAAGTAAGGTAATCATTAAGGAGAAATTTGAATGAATGAATTAACGCTGTATTATAGTAGTTTATGTCCAGATACTGTGCCATTTAAAGCGGCTATGGAAAGACTGGGTGTAACAGCACGTGAAGTAGATATTACTGCGAGCATGAGAAACTTAAAAGAATTCTTGAGATTACGAGATACTAAAGAAGTATTTGTTCCTCGTAAAGAACAGGGAATGGTGGGAGTTCCGTGCCTTGTCGCTAATGACGAGTATATTTTTGAAGTGAGTGACCTCGAAGAAAGGTTTGCCAAGTAGTGGAAGAATTAAAGAATAACCTCATTCCACTAATTTTTTTAGGAATGAATGGGCTGCTATTTGTATTGATGGGGTTTGATAAGCTATGTGCCGTCATGAAAAAGTGGCGTATTCCAGAAAAAACACTGCTTGGAATTGGTCTATTTGGTGGAGGTTTTGGTGGACTACTTGGGTTAGTCATTTTTAATCACAAAAAACGTAAACACTATTTTATTTGGACATTCGTATTGAATATTGCGATATGGATAATCCTTTATTATAGTTTATGTCTTAGAAAGTAGGACTCATGGAGAAACAAGAACGATTTTATTTTGATATTTGGATTGCGCTCCTCAGTACATTGGCGGGGATGGTAAATGTAGTAACGCTATTACTATTTTTAACACCAACAACGCACTTTACTGGGAACATTACGCAATTTGTTATAGCCTTTAATGAAGGTAAATTGGGGACAATGATCCATTTACTAGGGATGATTCTTTGCTTTTCTGGGGGAGGCGTCTTTTCTGGATTCCTATTTTCGAAGAAAACATTTGAACCAACCAAAGATATGGCGTATTATTAATGATGTTTGGAAGTGTAATGCTTCTATTATTTCTGTTTGGATTACGTGATGAGAAATGGCTATATTTCTTTTCGTTTGTAGTCGGAACACAAAATGGGATGTTTATTTTCTATCATGGAATTATCGTTCGAACATCTCACTTTACGGGATATTTAACGGATATTGGAGTGGTTCTTGGACGGTTGATGCGTGGTCAAATCAAAGACCGTTGGAAAGTGCTCTTTTATTTCACGAGCATGCTCTTTTTCGGAATTGGTGCCACGATTTCATACCAGTTATATCAATCCTTTAACGTAGCGACGATTATCGCTGTAGGAATTGGATACATTTTGGTGGGATTGTATTATTTTAGTTTCCGTAATGCATTTTTTCATAAATAGGAGGAAAACAATGAAAGCTTTAGTTGTAGTGGATATGCAAAATGATTTTGTCGATGGAGTACTTGGCTCAAAAGAAGCAGTGGCGATTATCGATCATGCAGTAGAAGTCATCGAAAATTTCGATGGAAAGGTATTTTATACACTGGATACACATGGGGAAGATTATCTCGACACAGAAGAAGGACGTAACTTACCAGTAGTCCACTGTGTGAAAGGATCAAAAGGATGGGAGTTGAACCCACAAATCCAAAAAGCGTTAGAAAGTCGTCATGCGGTAGGGGTTGAAAAGCCAACATTCGGTTCAGAAAAATTAATGGATTTCATTCAAAAAGAAGTTCCAGATTTAGAAAGTATTACGTTAATTGGAATTTGTACAGATATTTGTGTGATTAGCAATGCACTGCTTGCAAAAGCGCATTTTATCAATATTCCAGTGAGTGTCGTTGCAAGTGCTTGTGCAGGTGTGACTCCAGCATCACACGATAATGCTTAAGTGCCATGAAGATGTGTCATATCGAAGTGGTTGAATAGGAGGACGCTATGAAAGAACAAGATCCTAGAGATAGAATGAGAGAAATGTCTGTATTGAATCTCATCATGGTGATTGGGATTGGAATTGGATTCGGAATCGGAGTTTTAATTGACAATACCATTGGTGGTGTTGCCATCGGGATGTTAGGAGCGTTTATTTGCCGCTTATTATACATTCGTAAAAAGTATAAAGAAATTAATCCTAAAGATAAGAAAGAGTAGGCACATTTGTTGCGCTACTCTTTTTTCGTTGTCATAATGAAGTCAAGTGAATGGAGGTAATATCATGGAACAATTTGAAAAAGAAGTAAGCCAATTTGTGGAAACAACTGCAGAAAAAGTAGAAGCGTTAATCGCAAAAGGAAAGGAAGTCATTCTTTTTGTAGGACGTCCAACTTGCCCATACTGCCGTCGCTTTGCTCCAAAAATTAACGAAGTGCGTGAAGCATTAGGAAAAGAAATGTACTTCATTAATTCAGAAGACAGAGCTAACGAAGCTTTAGCAGCTTTCCGTGCGAAATACAATATGCCAACAGTACCTGGTTTACTAGTAGCTCGTAATGGCGAAGTGCGTGTAGTTTGTGACTCATCACAAAGCGTGGAACAAATCAAAGCATTTATTGGATAAAAATAAAAAAGTGAGACTCTCCGTGGAAGTGATTCGCGGAGAGTTTTTGCATGCAAAAAATAAATCATTACCATATATGGTAATGATTTTTTAGGTCTGTGCTCAAATTCGATATTGTGATAGAATGAAATAGAAATAAAAAGGAGGGGTTCGATGAACGAAATTAAATGTCCACATTGCCAAACAGTTTTTACGATTGATGAGAACTCGTATGCAGATATTGTGAGCCAAGTGCGCAATAAGGAGTTTGCAGAAGATGTTTATAAGCAATTGGAGTTTGCTAAGAAGCAATTTGAGACGGAAAAGGCACTCGCTAAAGAGCAAGAAAAGCGTCTATACGATGAGGAACGTGCGAACTTGAACAGAAGATTTTATCGCTAGAATTAGCGTTGAAGAATGCAGATGTCAAAGAAGAAAAAAATGTGCAAGAAGCACTCCATCAAAAAGAGAAAGAATTTAGTGCGCTTCAAGCAGAATTGGATCAATTAAAACAACAACTCCAATTCAAAGAAGTAGAATTGTCTCAAAAAAATTCCAAGAAGATTTACACGAAAAAGAGCGTACCATTCTTGAACTTAAACAAGCAAAAAGAGTTGCAACAAAAAAAGAACAAGAAGTGCAAACAAACGGCCCTAAAAGAAAAATATGAATTGGAATTACGTTCGAAAAAAGATCAGTTCGAATTAGAGTTGAAGGCAAAAGACGAAGCGATTGCGTTCTATAAAGACTTCAAGGCGAAACAATCAACGAAGATGGTGGGAGAAAGCCTTGAACAACACTGTGAAATCGAGTTTAATCGTCTTCGGATGACGGCGTTCCCGCTGCAGAATTTGGCAAGGATAATGATGCAAAAAAACGGGAAGTAAGGGTGACTATATCTACCGTGAATATGATGAGAATGGAATTGAAATTCTATCTATTATGTTTGAAATGAAGAACGAAAATGATGAAACAGCAACGAAGAAGAAAAACGAACACTTCTTTAAAGAGTTGGATAAAGACCGTCACGAGAAGAAATGTGAATATGCGATTCTTGTCAGTCTTCTAGAAGCAGACAATGAACTCTATAACGCAGGCATTGTGGATGTATCTTACCTATATCCGAAAATGTATGTGGTGCGTCCGCAGTTCTTTATTCCAATTATTACCTTGCTTCGTAATGCAGCGTTAAATTCACTGCAATATAAACAAGAGTTAGCCTTGATGCGTGACCAACATATCGATATTACGCACTTTGAAGAAGACCTCGAGACTTTCAAAAAAAGGCTTTGCGCGTAACTATGAACTCGCAAGTAAGAAATTCCAATCGGCCATTGATGAAATCGATAAGACGATTAAGAGTCTTGAGAAGACAAAAGCGGCATTGCTTTCTTCTGAAAATAATTTACGTTTAGCAAATAATAAAGCGGAAGACTTAACAGTGAAAAAGCTTGTGAAGAACAATCCAACGATGAAACAACGCTTTGAAGAGCTAAATTAAGACAAATACAAAAACTCTATTTCGTAGTCATTCGAAGTAGAGTTTTTTTATGGAGAAATAACGATAACTGTTCTCAATTAGAATAAAAAATGAAGAAAATGGACATCACTTATGTACATTTGAAAACTATTGAAATATCAATAAAAAATTAACATTTTTTAAAATGATATCGTTTGCTTTTTTGCCTGGTAATGTGTACCATATAGGGGTATAGATAATAATGATTCTTATCTAGCACAAAATAAACAAACAGGTTTATAGGAGGAAAATACATGAAAGTTGTAGTAGTTGGATGTACTCATGCGGGTACTGCTGCAGTTAAACAATTTTAAATGACAATCCAGGAACAGAAGTCGTTGTATACGAAAGAAATGATAATATTTCATTCTTATCTTGTGGGATTGCCTTATACGTAGGAGGCGTGGTTAAAGACCCTCAAGGACTATTTTATTCAAGTCCAGACGAATTAGCATCATTAGGAGCTACAGTTCGTATGGAACATGATGTAACAAGCATCGACACTGTTGGTAAAACATTAACAGTAAAAGACTTAAAAACAGGTGAAGAAAAGACTGATTCATTTGATAAATTAGTACTTACAACTGGATCTTGGCCAATTCTTCCTCCAATTCCAGGACGTGAATTAGAAAACGTTCAATTATGTAAAAACTACAATCAAGCGAAAGAAATCTTTGCTAAGAAAAACGACAAGAAGAAAATCGTTGTTGTCGGTGGTGGATACATCGGTATCGAATTAGTTGAAGCTTTCGCATTAGAAGGTAAAGAAGTAACATTAGTAGACGGTTTAGACCGTATCTTAAACAAATACTTAGACCCAGAATTCACTGACATCTTAGAAGATGATTTACGTGCACGTGGCGTAAACGTTCGCTTAAACGAAATGGTTAAATCATTCGAAGGCGAAAACGGCGTTGTAAATAAAGTTGTAACTTCAGGTGGCGAATACGAAGCTGACATGGTTATCTTATGTGTTGGTTTCCGTCCAAACAACGACTTAGTGAAAGACCAATTAGAAACAATGCCTAACGGGGCCATCATCGTTAACGACTACATGGAAACATCTGTTAAAGATGTATATGCTGCAGGAGACAGCTGTGCTGTTAACTACAATCCAAATGGTGGACATGCATACATTCCATTAGCAACAAACGCTGTACGTATGGGTTCATTAGTAGGTAAAAACATCAACGGGCACAAAGTGAAATACCGTGGAACACAATCAACATCTGGATTACACTTATTCGGATGGAACATTGGTTCAACTGGGGTTAACGTAGGTAGCGCACCTCACTTTGGATTAGATGTACGTTCTGTATACGTGGTAGATAACCACCGTCCAGAATTCATGCCAACATACGAAAAAATCTACATGAAATTAGTTTACGAAGTAGGTACAAACCGTATCGTAGGTGGACAAGTAATGTCTAAATACGACTGTACAGCTTCTGCAAACACATTGTCATTAGCAATCCAAAACAAAATGACTATCGAAGACTTAGCTTATGTAGACTTCTTCTTCCAACCAGTATTCGACCGTCCATGGAACTACTTAAACATCTTAGGACAAGCTGCTGTTGAACAAGAACGCGTATTAGCAGAAGGTAAATAGTAACTTTTACAAAAGAGGATGCTTGCATCCTCTTTTTTGATGTCTGGATCACAAAATTCACTTATAAGTGAATTTTGTGATTTTTTTAGTGGGGAGAAAAGGAACGGTAATTTTTTTAGAAAGGGTAAAAATCACTTCTTTCAACAAGAAAAAAGAAGGTAATTATGATACAATAAATAAGATATAAATAGAAAATTACATCTAGCTTTAAAGGGAAGGGGAGGAAGGTCGTGCAACGACTGAAAAAGTTTGGAATAAAGCTTTGGCAGATTATTCAAGAAGATTTATTACATGTCAATATCGGTGTTGAATCCGCAGCGATGGCTTATTATATGTTGTTATCCATCATTCCAATTGTCATGTTGGTTTCGAATATTCTTCCATTATTACCCATTCCTATTGATATGATTTTTAAAGCGTTAGAAACGATTTTGCCAGATAGCATCACTGAAGTACTATTTCCAATTCTTCGGAATTACTTAGGAAACTTCAATGGAGGAGCCCTTTCTATTGGTTTAGTCATTTTATTCTGGCCGGCTTCTCAAATGTTTAGTAGTATTCAACGCTCGCTAAACGTGTTATACGGTGCACCAGTTCGCAGAAATTTTATTTTTGAACGATTCTTTGCGATTGTGATTGCGATGGCATCCATCTTAATTGTGTTCGCTGCTTCAATTGTTTTCATTTTTGGTGAACAAGTTTTAAGGTTAGTCGGAGAATTCTTCTCTCTTAATTTATCAACGGTAATTATCGATTTATCATTTGTAAAATGGGGACTCTTATTTGGGACGGTCTTTTTACTTATGAGCTTTATGTATTTTGCAATTCCAAATGTAAAATGGTCATTTTTATATGCCTTACCTGGCGGATTATTTACGACTATTGGATTTGTATTGATTTCGCAATTATTCTCGATTTATATTCATTACGCAGGTCGAAATTTAACGGCTAATGGTGCGTTTGGAACATTGATTGTATTTATGATTTGGCTGTATTTTATTGCCAATGTAATGATTTAGGGGGCGTGTTGAACGTGATTGTTTACCGCTTTAGACACCCAAAACTAGACACTGAAGGAGTAACGGATGAAAAAGAAAAACTTAATGTATGACGATAAAGATTCACGAATCGACTATGGCGTCATCCTTCCTGTATTATTATTAGCATTTATTAGTATCGCAACTTTATTCTCGACAACGTATTTAATCGCTGGAAATAGCTCTCTTCGAATGGTACTCATGCAAGTAGTATGGTACATGGTAGGGGTTGTGGCGATTGTTGTCATTATGCAATTCGATTCGGAACAGTTATGGAAACTGACAACTTGGGGATATATCTTGGGACTCCTCATGTTACTAGCTGTTCTGTTCTTCTATGACAGAGCAACCTATGCCGACACAGGGGCGAAGAGCTGGTTCAGATTTGGAACCTTTTCCTTCCAGCCTTCCGAGGTCGTGAAGATCTTCTATATTTTGATTTTAGCTAAAGTAGCCACTTCTCATAATATGAAGACGAAATATAAGACGAATCAAACGGACTGGCAATTATTTGTGAAGTTGATTTTATGGGCAGCGCCAGCGTTAGTACTCGTTATTTTGCAAAATGACTTAGGAACCACTCTTGTATTCTTGATGATTCTTGGTGGAGTTCTGATCATGTCAGGGATTAGCTGGAAAATCTTACTTCCAATTATTATTGTCGTAGGATTAGTCGGAGCGCTCCTTATTTACTTAGTAGTGTATAACCGTCAAATCCTATTAAATATCGGATTTAAGAACTACCAATTCGCACGTATCGATTCATGGTTAGATCCATACGGCGACCAAGGTGGAAATGGGTATCAATTATTCCAAAGCTTGAAAGCCATTGGGTCAGGAAGAATGTTTGGTAAAGGGTTCGGCGTATCTGATGTATATGTACCCGTTCGTGAATCTGACTTAATCTTTGCAACCATCGGAGAGAACTTCGGATTCTTAGGGGGAACCTTCTTAATCGCCATTTACTTTATCTTGATTTATCAAATGATTCGTGTCTGCTTTGATACGAAAAATGAGTTTTATACGTATATCGCAACCGGCGTTATCATGATGATTTTATTCCACGTAGTTGAAAATATCGGAATGACGATTGGACTATTACCATTAACAGGGATTCCGTTACCGTTTATTTCTCAAGGGGGATCAAGCTTGCTTGGAAATATGATGGGGATTGGCCTCATTATGTCGATGCGTTATCACTTCAAGAGTACGATTTTTGAAGATGAAGATGCAGCATTTGGAGCGAATCAACAAGATGCAACGATGTTACGTTTACGTCAGGAGGATGGAAAATGATTGTATATATTCACCCAAAATGTACGACTTGTAAAAAGGCGTTAAAATGGTTTGAGTTAAATGGTATAACATTGAACAAAAAGATATTCGTGAAACTCCGCCAACCGCAAAAGAATTATTGAAAATTAAAAAGGCTCAAAACTTAGAGTGGAAGAAAATGGCAAATACGAGTGGTGAATTGTATCGCTCACTTGGCCTAAAAGATAAACTTCCTGAGATGAGCGATAAAGAAGCGTCCCAACTTCTTGCAGAGAATGGCATGCTCATCAAACGTCCACTGGTGTTGGATAATGGAGAAGCGACATTTGGCTTTAAAGAAGAAGTTTACGAAGAGAAATGGAAGAGATAAGATGAAGAAATATAGTGAAAATGGACTATGGATTAAACAAGATGGATCAGAATATGTGATAGGTCTTTCTCCAAAAGGACAAGATGACCTTGGAGATGTGAGTTTTGTGGAATTACTAAAGAGTGAGTCTGTTACGCCAGAAGATTCAATTATTAGTGTTGAAGCGGCAAAGGCAGTGACGGAATTACTATCTCCACTGAGCGGGACAGTCGTGGCTTTCCATGATGAATTAGAAGATAATCCAGAGTTCTTAAATGAATTAGAAGAAGAGAAAAACTGGATTGTTCGTTTAAATGGAGTAGATGAAGCTGCATTCAATGCTTTATTAGAGGAAGACCTTCCATGTGAACAATGTGAAGTGAAATAAAAGATAAAAAAGAAAACTACGAGTTCTCAGCGCGTGAGAATTCGTAGTTTTTTATTATGCATTTTGTCTTAAGCGATTTACACGCTCCACAAAGTTATCAAATAATCCTTGCATCACATTGCTATCTTCAATTAATAATTCAGGATGCCATTGAACGGCAACTACACTTTGATCTGCTGATTTAGATTCGAACGCTTCGATCAGTCCATCTGTACTCCAAGCAACTGGAACAAAGTCAGAGGCCAATTGTTTAACCGCTTGGTGGTGGTATGAGTTCACTGGAGTCGTTGTTCCAAGAACACGCGAAAGTTCGCTACCACTTGCGATTTGAATCGTATGTGTTGGTTGGCTTGGCATTGTTTTTTGTGTATGTTTCACAGAGATATTTTCGTATTGTGACTCGATATCTTGGTAGAGTGTTCCGCCAAGAGCGACGTTTAGAATTTGTAAGCCGCGACACACTGCAAAGATTGGTTTGTGTTGTCTATAAGCTTCTTTAATGAGCTCAATTTCAAACGCATCACGAGCAGGATAAGTACGTGCCAAGTTTAAGTGCGGTTCTTCACCGTACAATAATGGAGAAACGTCTTGTCCACCCGCTAATAGGAGTCCATCAACCCTAGAGATGAATTCTTTTGCTAATTCTGGGTTGCTGATGGGAATGATGACAGGAATCGCTTTTGCTTTTTCAAGACCACGGACGAAACCATTGGGTGCATACGATAGAATGTAGCGATCTTCTTCCGTGTTATCTTGGCGATGATTTCCTGCAATACCAATAAGTGGATAAGTTTGCATGTGCATCAGCCTTTCTTTCAAAAATATGTTCCATCATACCGCATTTTCATGAAAATGAAAAGCATTATTACGCGATTTCAAAGCGCGGCTATTTGCGAATCGTTCTCAATTAAGATAAAATATAACAGAATAGAATGATTATAAAGGAGAATGAATCGTGGCAACTTTAGAGATTAAGAATCTACATGTATCGATCGAAGACAAAGAAATTTTGAAGGGTGTTAATTTAACCATTAACACTGGAGAAATTCATGCAGTCATGGGACCAAACGGAACTGGTAAATCAACGCTTTCAGCAGCGATTATGGGCCACCCAAGTTATGAAGTAACAGAAGGAGAAATCCTATTAGACGGCGAAAATGTCTTAGAAATGGAAGTAGACGAGCGCGCTCGTGCGGGTCTATTTTTAGCAATGCAATATCCAAGCGAAATCGTTGGGGTGACAAACGCAGAATTCATGCGTTCAGCAATCAATGCTCGTCGCGAGGAAGGCGATAAAATGGGAGTTCGTGAATTCATCAAGAAATTAGATGAAAAAATGGAACTTCTAAACATGCCAGAAGAAATGGCAGAACGTTACCTAAACGAAGGGTTCTCAGGCGGGGAGAAAAACGTAACGAGATTCTTCAATTATTAATGATTGAACCAACATTCGCGATTTTAGATGAAATCGACTCAGGATTAGATATTGATGCCTTAAAAGTTGTTTCTCGTGGAGTAAATGCAATGCGTGGAGACAACTTTGGATCATTAATTATTACGCACTACCAACGTCTGTTAAACTACATTGAACCAGATGTGGTACATATTATGATGGACGGTCGTGTTGTGATGACAGGGGATGCTTCTCTTGCTCGTCGACTAGAAGCTGAAGGATATAAAGGAATCAGTGAAGAATTAGGAATCAAGATTGAACATCAAGAGTAGGAGTGAGATTGTGGCAGAGACAAAATTAACCATAACACCAGAAGAAATCACCGCATTCTCTCTTACAAAGAATGAACCAGAGTGGTTTCTACAAACACGTTTAAAAGGGTTGGAACTAGCTAAAACACTAGATTTGCCATTTATCGAACGTGTGAAATTCCACCGTTGGAACTTATTCCAATCAGCAATTGGTGAAGGGACTTCAATGATTGAAGAACTTCCAAAAGTGATTCCAACAGCAGCTGGAAGTGCAAAAATTGTACAACTAGGCGCGGTATCATACTGGGAAGAAATGAATGTTGAAACAGCATTGAAGGATGTTCTCGTGATGGATTTATTCGATGCCCTGGAACAATATCCAGAGCTCGTAAAACCGTATTATATGACAAAGGCAGTACCAGTCGATGAAGATAGCTTAACGGCTTACCACGCTGCGATGGTCAACTCAGGAGTATTTATTTATATTCCTAAATGTAGACGTAAAAGATATTATTGAATCTCATTTCGTTCAAAATAACTTAGTGGACGAAGCTTTCGTGAAGCACGTGTTAATCGTGGCAGACGAAAACAGCTCGGTCTCTTATGTAGAACGTTTTGAAAGTGTTGGTGACAAAAAGAATACAGCCAACATTATTGTAGAAGTAATCGCAAAACAAGGGGCGAAAGTTCAGTTTGCGGCCGTTGATACTCTAGGTCAATCAACAGATGCGTATGTGAACCGTCGTGGCTATCTTGAAAAAGATGCAACGATTAACTGGGCGCTTGGCATTATGAATGACGGAAATGTAATTGCGGACTTCGACTCTGAATTACGCGGAGACGGATCTCATTCGCAAGTGAATGTCATCGGTATTTCGACAGGACGCCAAGTTCAAGGGATTGATACTCGTGTGACAAACTATGCGCCACATTCAGTCGGACATATCCTGCAACATGGTGTTATTTTAGATAAATCAACCTTAACCTTTAACGGAATTGGACATATTATTAAAGGTGCGAAATTCGCAGATGCGCAACAAGAAAGCCGAGTACTTATGCTTTCAGAAGGCGGGCGTGGAGATGCAAATCCAATTCTTTTAATCGATGAAAATGAAGTAACGGCAGGCCACGCAGCGAGCGTGGGGCAAGTGGATGATGAACAATTATTCTACTTAACGAGCCGTGGAATTTCAGAAGCAGAGGCAAAACGTCTTGTGATTCGTGGATTCTTAGGAGCTGTCATTCGTTCAATTCCTTCAAGTGAACTTCAAAAAGAACTTGTAGAGATGATTGAACAAAAGTTGGTTGCAAGCTATGAACAATAAAACGATTCGAGAAGACTTTCCAATATTAAATCGTGAAGTCAACGATGAAGTGCTTGTCTATTTGGACAATGCAGCCACTACGCAAAAGCCACGTTCAGTCGTAGAAGCCGTTGAGAAATTCTACGCAACTCACAATGCCAATATTCATCGTGGGGTGCATACATTAGCACAGGAAGCCACTGACTTGTATGAAGCAGCTCGAGCTAAAGTAGCGAAATATATCAATGCTAGTAGCACAAAAGAAGTGCTCTTTACGCGTGGAACAACAACCAGCTTAAACTGGGTTGCACAAGGGTTTGCGCCGAATCGACTTCAAGAAGGAGACGAAATTTGGATTAGCCCCGCTGAGCACCATTCGAATGTGGTGCCTTGGCAACAAGTGGCAAAACAAACAGGAGCCGTCTTACGTTATTTTTCATTAACGAAAGAGGGCGAATTGGATCTTGAAGCAGCCAAAGCAGCTTTAACTGAGAAGGCAAAAATCGTTTCCATTAACCACGCCTCAAACGTTCTTGGAACCGTAACGAATGTGAAACGAGTAGCCGAAATGGTCCATGCAGTAGGAGGCATTCTTGTTGTGGATGGTGCTCAAGCAGCGCCACATCAAAGAGTGGATGTCCAAGAGTTAGACTGTGACTTCTATGCTTTTAGTGGACATAAGATGCTTGCTCCAACAGGCATTGGTGTCTTATATGGAAAGAAGCCTTTCTTCAAGAGATGAATCCTGTAGAATTCGGCGGAGAAATGATTGATTTTGTGTACGACCAAGAGAGTACATGGAATGAATTGCCGTGGAAATTCGAAGCCGGCACTCCAAATATCGCAGGAGCCATTGGACTGGGTGCGGCTATTGATTATTTAGAAGAAATTGGGATGGAGAATATCCATCAGCATGAACAAGAAATTGTCGCGTTTCTCTTACCGAAAATGCAAGAGATGGAAGGTGTGACGGTGTACGGACCAAGTGACCCCAAAAAACATTCTGGAGTCATTAGTTTTACCATTGATGGTATCCATCCACACGACGTCGCAACGGCGCTTGATATGGAAGGATTTGCGGTTCGAGCGGGACATCATTGTGCCCAACCTTTGATGAGGTGGCTGGATGTACCGGCAACATGCCGTGCAAGTTTTTATATCTATAACACGCTTCAAGAAGCAGAACAATTTTTAGAAGCATTAGAAAAAGTAAAGGAGTTTCCAATATGGCCTTATCTAAATTAGATCAGCTTTATCGTCAGGTGATTTTGGATCATTCGTCTCATCCGCACCATAAAGGATTGGTGGATGATGCGAGCATTCCAACGATTGAATTTAATAATCCAACGTGTGGAGATGTGTTGCAGTTGCAACTGATTGTAAATGACAACGGCGTGATTGAAGATGTTCACTTTGATGGACATGGCTGTACGATTAGTATGGCGAGTGCCAGCATGATGAGTGATGCGATTATTGGAAAGACCGTTAATGAAGCAATCACCTTAGCAGAAGATTTCTCAAGTCTAGTGCAGGGTGAATCCGTGGACGAAGAACCTTTAGGGGATGCGGCGTTACTTGCCGGTGTCCAAAAATTCCCAGCGCGTATTAAATGTGCCACGCTTGCGTGGAAAGCGTTAGAACGTGCCGTAGAAAATGAAAAAGCATAAGAAAGTGGTGACAAAATGAGTGGAGTTCCTGAATTAGCCGATTACAAATATGGCTTTCATGAGGATGTAACACCTGTTTATGAAACAGGAATGGGATTAAGCGAAGAAGTCGTTCGTACGATTTCAAAAGTGAAAAACGAGCCACAATGGATGCTTGATTTCCGATTAAAATCATTGAAGACATTCGAAAATATGCCAATGCCAACATGGGGTGCGGATCTATCAGAGATTGATTTTGATGCGATTACGTACTTCAAACGTGCTAGCGATAAGCCAGCTCGTTCTTGGGATGATGTTCCTGAGAAGATTAAAGATACTTTCGAGAAAATCGGAATTCCTGAAGCAGAGCGTGCGTATTTAGCCGGAGCTTCTGCGCAATTTGAGTCTGAAGTGGTTTACCATAATATGAAAGAAGAATTCGATAAACTCGGAATCGTCTTTACAGATACAGACTCAGCATTAAAAGAGTATCCTGAATTATTCAAAAAGTATTTCGCAAAACTAGTACCACCAACCGATAACAAATTAGCTGCATTAAACTCAGCTGTATGGTCAGGTGGAACGTTCATCTATGTACCAAAAGGCGTGAAATGTGATGTACCGCTTCAAACGTACTTCCGTATCAACGACCAAAACATGGGACAATTCGAACGTACGCTCATCATCGTAGACGAAGGAGCCAGCGTACACTATGTAGAAGGATGTACAGCGCCAACGTACTCTTCAAACAGCTTGCATGCGGCGATTGTAGAAATCTTTGTTGAAGAGGGTGGCTACTGCCGTTATACAACCATTCAAAACTGGTCGGATAACGTGTATAACTTAGTAACGAAACGTGCTAAAGCTGCTGCTCACGGAACGGTTGAGTGGATCGATGGAAACCTTGGGGCGAAGACAACGATGAAATATCCTTCCGTATTCCTAGATGGACCATATGCTAAAGGAACCATGTTATCGATTGCGTTTGCAGGAGAAGGCCAACACCAAGATACTGGTGCGAAGATGATCCATAATGCACCACATACTTCAAGTTCAATCGTTTCAAATCGATTGCTAAAGATGGTGGTGCCGTAAACTACCGTGGTCAAGTAACATTTGGGAAGAAATCAGATTATTCCATTTCTCATATCGAATGTGACACGATTATTATGGATGATAAGTCGAAATCAGACACAATTCCATTTAACGAAATTCATAATGATAAAGTAGCGCTCGAGCATGAAGCGAAAGTGTCAAAAATCTCAGAAGAGCAGTTGTTCTACTTGATGAGTCGCGGAATTAGCGAGTCAGAAGCAACAGAGATGATTGTTATGGGATTCGTTGAACCATTTACAAAAGAACTTCCAATGGAATACGCTGTTGAACTAAACCGTTTAATCGCGTACGAGATGGAGGGTAGCGTAGGTTAGTTTATAGTAACACCCTAGAAACATTGATTTAACAACGTTTCTAGGGTTGCTTTTTTTTGTATTTTTATAAAAGTACCAGAAATAGTACCAGAAATTGTTAAAAATTGACATATTTAGCAAAATTATCTGCTATTTCATCTCTTTGTTTTTCTGTTACGTGAGTATAAATATCCATAGTAGTTTTGATGTTAGTGTGTCCTAATCTTTCTTGAACTACTTGAATAGGAGTACCCATTTCAAAGAGTAGTGAACAATGACTATGACGGAAACCGTGAATAGTTATCTTTTTAAGATTGTACGTTTTGATAATAGTATCTAACCAATCATTTACATAACATGGACGGTATAACTTATTATTCTGATAAGTGAATAACAACTGATGTTTATTCAGTGAATTAATACCTTTTTTCATAAGCTTTTTAGCTTGTTCAAGCTTCCATTTTTTGAGAGTTAATACTGTTTCATTATCAATGCTCACTGTTCTAACTGATTTTTTTGTTTTTGGGGTAGAGATAATAGGAACATCATTCTCATCTAAAGAAACGCCTTTTGTGATATGAATTAATTTGTTTTCAAAATCAATATCAGACCATTCAAGGGCTAGGGCTTCCCCTTTTCTCATACCCGTAAAAGCAAGTATACGGAAAAAGGCGTTAAACTTTAAGTTGCCGTAGTCTTCTAAGCAACTGAAGAAATGCTTTAATTCTTCAGTAGAGTAGAACTTATTAACCTCTACTACTTGGGCTTTCTTTTTAGGTAGTCTTACCTTTTTCATAGGGTTATCAGAAATTAAGCTAAGCTTTATAGCATAGTCAAACACTTGCTGTGTGATACCTTTAGGGTATTTAGCACTGTTAAAGTGTTCTGCCCATTGGTTAACAAGTCTTTGACAGTCTATTACAGAAAAGCTATCTATTCTCTTATTCCCAATTTTAGGTAAAATATGCAGCTTAGAGTATCTTACAGTAGTTGCATAAGTACCAGGCTTTACAACATTTTTATGTTCAATTAAGAATAGTTCATACACTTGTTTAAAAGTATATTTAGTAATTTTACTTTTATAGGAATTGTTTTCATATTCTAATTTTGTTCTAGCTTCAATTAATGAAGCTTCTTTTTTTGTTTTAAAGCCTTTTCTAACTATCTCAATTTGTTTACCAGTTAAATTGTCTAAACCTAGATATAATCTAAATTTATATCTTTTTGACCCGTCTTTTAATTTATATTCTTGTATCATGTTTTTATCCTTTTCTATTTCCACCCCACGGTAAGAATGAAAGGACATAATAATTATTTATTTTGTATATTATCTACAAATTGAATTAAGTCATCTATTTTATCCAATAACTCAATACGTCTATCGTAATTAATAGCCTTTGATAATTCTTTTTTTGAACAGTGTTATCAGTTCTTTTAACAACTGTCATTGTAATATCTTTAATAGTTTCTTTTTGTATCGTTAAGTAAATATTTTATTAAAGGAATAACATACTTTTCATTTTTTTACTATATACTTCTAGGATAAATTTTAAAAAAAGTATCCTCTATATAACTCTTTTGAGTTGTTGATGTATCTGAATAGCATAAATCATACGCAAATTGCCAATAATATGAAAAATCTTCGCTCATTAATTGAGTTGCTAATTCGTTGTATACCTTCGATAATTCAAAATCGGTAAATTCTTCTTTATCATCAGGAGTTTCCAAGCAGAGAATCAAAGAGATTAAGTCTAGTATTTTCTCTCCAGACCTACTATAAAAATATCCCTCATTAAATGTTTCGTAGTTTTCATAAGGTAAGTCAGATAATTTAGAACGTATTAGTTTCTTGATATCTGGGTCTTTCTCTATTAATAACTTTTTAAAGTCTTGATAATCTTTATCATCGTTAATTAGTTCTTCTACAGATATATCAAGAAGGTTAGCTATTTTTAATAGATTCTCTTTATTAGGTAGGTTACGACCTTTTTCCCAATTGTTAATTGTTCCTTTGCTGGTATTAAATCGTGTTCCAAATTCTTCCATCGTTTCCCCTAAGGAAAGCCTCAAACTTCTAATTTGTTTACGGACGAAATTTTCCATTTTTTCACCTCTTTATTAAAAAGTATAATAGAAACTGTATAAAAAGTAAACGAAAGTATTGACAAAAGAAATAAAAAATATTATTATAAGTATGCAAAAGTAAAGAGAAAGAAGGTTTAACATGTATAACAAAGTTAGAGGATATAGAAATATGCTAAAAAATGAGCCAAGAAAAAGTTAGGCGACTATTTAGGTATTACAAAAACAGACATATCACCTTAAAGAAGTTGGGAAATTAGAGTTCAAAACTGAAGAAATGAAAAAGATTAAAGAACTTGTATCAGAAATTTTTCCTAACATTACTATTGATGATATATTTTTTTAACAATAAGTATGCAAAAAGTAAACAAATGAAAGGAGGAACTAAATGAACCAAACAGGTATACCCGTGTATCTACCCGAAAGTGTGCAACAAGAAATTTATGAAGAATTACTGAAATTGACTTTACAAGCGGTAGAAAAAGCAAAAAAAGAAATGAAAGCTACAACTAATACTCGTTATTTGAATAAAAAGGGGCTATGTGAGTACTTTGCGTGTGCGCCTAGAGTAATTGAACAGTGGCAAAGAGAAGGGCTTAAAAGCTTCTTAAAAGGCAAAGAAATCATGTTTGATATGCAAGATGTACATGACTTCTTAGAAAAGAAAAAATTCTAACAAAAATACAGTAAATAAACAAAAATACCACCCCCACGGTAGGATGAAAGGAATTTTCACTATGAAAAAAGAGTATGTAAAAGAGCTTAAACTTTTAACTGAAATGTTCCCTACAGGCGCAAGTAATGATGTAGTGCGAGAACAGGCTAAAAAAGTCTTTGACATGGGCGAACAAATTATAAGTGAAATGGAAGAGGAGGGCATATATGAAGAAGAAAATGACAGCAAATGAAAGCATCATCCTCGATAGTTTGAAATTAGGGGCTGAAAATTTAACCACTACTAAATATTTATTAAACGTTCTAGGATGGGATGACAGCCCCAAGAACGTAAGACGATTGAGGGAGATTATCCAAACTTTAAGACTAAGGCACAAAGTACCGATTTTAGCCATTAGAAACGGTCAAAATAGAGGTTATTTCATTGCTGAAACAGTGGAGGAACTTTCGGCTTTTTTAGCCCCCCTAAAGGCTCAAATGAATCAAGAAAAACGACTAATCAAAGTCTTAAGTGGTGCAAACGTTGAACGATGGAATAGTAAAAATAGAGGAGTATAGCAATGACGAAAAAAGGCGAAAAAACTATGAAAACAATTGAAATTGAAAATGTAAATGTTCAAATACAAGAGTTGATGAAACTCATTACAGATTTGAAAATGATGAGGTTATCAGCGGAAAGTATGGAACTAATGAAAGAATATAAAGGACTATATATTGATAAATCAAGCGAATTACTAAACGCTTTTTCTGAAAAATTCTCAGATATTTCACAAGATTTAGATGATGCAGCGGTCTACTTGCAAAACTTAGTTGAAGAGTTGGAAGGGTAAGGGGGTGTGTTTATGAAAACTAAAAATGAATTGATTGGGCATTTTATGCGATGTGTTGAATATGATGATAAAAATAACATCGTTGATGAATTAAAAAAGATATATAACTTAAGTCGCTCAATCTATAAAAGTGCAGAAAAAAACATCACAAATTTAGTACCTTTTGAAGCTTTTAATAAATACGAGAATGCGACAGTCGATTTAATGACCGTTATAGCATGCAATGCTTTCATTTTAGGGTACGAGCAATGTAAAAAAGATTTGATTGAAGATATTAACAAAAGCACAAAAAAATAGCCCGCTTAAAAAGCGAGCTTTGAGGATATGTACCTTCATTATAGCTCAAAACTACAAAGCGGGCAATAGAAGAGAGGGATATTATTGCCGATATATTTAGAAAGAGGGTTCAAAAACAACCGTATAGAAGTACTACAAAACACTACAAATACTTTTGAATGGTTAGCATCATACGAGCCCAAGCGAATTACACGCAAGAAAGACGAAACGGATGAAAGCTATATTAAACGTATAGCGGAATTGAAGCCAAAACAACAGTATTTTATTAGTGGATACATCGAACCGAACGAACGGGGAACGGTCAAGCGGAATAATGAGAGTTTAATAAGACGTGACTTAATCATTCTTGACTATGACGAAATCGAAACCACCAGCGATACATTTAAAAAACGCATCATCGAACGGTTACCGAATACTAATATTATTATTTATCCAACAATCAGACACACGGATACCGCCCCACGTTTTAGGGTAGTGGTAGAACCGTCAAGACCTTTATTAAAATATGAGTATATAGCGATGTTAAAAGAGGTAGCCGAACAGATAGGGTTACAATACGACAAAGCGAGCGAAACATGGAGTCAGTGCCAAGGGTTACCCGTTTTGACCGAATTCAACGAGCAAGAGGGCATGACAGTATTCAGAGGGGATAAATATCTAATCCCTAGAAATATAAAACCACCAATCGAACGGAAGAGGAACGACATCCAACCCGATACGGACATTGTAGGAGAAATCAAGCACGATGATGCGATAGCGATATTCAAAGAGTATATCAAGCATGATGAAGCGAACCTATACGAATATAACAACGCTATTCATGCAATATTAGTACTTGCTAAAGCCGTTCAGAGTGGCGAAATTGATTATAATACCGCCCTAGAATGTAGCGAGCTACTAGCCTTGGGGAATATAGAGTGGATAGAGGGGAATAGGCAACACCTCAATACAGCCGTTCAGAAAACGGAAATACGCACCCCGTACACTTTCAAACGTAAATTCTATGAACTATTTCAACCCAAAGAGATACGAACGATGAAAGACGTGTATAGAGAGTTAGAAGAACAGGGGGAATCTTGGCGAATTGAAAACGCTGAAGAGAACGAGAAAACGGGTCAAGTCAAATACCCACTAATTCCACCCTTGAAAATAGCTGAAATCATAACGAGAACTATACCTATTATCCTTTTAGGGGATATGACCGCTAAGGATAGAAGCTTAATCTATTACTACAATTTTGATACAGGACTGTATACGGTTAGTGAAATCGAATTAAATAAAATGATTTTAAAAGTGGAATACCGTTCTCAAATTGGCATTTTTAGAAATGTGATTGAGATACTCAAAACCCTAGTCCCACTAGAAGAACATTTACAAGATAGGTATTTAATACCTGTTCAAAACGGGGTTTACAACTTAAAAACAAAGGAACTAGAGCCGTTTAATCCTCGTTACATTATCACTAGCAAGATAGCCACGGCATACAATCCAAACGCTAAAAAACCGCCATTTTTTGACGTTGATGCGTGGTTTAACAGTCTAGCATGTAGCGATGATGAAATTGTTACCTTGTTGTGGCAAATGATAAATGAAGCCATAAACCCGAACTATACACGCAAAAAAATAGGCTTTTTAGTTGGGGCTAGCGGTAACAACGGTAAGGGTACTTATCAAATGCTATTGGTCAACCTAGTAGGTAAAAAGAACGTATCAACATTAAAGCCAAATGAATTCGCTGAAAAGTTCAAAACCGCCCAACTGATTGGCAAAGTTTGTAACATTGGCGATGACATAGGGGACGCCTATCTTGATGACATTTCTAACTTGATGAGTATAGCCACGGGGGACGGCATCACAGTGGAAGAAAAGGGTCAAAAGGCTTTTTCAATCTATACAAAGGCATTCTGTTTATTTAGTGGTAATAGCCTACCACGAGCGAGAAATAAGACGGGATGGATTAGACGTATGTTGATTATTCCATTTAACGCCGATTTTAGCGGAATGGTTGAAAATTCAGACATTAAAGATAAGTTTGTGACTGATAAGGCTGTACTTGAATACGTGCTGCATAGAGCCTTGAATTTAGAGTTTGAACAGTTTTCAAAGAGTGAGGCGGTAGAAGAGGCGTTACGGGAATATAACAAGCATAACGACTATATTCAAGCCTATATCGATGATGCGTATATCCCAAGTGAGTACCATAATTTAGAAAAAGTGCCGTTGATTTTCATTAAAAGAGATATTAAGCGATATTTCGATGAAGAGGGGCTAAAGCAACATTTACCGTACGGCTTTGGCAATGAAATCGTTATACGTCTAACAAAAGCAACAGGCGGTAAATACACGCTCAAAAAAGGACGGTTAAAGATTGAAGATTTAGCACCGTTCCCACAATGGACTGTATCTGATGTGAGTACAATTCAAGTTCAAAATATTATTTTTAAAGATGAGTATTGACGTTTTGGTTGGAAATTGTTGGTATTTGTTGGCAATTGTTAGCAATTGATAGCAATTAATAGCATTTTTGTTGACGTTGTTGACGTTTTGTTGACGTTATTTTAAAACAACGTCAACACGTACTAAGCCTATCATATCAACATTTCCAAGCATTTTGTTTCCGTTGTTGATGTTCTTTTATATTCTTTATATAAGAAAAAAATACACAAAAAGAAAAAAACATAAAAATAAAAAAACTTTTGTGTAAATATTATATATAAGAAATAGAGAAAGAACGTCAACAAGGGTTACAACGGTAACAAGGGCTTAAAAACGCCTTTAAATCAACGTTTTTATTGTTGACATTCTCAAAAATAACGGCAACAGAACGTCAACAAAAATAAAATTCAACAAATATCAACAAATGTTAACAAATATCAACAAAACTTAACAAAACCTAACATTTGAATTATGAAAGAGAGGTGAGCGGGTGGATGTTGAAGGAGTTGCAAAACTAAAAAGCGTATTGAAAATACCAAACGAGGTTAGACGGCTTGAGTATCAACTTGAACATGTATCTGAGAATTATTTTCAAAAGCATAGTCTTATAGGTGGAATGATGAAAGATGAATTTTTAAACTATACAAGCCCTATAGACCCGTTTACCGCCACGGCTTGCATCATCTCGGAAGAGAACACTATTAAGAACCGAATTAAACGATATAGAGAGCGTTTTAGATTATTTGCCGATGAATTTACCACGGAAGAGTTAAACACGCTCAAAAGGGCTATAAACGCAAATGAGAGCCATTCAATCATTGATAGGGCTATTGAGTGGATAAATGAAGTTGAGTTCTATTTAACAAGTAGAACGGAAACCATGGATGAACAATGGATGAACAATGACGAACCACGGGTGAACCGTGAAGAAACGCATCAAAAACAACTAAAATATCCAAAATATCAAAAATATTTTAAAGATTTAGAACTAGATACAGTCATGAACGAACCGAAAAAAATAGGCATGGAAGAGTTCAACACACTAGAAGAAGAGTTTGAAAGGATGATAGGGGAATGGAAATAATAAAGAGCCACGGAAATAGATACTATACGACTGTTAAAGAGGAGAACAAGCGTGAAGCCTTCTATACAGTAAGTGATATTTATTTTCATCAAATTTACACAGCCAAGATGAAAAACATTATGCAAGTGAAAATGAAGTTAGGAAAGTAGCCTATTTCTATGAAGTCATGAAACGGATTGACCAGGCGAGCCAACGCATCATCTATGATAAATATTTCAAATTAGCAACGGCAACCAGGTCAAAAGATACTGCCAACTTAAATAAGCGTGAATACGTGGTAAAACATTGCCCAAACTATAAACACGCTGAAATATTAGGCTTGACGTTGAACCAATACAAAATGAAGCTTGATTATGCTTTACGCAAATTTTTGAGGGTATTAGTTGACGTTAAGAGAGAAAAAGAGGATTGAAAATGGAAATGAAAGATAAGAAAATTGAAGAATTGAATAAAAAATATAATACCGATGGTGTGTGTAGTGGGGTTGGATTAAAAGCCCCGTTTTTGGTACTGATGCAACAATTAAAAGAAAATTACGAGGACATAGACTTTTTAGAAATAGAAATCAAGAAACTACCAAACTCAATGCAATATACGGTGGAATTTTTTTCTATGATGACTCTTTTAGTCGCTTTTAAAAAAATATCAAATATAAAAGCACAAAAATAGTCTCAATTTTTAAAAAAATATATGACAAAATGAATATATCTGATATAATTAGTCTAAAGAGAAGTGAGGTAGAGATGATAGTGTCGCTACGCAACTTCATAGTATGAGATGACGGGACAGGCACACCGTCCACTACTCTAATTAGCATCTATGTACAAGTATAGATGCTTTTTTTTTGATAAAACTTAACCGTACGAAAGCAAAAACTTATTGCAGAGGGGTATCGAGTTGTAAAAGTAAAAAATACTTGGCTAACAAATGGACCATATAAAGGCGTGAATACAGTTATTGAAAAAGATGGTATCAACTTTGAAATGCAGTATCATACTCAAGAAAGTTTTGATTTAAAGAATGGTCCGTTACATGAGTTGTACGAAAAACGTAGGCTATCCTCAACAACTAAAGCAGAGAGACATAAACTTGATGCTGAAATGGTAAAATTGAGTAAAACATTGAAAGTGCCGAAAAATATAGAAAGGGTGGAATAGTATGGAAACAAAATATTTTTTCATAAAAACAGAACATCCTCAAATTGTACGCTATAGTGAAGGTGAGACATCGGTATATAGCGTAGAAAAAGGTTGGACAGAAAACGAATCTTGGTATAACCGTATATTTTTTTGGTGACTTTACAGATTTTGAAGAAGTAACCGCTAAAGAAGCAGAAATGTTTATCAAAAGGTTGGTAGTAGCATGATAAATATTGCATTGTCTATCGCTAAAAAAGCACACGCAGGCCAAGTTGATAAAGCTGGCATTGATTACATACAGCATCCTCTCTATGTGGCCAGTCAAGTCAAAACTGAGCAAGAAAGCTGTTGCTCTTTTACATGATGTGCTTGAGGATAGCGATATAACTGCTGCTGATTTATTGGCCTATGGTTTGCCAAACGAAGTTGTTACGGCAATACAAATATTGACAAAGAAAAAAGGCCAAAGTTATCAAGACTATCTTGAAAAAGTGAAATCGAATGATTTAGCAAGAGTTGTAAAACTTGCAGATTTGAAACACAACTCAGATTTATCACGTTTAAAATCTGTTTCTGATACAGACCGCGAGCGTGTTAAAAAATATAAAAATGCAATTCGTTATTTAAGCACCTAGAGAAATCTAAGTGCTTTTTTTGTACTCAAAAAAGGAGTAAAAGATGTATATTTGGGATTGGGTATCAATCGCTTTCGGTCTGCTTAAGCATTTTACAAAGCCAACAAAAAGCGCTATAATAGTATCGAACAAGCAATGTCTGAATTGAATTCCCCATTAGTGTCGTATGTTAAGGAACAATTGAAACATGACTATAACTATCTTTATAATATTAGCGATAATGCAGCTATTGCATTTTACAACAATAACATCAATGAGTTAGTTGCTGAAGTTGTGGTATTGGGGGATAAGGTTACAGACCCAAATCTGTTAAATAAAGTCAAGGAGGTATTGAGATGGAAGTAATGGCTGTCCCAAACAAAGAATTGTTAATTTTTTATAATCAAATTGATGAATGGGTTGACCAAGTTTATCCAGACAAAGATATGCCTCGTGTATCTTTTAAGAAGAACACTCCTAAGTCTATTTTAGATTTATTTGACACTATTAAATTAAAAATTGGTTTTGATTATGCAGTATAACGTACCAAAGCACTTAGATTGAACTAAGTGCTTTTTTTGTACTCAGAAAAGGTTAGGTTTTGGTATAAGATTGGTATAAGGTTAGGTTAAAAACGGTAAGGTTACGGCAAGGTTAGTTACAAAAAAATAGTAAGGTTTTACAAAGGTATACCCCTATCTAAAATGACGGTAGAAAATGCTTATAAAAGACCGCGCCCCCCTCAAACTCTCACAAACTCCCCTTAAAATTTAATTGGCAAAAGTAGGCATAAAAAAAGTACTCACTTATAAAATCACCTTTTGGGAGGATGTGTTCTAAGTGAGTACAATTTAATTTTATACTAATAGAGTAGTTATAGCAACAACATTTTTATACTTACCGTGAGGGTGGAAAATGTATTTTGAGAGTTACAGAGAAAGTAACAGAGATTAGTTTGTTTCTGTCAATTATTGTAAATGAATTTTCTTATTTGACCCATACTAATACACGTTCTTTTGACAGTATTATTCACTAAAAAACGTTGTTTTTTAATGGAAGGGTCAGTGGGTTAGACAATAATAGCAGCCAAGAAATAGGAGATACTGTTTCTTGGCTGTTTTTTAGTAGAAAGTTACAGTTAAAAAAACAAGAAATAAATCATAAAAGTATAATATATTTTTTTGAAATATATAGTTTCTTAATATTATTTGCTCAGAATTTTGGATATTTCTATATAAAATAATCCTTGTTATATCAATGTTTTTGAATGAAAATGCACTTTAGGTGAAAAATTTACATTTTAAGAGATATTACACTTGTATTATATTCAGAACGTGTTATAATATGTTCATCAAGAGATATAAAGAAAGGAGAATGGGTATGAGAAAACAACCATGGTCGAACGAAAATAAGACTGAACGGATTAATTTTACGATTGAGCCCTCTTTGAAAGAAGCTTTTTTGAAGATTATCTCAACAGACGTATCAACTTATTTCCGGTCGGTCATCGAAAATGAAGTCGAAAGTCATCAGAAAAAAGTTGAAAACTGGCCCGATGCAATTAAAACATTATTGCATGGACAGTTTAAGGCGTTCTCCGAGCAAGTCTTCGGAACGTTTAATTACCGAGGACGGAACTATCCATATAAAATTTTGGATGTCATGTCAGTCGAAGAAGGCCAACCACTTGAAGTCATTGACTACGAGGATGGGTTGGTATATGTAAAAGTGATTGAGGAAATCAATCCAGAAAAATTAGTATATGTAACTATTTAGAAAGAAGGAAATTTAAAATGCCAGTAACAATCTTAATTATCGCCGTAGTATTAATCTTATTAATTATTGCGTTCAAATCAATTCGTATCGTTCAACAAGGACACAAAGCTGCTGTTCAATCATTCGGACGTTATGTTGGAGAATTAGGACCAGGATTACACTTTGTAACACCAATCATTCGTAACATTGCTTACGTTGTAGATATGCGTCAACGTTCATTAGACTTAGATCCTCAAGAAATCATCACAAAAGACAACGTTAACTTAACAATTGACGCTTCAGCTAAATACCACGTAGATAATCTTGAAGAATACTTATATGGAAACACAAACCCAGAAGGATTATTACTTTTAGATATCCAAAACGAATTACGTGACATTATCGGTACAATGACAATGGCTGAAATCCTTGGTGGTACTAACAAAATCAACACTGATTTAAACCAACGTGTATTCGGTAAAACAGACTCTTACGGGGTTACAATCGACCGTGTCAATATCGGTGAAGTAATTCCTCCACAAAGCATCGTTGAAGCGATGAACAAACAAATCACTGCTGACCGTGAACGTGATGCTGCGTTAATCGCTGCTGACGCTCGTCAAAAAACAGTTGAAATGGATACAAGAACTCAAAACAACAAATTATTAGCAGATGCTCGTGCGCATGCTGAAAAAATCGCAATTGACACTCAAGCAACTGTTGCTCAATTAACAGCCATCAACAACGCATTAAACGAATCTAACTTAAATGCGGCTGCATTAGAATACTTAGCAATCGACGCTAAAAAAGCTCTTGCTGAAGGTCCAAACAATACAGTTGTATTAATGGATGGACAAAACAATGCAAAAATTGCTGAAACATTGCTTCATTAGCATCAGGACGTAAAGTTTGGGACGAAGCAGGTAAATAATCATGAAACAACAAGCTAACAAATCTTTCTTTGGGTTGAAATGGCTTGCGGTACTGATTGCCACATTATTCTTGTTTGTAGGAACCTTTGCACATGTTTCAACAGTCAATGCTGAAACACAACGAAAAGACACTAGTAAGATGACGATGCTGGGTTCCTATCAGCAAAAAATCAACTTTGTGGATGGGGAAGATTTTAATGCGACAGTGACGGTTAAGTTGACTTATAACAACCCTGAATATTCTGAGATTAAAGTTCCTGTTCAAATTAAAAACCTTCCAACAGGGAAGGGTGGTATTACTCTTTTTGTATTTCGAGATACAGATAACAACCTCCTCCTTCAAACGTATATTGATACTGCTTAGACCATAATGTTATCTGATGATCAACAAATTGATATTGAAGATGGAAAAGTCACAAAAGCCTTGCAATATACAGCTACTGAAGAAGATCGAAAAGCATTTGTAGAAGACTTATCAAAGGCAAGTAAACAAGAGGAAGAGGAAGCTACTACTGCTGAAAAAGGTGCAAACTCAAACCAAAAGAGTTCAAATACCAATAGTTCGAACGCGAAACCTTCTGCAGATAAAGGTATCCTTGATCAGATTGAAAACTTCTTTGATCAACTAGATACAGACAAAATTGCTGAAGGACTCGGTAAAGGCGGATTTTATATCATCCTTATCATCGCTGTTTTCTTCGCGATTAGAGGAAAACAAAAGAAGGCTCGTAAGAATACTCGTAGAGCTAGAACTGGAAATACGCGTTCCGCTCAAAGAACTGGGGCAAATGCTACTGTACAGAGAGCACAAGGTACAAGTACACCAGTAGTTGCTACAGAAGCCGTACCACAACGTGTATATCGTCCACGAAATAACGTTTCAAATCCAAAAATTCGCTCACAAGCGAAAAAACAAGCAACAAAACAAGCGTTGCAATCAACATCAAGTCGTTCAAGTGCTTCAAGAGAAACCTATGTAGGGACTCCTGCAACCTCAAGACCAGTGATGTATAAAACCTCTCGAAAAGAGAAATCACATACATTACCACGAGTACTTTCAAGTAGAACATTACCTCGTGTGTTGAAAACTCCACGCTTAAAATAAAACAAGTAGAACACCTAAATTCCATGTGTATTTAGGTGTTTTTTGTTAGCTCTATACTCAAGCATTTGCACAAGTAAAGCTATCGGAGTATTCTAAAAGGGAAGGGGGATTGGAAGATGAACGAATTAGAGAAGTTAATGCAGAAAGATTGAAGCAGATCCACAAAATGCCGAGTACACAAAAGAAGGAATTGCCCCTTTATTTTCAGCACCAAAAAAAGCGAAGATTTTGATTGTAGGACAAGCTCCTGGCATTAAAGCACAAGAAAGTCGCTTGTTTTGGAATGACCAAAGCGGTGATAATCTAAGAAGTTGGATGGGTGTGGACCGTGATTTCTTCTATCAATCGGATTTATTTGCGGTCGTTCCGATGGATTATTATTATCCAGGAAAAGGCAAATCAGGGGACCTTCCACCACGCAAAGGTTTTGCCGAAAAGTGGCATGAAGCTACCTTAGCCTTAATGCCGGATATTGAACTCATTATATTAGTTGGAAAATACGCGCAAGACTATTATTTAAAAGATACAAAGAAGAAAAATTTAACGGAAACAGTGAGAGCCTATAAAGAGTACTTACCAAAGATGTTTCCGCTCGTACATCCATCGCCCTTAAACCGCAGATGGATGGCGAAAAATCCATGGTTTGAAAAAGAAGTCTTACCAGAATTTCAAAAGAGAGTACAAGAAGTGATTAAAGGAGCCAAGAAATGAGAACGGAATTATATCCAGAAATCGAAATCTACAAAGAACACAGGATTCCAGTGAGCACCTTGCATACCATTTATGTGGAAGAGTCAGGAAACCCATTAGGACATCCAGTTGTTGTGTTACATGGGGGACCAGGAGGGGCATCCTCTCCAGCAAATCGTCAGTTTTTTGATCCGGAGTTTTATCGCATCATCCAATTCGACCAACGTGGATGTGGAAAAAGCACCCCATTTGCATCTTTAGAAGAAAATACAACGCATGATTTAGTAGCCGATATGGAGAAAATTCGTACAGCACTATGCATTGAAAAGTGGCTTGTCTTTGGTGGTAGCTGGGGACAACGTTGGCCCTCCATTACACGATTGCACACCGTGAAACGAGTGGTTGGATTAATGCTTCGTGGGCATTTTCCTTGGTCGTCAAAGCGATGTCGATTGGCTGTATCAAGATGGGGCGTCTCATTTTTATCCAGAGAACTTCGAGAAGTTTAAGGCGCCGATTCCTGTTGAAGAACAAGGAGAACTTGGTAAATGCGTACTACAAGCGTTTGACGTCAGAGGATGAATCGATTTGTCTAGAGGCAGCGCGTGCGTGGGCAGAGTGGGAACATGGTCTCGTGAAGTTAATTCCGTATGACCCGATTGTTTGGGATGAAGCAGGGCATTCGCGGAGCACTGACGATTGCGCGAATGGAATGCCATTTCTTCTATCATCATTGCTTTTGTGGAAGATGATAATTACATCTTGAATCGTGCAGAGGCCTTCAAGGGAATTCCAATGCATATCGTTCATGGTCGTTATGATGTGGACTGCTTGCCGAGTGCGGCATTTGAATTGGCAAAAGCTGTCGAAGGAGCAGAATTGATTTTTGCCCAAGCAGCAGGACATACAGCAATGGAACCTTCAACAATGGAAGCGTTAGTTGGCTTTAGTGAAAAATGCAAAACCTATTTTAACTAAAAAGAAAGGCTCGTAGAATGACTCTACGGGCCTATTATTGTGTTTAGATTTTTTCAAGAAGCATTGCAGCAATGCGCTCCACATCACGGTTGCTTCCGCGTAATTCAAATTCATCGAGCACTGGGAATCCGAAACGCTCAGAATATTGACGGGCAGTGAGGCAGAATTGCTTATTAAAGTTACGATTTCCGCTACCAATCACACCAAAGCAATGAGCGTAATTATGTTCATAGGCTAAGAAATCACCTAGTGGATTCGTTAAGACTTCCACATCCCCGTTATCCACGCCATTTCCACCTTCTAAGTAAGTTGGAAGAAAAGCAACGAATGGTTTGCCTACTTTGAAGTAGTCTTCTTGGCCTTTGACTAGGTCTTTCACATTCGTCAGTGTCACTTTTAAAGAGGGCTCCATAAAGCGTAATTGATCTCTTAAGCGTGTGACAAAGTTATGTGTATTTCCTGTTAAGCTAATATAAATAATTGGTAATTCTTTCGACATTGGAAGACCTCCTTGGAAGACTTTTATTGTCTATAAGTATACCGCACTTTTATGAATCCTTCTAGAGGGTGTTTTTAAACTTTTAAAAATCGTGAAAATCAGCTATAATACTTGAGAATAAACACGAAGGAGATACTCATGTCACACTTAAAAGAAGAAGTACAATCTCGCAAGACCTTTGCGATTATTTCCCACCCGGATGCTGGGAAAACAACAATTACAGAACAATTACTCTTATACGGGGGAGCGATTCGTCAAGCCGGTACCGTAAAAGGGAAGAAAACAGGGAAGTTTGCAAAATCTGACTGGATGGAAATCGAAAAGCAACGTGGGATTTCTGTAACGAGTTCAGTAATGCAAGTGGAATACGATGGAAACCATATTAATATCGTGGATACACCAGGGCACGAGGACTTCTCAGAAGATACGTATCGTACATTAATGGCCGTGGATAGTGCCGTGATGGTGATCGACAGTGCTAAAGGGATTGAGCCGCAAACGAAGAAATTATTCGAAGTTTGTAGTATGCGTGGAATTCCAATCTTTACATTTATCAATAAATTAGACCGTGATGGACGTGAACCATTAGAATTAATCGCGGAACTAGAAGAAGTATTAGGCATTGACGCGTATCCAATGAACTGGCCAATGGGGATGGGAAAAACATTCCTTGGTTTATATGATATTTACAATAAACGTGTAGAATTGATGCATCCAGAAGAAAATGAAGATAATGATTTCTTACCATTGAATGAAGATGGCGAAGTGGACGGCGATTATGCGTTTAAACAATCAACGCTCTATAGCCAAGCCATTGAAGATGCACAACTTTTACTAGAAGCAGGGAATGCTTTTGATGAGGAAAAGATTGCAGCAGGTAAATTAACGCCTGTATTCTTCGGTTCAGCCTTAACAGGATTTGGGGTTCAAACATTCTTAGACGCGTTCGTTGACTTTGCGCCAAGTCCATCTGCTAAAAAAACTGAATCAGGAGAACTGGTAGATCCCACTACAAGAACAATTCACTGGATTTCATCTTTCAAGATTCAAGCAAATATGAACCCAGCACACCGCGACCGTATCGCATTTGTACGTATCTGTTCAGGAGAATTTGCTCCAGGGATGGATATTACCGTGAACCGTTCGCAAAAGAAAATGAAATTATCACATACAACGCAATTTATGGCGGATAGCCGTGAAACAGTGAAAGCAGCCGTTGCAGGGGATATCATCGGGCTTTACGATACAGGGAACTTCCAAATCGGAGATACGATTTACTCAGGGAAGAACTGCTGTGCAGTTCGAACCACTACCACAATTTACGCCAGAACTCTTTAATAAAGTTTCTGCGAAAAATCGTGATGAAGCAAAAATCATTCCATAAAGGAATTGAGCAGTTAGTACAAGAAGGAGCTATCCAATTGTATAAGACTTACCATACAGGAGAATATATCCTAGGTGCCGTTGGTCAACTGCAATTCGAAGTGTTCCAATACCGTTTGTTAAATGAATACAATGCCGAAGTAGTCATGACTCCAATCGGAAGTAAGATTGCCAGATGGATTGACGAAGAACAACTGGATCCAAATATGTCATCGAGCCGTAACTTATTATGTCGCGACCGATTTGACCAACCAGTCTTCTTATTCGAAAATCAATTTGCCTTAAACTGGTTCAAAGATAAACATCCAGATGTAGAATTGAAAGCATTATTCTAATCAAAATAAATAAAAGCCTCTCTAATCACTTAGATTAGAGAGGCTTTTCGTATGTTCAACGGTTAAGCTTCGTATCCCATTAAGATTCCGCCTTGTTCTGCATAATAGCTGCAGACACCGCTTGTATGAATGCTTGAAACATCCGCATCTGGGAATTCACTATGAACAGCTGCCTGAATTAAGCCGCAGATTTCTGGATTACTGCAATGGCTAATGACCACGCGGCCACCTTTGTAGCCATTCTTCTTCATCTCAGCCCATACTGCTTGAACAGCTTTCTTTTGACCTTTTGCTTTGTGAAGAAGGTTTAAGGTTCCTTCTGGAGATGCGTTACCGACTAAGCGGATATTGAGCATTCCAATAACGGCACCGACTAATTTGTTTAAACGACCATTTTTCACTAAGTTATCAACACGAGCAAGGGCAAATAATAATTTTGTGCTTGCTAAATAGTCTTTTAAGGCTGCTACGACTTCTTCGTAAGAGAGGCCTTGTGCGATAAGTTCATTGGCTTTTTGTACGAAAAGAACCATCTCACCACTAGCTGAAAGGCTATCGAAGACTTCGATATTTGTTTCAGGCGCTTCTTCTAAAAGCATATTTTTTGCTAATTGCGCACTATTTTGGCTGCCTGATAGGCCACCTGTAATCGTAATAGCGATGACATTTTCTGCGCCTTTATAGGCTTCAAGGAATGCATCTGGGCTAGGGCAGGCTGAAGCTGTTTGGTCTTTTGTTTGGTACATTTCAATCATCATACTATCGATGTCTAAAGAAGCATCATCTGTATAGTGCTTGTCACCTACTTGAACAGTAAGTGGTACGTTAATATATTCTGTGTCTGGGGCAAGATTCTCGATTTCACGTAAATCACAACCTGAATCTGCAACAATTTTCCATTTCATAAAGTTTTCTCCTCTTGGTAATTAATCTATTCTACATAAATATACTTTGATGTTCAAAATAAGTCAAATAATCTACTGCAAATCTGTCATTTTAGTAGCATTTTAGCGCTTTCTGTACTATTGTAGAAGAGTAGAAAAAAATAAAAGGAGGAGTTTTATGACTCAAACAATTTCTTTCGGATATGGTTCAAAACCAGCTCAATTTATGGCGAATAAACTAAACCGTCACGGTGTCATTGCAGGGGCTACAGGGACAGGTAAAACTGTTACTTTAAAAGTATTAGCGGAACAATTAAGTGAAGCAGGAGTTCCTGTATTTCTTTCAGATATTAAAGGTGACTTAGCTAGCCTTGCTGAAAAAGGCGAAGTGACTGAGAAAATTGCAGAACGCTTGGCAAAAGTTCATTTAGAAGACTTCGAACCAAGCTCATATCCTGTTGCTTTCTGGGATGTCTTTGGGGAAAACGGAATTAACATCCGTACTACAATCTCAGAAATGGGACCAATCTTATTGGCGCAACTATTAGGGTTAAATGAAACGCAAGAAGGGTTTTTAAACATTGCGTTTAAAGTAGCCGACGACCAAGGATTATTATTAATCGACATTAAAGACTTACGTGCAATGTTAAATTACGTTGGCGCACATGCTGGGGAATTACGTAACTTATACGGAAATATCGCACAACAATCCATCGGTTCTATTTTACGTAGCTTACTCGTATTAGAACAACAAGGTGGAGATAAATTCTTCGGTGAACCAGCATTTTGAAATCAATGATTTATTCAAACAAGATCAAACTGGTCGTGGAGTTATCAATATTTTAGCGTCTGAAAAATTATTCCAAACACCAAAATTATACGCAACATTCTTACTATGGTTCTTATCAGAATTATACGAAAACTTACCAGAAGTTGGGGACTTTAGATAAACCAAAATTAGTCTTCTTCTTCGATGAAGCGCACGTATTATTCAGTCAAAGCAATGCTGCAGTTCAAGAGAAAATCGAATTAATCGTTCGTTTAATCCGTTCTAAAGGAATTAGTATTTTCTTTGTAACACAAAACCCAACAGATATTCCAAATGCTATCGCGAGCCAATTAGGGAACCGCGTGCAACATGGATTACGTGCGTTCACTCCTGCTGAACAAAAGAACGTAAGAGCAGTTGCAGAAACTTTCCGTCAAGAAGATGGACAAGACTTAGTAACAGTGATTACAAACCTTAAAGTAGGGGATGCAGTTGTTTCAACACTTCAAGAAGACGGTTCTCCAAGCTTTGCAGAAGTGGTATCGATTTACCCTCCTAAGAGTAAATTAGAAGCAGGTGACCCACTTGTTCGTCAACAATTAATCAATCAATCAGCATTCTACGATAAATACGCAGAAATGTTTGACCGTGAATCAGCTCATGAGCAATTAGCTGCTTTAGATGAACAGTTCAAACAAGAGAAAGAAGCTGAAAGTAGCTCAAAAAGAAGCTGAAAAGCAAGCTGAATTAGAACGTAAAGAAGCTGAGAAAACAAGAAGCTCTTGCACAAAAAGAAGCTGAAAGACAAGCGAAATTAGAAGAAAAAGAACGCGAACGTGAACAAAAAGAATTAGAACGTCAAGCACGTCAAGCCGCTACAAAACGCGGAGATTCAGCAATGGATCGCTTCACTAAGAACATCATGTCAAGTGTGGGTCGTGAAGTTGGTCGTGTGATTACACGTGGCGTAATGGGCTTATTCAAAAAATAAGAGGAGGCCAAAAGAATGGCAAATGTCGTTGTATTTTTCGCGCAAGGATTTGAAGAAATTGAAGGCCTTGCAACGGTTGATATTTTAAGAAGAGCCGGTCATACGGTGCATACAGTAGGGACTTGGTAGTGAAGTCATTACAGGGAGTCATCATATTCCTGTAAAAATGGATGATGTACTAGATACGTTTTACTGGGCTGATATCGATGCGCTCGTACTACCAGGAGGACTTCCAGGAGCCACTCATCTACGAGACGATGATTTCCTTATTAAGAAACTGAAAGAGTATTCTAAAAAAGGAAAAATAATCGCAGCCATTTGTGCAGCTCCAATTGCACTTCATCGTGCAGGATTACTTAAGGACAAGAAATATACTTGTTATCCTGGAGTAGAAAAAGACATCAATCAAGGAAGTTATACAGGACATCTCGTTGAAGTCGATGGAAAACTGATTACTGGATGTGGACCAGCGGCAACATTTGAATTTGCTTATACGATTGCAGAAGCGTTAGGCACTGATACAAGTGCTCTTCGTGAAGGAATGCAATATAACAAACTCTTAAATTCATAAACAAAAATGAGAAGACTTGTTCCAAAAGCGGAGCAGGTCTTCTTTTGTTACAAATATATTACAATGTTACAAAAATATTAAACAAATACTTGCATTTTGCCCCGAAATTTGAGAGAATAATAAATGACAAAATAAAACTAAGTACATAGAAATCAGGTAATAATATGCATAAAGAAGAATTGAATGAAGTTGTCAAACAACTTCGTAAAAAAGGGGTTAGAATTACTCCTCAACGTGTTGCAATGCTTGAATTTTTAGCAAGTGTACACACGCATCCAACAGCTGAAGAAATCTTCAAAGCGTTGACGAAAGAAGATCCACAAGTCAGTGTGGCAACTGTTTATAATAATTTAAATCTATTTATTAAAGAAGGCGTCGTCAAAGAATTGACGTATGGGGATAGCGCGAGTCGCTATGATTTTGATTTAGGCCAGCATTATCACGCTGTATGCGACGTGTGTGGGAAAGTGGTGGACCTTTATTATCCAGTACTAGAAGACGTTGAGAAAGCTGCAGAACAGCTGACAGGATTCAAAGTGAGAGGACACCGTATGGAAGTATACGGTGTGTGCCCAGAGTGTCAAAAGAAAGAAAAATAGTAATCGATTAAGGGGTATAGGAGAATGGAGAAGGTCATTCAACGAAGAGCCAAGAGCGGCAAAAATGAACACTCAAAAAAGGAAAATAAATATACTCAAACTCCGGAAGAATTGGAAGAAACAGAAGTAGTAGAAGAAGAACCTTTCGAAGAAATGGAAGAGAAGGAACTCTTTGGTGAGAAAAAACCGAAGAAGAAAAGACCTAAGAAAAAAATGAATAAAACAATTTTCTGGGTTATCGGGATTTTAACATTTATTATTTTAATTTTTGAATTATTAACGATTCATCGCATTATGGCAAATCAGTTCAACGAAGAAGAATTCAAACGAATTATTCAAGTGGAACAAGAGGATGCCAAGAAATATAATGAGAATTTCACAGTAAAAGATGAGACAACAGGAAATGTAGAAGTACAAGAGTTAATTCCAACAGATGCTTCAGGAAATCCAATTGAAGCGATTGCTACTCAAATGGATTCATTGAAACAGTCTATTCTTGAAAAATATGCGGGTGCTTCTAAGAAGACATTAATCTTCTTCAAGGCATACCAAACAAAAGTCATCTCAAATCTGAATGACATTCACTACTATGTGTCTGTCTATCAACAAAAAGACCGTGGATTTGAGCAATTGGAATTCGAGGAATTATCCCATCAATTAGTATTTGCAGATTCGCTTGAACCATTTGAAATTGCAAAATTATTTAATAATGAATTAGCGATGTCTAACTTTTTTGTGAAGAAGGCTTTAGATGAAGCAAAAGCAAATGGATTGACGGATGAGCAAACTGAAAAGATGACTGCTCAATTTATGGATGGTAACTGGAAGAAACTCGATGCGTCGATTATTCAAAATGGAATTCGATGTGAAAATATCAAAGATGCAAATGACCAAGATGCGCAATGGACAATTCCATTCACTGAATTATTTGCATATATGAATGAAAATATGATTCCTGAAACGGAAAAAGATAATTACGTGCAATATCGCGAAGCTGTTAAAGAAAAACTTGGCAAGAAGAGAGTGGCGTTATCATTTGATGACGGTCCAAGTGCTGAACTCACACCAAAAGTGCTAGACTTACTGAAGCAGTATAACGCACATGCAACTTTCTATATTGTAGGAAGTCATGTTGAAGGAAATGAAGCCATCATTCGACGAATTGTTGATGAAGGGCATGAATTAGGGAACCATAGTTATAGTCACCCATTATTACCTAAGAAATCAGCAGATGAAGTTTATAAACAAGTTCATGAAACGTCTGATTTAATTGCGAAGGCTACTGGTGGATTTAGACCAATGAGCCTACGTCCTCCATATGGTGGATATAATAAAATGGTGGCGGATCAAGCTGGTATCGCGATTGTAAACTGGTCGATTGACTCTCTTGACTGGAAAGTATAGAGATGCAGCTAAGACGATTGAGCATATTAAAGAAAATACGCATAATGGCGGAATCTTACTGATGCATGATATCCATGCAGAATCAGTAGAAGCTCTTCCTGCAGTTCTTGAAATATTTAAACATCTGAAGGTTATGAATTAGTAAGTGTAGAAGAATTAATGGCAGGGGCAACCATTGCAAAGCCAAATTATGCCTACTTCAATCGTGCAGATGTTCAAAAAAATCGATTAAGAAGCTTGCATTTTTGCTCGAAATAAGGTACATTAATTAAGTGCTTAAAAGCACAGACCTTTTACAGAGTCTTTGCGAATCACCAACGCTTTACTCAGTACAAGGCATCAAATAAAAGAAAGAGGTGTTTAGAAATGGCAATTTCTAAAGAAAAGAAAAACGAAATCATCAAAGAGTATGCGTTACACGAAGGAGACACTGGTTCACCAGAAGTACAAATCGCTGTATTAACATACGAAATCAACCACTTAAATGATCACATCCGTGTTCATAAAAAAGACTTCCACTCAAACCGTGGATTAATGAAAAAAGTTGGTCACCGTCGTAACTTGTTAGCATACTTACGTAACAAAGATGTTCAACGTTACCGTGAACTAATCAACCGTTTAGGATTACGTCGTTAATTTTAAGCCAATTGAGAACTCCCAGGCATTCGTGCTTGGGAGTTTTTTGGTGTTTTTAAAACGATATAGTATATAAACTATATTGTGGAATAAACAAACGTACAAAAAAAGCACACCTCCAATGATGGTGGAGGTGTGCCTTTTCTTTATTAACTTACATTTCTTTAATGGAATGTGAAACAATTTGTCGATAACACATCATATTCTGACTATCATTTGAGTTGATCACATTTCGCAAGAGTTTAAATGCAGAACGTCCTAATTCAAGCGTATGGATATCTACATAAGCGTCAATATGAACAGAAGGTTGGACAGAGTCGAAAGTGATAATCGGCATCTGAATGTGTGCCTCGTTTAAATAACGAACAGCCCCTTCGGTAAAGAGTGAGTCTGCAGTGACAAGCCCATCGATAGGTCCTTCTGCTAGGAGTTCTTTAATCGTCTCGTAGCCACGTTCTCTTGTAAATTCATCTACTTGAGCAATCAGTTTCTCATTTACTTCGAAGCCATGTTCTTGTAAGGCTTTTTTATAGCCGTTGAGACGTTCTCTTGAAACGAATAACTGATCTCGACCACCGATAAAGGCAATCGATTCAACTCCTTTTTTAATGATATATTCAGTAGCATCAAAACCTGCTTTTTCATTGTTGTTATCAACGAATGAAATCAGAGGAGAGACTGTCTTACCGATAATTACAGCAGGGGACCCCTGCTCAATAGCAAAATCCACAAGAGGGTCTTCGGTTTCCCCGTATAGGAAGATTAGACCATCTACTCGTCGACCAAGAATGGTATCTTTCAAAATAGATAATCGCTGTTTGTGATCTTGTCCCGTACATAATTGAATGGAGTATTGATGATCTGCAGCGATTTGAGCAATCCCTCGAATAACTTCTGGGAAGAACGAGTTTTGGTAGAAAACATCAGAGTCTTTTGGAAGAACTACACCAATGACATTCGTTTTGTTGCTAGCTAAGCTTCGCGCATTGACGTTTGGATGATAATTCAGTGTTTTCATTGCTTTTCGAACTTTGATTTTTGTCGCTTCACTAATACTGGATTTATCTTGCAATACGCGTGTAACGGTTGAAGGGGAGACCCCTGCAAGTTTAGCCACATCTTTAATAGTGGATGCCATCTGTATTCCTCCTTTCTAGTAATAAGTGTTTTGTAAAATAAAACACTGGATACGAACTTACAAAAATCCATATCCAGTGTTGTAAAAGTTCTATGACTTAATCGCTCCGTCAACCATACCTTTCATGATATGTTTTTGTGCGATGATGAATAGGATAATGACTGGTAACATAATTAATAATGTTGAAGTTAAGATCATATCCCATTGTTTTGTAAATGAACCGGCGAAGTTTGAAACCGCGATTGGTAATGTTTGAATCGCATTTCCTTTACCAAGTAATAGAAGTGGTAATAGGAAGTCGTTCCAAATCCAGATACCGTTCAAGATTAAAATTGTAACGTAGATTGGTTTTAGGATTGGAAGAACTACGTAGAAGAATGTTTGCATTTTGTTACATCCATCTAATTCAGCAGCTTCTTCAATTTCTAAAGGAACCCCTTTAATGAATCCGTGGAACATGAACACTGAAAGTGACATACCAAAACCAGTGTACGCTAGGATAATCCCTGGATAAGAACGTAATAAGCTAATTCCAAAGAGTGGCATTGTTACAGCGTCACTCATGATTTTGAACCAAGTTACTAATGGATACATTACAACTTGGAAAGGAATAACCATTGAAGCAACAAAGATGAAGAAAATCACCATTGAAGCTTTAGAACGGTAACGAACTAATCCCCATGCAGCAAGAGCAGAGAATAAAGTGATTGTTAATAATGAAATCACAGTAATAATTGTTGATGCTAAGAATGATGAAGGATAGTTAATCGATGGGTTTTTCCAGATTGTAACAATGTTTGTCCAAAGTTGTCCGAAACTTGCAGGAAGTGCAAGTGGATCTGCTAAGATATCAGCAGAACTCTTTGCAGAGTTGATCACTAAAAGAACGATTGGACTTAAGAAAAGTAAGAATAGGAGTAATCCTAAAATTTCGAGAAGTAAGATTCCAAATTTTTGTTTTTTCATTATAAGTCAATCTCCTTCCGTTTAGTGATAGATGTTTGAATTAAGCTGATGACTACTAAGATGAAGAATAAAATTACAGCACGAGCTTGACCTTGAGCCATTAAGTTATCTCCTGATGCAGTGTTGTAGATGTTCATTGTAATGAACTCTGTACTTTGAATCGCTTTATCATGCCATAGTAGTGAAGGTCCACCACCTGTTAATGAGAAGTTCACATCGAAAATCTTGAATGAGTTAGTGATTGTCAAGAAGAGTGATACTGTGAACGCTGGCATTACCATCGGGATGATAATGTGACGTAGACGTTGCCATGCATTAGCACCGTCAAGTGAAGCAGATTCTACAAGACTTGAAGGTACGTTTTGTAATGCTGCAAAGTAAATCATCATGATATAACCTGCATATTGCCATGTGTTTGTGATAATTAAAGCAGCGACTGCTAATTTCACATCTCCAAGGAATAGGTTATTAATTAAAAAGTCGCTTCCGATCATTTGACCTAAAGCAGGGAATACTGAGTTATAAATGAATTGCCAAATGTAACCTAGTACAAGACCCCCGATTAAGTTTGGAATGAAGAATCCAGCACGGAAGATGTCTTTAAGCTTAATTTTACTTGCAACAAGTAGAGCTAAGCCGAATGATACAACGTTAATCACGATTACGTTAAATAATGCGAAGATTACTGTGATCATTAAAGAGTATTGGAAACGTGTGTCCGCTAAACTGTCTGTAAAGTTTTTAAGTCCCACAAATTGTAAGTTCGTTTGTGTAACGCTCTTCCAGTCAGTTAGTGAGTAGTAGAACCCTAAGAAGAAAGGCACGATAATAACAAGTGCAAAGATGATAAATGCAGGTAACACTAAGCGGTAAAAATTGCGTTTTTCTCGAGCTTCTCTGCTGTAAGCTTTCTTATTCTTAGACATATAAGAGTTCCTCCTTTATTAAAATTAAGTGGTGAGGGTAGTCACCGATTTGGTTCTATTGTAGCACATAACCCACAGTCACTGAAAGTGGCTGTGGGCCCATGCAAACAATATTATTGATTATTTTTTAAGTAAGCTAGGCACTTCTTTGATTTGATTGATAATCAATTCTTGGAATTTAGCTTTGTCGATTTGACCTTGAGCATATTGTCCATAGATTGGTCCTAATTTGTTCATTAAGAAGTTATCAGGCATGAAGTATGGGTTGTCAAATGAGTAAACAGGTTTCTTCGCGCTAACCCATTCAGCTAAGAAGCGTGATAATGGAGCTGATGGTTTCTCAGTTGTGTTAGAGAATGGAGAAATCATGTTTGCTTTGTTTACGATGTAGTCTTGACCTTCTTTAGTATCAGCTAAGTCGTTGAAGAATTTGTTGATGTATTCTAAAGCTTTAGTGTCTTTGTTAACTACGTAGTAAGATGGAGCACCGATGAATAATCCGTCAGCGTTTTTATCTTTACCAAGAGTTTGATAAGGGATGAATCCCATTTCGAACTTAGCATTTAATTGTTTTAGGTTAGGGTCTTTCCAGTTACCTTGGTGTAGGAAAGCAGCTTTACCTGAAGCGAATGCTGAGTCCATATCTTCTTGTGTACCAACTGTTAAGAGTTTTTTCTCTGTGTGATTGAATAATAATTCAACCCAGTTAGCGTAGTTTTCTAAACGAGTCTTGTCCATTTCACCTTTAAGAACTTGGTTAGTTACTGAACGGTCGCCGTTTGGAAGACCAGAACTTAAGTAAGCACCGAAGTCGTGGATACCCATGATCCAAGTTTCGCCTTCTTTAGTTGCAGTTGCTACAACTGTAGATAAACCTAACTCAGATTTTTTGCTTTCTAATGTTTCCATTGCTTTTTGAACAGCTTCAAATGAAGTTAGAGTAGATGGGTCGATACCCGCTTTAGTTAAGATTTCTTTGTTGTAAGCTAAGCCGTATCCTTCTACAGATACAGGGAATCCGTATACGTCGTTACCTTGTTTGAATTCAAACTCAGTTTTGTCAATCCAGTCACCTTTTAATGGTTGTAGATTGTCTTTCCACATGTCGTAACCAGCTTGACCTTCGATTACGAATACGTCAGGAGCTGTACCAGCTGTGAATTCTGTTTTTAATTGGTCAGAGATTTTACAAGAACCAGAACATGTTTTAATGTTAACAGTTACTCCGTTCTTTTCTCCCCATTCTTTTAGCGTAAGCTGTTAAAAGCTTCTTGAATTTCACTCTTGTTACTATATAAAGTGAATTCTTTTTTTGCTCTCAGAGCTTCCTCCGTTAGAAGAGTCTTGTTTTTGCTCCACAGCCAGCTAATGCTAAACCAGCCAAACCAAGAGCTAATGATTTTGTAAACCATTTGTTTGCCATAATTTTTTTCCTCCTTAAAATTCGTTATAGATTACGCAAACGATTTCTTAACTGTCTATAGTATATCGCTTTCATAAAACGTTTGCAAGTATTTTTTTATCAAAAAAATTTTTAGATTCTAAAAAAATGTTGATTTATAGCAGTTTTCTTAAGATGATAATGTTTGATTAAGGCTAAAAATTTCCGGTAAAAATCAAGATATATCAAATAAGTATAAAAAAATAAAAAAATTATTACTTGAGTTATTAAACAAAAATAATCTAATATTAAAGCAAACGGTTGCGCAATATTTGCGCTTCCATTAATAAGTAGAAGTATTTATATAGAAAAGAGGGGTTCATTGATGAGCAAAAGAGAATCAGGTGTGTTAATGCATATCTCATCATTACCAGGTAACTATGGTATTGGTTCTTTCGGAAAATCAGCATATGACTTTGTAGATTTTCTTGTTCGCACAAAACAAACTTATTGGCAAATTCTTCCATTAGGAACTACAAGTTATGGAGATTCTCCATATCAATCATTTTCTGCCTTTGCAGGAAATACGAACTTTATCGATTTTGATATTTTAATAGAAGAAGGACTTCTAACGAAAGAAGATGTCGCAACTAATTGGGGCGAAGATGAAACAACGGTTGACTACGCATTATTATATGAAAAACGTCGACCAATTTTAGAAAAAGCCGTTGCTGCTTTTCTAGCTAAAGGTAAAACTCCTGCATACGAAAAATTCGTTGCGGACAAAGCGGAGTGGTTAGAACCATTTGCAGAATATATGGCCATTAAAGAATCCTTTGATATGAAACCATGGACAGCATGGAGCGACGAAGCGATTAAACGCCGTCAACCAGACGCGTTAGCGCAGTACCGCGAGCGTCTTGCAGACAAGTTAGAATATCATCGTGTGACACAATTCTTATTTGATGAACAGTGGCATGCTCTTAAAAAATATGCAAATGACAACTTCATTCAAATTATTGGAGATATGCCAATTTATGTAGCAGCTGACAGCGTTGAAATGTGGGCAACACCACATTACTTCAAAACAGATTCTGAAGGGAATCCACTTTGTGTAGCTGGATGTCCTGCGGATGATTTTTCTCCGCTAGGTCAATTATGGGGGAACCCGATTTATAATTGGGAAGCTATGAAAGAAGATGGATACACTTGGTGGAGCAAACGACTACAAGCAAGTTTTGAATTATTTGATGTTGTACGTATTGACCACTTCAGAGGTTTCTCAGCTTATTGGGAAATTCCAGCATCAGCAGAAAACGCAACAATCGGGAAATGGGTTAAAGGTCCAGGGTATGATTTATTTAAAGCGGTGAAAGAGCAACTAGGAGAATTGCCTATTATCGCAGAAGACTTAGGTTTCATGGACGAAGATGTGATCAATCTCCGTGAAGCTACTGGATTCCCAGGAATGAAATCTTGGAATTCGGATTTACGGGTGAGGATCCTAAGAGTGGAGATTTACCTCATCATTATCCAGTGAATGCAGTTGCCTATACAGGAACGCATGATAATGATACAGTATTAGGGTGGTATAAATCGGCAACAGAAGAAACAAGAGAATTCTGTAACCGTTACTTAAACCGCCGTGACGAAGAACCAATTAGCTTTGCACTGTTACGCGGGTTATATGGTTCTGTCAGTCGCATGACAGTTGCAACTATGCAAGATTTACTACAATTAGATGAAACAGCTCGTATGAACATTCCAAGTACACTAGGTGGGAACTGGGTATGGAGAATGACAAAAGAGCAGTTAACAGACTCAGTAGAAGAATTCTTACTTGGGATTACTGAATTGTATGATCGTGCAAATCCACAACATAACGTGGACGTTAAATAGGAGTTAGTCGAGGTAGAAAAATAACCTCGTGCAAGCCAAAAAGGAGAGAACAATGAAAGATTTTAAACAATATATAGAAGGAAACTTAGGCAAGTCATTAAAAGACTGTTCAAAAGAAGAAGTTTATTTAGCCTTATTACAATTTACAAAAGAAAAGAGTGCGGCCTTACCTCAAAACAATGGTAAGAAAAAAGTGTATTACATTTCTGCAGAGTTCTTAATCGGTAAATTATTATCAAACAACTTAATTAACTTAGGGCTTTACGATGAAGTAAAGAAGTGCTAGCCCAAGCAGGACATTCTTTAGCGGAAATCGAAGAAATCGAATTAGAACCATCTTTAGGAAATGGTGGTCTAGGTCGTCTAGCAGCATGTTTCCTTGATTCCATCGCAACTCTTGGATTAACAGGAGACGGGGTTGGTTTGAACTACCACTATGGTTTATTCGAACAAAAATTCAAAGATAACCAACAAAATGCAGTGCCAAACGTTTGGTTAACACCTGAAAGCTGGCTAGTTCCAACAGAAACTTCTTATAAAGTACCTTTTGGGGACTTTACATTGACTTCAAAAATGTTTGATATCGATGTATTAGGCTATGAACAATCAACAAAAAATAAATTACACTTATTCGATGTAGAATCAATCGATGAGTCTTTAGTATCAAGTGATTCAATCGCATTTGATAAAACACAAATCGCTAAAAACTTAACATTATTCTTATATCCAGATGATAGTGATGAAGCAGGACACTTACTACGTATTTACCAACAATACTTCATGGTAAGTAACGGTGCTCAATTATTAATCGACGAAGCACTTGCTAAAGGAAGTAACTTACACGACTTAGCAGAGTACGCAACGGTTCAAATTAACGATACGCACCCATCAATGGTGATTCCTGAATTAATTCGTTTACTTGGGGAACGTGGAATCGAATTCGATGAAGCGGTTGAAATCGTGTCTGCAATGACAGCTTATACAAACCACACAATCTTATCAGAAGCGCTAGAAAAATGGCCTCTAGCTTACTTAGAAAAAGTAGTTCCACATTTAGTGCCAATTATTAAAGAATTAGATGCTCGCGTAAAAGCAAAATACGAAGATCCATCAGTAGCCATCATTGACGAACATGGCCGTGTTCACATGGCACATATGGATATTCACTACGGATATAGCGTAAACGGTGTTGCGGCACTTCATACGGATATCTTAAAAGAAAGTGAGTTGAAGAATTTCTATGAAATTTATCCTGAGAAATTCAACAACAAAACAAACGGGATTACATTCCGTCGTTGGTTAATGCATGCTAACCCAGAACTAGCTAAATTATTAGATGAAACAATCGGGACAGAGTGGCGTAAGGATGCTTCTAAATTAGAAGCGTTCAAAGCATACCGTCATGATGCGATTGTTCGCGAAAAATTAGACAATATTAAACGTGACAACAAGAAACGTTTAAGTGTTTACCTACAAGAAAAACAAGGAATCACAGTGAATGAAAATTCTATTTTTGATATCCAAATCAAACGTATGCATGAATATAAACGTCAACAAATGAACGCTTTATATGTGATTCATAAATATTTAGATATCAAGAGCGGAAACATTCCAGCAAGACCAATTACAATTATCTTCGGTGGGAAAGCAGCTCCAGCTTACGTCATTGCACAAGACGTGATTCATTTAATTCTTTCATTATCTGAATTAATCGCTAATGACCCAGAAGTAAGTCCATACTTACAAGTGATAATGGTTGAAAACTACAATGTAACTGCTGCAACACACTTAATTCCAGCATGTAATATTTCTGAACAAATTTCACTTGCTTCAAAAGAAGCCAGCGGAACAGGAAATATGAAATTCATGTTGAATGGTGCCTTAACTCTTGGTACTGAAGACGGAGCCAACGTGGAAATCCATGAATTAGTTGGTGACGACAATATCTATATCTTCGGTGAGAAGAGTGATGAAGTCATTGCTCACTATGAAAAAGGCGACTACAACGCTAGTGAATTTGCACAAAGAGACGTTATTCGTCCGTTAGTAGAATTCGTGAAGAGTGACGCTTTACTTGCAGTAGGAAATCAAGAGCGTCTAGAACGTCTATACCACGAGTTAACAACAAAAGACTGGTTCATGACGTTACTTGACTTAGAAGACTACATTGAAACAAAGAACGTATGTATCGCGATTTCGAAGACAGAGATGAATGGAACGCTAAAGTAGTGACAAACATTGCAATGGCTGGATTCTTCTCAAGTGACCGTACAATCGAAGACTACAACCGTGACATTTGGAAATTAAACTAAATCGATTGAATGAAGGGATACGGTGAATTCCATGCAAATTAAAAACGAAGCCATGCTAATCACTTACTCAGACAGCATGGGAAGCAATATGAAGGACTTAAAAGGAGTTCTTGATAAACATTTTAAAGGCGCGATTAGTGGGGTTCATTTACTCCCATTCTTCCCGTCTACAGGGGATAGAGGTTTTGCTCCAAGCGACTACACACGTGTAGATCCTTCTCTTGGAACTTGGGAAGATGTAGATGCTCTAGGGGAACAATATTATTTAATGTTTGACTTCATGATTAACCATATTTCTCGTGAGTCTAAGTTCTTCCAAGACTTTGTAAAAAATCACGAAAACTCACCTTACAAAGATATGTTTATACGTATTCATGAGTTCTTCCCGCCAGGACGTCCAACTCAAGAAGATATCGACTTAATCTATAAACGTAAAGATAAAGCGCCATTCCAAACTGTTCATTTTGCAGATGGAACAACAGAAGAAGTATGGAACACATTCGGGGAAGAGCAAATCGACCTTGATGTTCGTAAAGAAGTTGTGAAAGAGTTTATTCGTGAAACGATTAAAGATATGGCAAGCCACGGCTGCTCATTAATTCGTTTAGATGCCTTTGCGTATGCGATTAAAAAACTCGATACAAACGACTTCTTCGTAGAACCAGATATTTGGGATTTATTAAATGAAGTACGTGATGAAGCAGCGAAATATCAAGTAGAGTTGCTTCCTGAAATTCATGAGCATTATTCAATTCAAATGAAAATTGCGGATCATGATTACTTCGTATATGACTTTGCATTGCCAATGGTTGTTTTATATTCACTCTATTCTGGTAAATCAAATCGTTTAGCAAACTGGCTTTCAATGAGTCCAATGAAACAATTTACAACATTAGATACTCATGATGGTATCGGGGTTGTAGATGCTAGAGACTTATTAACAGATGAAGAGTTAGATTATACTTCAAACAAATTATACGATGTAGGTGCTAATGTAAAACGTATTTACTCAAGTGAAAAATACAATAACTTAGATATTTATCAAATCAACAGCACGTACTACAGTGCCTTAGGAAATGATGATGCAAGTTACTTATTATCACGTGTATTACAATGCTTTGCACCTGGTATTCCACAAATTTACTATGTTGGGTTACTTGCTGGTGAAAATGACATCGAGTTGTTAGAATCTTCTAAAGAAGGTCGTAACATCAACCGTCACTACTACACAGTAGAAGAAATCGACCGTGAAGTAGAACGTCCAGTTGTAAAACAATTAATTAACTTATTACGCTTCAGAAATACATCAAAAGCGTTTGATTTAGAAGGTTCTTTTGAAGTAGAAACTCCAACTGAGAACACAATCGTAATCACACGTAAAGATGCTTCAAACAGTACTGAAGCACGCTTAGAAGCGAACTTGGAAACAAAAGAGTTCACAATCACAGAACAAGGGACTGTTGTCACTTTTTAATTTCTACATTCGTAAATAACAATAGTAAGACGAGTGAGTTACTTCTCTATAAAAGAGAAGAACTCACTCGTTTTTGTTTACAAAAAAATAGTACTTAAAGTACAGATATGGTAAAATGACTCTGTATGACAAACTTTGTATCTTCTAGAGTCATCTTACTTTAGAAATAAAAGCGGTCGAACGCATCGAACGTTTTCATTTCTAAAAGTAGGTCTGGAAGATACGCAAATAAGAGAAAAGGAGATTAGTTATGTCAGAAAAGAAAGTTTTTAGCTACAATTGGGGCGGACGTCAATTAACAGTTGAAATCGGCCAATTAGCAAAACAAGCCAATGGTGCAGTATTAGTACGCTACGGTGATACTGTCGTGTTAACAGCGGCTGTTGGTACAAAACAAGCAAAAGATACAGATTTCTTCCCGTTAACAGTCAACTACGAAGAAAAAATGTACGCAGCAGGTAAAATCCCTGGAGGCTTCATCAAACGTGAAGGTCGTCCAAGTGAACATGCTACTCTTACAGCGCGTCTGATTGACCGTCCAATCCGTCCAATGTTTGCGGAAGGTTTCCGTAACGAAGTGCAAATCACAAATACAGTAATGTCAGTAGATCCAAACTGCCCACCTGAAATGGCAGCAATGTTTGGTTCTTCATTAGCATTATGTATTTCAGATATTCCATTTGATGGACCAATCGCTGGGGTAGACGTAGGTCGTGTGAACGGTGAATACGTGATTAACCCAACAACTGAACAAAAAGAAAACTCAGATATCGAATTATCTGTAGCCGGTACTGCAACTGCCATCAACATGGTAGAAAGTTCAGCAAAAGAAGTGAACGAAGAAGATATGCTTGGTGCATTATTATTCGGTCACGAAGAAATTAAAAAATTAGTAGCTTTCCAAGAAGAAATCGTTCGCGAAGTTGGTAAAGAAAAAATGGAAGTAACTTTACTTTCATTTGATGCAGATATCGAAGCACAAGTAAAAGATTTATTCAGCCAAGCGATGATTCACGCGATTCAAACAGAAGAAAAATTAGCGCGTGAAGCAAACATCGAAAAAGTGAAAGAAACAGCCATCGAGCACTTCGAAGCAGTCTTAGAAGAAAACGATGAAAAAGCTGGACTTCTAAAACAAGTTTCTCAATTAGTAGATAACTTAGAAAGACGAAGTACGTCGTTTAATCACTGAAGAAAAAGTACGTCCTGATGGTCGTAAGATTGACGAAATTCGTCCATTAGCTTCAGAAATCGACTTATTACCACGTGTTCACGGTTCAGGTTTATTCACTCGTGGACAAACGCAAGCATTAACTTCAGCAACACTTGCACCTCTTGGAGAATATCAAGTGATTGATGGTTTAGGAATCGAAGAAGGCAAACGATTCATTCACCACTACAACTTCCCACAATTCTCTGTAGGTTCAGTAGGTCGTGCTGGTAGCCCAGGTCGTCGTGAAATTGGTCACGGTGCGCTAGGGGAACGTGCATTGAAACAAGTCATTCCAAGTCCAGAAGACTTCCCTTACACAATCCGTCTTGTATCAGAAGTATTAGAATCAAACGGTTCTTCTTCTCAAGCAAGTATTTGTGCGGGAACATTAGCATTGATGGCTGCTGGTGTGCCAATTAAAGCACCTGTAGCAGGAATCGCGATGGGTCTTATTTCTGACGGTACAAACTACACAGTCTTAACAGATATCCAAGGGTTAGAAGACCACTTAGGAGATATGGACTTTAAAGTAGCAGGTACAAAAGACGGAATTACAGCTCTTCAAATGGATATTAAGATTCAAGGGATTACAGAACAAATCTTACGTGAAGCTTTAACACAAGCGAAGAAAGCACGTTTTGAAATTCTTGAAGAATTAACATCAACGATTTCTGAACCTCGTAAAGAGTTAAGCCCATATGCACCTAAGATTGAAATGATTTCTATCCACCCTGATAAGATTAAAGTCGTTATCGGACGTGGTGGTGAAACAATCAACTCTATCATCGACGAAACAGGCGTTAAAATCGATATCGACCAAGAAGGTCACGTATCTATTGCTTCTACAGATGCTGCTATGATTCAACGTGCAAAAGAAATCATCGAAGATTTAACACGTGAAATCGAAGTAGGTCAAGTGTACGAAGGAACTGTACGCCGTATCGAAAAATTCGGTGCATTCGTAGAAATCGCTAAAGGAAAAGATGGATTAGTTCATATTTCTGAATTAGCGCACGAACGCGTTGGTAAAGTAGAAGATGTACTTGCTCTAGGCGACAAAGTGACCGTTAAAGTTATCGAAATCGACGGACAAGGACGTATCAACTTATCACGTAAAGCATTATTACCAAAAGAAGATAAAGAATAATGTTTCTTTTCTAGCCTCTGCATTTTGCAGGGGCTTTTTTGTTTCTTCAAAAAGTACAGCAATAGAGCACTTCATGAATTCTTTGATGTTCGCAAAAAAACGACAAATATGGTATTCTTATAGAGTATATAGGGTGGTGGATTCTGCCCAAAGGAATCAATTTAAATAATAGAAAATGAGAGGTAAACCATGAGTTCAATTAAAATCATCGCACTTGGTGGCGTGAGAGAAAACGGTAAGAGTTTATATGCCGTTGAAGTGGAAGAAGAGATCTTCGTCTTAGATTGCGGTCTTGTCTATCCTGAAGACGAACTATTAGGGATTGATGTTGTCATTCCTGATTTCACATACTTAGAAGAAAATAGAGACCGTATTGCAGGGGTGTTCTTAACGCACGGTCATGCCGATGCAGTAGGCGCGTTGCCTTATTTCTTACAAAACATCGATGCACCGGTATTTGGTTCAAAACTAACGATTGCATTAGCGAAATACTATGTCGAATCTTCAAATGTGGTTAAAGGATTTAACGACTATCATGAAGTGACAGAAAAATACGGAAATTGATTTCCCAAGCGCAACTGTTAAATTCTTCAAAAACAACGCATACAATTCCAGATTCATTAGCGATTGTGATTAAAAACGAGCGAAGGAAATATTGTGTACACTGGGGACTTCAAGTTCGACCAAAGTGCTGCAGTGGAATATCAAACAAACTTTGGACGTATCGCAGACGTCGGTGAAGACTATGTATTAGCGCTTCTTAGCGATTCTAGTGATGCAGAAAGCACTGTAGAAAAACGTCAGCGACCGTAAAGTAGCAGAAACGATGTTAGAGACGTTCATGAATGCAGAAGGCCGTATTATTGTTGCCTGCGTTGCAAGTAATATTTTACGTATTCAACAAGTCATTAATGCAGCCTATGAGTCAGGACGTAAGATTTTCCTAACAGGATCTGAACTAGAAGAAATCGTCAATATCGCATTAAGTTTAAATAAATTAACTGTTCCAGATAAAGAGTTAATCGTCAGCTTCAATCAAATGAAGAAATTAGCCGATAATGAGTTAGTCATCCTTGAAACTGGAAATGCCGGTGAACCAATTAAAGCCTTGCAAAAGATGGCGCTTGGACGTCACCGTCAAGTGAACTTACACGAAGGTGACTTAGTGTATATCGCGACAACTCCATCTGTGGCAATGGAAACACAAATCGCACGTACAAAAGACTTAATTTACCGTGCCGATGCGGAAGTGTTCGAAATGGCCAATAGCAAGAAATCAAGTGGACACGCAACTCCAAATGACTTGAAATTAATGCTAAACTTATTACAACCAACATTCTTCATCCCAGTTCAAGGTGAGTATCGTAGCCTCTTAGCGCATGCGGAACTAGCCAATGAATTAGGAATTCCATATAAAAACATCTTCATTCCTGGTAAAGGGGATGTCGTGGAAATCGAGAATGGCCGTATGAGCGTTACTGGACAAGTTCCAGCAGGAAATGTTTTAGTAGATGGAATCGGCGTTGGAGATATCGGAAATATCGTTCTAAAAGACCGTAAGATTCTCTCAGAAGATGGCGTATTCGTTGCTGTTGTGACGATTTCAAGACGTCTAGGGAAAATTCTTAGCGGCCCACAAATCATTTCACGCGGATTCGTGTATATGAAGACGAGTGAAGAACTCTTAACAGAAGCGCAAAAGATTGTGACAGATGTTGTCGAAGAAAACTTAGCCAGCGATGATTTCGAATGGCCACGCCTCAAACAAGAAGTCAGAGACGCATTAAGTCGTTACTTATTCGATAAAACAAAACGTCGCCCAGTCATCCTCCCGATGATTATGGAAGCTTCGAACTATAAGAAATAATTGAATTTAAGGAGATTAGAATGAATTCAAAGCAGTTAAAATCTTACTTGAAGTACTTGGAGCCGTTGTGGTTTCAGTAGTCTTATCTTTCATTCCCCAAGAATCATTACCGTTTGTTGTGGACTTAGCGATTGTCCCATTAATCTTTGTGGCATTACGTCGCGGTTTAGTATGGGGATGTATTGCAAGCACCTTATTTGGTGTTATCCACATGTTCATTCATCCAAGTGGAGCAGGATACTTTATGGTTCCTTTCCATGACTCAGTGATGGCATATGGATTCGTGGGCGTTGCTGGATTCTTTGCACGTAACACGGTTCGTACAGCCTTCAACGCACGTACATCTTCAACAACATTAAACGTTGTAACAGCAAGCTTCATTGCAACATTTGTAAGCTATGGTTTGCATGCGACTGGTACAGCGATTGGAGCACCATCCCTATTTGCTACTGAAAAAGTTGCATTAGGACAAGGGTTCCTAGGCTTTGGGTTGAGCTTTGCCGTGACATTAGTGGTGACACTTGTACTTTTAGTAACACCAATTTACGTGAAACGTTCGCTATATATTCCAAAAGGAACGCGATTCTTATCTCGTCGCGAACAATCACATTTATTAAACGATTAATAGTAAAAAAGAGAAAGACCATGATTCGTCGCGGTCTTTTTTCTTTAAAAATTTGAGAGGAGAGCCAATGGGAGTTTTTAGTTCGATTCTTTTTATCATTATTTTCTTGAATACGACTGCTGCTGTGATAACGGTTTTCCGTGAGCCTCGTGAAATAGCGGCAACTTGGGGATGGCTTATTGTCCTTGTGATGCTTCCAGTTATTGGATTTATCATTTACTTCTTCTTTGGTCGTCGCATCCGTAAAAACGCATCTTTAATTTACGTGCGCAAGAAACAGTGGGGTTGCAAGAACTCGTAGAGCAACAACAGCGTGAACTTGCGTATAAGAAGGAACAAATGGGTCCTGCGAAGTTTCGTTTTAAGAGTACGCATCACGAAGACTTGGCCTCTTTCTTCCTTGAAGCCGATGATGCGATTATTACTGACAATAATGATGTAGAGATATTTGTAGATGGGAAAGAAAAGTTTGACCGTCTAAAAGAAGATATTAAGAGTGCAAAGCACCACATTCATATTTTGTATTACATTTTTAACCAGGATGAAATTGGCGAAGAAATTATGGAACTATTGATTGAAAAAGCGCAAGAAGGCGTTGAAGTTCTTGTGATTTATGATGCCTTAGGTTCTCGTAAGACGCGCAATGCTTTCTGGAATAGATTGCATGACGCTGGTGGCCAGTCTGTTGCCTTCTTCGGGTACACATTAGGATTTATCAACTGGCGTATCAACTACCGTAACCACCGTAAGATTGTTGTTATTGATGGTAAAGTTGGCTATGTTGGTGGTTTTAATATTGGGGACGAATACTTAGGAAAAGGACCACTGGGCGCTTGGCGTGATACTCATCTCCGCATTCATGGAGATGCTGTTTACTCATTACAATCTCGTTTCTTAGTCGATTGGAATGCGGCGGTAAAAGAGGATAAACGACGAGAGTTTATCCCAGAGTATTTCCCATTAATCGAATCTGAAGGCGAGAATACCATTCAAGTCGTGTCGACAGGTCCGGATAGTGATGTTCAAAATATTAAACTAGGTCTGATTAAGATGATTTTAATGGCGAAGAAATCGGTTTGGCTTCAAACACCGTATTTTATTCCGGATGAAAGTGTGCAAGAAGCATTAATCATTGCGGCGATGTCAGGAGTAGATGTACGCATCATGATTCCATGTAAACCGGATCATCCTGTTGTATATCGTGCGACCGAATACTATGCAAGCCAACTATTAAAATCAGGCGTGAAAATATACGTGTATCAAAAAGGATTTCTTCATGCTAAGTCAATGGTTATTGACGGCGAAATCGCAACCGTTGGAACATCAAACTTTGATATGAGAAGTTTCCGATTGAACTTCGAAGTCAATGCCTTCGTTTATAACGAACAGTTTGCTAAACAAGTCGAAGAAGAATTTATAAATGACTTGAGAAACTGTACGATTGCTAACGAAAAATACTTCGAAAAACAAGACCGCTGGAAGAGATTTAAACAGAAATTCGCAAGACTGTTTGCTCCGATTTTATAGGATGTGAGAAAAAGCGTTAAGAGACGATGACGGTTCGAGATTTGCCGTAAGCGACTTGAAAAGTCGTGCGGACAAAGCGAGAAAGGCTTGAGTCTCTGCTTTTTCGAACTCAACTACATAGGATACGAGGGCGAACGCTCAGGGCCGAATCATTGGACCAGAATAACGCAAGGGACTGCATGCAGTCGTGCGGCTATTCTGGGAAATGGACGTCGGACCTGTGAGCCCGAGTTCAACTACAAGAAATTAATAAATCCCCACAAAAAATGCACTCACAATAGCATTTGTGAGTGCATTTTTTATATGATTGCAATCGAAAAAGACCATATATGGACATGTGTACTGACCCCAAAAAGTTAGACGATTAATTTAAGCAAAGGATTTAGTTCTGTATTGCACAGGACTAAGTCCTTTTAATTTTACTTTGATTCGTTTGTTGTTGTAATAATCAATATAGTCGACGATTGCCCCCTCAAGTTCCTTTATAGACTTAAATGTCTGCTCATAGCCATAAAACATCTCTGATTTAAGAATGCCAAAGATCGATTCCATCATGCCATTGTCAGTACTATTACACTTGCGGGACATAGATGGCTGAATGCCCTTATCTTCTAAAAAACTATGATAAAACTCATGCTGGTATTGCCATCCCTGATCACTATGGAGAATAGTATACTCGTATTCTTCTTCTCTAAAAGCTTTTTCTAACATATCCTTTACTTGTTTTAAATTTGGCGAAGACGAAAGGGAATAAGCTATAATTTCGCTGTTATAACCATCTAAAATTGGTGATAAATATAGTTTTTGGTTACATGATGGGATAGAAAATTCCGTAATGTCTGTATAGCACTTTTCCATCGGTTTTGAAGCTTCAAATTGGCGTTGAATAATGTTTCCAACTCTCTTTCCAACAGTTCCATGATAAGAAGAGTACTTACGTTTTCTGCGAATACGAGCCCTTAGACCTAACATTTTCATCAGGCGTTGTACCTTTTTATGGTTTACGATGAAACCACGGTTTCTAAGTTCAAGAGTAATACGACGATAGCCATAATTTCCTTTATGCTCGTTATAAATAGTTTCTATTTCGTTTTTTACGGACTGATTCTTATCTTCTAGGTTTAGCTGCTTTAAGTGATAGTAGTAAGTTGAACGAGCAAGTTTAATAATCTTTAGAAGAATATCTAAAGGAAACTCTGGCACTAACTCTCTGACAATCTGTGTCTTTCTTCTTTCTCTTTTTCCTCCTTCAAGCGGAGTTCTCTCAACTTTTTTAGAATGGCATTCTCCGCTCTTAAATACTCATTTTCAGCCTGAAGGCGTTCTAGTTCTGTCATCTCTTCTGGTTTTTTCTTTGGCTTACGTCCCATCTTAAGTAGTCTCCCTCTTGTTTTCTCAACAATAGTATACTTATTTTTCTTGTATTGTGCGAGCCAGTTATAAAGCATCGCAGGACCTGGAAGACCGTATTCGAGAGAAACTCTTTCTATACTCAAACCTTTATGTAAGACTTTATCAATCATTTCTTGTTTTTATTTCTGGAGGATAATAAATATTCTTCCCTTTTTTACTATCTCTAAAACCATAACGATCAATCAATTTAATCATATAGACAAGATTTCTCGCATTTATACCGAACGTATCTGCAAGTCGTGCGTAGCTAACTCCTTGTTTTCTGAGTTCATAAATTTGAACTTTATCCTCATAAGTTAATTTCATAAAAAAAGCACCCCAAAAGTTAGATTTTCTGTCTAACTTTTAGGGTGCACTTCACATGTCCATATATGGTCTTTATGGGCTTGATTCAAATTTCTAATGAAAAGAGAAAATTATCATATATGATAATTTGTACTGACCCCAAAAAGTTAGACAATTAATTTAAGCAAAGGATTTAGTTCTGTATTGCACAGGACTAAGTCCTTTTAATTTTACTTTGATTCGTTTGTTGTTGTAATAATCAATATAGTCGACGATTGCCTCCTCAAGTTCCTTTATAGACTTAAATGTCTGCTCATAGCCATAAAACATCTCTGATTTAAGAATGCCAAAGAACGATTCCATCATGCCATTGTCAGTACTATTACACTTGCGGGACATAGATGGCTGAATGCCCTTATCTTCTAAAAAACTATGATAAAACTCATGCTGGTATTGCCATCCCTGATCACTGTGGAGAATAGTACTCTCGTATTGTTCTTCTCTAAAAAGCTTGTTTTCTAACATATCCTTTTAATTGGTCTAAATTTGGTGAAGACGAAAGGGAATAAGCTATAATTTCGCTGTTATAACCATCTAAAAATTGGTGATAAATATAGTTTTTTTGGTTACTTGATGGGATAGAAAAATTCCGTAATGTCTGTATAGCACTTTTTCCATCGGTTTTGAAGCTTCAAATTGGCGTTGAATAATGTTTCCAACTCTCTTTCCAACAGTTCCATGATAAGAAGAGTACTTACGTTTTCTGCGAATACGAGCCCTTAGACCTAACATTTTCATCAGGCGTTGTACCTTTTTATGGTTTACGATGAAACCACGGTTTCTAAGTTCAAGAGTAATACGACGATAGCCATAATTTCCTTTATGCTCGTTATAAATAGTTTCTATTTCGTTTTTTACGGCCTGATTCTTATCTTCTAGGTTTAGCTGCTTTAAGTGATAGTAGTAAGTTGAACGAGCAAGTTTAATAATCTTTAGAAGAATATCTAAAGGAAACTCTGGCACTAACTCTCTGACAATCTGTGTCTTTCTTCTTTCTCTTTTTCCTCCTTCAAGCGGAGTTCTCTCAACTTTTTTAGAATGGCATTCTCCGCTCTTAAATACTCATTTTCAGCCTGAAGGCGTTCTAGTTCTGTCATCTCTTCTGGTTTTTTCTTTGGCTTACGTCCCATCTTAAGTAGTCTCCCTCTTGTTTTCTCAACAATAGTATACTTATTTTTCTTGTATTGTGCGAGCCAATTATAAAGCATCGCAGGACCTGGAAGACCGTATTCGAGAGAAACTCTTTCTATACTCAAACCTTTATGTAAGACTTTATCAATCATTTCTTGTTTTATTTCTGGAGGATAATAAATTTTCTTCCCTCTTTTTACTATCTCTAAACCATAACGATCAATCAATTTAATCATATAGACAAGATTTCTCGCATTTATACCGAACGTATCTGCAAGTCGTGCGTAGCTAACTCCTTGTTTTCTGAGTTCATAAATTTGAACTTTATCCTCATAAGTTAATTTCATAAAAAAGCACCCCAAAAGTTAGATTTTCTGTCTAACTTTTGGGGTGCACTTCAAATTACCATATATGATAATTGCAGATTTAATCTAATTCCATGCAAGAAACTATTTGATCCACATTCAAGATATGAGTGATGTTTGAACCTTCTTCTAAAAATACAAAGTGGTTATTCATTTGAATAGTGCTCTTAATCATACCGTTCTTCGTGAATGTAATTAAATTCCCAGCGTTGTCGTATTTCTCGAAGTGGAGTACGATTGGTTTCTTGAAGTAGTAGCTGTGGTGAATTTGTTCTACCACGTCGATAAGTGGCATGACAGTTGGTTTAAAGAACACATCTCTTTCTTCATATTCTTCTTGAGAGACTTGTAGTTTATTAATGAATGGTTTGATAAATGATGTAAATGTTGATTTGCGTTGTTCCATTTTCGATACCTCCGAACATTTGTTTGCATATTTATTATACGAACAAATGTTCTAAAATGCAATAGAAAAGAAAAAGTTTTTTAAAAAAAGATGTGTTTCTTCCTATTTATAAAGTTTGAGTTTGCCTGAGATTATGGGAAACTAACGTTTGAATGATGGCAAAATAAAGTTTATAATGGTGGAGAAAGCATTTTACTATTCGTGAAAACGAATGGATTGGAGGTGTCACATGAGTCAAGAGATTCTAAATTCTGTTTTGGCCATTGAATCTGAAGCAAAGGCGTTGAAGGAAAAGTTCGATGAACAATTATCCCAAACACATGAAGCGACAGATCAACGAGTGAACGAAGCAAAATCGAATATGGAACATTCGCTAGAGTTGTATAAAGCTGAGTTGAAAGAAAAAAATCAACAAAAGAAAGCTGAATTCGAAGCGAAAGTGAAAGAAGACGAACAAGCGGAGATTGCTACACTAACAGAACGTTTCAATCATCTGAAGCAGGATTTAGTTCAGGATACTGTGAAGGAGGTGTTGAAGAGATATGGCGATAGCTAAAATGAGTAAGGTTATGTTGATTGCTCCAACTGACAAGCAAAATGACCTATTAGATGCCATTCAAGAATTACAATCTTTAGAAGTAACCTCATTAGAACAGGCGAAAGAACTATTTACCGAAAATTCCATCGCTTTACATGAAGCCGATGCAGAGGGAATAAACGATCTTCAACAAAAATTTGAAGGGATTCATGCGGCAATTACTTTTGTAGAAAAAAATCAAAAGCAACCGTCATTGATTCAAAAGTTAAAAACTCCAAAAGAGCAATTCACACTATCTGAATTACAAAAAGAAGTCCAATCATGGGACGCTGATGCATTAGTGGAACATGTAGAGAGTATTCGTACAACTCTTCGTAAGAAAGACGAGGAATTAAAGGAACTTCGTGAGAAAGAGGTGCTACTTCGTAAGTGGAGTGTGCTTGATTTCTATCCGAAAGATATCTTTAAACACCCATATACCAAAACAAAAATGGGAACTATTCCTCAAGCAACAGATAATGCTTACTTAGAAGGCTTAAAACAGAGTGAATTAATCTCGGTTCACGAAGTGTATCACACACGTGAAGAAATCGGCTTATTGGTGACTTATCCACGAAAAGCTCAACAAGCTGCTAAAGAAGAGTTAGCAAAAGCGCACTTTAGTATCGTATGGTACGCGTTTGATGAAGCTCCTTCGATTGAATTGGAGAAAAATCTAAAAGCGCAACAAGCAGTGGTTGAAGCTAAAAAGAAAGTATTAGAAGACTTACAAGAAGAAAAAGACCTTCTTCGCAAGTTACAACTTTCTTCTGAAGTAACCTACAATGAATTACAAAAAGAACAAGCCAAAAATGAATTGGTGAATGGTCAACATGTATTCGTACTTCAAGGGTGGATGACTCAAAAAGCAGCAGAGGCTGTTGAGGGTCAACTGAAAGAAAAATTAGGAGAAGGCGAATATGTCTTCTTACCACTTGAGATTTCCGAAGAGGAGTACGAAGAAGTGCCAACTGTTTTAGAAAACAATGCCTTCTTACAACCATTCGAAAATCTAACAGAAATGTATGGATTGCCAAAATACGGAGAATTAGACCCAACACCATTTACTGCACCATTCTATCTCGTCTTCTTCGGGATGATGGCAGCAGACTTAGGGTATGGCGCACTTCTCTGGTTGGGAACTTTCATTATGTTGAAGTTCTTCCATTTTGATAAAGGAATGACTCGTAACTTGAAGTTCTTCCACTTACTCAGCTACCCAGTCATGATCTGGGGGATTGTATTTGGATCAGCATTCGGTGCGGATTTACCATTCCAGCCACTATCATTATCTAAAGACCTCATTACGATTATGATCTTATCGATTATCTTCGGGGTTCTTCAAATTATGGTCGGCTTATCACTAGGGGCTTACTCAAATCTGAAGAAAAAAAGCATATACCGATGCCTATACAAGTCATCTTGGATGGTTAGCGATTATTACGGGAATCATTCTTTATGTCTTAGGAGGAATGGTACTCAATATTTCTTGGATTGCGACAATCGGGTCATCGATTGCGATTATCGCAGCCGTTGCGATTGTAGTCGTAACTGTCTTAACAAGTGAAAACAAGTGGGGCGGTTTGGCAAGCGGTCTATATAACTTGTACGGAATTAGTGGATACGTAGCAGACGTCGTGAGTTATACGCGTTTAATGGCGTTAGCTGTATCAGGGGGAAGTATCGCGAGCGCGTTCAATATGTTGGTAGGATTCCTTCCACCAGTTGCACGTTTTACAGCAGGAATCTTCTTAATCGTAGCATTACAAGGGCTGAATATTTTCCTTTCATTCCTTGGTGCTTATGTTCACGGCTTACGTCTTCAGTTCGTTGAATTCTTTGGTAAATTCTACGACGGCGGTGGCCGCGCATTAAAACCGTTCAAAACATATGAAAAATACGTTGATATTAAACAACAGAAATCAGAATAAATGGAGGAAATATAATTATGACAAACTGGTTAACATTTTTCGCTGAAAATGGTGGAGGGCAAATCTTTGCTGCTCTAGGGATGGCAATTGCCATTATCTTCTCAGGGATTGGATCATCAAAAGGGGTAGGGATTGCCGGTGAAGCAGCTGCTGCTTTAATTAAAGAACAACCTGAAAAATTCGTTCAAGCATTAATCTTACAACTATTACCTGGTACACAAGGGATCTACGGATTCATCGTTGCCTTCTTCATCATGATTAACATGTCAGCTTCAATGACATTAGCAGCTGGTTTATACTTATTCATGGCAGCTTTACCAATCGCATTCACTGGTTTATTCTCAGGTATTGCTCAAGGTAAAGTAGCAGCAGCAGGGGTACAAATCTTAGCGAAAAAACCTGAAGAATCTACTAAAGGGATTATCTTTGCCGCAATGGTTGAAACTTACGCAATCTTAGGATTACTTGCTTCTATCTTAATTATCATTAACAAAGGTTAAGAGGAGGGGTATTCTTGAAAGATTTAGAGCAACTAAACAACTTATTCTAGCGGATTTAGAAAAAGAATCAAAGCAGCGAATTGAGGTTGCTACTAAAGAACAAGAAGAACGCATCAATCAAATGAATGCCCAATATTCGCAACAAGAAATGGCGAAGAAAACGGCATTAAAACAAGAAGCAAAATCACAATACGAAAAAGAGCAACAGACTATTTTGAACGCAAGTAAAAAAGAAGTCTTGCGCGTCAAACGTGAACTTCTTGAGAGTGTATTTGAGGACGTTCTACAAGTAATGTCAACCTGGAGTGGGGAAACATTACGTCTCTTTATCGAGTCAGCTATTCGCAAATTACCAAAACAACAACAAACAATTCTTACTTTTGGAGAACAAACTGTTTCTCGTTTGAGTGATGAAGATAAACTTGCGTTAACTTCGCAATTTGCCTTCGTTCAAATCGATGCAGCAACGCTTCCAAAGAAAGCAGGATTTGTGTTGAAACAAGAAGGTATCGAATATAACTATTTATTCGAAGCATTAATTGAAGATTTAAAAGAAGAATATTCACCTATCTTAGCTAGAAAAGCATTCATTGGGTAAGGAGGGATGGAATGAATGATTTAGCCTATTCAGGAGTGAATACGACCGTTCGTATTCTTGAACAGCAATTACTGTCCAAGGAACAATTGAATGGGATTCTCGTATCTAAATCCTTACAACAAGCATTAGAAGCCTTGCAAAAGACAAGTTATGAGGTAGATGTACAAGAAGTTCTTGAATCAAGACAGTTCGACCCAGTCCTAGATGCCCATTTGAAGCGCAACTATGATGAGGTGTTAGAACTCATTCCGGATGCATCACTGCTTGATGTATTCTCGATTCGTTACACTTACCATAATTTAAAAGTTCTTCTGAAATCAAAGTTCTCAGGAAAAGACTTAAAACATTTATGTGTACCGTTAGGACGTTATTCCTTGGAAACATTAAATCAATTAGTCGAAACTCAAGATTCACTCGATGTACCAGAAATCATGATTGAAGGTGTTCGTGAAGTGTATGCCGACTTTGAAAACTTTGGTCGCCTCGAAGCAGCTGATGTATTCATGGATCGCTACTATTTCAAACATCTTCGACTCATCGACCGTACGATGAATCAAGAGGTTATCCATCAAATCGTGAACATTATGATTGATATGGAAAATATCACGACTTTAATTCGTGCCACAAAGCAAAAACAATCCCGCTCATTCTTAATTGGTGTATTGTCTAGCGAGGGGACTGTAGATAAGACGTTATTAATCGACGAAGTGCTTGAAAAGGGCACAGAGGCTCTCATCGACCTTTATCGTCATGTTCCATACTATGACAAGTTTGTTGCGATTTTAGAACAGGAAGAACATCCAGTCTTTGCATTGGAATTATTAAAAGAAGAATTGATTCATCAAATTCTAGAAGAAGCGACTTTTGAACCATTTGGACCACTTCCAAGTCTTGCGTATATTCATGCGCTTGAGATGGAAGTGAAAAACCTCCGTCTATTACTAGTCGGTGTGGACAATGAGTTTACAGAAGAACAATTAAGAGAAAGGATGCGACCAGTTTATGTCTCATAAAATTGCCGTAGTTGGCGACAAAGATTCCATCCTTCCTTTTAAAATTTTAGGATTTAACGTGTATCCTTGCCACGATGCGCAAACGGCACGAAGGATGATTGATGAACTTAGTGAAGAGGAAGTCGGCATCATTTATGTAACGGAAGCAATTGCTAGTCAGATTCCGGAAACGATTCGTCGTTATGATGCGGAAATTTCACCAGCCATCATTCTCATTCCGAACCATAAAGGGTCTTTAGGAATTGGAAAATCAAGAATTCAAGAAAATGTTGAAAAAGCGGTTGGACAAAACATCTTATAACCAACCAATACACGAAACTAAGGGAGGTACCTCAGTGAAGATCGGAAGAATCGTAAAAGTATCAGGTCCTCTTGTGACTGCTGAAGGAATGGAAGATGCGAATATTCAAGATATTTGTCGTGTAGGTCATCTAGGCCTTATCGGTGAAATCATCGAAATGCGTAAAGATATTGCATCCATTCAAGTATATGAAGAAACTTCAGGAATTGGACCAGGAGAACCCGTCGAAACAACAGGGGAAGCATTATCTGTTGAATTGGCGCCAGGGATTGTATCTCAAATGTTTGATGGGATTCAACGTCCCCTCAATAAATTTAAAGAAGTATCACAAAGTGACTTCTTAGTCCGCGGAACAAACGTGGATGCACTTGACCGTGAAAAAGAATGGGAATTCATTCCTACTGCAACAGTTGGTCAAGAAGTCGAAGCTGGAGACATTATTGGTTATGTACAAGAAACAAAAGTTGTACAACATAAAATTATGGTGCCTTATGGTGTTAAAGGTAAATTAGTAAAAGTGGAAGCTGGAAACTTCAAAATTGAAGATACAGTGTACCAAATTGAAACAGAATCAGGCGTACGTGATTTTAACTTAATTCAACGTTGGCCAGTGCGTCGTGGTCGTCCATATAAAGTTAAGAAAAACACTGAAGTTCCAATGTTAACAGGACAACGTGTTATCGATACTTTCTTCCCAGTAACAAAAGGGGGAGCAGCAGCTGTACCAGGACCATTCGGAGCTGGTAAAACAGTGGTGCAACACCAAATCGCGAAATGGGCAGACGTGGATATCGTAGTATACGTAGGTTGTGGGGAACGTGGAAACGAAATGACAGACGTATTGAACGAATTCCCTGAATTGATTGACCCAACAACTGGCGAATCCATCATGGAACGTACGATCTTAATAGCAAACACTTCTAACATGCCGGTAGCGGCTCGTGAAGCGTCTATTTATACAGGAATTACTATTGCGGAATACTTCCGTGATATGGGATATAACGTAGCCATCATGGCAGACTCAACATCTCGTTGGGCAGAAGCACTTCGTGAAATGTCTGGACGTCTAGAAGAAATGCCAGGGGACGAAGGTTACCCAGCTTACTTAGGAAGCCGTATCGCAGAATACTACGAACGTGCAGGACGTGTTGAAACACTAGGGAGCGAAGGTCGTTGAAGGGACCATTACAGCTATCGGTGCCGTATCGCCTCCAGGGGGAGATACATCTGAACCAGTTACACAAAATACATTACGTGTAGCGAAAGTATTCTGGGGATTAGATGCAACATTGGCGCAAAAACGTCACTTCCCATCTATGAACTGGTTAACATCTTACTCATTGTATGACCCAGAAGTGGGTAAATACATGGATGAGAATGTGCATTCGAACTGGTCTGAATTTGTTCAACATGCCATGAACACATTACAAGAAGAAGCAAGCTTAGAAGAAATCGTTCGTTTAGTAGGTCTTGAATCATTATCTGAACGTGACCGTTTAACAATGACTATCGCGAAATCTCTTCGTGAAGACTTCTTACAACAAAACGCATTTGACGATGTTGATACATTTACATCACGTGAAACAATATCGTATGTTAGAGCTGATCTTAACGTTTGAAAAAGAAGCTCGTAAAGCGATGAAACTTGGTTCTTACTATGCGGAAATTATGGATGGAACAGAAGAAGTACGTGACCGTATTGCTCGTTCTAAATATATTCCAGAAGCTGAGATTGCACGCTTTGAAGAAATTAAAGCGCAAATCAAAGCCGATATCGAAAAAACAATTCAACATGGAGGGATGACACATGCTTAAAGAGTATCGTACGATTAGTGAAGTTGTTGGCCCTTTAATGATGGTTGAACAAGTCGAAGGCGTTAAATATGATGAGTTGGTTGAAATCCAATTACAAAATGGTGAATTACGTCATGGACAAGTACTGGAAGTAAACGAAGATAAAGCGATGGTTCAGATTTTTGAAGGACCAAGCGGTATTAACATTCGTGATACAAAAGTACGTTTCCGTGGTAAACCATTATCATTAAACGTATCTGAAGACATGATTGGTCGTATTTTTGATGGAATGGGGAACGTGATGGATAATGGTCCTGAAATCCTTCCAGAAGCGACTTTAGACGTAAACGGACAAGCGATTAACCCAGTTTCTCGTGACTATCCGGATGAATTTATCCAAACAGGGATTTCTGCTATTGACCACTTGAACACACTTGTTCGTGGACAAAAATTACCAGTATTCTCTGGCTCAGGGCTTCCTCATAAAGAGTTAGCGGCCCAAATCGCGCGTCAAGCGACTGTATTAAATAGCGATGAAAAATTCGCGGTAGTATTTGCTGCAATGGGGATTACCTTCGACGAAGCGGAATACTTCATGGAAGACTTCCGTAAGACAGGGGCGATTGACCGTTCAGTGATGTTCCTTAATCTTGCCAGCGACCCAGCAATTGAACGTATTGCGACTCCAAAAATCGCTCTTACAACAGCTGAGTACTTAGCGTTTGAAAAAGGAATGCACGTACTTGTTATCATGACAGATATGACGAACTACTGTGAAGCGCTTCGTGAAATTTCAGCGGCTCGTCGTGAAGTTCCAGGCCGTCGTGGATATCCAGGTTACTTATATACAAACCTTTCTACAATCTACGAACGTGCAGGACGTATCGTTGGGAAACCGGGATCTGTAACGCAAATTCCAATCCTTTCAATGCCTGAAGATGATATTACTCACCCAATCCCTGACTTAACAGGATATATTACAGAAGGACAAATTATTTTGGACCGTGCTCTTGATAAACAAGGGATTCAACCTCCAATTAACGTATTGCCTTCATTATCTCGTCTAAAAGATAAAGGTTCAGGTGAAGGAAAGACTCGTAAGGACCACGCGCCAACGATGAACCAATTATTCGCGGCTTATGCAACTGGTAAACAGGCGAAAGAACTTGCCGTTGTATTAGGGGAATCTGCATTATCGAAAACAGATAAGAAATATGTAGAATTCACTGAACGTTTCGAACGTGAATATGTTGGACAAGGCTTCTACAAGAACCGTTCTATTCAAGAAACACTTGATTTAGGATGGGAATTACTATCCATCTTACCGCGTACGGAATTAAAACGTATCAAGGACGAGTTATTAGATGAATTTCTTCCGAAAGGGGAGTGATTCCTTTGGCACGATTGAACGTCAAACCAACTCGTATGGAATTGACAAAATTAAAACATCGTCTCGTTGTCTCAAAACGTGGGCATAAGCTCCTAAAAGATAAACAGGATGAGTTAATGCGTCAGTTCATCGAACTAATTCGAAAAAACAATGCGTTACGTGAGGCGGTCGAAGGTCGTCTTGTGGAAGGGATGAAGAGCTTCGTTCTTGCAAAAGCAACGTTGGAAGAAGCGTTTATCGAAGAACTTGTGGCGATTCCACCACAAAGCGTATCCTTGGATCTTCAAGAAAAGAATATTATGAGTGTTTACGTTCCAGAAATGCATTTCACTGTAAAAGATGAAACGGAGGAAAGTGACTTTAAATATGGTTACTTAAACTCGAACAGTGAGATTGATGATTCTGTAGAACAAATCTCAAGTGTATTAAATGAATTGCTAGAATTAACAGAGATTGAAAAACTTGTCAATTGCTAGCAGATGAAATCGAGAAAACAAGACGTCGTGTAAACGCCCTTGAATATCGATTGATCCCACAATTAGAAGAAACGATTTACTTTATCGAAATGAAACTTGAAGAAAACGAGAGAGCAAGTATCACTCGTATTATGAAAGTGAAAGATATGGGACAAAAATAACGAAAAGAGGACTCCTAGCAGGCGATGCTAGGAGCCTTTTTGATTTAATTCTGCTAATTCTTCGAAGAAAATATGAAAGCGTTTTAAAAAGAGCAAAATAGTACTAGTAAAGAGCAAAAAAGTCCAAGTGGTATCGTAAAGGAAGTGCTAAAATTAATTATGTAAACGTTTTTACAATTTAAGGAGGGGTATTATGTATAATCGTCAAAATATGGAGAAGAGACAGCGCTTCTCTATTAGAAAGCTCACTGTTGGTACATGTTCAGTTATCATCGGGGCTTTCTTTTTTGGCACACTTCAACCAGTTTCTGCAACTGAAGCTGCTGCAACAGAGGTAGTAGCGACAGCCGTAGAAAACACGCCAAGTGAGGCGGCGGCCACTGCTGAGGAGAAACCAGCAGTAGAATCTGGTGCCGAAGCAACTGAAGTAGCGCCAAAAGAAGAAAAAGAAGCAGTTTCTAATGAAGCTGCAAACACGGAGGCAACTGATAAAGTAGAAGAAAAAGCTACTGAAGCAGCAACCGAAAAAGAGGAGGCTAAACCTGCTGAAGCTAAACCAGCAGCATCAGGTGAAACTCGTGAAGCGACTGGTGAAACTCGTGAAGCAACAGCCGAAGTGAAAAAAGAGTGGGACTCAGTAAGCCGTGTGAAAGGGAATGTTGAAGTCGTTGAAGAAGGCGGAGTACGTTACAACAAATTAACTTCAACTAAGGAAAACGACAATGGAGCAAACGAAGCTTTATTTGAAAAAGCTGGCTTACAAGCGGATGCGGAAGGAAATGTAAGCGTTGACTTAACGTTTAAGGCAAACACTCCTCCAGCTGAAACTCGCTTTGGGGTATATCTAAAATATAAAGATAATGACAACAATATCTTTGTAGGGTATGACAAGGGCGGTTGGTTCTGGCAATACAAAGGACCAGGTGTAAACACATGGTATAGCAAGACTCGTGTAGAAGCGCCTAATACAGGGGAAGAAAACCACCTATCTATCGTTTACAAGAAAGATGGTCAATTAAACGCTACAAATAATGGACAAACTTTATTTAGCACAGAAGTCGTTCCAGAAGCTGTCAAGAACGCTTTAGCTGATGTCAATAAAGTTTACCTTAAAGCAGGTACTTACGGTACAGAATTATCATCTGTATCCATTAAAGCGGATAACCAAGAAAACATTAAACCAGAAGAAGAAAAACCAACTGTAGATGATGGTCTCCGTCGTAATGACCAAGATGTTCATTATGAAACTTTACAATCTGAACAATTAAAAGCCATCATCGACACGGCGTTTCCACGTGTTAAAGAATATGAATTAGATGGAAAAACGTTAACAGGTCAAGTTCAAAAATTAGATAAAATGTCAATCAACGGTGTATTAGTAACTCCAGAAGTTCAATACCGTAAGATTGATGACACTACTGCAGAATATGTAATGACAGTGAGAAACGATGATGAATTCATCAATGCTGAAATTACTGTGAAATTACAATTAGTCGGCAACGAAATGCATTTCGATGTCACTAAAGTAGTGAACAAAAACAATGTTGAAATGGGTAAACCAGTTGATAATGTTCGAAAATTAATCCAAACCATTGAATTCCCAGGTAACACATTAGTATCTGTAGGTTCTAATAAACAAAATGCGAAGTTTGATGGCGCTCAAATGTCAACAAACACACATAGAGCAGGGGACTATCATTTAGACTTGAAGACAGGCAAAATGAATGACTACGCTTATGGATTTATGTATGGCTTTGTTTCTTCGAACGAATTAGCAGCGTCTGTTTGGAGTAATTCACAATTTACTTACCAAGGAAATGACTTTGCACGCTTAACAACTGCTCTACAAAGAGTCGATGGCGTTAACTACATTGGTATTCAAAGCTCACCTTACTGGTACCAACGTGCTTACAAGAACTTAGCATTCCCAGAATACACATTAGAATTACCAAGTTCTAAAGTAGTCATCACAAAAGACTTAAACAAAGATAATGTTGTGGACTGGCAAGATGGTGCGATTGCATATCGTAATATCATGAACAATCCAAAAGGGGCAGAATCTGTTCCAGATTTAGTAGCCTATCGTATTGCGATGAACTTCGCATCTCAAGCGCAAAACCCATTCTTAATGACATTAGATGGTATTAAGAAGATTAACTTACACACAGATGGTTTAGGCCAATCAATCCTACTTAAAGGGTATGGTAGTGAAGGTCATGACTCAGGTCACTTAAACTATGCAGATATCGGTAAGAGAATCGGTGGCGTTGAAGACTTCAAGAAATTATTAGCGAGAGCAAAAGAATACGGAGCTAAAATCGGTATTCACGTAAACGCTTCTGAAACATATCCTGAATCTAAATACTTCAGCGAAGCAATCTTACGTAAGAATTCTGACGGAACTTATATGTATGGTTGGAACTGGTTAGACCAAGGGATCAACATTGATGCAGAATATGACTTAGCTCATGGCCGTTTAGCTCGTTGGAAAGAATTAAGAGAAAAACTTGGTGGCGACTTAGACTTTATTTATGTGGACGTTTGGGGCAATGGACAATCAGGAGATAATACAGCTTGAGCCAACTCACGTACTTGCTAAAAGAATTAAACTCTCAAGGATGGCGTATGGCCATCGAGTGGGGCTTCGGTGCAGAATATGACTCAACATTCCAACACTGGGCAGCTGATTTAACTTACGGTGGATACACACTAAAAGGGATTAACTCAAATATCACTCGATTCATTCGTAACCACCAAAAAGACTCATGGGTGGGTGACTATCCAAGCTACGGTGGTGCAGCGAACTATCCATTACTTGGTGGATATAACATGAAAGACTTCGAAGGATGGCAAGGTCGAAGCGACTACGAAGGGTATATTCGTAACCTCTTCGAAAACAACATTATGACGAAGTACTTCCAACACTATAAAGTCTCTAAATGGGTGAACGGAAACCCAGTTGCGATGAGCGACAACGGTCAAAACTACAAGTGGACTCCAGAAATGGAAATTGATTTAACAAATGACAAGGGAGACGAAGTGAAGATTGTTCGTCAATCGAACGACCCTAACAGCCCAGACTATCGCAAACGTGTAACAACATTAAACGGCCGTGTTATTGAAAATGGCGGAAGCTACTTAGTACCATGGAACTGGGATGAAAATGGTAAAGCTTTAACAGGCGACAAAGAAAAGATGTACTTCTTCACAAATACTGCTGGAACAACAGAATGGACACTTCCAGAAGATTGGACTGGAGATAAAGTATACCTCTATCGTTTAACAGACCAAGGTAAGAAAGATTTAGTCGAATTAACAGTCGGCGCAGACCGTAAGATTCAAATTACGGGGGATGCGTACCAACCATATGTACTTTACAAAGCTCCTCAAGGCAAGAAGACAATGGTATGGAGTGAAGGACTACACATCTATGACCAAGGTTTCAACAGCGGAACATTAGATCATTGGGAAAAAACTGGTGACAGCGAACATGCTGAAATCGTGAAATCTCAAGGGGCTAACGAAATGTTACGTATTCAAGGAAACACTGAACGCGTGACATTGAAACAACGCTTAACAGACTTGAAACCAAATACTAGATATGCCGTTTATGTAGGTGTAGATAACCGAAGCAATGCACGTGCAGATATCACAATCCGTGTCGGCGACAAAGTGATTTCTAACTACACAAACAAATCAATTGCGAAGAACTATGTACAAGCACATGCGCATAACACACTTAAGAAGAATGCGACAGTGGATAATACAAGTTACTTCCAAAACATGTATGTATACTTCACAACAGGCGACGATGTTTCTAATGTAACATTGGAACTTGGACGTGATGCAGATGCGGCAGCAACTTACTTTGATGAAATTCGTGTATTTGAAAACCAATCTGTAATGTACAACGAAAAACACGACACAGGAAATGGCAAATTCAAACAAGACTTTGAAGAAGTGCCACAAGGTATCTTCCCATTCGTAGTCGGTGATGTTGAAGGTGTACAAGATAACCGCACTCACTTATCTGAAAAACATGAACCATATACTCAACGTGGTTGGAACGGTAAAAAAGTCAACGACGTTATCCAAGGTAACTGGTCATTGAAGACAAACGGTTTATCAGGATATGACAAACTTGTTTACCAAACAATTCCACAAAACTTCCGCTTTGAAGAAGGCAAGACTTATAAAGTAACCTTTGAATATGAAGCAGGTTCACATGGAGCATACTCATTCGTAATCGGTAATGGTGAAAAATACTCGTCGTAGTAAATTAACGAAATACGATTTAGAAAGCACTTGGGAAAAATTCAGCAACTCCTAAGAAAGTAAGCTTTTATGTTACTGGTGAAAAAGGTGGAAATACTTGGATTGGTATCTACTCAAATGCGCGTGGTGCTGATACAAAAGGGGATTCAAACAATAACGAAATCAACTTCAAAGGGTATAAAGACTTTATGTTAGATAACCTTGAAATTGAAGAAATCAAGTTAACAGGTAAGATGCTTGTGGATGAAGCGTTCGATAAGAATACTCCAATTGTAAACGGAAACTACAAACAAGACTCTTTAAATACTTATAAAGACGCAGTCGCATCTTTATTAGAAGCAGACGAAAACATTAGTGTAGATGATGCCAAAGCGCTTATAGAACGCGTTAACGCCGCAAAAGAAGCATTGGAAGTAAAACGTAGTGCTCCAGACTGGGATGATATCCTTGATGTTGAAGCTCCATATGAAGAACAAGACAACCCTTGGTACGCATTCGATGGCAGCACAAACTCACTATGGCATACACCTTATGGAGTGGACAGCTTAGGCAAACCATTAACGGTTCGATTCCATAAACCAATGGAATCAACTCGCTTTGAATATGTTCCTCGTCCTTCAGGACCAAACGGACGTGTCATGAGCGGTAGCCTAACAGTATTTGACGAAAACGACCAAGAACATCACTTCAACTTTACTGGTTGGGCAAATAATGCCAAGACTAAAGTCATTAACTTCGATTCTCCTATTAAAGTGAAGAAAGCAGTCTTTACTGCTAATGAAACATATGGAGATCCTGGTCATATTTCAGCAGCGGAATTACGCTTTGTTCTTCCAGTTGAAGAGGATAAACCATTAGACGAAGCAGCATACAATGCTGAAGTAGAACGTGTTCGTAAGATTGACCGTCAAGATGCTAAAGAATACTTAGCAGCTGTTGAAGCCTACAAGAATGGTCTTGCCGAAAGCAACTTATTAACACCAAATGCAATTAGTAAATTGGTAGAAGGCTTGAAAGAAATTAAGGAAACTGTGGATCCAACTCCAGATCCAGAGAAGCCAACTCCAGATCCAGAGAAACCAACTCCAGATCCAGAGAAGCCAACTCCAGATCCAGAGAAACCAACTCCAGATCCAGAGAAACCAACTCCAGATCCAGAGAAGCCAACTCCAGATCCAGAGAAGCCAACTCCAGATCCAGAGAAGCCAACTCCAGATCCAGAAAAACCAACTCCAGACCAACCAGCTGTAGAATTACCTCTATACGAAACAGATGGTGTGAAGGTAACGGTTGATAAGGAAAAAGGTATTGCGAGATTCGAAGACGAAAACGGAGATACTCCTGTAGTCGTTGAAGTACCAACTAAACTTCTTGATAAGAACATTAAGAAGCTTAAAGTTGAAAAAGTGAACGAAACAATTAAAGGTCTTGAAGGAAAAGAATATCAAGGTTATGAAATTACTTTCGTTGACAAAGATGATAAACCAGTTCGTGTTGAAGGGGAAGCGAAAGTAACATTCCCTGTTGATAAAGAAGTAGATGGAGCTTACTTCGTAACAAGTGATACAAAAGAAGTGAAAGAAACAGTTGAATTCTCTTACGGAGAAAACAAAGTTGTTACACTTAACGTTAAACACTTCAGTTTATACGCAGTTACATTTAAAGTTGCCGCTAGTGAAACACCAGCAACTCCAACTACTCCAGCAACACCAGAAACACCTACTACACAAGTTTCACAAGCAACACCAGCTGCATCAAGTGAAAAACCAGGAGAAAATAAACCAGCTCCAGTTTCACCAGCAGCAGGCCAAGCAAAAGAAACATTACCAAATACAGGGGTAGCAGATGCCACTCCAGGAATCCTTGGAGGAATTCTTGCAGCTCTTGGTGGATTAGGCCTAGCCGTTCCTAAAAAAGGTAAAAGAGACTAGGAACAAACGAAAACATCGAATGGGTTGGACACTCCTAACCGGTCCAAAGCATTTGTAAAAGTAGTCTGCCCTTAAACCGGTTCACAATGTGAGCCGGTTTTCTCTTTTTGTAGATGGAAAATCTTGCAAAATCGTTTCAAATAGCGTAAAATTTATCTATTCGATGAAGAGAACAAATTGTATAAATATACTTTTTAGAGAGCCGATTATGGGTGGAAGATTGGCAGTCCCTGTTTATAGCAAGAATCATCTCTTAGAAACTTTTCTGAAATACACGTTAGAGTAAGAAAGGTCGCTTAAATGGCGTTAACAATTTACCTAGGCAAACGAGTTTCGTTTGTAAATTTGGGTGGTACCGCGGAAGTTATTTCGCCCCTGCAACTGGCAGGGGCTTTTTTTATGCTTTCGAGTAAAAAAGATGAAAAAAGCAGTCAAACAAAGGAGGAAATTCAATGAAGATGAAGGAAACATTGCAAATTGGGAAAACAGAATTCCCAATGCGTGGGAACTTGCCAACAAAAGAAGTAGATTATCAAAAAGAATGGGAAGAAGCAGACGTTTACGGACAACGTCAAGCAAAGAATGAAGGGAAACCATCATTCGTGCTTCATGATGGACCACCATATGCCAATGGTGCAGTTCATATGGGACATGCCTTGAACAAAATTTCGAAGGACTTTATTGTTCGTAGTAAATCAATGAGCGGGTTCCGTGCACCGTATGTACCAGGATGGGATACACACGGACTTCCAATCGAACAAGCGTTGGCAAACGCTGAAGGGGTTGACCGTAAGAAATTATCAATCGCTGAATTCCGTAAATTATGTGCGGAGTACGCATTACGTCAAGTGGACAACCAACGTGCTGAATTTAAACGTTTAGGGGTTACAGGTACATGGGATAATCCATACTTAACACTTCAACCAGAATTCGAAGCAGAACAAATTCGTGTATTTGGTAAAATGGCTGAAAATGGCTATATTTACAAAGGGTTAAAACCAATTTACTGGTCTCCGTCAAGTGAATCTTCACTTGCCGAAGCAGAAATTGAATATAAAGACGTAGAAAGCCCATCAATTTATGTGGCGTTCAAAGTGAAAGACGGAAAAGGTGTTGTATCAGAAGATGCATCATTCGTGATTTGGACAACAACTCCTTGGACACTTCCTGCAAACTTAGGGATCTTCGTGCATCCTGACTATGAATATGCAGAAGTGAAAACAGACAAAGGGACTTTTGTAGTAGCAAAAGAGCTTGTAAACTCTTTTGCAGAAACATTAGGCTGGGAATCTGTAGAAGTCCTAAAAGAATTCCGCGGAACTGAATTGGAATATGCGACAGCATGGCATCCATTCTACGAACGTGAATCACTTGTAATGCTTGGAGACTACGTAACACTTGATGCCGGTACTGGTTTAGTTCACTCAGCACCTGGACACGGGGAAGACGACTTCTACTATTCACGTAAATACAACTTAGATGTATTATCACCAGTGGATAATCAAGGACATTACACTGCAGAAGCTCCTGGTTTTGAAGGAATGTTCTATGCAAAAGCAAACAAAGTCATCACAGATCTATTAGCTGAAAATGGTTCATTATTAAAACTAAGTTATTTCGTGCATAGTTACCCACATGACTGGAGAACGAAGAAACCAGTCATCTTCCGTGCAACTCCACAATGGTTTGCGTCAATTGATGCTTTCCGTCAAGATATCTTAGATGTGATTGAAAATGATGTGAAATGGTACCATCCATCAGGGCAAGTACGTATTTACAACATGGTTCGTGACCGTGGTGACTGGGTTATCTCTCGTCAACGTGTATGGGGTGTTCCACTTCCTGTATTCTACGGTGAAAACGGAGAACCAATTATCACTCCAGAAACAATCGAACACGTTGCAAAATTAGTTGAAGAATTCGGTTCTGACGTATGGTTCGAGCGTGAAGCAAAAGACTTATTACCAGAAGGATTCACACATCCAAGCAGTCCAAACGGCACATTTACAAAAGAAATGGACATCATGGACGTATGGTTCGACTCAGGTAGCTCACATGCTGGAGTGTTAAGTATTCGTCCAGAGTTAGAATTCCCAGCTGATTTATACTTAGAAGGATCAGACCAATACCGTGGATGGTTCAACTCAAGTTTAACAACAAGTGTAGCGGTTCATAAGAAAGCTCCATATAAAGCAGTTCTTTCTCAAGGATTCGTAATGGACGGAGAAGGCAAGAAGATGAGTAAATCCCTAGGAAACGTCATCTCACCTGCAAAAGAAATGCAAACAAAAGGGGCAGACATTATCCGTCTATGGGTATCTTCTGTGGACTATGAATCAGACGTACGTATCAGTACTGAAATCTTAAACCAAGTATCTGAAGCATACCGTAAGATTCGTAACACAATGCGCTTTATGTTAGCGAACACTACAGATTTCGAACCATCTAAACATGCCGTAGCGTTTAAAGACCTACGTACTGTTGATCAATATATGATGATTCGTTTCAATGATGTAGTGAAGACAATTGAAGAAGCGTATGAAAAATATGAATTCTCAACAATCTATCAAACAGTGATGAACTTCTGTACCGTTGATTTATCACAATTCTATTTAGACTTTGCTAAAGACGTTGTGTATATCGAACACGAAGATAACTACGAACGTCGTGCAATGCAAACAGTGATTTACGATATCTTAGTAAAATTAACGAAATTACTAAGCCCAATCTTAGTTCATACGAGTGAAGAAGTTTGGAAATACTTGAAGGAAGAAGAAGTATATGTTCAATTAGCTGAATTCCCAACTGTAGAAAGCTACGAAAATGCAGAAGAAGTAGTAGCACAATGGGCTGAATTCTTCAAAGTTCGTAACACTGCTTTGAAAGCTTAGAAGAAGCTCGTAACGAGAAATTGATCGGTAAGAACTTCGAAGCAAAAGTAACGCTATATCCATCTAATGAAGTTCGCACTTTATTAGAGGGCTTAAACACAAATGTAGCTCAATTATTCATCGTTAGTGAATTAGAAGTGGCTGCAGAAGGCGTTGAAGCTCCTGCAAATGCAGTTGAAGGTGAAGGCGTGAAAGTCGTTGTTGAACATGCTAAAGGTGAAACTTGCGAACGTTGCCGTGCTGTGAAGATTGAAGTAGGAACATTAGAAGATGCTCCAACTTTATGTAATCGTTGTGCTGCAATTGTGCGTGAACACTTCCCAGAAGCGCTTGTTCCTGAAGAAGAATAATAAAAATTTAACTGAGTCGAAGCAATTCGGCTCAGTTTTATTGTTTAATTAAAATGCCGGATTGTTTGAGGGAAAATGCTTTAGCGGAATAGTAATGAAAAAAACTCCTTAGTTTAATTTGTATGTGGTGTCCAAACTACATTGAAAGAACTAAGGAGTTTTTTCGTAGATAACTTACACAATCTATCACATACGAAATCAATTAAAAGAAGATCATATATCGGAACAATTGGAATTAGAATAGGAAGATGGGTTGCAGTGAAATGTAAATACGAGATTACCGTAGTTATACAATCTCTTTGATGCGTCTCTCAGAGGTTGGGGGGATGCAAGAAACGGAATCCCCCAGGGATTAGCCAGTGGATATATATTCAAATTGTGTTAAAAATGTTGAAGGAGAAAATTAGATTGAATCTACTTTATTCCTTTTTTTGCTTTAATTTATTCAGCCTAAAGTCCCATAGAAATCATCCTTAAGTACCATGTTCCAAAATAGCCAAATGATACAATAGGTCCATAAGGAGGGAGTGCCATGAAGCAGTGGAATAGACTTATCAAACTAGTATTGTTTGTATTCATAACACGTTACTTTATGAGTCATATTTACGGTTCATCAGTACGGTTGTTATTCTCACTTCTCGTACTAGCAGGTATCTTTTTCTTCATGCTATTTCCAGAAGAAATGGAAGTAAAATCGGTTTTTGGCAAAACAAAGAGACCGTTAGATAAAACCTCTAGTAAGGTACAAGAACGTTATGAACAATCAGGATTATCCAAGCAGGAAATCGATTATTTTAGACAAAAAATGTCAGCGGTGAAGACACAAATTCAAGAAATTGATGAGACGATTCAAAGTTATACAAAATTAAGAATTATTAGTAATCGCTATAATACAACCGTAACGATGAAAGATTATTTCAAAGAATTAGTGGCACACCCTGAGAAACTTCCAGAAGCCAACTTGTTCGTTCATACTTGCGTACCGTCATTAAACGAAATGACGAAAGCCTACAAAGAATTGAGTGAACAACCAGTTAAAGGAAGCGAAACGTATCAAACGCTACAAGAATTAGGAGAAAAAATCGATCTCGTCTGCGCAACGCTGGAAGAGGATTACTTACATTTTCAAGAAGACAAGATTAAAAAATCTGAAGCAGAGATGGATTACGTGAATCGTACGATAAAGGAGTAGAGAACAATGACTGAACAAAAATCAATGGTGGATACACTCATTCAAAACCCATTTGGAGAAGACGTCGTAAAAAATACGACCTTGCAAGATGTGGCAAGTGATTTTCCACAAGAACAACTAGATGCCAAACGTGCATTAGTCGACACATTGCCAGAGAAACAACAAGAACAAGCACGTGCTCTTGCAAAACAAATCGATGAAAAGAATATGCAGGCCATCATTAGTTATGGTGCTGGCGCGCAAAAGCAACTTGGTGAATTCTCTCATTCGATGCTAGCTCATGTGCAAAATAAAGATACCGGTGAAATCGGGGATACGCTCAACGAGTTGATGATGCGACTCAACGAGACAGACCCAAACGACCTTATAGCGCAAGATTCGAACATCTTCCGTAAAATCTTTGGTCGTGTGAAGAAGTCGATTTACGAAATGCAATTAAAATACCAAGAAGTCGGTTCTCAAGTGGATAAGATTGCCGTAAGATTAGACCATGAAAAGAATGGTTTATTAAACGACAACTTGTCACTAGAACAACTGTACCAACGCAATAAGGAATTCTTCGAAGCGTTAAGTATTTATATTGCTGCTGGGGAATTAAAGATTGAAGAGTTGCAACAAAAACTCATCCCTGAAGCGATGCAAAAGGCGCAAGAGTCCGGAGACCAAATGGATGTGCAAGTCGTCAATGACTTACATCAGTTCTTAGACCGTCTTGAAAAGAGAAATCACGACTTGAAATTAACGCGCCAAATGACAATCCAACAAGCGCCACAAATTCGCTTGATTCAAAATACGAACCAAACATTGGCGGAAAAAATTCAATCTTCCATCACGACAACGATTCCTTTATGGAAGAACCAAATTGCTATTGCTATGACATTGCTTCGTCAAAAGGATGCTGTGACAGCGCAACGTCAAGTGTCTGAAACGACAAACCAATTGATTCAAAAGAACTCTGAAATGTTGAAGATTTCAACGATTGAAACAGCTCGTGAAAATGAACGTGGGATCATCGATCTTGAAACCCTTCAAAAGACACAACAAGACTTGATTGAAACATTAGAAGAAACGATTCTAATCCAACAAGAAGGCCGTCAAAGACGTAGAAAAGCCGAATACGAATTGACGCAAATGGAACAAGAACTCCTCGAAAACTTGCTCGTTTTAAGCCAAAAAGAAAAACGAGTGAAGGAAGAAATGCGCGGTCAATAATGATAGAAATCTTTACCTTTTATTCCTTTTTCAGGACTGGAGGGTAAAGATTTTTTTGTGTTTCAAGAGGTTTATGTAATGTTTCAATTCGTTAACAAAATGATAAACTTCGCCTTGAACCTTGATATTTTGGCTAACATTATTTAAAATAGGATGAAAGGAAAAAATAATATTTAATGAGGTGAAAAAATGCACGTATGGGTCGTAGTTCTCGCGTTATTAGCATTAGCAGTATTTTTCTTATTCATTTCACTATTCTTAAAGGATAACCATAATGAAGAAGAAATCGATGAATTAGCTGAAGGTTTATTAGAATTAAACCGTGAAGTATATTCATTAAAGAAAAAAATTCAAGAATTAGAAGGAACAACTGTTTACAAAGGACCATCAGTTGAACCAACTTATGATGAAGTTCGCGCTGCAAAAACAGTAGAAATTCGTGTAGCTGAAAAACCAGAACCAGCAACTGAAGCAACAGAAGCAGTGGAAGAAGCAACTGCAGAAGAATCTGGTCGTTTACACAATGTAACAAAACAACAAATCATTACATTATTCAGCCACGGCAATTCAGTAGAAACAATCTCTGAACAATTAAACGTACCTGTTTCAACAGTACAATTGGTAATCGATAACTATTTTGAAGCAGATGCAAATTAAGGAGGAAGAACATGAGTAAACCGAAATTTCGTTCTTTAGGAATGGGCTTCTTATTAGCAGCGTTAATTTTAGCATTGGTTACTGTGATTTGGCCTTTTGTACCACAATCATTAAAGAGCCAATTAGATGCAGTGAATTTGCCAATCGTTTCTGAAGGAGCAAATGAAGCAAGCTATAAAGCCGCTTACGAGTCTTTATTAGCTGAAAAAGAATCTGGTAGCAAAGCAGCATCTTCATCAAGTGCTAAAGCTACTTCACAAGCTTCAACAACAGAAGCAGCAACTACAGCGTCATCAACTCCTGTATCTATTACAGTTGAAGAAGGCGAATCATCAAATGATGTTGCTGACAAATTAGAAAAAGCAGGCTTAGTTAAGAGTGCTAAAGAGTTCGTAGATTACTTAACATCAAAAAACATTGCTGATAAGATCTGGACTGGTACTTTCGAAATTAAACCAGGAAGCTCTAATGAAGAAATCGCTCGTGCAATCGGAGCGTTACAATAATCAACATGAATCAGTGTTACAGTCGAAGGGCTGTAACACTTTTTTTGTTTAGCGTTAAAGTTTTCTGAAAATTAAATGAAAACTGTGGTACAATGGAAGTACGACTTTAGAAAGTGGAGTGAGAATATGATTGAAAGAAGTCAAGTAGATGTAAATCAAACATGGGACTTAACGCTCTTGTTTAAAACAGAAGAAGCATTTAACGAAGCTTTAGAAGACCTAAAAGGAAAAGTAGATGCTTTTCAAAAGGAATACGAAGGAAAAATTACAACGGCTAGCCAAGTGAATGCTGGTTTAGCAACCTACCGTGAATTATTAGAACTTCGCGGAAAAGTTTCTGCTTATTGTAATTTAGCAGTCAGTGCCAATACGAAAGATAAAGAAGCACAAACACGTTCTGCACAAACACGTACCGTGTTAGCAGGATTAGACGCCAAATTAAGTTTCTTTGAATCTGAATTAAGTCAATTGGATGATGCCGTGTTAGAAGAAGCACGCGCAAATAAAGAAGATGCCTTATATATCGAACGTCTCTTAGAAGATAAGAAACATTTATTATCAAAAGATGTAGAAGCAACCTTAGCTGCTCTTGGAAATACATTAGATGCAGGTTACCAAGCGTACAATGATATTAAATTCAAAGATATTCATTTCCCAGCGGTTGAAGCAGACGGACAAGTGATTCCGATGACCTACAACAGCTTTGAAGGCCGTATGCAATCTGAACCAAATACAGCGATTCGTCGTGAAGCGTTCAAGGTATTTAGCGATACATTACGTAAATACCAACATAGTACTGCTTCAGCATATAATACACAAATTCAAAAAGAAAAAACAATGGCAACATTGCGTGGATTTGATTCAGTATTTGACTACTTACTAGACCGTCAAAAAGTTTCTCGTGAATTATACGACCGCCAAATCGATGTCATCATGGAAGAATTAGCGCCACATATGCGTAAATTCGCACGCCTATTGAAAGAAATCTATCAATTAGACGAAGTACGCTATGAAGACTTGAAACTGGAAGTCGATCCAACATACGCTGCCAAAGTAACGTATGACGAAGCAAAACAATATATCTTAGAAGGTTTAGAACCACTAGGGGAAGATTACCTCAAGATTATGAAAGAAGCCTTCGACAACCGTTGGATTGATTATGCTGAAACAATTGGTAAACGTACGGGTGCGTTCTGTTCATCACCTTATGGGGCAAAATCATATATCTTAATGTTCTTTACAGAAGATATGAATGACTGTATGACACTAGCGCATGAATTAGGACACGCAGGGCACTTCCAATTAGCGTACAAAAACCAAAATATCCTCGATGGTCGTCCAAGCATGTACTTTGTAGAAGCTCCATCAACAACGAACGAATTATTGGTTGAGTACTACTTGAAGAACAAAGCAGGCGATGACCTACGTATGAAACGTTGGATTTCTTCTCAAATGGTGGCCAAAACTTATTACCACAACTTTGTCACTCACTTATTAGAAGCGTACTTCCAACGCGAAGTATACCGCTTAGTGGATGCAGGTAAGAGCTTGGATGCCGATACATTAAACGATTTATTCAAAGAAACATTGGCTAAATTCTGGGGACCAGAAGTCGTTCTGACAGAAGGCGCAGAGTTGACTTGGATGCGTCAACCGCACTATTACATGGGACTTTATTCGTACACTTACTCAGCTGGTTTAACAATCGGTACACAAGTGGCGAAGATGATTCAAAAAGATTCAAGTGTCGCAAATACTTGGGTGGAAGTCTTGAAGATGGGCGGAACAAAGAGCGCAGAAGAGCTTGCGAAAGCAGCAGGCGTGGATGTCTCAACAGATGCTCCACTTAAAGATACGATTGCAACAATCGGTGGCTTAATCGACGAAATCGTAGACATTACAAAACAATTGAATGCATAAAAATAAAGGTCAGCAAGGGTAAACTTGCTGACCTTTTTCGTGTTTATTTTTATTGATTAGACCTAGAGACAATTAGTTGAACAGATCCGTTAATTGAAAGTGTTGGTGTTCCTGAAGGGAGAATGAAGGAATCGGCTTTTTCTATTGGATATATTGTTCCATCGACTGTGAGCGTTCCTTTTCCGTCTAACACCGTTACAAGGTGATAAGTAGAAGAGAGTGCATCGCTGTAATCACCATCGATATCGTATTTCCAAACCGTGAAGAACTTGTTTTCCACAAAAGTCGTTCTTGTTCCAGTCTCCGTTGTCATGACTTGTTGATTTGTCGTTGGGACACTGTGCGGAATCGTCGTCACGTCTTTTGTTTGTTGGATATGCAGTGGACGAGGATTTCCAGTATCGTCGGTGCGGTTGTAGTCATAGACACGGTAAGTCGTATCTGAATTTGTTGCGTTTCAAGAATCACAATACCGCCACCGATTGCGTGAATCGTCCCACTTGGAACATCAAAGAAATCGCCCGCTTTAACAGGCACTTCGGTAAACAGGTCGCTCCAAGCTTCAGTGTCAATTTTCTCTGCAAATTCTTCAGGAGTCATCGCCGTATGTCCGTATACAATTTTTGCACCTGGTTCTGCTTGAACTACGTACCAGCATTCATTTTTTCCATATTCTCCTTCATGTTCTAGCGCATATTCATCATCAGGATGCACTTGAATGGATAAGTCATCACTAGCATCTAGTAACTTAATAAGAAGAGGAAAACTTGCCAATTGTTGTCCATTGAAGAGTTCTGGATGTGTTTTATAGAGTTCATCTAACCCTAGTCCAGCATATTCTGCAGGGCTTTTGATGGTAGAAATACCATTAGGATGCGCGCTAATAATCCACGCTTCACCGGTCTTGTCGGAAGGGAGAGTGAAGTTAAAGAGCGAATGCAATTTTGTCCCACCCCAGATTTTCTCTTGCAGTACGGCATTTAAAAAGATTGGTTTTGTCATAATGTGCCTCCTATAAGTCTTGTTCAGTACCATTATAACAAAGGAAATTTTTTAAAGCTAAAGATAGTGAGAATTAAGAACAAGTTAAGTAATGACCTATTTTCTTTTAAATACCTTTAATTCAGTGATAAAATAAACTGACATCAACCGTGGAGGAACATATGGAAGACAAAAAATTATTAATGAATACATATACAGGGCGCGTATTTAATCCGCTTGAAATGGTTCCAGACAATGTTGCCATTGAAGACATTGCGCATGCCTTAAGTATGATGTGTCGCGGGAACGGACATCTTCGTTTCTTTTATTCAGTAGGATTACATAGCATTAATTGTGCACAAGAAGCCATTGCTAGAGGATACCAAACAGGAACGGTCCTTGCTTGTTTACTACATGATGCAACCGAAGCCTATATCGCTGACTTGATTCGTCCGGTGAAGAATCAATTGCCAGAGTACGAAGTCATGGAAAATAACTTATTCGAAGTGATTAAAGAGAAATTCTTCTTGCAACATTTAGAAGAGAAAGAATGGGCAAAAGTGTGGGCGATTGATCATGAAATGCTCTCGAATGAATTGCCAATCATTTTAACGGATGAACCGATGATGGAAAAGGCGCCGTTGTTAAGTCGACCAATCTTGGAAGAAAGAAGCATGCGTGCGGTCGAACTTGAATTCTTGAAGTTATTTAACGAACTGTTCGAAGCGTATCAAAAAGAAGTTAAAAAGTTGAAGCGTGCGATTCAAAAAAGAGAACTAGAGGCAATGACGCCAGGGAAACGACGTGCAGAAGAAAAACGAGTGGTGGAATGGCTCAAAGAAATGCCGCAATGGATCGAGGCAAAGACGGTTGCTATAACCATGCCGATGCGACTCGAATTCCAATTAGACTTAATTGTACAAGAAGCAAGACTGGCTGGAAAGCAGTTATTTGTCCCTGTGACAATGCCAGATAAGACTTTAGTGTTTGTGGAGTGGAATGAACAAACAACCTTTAAGCGTTCTGCTTTTGGGGCGCTAGAGCCTGTGATTGATAGTGCGCATCCGATTTTTGAAGTGAAAGAGTTAGATTTAGTTATCGTTCCAGGACTACTGTATAGTATGAAAGGAGACCGTCTTGGCTTTGGGGGCGGATATTACGATAGAACCTTACAACACGTGGAAGATGTTTGCATTTTGTCAGTGGCGTATACGACTCAGGTGACACCTGTTGTGGACTGGCCAGTATTTGACACAGATATCCGAATTCCAACAATTATTACGAGTGAAGGAGTGGTTAGAGATGTTTAAGATTAACCCTTGGAAATTAGAACGGTGGAAGAGAAATTTCAATGAGAATTTTAGCTTCACTTATTTATTTCTTGCAATTCAAGCAGCGCTGTTTATCGTGATGACGCTAGCGGGTGGCAGCACGAATGGACAAGTTCTTGTTAACTTTGGTGCGAAATTCAATCCGTACATCATTCATCAACACGAATATTATCGTTTCCTAACACCGATTTTCTTACATATTGGACTGGAACATATTTTGTTTAATAGTGTGTTTTTATATATGATAGGTCGCCAGATGGAGTATGAAATTGGACACTGGAGATTCCTTGCAGTGTATCTGTTATCAGGAATAATGGGGAATCTTGCAAGTTTTGCCTTTTCTTCAAGTATTTCAGCAGGGGCAAGTACAGCACTCTTTGGACTCATGGGAGCTGTGGTCTACCTCTCCCGAAAACATGGATACATTCGTTCTTTTAGACAAATGGGCGTGCAATACGCAAGCCTACTCATTATCAATATTATCCTTGGATTTATTAATTCAGCGGTAGATAACTACGGTCACTTAGGAGGACTCGTTGGTGGATACCTAGTGATGACGGCGATTAGCTTTAGAGGGGACCGCCTCACAAAACCTGCTTCACGCATTGCCGGAATTGTGGCATATATTGTCGTAGCATTTTTACTATTTACACTAGGAATGAAAGGGTAATGCTGTTATAATGTAAGCATATACAAATTTTCATGGAGTGAATAGTATGGAAAAGAAAATTATAGGTATTGATTTAGGTGGAACTTCCATCAAATTTGCGATTATTACACTAGCAGGTGAAATTCAACAGAAATGGTCGATTCCAACAAATATTCTTGATGAAGGAAGTCATATTGTAGAAGATATTATCGACTCGATTCGTCATCGTTTAGATATGTTAGGATTAACGACTGAAAACTTTGCAGGGATTGGAATGGGGTCTCCAGGGGTTGTTGATAGAGAGAATGGTACAGTCATTGGTGCCTACAACTTAAACTGGAAAACATTACAACCATTGAAAGAAAAAATCGAAGGTGCACTAGGAATTCCTTTCTTCATTGATAATGATGCCAATGTTGCCGCACTCGGTGAAAAATGGATGGGTGCTGGTGGAGACCAACCAGACGTAACCTTCTTTACACTTGGAACAGGTGTTGGCGGTGGAATTATCGCCGAAAACCGTCTTATTCATGGTGTAGCTGGTGCTGGTGGAGAACTAGGACATATTACGGTTGATTTCAGTGACCGACCTTTTGCATGTACTTGCGGTAAAAAAGGCTGTCTTGAAACGGTAGCGAGTGCCACAGGGATTGTGAACTTAGCTCGTCGTTATGCTGACGAATTTGCAGGAGATTCAGAATTAAAAGCAAGAATCGATGATGGACAAGATGTGAGTGCTAAAGATGTATTCGATTTAGCAAAACAAAACGATCCGCTCGCAATAATCGTCATTCGTCATTTCTCAAAATACTTAGGAATTGCATGTTCACATGTTGCGAATATGTTGAATCCATCCTTCATCGTTATCGGTGGTGGAGTGAGCGCAGCAGGAGAATTCTTGCTAGAAGGCGTTCGTAAAGAATATGAACAATTAGTATTCCCGCAAGTTCGCGAAACAACACACTTGCGTTTAGCAGAACTTGGGAATGATGCAGGAGTCATTGGAGCAGCTTCTTTAGTGCTTTGAAAGATTAGAAGAAACATGATACAATATCTCTTGTCTGATTAAAATTATTTTTGAAGGAGTTTAGTCTCATGTGGAGTATTATTATGGGTCTATTATTGGCCTACGGAATTTACTTATTTGTATTAATTTGGATGCGTCAATCTGCTGCTAAAGTTGTTAGCGCTGAAGAGTTCGGAAAGGATTTACGTCACGGACAATTAATCGATGTGCGTGAAAAAGACGAATTCAAAGCAGCTCATATTTTAGGAGCTCGTAACATTCCTTATTCACAATTTAAAGAACGTTTCAGGGAATTACGTAAAGACCAACCAATCTATTTATATGAAGAAGGCGTGTCAATCGCTGGTCGTTGCGCTTACCGTCTTAAGAAAAATGGATATACAAATATTTTCATTTTAAAACATGGCTTCGAAGCATGGAACGGTAAAGTGAAAAAAAGAGAAAACTAATATGAAAAAGAGCTAGTTCATTTGAACTAGCTCTTTTTTGTTTAAATATCAGAAAAGCACTATCTCTCATGAATAGTGCTTTATCGATTAATCCACTTTATAATACATCATTGCTTTGATGGTTTTACCGTCTGTCACAGTTTGCGTACCATAAATACGGTCTTTAGAAATATCCGATTGGTCTTTATCGCCAGACATGACGCCATAAGTGAGTTCTACATTTTTAGGGATGAATGAGAAGACTGCGCCACCCACAAATGTATTTTCATTTCCTTCGGGAACCATAATCCAGTTAAGAAGACCTTCTTGGTATTGTTGTTCGGTAATACCGACTTTGAATTTTCTACCTCCAGAAGTAATGTTTCCATCTTTATCGATATGGAATTCCCATCCTGCAGAGTTTCTCCATGTTCCTGCTACGCTTCGGAAGTCCCCTTGTTTTATTGCTTGGATATCCATTGATGAAGGAGCAGGAGCTTCGGCTGGAACAGCTACTTTTTCAGTAGACACTGTCTTTGGAACTGGAGCAGTTACTTTTTGTTGCTCAGCAGTCGTTGTAACAATTGTTGTTGGAGCTTCTGTTGTACTGGTTGTTGTTTGCTTCGTCGTTGTTGTGCTTTGAGTAGTAGTTGTAGGAGCTTGAGTTGTCGTTGTCTCTTGTTTCTTTTGGAAGAATGAACAGCCCCCTAAAGTAAGAGCTACTAGAATCATTGTTATAGATTTTTTCATAGAAATACCTCCTTTTCCAATTTTATTATACTACTAAATGCAGTATTTATGTAGAAAAAATTCATAATACATATTACTTTGACATTTTCACTTTTTAGAGGTAAGATGGACACAAAGGTATCGGTAGGTGAGACTACCATGGAGATACGGATGACTACCGCAAAGTAGTGGAGACACTATTCGTTGGTTAGCAGTCGCTGTCGTGAAGGCAGAGACTAATGTCGTTTCATCGCTCCATGATGTTAAAGCTTGAACGAAAAAATGAGAATTGTTTATTTAGTAAGCATCTTGTCGCGTTTAAGCTTCGACAAGATGTTTTTTCATTTGCCCAAAATTTCTAGAAAGAGGTGATTATATGCCTGGACCGGAGAGTCAAACGAAACAAATTAATGAGCGAAGGGAAGAGGGTGATAATCACCCGAAACTTCACCTAAACTAAAAAGAGGTGAAATCTATGAAAACAGCAAAAGAAAGAATCGATTTAGCATTGATGAATCCAATGGCAGAGGTTCTAGAAACATTAGGAACATCTGTAAAAGGATTAAATGAAGAACAAGTAGAAACTATGCGTGAAACATATGGAGAAAACAAAATTACAAAGGCTAAAGAAGATCCAATTTGGAAAAAGATTTACGAATCGATTATCAATCCATTTACGGTTATCTTATTAGTCATTGCGGTTGTCTCATTATTCACGAATGTGATTCTTGCAAAACCTGGTGAAGCCGACCCAACGACTTCCATCATTATTGTGGTGCTCGTGATTGTGTCAGGTGCCATTCGTTTTGTTCAAGAAATGAAGAGTGACGAAGCAGCAAGTAACTTATCGAATTTAATTGTCAATACAGCAACGGTTATTCGAGACGGCGAACAAAAGGAAGTTCCAATTGAAGACCTTGTTGTTGGAGATATTATTAAATTAAGTGCGGGAGACATGTTACCAGCAGACGCATTATTATTAGAAACACGTGACTTCTTTATTCAACAATCCAGCTTGACTGGTGAAAGTGAATCCGTTGAGAAAAAATCAATCTGGGTTCCAGATGAAGAAGAAAAGAAAAAACAAGCACTTGAGAGCGAACGTTTTGTATTTATGGGCTCAAACGTAGTCAGCGGTAGTGCTTTAGCCGTTATTTTAGTAACAGGGAACGATACGATGATTGGACGTATCGAAAAAACATTGAATACATTCGAAGAACCAACGAGTTTTGAGAAAGAAATGAATAAAATCTCATGGCTATTGATTCGTTTAATGCTTGTGTTGGTACCAGTTGTATTCTTGATTAATGGATTAACCGACGGCGACTGGTTAGAAGCAGGGGTATTTGCATTAAGTGTTGCTGTGGGGTTAACTCCTGAAATGTTGCCAATGATTATTACAGCCAGCCTTGCAAAAGGGGCCGTCATTATGGCAAAAGAAAAAGTGATTATTAAAAAATTAAACGCGATTCAAGATTTAGGGGCTATCGATATTTATGTACAGATAAAACAGGTACCCTCACGCAAGACGAAATTATTCTTGAATATCCATTAGATATCCATGCAAACTTAGATTTAGGCGTATTAAAAATTGCTTATTTAAACAGCTACTTCCAAACAGGCCTTAAAAACTTATTAGACCGTGCCATTATTACACGTACAGAAAAAGAAGCCGTTGAACATGAAGGGTTACAAAACTTAGCAACGCGCTATCAAAAAATTGATGAGTTGCCATTTGACTTCGAACGTCGTCGTATGAGCGTTATTGTGAAAGAAGACGATGAAGCAGTGCTTGTAACTAAAGGAGCATTGGAAGAAATGCTTAGCATCTCTACACATGTAAAAGACGGAGATGAAATTCATCCAATTACAGAGGAAATCCGCGAATCTATCCTAGAAGCGGTGAGTGGCTTAAATGAACAAGGGCTTCGAGTACTTGGGGTGAGTCAAAAGAAATATCCAGATATTCACCATGCCTTCACTGTAGAAGATGAATCCAATATGATTCTAATGGGATACTTAGCCTTCCTTGATCCACCAAAACCTTCAGCAGCTCCAGCGATTCAAGCGTTGAAAGAGCATGGCGTAGCTACGAAGATTCTTACAGGAGATAATGAAAAAGTAACACTAACAGTCTGTGAAAAAGTAGGCCTACCAGTGGACAAAGTCTTACTTGGTACAGAAATTGAGGATATGAGCGATGAAGAATTAGCAACAGTTGCTGAAGAAACAACAATCTTCGCAAAATTATCCCCAGACCAAAAAGCACGTATTATTCATTTGTTGAAAGCAAAAGGTCACAAGATTGGTTATATGGGAGACGGTATCAATGATGCACCATCTTTAAAAGTAGCCGATGTAGGAATTTCTGTCGATAGTGCTGTGGATATTGCCAAAGAAGTGGCAGATGTTGTTCTATTAGATAAAGACTTACTCGTTCTTGAAAAAGGATTGATTGAAGGTCGTAAAGTCTATGCAAATATGACAAAATACATTAAGATGACCGTTTCATCTAACTTCGGAAATATCTTTTCTGTATTGTTCGCAAGTATTTTCTTACCATTTTTACCAATGGCACCAGTTCACTTAATCGTATTGAACTTAATCTATGATTTAAGCTGTGTGGCATTGCCATTTGATAATGTAGATGAAGATTTCTTAAAAGAACCACGCGCATGGACAGCAAGCTCAATCACACGCTTCATGGCTTGGTTTGGACCAACGAGTTCCATCTTTGACATTATCACATTTGCGATTATGTTCTTTGGAATTGCACCAATGATTACCGGAAGTAGTTATGCAACATCTACGAATCCAGCATTCTTCTTAATGGTCTTCCAAACAGGTTGGTTTATTGAATCTATGTGGTCTCAAACGATGGTTATTTATATGTTACGTTCACCAAATTACCATTTGTACATTCAAAACCAGCATTCTCATTGCTAGTGACATCCTTATTTGCTTTATTTATTGTAACTGTTCTTCCTTACACACCACTAGCAGGACCATTAAAACTTGCACCGCTAAACGGACTTTATTTCCTTGCGTTGATTCTCATTATCGCAGGGTACATGTTCTTAGTAACGGTTGTTAAAAAAGCGTATATTAAAAAATATAATGAATGGTTATAATGCAAAAAGAGCTATCTTAACAGTTTGTTAGGATAGCTTTTGTTTTTCAAAATATGCTATTCTACAAAGAGAAACTACATGAGGTGAGAGCATGGAAAAAATTTTATATACAACAACAGCCGTCAATGAAGATGGACTAACTGGTGTAGCCTATACCAAAGGAAATGGAGACAAAGACTTTAGTGTTCAGATTTCTTCGCCAAGAAGCACAGATGCGGGGACGAATCCCGAGCAACTGTTTGGATTAGCCTATGCCACTTGCTTAAATGCTTCGATTGAATTTGTAGAAAAACGCAAAAAATTAGAACATAAGAGCAAGGTAGAAGTAAAGATTGATTTGACATTCGATCGTGAGGGCGAAGGGTATCTATTCCATCCGTCCGTAATTGTGACGATGCCAGGACGTGACGAAGAATTAGCCCGTGAAATTCTCGAAGAAGCAGAACGCCAATGCCCGATTCATAAACTATTAAAAGGAGTTACAGTTCCGCCGGTGGAACTCTCAACAGCTAATGAGTAATGTATTGTTAAGAGTTGCAACCCTTGAAGATGCAACAGCTATTCAATCCATCTACGCTCCCTATGTAGAAAATACAGCCATCACTTTTGAAGAAGTGGTTCCGAGCGTGGAAGAGTTCAAAGCACGTATCCAAAAAACATTAGAGCACTTTCCATATCTTGTATTAGAAGAGGACGGAGAAGTTGTCGGATATGCGTATGCTGGACGATTCTCAGAGCGTGCCGCCTTTGACTGGTCATGCGAAGTTAGTATTTATATTAGCTTAGAGCACCAAAGAAAAGGGTATGGAAAATTATTATATGCGGCCTTAGAGGAAAAGTTGTTGGAGTTAGGGTATCAAAACATCTATGCCTGCGTGGCCGTTCCAGAAGTGGAAGATGAGTACTTAACGATGAATAGTGTAAACTATCATCAATATTTAGGATTTGAAATCTGCGGACACTTTAAAAAATGTGGATGCAAATTTAATCGTTGGTACGATATTGTTTGGCTCCAAAAACACGGTGCAACAACCATTCCTACAAAGCGCCCAGATCGATTTACACAATTATAAAAAGCAAGATCCCATCAACAAAATTTTGTTGATGGGGTCTTTTTTTGTGCTGCAATTACCAAATATGGTAATTACCATATTTGGTAATGTTCATAAAAGATAATTATCATATATGATAATTTTGATTTATTTAAATTCATTCAGCTTTTGTTTAAAGAATACCCAACAACATTTTGTTGATTCAGGATTCATCCGCAAGCGTTCGATTAATTCATAAGTAGGATGCCATCTACGTAATTGGTCCGTCGAGAAGTGTTCGAGAAACTCCGAGAAGGGATGGTCATACGGTTCTTTTGGCAGACCGCTACAGAAGATGGAGAAGAGGCCCACTAATTTACCAAAGGAGGTTCCGAGTTCTCCTTTTATCCAATGCATATGACGAAGGAGTCCATCCATATGAGTCGATGGTACTTTATGTAAGTATTCTTTAGAGCGGACATTCCACTCGTGCGAGAGCTCAATGGAAGGGAATTCCCTATTAAACCAGTCTTCTTCAATTTCCATTTCGATGTAGCATTTTAGAATTTCTTGTAAAGGCTGATGGCTCTCGATGCTGGTATTTAACTTATTCGTTCTAAAATAGTGATACAACAACTCTTCCTGAATTTGATTTAAAAACTTCTCATCATCCAGTTTATCCGGATAAATGGTTTTAATAATGGCTTTGGCAATCGTTTGGGATAAAATCGGTAGTAGCGTACAAAATTCTAAAATAGAATGATGCAAGTGCAGCTGTTCAAATTCGGATTTTTGCATAATTACAAAAGAATGGGTGTATTCCTGAAGAAAGACTTTGCCAAGTTGCTTTAAGCATTGATGTAGCGCAGTCATAAAATCAGTGAATACACCCAAGTTTAAGTAAGTGGTATGTTCATTACGATAGTTACTAGGAAATGGATTAGGACCAAAGTTAATGTAGAAGTCTTGTTTCGGCAAAATAGAAGACGCAAGAGTAATAAGCTCCTCTAAAACAAGTAGCGTCTCTTCTTTAGATAAATGTAAATAGTGCACAGGAATATAAGTTTGAGGGAAGGACTCTAAATAGTCGTTGTAAAGGCGCAAGAAAGAATCTTTGCTCTCTTTGATGAGCGTATAGTAGAACTCTGTAATGTGTGGACCGAATGTGATTGCTAAAATGTCTTTGTAGGAGACAGTAGGTTGACCTAGAAGTTTTTGATAATGTAAGTGGAAATAATCTCGTAGGCTGTCGAGATGAGGAAATAAATCGATGATGCTGTCGCCACGCATCCCTTTAATCCAGAGAGAAGTGAGCGTGTGACATTCTTCAGAGAACGGTTTGTGGAAGCAATGCAAAGAATACTGATGACGCAAATAATAGCGTCGCAATTTCTGGAATTCTTTTTGCTGGTCATAGGACAGCGCTTGTGGAAAATCTTCAAAGTAATGCATTAAGAAGTTGGACTCGGAGGTGCCGAGTAAGTACTCGATAATCTCTTCAAAAGACTTGTTATATGGATTTGGATCCTGACTGAAGAGATTGTTGTAGTAATTCTGTCGTTGCTGTTGTTCTTCAAGCAGCTGAATTTGTTTCACCAATAAACTTAACTCTTGAGTATAACGTTCCATTGTAATACACTCTCCCAATAATGTATTTGTTACCTTAATTGTAACGCTTTCATAATTGTGCGTCAATAACCATTTTTATCTATTTTCTATGGATTTTAAGAAATAGGAAAGACGCTTGACTTAACTTGTAGAGTTGACCATAATAAAGAAAGTCAACAAGGAAGGAGAGGTTTCATGTCCAAGAAAACAAAAGCAACGATTGCGATTACACTAGCAATTGCAGTCATGGTACTCATCTTTATTAGCTCGAGTATGCCTTATAAGGATCAGTCACTGGTGTCGACGATTCAAAAAGGACTGCCGATGCAACCTTTTTCAGAGCTCTTATCTAAAATTAAATTTGAATATGCAGGACAAACCATCAGTATTCCTTCTTTAGGATATGCGCAGTTTATCGAATTTTTCATTCGTAAAGCCGCTCATTTCTTAGCTTACTTCTTTATCGGATATCAATGGACGAGAGGGTTAAGTGTTCACGTCCGTAAAAAAGGATGGCCACAGTTCTTAGCGTTCTTTATCGCAGTGCTGTATGCGATGACTGATGAGTTCCATCAAGGAGTAACTCCAGGACGTACACCGCTCATCCAAGATGTCTTTGTGGATGCTGTAGGGGCTGCAGTGGGGGTAGGGTTAGGAACCTTGAAAAAAATTAGATAATACACTCAAAACGTTGAAGAGATTTTCTTCAGCGTTTTTTTGTTGTCCAAAAGACTCCTTTTTAGTTTTTCTCGTAGTTCTTTATGACTAGTCAAAGAGTGGAGGAAGAATAATGGAAATGAATGAATTAGCAACGGAAGTATTCACGCAAGCCATTAAGCACCAATTAGATGATATTCATTTATTACCGGTTGGAGAGGAGTATGTATTTTATTTAAGAGATGTCAATGGGTTAAAAGAGTTGAGAAAGATTTCAGACGAAGTAGCCTTGCAATTTATTTCGTACTTAAAGTATCAAGCAGGAATGGATGTAGGAGAGAGACGAAGACCGCAGAGTGGTTCCTTAACCTTTGAGATTTCAAAGGAACAGATGATTGAACTGAGATTATCAGTAATTACGAATTTTAAGCAGAAGGAATCCATGGTGATTAGGCTCTTGCATCGGTCTAAGAAGGAAAAGGCGTCGATTCGTTCGATGACTTATTTTCCAAAGGACTGGGCGCTCTTGCAACAGTTTCTGCGCTATAAGAGCGGTTTGATTTTATTTTCTGGACCCGTCAGTTCTGGGAAAACGAGTACGATGTACGCTTTACTTAGGGCTCGTATGAAAGAAAAGACGCTTCAAGTGATTACGATGGAAGACCCAGTGGAGTACCATGAGCCGATGTTTTTACAGACGGAGATTAACGAGAAGGCTGGAATTACGTATGAATTACTCATTAAGAGTTGCTTGCGTCATCATCCAGATATTTACTGATTGGAGAAATCCGAGATGAAATGACGGCAAAGATGGCGATTCGTGCAGCCTTAACAGGGCACTTGATTCTAGCAACGGTTCACGCAAAAGACTGTGATGGAGTGGTAGCAAGGCTCTTGGAACTTGGGGTTAGTAAGACGATGCTTGCACAAACCATTATTGCGATTTGTTCACAACGCCTCCTCCCTCGGTATTGTGGACTATGCGGTAAGGAATGCGAATTGCATTGTAATCATTTAACAAATGGAGAAAAGCGGGGAACCATTTTTGAAATCGAAACTCATGAAAAGTTGTCGCATTTCTTCAAAACAAATCAATTCGGGAGAGACGAAGAAAGAGTACATCCTTTTAATAAGGTATTGAGGAAAGCTTATGCATTGGGATACATTACGGACAAAACTTACGAAACCTATCAAATTATCTAAAAAGTGGAAAGGGCCGGTTCAAAGTCGGTTCCTGATTCAGCTGGCCCATTTACTCGAGGAAGGATTTAGCTTGGATGAGGCGTTGAAGTTTTTAGAATACTTATTCGATGTTCAAAAGATGGACCTTGAACAAATGAGAGGAACTCTTGGAGAAGGACGTCGTTTTGATGAGTGCTTGAAACGGGTCGGGTACTCAGAAACGAATACCTCGCAAATTTATTTATCCATGCAGTTTGGAAGCTTCGAGAAGGCCTGTGCATCGATTGGAGAATTTCTCACCCGGAAGCAAAAACAACAAAAGAAAATGCAGCAGATGATGATGTATCCTGCGTTTCTTTTTACGTTTGTCATCGGAATGGTGCTCTGTATTCGAATGCTCTTACTCGATCAACTTTCTAGCATGGTGCAAGAAGAGCAACTCAAGCAATCTGGCTTTTTGTATTGGATATGGCTTGGGTTTCAGAACTTACCACAGCTATCGATGGGATTTCTAACAGTGCTACTAATTCTAGCACTTGTGGTTCGATTGTACTGGCTTCGAAAGAACACCTACGATCAGTTTCGCATGTTGATTTCGCTTCCCATCATTGGAAAGAGTGCGCAGCAATACGTGACGTTTGTACGCACGAGAATTCTCGTATTTTCTAGGGAACGGACAGTCGCTGTTGTCGATGGTGTCCGAACTGAAGAAAGAAGGAACGAGTGCACTGTCAAAAATGATTGCGCAGAAGCTAGAAGAACAACTGATTCAAGGGGAGTCTTTTTCTACGGCGCTTGAAAAGATGAAGCTCTTCCGCCAGGAGTTTATCTGGCTGGTGTTAGAAGGAGAGAAGACAAGGCAACTAGACGTGCAACTACAAGTATATGCCGATCAAATGCTCGACGAATTTACCCAAGGTATCGAAAAGAAAATCAAGTGGATTCAACCGTTACTACTTATGGGGATTGGTTTCCTCATCGTTTCCATGTATCTCATCTTATTACTACCGACACTAACGATGATTGGAGGAAATTAAAATGAAAATGAAAACAAAGAAAAAAGGCTTCACGTTAATCGAATTACTCGTGTGCCTCTTTATTATTGGCTTGATGATGCTACTGATTATTCCGAATATTGCTAAGCAAAGAGAAGAGGCTAAGAAAAAATCAGATGCAGCGATTGTACACGTGGTAAAAACTCAACAACAAGCATATATGCTTGAAAAGAGTACAAATAAAATCCCAACGGTAGATGAATTGCTTAAAGAAAGTACATTGATCAGAAGCAATTGGAAGCTTACAATAATGCACCACAAGAATTAAAGAATGCGGAGTAGAGCATTTACGCTTGTTGAATGCTTAATAGCGCTCTCCATTACTTGCTTCTTACTCTTACTGGCTCCGCCTTTGATTAGTCGCTCCTATGTAAATTGGAAGGAAGAAGTATTTCTTTAGAGAGTTTGAGCAAGTAATGGATACAGCACAGATTACAGCTATTTCAACAGGCAAAGGTTCATTTGTAACGGTCTCGGGTGGCATTGTGGAATTAAATTGTCATGGAGCTAGAGAATTGGATAAGAAGATTCGCTTTCCGGATACGATGAAAAGTTATTCTGTTCAAACGTATGGTTTTAAGCCCTATAGTGGGAATGTTAGCCAATTCTCGTCCGTGACGTTTGATGGGCAAAATCGCAGATACACTTATGTTTTTCAATTAGGGGAGGCTAAGTATCATGTTGAAATCACCGAAAAGTAGAGGATATATATTGCTGGAAGCAATGATTGGATTGATGATTTTAACGGTTATTGTTTCTTTGCTTAGCTTTATGATGGGGCAACTGTATCATCGTCAACAACTAAAAGGATGCTTTTTGGATGCTGCAGCCTCGCAGTTAATGGATTTACAAGCTAGTGCGACTTATCCTAAAACCGTTGAAAAATTGCCAAACGAAGAGTTCCAAAAGATGAAAAAAGTGACATTTGAAAAAGTAGATGCAACGGCCTCTCCAAGAACGGTGACAGTTTCTTGCGGAGGGAATGAGGAGGTGTTCCAAATCAATGCGATTACCGAGAAAAAAGTCCGGATTTATCCTCGTTGAACATCTAATCGCTCTGGTTATTATCTCCATCAGTTTAGTAGCCTTTATGGGGCTTTGCACCGCTTTTTTAAAAATCAAGGACCGGCTCAATGTTCCAGACGATATTAAATGGCATGTCGCCGTTCAGCAAATTAATTTTAATTATGCGGGCTTTAAGCTGACATCGTTTAATGGCTACGATCCTTATGTTGCCACTTTTGAAAACACTATATCGGAGAAGACGGATGTGATTACGCTCGTTTCTAGTTGGAAAGATGGCGGAAAGATTTTTAAAGGAGCAGGTGGAAGTGGAGGACACCAACCTTTTCTTTATGGCATTCGTTCGCTTACGATTAAAAGAAACGGGAATCGATTACTGATTTCACCAACGATGGTACAAGGAAATACTTTTCAATTAAATTTTGCCCCGAAGAATCGTGTCATTTACGTCAAAGTTAAAGAGGAAAAGGAAAAGAAAAATGACAAACCATAGAAGAAAAGGGTTCTTACTATTTCAATTTCTTGCGTTACTTGGCATTGCGAGTATTCTCATTATCGCATTACTAAAAATTCATGCCCACAACACTCTTGAATATCGCCTTCTGGAAGATGGGTATCGAATGGATTTATTGCTTGAGATGGCGAGTCAGACGGTAAGGCAAAAGCTATCCTTTAACAAAGATGAAATGACGTATCCAGATGTCATCCAATTTTCGAATGGGACTGTATATGTGCAGTGGAACGAAAAAGAGAGAAATTTTACGCTCAATGTCAGTTTGCCAAATGGCCATTCGAAGAAAGATACACTATATATCCAGTTTGTAAAATAGACTAAACACAACATAGCGACTTCTTTTTGTTTTTTTCATTTTTAATCTATGGTATACTTTTCAATGAGAAAATGAAAAGATGGTGAAATAATGACACAAACAATCGGAGAAATTTTAAAAAGTGCAAGACAATTAAAAGGGTACACTCTTGATGACTTGCAACAAATTACAAAAATTCAAAAACGTTATTTAATCGCAATTGAAGATAATGACTTCGACTTGATGCCAGGTGCGTTTTATACACGCGCGTTCATCAAACAAATTGCTGACACAGTTGGATTAGACGGGAGCGGCTTTATTAGAAGAGCATGCTGCAGAAATTCCGCAGGCTGCTGTGAAGACAACTCCTTCTTCAACTTACTTGAACGCAACAACAAGTAATCGTTCACGTTTAAATAAAAAAACAAGAGTAAATGGTCTTCAGTATCAGATACTTTAAAAAATTATTTCCCAACAATCTTATTGGGAATGTTCATCGTAGCGATTATTTTTGCGATTGGACAAGCCGTATATAGCAATCGTGCGCAACGTAATAATCCTGTAACGACTCAAGCTACAACGCAAATAGCAGTTGCAGCAGAAACAACAGTTGCTACAACGACAACGGCAGCTCCAGAAGTGACGAGTGTTACGTATTCATATGCAAACGGAAATGCATTGTACTATATTGCAAACGTAAGTAAATTCCCATTAGATGTGAAAGTGTTAAATGAAGCAAGAAACGCTTTATGGGCACAAATCTTAGCAGATGGTAAAGTTGTGGCAGATGGCGTTCCAGCAACAAATCAAATCGTGACTGGTTCGATTCCTGCAGGGACAACAACGATTCGTATGGACTTTGGATATCCTCCATTAGGGACAATTACAGTTGGTGGTGTTGAATTGCAAATTCCTGAAGGTTCAAACGCTACAAGAATTTATATCACGATTCAATAGGAGAATTCGATGAATTTACCAAATAAATTAACCGTATTGCGAATTTTCATGATTCCGGTGTTTATCATCCTTATGTGCCTGCCAAGTGAAGCGTTCGGTGTGATGAGTCTTGTAGGCTCACAAATTAGCGTTGTTCACTTCTTGGCCATGATTATTTTCGCAGTCGCTAGTTTTACAGATTATCTTGATGGATATTTAGCACGCAAATACAAATTAGTGACAAACTTTGGGAAGTTTGCTGATCCTTTAGCCGATAAAATGCTAGTAATGAGTGCATTCATTATGCTTGTTTCATTCAACTTAGCACCTGCTTGGGTCGTGAGTATCATTGTTTGTCGTGAATTAGCAGTGACGGGGCTTCGATTATTATTAGTCACAGATGGCGAAGTAATGGCTGCTGCTTGGCCAGGGAAAGTAAAAACCGCGACTCAAATGTTGGCGATTATTTTCCTATTAACAGATGATTTGTTCTTTAAGGCCATTGGAATTCCAATCGGACAAATCTTACTTTATAGTTGTTTAGTATTTACAATCTATTCAGGTTTGGATTATTTTGTAAAGAATCGACATGTATTTGCGGATTCATTTACTAAAACAGAATAACAAACAAAAGCCTGAAACAATTGTTTTGGGCTTTTTATTTTACGAAAAAGAGTGTAAGGAAGGCGAGACACAATGAATGCAGAAATCATTGCAGTTGGTACAGAGTTACTAATGGGGCAAATTGTAAACACGAATAGTGCATACTTAGCCCAAGAATTAGCAAAAAATTCAATTCCAACTTACTATCAGCAAGTGGTTGGCGATAATGAAGACAGATTATATGAAGCGATTGAATTAGCCGCTTCAAGAAGTGAGTTAATTATTTTTTCTGGGGGTCTTGGACCAACGACAGATGATATTACGAAACAAGTGCTGGCGCGCTTTTTAGAAGTGAAACTTGTCGAAGATGAGGCAGCTCTTCAGAAAGTGATTGATTTTCACGTGCGTTCTCATCGAGATATGAGTGAAATAATCGTAGACAGGCACTCGCATTCGAGGGCGGTACCGTCTTTAAAAATCATAATGGACTTGCGGTCGGTTGTGGGTTTGAAAAAGATGGACGTCAATTCATTGTTCTACCTGGACCACCAAATGAATTGAAAATGATGATGCAAAAAGAAGTGTTGCCTTTCTTAAGAAAGAAATTGGGTAAGGTAGATTTATTCGAGTCTCGTTATTTACGATTCTTTGGAATTGGAGAATCGCGTCTCGTAACCATCTTAGAAGATTTAATCGAGGGACAAACAAATCCAACAATTGCACCATACGCTGGGAAATTTGAAGTGATGCTTCGATTGACAGCTAATGGAGAAACCAAAGAAGAATGTACAGAGCTTCTTGATGGGATGGAATTACTCATCCAATCGCAAGTAGGAGAATACTTCTATGGATACGGAGACCATAATACATTACAGGGAGTCACTGTAGAGTTACTAAAAGAATCAGGACTTACACTCGCTTGTGCTGAAAGTTTAACAGGTGGATTGTTTGCAGCAAGTGTCGTGGCGTTCGAAGGAAGTTCCTCTTACTTCCAAGGCGGAACAGTCGCTTATCAAAGAGAGGCTAAAGAAACGCAACTAGGAATCGACAGTACATTGCTAGATCAATATGGAATGGTGAGTGCAGAATGTGCCAAAGCGATGGCCGAACAAGCAAGACTCCATTATCAAAGTGATTTGGGAATTTCTTTCACTGGAGTCGCAGGGCCTAGTGAAATGGAAGGAAAAGAAGTCGGAACGATTTTCGTGGCATTAGCCTCTCAAACAGAGGTTGAAGTGTTAGAATTACACCTTGCACGTACTCGTAACGATAACCGTGAATTCGCGGTCCAATATGGATGGAATCTACTTAGAAAGTATTTATTAAAACAAGTTCGAACAAAATAAGAACAAATGTTCGCATATTGCTTGCGCATGGAATAGAACATAGTGTACAATATGTTTGACTTAAAATTCGTGGAGGAATTAAAACATGGCAGAAAATGAAAATCGTCAAAGAGCATTGGAAGATGCGCTAAAGAAAATTGAGAAAAGCTACGGTAAAGGTGCCGTAATGAAATTAGGAGAAAAAGTAGATACACAAATTCAAACAGTATCTTCAGGGTCTCTTGCCTTAGATATCGCATTAGGTGTAGGTGGATTCCCACGTGGACGTATCATTGAAGTATACGGACCAGAATCTTCAGGTAAAACAACAGTAGCACTTCATGCGGTTGCGGAAGTTCAAAAACGTGGTGGAGTTGCAGCGTTTATTGATGCTGAGCACGCTCTAGATCCAGAATACGCAAAAGCTTTAGGCGTAAACATTGATGAATTATTATTATCTCAACCAGATACAGGGGAACAAGGATTAGGAATAGCAGATGCTTTAGTATCATCAGGAGCAGTTGACATCGTTATCGTCGACTCAGTAGCTGCGTTAGTTCCACGTGCCGAAATCGATGGCGACATGGGACAATCTCACGTAGGTCTTCAAGCTCGATTAATGTCTCAAGCATTACGTAAATTATCAGGTTCAATTAATAAAACAAAAACAATTGCAATCTTTATCAACCAAATCCGTGAAAAAGTGGGCGTTATGTTCGGGAACCCTGAAACAACTCCTGGTGGACGTGCGTTGAAATTCTATGCAACTGTTCGTTTAGAAGTACGTCGTGCAGATCAAATCAAACAAGGTACTGAAATTTTAGGGAACCAAACTAAAATCAAAGTTGTTAAAAATAAAGTGGCTCCACCATTTAAAACAGCTGTTGTGGATATCATGTATGGAGAAGGGATTTCTCAACTTGGGGAATTACTCGATATGGCAGCAGACCTCGACTTCGTGAAGAAGAGTGGTGCATGGTACGCTTATAACGACGAGAAGATTGGTCAAGGTCGTGAAAATGCAAAAGCATTCTTAGCAGACCACCCAGAAGTCGTAGCAGACTTAAATCAAAAAGTTCGTGCTCACTATGGCATTGGAGTTGCATCTCCTGTCGAAGTGGAAGAAGAAGGACAAACAAGTTTATTAGACTAATCATTAGGAAGAATCGAGCTAAAGGGCTCGGTTCTTTTTTATGCAAAGTTTACCAACTGCTTAAAGTTTCATAAGAATGCTAGCATTTTACATTAAAATAATGTACTCTTATTGTTGGTATAATTTAAGAAAGAGGATTTTTCAATATATGTTTAAAAGAAAGCCTTATGTAGGCCTGAGTGATAAAATTCGAAATCAGAAAAATTCGCAACAAATTCTCTTGGAAAGTTCATCTTGGTTAACGATTGGGAATATCGTTTCAAGATTACTTGGAGCTCTCTATATCATTCCTTGGGGAATGTGGATGGGTGCAGATAGAGATAATGCGAACTACTTATATTTTATCGCCTATAATATTTATGCTTTAGTATTACAAATATCAACTGCAGGAATTCCGGTTGCAATTTCTAAAATCGTAGCGGATAACCATGCAAGAAGAGACTATAAGACAAGTTGGAGATTGTTTAAAGGAACGATGATCTTTATGACATTTCTAGGATTTGTCTTTGCGGCGGGAATGTATTTTGCAGCGCCACTTTTTGCAAAAGGAGCTACTCCTGAAGAAGTTGCGGATAGTATTTTGGTCATCCGTTCGCTAACGCCTGCGGTACTCATTATTCCACCGCTTAGCTTAATGCGTGGATACTATCAAGGGTACAATGAAATGGCTGCTTCTGCGAAATCTCAATTATGGGAGCAAGTTGTTCGTATCTTGTATATGTTAGGATTAACGTATTTTGTAATGCGTGTCATCCACGGCGGATTCGTCATCGCTGTCGCTCATTCTACATTTGCGGCCTTTGTAGGGGCTGTCATCGCATTCTTATACTTAGCGTATAAGATGTTCCGCGACCATAAAGGGATGATGGAATTAATGGAAGAAGGTCGTCCTGAACGTCCATTAAGTTTCTGGAAGATTATTTTGGAAGTAATGCGTGAAGCGTTACCTTTCGTGTTAGTGACTTCAAGTATTCAAATCATCAGCTTGATTGACCAAGAAACCTTCCAACGTCTAGTTCCAATCTTTACGAACTTCTCGTTTGAAGAAGGGAAAGAACTGATTACTTTATTTGGATTTAATGCGAATAAGGTGATTATGATTGTCATTTCGCTAGCGATGAGTATTTCAACAGCGGCATTGCCACTGCTTGCAGCTCATTATTCAGTGAATGACCGTGAAGAAGTTAAACGCGTGATTGCCATAACCTTGGATTATTTGCATACATCATGATTCCAGCTTCTGTAGGGATGGCGATTGTTTCAGAACCAATTTATAATGTGTTCTATTCACCAGATCCAACAGGAACATATTTATTAATGGTTTCATGTATCATGTGTGTGTTCTTAGGATTATTCGTAACGTTCACGTACATCTTGCAATCGATGGAACAACATATCATTGCGATTAAAGCATTAGGATTTACAGTGCTTATTAAATTGCTATGGCAACCAATGATGATTTACTTCCTTGGTGGAGCAGGTCCGTTAATTGCCAGCTCAGTAGCGTATTTTGTAGCAACACTTTATATGTGTCGTCACGTTCTTCGATTAACACAATTCGATTTGAATTATGTATTGAAGAAATTCGGACAAGTGCTTCTTGCATCCCTTGCGATGGCGATTACTTCTGCACTGACTCTTTATGCGATTAAACATGTAATGCCAATCGGTGGTAAAGTTCGTGCACTCATTGCAGTTGCCGTGGTAGGTTTTGTCGGAGTTGCAACTTATGGATTGATTACATTGAAGAATCGATTAGCGGATGAAATGCTCGGCGCACGTGTGGGTGGTATTCGTCGTAAATTGAGGATGAAATAATGAGATTAGATAAATGTTTAGCAGATTGTGGCCTTGGAACTCGTTCCGAGGTCAAATCTTTATTAAAGGCCAAAAGAATTATCGTCAATGGTAAAGTCGTCACCAATGGTAAGGTTCAAGTGAATCCTGACACGGATGAGATTCTATTTGATGGCGATAAGATTCAATACGAAGAGTTCGTCTATATCATGATGAATAAGCCAAAAGGAGTCGTTAGTGCCACAGAAGATAATCTTCATAAGACGGTTCTGGATTTAATTGACCCCGTTTATTTTAAAAAAGGAGTCTTCCCAGTTGGGCGCTTGGATATCGATACGCATGGATTATTACTTTTGACAAATGATGGAGAATTGGCGCATCGTCTTCTTTCACCGAAGAAGCATGTCACCAAAATCTATCAAGCAAGAGTTGAAGGTGTGATGACGGCAGAAGATATCAGTGCTTTTGAAAAAGGGATTGTGTTATCGGATGGAACGGAGTGCATGCCGGCACGTCTGGATATTCTGAGCACAACGCAGGATGAATCGATTATTCAGATTCACCTGAAAGAGGGAAAATTCCATCAAGTGAAACGGATGGTAAAGGCTTGTGGGAAAACCGTTGTCGATTTAGAGCGACTCACGATGGGGCCATTACGCTTAGATAAGAGTCTCGCTTTAGGAGAGAGTAGACCCTTAACCGAAGAAGAAAGACAATCATTAGAAATCAATGATGAACAAAAAGCTTAGGAGAAATCCTAGGCTTTTATTTGTTATAGAAAGGGTTTAACCGCTTTTCATCCCTTTGTAAAAATGGTAAGATAAAACTATTGAATCTACTTGATAGAGATTGGAGCGATTGGATGACAATTGATTGGAAAAAAGAAGTAGAACTTCGTAAAGAAGATCTATTAAAAGATTTATTCACATTATTACGTATTGACAGTGTACGTGATGATTCTAAAGCAACAGAGGATGCACCAGTAGGTCCTGGACCTAAAGAAGCGTTAGAAGCGTTTTTAGCAATGGGTGAACGCGATGGTTTCACAACAAAACAAGTTGGCAACTTAGCAGGTCACATCGAATTTGCACCAAATCCAGACTATAAAGAAACTCTTGGAGTTTTAGGCCACGTGGACGTTGTTCCAGTGGGTACTGGATGGGATACAGATCCATTCGAACCACAAATTATTAATGACCGTATTTATGCGCGTGGTTCAAGTGATGACAAAGGACCAAGTATGGCAGCATACTACGCATTAAAAATCATCAAAGAATTAGGATTGCCAGTTTCTAGACGTGTTCGTTTCATTATCGGAACTGACGAAGAATCAGGTTGGAAATGTATGGACCGTTACTTCCAAACAGAAGAAATGCCAGACTTTGGTTTCTCACCAGACGCAACATTCCCAATCATCAATGGTGAAAAAGGAATTCTTTCATTACACTATGATATTCCAGGTGAAGCGTCAGAAGGAGAATACCAATTACTAAGCTTCGATGCTGGCTTACGTGAAAACATGGTTCCTCAAGATGCGCATGCTGAAGTTATTGTTCCAAATGCAGAAGAATTAGTGGATCGTTTCAACAAATACTTAGCTGTAAACCCAGTTGAAGGAACTGCTAAAGTAGAAGAGGGTAAAGTCATCTTAGATGTTGTTGGTAAATCAGCACACGGATCTACTCCAGATAAAGGAATCAACGCGGGTACACACTTAGCGAAATTCTTAAACCAATTCAACTTCAAAGGAAACGCGAAGAAATACTTAGCCTTTGCTGCTGAAGTATTACATGAAGACACAGAAGGTAAAAACTTAAAAGTGGACTACAAACATGAAGTGATGGGACCATTAACAGCGAATGCAGGAATCTTCACTTATACTCCAGAATTAGGTGGGGTAGCTGTAGTAAACTTCCGTTACCCATTAGGTGTGACTGCCGAAGGTCTTGAAATTAAGACAGAAGTGGTTGCTTCAGGTTATGGCTTTACGGTTGCTCATGGTAAGCACAAGTTCCTCACTATGTATCTCCAGAAGACGAGTTAGTATCCACATTGTTAGACGTATATCACCGTCAAACAGGATTACCAGCTCACGAACAATCTATCGGTGGTGGAACATACGGACGTATCTTTGAACGTGGTGTAGCGTATGGTGCGCTCTTCCCAGATTCAATCGATACAATGCACCAAGCCAATGAATTCTTCGCATTAGAAGATTTATTCAGATCAGCTGCAATTTATGCAGAAGCGATTTACGAATTAATTAAATAAAAGCGTAAATAACGAGGAGGACGGATTTCCGTCCTCCTTGTTTTGCTTTTTTTAGAGTTTTTTAATGTATTATTAATATGAATATTTTTTTACAAAGAAAAATAAAAATCAGATAAGATTATTATGAAATTAAAGAAGGATGAACACTATTTCTGAATATATTTTTCTTCAGATAAACATCCAAAAAATATAGACCACTTGAGATTGAGTTTTGAAGTTCTTTGGAGGAGGATAGAAATGATTAAATATTTAAGAAAAGAGTTGTTGGGAATTATATTAAATATAGCTGGACTATTTACTGTCTCAGGGCTACAAGTATATGCTGCATTACGTATGACGAAGGTTGCTGAATATATTATCCAACAAAAATGTTACAGTATTTATGAATGAAGTATTCATTATTTTGGGATTATGGATTGTTAGTTTAATCATTTCATACTTTCAGACAGTCTATCAAGAAATCGTTATTCAAAAACATATGTAATGATATGCGTAGTGATATGTCATATGCTTCATGGAATATAAAAAGCTAATTATATTGATAATCAAGAACAAAAGGAAATCGAGTCCTTTCTTCAAAATGATGTAAATATGATTGAAAATAAAGTGTTGAGAAGTATTTTTTTGGTATGATAAGATTTATGTTGCGTGCCATTTTATCTTTAATTGCTTTATTTTACATCCATTACTTGTTATTCGTAGTTAGTCTGATTTTGTCGATTATATTATATTTTTATTCCTTTGTTGACAAAGAAAATGGTCTCCAATGCTGGAAATCAGGTTTCAGAGGCGAACAAAAGTTACTTGAATAAAAATTAATAACATGATGAAAGGGATTGATGTTCTAAAAGAATTCGGAGGATTAAATTTTTATCAGGATACATTTAGTCAAGAGTTATTAAAAATTAAGAATAGTCGAGTGCTACTTGCTAAAGAAACGAGCAAAGTCACATTTATTATTTTTCTGTTAAATGTGATTAGTCAATTAGCTGTCATTTTTGTGACAGGTTTATTGATACTAAATAAGTTGATTTTAGTTGGCGCAATCCTGTCTACAACCGATTTAGCAATGAAGTTGTTTGATTCGATTTCTGCGATTAATCAATACCTGACTATTATCCATTCTTCAGTTCAACTGCTAGATAAAATTGATAAATTTGAAGCAAGTAATGATAAAACCGTTGAAAAACCTGTTTTATTAACGTGGAATAGTGTATCTATTTCAGATTTAGAATTCGGGTACACAACGGATCGCGTATTATTTAGCAACGTTAACTTACAGTTAGATAAAGGGAAATGGTACGTACTGAACGGTGCTTCCGGTACAGGAAAGTCCACACTATTTAAGCTGTTATTACAACAATTAGAGCCCCTAAAAGGGAAGATTTGATTGACGGCATTAATATGGCGCAATACAACACAGACAAATTGTTTAGTTATTTAAGACAACAAGGATATATGTTTGACACAAGCATCAAGGAAAATATTTTACTAGGAAAAGATGAGTCAGATAATTTTTAAAGAGATTATTAATCAGTTAGATATTGACTTAAATAAAACAATCAATGATTTATCAGGTGGAGAAAAGCAAAAAATTGCGATTGCTAGGTTACTGGTAAATCCCAATCCGATTATTTTATTAGACGAAAGTTTTTCAAGTATTGATATTGCCAGCTCAAAAGTGATTTTAGATAATTTATCTAAATTAGAAGATACAATGGTTATTATAATCACTCATCGCATGCAAGAACTAGAAGATATAGAGTATGAGACAATTGATATACTTAAATGAATTAAGTAAATATTATCTCAATACAAAAAAATTATAAAAAAATACAATAATGATAGTAATTCCAAGAAAGTTCATTGGAAAACAAAAGATATATATCAATTGGGATTGTTAAGCCGGATTTTATGGTAAACAGAAGTATGCTAATTATTGCTAAGGCAAATTTATAGATGTTGGAAATCTCGCTTCTTATGTTCATAAGATTAAAAAGAGATTTATAATAACTTTTTCTTATGGGAAAAGTTTCCATTACATTAAAAATAATTTTTTTAATGACATTTTTTTAAAGGTCGGACTATCCAGTTCGGCCTTTTTGTCTAATTAATCCGCACTTCACTTAGCCGGTGGATATTTATTAGTTTATGACTATACTTGATGAATCGTATATCTTGTCTATTAAATAAAAAATACCTTTTCAGGATAAAAACTAAGCAGGTATAAAAAATCGGACATTTATCCACCAAAAGAGTGTATTTCGGGGACGCTTATCATTTTGGTTATTGCTTTTTTTCACAAATATCCTATACTTAAAATTAATAATAAATATGAACTGTCAATGAGAGTATAAGAATAACGCATAAATTTGATTAGAATCTTTTTTGTTAGGAAGTGAAATGATGGATTATATGAAGAAAATTTTGGAGTGGTTACCACGCAAATACTTAGTACCTATTGCTATTGGTATGTCCTTAACGGCTTTAGACGGTATTATTATTCCATCTTTTATTTCCGGGTTAATTGATGTTTCATCAACTCAAAAGGTTGAGGATTTAGTAAAAATTTCAATCATGGGTATTCTTAGTTATTCGCTTATTCGGCTTGGATTATTTATATGGGAAGATTCTCAACAAAAAATGATAAAACAATTAACATTAATGCTTAAAGAAAAAATCATTACAGCATTCTTTTATGGAAAGTTTAACCAACAGGAAGTAGAGTCAATAGTGCTTAGTGAATTAAAACTATTAGAAGAACAGGGAATCAAGTCTATCATGGGATTTTTCTATTGCCTCGTTTTTGCGTTGGTTACCTTGTTATATGTATCTGCTATAGATTTAAAATTAGCAGCGCTCTTTATTACGTTATCGTTCTTACCAATATTAGTTCCAAAATTATTTGCGAAATCTATTCGAAAGCATTCAAAGGAATGGGCTGAAGTGAACCAATTAAGTATCTTGCAACAACAAGAATATTTGAAAAGTAAGCCAATTATTAAAAACTTTTTTGTAGAAAAAATCTTCTTGAATAAGTTGATGGGAACATTGAATCAAACAGAAGAAGCCTATTTTCAAATGAATCATGTTCGATTTACATCGAAGTTATTAGCAAACTTACTTTCTGGATTAAGTTCATTTGTACCGCTAGCCATTGGGGTATATCTCGTTATTGTTGGGGACACTAAGTTAGCCACAGTTATTGCAATTTATTTAGCTAGTGACCGCATTGTTGGTCCTTTACTTAGTGCAATAGATTATTATCAAAGATTTAATTCAATCATTCCTGTAATTGAAAGAGTAGAAAAGTATACAGAGTTTGAATGTGATAATTCTGAAAGTAAATCTAGTATCAGTACAGTGTTTCCAATTGAGTTACAACAGTGTAGTGTTCAAATTGATGGACTGACTTTATTAGATAAAATTAATCTTGAAATTAATGAGAATGATAGGGTGCTGATTATGGGGCCATCAGGCTCTGGAAAATCTACACTCTTAGAATTAATATACGGACTCTATGTATCTAAAGATGGAGTTCAAAAGTATAATGGAATTCAGAGACAATTAGTTTCAGGAGATGATTTAAAGAAACACATTGGATTCTTTACTCAGGAATCAAGGATTTTCTATGAATCGTTGAAATTTAATATTTCTCTAGGGGAAGATTATTCTGATAGTGAAGTTACGTCTGTTCTTCAAAAAGTTGGATTAGGTTATTTAGTCGATAGAATAGGGCTACATAATGCAGAAGTAAATCTTGATGAATCACTTTCTGGAGGAGAAAAAGCTAGAATCTGTCTAGCACGTCTATTACTTAGAAAATACCAATTACTGTTACTAGATGAGTTTTCTTCCGCTATAGATGAAGATACAACGATGATTATTAGGAAGCTTCTCATTAATAATAACATTCCATTTGTAGAGATAGCACATAGGGTGCCAAAAGATATCGACTTATACAATAAACGCTACACTTTGGAGTCTGGTCGATTAATACACTAATCATTTATAAAAAAATCCCTTTGAAACCTTGAAGTTTTTGCTAAATCGCTATAAACATGCTATACTACTAGTGATATTATGTGTGAAAACTGTAAATATATATTTGGAGGCTATAGCATGGGATTTGTAATCTTTCTATTGCTGATTGTGGTACTGGGTGCCGCAGGTTATGCAACAGCAATATTCATGACAAAGAAACAAACGAAAGTAATTGAAGAATTAACAGAGAAAAAGGATAAGTTAATGGCTGTGCCGATTGCAGATACGTTCTATACTTTGAAAAACTTGAACTTAACAGGTCAAACAAAGAGAACGTATGAAACATGGCAAGCTACATGGCAAACAATCACACGATTCCGATTCCCTGAAATCGAAGCTGCATTAGTTAGTGCAGAACAATATATCCAAAAATTAAACTTCATCAAAGGAAATCAAGTGACACAACAAGCTGAAAACTTGATTGAAGAAACAAAAGCTGAAGTCGATAAAATTTACTCAGCATTACAAAAATTATTGGATAGTGAAAAACAAAACCGCGCGGAGTTAGACTTATTACAAGAACGCTATGCTTCAATGCGCAAAGACTTATTAGCACATAGTTTCTCATTCGGCGAAGCACTAGAAACGTTAGAAAAACGTTTAGCTTATTTAGAATTAGACTTCGCGAAATTTAATACATTAACAAACGAAGGCGACCACTTAGAAGCCAAAGAAGTACTTGGACGTATCGATAAAGAAATGAAAGAATTTGAGTCAATCGTTGAACAAGTTCCTCAATTCTTAAAAGAAATCGAAACAGAGTACAATGAACAAATAGAAGACTTGAAACAAGGATATGCTCGTATGGTTGAAGAGCATTATCAATTCCCTAAAATTTCAATTCCTGAAGAAATTAAAAAGATTGAAAAAACAATTGAAGTGGCGCGTGCACACATTGCTGCTACAGAATTAGAAGAAGCTCGTCAACAATTAGATAAAGTGGCTCGTGAAATCGACCAACTTTACGATGTGATGGAAGCTGAAATTGAAGCACGTGAATTTGTATACCGTAACAAGGCTCAAGTTGAAAAACGCTTGAACCAAGTATTACAAAGCAACCGTTACGTAAACATCGAGGTTGACCGTGTTTCTCAAAACTATATCTTGTCAAACAATGAATTCGTTCGTGTACAAGAATTTGCAGAACAATTAGAAAAAGAACAAGAAGCGGTTCAATACTACAGCAAGGCGATGGAAAACCATCAAGTTCCTTACTCAGTAGTGAAAGAACATTACGAACTCGTTCTTGAAAAATTAAACAGCATTGATGAAGAACAAGCAGATTTAGTAAACACATTAACTGATTTACGTAGCCAAGAAAGCGATTCGTGACGGATTAGATGTCTTCGAATTAGACTTACGGAATATGAAACGTACGATTGAGAAGTACCACTTACCAGGGCTTCCAAAAGAGTACTTAGAATTGTTCTTTGCTACAAGCAATCGTATCGAACAATTATGGCAAAAGATGGATCGTGTGAAATTAGATATGAACGAAATTAATGCGGCAAACAACGTGATTGAAGAAGATGTTGAGAAATTAGATATTCTTACAGAACAAATCGTTGATAACGCACAATTAACGGAGTATATGATTCAACATGCGAACCGTTACCGCCTATCACATCCTGAAATCGAAACAGCTATTGGTCGTGCACTTGACCTATTCAACCACACATTCAAATACGATGAATCATTACAAATTATTGAATCAGCGTTAGAACAAGTGGAACCAGGTGCTGGTAACCGAGTACGTCAAAACTACCAAGCAGAAAAGAATAATAGCTTATTCTTCTAATAGAGTAACTAATAAACCACGTGAGTGAAAGCTCACGTGGTTTTTATCGTTTGAAACAGCTCTTTTTGTTCCTAGATTAGAATATGTTAAAATAAGCGTGTATTAATCAGTTTTTAATATATAACTGATATCTTAATTACTAGGAGAGTGTTTTATGGATTTTGTTTTATGGGGGAGCGTATTTTTCGCAGGATTACTATCCTTTTTCTCACCCTGTGTATTGCCATTATTTCCAGTTTATTTTGGCGTTTTAATGAGTGAGCAAGAGGGGAAAAAGGTGAAAATTGGAAAAGTAGAATTCTATTTGAAACCGCTCATTCGGACTCTAGTATTTATTGCAGGTCTATCTACGATATTTTTCTTTCTAGGATTTGCTGCAACTTTATTAGGAAGTTTGATTTATAATCCATTTTTTAATCTGACTTTAGGAATAATTATTGTTCTGTTAGGATTGCACCAAATGGAGGTCTTTAACTTTATATTTCTACAAAAACAAAAGACAGTCCAACTGGAGACAAAAAATCACAAGTCATTATGGAATAGTTATTTATTAGGATTGAGCTTTAGTTTCGGTTGGACCCCTTGTGTTGGGCCGGTACTAAGTGCGGTATTAAGTTTAATTTCTACACAACAAGCAGGGATGGCTTATGGGGCTTTCCTTCTTGTATTGTATATTTTAGGACTGTCGATTCCGTTTCTAGTATTAGCAGTTGCTTCAACAGTAGCTATAAAAGTATTTAATCTTGCAAAGAAGCATTTAGTAGAATTGAAAAAAATTGGCGGGTTCATGATTGTTTTAATGGGAATCGCAATTATTTATGCACAGATTGTTCAAATGATGCAGTAATGAAGGGAGAAATTAGAATGAAATTAAAAATGATTGTAGCGTTAGGGTGTGCCTTTTTATTAGCTTCATGCCAAAGTATGCCGATGAATCAATCGACAAATGATAAAAACAACACTGTAGAAACGAAAAAGAGTACGGTTCAGGTTTCTGATTTTAAATTCCAAACGTTAGACGGAAAAGAAGTATCTCTTTCGGAATACAAAGGTAAAAAAATCTATATTAAATTCTGGGCTACTTGGTGTCCAACTTGTTTGGCAGGGTTACAAGATGTAACAGACCTTTCACAGAATCCACCAGAGAATACTGTAGTTTTAACGGTAGTTGCACCTGGTGTCAATCGTGAAAAGAATGTAGATGATTTTAAAACTTGGTTTAATGGTGTTGATTATAAAGCATTACCAGTTTTAATGGATCTTAAAGGAGAATTCTTAAAAAAATTAGGAGTTGTTGGATATCCTACTTCTGCATTCATTAATGAGAACGGAGAAGTTGTCAAAGTACAACCAGGACATTTGAAGAATCAAGATATTACGAATACCTTGTTAAACTTATAGAGGTGAATCACAATGGATAGGAAATCAATGGGAATTACAATTGTTTTAGTGGTTCTCTTGATCGCTGCCCTTATTTTTGTAAAAGACAACGTTGTTTCAAATGGTTCGCAAACAGATACCATTTCAAAAAAGGTAACCCATTTGATTCAAAATCAAGAAACTAAAACAAACGTGAATAAAGAAGTTGAAAATATGAAAGAAATCTATTTAGCAGGTGGCTGTTTCTGGGGATTAGAAGAGTATTTTTCAAAAATTAATGGAGTAATTGATGTAGTAAGTGGATACGCAAATGGAAATGTTGAAACTACAAATTATCAGTTAATTCATCAAACAGATCACGCAGAGACAGTTCGTATTCAATATGACGCAGATAAAATCAGTTTAAGAGAATTGCTGTTATATTATTTCAGAGTGATTGATCCTTTTTCTGTAAATAAGCAAGGAAATGATACAGGACGACAATATAGAACGGGAATCTATTTTGTAAATGATGAAGATGCTTCAGTGATTCATGAAGTTGTAAATGAAAGGAAGAACACTTTGGAAAGAAATTAGCTGTGGAAACGGAACCGTTACGTCACTTTGTTGAAGCAGAAGAATATCACCAAGATTATTTAAAAAAACATCCAAATGGGTATTGTCATATCGATGTCAATAAAGCGAATGATCCAGTGATTGATAGACGTTTATATCCTTTGCCAGATGATGAAACTTTGAGACAAACGTTGACAAAGGAACAATACGCTGTCACTAGAGAGAATCGTACAGAGGTCGCTTTTTCAAATCAATATTGGAATAATCATGCTCAAGGAATTTATGTAGATGTTGCTACAGGAGAACCACTATTTTCTTCAAAGGATAAATTTGATTCAGGCTGTGGCTGGCCAAGTTTTACAAACCAATTTCTTCGGAAGTAGTGACTTATCATGAAGATACAAGTTTTAATATGAAAAGGATTGAAGTGAGAAGCCGCATTGCCAATTCTCATTTAGGCCATGTGTTTGAAGATGGGCCACGTGATAAAGGAGGACTTCGATTTTGTATTAATAGTGCTTCTATCAAGTTTATTCCATTAGAAGAGATGGTTTCGAAAGGGTACGGATACTTAATCGATTATGTCAAATAAGGGAGAACTTAAAAATCGCAACCCCTTAGAATAGTTGACAAAACAAGGTGCTTTTCGTATACTTCTAAAGGTAAGCAATCGGATTGAGATTTTACAAATTAGAGAGGCTTGTCTGGTGAAAATAGCCATCAAAATCGTGCTCCCGATTGAACTCTTTGTAGAAATACAAACGCTCTTCCAGCGTTATCGGAATTAGAGATGAATGAACAGCTGTTTCATTGTAAGCAAGGTGGTACCGCGGTAGGACGCCCTTGCAGCAATGGGGCAGTTTTTTTATTTACAAAAAGAAGGAGAATGAAGATGAAAAAATTATCAAGTAGCGAAATTCGTCAAATGTACCTTGATTTCTTCCAAGAAAAAGGACATAAGGTGCATCCAAGTGCTAGCTTAATTCCTGTAAACGATCCAACATTATTATGGATTAACTCAGGGGTTGCTACTCTTAAGAAATACTTCGATGGAACTGAAACACCAGAAGTTCCACGTATTACAAATGCTCAAAAGAGTATTCGTACAAACGATATCGAAAACGTAGGGCACACAGCTCGTCACCATACATTATTCGAAATGATGGGGAACTTCTCAATCGGGGACTATTTCAAAGAAGAAGTAATTCCATGGGCATGGGAATTCTTAACAAGTGAAAAATGGTTAGCATTAGACCCAAGTCGTCTTTATGTAACGTATTATCCAAAAGATCCAGAAACAAAAGCGTTATGGATGGAAAAAGTAGGTCTTCCTGAAGATCATATCATTCCAGTAGAAGATAACTTCTGGGATATCGGTGCAGGTCCATGTGGTCCAGATACGGAGATTTTCTACGACCGTGGAGAAAAATATAATAACTTAGCAGAAGATGATCCAGAAAACTATCCTGGTGGAGAAAATGAACGTTACTTAGAAATTTGGAACTTAGTATTCTCTCAATTTAACCATATGCCAGACGGAACGTATCCACCATTACCACATAAGAACGTCGATACGGGGATGGGTCTAGAACGTGTGGTATCTGTAATTCAAGATACACCAACAAACTTTGAAACAGACTTATTTATGCCAATTATTAAGCAATTAGAAGGCTTAAGTGCAGGTAAGAAATACAATGACTCTAAGGAATTAGACGTTTCATTTAAAGTCATTGCTGACCACATTCGTGCGGTAAGCTTTGCGATTGGGGATGGCGCGCTTCCTTCAAACGAAGGTCGTGGATATATCATCCGTCGTTTAATCCGTCGTTCTGTAATGCACGGACAACGTTTAGGAATTCAAGGTTCATTCTTAACAAAATTAGTTCCAACAGTAGCGCAAATTATGCATAGCTACTATCCAGAAGTGACTGAAAACATGGAATTCATCCAAAAAGTGATTGCAAACGAAGAGGATCGTTTCCAAGAAACAATTCATGATGGTTTAGCCATCTTAGAAACTATTTTTGCAGACATGAAAGCTGCAAACGAAACAACACTTTCTGGAGAAAATGCATTTAAACTTTATGACACTTACGGATTCCCTTATGAATTAACATTGGAATACGCAAGCGACAATGGTTTCACTGTTGATGAAGAAGGATTCCAAGCAGAAATGCAAGCTCAAAAAGACCGCGCGCGTGCTGCTCGTAATACTGAAACATCCATGAACGTACAATCTGCAGTTTTACGTGATATCACTGTAGAAAGTGAATTCGTTGGATATGCTTCAACAACAGAAGAAGGCGTATTAAAAGCGATCGTTGTCGATGATGAATTAGTAGAATCTGCACATAAAGATGCTCATGCTCAATTAGTGTTTGACCGTACACCATTCTATGCTGAAATGGGTGGACAATTAGCAGACCACGGTACAATCCAAGATGCAAACGGCACAGTAGTGGCGAATGTGTTACAAGTGAAGAAAGCTCCCTAACGGACAACCATTACACACTGTAGAAGTATTGGCTGACTTACAAGTGAATGCAACATACACATTAGTGGTAGATGCATCTGAACGTGCGAAAATCATTAAAAACCACACAGCAACTCACTTATTACACCAAGCGTTGAAAGATGTTCTAGGAACTCACGCAAACCAAGCAGGTTCTCTTGTAACACCAACTGGTTTACGTTTCGACTTCAGTCACTTTGGTCAAGTAACTGCCGAAGAATTAGCTGAAATGGAACGTATCGTGAATGAAAAAATCTGGGCTGGTTTAGAAGTAGTGACTGTTGAAACAACACTAGAAGATGCCAAGAGCCGTGGGGCAATGGCACTCTTTGGTGAGAAATACGGCAACTTTGTTCGTATGGTAAACATTGGAGATTGGTCAATCGAACTTTGTGGTGGTATCCATGTAATGAACACGCAAGAAATCGGATTATTCAAGATTGTTTCTGAATCTGGTATCGGTGCTGGCGTTCGTCGTATCGAAGCTGTTACAAGTAAAGAAGCCTTTGACTTATTAAGCCATCACGAAAGCTTACTAAAACAAGTAGCTGGTGAAGTAAAAGCTGTTCAATTGGATTCGGTTGTGGAACGCGTTGCAACTTTAGGCCAAGAATTGAAAGAAGCAAATGGTGAAATTGCGAAACTAAAAGCTAAAATCATGAAGTCTGAAGTAGCAGATGTCTTCAATAACGTAGAAGAAGTAAACGGAACTTCATTCATCACTGTAACTCTTGAAAATAAAGAGATGGATGAATTACGTCAATTAGCAGATACATGGAGACAAAAAGGTGCCAGCGATATCTTTGTAGTAGGTACCTCTTCACATGATAAAGCAAATCTTTTAGTAGCCGTATCTAAAGATGCAAATGCAAAAGGATTAAAAGCAGGCGATATCATTAAGGCGATTGCTCCAGCCATCCAAGGTGGAGGCGGAGGCCGTCCTGATATGGCTCAAGCAGGTGGTAAGAACCCTGCAGGTATTCCACAAGCATTCGAATTGCTAAAAGAATATTTAGCGAAATAATAATAGAAATGATGAAACCTTCCTTAGACTCCTAGGTGAGTTTTAAGGAAGGTTTTTGTTGTATCAGCAAAGGAAAGGCTTTCTAAATATTAAGAATCGGTAAGTATCGATTGTAGTTTCACTCAAAATCTTGTAAAATAAGTATATATATTGAAATGAGGTGTCACTATGAGTTCAATAGATGAAACAGTCCTATTTAAATTTAATGAAAAGGACGAAAAAACCGTTCAAGAAACATTAACCATCGTTTATGATGCGTTGAATGAGAAGGGATATAGTTCGATTAATCAAATCGTAGGATATTTGTTATCTGGAGACCCAGCTTATATTCCAAGACATCGTGATGCACGTAACCTAATTCGTCGCCACGAAAGAGATGAGATTTTGGAAGAACTCATTAGACATTATATCCGCTCTACAGGAAGAGATGCATAGTATGAGATTAATGGGATTAGATGTCGGAAGTAAAACTGTGGGCGTTGCCGTTAGTGATTTAATGGGATGGACTGCTCAAGGGGTTGAAACGATTCCGATTAATGAGAATGCTTCAGAATTTGGGTTCAAACGTGTTGTCGAGTTAGTAGAAGAATACGGTGTTGAGAAAATCGTCATCGGTCTTCCAAAAAATATGAATAATACGGAAGGACCACGTGTTGAGGCGTCCCGTCGTTATGGTGCAAGCCTAGAAAAACGACTCCAAATTCCAATTGTCTTTCATGATGAGAGACTAACAACGATGCAGGCAGAACGCATGCTTGTTGAAGAGGGTAATGTTTCAAGAAAGAAACGCAAACAAGTCATTGATATGCTTGCAGCAGTCATGATTTTGCAAAACTATTTAGATTTAAATGGAAATCAATAACAAAAGAAAGAGGAAAGAAAATGACAGAACATAATCACCACGAACACGATCATGAACATGATCACTTAGAAGGCCACGAAGGGCACGAACATATTACAATCGTTGATGAAGAAGGAAATGAGATTTTACACGAAGTATTATTTACTTTGAATCAGAAGATTACAATAAATCATATGTATTATGCTACCCAGCAGGAATCCCTGAAGGTGAAGAAGTAGAATTACAAGCATTCTCATATGTAGAAGCTGAAGATGGTACTGAAGGTCAATTAAACCCAATTGAAACAGAAGCTGAATGGGATATGATTGAAGAAGTATTAAACACATTCTTAGCAGAAGAAGATTTATAAGAAAATAAGGAGCTTGGGGGAGAACTCAAGCTCTTTTTTTGCTTATAATAAGGGCTTTTTAGATAGACTTTCTTCATTTTTCAATAAGAATGATGTATAATGACTACAACTATGGTTATCGTTTGATACCAATTTAAGGGGGAAAACAATGTCTCAAGAAGAACATAAAAAACATTCCTTAATTTCTGATACGGATACGAAACGTGATATTCGTAAGAAGGAAACGTCCATTATCAAAAAGATAATGAAATACTTTATGATTGCACTTTTACTAATGGTTATTATTGGTGGATTCTTCACTTGGAATTACATTAAGAGTGAAACACAACCTGTTGATACTGCACAAACAGAACTTGTATCTTTTGAAATTGAACAAGGAGCCTCTATCAAAGAAGTATCAAAAGCGCTTGAAAAAGAAGGCATTATCCGTAATTCGAAGCTTTTTAATTTCTATTTGAAATTTAAAAATGTTTCTGGATTTAAATCAGGATTATACCACGTTTCTAAGAGCATGACTTTAGACGAAATTATCGCAGAACTTTCAGGTGCTGGTAAAGATAAAGATCAAAAAGCCACAAAAGTTCTAATCCGTGAAGGAGAACAATTAACGGATATCGCTAAAGAAGTTGAGAAATCAACAAAATATTCTGCTGAAGATTTCATGGCAAAAGTTCAAGACGAAGATTTCCTTCGTTATTTAGTTCAGAAGTTTCCTAAGTTGTTAACACAATCCTATAATGGATACCAAGTAAAATATGTGCTAGAAGGATATTTATTTCCAGCAACTTACGATATGAATGATTCAAAAACACTTCAAATGTTGATTACTGAAATGGTCGCTAAAACAGATGAAGTCATGTCGAAGTATTACGACAAGATTTTAAAAAGCGACTATACATTACAACAAATTTTGGCGCTTGCTTCTTTAATTGAAAAAGAAGGAACGAAACTAGAAGATCGTAAAAAGATTTCTAGTGTATTCCATAACCGTATTAAAGAGAATATGAAGCTTCAAACAGACGTGTCAGTTCAGTACGCTTTAGGCGAACATAAAGAATCTCTTTCTTTATCTGACTTAGAAGTAGATTCTCCATATAACTTATATCAAAACTATGGTGTTGGCCCTGGACCATATAATAGCCCAAGTGAGGATTCTATCGTAGCAGCGTTAGAACCAGAGAAGACAGACTACTTATACTTCCTTGCAGATATTCATACAAAAAGAAATCTATTATGCAAAGACGTATGAGGAACATTTAGAGTTAAAAAGCGAAGTATATTGATAGTAAGGAGTAGGTCATGGAAAAGGAAAAAAAGCCAATTGTCATCGGTGTTACTGGTGGTTCAGGAAGTGGAAAAAAACAAGTGTGAGTCGTAAAATTTTGGAGAATTTTTCCTGATTTAACGATTTGTAAAATTGATCAAGATTACTATTATAAAGATCAAAGTCATATGCCGTTTGAAGAACGGTTGAAAACGAACTATGACCATCCATTTGCTTTCGATACAGATTTATTAATTGAACATATGAATAAATTAATTAATTTTTGAATCGATTGAAGAACCGGTTTATGATTATGAAAAACATACGAGAAGTGACAAAACCATTCATCAAGAACCAAAAGATGTAATTCTAATTGAAGGAATCTTAATCCTTGAAGATGAACGCTTGCGTGATTTGATGGATATTAAAGTATATGTGGATACAGATGATGATATTCGTATCATTCGTCGTATTAAACGTGACATGGTAGAGCGTGGAAGAACACTCGATTCAATCATTCATCAATACATGTCCGTTGTAAAACCAATGCATCACCAATTTATTGAACCAACGAAAAAATTTGCGGATATTATTATCCCAGAAGGTGGTTCAAATAGAGTGGCGATTGACTTAATGACTACAAAAATAGCTTCGATTTTAACAAAAATCAATTAGTGAGAAAGCTCTTAGGAAACCTATCCTAGGGGCTTTTTTAGTCTCTTAATTTTAGAAAATGTATTAAATTTTTTTATTAGGGCTTGCAATCTGAGTTATAAAATGTTAAAGTTTTAGCATTGTAGATTGAGATAATCTAAAAAAAACGATATAGGGGAGAATCGTATGACTGAAAAAGTATTTCCAATGACGCTTGAAGGGAAAGCAAAACTTGAAGCAGAATTAGAAGAATTAAAAGTCGTTAAACGTAAAGAAATCGTAGAGCGTATCAAAATTGCTCGTAGTTACGGTGACTTATCTGAAAACTCTGAATATGAATCAGCTAAAGACGAGCAAGCATTCGTAGAAGGACGTATTTCAACGTTAGAAAAAATGATTCGTTTTGCGGAAATCATCGATGATAACAATGTAGAAAAAGATGTTGTTTCACTAGGAAGAAAAATTACGTTTATCGAATTACCAGATGGAGACGAAGAAACTTACACAATCGTGGGTAGTGCAGAAGCAAACCCAGTTGAAGGTAAAATTTCAAATGACTCTCCAATTGCCAAAGGAATTATTGGTAAAAAACTAAATGAAGAAGTGGTGATTCCAACACCAGGCGGAGAAATGAAAATCAGAATTATTGATATTCAATCTGCTTAATCCATTCATTTGAAACGAAGAAGAGCTAGGAGGTGTCCTAGCTCTTTTTTGTTGGATTTCATCCTTAAGTCTGATGGACGAGTTTTTAATTCATGATAGGATTGAACGTGAGAAGATGGTATACTAATACCTGTAATGGAGGTGAGAAGATGAGAAAATTTAAACTAATACTAATTGCTTTATTAATCGGGGTTATTGTATCTGCTTTAGAGATTACATCTAGAATAGGCCTATTCATCTTCTTTGCGATTGGTGTCGCGATTACTCTCTCTAGCTTTATTATGTTTAAACGCGTTAAATTTATAAGAAATAGTGGAATATGTTTTGGTGGATTATTGATGCTCTTACCATTACTTTCGACTTCTGGAATTTGGCTTGGAATGATTGGAGCATTGCTAATACTCCTATTTGATAAAAATGATTTCTCAGTTTCTTCTATTTCGGGGCTATTTTCAAAGAGAGACAAACAAGAATATATTTTTGTAGATTCACGTGAAGATACGCCAGAACCTGGCTCCATTCACCGTTATGACTGGATTGGGACTCAAGTTGTCGGAAACGAGCCATACGAATGGAATGACATTAATGCAGGACAATTTGCAGGAGATACGATTATCGATTTAGGGAATACCATTCTTCCTGCTAAAGAAAATGTAATTGTGATTCGAAAAGGATTTGGTCGTGTTCGAATTCTTGTTCCATATGGTGTTGGAGTGATGATTCATCATCATGGATTCGGTGGACAAGTTGAATTTGAGAATCAAACCTACACACTAAGCAATGAATCAATTCAACTGTATAGTGCAGGCTATAATCGCAGTACGAAACGGGTTAAGATTTATACAACCATCGTCGCTGGGAAGGTTGAGGTGATTGAAGCATGAAGCAACGCCTCTTTAAAAGCTGGATGCTCTATTCAGCAGTGTATAGCTTTATTAGTACCATTTTCCTATTCCTATTCAGAAAATGGATTCGCTATGAACTAGTAGAGACACTGAGTATTCAAGAGATTCTTGGGACGATTACGTTGTATTTATTAGTAATCGTATTGCTCGGGTTGATTACAGCTAGTGCCATGCTTATTTTGAATCGTCAAGTAGAGCGGAAAATGGGTGAGCAATTACTCATGATTCAAAAAGCTAAGTACTCATTGGTAAAAGAGGAAGATGAACCAAACTGGATTAATGAAGCAACTGTCGTAGATTTAAATGTCTTTTATGAACAGACAGCTGCCATTTCTGAGCGCTTAGAAAACGTATCGATCGAATTGCAACAATTAGGAAGTAAACCACAGTTTGTAGGGACTGAAACGAAAGAGCAAGTCATTGAACAAGAAAGACGCCGTATCGCTCGTGAATTACATGATTCTGTAAGCCAACAGTTGTTTGCAGCAATGATGATGATTTCTGCGTTAAATGAACGTGCAGACAAGTTTGATGAGAAAGAACAAAAGCAACTGAAGATGATTGAACATGTACTCTCACAAGCGCAAGCGGAGATGAGAGCATTGCTTCTACACTTAAGACCGATTTCACTGGAAAATAAATCATTGAAAGCGGGTATTGAAGGATTACTGGTCGAATTACAAACGAAAGTACAGATGAAGATTCATTGGGATATCGAAGACGTCCAACTACCAGAAGGGGTCGAAGATCATCTCTTTAGAATCGCTCAAGAACTTCTATCCAATACATTGCGTCATTCGCACGCAACTACATTAGAAGTGTACTTACGACAAACGGACTCCAATGTTCTCTTTAAAATAGAAGATAATGGAGTTGGATTTAATACAGAGGAAATTCTTCCAGGAAGCTATGGAATTAATAATATGAAAGAAAGAGTGCAAGGGCTCGGTGGACAAGTGAAAATTGTCAGCTTCCCAAATCAAGGGACGACAATTGAAATTAAGATTCCGCTTGGTCGGTTCATGGAGGGTGAATAATGATACATGTATTACTAGTAGACGATCATGAGATGGTACGACTTGGGGTGTCTTCTTATCTATCGATGCAAGATGATATCGAAGTGATTGATGAAGCAAAGAATGGTCGTGAAGGTGTTGAGAAAGCACTTGAATTAAAACCAGATATCATTCTAATGGACCTTGTGATGCCAGAGATGGATGGGATTGAAGCGACAAAAGAAATTCTTGAAAAATGGCCGCAAGCCAAAATTATCATCCTAACAAGCTTTATTGATGATGAAAAAGTCTTTCCTGCCATCAATGCAGGAGCAAAGAGCTATATTTTAAAAACTGCTTCTGCTTCTCAAATTGCAAAAGCCATTCGAGATACTTATCAAGGGGATGGGGTATTTGAACCTCAAGTAACGGATAAACTCGTGAACCGTATCCAAATGAAACAACAACATTTCTTGCATGAAGATTTAACACAGCGTGAATTAGAAGTATTACTCTTAATCGCTCAAGGAAATCGAATCAGGAAATCGCAGACGAGCTGTTTATCACATTAAAGACAGTGAAAACGCACGTCTCCAATATTCTATCGAAATTAGAAGTAGAAGATAGAACGCAAGCAACGATTTACGCGTTCAAACATCAACTCATTAAAATGTAATGAAAAGCCATTCTTGTTCTTGCAAGAGTGGCTTTTTTTGATGAAAGTAATTTCTATAAAGGGTGGATGGAGTCGTATTTTCTACCTTATACTGAAAGTAGTTACTAAAAATAATCGTAATATTGAAAATGTTTTCTAAGGTAGGTATACTAAAAATGTAAGGGTTTTACTAAAAATAGAAGGAGGCTGTTTATGAGATTACAAGGTCAATTAATTGTATCATGCCAAGCATTGCCGCATGAACCATTACATAGTGATTATATTATGGCTCGTATGGCAGTTGCTGCACAGGAAGGAGGAGCGAAAGGAATTCGTGCCAATTCAGTGATTGACATCAAAGCGATTAAAGAGGCTGTCGATTTACCAGTTATTGGAATTATTAAACGTGATTATGATGATGCCGACGTCTTTATTACCGCTACGATGAAAGAGATTGACGAATTGATGACGGTGAAACCAGAGATTATTGCTCTCGATGCCACTACATCTACTCGTCCAAATGGACAAACGCTTGATGATTTCTACCATGAAATCAGAGCAAAATATCCAGAACAATTACTGATGGCAGACTGTTCAACAGTAGAAGAAATGATTCATGCTGATGAACTCGGTTTTGATTTTATCGGAAGTACTTTAGTAGGGTATACCAAACAAAGTAAAGGCGACATAATTGAAGAAAATGACTTTGAAATCTTGAGAACAGTTTTAGAGCGAATCAACATCCACTTATTGCAGAAGGCAATATCGATACACCTGAAAAGGTGAAACGTGTGCTTGAGTTAGGCGCGTATAGTGTCGTTGTAGGATCAGCGATTACTCGTCCACAACTCATCACGAAAAAATTTGTTGATGCGATTCAACAAGTAGAAAAAGATTAAACATCACTTATTTATAGTTTAAGGGGGAAAACCACATGTTTAAATTTTTACAAAAAATAGGGAAGGCCTTTATGTTGCCGATTGCCATTTTACCGGCAGCAGGTTTGTTATTAGGGATTGGTGGAGCGTTATCCAATCCGGTAACGGTAGCCACATATCCTGTATTAAATAACGACGTATTACAAGCCATCTTTAAAGTAATGAGCCAAGCAGGGGAAGTTGTCTTTGTAAACCTTTCACTTCTTCTTTGTGTGGGCTTATGTATCGGTTTAGCAAAACGTGACAAAGGGACTGCAGCACTTGCTGGGGTAACTGGTTACATCGTAATGACTGCGACAATCAAAGCTCTTGTAGGATTATACATGGGTAAAGATGCTTCAATTGATACTGGGGTTATTGGTGCTCTCGTGGTAGGTGCAATTACAGTTTGGTTGCATAACCGTTATAACAATATTCAGTTGCCACAAGTACTAGGATTCTTTGGTGGTAGCCGTTTTGTACCAATCGTAACTTCATTTGCATCTATCTTTATTGGAGCCATCTTCTTCGTAGTATGGCCACCATTCCAACAATTATTAGTTTCAACTGGTGGATATATCTCACAAGCAGGTCCTATTGGTACATTCTTATATGGATTCTTAATGCGTTTATGTGGTGCAGTCGGATTACACCATATGATTTATCCAATGTTCTGGTTTACTGAATTAGGTGGGGTTGAAGTTGTTGCTGGACAAACAGTTGCAGGGGCACAAAAAATCTTCTTCGCTCAATTAGCAGATCCTAACCACGTAGGTCTATTTACTGAAGGAACTCGTTTCTTCGCTGGTCGTTTCTCAACAATGATGTTCGGTCTTCCAGCTGCCTGCTTAGCAATGTATCACTGTGTACCAAAAGATCGTCGTAAAAAATACGCTGGTTTATTCTTCGGGGTTGCATTAACTTCATTCATCACTGGTATTACAGAACCAATCGAATTCATGTTCTTATTCGTAAGCCCAGTATTATATGTTGTTCACGCATTCCTTGATGGGGTAAGTTTCTTCATTGCAGATATTTTGAATATCTCAATCGGTAATACATTCTCTGGCGGGGTTATTGACTTCACATTATTCGGGGTATTACAAGGTAACGATAAGACAAACTGGTTATTACAAATTCCATTCGGTTTAATCTGGAGTGGTCTATACTATGTAGTATTCAGATGGTTCATCACTCAATTTAACGTAGCAACTCCTGGTCGTCTAGAAGATTCTTTAGAAGCGGATGAAAAACCAGTTGTTGAAACTCGTGACAGCTTGAAACAAGACAGCGTTCGTATTATCGAAGCTCTAGGTGGAGCAGAAATATCGAAGACGTGGATGCTTGTATCACTCGTCTACGTGTTGCTGTTAAAGAAGTTGATAAAGTTAACAAAGCAACATTGAAAGAGATCGGTGCGGTAGATGTTCTTGAAGTAAAAGGTGGTATTCAAGCCATTTACGGTGCGAAAGCAATTCTTTATAAGAACAATATTAATGAAATTTTAGGTGTAGACGACTAGTCAGTTAAAACACCTTTGTAGATGGACTGGTTGCAAAAATCGGTCCATCTTTTATTTTTTGAAAAAGGCAAAATCTTTTTAGAAACCTGTGCTATAATGAAGGTAACAATGCAAAGGGGAAAAGCAGATGTTGTCATTTGAGAAAAAAGTAGCGCCGATGATTGAATCGATTTATGATACGTTGACGCCGATTGAAAAAACGATTGCGAAATATTTCTTGGGCGTAATCCCGGAAAATGAATCGCTATCCGCTCAAGAAGTATCAAAGAGATTATTTGTATCGATTCCATCCTTAACACGATTTGCTCAAAAGTGTGGCTATAAAGGATATCGAGAGTTCATTTATGATTATCAAAAGGGGAGCAAGAAGAGACAAACTTGCATAATGATTTAACCAAAATTGTGTTAGACGATTATGCAGACCTCTTAACGAAATCCTTCTCCCTTATCAATGAAGCACAGCTGATTCATGTGTGTGACATGCTCAGTAAGGCTAAGCGTGTGTATATCTACGGACAAGGAAGTTCCGGGTTAGCAGCGTTGGAGATGAAGTTCAGGTTTATGCGACTCGGGATGATTTGTGAGGCCATTACGGATTTACATACGATGCTCATGAACCGCGTATTAGTCGATGAAGATTGCCTTGTGATTGGCATTACGGTGTCGGCCAACGAAAGTGTTGTGAATGCCGTAAATATCGCAAAACTTCAAGGAGCCAAAACGGTTCTTATTACCTCTAAGAAGAGCGAAGAGTTGCAACAGGATTGTGACGAGTTAGTGCTCATCGCGATGAAGAATGCCTTAGAGCAAGGAACGACGATTACACCGCAATTCCCAGTTCTTGTTATTGTCGATATTTTATATAGTTACTACAAGGAAATCGATAAGGAACGCAAACGCTCGATTTTCTCAAATACATTACATGCCATTCAACCAGAATAAGGAGACGATAAAATGTTTGGATTTTTTAAAAAGAATCAAGTAGAAAAAGAAGTACCAGTATTTGCACTAGCTGGCGGAGAAATTGTTCCCATTACTACTGTGAACGATCCAGTGTTTGCAGGTAAAATGATGGGGGATGGATTTGCAGTGATTCCTTCAAGTGGTGTGATTACTTCTCCGGTGAAGGGGAAGTGGTGAATGTCTTTCCAACACTTCACGCTGTAGGGATTCAAACTGCTGGTGGATTAGAAGTACTCGTTCATATGGGAATTGATACTGTTGAACTAAAAGGGGATCCTTTTGAAACGACAGTAACGGTTGGCCAAAAGGTAGATGAACATACAGTGTTATCTACAGTGGACCTAGAAGCGTTAAAAGAAGCAGGGAAAGATACTGCGATGATGGTTCTCTTTACGAATATGGATAAAGTAGAATCTATTTCTATTGCAACCCAAGGAACGGTTACAGGAAAAGCAGAAGTAGGAAAAGTAACGTTAAAAGCATAATGAAATCAAAATAACCTCCGCTCAAGTTTGAGCGGAGGTTTTCGGTTGGTTTAGAAAATACGACTGCGATATAAGCTAACGACTTTCCCTAAAATCGTACAGTTCGGTAAGATGATAGGGTCCATCGTGTCATTTCTGGCTCTAGGCGTACATGGTCGCTTTCGAGATAGAATCTCTTACAAGTTGCAGTGTCTTCTTCGGTCATCGCAATAACGATTTCACCGTTTGAGGCAGTTGATTGTTTACGGACAATGACAGAATCGCCATCAAAGATACCAGCATTAATCATACTGTCTCCTTTAATACGAAGCATAAATAAATCATCTGCATCGTTTTGCAAATCTGGTGGGATTGGGAAGAAGTCACTTGCTTCTTCTACAGCAAGAATTGGTTCACCGGCTGTAACCACACCAAGCATTGGAATGGCTGTTGATTTAGCGCCAATTGCTTTTAGACCTGCCATCGTTAATTCAATGGCACGTGGCTTGCTTGGGTCACGTTGAATTAAGCCGTTTTTCTCAAGTCGTGATAAGTGACCATGAACGGTAGAAGTCGAAGAGAGTTGAACGGCGTTACAAATTTCACGCACTGTTGGCGGATAACCGTGCTCTTGAACTTCTTTATAAATAAATTGTAATACATCTAATTGTCTAGAATCTTTTAAATTTGTCATCGGAACATCTCCTTCTTTGAGACTAGTGTAACACACTTTGCAAATAGAAATCAAACAAATGTTCGCATGTTAGTCATATTTTTAGGAAAAAGTTTTGTCTCGTGATACACTAGGAGACGAAACGAAGGAAAGGAATGACAAACATGTTATCACCAGAAAAGATTAATCGTATTAATGAATTAGCAAGAAAGAAAAAAGAAGAGGAACTCACTCCAACGGAAGAAAAGGAACAACAGCTCTTACGCCAAGAGTATTTGGCAGCTTTTCGTGGTGGAATGCGTAACCATATCGAAGGATTGAAAATTGTTGATGAAGAAGGAAACGACGTGACTCCAGATAAACTAAAAGCGATTCAAAAAGAAAAAGGATTGCATAACCGAGACGAGGAATAGACGAGAGAAGGCTGAAAATTTCAGCCTTTTTATTTTTGCAAAATATGCTAAAACCATGAAGGAAATATGTGTTTTGCAAGGGGTTACTATGTTTGGTTTATCATAAAAATAACGGTTGCAAAAGCAGTCTTGGATTAGTAAAATAGAAGAGTAAGTTCCGATTAAGGAAAAAATATTTAAGGAGTGATTGTATGTTTGATAAAACCGATCAACTAGCAGTGAATACAATTCGTACACTAAGTATGGATGCGATTCAAGCTGCGAATTCAGGACACCCTGGACTACCAATGGGTGCTGCACCAATGGCTTATGTACTTTGGTCTAAATATTTAAAAGTAAACCCAAAACGTTCTAATTGGGTGGATCGCGATCGCTTTGTATTATCAGCAGGTCATGGATCTGCAATGTTATATGCTTTATTGCATTTATCAGGCTATGACTTATCGATTGAAGATGTGAAAAACTTCCGCCAACTTGGAAGTAAAACACCTGGACACCCAGAAGTACATGACACGGACGGGGTAGATGCAACAACGGGTCCTCTTGGTCAAGGATTCGCCAATGCGGTTGGTATGGCCATGGCTGAAGCGCACCTTGCTGCGAAATTCAATCGTGAAGGCTACGCAGTAGTAGATCACCACACTTATGTTTTATGTGGTGACGGGGACTTAATGGAAGGTATTTCTTACGAAGCAGCATCTCTTGCGGGAACATTGAAATTAAACAAATTAATCGTGTTATACGATTCAAACGATATTTGTTTAGATGGTCCTTTAAACAAAGTGTTCACTGAAGATGTGAAGAAACGCTTCAAAGGATTAGGTTGGAACTATTTACGTGTTGAAGATGGAAATGATTTAGACGAAATCGCTGAAGCTATTGAAGAAGCACAATGCCAAAAAGAAAAACCAACAATTATCGAAGTGAAAACCGTTATTGGTTACGGTGCTCCAAACCAAGGAACGAATAAAGTTCACGGGGCTCCTTTAGGACCTGACGGCATTGCAGAAGCAAAAGCAAACTACGGATGGGAATATGGCCCATTTGAAGTGCCTGAAGAAGTACAACATCGTTTCGATAAATTATTAGTGCAAACTGGTGAAAATGACTACAACGAATGGAAAGAAGTATTCGAAGGCTATAAACAAGCTTATCCAGAACTTGCAAAAGAATTCGAAGACAGCTTTGCAGAAACATTCATGTGGACTTGAAAGAAGTGTTACCTTCATATGAATTTGGTAGCCCAGCAATGGCTTCTCGTGTGACAAGCCAAGCTGCGATTCAAGAATTAGGAAAACATATTCCATTCTTATGGGGTGGGTCTGCAGACCTTTCTTCATCAAACAACACAATGAACAAAGTAGATACAGACTTCTCTCAAGAAAATTATGGTGGAAGAAATATTTGGTTTGGGGTTCGTGAATTTGCGATGGGAGCTGCGATGAACGGTATGCTTCTTCATGGTGGTAACCGTGTCTATGGTGGTACATTCTTTGTATTCGCAGATTACTTAAAAGCAGCAATGCGTGTTGCAGCGATCTCTCATTTACCAGCAATTTATGTGTATACACATGATTCAATCGCGGTAGGGGAAGACGGACCAACGCATGAACCAATCGAACAATTAGCAGCGTTCCGTGCAACTCCAAACTTAAACGTGATTCGTCCTGCTGATGGTAACGAAGTCTCTGCTGCATGGAAAGTAGCTGTAGAAGCAAAAGACCGTCCAACGGTATTAGTATTCTCACGTCAAAACTTACCAGTTCTTGAACATTCAAAAGAATTAGCTTATGAAGGTGTGAAACGTGGGGCATATGTGGTTAACCCACAAAAATGCGATACTCCAGAAGGTATCTTAATCGCGACAGGTTCTGAAGTAGCTCTTGCCATTGAAGCGCAAAAAGTTCTTGCCGAGGAAGGAATTGATGTATCTGTTGTTTCAATGCCATCGATGAACCTATTCGAAGAACAACCAAAAGAGTACCGTGAAGCAGTATTACCAAGTGATGTTCGTAAACGTGTAGCCGTTGAAATGGGCGCAAGTTTCGGATGGGGACAATACGTTGGTCTTGATGGGGCAACTGTTACAATCGACCGCTTCGGTTTATCTGGTAACGGAAATAAAGTAATGGAAACATTAGGATTCACTGTAGAAAATATAGTGAATACATTTAAATCTTTATAAAAATAAGTTAAAATATGAGATTGAAGGTCTGGGTATATCAGGCTTTCAATCTTTTTTTGTTTTTAGGAGAATGTATGAAAGAATTAAAACAGGCATTTACAATTAGTTTACCTATCTGTTAATGGAATGACCTAGTCTAGAGTTGTATCTAGGTATTTTCTAGCCTTGTTTTATGGTAAAATAGAGCTACATTGATTTAGAAAGAGGCACTCTTATGAAATTATTATTTGTTGGCGATGTAGTAGGTTCTCTTGGAAGAGAGATGGTCGCACAATACATTCCAAAATTAAAGAAAAAATATAAACCACAAATCACCGTGATTAATGGGGAAAATGCTGCCCATGGAAAGGAATTACGGAGAAGATTTATAAGGAGTTATTGCAGGCTGGTGCAGACGTTGTAACGCTTGGAAATCATGCCTTTGATAACAAAGCGATTTTTGATTTCATAGAAGATGCCACAAAAATGGTACGACCGCTGAACTATCCAGCAGGCGTTCCAGGAAAAGGAATCGTTTATGTAAAATGTAACGATAAAGAAGTGGCCGTCATTAACTTACAAGGTCGTGTCTTTATGAATGCATTGGACGATCCGTTTGCCAAAATTACTGAGGCAGTTGAAGAAGCTAGAAAGAGAACACCGATTATCTTTGTCGACTTCCATGCCGAAGTAACGAGTGAGAAACAAGCCTTGTCTTGGTACTTGGACGGGAAAGTATCTGCTGTCGTTGGAACACATACGCATGTACCTACAAACGACGCACGCGTTCTTCCACAAGGGACAGCTTTCCTCTGTGATGTGGGGATGACCGGTCCGTATAACGGAATTCTCGGAATGGAGCGCGATATTATTATTACGAAATTCCTCAATCAATTACCGGCACGATTTGAAGTGGCTGAAGACGATGAAGGCCAGCTCAGTGCTTGTTTAATTGATATTGATGATAAAACGGGGAAGGCGAAATCAATTCAACCGATTCGCATTACTCCAGATGCACCATTTTTTGAATAAAAAGATTAGAAAGAGAGTCAGAAATGCCACAAAAAACGAAACACACACCGATGATGCAACAGTATTTTTTGATTAAAGAAAAGTATCCGGATTGCTTATTGTTCTATCGACTAGGTGATTTCTATGAATTGTTTTATGATGATGCGATTGAAGCAGCACGACTTCTCGAAATTACACTAACCAGTCGAAATAAAAATGCAGAGGACCCAATTCCAATGTGTGGGGTTCCTCATCATGCCGCAAAAGAATATATTAAAACACTGATTGAACTTGGAAAGAAAGTAGCCATTTGTGAGCAGTTGGAAGATCCAAAGCTGACAAAGGGAATGGTGAAACGAGACGTTGTTCAAGTCTTGACGCCAGGAACGTATACAGAATACCAAGCGCAAAATCAAAACCATTATTTAGTGTCGATTTTACCGCTTGTTGGGAAACGATTTGCACTGTCGTATGTGGATGTGTCCACAGGGGAATTGAAAGTGACACAACTTGCGAACTTGGAAGAGGTACGTAGCGAATGCTCAAGCTTGATGTGTCGTGAAGTCGTTCTTGTCGAAAGCGATGTGACAGAAGAACTTCGCCATCTCTTTACAAGCATGCAAATCTTGATTTCAACGATTGAAAAAGACCAAATTGATAGAGAAGACTGCGCAGACTTAGTCTCAGAATTAGAAGATGAGGCATCTATTCGATGCGTGCAAAATCTATTAAGCTACTTGAAACTCACTCAAAAGAGAAGCTTTTCGCACTTACAAAAGGCCCAAGCGTATCAAAGTGAATTCTATCTAGCGATGAATTACGAAACAAAGCGTAACTTAGAGTTGACGACAACTATTCGTGCCAACCAAAAACATGGCTCGCTGTTCTGGTTTTTAGATGAGACGCAAACAGCCATGGGTGGACGACTCCTTAAACAATGGCTTGAAAAACCACTTGTACTAGAAGGAGCGATTCAAAAACGCCATGCGCTTGTGGAAACATTGAACCAACATTACTTTGAACGGACAGACTTTATCGAACGTTGAAATGTGTGTACGACTTAGAACGCATTGTTGGGAAAGTGTCATTTGGAACTGCCAATGCGCGTGACCTCTTGCAACTGAAACAAACACTTGGACAAGTGCCAATCTTTAAATCGATTGTCGATAGCTTGGACTCTAAGGAATGGAGTGAACTTGGAGAAAACTTATTCGACATTCCTGAGTTATACGATTTAATCGATCGTGCCATCGACGAGGATGCACCTCTGACGATTTCAGATGGAAATATTATCCGTTCGGGCTATAACGCTACACTGGATACGTATCGGGATACGATGAAACATGGAAAAGAATGGATTGCACAACTCCAACAACAAGAACGTGAGCAAACAGGCATTAGTTCATTGAAGATTAGTTTCAACAAGGTATTTGGATACTATATCGAAGTGACCAAATCAAATCTATCGAAACTTGATAGCAGTCGTTATGAGCGTAAACAAACGCTGGCGAATGCGGAACGTTTTATTACGCCTGAATTAAAAGAAAAAGAAACGCTGATTTTAGAAGCGGAAGAAAAATCAAGCGCTCTTGAATATCAATTATTCGTAGAAGTGCGTGAACAGGTGAAACACTATACCGCCCAGTTACAACAATTGGCCAAAACAGTCGCAACTATCGACGTCTTACAAGCCTTTAGTGTGGTGAGCGAACGTTATCACTTAGTGAAGCCTACGATTTCAATGAAGAACCGTAGACTTTGGATTGAGGATGGTCGCCATCCGGTCGTTGAAAAGGTCATGGGACAATCAACGTATGTGCCAAATAGCATTTCAATGAGTCCAGAAGAACACATTCTTCTTATTACAGGGCCAAATATGTCTGGTAAATCAACGTACATGAGACAGTTAGCACTTTGCGTCATCCTAGCGCAAATCGGATGTTTTGTACCTGCCAAGAGTGCAACGATTCCAGTCTTCACGAAAATCTTTACCCGTATTGGGGCAGCCGATGATTTAATTTCTGGCCAAAGTACGTTCATGGTAGAGATGATGGAGACAAACCACGCCTTACGTAACGCAGACGAAACAAGCTTGTTATTGTTTGACGAAATCGGACGTGGAACGGCTACGTATGATGGAATGGCGCTTGCAGAAGCGATCATCACGTATATTCATGAGCATTTAACAGCTAAAGTATTATTCTCAACGCACTATCACGAGTTAACACGACTCAGTGAGAAATATGCAGATTTACGGAATGTCCATGTAGGAGCCGTTGAAGAAAATGGCGAAGTGGTCTTCTTGCATAAAGTATTAGAAGGACCTGCCGATAAGAGCTACGGAATTCATGTAGCCAAACTTGCTGGACTTCCAAGCGAGCTATTAAAAAATGCGAGTACGATTTTAAATCATTTAGAAGCAAAAGGGGCCGCGAATGAAAATAGTACTTTCGTGGAACAAGTATCGCTCTTTGAAGAAGAAACAGAAAGCATGCCTGAATGGGTTCACGAGCTTAAAGGATTAAACATAATGAGTATGACGCCAATGGATGCAATGAACATCCTGTATAAATGGCAACAAATGGAAAAGGGTGAGTAGTGTATGGGAACAATTAAAGAATTAAGTACATTACTGACCAACCAGATTGCAGCAGGAGAAGTGATCGAACGTCCTTCTTCTGTGGTGAAAGAATTACTCGAAAATGCGATTGATGCTAAGAGTACGCGTATCGAGATTGAAATCGAAGAGAGTGGACTTCGCAAAATTCGCATTCAAGATAATGGAATTGGGATGACAAAAGAGGACGCTCGTATGTCGATTAAACGTCACACAACGAGTAAACTCTATTCGCCGGAACAACTCTTTCGAATTCGTACACTCGGGTTCCGTGGTGAAGCCTTGGCGAGTATTACAGCTGTATCGAAAGTGACGCTTGTGACTTCAACAGGAGAAGACAGCGGCGTGCAGTTAAAGATTGAGTCTGGTGAAATCAAAGAAGAGAAGACCGTTCCGCCATTAAAAGGAACAACTTTCCTTGTTGAAGATTTATTTTATAACACACCAGCCCGATTGAAATTCGTTCGTACCTTGCAAACGGAATTAGCGCATATTACCGATGTGGTGAGTAAGGCGTCTCTTAGTCACCCAGAAATTGCCTTCGTGTTAAAAAATGATGGCAATCTGTTGTTACAAACCTCTGGGAAAGGGGATTTGCTGCAAGCAGTCGCTGGAAATATTGGACCCGTAAATGCGCGTAAGATGTTACCATTTTATGGGGAAGACGAAGATTTCAAAGTATCTGGATATACGTCTCTGCCAGAACTCACAAGATCGAACCGCAATTACTTATCAATTTTCATTAATGGACGACCAATCCGCAATATGGCGATTGCAAAAGCCATTACATTAGGATACGGCTCGACATTGATGGTGGGACGATTCCCAATCACGATTATTTCGATTGAAATGGACGTGCAACTTGTCGATGTGAACGTCCATCCAACGAAACAAGAAGTACGAATCAGTAAAGAGCAAGAACTCTCACAAGTGATTCAAAAGGCGATTAGAGAGGCGATACAGGGCGTACAACGCATTCCTGAATCGATTGAAGACTTGTCCTTCAAACGTAAAGTTGATCGCGTAGAGGCTCCAAAACCTGTCCAACAAACATTGGAGTGGCAATTAAAGACACCAGTTGTGGAGTCTAGTCACATCGAAACGCCTTCGTTTACTGAAAAGGTAAGAGAAGAAGTCGAAGTGCTACCAGTCGATGATGCGCCTGTCAAAGTAGGTCACACCGTTGAACCAGTCGTTCAAGAAGAACTGGTGGATAGCCACGATGATCATGCTGACTATTTGAAATTGGCTGAGAAAATCGACTCTCAACCATTCGAAAAAGAATTCCCAGAATTACATTATTTTGGACAAATGCATGGAACTTACTTATTTGCACAAAACGAAAAGGCTTATATATGATTGACCAACATGCCGCTCAAGAACGAATCAAGTATGAGCAGTTCAAGGTGGAGATCGGTCAAGTAGGCCGTGTCAGTCAACCATTGATGGTCCCAATTTTGCTAGAGTTCTCGAAGAAGGACAGCGTGAAGTTGGAAGAACGATTATCTCTTGTAGAGGAATTTGGAATAGAGATGGAGCCATTTGGGCAAAATACTTTCCAAATTCAATCGCATCCAGCGTGGATTAAGAAGGGACAAGAAAAGGCGATTATCGAAGAAATTATCGATTTTATCTTGGCCGACGAGAAGATTACGGTTGCTAAATTAAGAGAAGCCACAGCCATTATGATGAGCTGTAAAGGTTCGATTAAGGCAAACCACCACTTAAGTGAATGGGAAGCACGTCAGTTATTAGTCGATTTAGCCAAATGTAACAATCCTTATAACTGTCCGCACGGAAGACCCGTACTCGTTCATTTAACGAATAAGGACTTGGAACATCTCTTCAAGAGAATTCAAGATCCACATCAGTCAAAACGACAACAATTTGAATAGGAGAAACCACGATGGAGTTTTCAAAAGAAGAACTAAAAAAACGTTTAACAGAAATTCAATACGAAGTGACTCAAAATGAAGCCACAGAAAGACCATTCTCTGGAGAATATGATGATTTCTATGAAGAAGGAATTTATGTCGATATTGTCAGCGGAGAACCGCTCTTCAGTTCAAAAGATAAATTTGATGCGGGTTGCGGCTGGCCATCATTTTCAAAACCAATTGAAAATACAACGCTAACGGAAAAAGAAGATTACAAATTAAACCGTAAGCGAACAGAAGTGAGAAGTGGGCAAGCAGATTCGCATTTAGGACACGTCTTTGAAGATGGTCCAAAAGAATTGGGCGGACTACGTTATTGCATCAATTCTGCATCTCTTCGTTTCATCCCAGTGGCTAAGCTAGAAGAAGAGGGATACGGAGAATTTCTACAATATTTTCAATAAAAATCTGTACAAGCCTTATTGAGATAGAAAAACCGAGGAATTCCGCCTCGGTTTTTTTGATCCTATCTGACTTTTTATGAACGATTTATTGCGGAATGAACATAAAAAATGGTAAAATAGAGTACTCGATGTTGGAAATGATCAAAAATCGAGTTGAAATAGTCAAATAAATGTGGTTATGAACGTTTCATGGCTGTAATAAAACGGTCTGAAAACGGGAATATTTCCTAAAGAAAATAGAAAACGATTAATAATGTGAAGGTTTACATGATTTTTCTTGACAGCCGTATATAGGTATGGTAAATACTTGACGGTTAAAAAAGGAAGGATTTTTGAATCACCGTTTTCGAATTTCTTTAGATACCAAAAACAAGAAGGGAAGACAAACACACATGACACAATTTGATACACCAGAATACTTAGCAAAGGTAGATGCTTGGTGGCGTGCAGCGAACTACATCTCAGTAGCTCAAATGTACTTAAAAGATAACCCACTTTTACGTCGTCCAATCCAAAAAGAAGACGTTAAACTTCATCCAATTGGACACTGGGGAACAATTGCAGGACAAAACTTCATTTATGCGCATTTAAACCGTGCGATTAATAAATATGACTTAGATATGTTCTACATTGAAGGACCTGGTCACGGTGGACAAGTAATGGTTTCTAACTCTTACTTAGATGGATCTTACACAGAGTTATACCCAGAAATCACTCAAGATGAAGCAGGGTTCAAACAATTATGTAAAATCTTCTCATTCCCTGGAGGAATCGCGTCTCACGCTGCTCCAGAAACTCCTGGTTCAATTCACGAAGGTGGAGAATTAGGTTACTCATTATCACATGCTACAGGTGCAATCTTAGATAACCCTAACGTAATTGCAGCAGCAGTTATCGGTGACGGGGAAGCAGAAACTGGTCCTTTAGCAGCTGGTTGGTTCTCAAACACATTCATCAACCCAGTAAACGATGGTGCAGTTTTACCAATCCTTTACTTAAACGGTGGTAAAATCCACAACCCAACTATTTTAGCTCGTCGTACTGATGAAGAATTAACTCAATTCTTCAACGGTTTAGGATGGGATCCAATCTTTGTTGAAGGAACAAATCCTAAAGAAGTTCACCCATTAATGGCTGCTAAATTAGATGAAGCTATTGAAAAAATCCAAGCAATTCAAAAAGAAGCTCGTTCTAAGAGCGCCCAAGAAGCTACAATGCCACATTGGCCAGTATTAGTAGTACGTACTCCTAAAGGTTGGACAGGTCCAAAAGAATGGAACCACGAACCAATCGAAGGTGGATTCCGTGCTCACCAAGTTCCAATCCCAGTATCTGGTGAAGCTATGGAACACATCGATGCATTAGTTGACTGGTTGAAATCATACCGTCCAGAAGAATTATTCGATGAAAATGGTAAATTAGTAGAAGAAATTGCTGCAATTTCTCCAAAAGGCCCACGTCGTATGAGCATGAACCCAATCACTAACGCAGGGGTTGTAAAACCAATGGAGATTACTGATTGGACTAAACATGCAATCGATACATCTAAACCAGGTGCTATCCAAAAACAAGATATGATCGAATTTGGTCGTTTTGCTGCTGACTTAGTAAAAGCAAACCCAGATAACTTCCGTATCTTTGGACCAGACGAAACTAAATCAAACCGTCTAAACGAAGTCTTCAAAGCAACGAACCGTCAATGGGTTGGTCGTCGTGATGAAAGCTACGATGAATGGATTTCACCAGTTGGTCGTGTTATCGACTCACAATTATCAGAACACCAAGCTGAAGGATTCTTAGAAGGTTATGTATTAACAGGTCGTCACGGATTCTTCGCATCTTACGAATCATTCTTACGTGTAGTTGACTCAATGATCACTCAACACTTCAAATGGTTACGTAAATCTAAAACTCACGCTCCATGGCGTAAAAACTATCCATCATTAAACTTGATTGCAACATCAACAGTGTTCCAACAAGACCACAATGGATATACTCACCAAGATCCAGGTTTATTAACACACTTAGCTGAGAAAAAACCTGAATTCGTTCGTGAATACTTACCAGCGGATACAAACAGCTTGATGGCTGTTATGGCTGAAGCTTTAAGTTCAGAAGATAAAATTAACTTAATCGTTTCTTCAAAACACCCACGTCCACAATTCTACTCAGTAGAAGAAGCTAAAGAATTAGTGAGCGAAGGTTACAAAGTAATTGATTGGGCTTCAACAGTGAAAGAAGGAGAAGAACCAGACGTAGTGATTGCTGCTGCAGGTACTGAACCTAACTTAGAAGCATTAGCAGGTATTTCAATCTTGCACAAACAATTCCCAGAATTGAAGATTCGCTTCATCAACGTAGTAGATATCTTGAAATTACGTTCTCCAAAGTGGACCCACGTGGTTTATCTGATGAAGAATTTGATAAATTATTTACTACTGACAAACCAGTTGTATTCTGCTTCCACGGTTATGAAGGTATGATTCGTGACTTATTCTTTGATCGTCACAACCATAACGTTCATATCCACGGATACCGTGAAAACGGAGATATCACAACTCCATTCGATATGCGTGTATTATCTGAAATGGACCGCTTCCACGTTGCTAAAGACGCTGCAGTTGCTGTATACGGCGACAAAGCTAGCGAATTTGCTGCGAAAATGGACGAAACTGTGGAATTCCACCACAGCTACATCCGTGAACACGGGGAAGATATTCCTGAAGTTGTGAACTGGCAATGGGAAAACGTGAATAAATAATTCATCTAACAGGGTGCCTCAGAAATGAGGCACTCTTTTTTGTGCTGAGAAGAATATAAAATATAATAAATGATTACTGCAGAACCTTCGGTTTCTGTAATAATCGCTGTAGTGGGGTACCGGTTCGAGCCTCTATGAGTCTCTCTCCTTTAAAGCCTCAAAGTAGGAGTAAGGAATAAACTCCTAACTCCTACTAATTCGCATTTAATACGATCCCCACCACTGCGATTATAGAAACTCGAAGTTCCTTCGTAATCATTTTTTTGGCGCAAAAAAATGATCATTTCTAAGGCAACCTGGTAGTGGAGGAGGAAAGGAGAAAGTAATTACTCCAAATCCTTGCGGATTTTTTATAATAGCTGTAATGTTGTACCGGCTCGAGCCTCTATGAGTCTCTCACCTTTGGGAGTAAGACAGAAGAAAAAATAGGACTCACAGTGTGAGTCCTATTTTCTTCGTAGTCTTACCCCCGCAAGGCTGATTAGGATAAAGCAAATCACGAGTGATGAGGCTTTATCCAATCAGCTACTGCGTATAAGTATGTAAGCGAGTCTCGTTTGAAATATAATATTAATTATATTTTTGTTAGTCATTTTCAAAAAAATGAAAATATATGTGTTGACTTTCAAGAAAATGTATGTTAATTTATTTTCATCAATTAAATCAAATGGTTATTGAACTGAGGTGCGAATGACAAGAGTACAGGAAACTGGAAAGGGGATTTCGCCGAAACGTGAAAACGTTGGGGGCTGGTCATAATAGGTCAGTCACTGTCATGATATCTGCCCAGATACTCATGAAGTGCAATCAATTACCGGGCAAAAGAATGACTACTTATGACTTTTTATGAGGAATCACGGCTTTTGTTCGTGGTTCCTTTTTTGTGTGTTATGAGTGAACCAGTTTGATAATCGAGAAGGAGAGAAAGAAAATGAAAAAAATTTTAGGCGCAATTGCAGCTTTAGCAATGACAGTAGGATTAGCAGCGTGTGGCACACCTGTTAGCCAAGGGACAGCAAACCAAAACCAATTAGTGGTTGGGATGGAAGCAGGATACCCACCATTTAACTGGACTCAAAAAGATGACTCAAACGGAGCGGTAAAAATTCAAGGGACTGACCAATATGCAGGCGGTTACGACGTTGAAATCGCAAAACGTGTGGCTAAACAATTAGGAAAAGAATTAGTAATTGTAAAAACTGAGTGGGATGGCTTAACACCAGCGCTTGTTTCAGGTAAAATAGATGCGATCATTGCTGGTATGAGTCCTACAGAAGAACGTAAAGCAACAATCGACTTTACAGATTCTTACTACGATTCACAATTAGTATTAGTGGTTAAAAAAGGTTCTAAATATGCAAACGCTACTTCATTAGCAGATTTTTCTGGTGCAAAAGTAACAGCTCAATTAAACACTTTCCACTACTCAGTGATCGACCAAATTCCAGGTGTTGACAAACAAGCTGCTATGGATAACTTCCCAGCAATGCGTGTAGCACTTCAAGCAGGAACAATCGATGCTTACGTTTCTGAATTACCAGAAGCAATTTCTGCTCAAGCAGCAAACAGCGACTTCGTAATGGTTAAATTAACAGATGGCTTCAAAGCATCACCAGAAGACACACAAACAGCTGTTGGTGTTAAAAAAGATAGCCCATTAACAAAAGAAATCAACGAAGCATTAAAAACAATCTCTAGCGAAGAACGTCAACAAATCATGCAAGAAGCAATTAAGAATCAACCTGCAGCGGAATAACAAGGATACGAGGGCGAACGCTCAGGACTGAATCACTGGACCGAAACGACGGAAGGAACGTGTAACGTTCTGCGTACGTTTCGGGAAGTGGACGTCAGTCCTGTGAGCCTGAGTTCAACTACAGGCAGTAAGCAAGCACAAACATAACACACCGCCACCTCGTGTGGCGTATACATACACATTAAATACAGAAAGTAGGAAAATAAATGAGTATTGATTGGATTGTAAAAATCATTCAACAGAACTGGCAAATGTTTTTAACAGGTGCCTGGATTACACTATATATTTCAATTATTGGTACAATTATTGGGACTTTAATCGGGATGTTCATCGGATTTGTTAAAACAATTCCACTACCAGAAAAAGGACCTAAACGTATTCTCTTAAAAATTGCAGTCATCATTTTAAACTGCTATACAGAATTCTTCCGTGGAACACCGATGATCGTACAAGCGATGGTAATCTACTACGGAACAGCATTAATGTTTGGAATCAACTTAGATGTGACATTTGCTGCGATTTTCATCGTATCGATTAACACAGGGGCTTATATGTCAGAAATCGTTCGTGGTGGGATTATCTCTATCGACCAAGGACAATTTGAAGCCAGTCAAGCTATCGGGATGACGCACTGGCAAACAATGCGCTATGTTGTTTTCCCACAAGTACTCCGTAACATCCTTCCAGCAGTAGGGAACGAGTTCGTTATCAACATTAAAGATACTTCTGTATTGAACGTAATCTCTGTATCAGAATTGTACTTCGCGACAAAAACAGTTGCGGGACAAAACTTCCGTTACTTCGATACATTCTTTGTAACATTAATTCTATACTTCATCATGACATTCACAGTGACTCGTATTTTACGTTACTTCGAGCGTAAATTAGACGGTCCAGATAACTATGAAGTGATTTATTCAGATCCATTGAACTCAAATTCAATGTCAGCAGTCGAAGAAAAAACTAGACAGAAAGGAAATGCAAAATGAGCGAAGCAGTAATTTCCATTCAAAACTTAAGTAAAACTTTCGGGAACAATGAAGTTCTTAAAGATATTTCTTTTGAAGTAAAACAAGGTGAAGTAGTGACAATTATCGGATCAAGTGGTTCTGGTAAATCAACGCTGTTACGTTGCGTTAACTTACTCGAAAAACCAACTTCAGGCGAAATTTTCTACAATGGACAAAACATTCTTGAACATGACAAGAGTATTTACGAATACCGTACTCACGTTGGAATGGTCTTCCAACAATTTAACTTATTTAACAACTTAAACGTGTTAGAAAACTGTATTGTTGGACCAATGAAAGTATTGAAAAAATCAAAAGAGGAAGCAGAAAAAATCGCAAAAGAATTCCTTGAAAAAGTTGGAATGGCTGCGTACATCAATGCAAAACCTCGTCAATTATCAGGTGGTCAAAAACAACGTGTTGCCATCGCGCGTGCATTATCGATGCAACCGGACGTATTACTTTTCGACGAACCAACGTCAGCACTTGACCCAGAAATGGTGAATGAAGTGTTAGAAACAATGAAAAGCTTAGCGCACACAGGGCTAACAATGATTGTTGTCACACACGAAATGGGATTTGCCAAAGAAGTCAGCGACCGTGTTGTCTTCATGGATAAAGGAGTTATCGCAGAAGAAGGGACTCCAGAACAAATCTTTGAAAACCCACAAGTAGACCGTACGAAAGAATTTTTAGGACGCGTTCTAAAATAAGCGAAATATGCTATAATGAGCTAAGACAGTTTGTCTTGGCTCTTTTTTTATGCAAGACAATCAAACCAAGTTTGAAGGAGTAACATTATGTTTGACATACTGACAACATCACAAGAGGAGACAATGGCGCTAGGAAAACGTCTAGGCAAGCTATTATTTGAAAATAGCTGTGTCATTCTAGAAGGAGATTTAGGCGCTGGAAAGACAACTCTGACAAAAGGAATTGCCCTTGGATTAGGCATCGACCGTGTCATTAAGAGCCCAACCTATACATTGATTCGCGAATACCGTAAGGGCCGCTTGCCGCTATTTCATATGGATATGTATCGTATTGAAGAAAGTGGCGGAGCCAGCGAAGTGGGCCTTGAAGAGTACTTCTATGCAGGTGGTGTGTGCGTCGTTGAATGGGCGCAGTATATCGAAGATGAACTTCCTTCAACGTTCTTAAAAGTTCAAATCGACCGTGTAGGAGATGGGGAGTTCAATCGTGTGATTCATTTCGTTCCACACGGAAAAGAGTACGAAGAATTGATCCAACAATTGGAGGCCATAGATGAGTAAAGAACGAGAAATTACATTTGTATTGCCAGTCAAAGATGATGCGAAAGCGCTACTTGATTATAGTAAAAAAGTAGGAAGTGAAACAGATTTTCTTTCTTTTGGACCCGAAGGATTGAAGTATTCTGTGGCTCAAGAAGAATTGTTTATTGAATCGCTCTACGAGAACGAAAACCAATATATGTTACTGGCAAAAGATGGAGATGAAATTATTGCCGTTGGTTCCATTGCGGGTAGCTTGCATCCTAAATTCTCACACCGAGGAGAGTTAGGAATTAGCGTGTTGAAGTCCTATTGGGGGCAAGGGATTGCGACTGTGATGATGGAAGAAATGCTGGATTGGGTGGTTGAATACTCAACGCTTAGTCGAGTTGAACTTGAGGTCGTAGCTGTGAATAAGAAAGCACGCCGACTTTATGAGAAGTGTGGATTTGAAGAAGAAGGCCGCCTTAAAAACGGTGTAAAAATCGGTAACGGATACGAAGATATCGTCTTGATGGCGAAACAGATTGAACGATAATAAAGAGGTGAAAGAATGAAATTTGGAATTATTGCTGCAATGGAAGAAGAGAAACGTCTGCTCGAAGAAGAGATGACGATTGAAAAAAGAACAACTGTTGCCAACTGGGAATTTATTGAAGGTACCCTTGTAGGAAAGACGATTGTCCTTGTCCAATCAGGAATCGGAAAAGTGATGTCTGCACTAGCTGCAGGAATCTTAATCGACCGTTTCGGAGTAGAATTGGTCATTAATACGGGTTCTGCTGGTGGCTTTGGCACTTCTCTTGAAATCGGAGATATTGTCATTGGAACAGAACTTGCGTATTGTGATGCTGACGTGACAGCCTTTAATTACGTTTACGGGCAAATGCCAGGCATGCCAGCGCGTTTTGCCATGAATCAAGACTTTTTACCGTCTATTGAACAAGCAATTGCTAAGGTGGATTTAAAGAGCCATACGGGGCTTATCGTTTCTTCAGACAGTTTTATTCATACAAGTGAGCAAAGAAGCCATATTTTAAAACACTTCCCAGATGTGATGGCTTCAGAAATGGAAGGGGCAGCGATTGCCCAAGCGTGTCACGCGTTTGGAGTTCCATTTATCGTGATTCGTGCCATCTCAGATATTCCAGAACGCGGAACATCTGCAGTCGATTTTGATACGTTTATCGTTCAAGCTGGGAAACGTTCTGCGCAAATGGTACACCAGTTATTGCAAGAGTGGGAAGCGTAGCTAAAGGAGTCCTAGTGTAAGGGCTAGCTTTCAGTTGACGTAATCGTGTTAGAATAGTAGTATTAAAAGGATTACGAATAAGGAGAAGAATATGGATTATACTGTATTTTCAACAGAGTTTCCGGATGTAAAAGTTTTTTACAACGAACCACTTAAAAATTATACATTTACAAAAACAGGTGGCCGTGCTGCTATTCTGATTTTTCCAAAAGATAAAAAAGAAGCAAGCGCAGTGATGCATTGGCTTCGCGAGAAATATTCCGACGACGATTTTAGGAAACGCCTCAAACGTTATTATTAAAGATGGCGGGATTAGCGGTGCTGTGATTATGTTAAACGATATGTCTCATTTAACCGTATCGGGTACACAAATCGTTGCTGAAGGCGGAGTAGCCTTAATTGATGTGTCAAAAGCAGCGGCTGAAAATGGATTGACAGGCTTAGAATTTGCTTGCGGGATTCCAGGAAGTGTCGGCGGAGCGATTTTTATGAACGCTGGGGCATACGGCGGAGAAGTGAGTGAAGTCGTGGAATACGTGGAAGTGATTACTCCAGATGGGGAATTCAAAACGTACACCAACGAAGACTTAGACTTCAGCTACCGTCATAGCCATGTTCAAAAAACAGGCGATCTTGTGATTGAAGTTGGATTCCGACTCAAAGAAGGCGTTCAAGAAGAGATTGACCAAAAAGTAGCGGAATTAACGCATTTACGCCAGAGTAAACAACCGCTTGAGTATCCTTCTTGCGGAAGCGTGTTTAAACGTCCCCAGGGGCATTTTACAGGCAAACTAATCCAAGATGCTGGACTTCAAGGCCATCAAATCGGTGGCGTGCAAGTCTCTAAAAAGCATGCAGGATTTATGGTGAATATTGATAACGGAACAGCAACAGACTATATGGATTTAATCCGTTATGTTCAAAAAGTGATTTTAGAAAAAAACGGCGTTGCTCTAGAACCAGAAGTACGTATTATTGGAGAAGAGCCAACATCGAATTAGGCAAAGGAGGGGTATTGTGAAAGACGGACTGTTTAAAACAATTCTCTATACCATTCTTGGGATTGGAATTATGACAGCGTTAATGACATTAACGTCGATTACAACACCAATTGAGGGAGTATATATACAATTGGCATATGGCTACCTTGCGCTCTTTGCAGGTGTTGCAGGCGCGATTCCAGCGGCCATTGTCGGTTTTACAGGACATGTATTGTTTGATTTGATCTATACGGATCACTTGTGGCTTTCTTGGGCACTCAGTACGGGTGCGCTAGGGTTTGTATTTGGATTTGCGATTCGTCGTAAAAGCTTACGCCAAGGAGTATTTTCACAACACGATATGATTCGATTTAATGTCGTACAAGCGGTAGTCAATATTGCCATTTTCGGATTGATTGCGCCAACGCTCGATGTATTGTTCTATCAACAATCCACAACGATTGTGTTTACACAAGGCTGGATTGCAAGTATCGTCAACTTACTTACAGTCGCTGTGTTTGGAACGATTACGTTAAAACTATATGCAAACTACAAATTGAAACAAAATAAACAGTAAAAATACGAAATCCCGAAATTCACTTATAAGTGAATTTCGGGATTTTTTTGTTTTTAAAATGAAAAATGTTGATATATCAACGAAAAATCGGTGTTTTTTTATGTAAAAAGGGGCTAAAAAAATTAAAAAAATAAGTTTTCTGAAAGAAATAAGAATAATTCCCGTTGTTGAACTTTTCGAATATAAATAACAGAGTTTCTATAAAAAAAGATTGTAACGATTAAAACCAAATGGGGGAGTTCTATTCTTTTGAATTTTGAAAAGTACTGTAAGTGATAGATCATTATAAGTGTTGGTTTGACGCGAATTTTTAGAAAAAGTAGAATCGGTTTTGACGCAATAATTTATGACTAAAACTATATTTTTTTCAATGACGTTATTCACTATTTGAATAGCGTTTTTTTAGTGCAATTTTTTTGGAAAAAAAGTAAAAAGTAGCATATATGTTACAGTAACAAATATGTTACTTTTCGAAAAAAATAAATTTTTTTGCATAAATAGTGTTATTTATTGGAGATACGATCAATAAGGTATTTTTAGGTATATTTTTTGTTGAAATTAATTACAAAATTTGTTCCTATATCGTATTGATAACGGTTTCTTTAGAATGTACTATCATAGTAGAGGTTAACCTAAAACAAATAAACGAGGTGGTAGCTTGTTAAAAGACTTGATTGATAAAACGGCTATTATAAAAGATGATGAATCAGAAGATTGGGAATCAGCAGTTCGAAATGCTTCAATTCCATTAATTCACAATAAGAAGATTCTTCCAGAATATCCGGAAAATATCATAAAAGGAGCAAAATTGCATGGGCCGTATTTTGTTGTTGCACCAGGAATAGCAATTCCTCATGCAAGACCAGAGGAAGGAGCTATTGAAAAAGCTTTAGGCATTTCAATTTTGAAAAAACCAGTTTCATTTCTTGATAGCCCAAATAATCCGGTGAAATATCTATTCACTTTATCAATGACTTCGAGTCAAGGTCATTTAGAAGCTCTAGCTCAACTAGTGGAATTGTTGGAAAAACCAGAATTTTTGGATTGCTTAGATAAAGCGGAAAATAGTGAAGCTGTTTATGAATTTATAACTGAATGGAGTAGATAAGAATGTATAGCGCACTTGTTTGTTGTAGAGCTGGAATGGGTTCCAGTATGTTGTTAAAAATTAAAGCAGACCAAGTTATTAGTGAAAATAATCTTCCTATAGTTACTGAACATGGAAATTTAGATTCCCTTATTGGCTTTAATGGGGATTTAATTATTACTATGGAGGATTTAACTGAAGAATTAAAAGATGTAGTGCCTTATGCTGTTGGTGTCAGAAACATTATGAATAAAGCAGAAATTCTAGAAAAATTAACTGAATTTTTAGCTTCTAAGGAGGGGTAAAAATGATTGAAGCATTATTAGCACAATCAAGAAATACAGCGTTGATTGTTGGTATTATCTCGTTTGTAGGGTTGGTTTTACAAAAAAAGACTACAGAACAAGTGATTTCAGGTACGGCTAAGACAATTATTGGATTCATGATTTTTAATATTGGTTCTGCTGCTATTGGATCAATTGTTGGTAATTTTACTAAATTATTTAATAATGGCTTTGGAATTGATGGAGTTACTACTCAGGTAGAAGTTGCTACAGGTATGGCATTAAATACGTATGGGACAGAGGTTGCAATGGTAGTATTAGTTGGTTTTGTTGCTAACTTACTATTTGCTAAATTTACACCATTCAAAGCAATCTTCTTGACTGGACAACATTTCTTATACTTTGCATGTGTTCTTGCCTTGGTATTTATTGCTCATGGATTTAATAGTTTGTGGACAATTTTATTTGGTGGTATTATCTTAGGCCTTTGTGGGGCTGCTCTCCCAACAATTGCTCAGCCATTCATGAGAAAGATTACAGGTGATGATTCTATTGCAATGGGACATTTCAATACAATAGGATATGCGTTAGCTGGATGTATCGGTAAATTATTCTCAAAATCTAAAGAAAAAGATGATGCAAAAGAAATTAAATTACCAAAATTCTTTTCATTATTTAGAGATTTTGTTTTCTCAATTGCATTGTTCATGGTTGTATTATTCTATATCGCAGTATTCGCAAATGTTTTTACAGGTCAATTGGAGTTTGTTACTAAAATGAGTGGAAATGATGTATGGTTTATCTATCCATTATTACAAGGATTACAGTTTGCTGCTGCTATGAGTGTCTTGATTTATGGTGTTCGTCAATTTATCGCAGAAATTACGGCTGCTTTGTGGCAATCTCTGAAAAATATATTCCGGATTCAAAACCAGCAGTGGATTGTCCAGCAATTTTCCCTTATGCACCTACAGCAGTAGTTATTGGTTTTGTAGGTTCTTTTCTAGGTGGGTTGTTTGCAATGTTCTTGATGGTTCTCTTTAAGAGTCCAGTGATTATGATCCCTGCGGCAGGTATCTGTTTCTTCTCAGGTGGTACATCGGGTGTGTTTGGTAATGCATACGGAGGATGGAAAGGCGCTTTAGCTGGTTCTTTCGTCGTTGGTATAGCTTTAGTAGCACTTCCTTTAGTTCTTTATCCAATGTTCTCTACGTTAGGAATAAGTGGAGCATCATTCCCTAACGTTGATTACAATGTGGTGGGGGTAATTATTGATTGGTTCTTAGGATTATTTAGATGAGTAGTGAATAAGCAAGGTGGGTTAAACTATCTTGCTTATTCTTAAATATAGGAGAAAAATTATGGACAATACTAAAGAAAAAACGAGAGATTATTTGAATAATCTATCTGAAGAATTAAGAAAAAGTATTAGTTCTCTGTCAATAGAGGAAGTAGAAAAGGTTGCTAATAGTATTATCGAAAGTGAAAAAAATGGAGGTCGAGTTCATGTAACAGGAGTGGGAAAACCAAGTTATGTAGCGCGTTATATTGCATCTTTGTTTTCATCTATCGGAACCCCTTCATATTTTTTAGATGCAACAGAAACAATTCATGGTAGTGCGGGACAAGTTGCACGTGGCGATGTTGTTATTGCTATTTCTAATAGTGGAAAAACTACAGAATTACTAAAATCTGTTAGTGTGCTTAATAAAAATGGTGCTATCGTTGTTGCAGTAACTTCAAACAGCGAGTCGGAATTAAGTCGACTTTCTAAGTATACATTAGTGGCAAAAGTGGATAAAGAAGGGGATGATTTAGGATTACCTCCTAGAGCATCTTACCTAAGTGAGATTATCGTGTTACAATTATTAAGTGTATACCTTCAGTATTGTAAAGAGTTATCTTTAGGAACGTATTCGCAATGGCATCCTGGTGGGAACATCGGAAGTATTTTAGAGAATGAGGCGAAATAATATGTTAACTGGTGTAATAACTGCGATGCTAACTCCTTTGATAAGTATGAAAATATAGATTATGAATCCACAAAAAGATTAATAGATTTGCTAATTGATAAAGGAATAAATGGTTTGTTTATTCTCGGAACAAATGGTGAATTTACAAGTCTTAAGTATTCTGAGAAAGTAGAGTATGCAAAATTTGTTTCAGAATATGTTTCAAATCGAGTGCCTATTATTATTGGTGCCGGAGAGTGTAGTACAAAATTAACTATTCAATTAATTAATGATTTAAAGCGGTTAAACCCATATGCGTTTTCGGTAATAACACCATATTTTCATAAGTTATCTGATACTGAATTGCTGAATCATTATTTGAAAGTATCGGAAAGTGTGGATCAAAACATACTTCTTTATAATATACCGAGCTTGACTGGAAATACGATTAATAGTGAGATATACGAAAAAAACTATTAGAAAAAGATAATATTATTGGGATTAAAGATAGTAGCGGTTCTATTGATTTACTTTCATCATATTGCGAAATTACCCCAAAAGATAAAGCAGTTTATATAGGGTCGGATTCATTATTCTTAGAATCTCTAGAACTGGGTGCAGTTGGAGGAGTTTCCGGTCTTAGTAATGTAATCGCAGAAGAATTTGTAAATTTATATGAACTATTTTTACTTAAGGATTTTAATAATGCAAAACTTTGTCAAGAAAGAGTTAATGATTTTAGATTGAAAATGAAAGTTGGAACAGCTCCTTCAATGCTAAAATTTGTGTTATCACAAGAAAAGGTTATAAAAAAATATACTCGATTTCCAATTCAACCATTTACGGAGGAAAACAAATGAAAAAATGGGAAATAGTAAAAGGAATATTTGATTCTGGAGTTATGACTATAATCCGTACTGAAAGTATGGAACGTGCGGAAGAAATTGTTGAAGCTGGATTAACAGCTGGTATCAATGTACTTGAATTCAGCTTTAATAGTAAAGAGGCATCAAATATTATAAGTCATATTCATACTAAGTATGGTGATAAAGTTATAGTTGGAGCAGGTACAATTTTGGATGTAGTTGATGCAAAAATAGCAATAAGATCCGGTGCTCAATTTATTATCGCACCAAATTTTAATGAAGATGTTGCGAAAATTTGTAATAGAGAACAAATTCCGTATTGTCCGGGTTGCACAACCATTACGGAAGTAGTGACAGCAGCGGAGTGTGGAGCATCATTTATAAAACTTTTTCCGGCTTCTAATTTCTGGGGCCCAGAAGCAGTTAAAGTAATCAATACACCGTTACCTCAACTACCTATTCTTGCTTCAGGAGGAGTTTCTCTCGAAAATATTCTTGAATGGAAAAATTCTGGTGTAGCTTGTTGTGGTATTGGATCATTATTAACAAAAGGGACTTCAAAAGAAATTCAAGAAAATGCAAAAGAAATTGTAAGGCTACTAAAATCTACATGAGGAGAGGACATTAATAAATGGATTTCGAGTTAAAGCAAATAATTGAGTTTTTAGGTGAACAAAATATTTCTTCAGTACAAGAAATTCAGAAAAGATTAAATTATACAAAAAGACAAATAGAATATAGAGTAGAGAAAATTAATGATAAGATTGCTGAATCTAATAGTACTGAAAGAATCATACTGGATTCTAAAGGAAATATATTTATCAGTTCAAATTGTAAGAAAGTAATTAGAGAACTTCTTTTAAATAAATCACTTGATTTAAAACTATAGTCAAGAAGAAAGACAAGCTTATATTTACTTCAGTATTTTTTTGGAAGAAATACTGTAATAGGAATGGCTGATTTAATGATTAATTTGAATGTTAGCAAGTCAACACTAATTAATGATTTAAAAGAATTAAAAAAAGTTCTTAATTTAAATAAAATTGAAATTGGCAATACTAAAAAAATCTAGGGTTATTTTTTTTGATTGGATCAGAGGAAGATAAAAAGATATCAATTTCTTCTTTTCCTAAAACCAAATTTACTTTAAGTTCGAAAAACAGATTTTTTTATTAAAAAAATCTTAGAGGATTATAAATTAGCTGTTATTGAACGAGATTATTTAATAGAAAAAAACTACAACAGTTTAATATTCGTTTTGTATCTAACTGCACTAATCAATTTTATTTTTGTACTTAACTTAATATTAAATCGTATTAATAGACAAAAATAATGAGTTTCTACCTGAAAAATTTAATTCAATATACCGAGCAGTTACGCGAATATAAATTAGCTGTTGAATTAACTAAAGAGTATTCAGTTAGTAAATCTGATTTGGCGTATCTTAGTGCCTGGTTATTATCAATATCTGTTGCAACTTTTTCTGAAAATAATAGTGATCGTATTTTAATTTCTAGTATGGTAAATACATTTATAAATAGATTCTTGGTACTAAGTGGTTTGGACGGTATGCCTACAACAGAACTATTTGAGAAAGTCTATGCCCATTTCAGAGCAGCATTTTACCGAGTTAGTTTTAATATTCCGATAGGGAATCCTTACTTAGAAAGAATAAAACAAGAATATCCGGATTTACTAGTTTTCGTTGAACAAGCATTGAAGCCAATTGAGAGTAAATTAAAGATTTATTTTAATAGTGATGAGATTGCTTTTCTAGCCATTCATTTTGCGGGTATATATACTGAGGATAACGTTGTAACCTCAACATATAAAGCTTTAGTAATTTGTGATAATGGAGTTGGAATTTCCACGATAATGTATAATGAACTTTCTAAGTTATTTGATAACATTGAATTCTATCCTCCTATGTCGTTTGCAGAATTTCAAATTTTTTTAATGCGCCATTTGATTTTATCTTTTACAAATAAGATAAATTCAGATTTTTTTCTGAGTATACAGTTCCAGTATATAGAATAAATCCAATTATGAATGAAGTAGAGAAATTACAGCTAAAAACAAAGGTAAGTCATCAATTGAATCCTGATAAAGATGTTCTAACTCGTGTAGATTTGTTGTTCTCTATCGCTAAAAAGTATTCACATATTGAAAATGAACTACTATTAAAAGAAGCATTGCTAGAATACTGTATGGATGATATTTCTCAAGTGAAGTTTGAGAGTTCTGTGAGTGAAATTCATTTAAAGGATATGGTTTCTCCAAAAATGATTCGAGTTAATGAAAAGGCTGAAAACTGGCAGGAAGCAGTTTCTAAAGCAGCACAATTATTAGTAGAAGAAAAAGTAGTAGAACCTAGTTACTTTATGAAACTTTTAGTAGCTGATAATGTGGCTAGATTCGTTATAATGCCAGGAATTGCATTACCACACGCTACTCCAGAAACTGATGTAAATAAATACGGGATTAGTATTGTCACTTTAAACAATCCTATATCCTTTGGAGAGAATAAAGACCCAATATCGATAATTTTATGTTTAGCTGCAAAAGAGGGTAGAAAACATATTACAGCGATGAAAGAATTAGTTGAATTACTACAAATACCTAACTTTGTAGAAAGGATAAAAGGACTGAATTCATCTGAACAATTGTATCATTATTTAGTTGATAATTTAGATGTTAGATGATAAATTTTACTTCTACGGTAGGGTAACTAATACTATTAGATTCCATTTTTCCGCTCGTAGAGAGATATGTCGAACAGTTCACTATTATTTATAGTGAACTGTTTTTTTGCTTCAAAAAGTTTCTATTTAATTTTTACACCGAACTTTGTCAGAAAGTTCATTGTTCTCTCTTAATAAAGTGCCACAATAAAATGAGAAACTTCCACAATGTTCTGGAAAAAAGTTGGTTTAATATTTGTTTCCAATAAAAATATAATGAGATTGTGGAAATAGATGGAGGGGATACAGTGAATAAGAGACAATCAGATATTCTGAATCGATTAATTCATGAAGATACACCAGTAACTGGTAAGGAACTGGCGCAAACTTATTTGGTTTCCACGAAGACTATCTATAATGACATCGTTGTTTTAAACGAATTTTTGAAACCGTATTCTTCGTCAGTTGTGAAGAAACCAAGTGCAGGTATCTTTCTTGAAATGGATGAAGGGCATCGCCACGAATTGATGGAGAAGTTTGAAGTAAAGATGGAAGCAAAAACGAACAAGGAAGAGTTCAAGATGCTTTCAACATTTCTTTTAGACAACGAAGTGGACATTTTAGATTGGTCGCTCGAGAATTTCACGAGTGAATCTTCAATTCGTAGAGAAGTAACCGAGTTTGAAAAAGAACTAAATGCTACAGGAGTCATGCTAGAAAAAAGACATGGCAAGTTGATACTAAGTGGAGCTGAAGATCAGATTCGTATGTTCTTTAGAAACAAACTACTGAGTGGCGTCACCCATTATAACCTGGATGAGATGAACCAAACAAGTTGTGTTGTAGATGGGAGAATACAAGAACTCAACCGAATAATGAATCACCAACTAAAGCAGTATCAGTTCTCAGTTTCTCACGATTATCGTCACTATCTTTTACTTGATTTACTCATTTTTGATATTCGGTGGAATAGAGGTTATCGTATTGAGCAATATAAGCAACTCGATAGCAATAGCCCTAAAATCATCGAGACGTATTTATTAGCCAGAGACTTACTCAATGAGATTACTGGTCAGGAAGTGGAAGAAGCAGAAATCGTTACACTTTCACAAATATTGATATCTATCGGGAACTACGCAAGTGCATATCTAGGGTCTGATCTGAAAATAGAGAAGACAACCGATGAGTTTATCAATATGGTTGGCGACTTGGCAGGGATACAGCTCCAAGAAGATGAATACTTAAGAGGAATGCTTTTGAATCATCTTCCAGCGATGATAATGCGACTTCGGAATCGAATCCATCTGAAGAGTAATCTGATTGAAGATATTAAGTATCAATACGGTATTCTATACAACTTTGTATGGTTGTCCGGAAAGATTTTTAAGGAAAATTATAATGTAGAATTGACAGATATCGAGGCAGCACTACTAACGATTCACTTGGAAATCGCAGTTGAGAAAATTAATCAGCCAATGAAAATTTACGTGGTGTGCCCACATAGTTTGGCCACATCTGAACTCATCTTAAATCAGGTAAGGAAAGTCACTGGACAATATGACAATATTGAAAAGGTAAGCTTCGAAAAAGCAAAGATGCTTTCGATTCAACCAAACGACCTTGTGATTAGTTCTATCGCCTTGGAAGATGTATCTTACCCTTATATTCATGTTGGAACCATCATGAAGGAAGAGGATCTTCTTAAAATTCAAAAGAAATTCTTGACGCATACGATGGGACAATCGCAGTCGAATTATTTATTAAAAGACGATGAAGAGATGACTAAAAGGCTCATCAAACGATTGATTGGAAACTCAATCTATTTAAAGAGAAAAGTAGGAGATGCAGAAAAGTGTCTATCAAAAATCATCAAGTTAGCCTCGCCGGATAACTTAAAAAATCCACGATTTGAGAAAACGATTCGTCACAGGGAGAATCTTGGGATTACGAGTACGTATACAGGTATCGCCTTACCGCACGCGAATCCAAAAGAGGTAACTAAATCCGAACTCGTCATGTTGACGCTCGACAAGCCTATTTACTGGGGTCAGAATCTCGTTAAAGTCGTAATGCTTATCGCCATTGCGGAAACAGAGTTAGAAATTTACAAGGATGCCTTAAAAGTTCTCTACTCGAAAATAGATAGTTCTTCTTACATTCAACATTTGTGGGAAGCAGAAAAACAAGAGAGTTTTTTAACCGCTCTATTTGCAGAAGCGGAATTTGAACCAATTCAATAAGGAGGGATAAAATGACAATCATATCTCAATTAGTTCAAAAAGATCTAATCAATCTGGATGGAAAAGGTGAAACCAAGCAAGAACTCCTGAAAAATTTAGCGGAAACGCTATTTGAAAAAGGATACGTAAATGATGGTTTCGCCAAGGCAATACTCGAAAGAGAGGAGGAATTCCCAACAGGATTGCAACTCGAAAAAACAGCAGTTGCGATTCCGCACACGTATAGTGAGTACGTGAAAAAACCATTTATCTACGTTGTTAAGTTGGCAAATCCGGTGACGTTTATTCAAATGGGAACTTCGGATGTGGAAGTGGATGTTCACTTCGTTGTTGTTCTTGGAATCTCAGAGCCGAAAAACCAAACAGGATTACTAGTAGAATTGATGAATGTGTTCCAACAAGAAGCATTTATCGAAGCGTTACAAAACGGTCAAACCGAAGAAGAAATTTACAATTTATTTGCGACAGCAAAAATGGAGGAAAAATAACATGAAAAAATTAATTGTTGCATGCGGATCAGGAGTAGCTACATCTCAAACAGTAGCATCTAAAGTAGAGCGTTTATTGAAAGAAGCAAATGTTCCTTGCGAAATTGAAGCAGTAGATATGAAAGCTTTAGAACAATATGTAAAAACAGCTGATGGCTACATTTCAATCGTAAAACCTAAAAAAGACTATGGAATTCCAGTATTCAACGGAATTGCATTCTTAACAGGAATGGGTCAAAAACAAGAGTTACAAAAAATTATTGATTTTCTAAATAGCTAGGAGGAAGAAAAGATGGAAATCTTACAATCGGTCATTCAATATATTCTTGACTTAGGAGCTGCTGTATTTGTACCGTTCCTAATGTTAATCGTCGGATTAGCAATGAAGATGAAGTTCAGAGATGCTTTCACTTCAGCGTTAACACTAGGGATTGCCTTCACAGGGATGGGAATCTTAGTAAACTTCATTATGACAAGTATGGGTTCTGCAGCTAATGACTTAACAACTCATACAGGATTAAGCTTACCAGCCGTTGATATCGGTTGGCCAGGGGCTGCAGCAATCAGCTGGGCTTGGCCATATGCATTCTTAGTATTCCCACTTCAATTAGCCATCAACTTCATTATGTTGATTACAAAACAAACTAAAACATTGAACGTGGACTTATGGAATGTTTGGAATAAAATCTTTACAGCTGTAATCGTAACTTATTTTACAAACAACATCGTGTTTGGGTTCATCGCTGCTGCAATCATTATCGTATTAGAATTAAAACTTGGAGATGCATTTGCTCCTGAAGTAGAACGTTTAACAGGCGTTCCAGGGATTACAGTACCTCACTTTATCACTTTAATCGCTGTTATCTTACATCCAATCGATGAACTATTGAAGAAAATCCCATTCTTAAACAAAGAGTTCGATGCGGACACATTAAAAGAAAAAATTGGGGTATTCGGTGAAAACTCTGTAATGGGGGCTATCATCGGGTTTGCATTAGGGCTTGCTTCAGGAAACGGTATAAAATACGCTTTAGGTTTAGCCGTTCAAGCTGCAACAGCCTTAACATTATTCCCAATGGTTTCTAAATTATTCTCACAAGCTTTATCACCAATCTCAGAAGCAGTATCAGACTTCATGCGTGAAAAATTCGAAGATCGCGAAGTTTACATTGGTCTTGACTGGCCAGTGCTTGGTGGACGTAATGAATTATGGGTAGCTGTAATCTTTACAATTCCATTCTTACTAGTTGGTGCTGTTGCTTTACCAGGTAACATTGTATTACCATTTGCCGGAATTATTAACTTATCATTCGTAGTAGGGGCTCTATTATTAACAAACGGTAACGTACTTCGTATGATTATCCACGGTTTAATTTCAACTCCATTATTCTTATATGGAGCAACTTACTTCACACCATATATGACTCGTCTTGCTGAAGAAACAAATACTTTACAACAAACAGGTCAAATTTCTTGGGCAACATTCGAAGGTCCAGACATTCGTTATATCTTAGCAAACGGATTTAGCGGGAACCTTGTAGCCATTCTTTTAGGAGTTGTATGGTTAGGATTATATGTATGGTTACTACAAGCTCGTAAGAAATACAACAAAAAACTAGAAGCGGGCGAATAGCATGAAAAAAATGCTCATTCTAATTCTAGGAATTCTATTCGTAATTTCGATTCTCTATGGACAGATATGGTTAACGCTTGTTATTTTGCCCATTAGCATTTATTTAGATAAACAAAATCTATTTAAAGACTTTGATGAAAAAAGAAAAGCGAAAATCACCAAGCTCAAAGAAAGGAAATCGATATGACATATCCAAAATATATTAATGAATTGTGCCAAGTAACTTATGACATGTGGAATAAGGGATGGGACGAATATAACGGTGGGAACATTAGCTACCGTCTCACAAAGGAAGAAGCGGGCAAGGTAGAAGCTGACCTTTCTGGGACTCCATACACTTATTACTCTGAAAATAGAAAAGAAGTAGAAGTACTAGATGTACCTGAACATGTGCAAGGAGAGTATCTCTTAATTACAGCTTCTGGAAGTCACTTCAGAACGTTGCATTCGCAACCACAAGTGGATACAGGAATCATTCAATTGACTCCTAAGGGTACCAAGTAGTAGCTGGATTCGTGACTGATAAACGACCAACAAGTGAAATCTTCATGCACGTATTGGCGCATGCAGCACGTTTAAAAGTGGATCCAAATCACCGCGTTGTGATTCATAACCATGCAACCAATATCGTTGTGTACTCATTGCTCGATGAAGTGATGAGTGAATCGTTAACCCTTGATTTATGGTCAGTGTTAACAGAGTCAATCGTAGTTTTCCACGATGGAATCGCTGTGTTGCCATGGGAAGTTCCAGGAACACAATTAATCGGTGATGATACTGCGCGTGAACTTGAAACTCACCGTTTGGTAGTGTGGGCAAAACACGGAGTACTTTCAACAGGTAAAGATTACCAAGATTGCTTCGGGTTAATCGAAACAGCCGATAAAGCTGCTCACATTGCTTTAGAACTTAAACGTGTGAGCGGTAAGAGCATCTACGAAAATAACGTTCTATCAAAAGCCGATTTGAAGAAAGTCTGCGACGTTCTTGGAGTAGAAGGGAAATATTTAAACGACTAGCATTAGTCGATAACTAAAACTAAAACGATGAATAATTAAATTAATGGAATTGCCAAAAACTGTTTAAAAGATTGTTCATTTGGAAGAGGCAGGTTAATACCTGTCTCTTTTTTGCATATTTCATTGCGTTACAACTAAAAAATAGTGTATTGTTTGGTTAAGTAGAAAGTTTACTATAAAGATAGAATCTATAAATTAAGGATAAGTGAGTGGGATGGAAAAAAAGTTAAACGAAAAGCAAAAAATTGATGTTATAAAAGTATTAATGACTCCGATTAAAGTCTGTGGTCGGAGCTCAGGTATACCGAATATTTATATGGAGAAAAAAGTTATTCAATCTACACAAACTTATGAAAGCTCCTTTGACGAAGATATGTCTGATTTCGCAGTAGGGTTCTATGAGGTTTTGTATAAGTCATTGTTAGATGGAAAGAAGATATTACATCAAGAGAAATTAGCCGATGTTGAATTTGCTGGGGATACTATGAATAGTTTCAATACTATAGCTAATCGTGTACCTGAGGCAGGAAAATCAAGAAAGCAAAGAACTGATAAGGAAGTATGGCCAGAGTATCTTAGTGATTTTAAAGACCATTATCATTGTTTAGCTAACTTTTGGTTACTTCCAATGGAAATCGGACGTAAATCTAATCATCTGTATAGTAAAAATTAGATGTAAAGATTATATGGATCGTTTTTTTAAATAAAATTTGTAAAGAATTAGAAGAAGTTGTGGATATAGAAAAAAATATAAAAAAATTTTTGAAAAGTTTAAAACCGTACATTTTCTAGAGGGAAGTTATATTGGAACTGAAGATGGGAAGGTTCTGTCGTTTAGTAATAGCTCTAAAAATACTGCTGAAGAAGTAATTAAATCTATGAACCAAAAAATTTATAAAAGAGCAGAAATGATAGCAAATTCAACAGCTGGTGAGGAGTTATTCAGGTATTTTGAGAAGTATAATTTAATTGAAACTTTAAACAAGCAGTAGAAAGGAAATCGACATGGTTAAAAATTCTGTATGGATCCAACAAGAAATTTGTGGAGTAAAATTATATGTTTATCGTTCTAATGTTCAAAATGCTATGACCATTTATTTTTTAGATAGAGATCAATTCAAAGAACCTTTTAATCATTGGATCATTAAACATCAACCTGCACTCAATTTTGTACTCTTAAATGCAAATAATCGGACAGATGATTATACACCGTGGCCTCTCCAGACGTCTGAAACCATGCCGATGGATTTCGGGGGAAAAGCGGAAGAACATCTTTCTTTAATCACGACTCATGTGATTCCATTTTGTGAGAGTGAATATGGTTTTGCTTCAAGTGCAGAAAAGAGAGTTATCGGTGGTTATTCGCTAGGTGGATTGTTCAGCTTGTATGCAGCGGTGAATACTGATTTTTTCGGAACTGTCCTTAGTTGTTCTTCTTCGCTTTGGTATCCGGGTTTTCTGGACTATTTAAAAGAACATCCCTTTAAAGCCGCTCATCCAAAATTGTACATGAGTGTGGGTGATCAAGAAGGAACGACTGCGACGAATTTAACAGCAGACCAAACTCTAAATACGCTAGCATTAAAAGAGTGGATTGAGCCGAAATTTCAAGCAGGTGATTTCCAGTTTACGTTGGAAGAGGGAAATCATGGAACTAATATTTCAAGACGTGTCGAACGTGCTGTTGAATGGGTAGAAGAGAATAGTAAATAAGTAAAAAATCCACTGGTTTATCCAGTGGATTTTTTACTAACGATGCCAAAGGGATTCGAACCCCCGACCTAGCGTTTAGGAAACGCTTGCTCTATCCTGCTGAGCTATGACATCTTGTTACCTTAATTGAACCACATAACCCCGTCATCTGTCCATACACAGTTACTAATTCTTAACTTAAATGAACATTGACAATCTCCCCCCTCACAGCAACCCTAAAGACAGAACACCATCATTTTCTTTTCTATTTTGAAGGTTTAGAAATTGTTTATGCAATGAAAAGGAAGATGGAGTCCCTTGGGATTCTATGGTAGGAGTAAGAGTGATTGGTAACTGATGCGAATTTGAGACTCTAGGAATTTATTCCGTAGAGACTCATTGAGGCTCAGTAGGTGAGAGACTTTGGCTCGACCCGGTACAGCTCTTATCCCTACCATGAAGATATCCCAAAGGGACGGAATCCAAAGATTTTCTTGATGAGTTGGTTTGTGATGAAATGGTGCGGTTATAGTAGCCATATTAGGGAATCGCATTGAATGTGAATTAGCTGGAGTTAGGAAGTGATTCCTTACTCCAGCTTTGAAGCTTCAAAGGTGCAAGACCAAGGCTTGCACCGGTGCCCTAATATAGCAACTATAACGAAACGCACCATTTCTAAAAACAAACCAACGGTCAAATAAAAAACCACCAAAGAAAATCTTTGGCAGTTTCAGGTGCATTTATTTAGTTTGCTGATTGACGGCGTGAAGATTGCCAATGCGAATACAGACGGAAAATTGAATCGACCGTAAAGATTGCAAGTGCAATCATCCCGGCGGTAATCATCGTTTGACCGAAGAAGAATTTCCCTTTTTCAACATCGCCCACAAAGAAGGCGTATACGGTACGGTACATGCCGGCACCAGGAACGAGTGGGAAAAATCCAGGGATAAAGAACACCGTTACAGGAGCTTTGAAATAGCGTGCTGCTATATGCGATAAGAACGCAATTGTAAGGCCGCTATAGTAAGTAGCTAGTTGTAATCCAGAACTGTCCAAGAAGAAGAGATAAACAAACCAGCCAATGCCTCCAATAATCGAAATATGAATGAGGAGTCGTTTTGGCGCTTCAAAGACAATACAACTAAAGTAGACGGCGATAAGAGCACTAATTACTTGATAAATCATAAGGGGTTTGCACCTCCTGCTAACACGAGTCCCAGAGCAACAGCAATAGCGACGGAAAGAGCCGTCACAAACGCTTCAATTGCCCGAGCTGCTCCTGAGTTATAGTCTCCGCGTAATGTATCGCGAATGGCATTTGTAATGGCGGTTCCAGGAACGGCCGGCATGATTAATCCTACAATGGAGATGCCGATTCGAGCGTCCGGAACGAAATGTTTCTGAATCAAAATGATAATAACAATCGCTGGAATAATCGACAGGAGGTTCAACACGAATGTTCCTAATTTTAATTTCGGATCTAACTTATAAATAAATGGCATGATAACCGCTGCTACTGATGCAATGATGAGTTCAATTGGAGTTGCTCCAAATAGCGCAGCGTAGAAGCCGCACATCAGAATCAGGCCAACATCTTTTAGCCACTGTGGATATTCAGATTCTTTTAAGTCCTGTAATCGTTGATAAGCCGTATCGAGGTCAATTTCCTTTGTCACTAATTGACGAGAGATGGCGTTAACTTTATAAATACGGTTTAAGTTGGTGTCTCGATTTGGAACACGACGGATTTCTGTAATAGAATCGATACAGTCATCATCGAGAGTCGCAAAGATTCCAGTCGCCATCGCGAAGGCTTCGCAAGTTTCAAAGTTTGATGTGGAGAGAATATAGTTCATCGTTTCTTCCACTCGATACGATTCCGCATTGCATTCGAGCATGATTTGTCCAGCCAAAATAGCGGTATCCATTAGTTTTTTAGCATATGATCGCACAAAGCCTTCCTCCTTCATTAAATACTCCCTAAGTATAGCATACAAGCCGTGTTTTGCTAAGTAGAAATTTTTATGAAATGAAACTGTACTATTTTCATATTCCTTGAAAATTAGTACAGTTGTTCTTTTGATGATTGTTTTAACATTGTACTGTTTTTTTAAAAGTATTTAGTGTATTATTAAGATAACAAAATTTTGGAGGGATATCCGTGGAATTATTTGAAGAATTATCACTTAAAGTGAAAGGGAAAGACGTTAAAATCGTATTTCCAGAAGGAGATGAACCAAGAATTATTGGTGCAGCAGTTCGTTTATTAGCAGATGGACTTTGCAAACCAGTCTTACTTGGAAATGTGGATGCTATTAACGAAGTAGCAAACGCTCGAGGATTTAACATTTCTCATTTAGAAATTATCGATCCTGAAACTTATGCAGATGATAAATATGCTGAAATGGTAGAAAGCTTCGTAGCACGTCGTAACGGTAAAGTATCACAAGAAGATGCTGAAAAATTATTACGTGACGTTACTTACTTCGGTACAATGATGGTATACATGGGCTTAGCAGACGGTTTAGTATCTGGTGCGGTTCACTCAACAGGGGACACTGTACGTCCAGCATTACAAATCATCAAAACAAAACCAGGTGTCTCTCGTACAAGTGGTGCGTTCATCATGATCAACAGCGACAAATCTAAGAAATACTTATTCTCAGACTGTGCTATCAACATCAACCCTAACGCACAAGAATTAGCTGAAATCGCAGTAGAATCTGCTAAAACAGCTGAATTATTCGGTATCGAACCAAACGTTGCAATGTTAAGTTTCTCAACAAAAGGTTCTGCTAAATCTGAAGAAGCATTAAAAGTAGCTGAAGCAACTAAATCGCTCAAGAATTAGCTCCAAACTACAACATCGACGGAGAATTACAATTCGACGCTGCTTTCGTACCAAGCGTAGGTAAACAAAAAGCTCCAGATTCACCAGTAGCTGGACAAGCAACAGTATTCGTATTCCCAGAAATCCAATCAGGAAACATCGGATACAAAATTGCACAACGTTTCGGTAACTTCGAAGCAATCGGACCAATCTTACAAGGATTAAACAAACCAATCTCTGACTTATCACGTGGATGTAACGAAGAAGACGTCTACAAATTAGCAATTATTACTGCTAATCAGGCTCTTATGGAGAACTAAGGTGCGACAAAGTGCGTTCAAAAGCGATGACGGTTCGAACTTTGCCGTAAACGACTAGAATAGTCGTGCGGACAAAGTGAGAAAGGCTTGAGCTTTTGCACTTTGGAGCCCGATTTCAAAAGGAAATATATAAATAAAACCGACTCACCCAGTGAGTCGGTTTTATTTATATATTGTATATCTCAACCCCAAATCATTCACACTGTGAATGATTTCCTCAAAAGCTTATTAGATGTTCTTGAATCACGAATGATGAAAAGAACATCAATAAGCTACTGCGCGGTGTGGTAGTATACTTCTGCGTACGTTCCGGGAAGCAAAAACTTCACAGTGCGAAGTTTTTGGCCCTGTGAGTCGGTTTTGTGTATATATTGTATATACTTTTATCTCAAATCATTCACACTGTGAATGATTTCCGCAAAGACTTTATTAGATGTTCTTGAATCACGAGTGATGAAAAAGAACATCAATAAGCTACTGCTCGGTGTGGTACTATAATTCTGCGTACGTTCCGGAAAGCAAAACTTCACAGTGCGAAGTTTTGGGCCTGTGAGCTCGAGTTCAACTACATAAAAACGACTCACAGTGTGAGTCGTTTTTCTTTATATATTGTCTAAACTCAATTTTAGCAGTTCATTTTTACTCAAAAAAATTTTTTTATCATTATAACGTATACATTATAATGATATTTTTTTAATTTCCATTTTATAACGCCATGATATCAACGTTTCTAAGAGTTTTTTTCAATTTTTTTAAAAAAATATTTTTTTTCTGAGCAGATAAATTGCTTTAACGTTTAAGTGATGATAATCTAAATTCACTCCCAAGAGAGAAGACGTCACTTTCTTGGTAAAACCACTTATGAAAAGAGGAAAAGAAGTTGAAAAACATTTTATTTGTAGTAGGTAGCTTACGTAAAGGTAGCTTCAACCACCAATTAGCAGAAAAAGCAGAACGTATTTTAGAAGGAAAAGCAACAGTCACTTACTTAGATTACTCAAACCTTCCATTAATGAACCAAGACTTAGAAACTCCAGTATTACCTGAAGTACAAGCAGCTCGCGATGCCTTCGGAAATGCGGATGCAGTATGGATCTTCTCACCAGCATATAACTTTGCAATTCCTGGAACAGTGAAAAACTTATTAGATTGGATGAGCCGTGCATTAGACTTATCTAATCCAAGTGGACCTTCAATTTTACAAGATAAAGTTGTAACGGTATCAGCAATGGCAAACGCAGGACATGAACCATTATTCGCAGCTTACAATGCATTATTACCATTCATTCGTATGCAAGTTGTTGGTGAATTCACTGCTGCTAAAATTAACCCAGAAGCTTGGGGAACAGGCGTTGTGACTTTAAACGAAGAAGTCGTAGCAGGACTTGAAAAACAAGCCGAAGCATTATTAAATGCATAATTACAACTAAAAACTTAACTTTACAAAGCAGTCTCTTTTGATGGGGGCTGCTTTTTTGAACAATAGGCGAACAGACATTTGCCCTAGACCTTCCTGTTATGCTAAAATTGTGCTGATATAGACATAAAAAAGGAGCATCATTCATGTATGAATATTTAAATGGAGAATTAGCGCATATCTTACCAACAGCGATTGTTATCGATGTGCATGGCGTAGGATATCAAGTGGTTTTTGCAAACCCATACCGCCTACAAGATTCTCTGAAGAAACAAATTAAAGTGTTAGTACAACAAGTTGTTCGTGAGGATTCCATTACCTTATATGGATTCATTTCAAGCGAAGAACGCGAATTATTCCAACGTTTAATTAGCGTTTCTGGTATCGGTCCAAAGAGTGCGATGAGTATTTTGGCAAATGACGATACAGAAGGTTTCGTGAATGCTGTAGAGAGTGGGAATGTCACTTATTTAACAAAATTCCCTGGCGTTGGAAAGAAAACAGCACAACAAATTATTTTAGACTTGAAAGGGAAGTTTGAAGTACTTCCTGAAGAGGCAACGAAAGCCGTTGTTTCAACAAACCAAGCAACTCTTGAAGAAGCAAAAGAAGCCTTACTTGGCCTTGGCTATTCAGCAAAAGAAATTACGAAGATTTGGAAGTCGCTGGAAGCTGCTGCTCCAAGTACGACGCAAGAGGCATTAAAAAGTAGCCTTTAAACTATTGATGAAATAATGGAGGATTATCGTGGAGGAAGAACGTTTTATTGACGGAAACCCGCTTGACGAAGGGGAAGTACAAGCCGAATTATCACTAAGACCACAGACGTTGCAACAATATATCGGTCAACAAAAAGTAAAAAGAAGAACTGGCTATCTATATTCAAGCGGCGCGTAGTCGTTCTGAAGCCTTGGATCACGTATTACTATACGGACCTCCAGGACTTGGGAAGACGACCTTAGCGATGGTGATTGCCAACGAATTAGAAGTCGGTATTAAGACGACGAGTGGCCCTGCGATTGAACGCCCAGGTGACTTAGTGGCTCTCTTAAACGACTTAGAAGCCGGAGATGTCTTATTTATCGATGAGATTCATCGCTTGCCACGTGTCGTGGAAGAGATGTTGTATTCTGCGATGGAAGATTTCTTCGTAGATATCGTGGTGGGTCAAGGGCCGACTGCGCATCCGGTACATTTTCCATTGCCACCATTCACGTTGATTGGGGCGACGACTCGTGCAGGGGCTCTTTCTGCACCGCTTCGTGACCGTTTTGGAATTGTGGAACATATGGAGTATTACGATGAAGCTTCACTTTCTGAGATTGTAAAACGCAGTGCAAATGTTTTTGATAGTGAAATTAAAGATGAGGCAGCTCTTGAGATTGCGCTTCGTTCTCGCGGGACACCGCGTATTGCCAACCGCCTCTTGAAACGTGTACGTGACTTTTCTCAAGTGTACGAAGAAGGCATGATTTCAAAAGAGATTACGCAGCAAGCATTGAAGGTCTTACGTGTCGATGCAAAAGGGCTAGACCATATTGACCGTAAATTGTTAACGGCGATGATTGATTTATACGATGGTGGCCCAGTTGGACTAGGAGCCATTGCGGCAAATATTTCAGAAGATGCGGAAACTATTGAAGATATGTATGAACCGTATTTGTTGCAAATTGGATTTTTAAAACGGACATCACGCGGTCGTGTGGTGACGCCTGAAGGATATGCTCACTTAGGGCGCTTATATCCTTTATCGTAAGAAAGGAACTAGAAATGAACTATACAACAAAAGATTTTGACTTCGATTTACCCGAAGAATTAATCGCGCAAACCCCATTGAAAGACCGTACGTCTTCACGTTTATTAGTGGTGGATAAAACCACACATAGCATTGAAGATAAACATTTTTCTGACCTTTTAGATGAGTTGGAAGAAGGAGATACACTGGTTGTCAATAACACGCGTGTATTGCCAGCACGTCTTTATGGAACGAAAGAAGAAACGGGCGCTCATATTGAGGTCTTACTATTAACGAATACGGAAGGCGACAAGTGGGAAACGCTAGTGAAACCTGCAAACGAATGAAAGTGGGTAGTGTTGTTACTTTCGGAGATGGCCGACTTAAAGCAACCGTTGTCGAAGAATTAGAACAAGGTGGACGTATTATTGAGTTTTCTTACGAAGGAGTATTCCTAGAAGTGTTGGAATCTCTTGGTGAGATGCCATTACCACCGTATATCAAAGAACGTTTAGAAGATAAAGAACGTTATCAAACAGTTTATGCGAAAGAAAATGGATCTGCAGCAGCGCCAACAGCTGGATTGCACTTTACCGAAGAGTTAATGCAACAAATCCGTGATAAAGGTGTCAATATTGTTCCAGTCACATTGCACGTAGGATTGGGAACCTTTAGACCCGTTTCGGTGGATTCGCTAGAAGACCATAAGATGCATTCTGAGTATTACAATGTATCCAAAGAAACTGCGGATATGATTGAAGCGACAAAGAAAGCTGGTAAACGAGTGATTGCTGTAGGGACGACTTCGATTCGTACGTTAGAAACAGTCGCAAGAGATAATAATGGTCATGTGGTGCCTGCGAGTGGATGGACGGATATCTTCATCTCTCCTGGATATGAGTTTCGTGTGGTGGATGCGTTTGTAACGAATTTCCACTTACCAAATCAACGCTAGTGATGCTTGTCAGCGCTTATCTTGGACGTGAATTCACACTAGAAGCGTATCAGCACGCCATCGAAGAACGTTACCGCTTCTTTAGTTTTGGCGACGCAATGTTTGTGCATAAATAAAATAATAAAAGACCTTCGGTCTAACTTCGAACCATAGGGATATCTTCATGGTAGAGATAATAGCTGTACCGGATTGAGCCTTTTGTCTCAATCCTACCGAGCTTCAAACTGACTCTAGGAAATAAATTTCCAGAGTCAGTAATTCAGATCGGTTACTAATCGCTATTACTTCTACCATAGAATCCCTATGGTTCTTCGTTTGCCCTCGGTCTTTTTGCTTATTTATACAGAAACCTGTCTAAATAAGCAATAACTGAAAATAATCGAAGCTAATTGAAAGAAAATTAGCTTCGATTAATTTTTTATAAAATATAAACCGAGAGAGAAAATTAGAGTTTGCCAAGCTGGGATTAATAGATATTCTAAGAATATACTATATGATTCAAAAAGAACCAAAAGTAATGTTGCTGAAAGTATAGCATCATAAATGTGATTGTAGAAATAAACATGAACGAGAGTAAAATTTTTTTACGGTGGAAATTTGTTTATTAATGGAAATTAGTGGGAATAGTGGTAGTAAGTATATTCCACTGAAAAATGAAAAAGAATTATGAAGTTCGATTCTGAAGTCATAATATTATAATTATCAGGTTTAGGGGATCCACTACTAAAGCTATAAACGATAATATTATCCAAAAAAATGATATGCAACACAATAACTAACAAATTCTTTTTATAGAGTGTAATTTTTTTTCATAGATATTGTTCTCCTATAGACTTTTTAAAGTAATTATACTGCTATCATCACTGAATATACATTGTATTTAATAAATTTTATGATTCTGTTGGATATTCAGTTGATGTACGAGAATATGTGCTCATCAAAGAAAAAGGATTATCTGCAGTATGTTCCGTAAGGTGACTCCCATAAAAATGCACCTATCGAAAGCTTCCAGTCTTTCCTAAAGTGCAAAGATGAAGTAATAACTTCTTCTAGTGTGATTTTGTGATAGATAGAATTTCAACGTGAAAAAAGCGGTGTAATTTCGAAGTGTTAAAACAAATAAAAAAACAGAAGTTAAGTTTGAAAGCTTAACTTCTGTTTTCTTTTGATTTCATAAATACGTGTTGGATGATAAAGATAGCTGCAGTTACGAGCACTCCTACGATTACGGCGCTTTGTACGTTGTAAGGTGTTTGAGAGAGTGCACTTCCTAAATAATAAGTCACTTGGCTAAGTATCAATCCCCATATGATGGTAACAATATATTTCACGGACAACCCTTCTTTCATTTCTCATTATAGTACAGAAGACTTTCTTTTGACAATAGATGGGCTAGAATTCTTTCCAAATGGGAGCACGAAAGGGGAAGATATGCTATAATAAGACGACAAATATGAGAGGAGGAACCCTATGCCATTTACAACTTTACAAGTATTCAGTAGCTATTCATTACTCAAGAGTACGATTCGTTTAAATGCATATGTAGAAACTGGGAAATTATTAGGATACAAGCAACTCGCTTTAACAGATGATGGAGTTCTACATGGTGCTGTTGAATTTTATGAGCGTTGTATTGCCAATGGAATTCAGCCGATTTTAGGATGTACTTTCGAAGTCGCTTGGAAGAGTGATTCCTCTAAAAAAGAAATGGTCATCGTCTATGCAAAAGGTGAAAAGGGGTACGAATCCCTCATGAAACTCTCAACCCTTTATCAACAAGGATTAACGTGGACTAAGGAAATGACAGAGTGGATTACAACTCATAGTGAGGATGTGAAAATTGTCCTTCCTCCACTGGACAGTGAATGGGTTGCTGCTCATTCAAAAGGTAGACAGGAAGCCGTTCTTCGTGCTGTGAAGGAAGAATTTCCTGGAGTAGAAATTGCTGTAGGGATTACCCGTGAAATGGTTGATCGTGGTGAGTTCCAACAAATGCGTTCAGGGATTGAAGCATCTGGTGTCGTACCAGTTGCATTTAGCAGCTCTCGTTATTTAAATACAACTGATTATTTCCCATGGAAAGTGTTACAAGCGATTCGATTAGGGGAAACTCTTTCGTTTACACAAGAAGATGCAACAGGGAGTGAATCGCTACCGGAAGCAACTTCGATGACGAATGTATTCCAAGCCTTTGAAGGGGGAGTCCTTCTTTCTAACCTCGAACAATTTACGAAGGACTTAGTGGTAGAAATCCCTCTAAGAGATACGATGCTGCCTAAATACCCAGTACCGGCTGGAAAGACAAGTGCACAGTTTCTTTATGAATTATGTGAAGCCGCGATGCTTGAGATGGGTGTGACAACACCTGTTTATATCAATCGTCTGAAAGAAGAATTATCCGTGATTCATGATATGGGATTTGATGATTACTTCCTTATCGTTTGGGATATTATGCGTCATGCGCGTGAACAAGGGATTCAAACAGGTGCTGGTCGTGGTTCTGCTGCGGGTTCACTCGTTTCGTATCTCTTGCATATTACAGGCGTTGATCCGATTCGTTACAACTTGCTATTTGAACGGTTCTTAAATCGTGAACGTTATACAATGCCCGATATCGACTTGGATTTCCCTGATGATAAACGTGAAGACATTTTAGCCTATATAGTTTCAAAATATGGAAATCAAAACGTAGCACAAATTGTGACATTTGGTACGCTTGGAGCAAAACAAGTGATTCGCGATGTATGTAAAGTGTTTGGAGAAAACATCATTACGGTTCAGAAGTTTTCAAACAATATCGCTCAAGGGAAAGTAACGCTAGAGCAGACCTATAAAGAAAATAAGGCGTTTAGAGAACATGTAGAAAGTAGCGACCGTAATCGTAAGCTTTATCAAGTAGCAAGAGCGCTTGAAGGACTTCCACGTCATTCTTCAGTCCATGCGGCAGGGGTCGTTTTATCCCAAGAGGAGTTAACGAAGACGGTTCCTTTAATGAAACGAGATAAAGGATATTCGGCGTCTCTTCAGGAAGCGGATTGGATGTTGACGCAGTATGCGATGCAGGCTGTTGAAAAAGTGGGTCTTCTCAAGATGGACTTACTAGGGTTAAGTAACCTAACGTTGCTTCATAAGGCGATTCAACAGACGCAAAAAATCACGAAGAAGGCATTGGATATTACGAAAATTCCTTTAGACGATGCGCGTACGTTTGAACTTTTCCAAAAGGCACAAACAAATGGAATATTCCAATTCGAGTCAGACGGCATTCGTCGTGTGTTGAAAGAGATGAAACCAACAGCCTTTGAGGATTTAGTTGCAGTACTTGCTTTGTATCGTCCAGGTCCGATGGAACAAATTCCGCATTATATTCATCGTAAATGGAACAGAAATCGTTCAGTATCCGCATGAATCTCTTCAAAAGATTCTTGAACCGACATACGGTATTTTGGTTTACCAAGAACAAGTTATGCAGGCAGCTAGTGAAATGGCTGGGTTTACTCTTGGGGAAGCAGATATTTTACGTCGTGCCATCGGGAAGAAGAATAGTGATGCGATTGCTGCACAAAAGGAAAAATTTGTACACGGCGCACTTTCAAAAGGATACAAAAAAGTAGATGCCGAGACAGTTTATGACTATATTGAAAAGTTTGCCAACTATGGATTTAACAAGTCACATGCGGTGGCATATGCGATGTTGTCGTATCAATTAGCGTACTTAAAGGCAAATTATCCTACAGCATTCTTTACAGCATTATTCCAAAATGCAAGTGCGAAATCCTCAAAACTACAAGATTATCTTGTAGAGGCGCGTCAGTTAGGAATCAAGATTCTACCACCAAGTATCAATCGCAGTGTTGCGGACTTTGTGGCAGACGATAGTGGCGTTATTGTTGGACTTAATAATATTAAGGGGATTCGTCGAGACTTCGTTGATAGTATCGTGAAGAATCGTTATGAGTATGGACCGTTCAAAGGATTCCAAGACTTTGCGTATCGAATGGGCGCTCAATATACGAAAGAACCTCTATTGTTGGCGTTGATTCATGCAGGGGCATTTGATGAATTTGGTGAAACAAGAGCCACTCTGAAGGCGAACGTCGATGCCGTTAGTAAGAGTGTGAAGTTCCATGGATTGAATTTATCACTAGAAGATGATCTGGAAGTGGCTTTCACTCATGTGGAAGAAGAGCCACTTCTACAACGCATTGAAGAAGAAATTGAGGTGCTAGGATTTTCGGTTTCTCCGCATCCTTCATCGAAATACGATTCGCTTGTAAAGAGTGGATGGATTACTCCAATTCAAACTGTCTTTGAAGAAGGGTATATGAGGTTCGTTGGGATGATTGTGGATATTCGTAAAATCTCAACTCGTAAAGGGGAACAAATGGCGTATGTTACACTTCAAGATGCGTCTGGAATGATGGATGTAGTGGTCTTTCCATCCACGCTGGCCGAAGTCTACCAACACCTCCAACAAAATACGATGGTTTTAGCGGAAGGTCGTGTGAAAAAAGGGCAAAAAGGGCAATGGCAATTGCAGTTGAACCGAATGTATCCGATGAGTTTTGCTGATAAGTTACTCGAAGATTCAACAAAGAGATTACAAATCGCGATTCGTCCGGAGAAACATACTGCAGAAGTGTATGCTGAAATTAAGCAACTCGTCACTAAATTTAAAGGGGTCACACCTGTTGAATTATTCCTCGTGAATAGTAAAAAGCTCGTTAAGAATTCTTTTGCAAACGGTGTAAACCTTGAATCAAAAATAATACCTAGCCTTATCGACATTTTAGATAAAGAATGTATAAAAATTGTAAATGGAAAAAGTTTATGAAAATGAAAGACATTTCCTTCTAAAAGTGATAGAATAAGTACGAATGGGCTTGTTCCAGTTAAAAAAATTATCTAAGAGGTGAATCTTTGTGAAACGCATTGCTGTTTTAACAAGTGGAGGAGACGCTCCAGGGATGAATGCCGCTGTACGTGCGATTGTACGTAAGGGTATTTATGAAGGCTTTGAAGTCTACGGGATTAACTATGGATATGCCGGTTTAGTAGCTGGTGATATTCGTAAATTAACTCCTGCAGACGTAAGCGACATGATTGGTCGTGGGGGTACATTCTTGTATTCTGCACGTTATCCTGAATTCGCAAACCGCGAAGGTCAAGAAAAAGGGATCGAACAATTAAAGAAATTCGGTATTGAAGGTCTTGTAGTTGTTGGTGGTGACGGTAGTTATCAAGGTGCCGTTGCTTTAACGAAACTTGGGTTCCCAACAGTTGGAGTTCCAGGAACAATCGATAATGATATTCCAGGTACGGAATATACAATTGGTTTTGATACTGCAATCAATACAGTATTAGAAGCATTAGACCGTCTTCGTGATACAGCGACATCACACGTTCGTACGTTTATCGTTGAAGTTATGGGTCGTCATGCTGGTGATATTGCACTTTGGACTGGGGTTGCCAGTGGTGCAGAACAAATCTTAATTCCAGAACAAGATTTCGATTTAGAAACTGTCGCTAAAGAAATCAAACAAGGACGTCTAAACGGTAAGAAACATACATTGATTATTCTTGCTGAAGGAGTAATGTCAGGGGACGAACTTGCTAAGAAATTACTCGAATACGATAGTGATTTCCATACTCGTGTAACAGTACTTGGACACGTACAACGTGGGGGTTCTCCAACTGCACGTGACCGTGTTCTTGCGAGTCGTATGGGTGCTAAAGCAATCGATTTATTGAAAGAAGATATCGGTGGCGTGTGTGTTGGTGTTAAAGCTGAAGAAATTATTTACAGCGATATCGTTGAAACATTAGCAAACGGCAAACATTTACCTAACTTAGAGTTGTATCAACTAAATAAGGAAATTTCTTTCTAAAAAACAAAAGGAGTTAAGAACAAAATGAAAAGAACTAAAATCGTATGTACAATTGGACCAGCTAGTGAGGCTCCAGAAAAATTAGCTGCTTTATCAGAAGCAGGAATGAACGTTGCACGTTTAAACTTCTCACATGGAGACCATGAAGAACATTTAGCACGTATCAATACAATTAAAAAAATTCGTAAAGAAACAGGACGTGTTATCGCAATCCTTTTAGATACAAAAGGACCAGAAATCCGTACACATGATATGGAAAATGGTGCAATTGAGTTCAAGACTGGAGACGTTGTACGTATTTCTATGACTGAAGTGTTAGGTACAAAAGAAATTCTCTATCACTTATCCAGAATTAATTAACGATGTTAAACGTGGATCAATCATCCTTGTTGATGATGGTTTAGTAGGTTTAGCAGTTACTGAAGTAGATCATGCAAATGGCGAAATCGTCTGCGTGGTAAACAACAGTGGTGTTGTTAAAAATAAAAAAGGAATCAACGTTCCTGGCGTTAAAACAAACTTACCTGGTATTACTGAAAAAGACCGTGCGGATATTATCTTCGGTATCGAAAACGACATCGACTATATCGCAGCAAGTTTCGTTCGTCGTGCTTCAGACGTTCAAGAAATTCGTGAATTATTAGAAGAACATAACGCAACTCACATCCAAATCATTCCAAAAATCGAAAACCAAGAAGGTATCGACAACATTGACGAAATCTTAGCTTTATCTGACGGTTTAATGGTTGCTCGTGGAGACATGGGTGTTGAAATCGCTGCGGAAGAAGTTCCAATCGTTCAAAAAATGTTAATCAAGAAATGTAACACATTAGGTAAACCAGTTATTACTGCTACTCAAATGTTAGACTCAATGCAACGTAACCCACGTCCAACACGTGCGGAAGTTGGTGACGTAGCGAACGCTATCTTCGACGGAACAGATGCAGTTATGTTATCTGGTGAATCTGCAGCAGGGGATTACCCAGTAGAAGCAGTTCGTACAATGGCAAATATTTGTGTTCGTACAGAACAAGAAATCCGTGTACGTGATAAATTCAAATTAAAAGCATTCAACGAAAACGATGTAGCTGAAGCGATTGGTCGTTCAGTAGCTCATACAGCTAAAAACTTAAAAGTGAAAACAATCGTTGCTGCAACTGAATCAGGACATACTGCGAAAATGATTTCTAAATTCCGTCCTGACGCAACAATCTTAGGTGTAACTTCAACAGAACGTCAACAACGTGCTTTAGCATTAATCTGGGGTGTTAAACCAGTAATCGTTGATCGCGCTAAATCAACTGACGAAATGTTTGATTTATGTCTTCAAGCAGTACGTGACCACCACACTGCTAAAGAAAACGACTTAGTAATCATCACTGCTGGTGTTCCTTTAGGAATTAAAGGTACAACAAACATGATGAAAGTAGCTCGCTTATAATTCATCAAAAAATGAAAGGTTTGAACGAATCTAAAAGGTTTGTTCAAACCTTTTTTCTATGAAATCAGGTGTGCTCGTGTAAGTCGGTCAAAGAATTCATCAGACTCGATAATAAAACAGTCAAAAACACAGGATAAAAATGACTGTAAGCCCTATTTTGTGGTAAAATAAAAGGACAAATGTAAAGAGAAGGAGGTTTGTTATGACAAGTGAATTATCGACCGTTGTTCAAGCCATTATCACGGATGAAAATGAAAAGTACTTTTTCGTTCAAAAGAGTGGAGAAACATTCCGTCTAAAAAAAGACGATACTACAGAATCACTCAAAATTGGAGATGTAGTAACGGGGTTCTTATATGAGAATTCTTCCCGTAAAAAAGTCTTCACCTTAAAGGTTCCAGAAGTAACAAATGAAAGTTATGGATGGGCGAGCGTGACTCAAGTCAGAAAAGACTTAGGAGTTTTCGTAGATATTGGTTTAGAAGATAAAGATATGGTAGTTTCATTGGATGAACTTCCAAGTATGAAAGAATTGTGGCCAAAGAAAAATAATCGTTTATATGTCACTCTGATTAAAGACAAAAAGACCGCACATGGGCAACGATGGGAGATGGACAGGCCCTAGAAGCGAAAGTGATTCGTGGACATAAAGGCCAGTTGAATAAAGACCTAACTGGAACGGTAACACAAGTAAGACTTGTAGGAACGACCATCATCACACCAGAAGGGTACAAGTTATTCTTACATCCTTCAGAGCGAATGTACGAACCAACACTTGGAGAAGAAATTACTGTACGTGTGATTGGTTTGCGTCCAGATGGTGTTCTGAATGTATCGATGCGTCCACGTGCTCATGAAGCGATTGGAGACGATGCAGAGATGATTGTGGCGATGTTGAAGAATCGTCCAACACGAACACTTCCATATTGGGATAAAACAGATCCAAAGACGATTAAAGAAATTTTTGGAATTAGTAAAGGGCAATTTAAACGTGCCATTGGTAATTTATTAAAGGCAAAACGAATTACACAAGAGGAAGGATTTATCCATCTGATTGAAGACTAATGAGTGGAGGCGAGTCGCTTGTCATCTATTTCTATTGAAGGGATTCAAAAGAAATTACAAAAAGAAGGATTCAAACTAACCCTGCAGAGGCAGGCAACCGTAGAAATCCTTCTAGAACATCTGAATGAACTCTTGACAGCTGAAGAAATTTACATGTTCGTGAAGCAAAAGTATCCAGATATTGGACTAGCTACCGTGTATCGAACATTGGAGATTTTAACGGACTTAGGGATTATTTCTAGAAATCTATTTGATGATGGCATTGGCCGTTATCACTTGAAGCAGAATGTGAATCGTCATTTTGCGCATCATCTGTTATGTGTGAAATGTGGGCAAATTCAAGAAGTTGAAGAAGATTTACTGGTTGATGTGGAACAAAAAGTACTAGAGCAATTCCAGTTCCAAGTGCTGGATCATCGTCTCACTTTCCACGGAATTTGTAAGAATTGCCAGCAAAAGGAAGGGTAGAAGATGAAAGAATTACACTACTTCCTGGATAGTATTGCCGTTCAAGGGCTGTCTGAGAATACCGTTATGAGCTATAAACGAGACTTGGAAAAGTTCTCTCAGTTTTTAGAAGAACAAAAGGTGACACGTCTTCAAGATGTGGACCATACAACGATGGTGCTCTTTCTTCAAAAGCTAAAAAAAGATGAGTACGCCGTTAGTTCAACGAGCCGCATGATTAGTTGTTTGAAGAAATTCTTCCAGTTTCTCGTGCAAGAGCGAATGATTGAACGAGACCCAACCCAACAAATTCATCCTCCTAAACCGAAGAAGCAGTTGCCAAAAGCGCTCAGTATCGACGAAGTGAATCGATTGCTGGAGGTGCCGGACACAACAACGGTTTTAGGACTAAGAGATAAGGCAATGCTGGAACTCTTATATGCAACTGGGATGCGGGTGAGTGAATTAATCAGTATTGAACTTAGTGATTTGCATCTAGAGCTTGGATTTCTACAAACGATTGGGAAAGGGAATAAGCAACGTATCATTCCAATCGGTCAAGAAGCAACGAACTGGATTCAAAACTATTTGGAGTATGCTCGTCCTGCCTTAGAAGATGAAAAGAAGCTGTCGAATGTCTTGTTTTTAAATCATCGTGGAGGACCATTTACGCGTCAAGGCTTCTGGAAGAATTTGAAGAAAATTGTTCAGACGGCGATGATTACAAAGGAAGTAAGCCCGCATACGCTGCGCCATTCCTTTGCAACACATATTTTAGAAGCGGGTGCCGACCTTCGAATCGTGCAGGAATTACTCGGGCACTCAGATATTAGTACGACACAAATTTATACACATATTACAAATGAACGAATGAAGGAAATTTACAAACAAGCACATCCTCGTTCGTAATATTTAGAAAATGGAGATGAAATGAATGAAATTTAAAGAATACATGTCATTGTAATGGACTCTGTAGGGATTGGAGAAGCACCTGATGCTGCAAACTTTGATGATGCGGGTTCACATACTCTAGGTCATATTTCTGAAACGGTTGGCTTAAATGTACCAAATATGCAACGTTATGGCTTAGGAAATATCGCTCCTTTAAACAGTTCCACCAGTAGAACATCCTGAAGGAAGCTACACTAAATTAGAAGAAGTTTCTGTAGGGAAAGATACAATGACAGGTCACTGGGAATTAATGGGATTAAATATTAAAACTCCTTTCCGTGTATTCCCTGATGGTTTCCCACAAGAATTATTAGATCGTATTTCTGAGTTTTCAGGAAGAGGGATCGTATGTAACTTACCATATAGTGGAACAGCCGTTATTGATGACTATGGTAAACACCAAATGGAAACAGGTGATTTAATCGTTTATACTTCTGCAGACCCTGTAATGCAAATTGCAGCGCACGAAGAGATTATTCCACTGGAAGAGTTATACCGTATTTGCGAATACGCTCGTGAAATTACAAAGGACGATCCATACATGATTGGTCGTATTATCGCGCGTCCTTATGTGGGTGAACCAGGCAACTTCCAAAGAACTTCAAACCGTCATGACTATGCGTTAAGTCCATTTGGCGAAACAACATTAGACTTCTTGAAGAAAGATGGCTTTGATGTGATTGCAATCGGTAAAATTAATGACATCTTCAATGGGCAAGGAATCACTGAATTCGTTCGTACAAAAGACAATATGGATGGCGTAGATAAACTAGTAGAAGTATTGAAAAAAGATTTCACTGGTATGAGTTTCTTAAACTTAGTAGACTTTGATGCGGTGTATGGACACCGTCGTAATGCGAAAGGATATGGCGAAGCACTAGAAGCGTTTGATGCTCGTATTCCAGAAATCGTAGAAATATGCAAGAAGATGATTTATTAATTATTACTGCTGACCACGGAAATGACCCAACATTCAAAGGGACAGACCACACTCGTGAGTACATTCCAGTATTAGCTATCAGTAAATCATTGAAACACCCAACACACTTACCACAAGGACACTTCAGCGATATCGCAGAAACAATCAGCGAAAACTTTGGTGTTGCGTCAACTGGTAACGGAACAAGTTTCTTAAAAGAATTAAACTAATATAGAAAGAGGGAACAACATGAGCAAATACGAACAATTAGTTGAAACAAAAACGTTTTTACAAGAAAAAGGCATTGGTCACATTGACTTTGGAATGATTTTAGGATCAGGTCTTGGTGAACTTGCTGGAGAAGTAAAGAACCCATTAATCTTTGACTATAAAGATATTCCAAACTTCCCAGTATCAACAGTAGTCGGTCATGCTGGCCGTCTTGTATATGGTGAATTAGAAGGAAAATTCGTTTTAATCATGGATGGACGTTTCCACTACTATGAAGGTTATGATATGGAAACAGTAACGTTCCCAATTCGTTTAATGAAACTATTAGACGTTGAAACAATCATCGTTACAAACTCTGCAGGTGGTTCTAACCCAACATTTGAACCAGGGGATTTAATGATTATTACAGATCAAATTAACTACACTGGTACAAACCCATTAATCGGACCAAACGACGACCGCTTTGGACCTCGTTTCCCTGATATGAGCCACGCGTACCACGAATACGGACAAGAAGTGGTTCGTAAAGCAGCGAAGAATTAAACATCAATATTAAAGAAGGAGTATACATGGGATACTCTGGACCAACTTATGAAACACCAGCAGAAATTCGTTTCACGCAAGCTATTGGCGGGGATGCTGTGGGAATGTCAACAGTTCCTGAAGTGATTGTGGCAAACCATGCTGGAATTAAAGTCATTGGGATTTCATGTATTACAAACTTAGCTGCAGGAATGCAAGCAAACTTAAACCACGAAGAAGTGGTAGAAACAACACAACGCGTTAAAGAAGTGTTCAAATCATTAGTTCGTCGAGTACTTGTTTTATATTAAGAGACGAACCTCGAGGAGGAATGAATTTGTTAGTACCTTATTCAGCAACGAATAAAAAAATTGCAATGGGATTGCTTTCCTACATCCCAGAATTCAAGGACTTTAAACGATTGCAAGAGGAAATTGAAGAAATCGCGACAAATCCATCCATCAAATGCTGGCTCTGGAAAGAGTCTGAAAGCGATAATTTTATCGGATTGATTGGCGGAGAAAGTACAACAGACACAATTGTGATTAAATACTTATCGATTTCACCTTCGTTTCGTGGGGAAAATAAAACATTCCAAATGTTAGAAGATTTAACAAAGATGGAAGATAAAGTATTAAGCGGGACGATTGAAACAAGCGTCATTCTCGCAAAATGGAATAAACATCGTGTAAGTGAGGGACCATGGAAGATTTAACGATTAAAGTAGCTGAATACGAAGGACCGATGGACGTCCTCTTGCATCTGATTCGTGAGATGAAAATTGATATTTACGATATTCCGATGAATGAGTTAACAAAGCAGTATTTGAACTTCATTCATTCGATGAAGACATTGGAATTGGAAGTGGCAGCTGAATATTTAGTAATGGCATCAACCTTATTAGAAATTAAAGCGAGAATGCTTCTTCCAAAACCAAAGTTAGAAGAGCTGGACGAAGATGGGGAACCCATTGTGGAAGATCCTCGTGACCAGCTGGTGCAACAACTATTGGAATATCAACAAATTAAAGAAAATGCCAAAAAACTTGAGGAGCTCTCTTTCCTAAGGGGATTACACTTTGGGAAAGAAGCGAGTGACTTGTCTTCGATGCAAGAGATTATCCCTTTGAAAGAAGGAGAAGTGACCACTCAAGATTTATGGAATGCGTTAAAAAAATTAGCGCGTAAGAATATTGCAAAAATGCCGCTCAAGGCTAATATTCAACATGAAACGCATACGGTTGAAGAATTAATGGATTCGATTATTTCAAAAATTGAGCATACAGATAAGAAACAAGTTCCTTTTGAGGAATGTTTCCCTGCCTTCAATCGACATGCGATTACAACAACGTTTTTAGCGATGTTACAGCTTGTTCGTGAACATCGTGTCCGTTTTATTCAAAGTTCTCCGTATGAGGATATTTTGATTGAGAAAAGACAAGAAAAGGAGAAAGAGAGTGACTAATTACATTTCAGTACTAGAAGGCTTACTATTTGTGGCCGGAGATGATGGGATTTCATTAGAAGAAGCAAGCTATATTTTAGAACTCGAAAGAAGCGCCGTTCGTCAGTTATTAGATGAATTAAAGAAACGCTTAGAAGATGAAAATAGTGGATTAGAGCTTCTTTTGACAGCTTCTCATTATAAACTCGTGACAAAAGCAAGTTTAAAATCCTATATCGAAATATGCAGTTTCTCCATATTCTTCTCAATTGTCTCAAGCGTCTCTAGAAACGTTAGCGATTATTGCGTATAAGCAACCTGTCACACGTGTAGATATTGAATCGATTCGTGGGGTTCAAAGTAGTGGTTCGATTCAAAAACTATTACTAAGAGACTTAATCGAAGAGGCTGGAAGGTTAGATTCACCAGGACGTCCAAAGCTGTATAAGACAACAGCTTACTTCATGGATTACTTTGGATTAGAATCTCTTGATGCCCTGCCAGATGCTTCTGATTTATTCGATTTAGATTCTGAAGAAGCAAACCAATTATTTAGAGATAATCATGATTTATTTGAAGGGTTGGAAATGCGCTCGAAAGAACATCATGAAGTAGAAGAAGAGAAAGAGTAGGTTTTTTTGTGGAAAGATTACAAAAAGTAATGGCACACGCTGGTGTGGCATCCCGCAGAAAATGTGAGGCATTTATTCAAGAAGGCCGTGTTAAAGTTAACGGTGAAATCGTCAGAGAACTAGGCTATAAAGTCGGTGCCAATGATAAAATTGAGGTAGATGGTATTCCAATTTATAAAGAAGAACCTGTGTACTTCATGTTTTATAAACCAAAAGGCGTTCTTTCAAGTGCCAGTGATGATAAAGGAAGAACCGTTGTTACAGATTATTTCAAAGAGGTCGAGCAACGTGTGTATCCAGTCGGTCGTTTGGACTACGATACAACAGGTCTTCTTTTATTAACGAATGACGGAGAGTTTTCAAACTTGATGACCCATCCAAAACATCACGTAGAAAAGAAATATATTGCAAAAGTCAAAGGAATTCCTACTCCTAGACAAATGCGTCAATTGGAACGTGGAATCGTCTTAGATGGCAAGAAAACGTCAAATGCAAGAGCTCAAATTTTATCCGTAGATACAGATAAAGGAACAGGGATTGTAGCTTTAACGATTCATGAAGGCTGGAACCATCAAGTGAAGCGTATGTTTGAGGCTGTAGAGTTACCTGTTATGAAATTAAAACGTGAAGAGTTTGGATTTTTAACATTGGAAAATTTACGCCCTGGAGATTATCGTGAATTGCGACCTTTTGAAGTACAAAAGCTTATAAAACTCGCGTTAGACGATGAGAAATAAAGCCTATTAGGGAGTAATACAAAGAGAAAAACGGACTCACAGGATGAGTCCGTTTTGTTTATTCTTCAGTAAATGGTGTATTTTTCCTTTTTATAGCACCCGTTGGACAGGCTGTGTAAGCCTCCTTGAAGGATTCTATCGTATCTTCTGGTAGCGGAAGTGTTCCAGTATTCTGATCTTGTTTTACAAAGGCAATTCCTTCTGCATCGTACTCGAAGATTTCAGGAGAACGTAGTTGGCAAATTCCACACGCGATACAAGATTCGCAATCAACTTTTGCATAAATTTTTGAAAGAGAGGATTTTTTATCCATGAGTCAATACTCCTTTTATCAAATTTGGATATTACATGCGATCAAGTCGTATGGTTCGATTCCGTTAAATCGATTATATCGTATTTTGACTGGAAATCGTACCATGTCGACTTTAATTGGCGTGACTGAAGATAAAGCAGAAGTGTTTTTTGCAAGTTTGCCTCATTTGAAAGAAGAGCATTTCCATCAATTATTAAGAGCATTGATTAGAGAAGGACTTGTGTTAGAAGAGGACTCTACGTTTAGTTTAGCTAAAGAACTTCCTAACTTACCCCTTGTTACTAAAGAGAGTCATCCTGTCAATTACTTAATGCATCCTTATTCATTTATGCAATTAAGAGATGTTACAAGACTGTGGATGGAATGGATTAGTTACCACCGTTATGAGGAAACGAAATATCGACCTCTCATTCAAAATGTATGGTTACAGCAATTATTTAAACGATGGTATAAAGAAGAAAATATTACAACTGATTGGTTTGATAGGGTTGTGGAAGAGTTCAGTGTCTGGACTAATAGGCAAGAGGACTCTGTTAAAGGACATTGGGTCGGCCTTTTTAATGGTGCGAAATCAACAGCAGCCTTGGAAGAAGAGCTTCTGTCATTGTGGGAATTTTCCACCGTTGAAGACTGCGAATCTCTCTCAAGACTTGTCTTTATGAAATGGGTGAGTGATATCTTTGAAGAGGACAAACAGTACCCAATTACCCATAATTGGTTTAAAAAAATATTTCAATGGATTTCTCATGAAACGATTTCTGTTCAAAAAACGGTTCGCCTTTTTGACCAAGGGATGAAACGAACAGAGCTTGCCCGTCTTCGCAAATTAAAAGAGAGTACGATTAATGATCACCTCTTAAAGTATTTTCTACTTACAAAAGACGCCTTTTATAAACGTGTGGAAGAAAGCTCTGTAGCCAAACCATACAAAATGCTGTTTAACGATGGAGCTTATCCAAAATACAAAGCGGCAAAAGAACAGTTTGAAGCTGAAGGGAAGAAAATGGATTTTTTCTTATTCAGATACTATCAAATTAAAGCCTTAAAGGAGCGTGGTTGACATGGATCCAATATTGAATCGATTTGGATATACGGAGTTCCGAGAAGGCCAAAAAGAAGTTATCACAGCTCTAGAGAAAGGGATGGATGCAATTGCGATTCTTCCAACAGGAAATGGGAAATCGTTTATCTATCAATACATTGGCTTAAAGAAAAATGTAGGGTCGTAATTGTGTCGCCACTGATTGCGTTAATGGTTGACCAAGTTGCCAGTTTGAAACAACTGGGGATTCATAGAGCCGTTGCAATCACTTCTTTAATGACAGAGTCCGAAAAAAATTATATTTTAAGGACACTAAATGAATACCAGTTTATCTTCGTATCTCCAGAAATGTTACAAACACCAAGATTCTTTAAGCAATTAGAAAGACTTGATATTGGACTACTCGTTGTGGATGAGGCTCATTGTATTTCGCAGTGGGGATATGACTTTAGAAGCGATTATCTATTCATTGGTAAAATGAGAAAAAGCCTAGGAAATCCAAGAACATTAGCATTAACTGCAACAGCAACCACTCAAGTGATTCAAGATATTTATACATTTTTAGGACTGAACAAAGAACAGACTGCCTATTTTCAAGGGCATGCGTTTTTGAAAAATCGAGAAATTGATATTCTCACTGTTGAAGGACTGCGTAGTAAGATGCTGAGTGAAGTGCTGAAACGGGTAGAGTTCCCGTGTATTGTCTATGCTTCGACGATAAAAGAAATCGAAGGACTCAAAGAAAATCTTTTGTCTGAAGGTTTTACGAAACTGGATACTTTTCACTCTAAACGTCACCCTCAAGATAGACAGATTATTCAACAGAAATTTTTCAGAGGGGACATTAATATCCTGTTAGCTACAAGTGCTTTTGGAATGGGAATTAACCAGTCTAATATTCGTACGATTATTCACTACCAGCTTCCACAAACACTAGAAGATTATGTGCAGCAAATCGGAAGAGCGGGGCGTGACTTAGAATTTAGTCGCTGTATCGCTTTCGTTCATCCAGATGATTTTCCTGAGATGGGACGTAAAATTGGACGCTCCTTTGACGTGGAGAATGAAGAAGAAAACGAAATTCATCAAAACATTAAAGAAATCGCAAAAGCCTTTCGTTGGAATAGCGAACAACAAAAGGAATTTATGCAACTTCAACGTGGCCGTAAATTAAAACAATTGGGGCAAATAGAAGAGTTTGCTACAACATTGATTTGTAAAGAACAGTATTTAGCGCAATTTTTTGGCGAAAAGCGTACAGAGGCTTGCGGTAAATGCAGTAGTTGCAGACATCTAGATTTATTTTTACTGGAAATAGGAACGAAGTGGAATGAAATAGAAAGTTGTAAAAATTCCTTTGAAGAAAGCTTTAAGAAATTATTTAATCTCTGACAAAATAGAGTGATTTTTGAGAAATTATGCTACAATAGTACTAAAGTAAAAGTTTGCCCTGAGTGTAAGAATATGCTATATTGTGTAGTGAATTGACTGAGGATAGCATTGGGTCAAATTAGGAGGATTTTGAATGAGCGATAACTTTAATAATAATGAAGATTTAAATCAAACAGAAGAACAACCATGGGAAAGAAAATTTGGCGAAGAAGAGAATTTAAAGAACCGTCAATTTTCTCGTAGTGCTAGAAATTCAGGTGGGAAAGCAGTAGCTCCTTTATCAAATGTGGTATTATTTGTATTTCTAATTGTAATTGTTGCACCATTTTTGTTTATGATGTGGTTCTATATTAGTAATAACAGTAATCAAGTGAAACCTAGAACTGCTGATGATGTAATGCTAACGAAGACAGTTGAAACAACTACAGTTTCAGGTGAAACAACAGCAGCAACAACAAAACAGGAAGCGACTACAGCAGCAAACGAAGCTACTACAACAGCTCCTCGTCAAGCTGAACAAACAACTCAAGCGCAACAAACACAACAAACACCAACGACTCAAGCGCAACAACAAAACGGTAACTACGGTACTTACACAGTTAAAGCTGGAGATACTTTATACCGTATCGCTGTAAATCATGGTATGGATGTTGCAACATTAAAACGAATTAATGGTCTTTCAGGAGATAATATTGCTCCAGGAACTACATTAAAAGTAGCACAATAATATACGACTAAAATACAAGAAGTCTGAGACGCAAGACGTTTCAGGCTTTCTTTTTGAGAAGGAGAGAGAGTATGCAAGTTGCAATTGATGGACCTGCTTCGTCTGGGAAAAGTACAATTTCAAAACTAATTGCTAAAGAAACCAATTTTCTTTATTTAGATACAGGTGCAATGTATCGTGCAACCACTTTAGCGTTTTTAAGAAATCATATTTCTGTTGATGATGAAAAGACGATTGAAGAATTATTAGAGAATTTAGACATCAGCTTTAAAAATACCGAAGATGGACAACTTGTCTTCTTAAATGGAGAAGATGTCACTCGTGAAATCCGTGATCTTGAAGTGACCAGAAATGTATCTGAAGTTTCAGCTATTAAAGCAGTTCGAGTGAAACTTGTTCAAATGCAAAGAGAAATTGCTGAAAATCATTCAATTATTATGGATGGTCGAGATATCGGAACAGTGGTACTTCCTAATGCGGAATTAAAGATTTTCTTAGTGGCTTCTGTGAAAGAACGCGCGCTTCGCCGTTATAGAGAAAACCAAGAGAAGGGTATTGAGTTATCTTTAGAAAAATTAGAAGAGGAAATCGCTCATCGCGACTTTTTAGATAGCACTCGTAAGGAGTCTCCTTTGAAAAAAGCGGATGATGCAATTGAAATCGATACAACAAGCCTATCAATTCAAGAAGTTGTTTCTAAAATTACGAATCTTATCCAAGAAAAGTTAACGAATTAACCAGTTTTTGCAAAAAAATACTAGAATTCGTTTTCATTTAGTGGTATGATTGTAAGTGGATAAAAAGTTTGATTTTTCATAAAATTTCAAACTTTGTGTTCGTATGAATTGTCGCGCTTAGGAGGAAGTCACATGTCAGAATTACAAACAATGCAAGATGCGCTAGATATCGTCAAAGATATTCAAATCGGAGATTTAGTACAAGGTGAAGTATTAACTCTACAAGATAAACAAGCCATCGTAGGAATTATCGGTGGAGGAGTTGAAGGGGTTATTCCTTTCAATGAATTATCAACATCACCAGTAGAACGTGTAGAAGACGTTTTAGCTGTGGGGGATGTCGTTGATTTAGTAGTCATCAAACAAATCAAAGATAAAGAAAATGGAAGTTTCTTACTTTCTAAAAAACGTGTAGATGCACGTAAAGTTTGGGAAGATATTCAAGCTAAATTCGATAACAAAGAAATCATCGAAGCTCCAGTTGTGGATGCTGTTAAAGGTGGTTTAGTAGTGGATGCAGGAGTTCGTGCTTTCGTACCAGCTTCAATGGTATCAGACCACTATGTTGATAACTTAGCTCAATTCAAAGGCCAAACATTAGCTTTTGAAATCGTGGAAATCGAACCAAGCGAAAATCGTTTAATCTTATCACGTAAAAACTTAGTTGCAGCTGAAAAAGCAGCTAAGCGTGCAGCTGTATTTGAAGCAATTCAAGAAGGTTCTGTAGTGACTGGTAAAGTAGCTCGATTGACAAACTTCGGTGCGTTTATCGACTTAGGTGGTGTGGATGGATTAGTTCATATCTCACAAATCTCTCACGAGCACGTTGCGAAAGCAAGCGACAAATTAAAAGTTGGGGAAGAAGTTCAAGCTAAAGTCATCTCAGTGGATCCAGAAAGCGGACGTGTATCATTATCGATTAAAGATACATTAGCAGGACCATGGGATAACATTGAAGAACGAGCAGCAGTTGGTTCTGTATTAGATGGTTTAGTAAAACGTCTAACTACATTTGGAGCATTTGTTGAATTATTCCCTGGTGTAGAAGGATTAGTTCATATCTCACAAATTGCTCACCAACACATCGCAACACCACACGAAGTTCTTAAAGAAGGTCAAGAAGTTCAAGTGAAAGTTCTTGAAGTTCATCCAGAACAACAACGTATTTCTTTAAGTATTAAAGCTTTACAAGAAGCTCCAAAACCTGAAAAAGAAGAAGTTGAAGAAGTGGTTGAAGAAACATACGAATTACCTGAAGAAGATGTTTCATTCTCTTTAGCAGATCGTTTAGGGGATCAACTTTCTGAACTTAAAGTTGAAGAATAACAATAAGATATAAGTTAAGTGGAAATAGTCTGGACTGGTTCCAGACTATTTTTATGATAGAATTAGAGATAAAGGAGGAATAGTATGTCAACACCAGTTATTGCCGTTGTAGGAAGACCAAATGTTGGGAAATCTACAATTTTTAACCGTATTGTCGGAGAGCGAATCTCAATCGTAGAAGATATCGCTGGAGTTACTCGTGACCGTATCTATTCTGAAGGTGAGTGGTTAGGGCACTCCTTTAATATTATTGATACAGGTGGAATTGATATTACGGATGAACCGTTTATGTCTAACATCCGTATGCAAGCAGAAATCGCGATGGAAGAAGCCGATGTCATTATCTTCCTTACAAGTGTGAAAGAGGGCGTGACAACGACTGATGAACACATTGCAAAACTGCTCTATCGTACGAACAAACCAGTTTTACTTGCTGTAAATAAAGTAGATAATCCTGAGTTACGTTCTGAAATTTTTGATTTCTATTCATTAGGATTTGGTGAACCATTCCCAATTTCAGGAAGTCATGGATTAGGACTTGGAGATTTATTAGATGCAGCTGTTAAAGCATTCCCTGAAGATAAGGATGACGAAGAGGATAAAGACGTTATTAAGTTCAGTTTCATTGGTCGTCCAAACGTAGGAAAATCAAGTTTAGTCAATGCGATGCTTGGAGAAGAACGTGTGATTGTTTCCAATGTTGCGGGAACGACTCGTGATGCTATCGATACAACATTTGAAGACGAAGAAGGTACTAAATTCAAGATGATTGATACGGCCGGTATTCGTAAAAAAGGTCGTGTCTTTGAATCAACTGAAAAATATAGTGTCTTACGTGCCTTAAGAGCGATTGAACGAAGCGACATTGTTTGTGTGGTCTTGAATGCCGAAGAGGGAATTCAAGAACAAGACAAGAAGATTGCAGGTTACGCTCATGAAGCTGGTAAGGGTGTCGTTATTTTAGTGAATAAATGGGATACGCTTGAAAAAGATAATTCGACTTATAAAGAGTTTGAAGATAAGATTCGTCAAGAATTCTTATACTTATCTTATGCTCCAATTATTTTTGTATCCGCGAAGACAAAACAACGTCTTACAAAAATTCCACCAATCTTAAAAGAGATTCATGAAGTTCGTTCTCGTCGTATTTCATCTTCTGTATTGAATGATGTATTAATGGATGCAATCGCGATGAACCCAACTCCAACGGATAAAGGGAACCGTTTGAAGATTTACTATATGACGCAAGTAGCGATTCAACCACCAACATTTGTAACCTTTGTAAATGATGTTGAATTGATGCATTTCTCATATGAACGCTTCTTAGAAAATCGAATTCGATCAGCATTTGGTTTCGAAGGAACACCAATTCATATGATTACGCGCCAAAGAAAGTAAAATAATTCATATAACCCTTATAAAACAAGATATAAAACATTGAAACTATAGAGTTTGAATGGTATAATCTAGAGGAAATCAAAACTAATTTTCGATTTCCAGACAAGTTGGACCACTCAACGAACTCTGATAGAAATTCTTATTTGACGGAGGTGAAACTAAAATGGCAAACAAAGCAGAATTAGTAGATCGCGTTGCTAAAAAAACGCAATTAACAAAGAAAGATGTTTCAGCAACTGTTGAAGCGTTATTCGAAACAATTCAAGAAGCTTTAAAAGCAGGTGAAAAAGTTCAAGTTATCGGATTTGGTAACTTCGAAGTACGCCATCGCGCTGCTCGTAAAGGACGTAACCCTCAAACAGGTAAAGAAATCAAAATCAAAGCTTCTAAAGTTCCAGCATTCAAAGCTGGTAAAGCTCTTAAAGATGCAGTTAAAAAATAATTCCTCTGAATTATTTTTCATAGCATGAAGTTTTGTTTGGTGTTATATTAGAGGTAACTCTATATAACACCTTCTTTTTTTGGTGTAAAACAGTAAACTGATACATATTTTAATGCAATTTTTTTGCAAAAGGAGACATTATGACACAAGTAATCGAAGCAATAGAACAAGCTTTACAAGAACAAGATATTGATAAAGTTTATGAACACTATCATCAATTTTTGACAATTTTGACCCAGAAAAAGATCTTAAAGAGATGGCAGACTTAGCGACCTATTCTGTATCCATCGGTTTCTATGAGGAAGCAAAACGTGCACTATTACGTCTAACAGAAGTGGAACCAGATGAAGCCATTTGGACGATTTTATTAGCAGAGATTTTAGTTGCTGAAGGGGAAACAGACCAAGCGTTGTCGATTTTATATGATATTCCAGAAACGGATCTAGATTACCCAAGTGTCTTAGTTGTTCAATCGGAAGCTTATAAGGAAGAAGGCGACTTCGACCTAGCAGAGAAGAAATTATTAAAGGCAAAAGATTTAGAGCCGGACGAACCAATCATTGATTTTTATCTTGGAACATTATTATTTGAAGCAGGAAGTTTTGAACGTAGTGCTTTCTTCTTAGAAAGATTCTTAAAGCAAAATCCTACTGAAACTGGTGAAGAAGAACGTGCACAAGAATTATATGTCGAAGCTACTCTTAGAATTGGGAATAAAGAGCCTTTAGAGCAATATATTGGAGAAGAAAGTATTGATGGACTCTCTAGTGATTTATTGCTTCAAATGGGGACCTATGAGACTGTTGAAGGAAACTATGAGAAGGCGCTAGAATATTACTTAGAGATTCTTGGACGTGAAGAAGAGAATCGTGAAGTGACATTAAACGTTATTCAATGTCTATTGATGCTAAAACGTGAAGAAGAAGCTAAAAGTTATGCTAAAAAATGGGTTGCTTTTGATGAGTTAAATGATGAAGCCCATCGTATTTTAGGGCAGATTGAATTTGCCACTGGTGAAAAAGAGGCTGGTCTTCTTTCATTAAAAGAAGCAGTAAACCTCAATAGTGATTCGCTTTTAAATGTGACTTCTTATATAGAAGCGTTGAATGAAGAGGAAGAATACGACGTAAGTGTTAATTTCCTTGAGAGTCTTGAAACAAAAGAAGATGCAGCCATTCTTTATTTATTTGCGAAAACTTATGAGGAAATGGAAGAGTATGATAAAGCATTTGAGAACTATCAAAAAGCCTATGAAGCTGGTGAAAGTTCAGTCGAATTTTTAGAAGACTATATTCGTTTCATGATGGAAGAAGGACGTAAAGATTTAGCTGCTCCAGCCTTACAAGAAGCATTAAAGATGGATCCATTTAACCCTGAATTTATCCGCTATACATTTATTTTTGAAGAGTAGGAGGGATACTTTGTTTAACCCTAGTTTAGAAACAAAGAAGAAATTTATATCATGGTTTATTTCAAATCATTCATTAAAAAGAAGAGAGTCTTTATGGATTCTGAATTATTTATTAAATCATGAGATATTATTGAAACAAATCCATTTTGTGGAACATGTGGAAGCAACTCCTAAAGGGATGCTTTTCTCAACCATAAAACCTGCTCAAGAATCTTTCTTATTTTTCAAAGAAGGAACAAAATTCGATAATCCAGAAGTCGCTTTCCATTATATGCGTCTTCACTGGAAAGAGGATTGCTACGTTGAATTAGACTTCCCAAATGCTTATAAGAGTATGGTGAGTTTTTCCGTATTAGAGAAAAATCCTTATTACTTCCAAGAAGCCGAAGAGATAGAAGTAGTGGAGGATGAACTAGATCTTATACAAAAAGAAGTGTTAATCTCTCAATTAAAATCAGAAATAAATGAGACGCTCGAATCAATGGACTCGGCGCGATTTATGGAACTAACGAATCGATTAAAGGAGTTAGAAGATGAGTGAATTTAAGGGAAAAGTAGACATTCAAGCAGTACCACTCTTTGTGGATGCACTTCCTGTTCTTCAAACCTTAAAAAACGCTGGACATGAGGCTGTCTTTGTTGGCGGTTCTGTTCGTGACTTGGTGCTAGGAAAAGAAATCTCTGATGTCGATATTGCAACAAGTGCAACGCCAGAAGAGGTGAAGAGTCTCTTTTCTCATACAGTTGATGTGGGAATTGAACATGGGACTGTTCTTGTATTGCATCATCATGATAGCTACGAGGTGACAACATTTCGTACAGAAGGGACGTACCAGGACTTTAGACATCCGGATTCCGTGACCTTTGTCAGAAGTCTAGAAGAAGACTTGATGCGCAGGGATTTTACAATTAATGCTCTTGCGGTAAATGACAAAGAAGAGATTGTCGATTATTTTAATGGGATTGAAGATTTAGAGAGTGGTATTATCCGCTGTGTTGGAAATCCTATGGAGCGCTTTAATGAAGATGCCTTGCGTATGATGCGTGCGGTCCGCTTTGCTGGGCAATTAGGTTTTTCGATTGAATCTGATACATTCAATGCGGTTCGTACTTTAAAAGCCAACCTCGAACGAGTGGCTGTGGAACGTATGAAAGTAGAGTTTGAGAAAATGATACTGAGTCCACACCGTCAGCTTTCTTTTAATGCTTTTGTAGAAAGTGAACTCTATCATTCTTGTCCTGATTTTAACAAAGCAAAGGACACACTGATAAAGATTGGCGAATTTCCATTAGATGCTATCAGTATTACTCAGGCGTGGATTTTATTTGCTTATTATGAACAATTCGATTCTTCAACGCTTAGAAAAGTATTGAAAAATTGGAAATCATCGAATGACCAAATCTCTACTATATTAACAGGCTATCAACATTGCTCGCTCGTCTTGAAAAAGAATGGGATGCATTTCTTGCTTATGAATGTCCAGAAGATTTGGCTGTCGAAGTAGAGCAGTTGTTGCCAGGAATTGGTCGAGTAGAAGAACTAGAAAAGCTGAAGGCTGTGTATCAACAATTACCAATTCGTTCGATGAAAGACATTCAAATTGATGGGTTTGGAGTTAAAGAAGCGCTTGGCTTAGAGAAGATGGGCCCTATTATTGGTGAAGTCTTACAAGCTCTTCAAACAGAGATTTTATCTGGTAGATTAGCCAATGAAAATACAGAGATAGTTTCATGGATTAGAAATAATTTTAATGAAAGTAAATAAAGTTTCATTGAAATGAAAAACAATTTATTGAAAGCCGTTTTATTTAATATAATTCTTGAATGAAAGGCGTTTCAATGGTATTATCATTTTGTAAGCAATAATTTATTTTAAGGAGTGACCCTATATGAAAAAGGTTATGTCAGGTTTACGATTTGTATTTAGAAATGGAGAAACATGGACGATTAATCGTCGTTTGATTGGTGACTTATGGATTAAAAAAGTTACTACATCATTTGGTCGTATTAACGGTGGAGAATTCCAAGAAATTCACCCATGTGAATCATTACGTATCGAGATTTTACCTGAAGCAGACCACGTTATGTCAGAAGACATTAACTTAGGTGGTTTAGAATTAGGTATGTTCGAACGCGTTAAAAAATACAGCGATATCGAATTAATGGATATTTTATATGTTGATGGAAATCATCCAAAATCAGATGTAATTGTTGAGAAAGATCGTGTTTATTTCCCATACAGCCCAGTAGATGAAGATGGAAATGACAACAAATACCAAAGTTCAGCAATTGGTTCTCACGGTAACTTATTCATCGTGATTGACCCAGAAAAATCTGTGGAAGATATCTATCCAGAAATTTAATGGCTCATTGAACCTAGGACATTTGTCCTAGGTTTTTTCTATAGTTTTACATTATTAAATTTATTATATAAGAAGTCTAGTTCTTTTCATGATTTCCAAGTATAATTAACCTATCACAAGTTAAAGGAGAAAGTGTATGAAAGTTTGTTTTATTGCAGCTGAAGCAGCTCCCTTTGTTAAAGTAGGAGGGTTAGGAGATGTTATCGGATCCTTACCAAAATCCCTTCGTGAATTTGGCGTAGATGCACGTGTTATTTTACCTTTGTATTCTAGTATTGACCGCGAACGTTTTGGCTTAAAATACAAAGCATATCAATTTGTGGATTTAGGCTGGAGACATTCGTATTGTGGAATCTTCGAAACAGAAGTAGATGGGGTTCCTTGTTATTTTATTGATAACGAACAATATTTTAATCGTGATAGTATTTATGGACAAATTGATGATGGTGAACGTTTTGCTTTCTTCTCTAAGGCAGCACTTGAAATTTTACCAGCACTAGACTTCAAGCCGGATGTTGTGAATGTGAATGACTGGCATACAGCACTGTCTGTTATTTATTTAGATGTATTGAAGAGTCGTGAAGCAGAATTTTATAAAGATATGAAGAGTGTTCTTTCAATTCATAATATTGAATTCCAAGGTAAATTCAATCCTTATGAAATGGGAAATTTATTTGGTTTAGAGAATAAGTACTTTGATGCGCTGATTTATAACGGAGACTTAAACTTGCTAAAAGGTGCGATTCAATTAGCGGACCGCGTCAATACAGTCAGTGAAACATATGCGCGTGAAATCTTGGACCCTTATTTTTCATATGGACTTGATAAGATTTTAAATGTTGAGCAAGGAAAGTTAAGAGGGATTTTAAATGGGATTGATGTTGATAAATTCAATCCAAAAATAGATCCAATGATTCCAGTGAACTACGATCTTAAGACGTTTGAAGATAAAGTTCAAAATAAATTAGCGTTTCAAAAAGAAATGGACTTAGAAGTGAATGCTGATATTCCATTAATCGGAATGGTGACTCGACTTACTCATCAAAAGGGAATTGATTTAATTTTACAAGCAAGTGAAGAAATCCTAAAAACTGGAGCACAATTAGTGATTCTAGGAACAGGGGATGCTCATTACGAGAGTGCTTTACGTTCATTAGAACATTATAGACATGATCGAGTACGAAGCATTTTACTATTCTCTAATGAGATTTCCGCGAAAATATATGCAGCGAGTGATTTATTCTTAATGCCTTCTAAGACAGAACCTTGTGGATTGTCACAACTCATCTCAATGCGTTACGGAACAGTTCCTGTTGTTCATCGTGTCGGTGGATTACGCGATACGGTTATTCCATTTACAGGAGTAGAAGGAAATGGATTCACATTCGAAAGCTTCCAAGCTGGTGATATGATGGATGCCATTTATCGCGCTGTGACATGCTTCTACCAATCGCCTGATGAATGGAAACAAATTATCAAAAACAATTTACAAAAAGATGTCAGTTGGGAACAATCCGCTAAGAAATATTTAGATTTGTACCATGAAGTGGTATGAAAATAAGAAGGAGGGCCTTAAATGGTCGAAAAAAGTTTAACAAGTCGTGTAGAAACTTCATTAAAGAATCAATTTGGTGTAACCATCTCAAATGCAAGTAAGAGACAAGTATACGAAGCGATGATGAGATCGGTTCGCGATATATTAATGGAAAAGAAATTCAGCTATGAACAAACATTAAAACAAACTCGTCAAAAACGTGCGTACTATATGTCAATGGAATTCCTAGTAGGACGTACACTTCGCAATAACTTATTCAATTTAGGGATTGAAAAGGAAGCCAAAGATTTTTTAAGTGAACATGATTTTTCGCTAGATGAAATTTATAATATGGAACCAGATCCAGGTTTAGGAAATGGTGGTTTAGGTCGTCTTGCGGCTTGTTACTTAGACGCTTTAACAAGTAATGAATATCCAGTAACAGGATTCTCAATCCTTTACGAATACGGGATTTTTAAACAAGTCATTACAAATGGATGGCAACAAGAATTCCCAGATCAATGGTTAGACCTTGGTAAATATGGGTTAGTGTATCGTAATGATGAAGAAGTAGAAGTGCGATTTGGTGGAGAATTAGAGCAAGTCATGACAGATACTGGCTTAAAAGTGAACCACAAAAACTATACTTCGATTCAAGCGGAACCATATGATTTACTAATTTCTGGTTATGATGCTTCAGCAGTGAATACACTCCGTTTATGGGAAGCAAAAGCAAACTGGTTTCAATATGAAACTTTTCGAACGCGGTGAATATTCTAAATCATCAGAAGCAGAAGCCATTGCGTCTTCTATTTCTAAATTATTATATCCAGCTGATGTTACTAACGAAGGTAAAGAGTTGCGTATCAAACAACAATACTTCTTTATCAGTGCGTCATTACAACAATTAGTGAAGAACCATTATCATGAATTTGGTACATTAGAGAACTTCTCTGAACATGTGGCTCTTCATATTAATGATACTCACCCTGCAATGGGCGTGGCTGAATTAATGCGCTTATTGGTAGATGAGTATGGTTACGGATGGGATAAAGCTTGGGAAATCACTACGAAGACCTTTGCGTATACAAACCATACCATTATGGCAGAAGCATTGGAAAAATGGCCAGTATCCTTATTCCAACCAATTCTTCCACGTATTTACTCAATTATTGAAGAAATTAATAGACGTTTCTGTTTATGGGTAATGGAACAAGGAAAACAATATACATTACGTGATACAGCGATTATTTATGACGACATGATTAAGATGGCAAATCTTTCTATCGTGGGTAGTCATTATGTAAACGGAGTATCAAAATTGCATAGTGAAATTCTTGTTCGTGATACTTTCAAAGCATTTAACGAGTTATATCCAGGAAAATTCGGTAATGTAACAAACGGGATTGCACACCGCCGTTGGTTAGGTCAAGCAAATCCAGAACTTGCTACTTACTTAGAAAATTTAATCGGAGATGACTTTATTAAAGACCTCTCTGGTATTTCTAAATTAAATGCTTATAAAGATGATGAGAAAGTATTAAAAGATTTACAAGCCATTAAATTAACGAAGAAAGAGCAATTAGCAACTTACATTAAAGAAACTCTTGCAATTTCAGTAAATCCTCATTCAATCTTTGACGTACAAGTGAAGAGATTACATGAATACAAACGTCAATTATTAAATGCGTTACACATCGTATATCTTTACCATGAAATTAAATACAATGGATTACGTCCAACACCACGTACATTCATTTTCGCTGCGAAAGCTTCTTCAGGCTATCAGATGGCGAAACATAATTAAATTCATCCACTCAATTTCTCAAATGATTGAGAGTGACGAATTAGTGCGTGAATACATTAAAGTAGTATTCATTCCGGACTACAAAGTGACATTAGCTGAAATTATCTTGCCAGCTGCTGATGTGAGTGAACAAATCTCTCAAGCAGGTAAAGAGGCGAGTGGTACTGGTAACATGAAACTAATGCTAAATGGAGCAGTGACACTTGGTACAATGGACGGAGCTAACGTTGAAATCTACGAGGCTGTTGGAGAAGACAATATTGTTATTTTCGGTTTAGAAACAGAAGAAGTAGATGCTTTATATGCTAAGGGCTACAAACCTTGGGAATACTACAATCATTCACCTAAGATTAAGACCGTTCTTGATTTCATCCGTACAATGACAGTTGGTGGTATGAACTTCAACTTCATCGTGGATTACTTATTAACTCAAGATCATTATATGTGTCTAGCTGACTTTGACAGCTATGTTGAAGCGCAAGAACGCATTGAAAAAGACTTTAATGATTCATCTAAATGGATGAAGATGAGCCTCGCAAATATTGCAAATGCAGGTATCTTCTCAGCAGACCGTGCAGTGGAAGAATATGCAAAAGACATTTGGCACATCAAACCTGTGCAAGGTTAAAATAATAAAAAAAGAGATTCTCACAAGTGGGGCACGCCTCACAGTGAGAATCTTTTTTATGGATTAAATTTCATATGCTGCAAAACCAAATGCAGGAATAACAATTCCATTTGGATGATTTCTTGTGGCTTGGCTAGCGTAAATTTGTTTTCCGTGAAGTCCTTCAATAAATACAGTATGTGGATTCATATTGACTGCACATAAAAGCGATTCACGTTGATAAACAAGACAACCTTCGCTTTCATAAACGACACTGAAGTCTCCTTTGAAGTCTTCTTTGTTTTCTGTTCTAAACGCTGTTAATGCCTTATAATGCTCAAAGATTTCTTCATTGATTTCTTTCTTGCTGAATGTTTTACGGTTATATGGGTCACGGAATCCTTGCATTCCAATTTCATCCCCATAATAAATCGAAGGCACACCAGGTAGAGTAAATTGGATGAAACTTGCGATTTTTAGTTTTTGAATTGCATCATCAAGTTCAGCACCAGTTAATTCGAGTGTTGGGCGCTCTTGAAGTGGCACGGCTTCAGTATCGTTAAAACCAATCTTTGTTAGAATACGTTCGGTATCGTGACTATCAAGTAAGTTCATGAGTACTTCTAGCGCAGGTTTTGGATAATGATCGATAATTTCTTCGATAGCATACCGTAATGCATGAGCGTTCTTGGTGTGAACAAAACTAATAATTGCATCTTTCCAAGGGTAGTTCATCACGCTATCGAGCTGTTTTCCTAGGAAATAACGACGACGGTGATCATATGCGAATTTCGTTGTCGCATCTTCCCAAACTTCACCAATAATAAGAGCATTTGGGTCTGTTTGTTTTGCCGTTACTCGTAATTCATCAAGGAAGGCATCTGGAAATTCATCGGCAACGTCTAAACGCCAGCCACCAATCCCAAGATGTTGCCAGAACGATAAGACACCAGTTTTTGGATCATTGATAAATTTCATATAAGAAGGTTCCAATTTATTCACTGTTGGAAGGTTTGTAAACCCCCACCAAGAGTGATACGTATCTGGAAACTCCATAAAGCTAAACCATGGATAATATGGTGATTCTGTTGAGTTATACGCACCCACGCTATCATAATGACCTTGCTTGTTGAAGTAAATACTGTCGTCTCCAGTGTGGCTAAATACGCCATCTAAAATAATTTCGATTCCATTTTTTCTGAATTTCGCACAAAGATTTTTAAAGTCTTCATTCGTTCCTAAGTATGGATCCACATTGAAATAATCCGCAGTGGAGTAGCGGTGGTTATCTGGGCTCTCCATAATTGGATTTAAGTAAATACAGTTTACATTTAAGGCTTTGAAGTGTTCGAGTTCTTCTTCGATTCCTTTTAAATTCCCAAGATAGAAATCCTGCGCTTTGTAATTTTCATGTGTGATACTTGATTGAGGTAATTCGTCCCAGTCATCATGACGGTAACGAATCTCTTCGTTGGCTGCTTTCTTCGCTTTATATTTATCACTTTTCTTGAATCGGTCTGGGAAGATTTGATACATAATTCCACCCTTAAACCATTCTGGAGTCGTGAATTGTTCTTCATAAATCGTTAATTGCCAGCTATTAATCTCATGATAGTGAATCACTGGAACGGCCTGGAATTCATGATTGCTAAGGTAGTAGGTTCCAATTTCAGAACGAACTTCAAAATAATAGAAGTAAAGTCCTGCTTCAAGTGGTGTTACTTCAAAAGAGAATAGAGTAGCATCTGCATCTATTGTTGAACGAGTTGGATGATAAATTTGTGTTTTTTGCGTCGAATCTTCTTTTAATACTAATTGAATAGAAGAGAGATGAGTCTCTCTTGTAACTTTAACTTGAATAAAAATAGTTTGGTTATCCGTCACTGCGCCTGAAGGATATTTGTTTTTTAGTGAGTGATAGGAAATCATAATAAACCCCTTTTTTTGTAAATCTATGTTCATTGTAATATAAAGATGGCAAAAGTAACACCAAAACGGTATGTATTAAAAAGAGTAAGAATTAAAACAAAATTTTTTTAAGAAAAATTCATGAAAAACTACTACGAATATTTAGGAAATATGTTATAATTTAAACAAGAGAAATGAAAGTGATTTAACGTTCTCTCATTTTTTATCCCAACTATGAAAACGCTTATTTTCTTTTTGTGAGCGAATGCGTAAAGGAGTGATGTCTTAGTGCAACAACTAGCAGAATATTTATTTCATGAAGGAAGGAATTTCCATAGTTATGATTTCCTTGGTAGTTTCTTAGGTGATAACGAATGTATATTCCGCGTATGGGCTCCAAATGCAAAAGAAGTCTACGTAACGGGGGATTTCTGTGAATGGAGACCAACCGATTATAAGATGGAGCGTATTAACCAAAATGGGATTTATGAAATAACAGTACCAAATGTAAAAGAGTACGATGCTTATAAATACGTTATTGTTCCGCATCATGGAGATTGGTTATGGAAAGCAGATCCATATGCACGCCATGCAGAAACAAGACCAAAAACAGCATCAAAAGTATACGATTTTCCTGAATTCCAATGGACTGATGATAAGTGGATGAGTCAAAGAACGATTCCTTATCAACTACCTTTAAACATATATGAAGTTGAGCTAGGCTCCTTTAGAAAGAAAGAAAATGGTGATCCGTATTCTTATCGTGAATTAGTGGATGTACTCATTCCATATGTGAAAGAGATGAATTACACGCATATTGAATTATTGCCAATTACGGAGTATCCATACGATAAGTCATGGGGGTATCAAGTTACGGGATTCTTCGCAGCGACTTCAAGATTTGGAACGCCTGAAGATTTTATGTACTTCGTAGATGAATGTCATAAAGCAGGTATCGGAATTATTTTAGACTGGGTACCCGGTCACTTTACAAAAGACGCTTTTGGGTTATATGAATTTGATGGCACACCTTGCTATGAATATGGCGATCCTCGTATCCAAGAACATAAAGGATGGGGAACGAGAGCATTTGACTACGGAAAGACAGAAGTGGTTTCATTCTTGTACTCAAGTGCAGTATTCTGGCTTGAAAAATTCCACATTGATGGTTTACGCGTTGATGCAGTAAGTTCAATGTTGTTCTATAACTACTGCAGAAGTGAAGAAGAATCTGCTCGTAATATTTATGGTGGATTTGAAAATCTAGAAGCGATTCGCTTTATTCAATCTTTAAATGATTTTGTTCGTAATGAATATCCAGGAGTCATGATGATTGCTGAAGAGTCTACTGCTTTTGCTGGTGTGACAAAACCAGTAGAAGAAGGAGGACTTGGATTCCACTTCAAATGGAATATGGGCTGGATGAATGACTCTCTAGATTACTTAGAGAAAGATCCTCTATTTAGAGGTGGCATCCATAATCAATTTACGTTCTCGATGATGTACGCTTTCTCAGAGAATTATATTTTACCGATTTCTCATGACGAAGTGGTTCACGGGAAAAAATCATTACTAGATAAAGCGTCTGTTTCTTATGAAGATAAGTTTTCGAACTATAGAGCTTTCATGGGGTATATGATGGCTCATCCTGGTAAAAAATTAAACTTCATGGGAAATGAAATCCCACAAATGATTGAGTGGAATGAAGAACGTGAATTGGACTGGTTCTTACTCAAATATCCAATTCATGATGCGACTCATCGCTATGTGAAAGACTTAAACGCCTTCTACAAGAAGCATTCAGAACTGTGGCAACTTGACGGAGGCTGGACAGGATTTAGATGGCATGAGGTGGAAGATGTTTGGAATAACTGCTTCGTCTTCTCAAGAATGAACTCTAAAGGGGATTCAGTGATTGTCATTTCTAACTTCTCAGGAAACTACATTAAGAACTACGAAATTGGCGTTTCTAAATGGGGAAGCTATAAAGTAGCTCTTAACTCAGACGCTAAAAAGTATAACGGAAGCGGAGTGGTCAATCGTGGACTTCATACAGTTACCGAACCACATAAGGGCTTTGATTATAAACTTTTGGTGAACGTACCACCGTTTTCAACAATGTATCTTATCAATAATCAATAATCGGAGGTTGAACGTATGGCAAGAAAGCAAGAAATCGTAGCAATGCTACTAGCAGGTGGACAAGGAACACGTCTGCAAGTACTGACTAAGGATATGGCTAAACCAGCTGTACCTTTTGGTGGGAAGTATCGTATTATCGATTTTCCTCTCTCAAACTGTTCAAATTCAGGAATTTCTACTGTTGGGGTTTTGACTCAGTTTATGCCGCTTGAACTGAACTCTTATATGGGGAACGGGAACCCTTGGGATTTAGACCGTGTGGACGGAGGCTTAACAATTCTTCCACCGTATACTGCGGGTAAAACTGGGGAATGGTATAAAGGAACTGCCAATGCGATTTATCAAAATATTAAGTATATCGAGCAGTATGATCCAGAGTACGTATTAATCTTATCTGGGGACCACATTTATAAAATGAACTACAACAAGATGCTTGAATTCCACAAAGAGAAAAAAGCAGACTTGACGGTTGCGCATATTAATGTTCCTTTAGAAGAAGCAAGTCGTTTCGGTATTTTAAATACGGATGACGATATACGTATTGTTGAATTCTTAGAAAAACCTGAACATCCGATTTCAACAAAAGCATCGATGGGAATTTACATTTTTAACTGGAAAGTATTAAGAGAATACTTAATTCGTGATGAAGAAAATCCTGAAAGTGAAAAAGACTTTGGTAAGAATATTATTCCGATGTTGCTTGAAGAAGACCGCCGTATTTATGCCTTCCCATTTGCAGGGTATTGGAAAGACGTAGGTACTATTGAAAGTCTATGGGAAGCCAATATGGACTTAATTAAACGCAGAGAAGAGTTTAATATTTCGGACAAAACATGGAAGATTTACTACCGCCACGAAGGTAGACTTCCTCAGTATATCGGAGAAAGCGCCGAAGTGACTGATTCAATGATTTCAGATGGGACAATCGTACTTGGTAAAGTTCATGAATCTATTGTTTCTTCTGGAGTTTCGATTGCTAAAAACTCTAAAGTCCTTGGAAGTATCATCATGCAAATGCGGTGATTGAAGAGGGTGCAACTGTAGTAAATTCAATTATTGCAGAAGGCACAGTTGTAAAAAGCGGTGTGACTGTAGGCCATGAAGAAATTGAACTTGGAAAAGATATGATTACCGTTATTGGAAATTTCGAAGTGGTAGAAGAAGATACGAAAGTTGGAGGAAAATAATATGATCAAAGCGTTTTGTATATTGTTTGCAGATAATTATAGAAATGACGACCTTCAAGGGTTAGTCAGAAATCGTACAGCAGCTGCTTTACCAGTTATTTCCCGCTATCGTATGGTGGACTTTATGTTATCCTCTCTAGTGCATGCCGATATCGATAATATCGCATTACTAACGAATCATAATTATAAATCATTACTCGATCATGTCGCTTCAGGAAAAGATTGGGATTTAAACCGTAAGCACCGTGGTTTGAAGATTATTACTCCGATGTCAAACTATTTATCTACACGTATCCCACAAAATAAAATTGAAGCCTTGGCGAATACGATGGTCTATACGCAAGACCTTGATGAAGAGTTCGTTATTTTAGCAGATACAAATATTATCGGTAAAATTGATTTTAAAGAAATGTTCCAATATCACTTAGATACAGGTTCTGATATTACTGTTGCGTATACGTATCGCAAACCAACAGTAGGTGAGTCACAAATTATATTCGATGAAAATCATCAAGTATATGAATCTCTTTATCACTTTGATGGTTCTGACAATGAATGTGCGACACAAGTAAAAATTTATATTTTAACGAAAGAACTATTCAATGGTATCGTTAAAAAGGGATTAACACTTGGTTGGGAAGATATCTTACGTGACTACATCGCGAAGAACCTTGAAACATTGCGTGTATTTGCTTATCAAATCAAGGGATACTTGAAAGTTGTAAATACAATTAAAGATTATTATGATTTGAATATGGAAATGCTTGATTTTGAAAATCTTCATGATGTATTCCTTTCAGGAACTCAAGTGATTACGCGTGTTAAAGATACGGTCCCTACAAGCTATGGTAAGAAGGCGTTAGTGAAGAACTCCATTCTTGGGGATGGTACGAAGATTCGAGGTACCGTTGAAAATAGTATTATCTTCCGTGATGTTATTGTAGAAGAAGGTGCTGTCGTTCGTAACAGTATCATTCTTTCAAATACAGTCATTAAATCAGGGGCTCACTTAGAGTATGTGATTGCAGATAAAGATGTGACTGTAAAACAACATACTGTTTTAACAGGTACTGAAGACGTACAAGTGGTTATCGACAAAGGTAAAACTGTTTAATCTAATAATTGAAAGCAAAGAGGCTTAGGCTAATAGCTTAAGCTTCTTTTTTTTGCATGAAAACCGTTGTTCTTGTTGCAACAAGAGATATAAGTTAGTAAACTGGATAGGGTAGGAATACTTAGAAAGGAGCGATTCATATGCAGAAAAAATATGCGGTCATTGATTTAGAAACGACTGGCCCAAAATATGAATTTGGAGATCGTATTTTTCAATTTGGGTGCACACTAATTGATGATGATCAAATCGTTGAACATGTTTCGCTCAATATTAATCCTGAAAAGAGTATTCCATTTGAGATTCAATTATTAACTGGAGTAACGAACGCAGATGTTGCAAAAGCACCTTATTTTGATGAAGTTGCGATGACGATTTATAACTTGCTAGAAGAAAGAACGCTTGTTGCTCATAATATTGGTTTTGATGGACCATTTATTGTATCTGCACTAAAAGATGCACTCGGTTTAGATTTGAAAGTACCTTATATTGATACGGTGCAATTGGCACAAATTTGCTATCCGACTGCACTTAGTTATCGACTCAGCGATTTAACAGAGTGGTTAGAGATTTCTCATAACCAAGTGCATACGGCAGGTAGCGACGCGCGCGCAACTGCTGAGTTATTTTTAAAAATGAAAACAAAGCTTCGTACATTATCATGGATCACTTTGAAACAACTAACCGAATTCGCAGGTGAATTGCTAGGAGATACGGGTACGGTTTTTGAGGAGATTTTAGAAGAAAGTGAAAAAGAAGAGCAGAAAGAACTTCCGATTGAACAAGGATTCGTTGTTTCACCGAACGCATTGGAAGAGGTTGAGGTGAAGAGTCCTAAACGAAAAATCAATGCACTTGAGGCATATCAAAAATTAGTAGATGTTGGATTTTTGGAAGATAAGTCCAGTCAACGCGAGATGATTTCAACTATTACAGCAGTACTTGAAAAGGATGAACCTTTGCACTTTATTGAAGCAAGTCCTGGTTCAGGGAAGACTTACGCTTACTTACTAGCAGCCTTTGAAAAAGCTAGTAAACGTAAACCAATTTGGATTGTAACGTCGAATTTGCTGTTGCAACAACAATTGATAGAAGATAGTATCGCACCACTTGCTTCTGAATTGAAGATAAAGATGCCAGTCGTATCCATTAAAGGCCAACGACATTATATTGATTTGTCTGCATTTAAACGTGCAGTTGGGAAGTATAAGGAAGAAAGAAGTGCCAGAAATAGCCTTTCTATCATGGGCTTATTAGTGTGGATTACCAAGACGCAGACGGGAGATTTATCGGAATGTAACCAAGTACTTCATCAAGCAACATTGTGGAAAGACATTTCGGTGAAAAATGCCCAGGAAGAAGGAAGTCTTTATTGGGACAAGGCGGTTGCTTATGTACAACAAAGTCCTGTTGTGGTAACGAATCATGCTTTCCTTATCCAGTATGCCTCAACGATTGCTCATCGAATGAAACCTGTTGTTCTTCTTGATGAAGTGCAACAATTCGAGCATGCGTTAGAACAATTTGGCACGACTACCGTTCAGTTCTCTCATCTATTTGAAGTGCAACAATTGTGGTCGGATCATCACTTAAATGCGATGTTTCATTTCTCCAAAGAAGAGGAACATCTTTCTCGTATCATGAATCGTAAGTTATTAGAGATTTGTGATTTATATGAAACGTGGTCCGAAGAATTGAATACAACGCAACAACTGTCAACTTCTTTTGTATTCACTTCTTCCGAGTGGAAAGATTCCTTTCACTTTGAAATGGTGAAGGCGATGCAAAAGGCATTGACTGGCGTGATGAATCTATTACAAGCAAATTCAGAGAAGACGAGTCTATACGAAGAAAGTACGCATTTATTACAAGAGTTAATCGAATCTATTGCTCAATTTCAAAAGGATGGAAATGAGTATTTTGTCATTGAAGAAAAAGAGCAATATGGACAAAATGCAATCGAACTATTAAAAGTGAAACCAGTTATTGAAGTCTTCAATCAATTTAAAGGGAAAATCAGACAACTGATTGGGATTTCTGCAACGATCCCAACGTTTACGCCACTATTCCATGAGCTAGAAGCAAAAGAGAAGCTTACGGTAATAGATACTGAAAAGAATAATAGTAATCATCATATTTTCATCCCTAATGATTTAGTGGCTGTGAATTCTTCTTCAAGTCAGCAATATCACGCACAAATTGCAAGTTGTATTGAACAAATTTATGAACGTAAGGGTGGAAGAATGCTTGTATTAATGCATTCAGTTGAAGCCCTCTTAGCAGTAGAGAGTTTGTTAGAAGAATATTGCCACGCTCATCAGGTTGACTTGCTTGCTCAAAAAGGTCCTCAGATGGGACGAAGAATCCAACGAAGATTCCAAGAAAGAAAAGATGCAATTTTACTAGGAGTATATAGTTTCTGGGAGGGATTTGATAGTGGTGGCCAATCGATTGATTCATTAGTCATTACAAAACTACCATTCCCGAATCCAGTGACTACGGGGCAGCAAATCATACAGTTAGAAATGAAAGAACAAGGACGTTCTTATTTTGGTCATTATGCTATGAAGATGATGCTGCTTCAACTGTATCAAGGTTTAGGTCGATTTAGTAGACCTCATCAAAAAAATGCGGAGATTTGGTTATTAGATGTCAGGGCTTCGATTAGTAAATACTCGCAGAAAGTAAAGAGTGTTTTTCCGAAGAATGGCACAGTCATCGAGAAACCATTTAAGAAGTGTTTACATGTTGGAAAAAATAGAAATCGGTAATCATGTGCATGGTGGTATTTTTGCCTTAAATAGCGTATAATACGATTATCTATGAAGAATTAGAGTAGAGGAGAGAAATTGATGAAACGTAGATCGATGTTTATTCTATTACTCACTTTATTTTTATTATTTTTAGCAGCTGCAAGTATTTTTGTAGTTAGTGTAGATCCTAAAATTAAGAAACGTAATGATGCATTAACATTAATGGCGCCGACTGTAGAATTTCGAAAGTGACGAAATTTTACTTATTTAATACGGATAAGTCTTATTACACGATTATGGGTGAAGATAAAGACGGGAATGCCATCTATGCGATTACTCCTGAAGAAGGTGGAGATGTAACCATTCTTCAACAATCAGCAGTGGTCAATGAGCAAGAAGCTCGTTCTATTACATTACAAGACAAACCAGAAGTTGAAGTGCTCGAAGCACGTTTAGGGCTTTTAAAAGGGGAACCTGTATGGGAAGTCAATTACCGTATGAGCAATCAACGCATTGGTTATTACTATATTTCAGCGAAAAATGGTAAATGGATTAAAGATATTGAGAATATATAGAAATTGGTGATTTATGGTAAAAATTTCAGATAGAGTATCGAAAATATTGCCTTCAGGAACTTTAGCCATGACACAAAAAGCTAGAGAACTAAAAGCTCAGGGAAGAAAAATCATTAGTTTATCGATTGGTGAACCTGATTTTAATACACCCGAAGTGATTACTGAGGCTGCCATTGATGCTTTACGAAAACATGAAACCGATCATTATACACCTGCTTTGGGATTAGATACCTTAAGACAAGCGATTTGTGATTTTCATAAACGCAAAGATGGAATCGATTTGCAAAAGGAACAAGTGGCTACTTTTGCGGGTGCTAAGTTTGCACTGTATTCGGTATTTATGACATTGGTCGACCCAGGGGATGAAGTCTTAATTCCGATTCCTTATTGGGTAAGCTATGCTGAACAAATTCAATTAGCAGACGGCGTACCAGTGTATATTGAAACGAAAGAACGGAATTCATTTAAGCTAACAATTGATTTGCTAAATGAATACGTAACAGATAAAACAAAAATCTTATTATTGAATGCACCGTCAAATCCATCTGGACTCATGTATTCAAGAGAAGAATTACTAGCGATTGGAAATTGGGCATTAGAGCATAATGTGTTTGTCGTATCAGATGAAATCTATTATGAATTAGTTTATGATGCGCCATCGATTAGTATGGCAAGTTTATCCCAAGAGATTTTTAATAACACATTAGTCGTAAATGGATTATCGAAATCGGTTGCGATGACTGGATGGCGACTTGGATATGTATTCGGTCCAAAACGAGTTATCCGTGCATTAAATGATTTAACAAGCCATACAACGAGCAATCCTGCTGCAGTTGTACAATATGCAGCAATTCGTGCTTTTGATGAAGACGTTGAAGCTGATAAAAAAGAAATGCGCGACCAGTTTCAAAGAAGAATTGACTTATTCCATGGATTATTAAACGACATAGAAGGGATTAAGTGTGAGAAGCCTAAAGGAGCGTTCTACTTATTTGCGAATGTGAAAGTAGCCATGCATATCGTAGGCGTTGCTTCTTCAGAAGAGTTTGCCCTAAAACTACTTGAAGAGGCTGGTGTTGCAACAGTATCCGGAGAGAACTTTGGATGCAATGGTTTCCTAAGACTCAGCTGTGCCAATAGCGAAGAAGAATTAAGGGAAGCCGCTAATCGAATTAAGGAATTTATTGAATCATATAAGTAAAGGAAGAGTGATATTTTGAAAACTATAACAATGAATCAAGCAAAAGATTACGTTGGACAAACCGTTACAATTGGTGCTTGGGTGACCAATAAACGTTCTAGCGGTAAAATCGCGTTCTTACAATTACGTGATGGAAAAGCTTATTTCCAAGGAATTGTAGTAAAAGCTGACGTAAGCGAGGAAACTTTTGAATTAGCAAAAGGATTAACTCAAGAAAGTTCAGTATTTGTAACAGGTGTTGTACAAGAAGACACTCGTTCTAAATTAGGCTATGAGTTATTAGTAAAAGACATCGAACTAATCGGGGAGAGTCATGAATATCCAATCACTCCAAAAGAGCATGGAACTGACTTCTTAATGGACCACCGTCATTTATGGTTACGTTCAACAAAACAACATGCCATTATGGAAATTCGTAATGCAATTATTTATGCCTCATACGAGTTCTTTGATAAAAATGGATTCATTAAATTCGATAGCCCAATTCTTTCAGGAAACGCGGCAGAAGATTCAACAGAATTATTCGAAACAGATTACTTTGGAGATCCAGCGTACCTAACACAATCTGGACAATTATACTTAGAAGCTGGAGCAATGGCATTGGTCGTGTATTCGACTTTGGGCCTGTATTCCGTGCAGAAAAATCTAAAACTCGACGTCACTTAACAGAGTTCTGGATGATGGATGCTGAGTATTTATACTTAACACACGACGAATCATTAGACTTGCAAGAAGCTTATGTAAAAGCCTTAATTCAAGGTGTATTAGATCGTGCACCTCATGCGTTAGAAACTTTAGAACGTGACACTGAATTATTGAAGAAATATATTAGTGAACCGTTCAAACGTATCACATACGATGAAGCGATTGATTTATTACAAGCGCACGAAGGCGATGAAGATACAGACTACGAACACTTAGAACATGGAGATGACTTCGGTTCACCACACGAAACATGGATTTCAAACCACTTTGGAGTACCAACATTCGTAATGAACTATCCAACTGAGATTAAAGCTTTCTATATGAAACCAGTTCCTGGAAATGAAAGCCGTGTACTATGTGCGGACTTACTTGCACCAGAAGGATATGGTGAAGTTATCGGAGGAAGTGAACGTGAAACGGACTACGATAAATTATTAGACAGAATCAAATCAAACGGATTAAATCCAGATGATTATGCATTCTACTTAGATTTACGTAAATACGGTTCTGTTCCTCACTCAGGATTCGGTCTTGGTCTAGAACGTATGGTAACATTTGTTGCTGGTACGAAACATATTCGTGAAGCAATTCCATTCCCACGTTTATTAAACCGTATTTATCCATAATAAAGAGAATAGGAAAGAGCCTCTGACCTGTGTCGTTGGCTCTTTTTTAAAAGAGGGAGGTCAAAAAAATGGCATTAACATTCCAAGAACACTGGATTTATAGTGGTAGCACGTCTGTTCCAAATGCATTACTTCAAAATTATCGTAAATTGCAATTGTCTGCAGATGAGTGCTTACTGATTGCTTGGTTAATGCAGCGACATCCGGAAGAGTCATTTGTACTTGATATCAAAGAAACTTGTGTGCAATTTGGTGTAGATGAGAGACAATTATTCAGTATTATTCAACATTTAATGGATCGACAAGTGCTAGAGATTAAGCAACGTGAAGTAGCAGATGGGAAGAAAGTAGATTACTATAGCTTTAAGCCTTTACTTCGCCAATTAGAAGTGTTGTTTAAGCAAGGGGCTTTTAGTGTTGAAAAGATGTCACAAAATGATGTCAATGTGCTAACTTTAATTGAGCAAGAATTTAATCGCCAATTAAGTGGATTTGAAATTGAGATGATTTCTGGATGGATTCATAACGACAAGTATCCACAGGAATTAATCGTTGCAGCTTTAAAAGAGGCAGTCTTGAATCAAGCACACAATGTAAAATATATCGATCGTATTTTACTGGCATGGAAGAACAAAGGAATCAACTCGATTCAACAATTAGCAACTGCTGAAAATCGCACAAAGAATGCACAAGTGGAAGTAAAACCAAATGATACAGGAAATCAGTCGGTTCCTTTAGTGAATTGGGTGAAAAGATAGCTATGTTGTCAAAAGCAAAAACATTACAAGCAGTTTTAGAAATGCAAAAACTCTTCCCAGATGCGCATTGTGAACTGAACCATGAGACGCCATTTCAATTACTCATTGCAACAATTTTGAGTGCACAAGCAACCGATAAAGGAGTGAATAAGGTCACTCCAAAGTTATTTGCAATTTATCCGAATGCGCATGCGTTAGCAAATAGTGAAGAAGAAGTGGTGATTGAGTGTATTCAATCATTGGGACTATACAAAAATAAAGCGAAATATTCGCCTCTGTGCTCAACAATTGGTTGAACGTTTCAATGGAGAAGTTCCGCAAACAAGAGAAGAACTCGTACAATTAGCAGGCGTTGGTAGAAAGACGGCAAACGTAGTCTTAAGTGTAGCCTTTGGATTACCTGCATTTGCGGTGGATACTCACGTGGAGCGGATTTCTAAACGCCTGCAAATAGTTAAACAATCCGCATCCGTTTTAGAAGTAGAAGAGACGCTATGTAAGAAAATTCCAAAAGAATTATGGGGAAGGGCCCATCACTGGATGATTTTCTTTGGGCGCTATCATTGTATTGCAAGAAAGCCTAAATGTGCGTCCTGTCCTTTGCTGGATATATGTGCGTATGGTAAAAAAGAAGTATAAACAAAAAGGTTGGACATTTGTCCAACCTTTTTGTTTATTTTAAATTGTTAAGAAGAATCCGTATAAAACAGACATAACGACTAAGTACCAGTGAAGGTATGTAAATAATCGATTAATAGAGTATTGCTTTCTAAAGTGGATTTGGTAAAGAATCGGAATTAATAAGGATAATGAGAATAAGATGATTCCCAAAATATTAATGTTATTCAAATACCATAAGTAGTAAATAATCGTTCCAATAAGCCATGATAAACTTACAAAAACATTAAAAATAGCAGCAATAGCTCCAAAGTGGCGTTTTCCTTCCCGTTTTTCAGTCAGTTTTGTTTTTATATGTAAAACATAAAGTCCGTAGAAAACGTATTGGAATAGTTGAATACTTACAACAGTTGATACATTACCGCTAAGAACATATAAAGTCACAAAGTTTGCAATGTAGTATTTTGCAATGCCATTCAATAGCAAATGATAAATATATGCAACTTCATTTGGTCCAATCACAAGTAAGTTTGTATGATTAAACAATACAATTGCAAAAAAGAGAAGCACAACTCTGATAGCTACTGTTTGATAAAAATAAAATAGCAGAGCCAGTAGGACAATATTAGTAATTGCAATTACAGGCCATTTCTTCAATTCAGGATGAAGTGCTAATTTTCTATATGAATTTTCTTGTAAGTATATAGTTACAAAAAATAAAAATAGTAGAACAAAATGCAAAAATTGAAATTGCTGTTGTCTTAAGGCAAGAATCAATCCAATAAAGCAATAACCAAGTGGGGCAAGTATATAACTAAGCCACGGCGAAGTCGCTTGGTGTAGAACGCTTTCGATTGATATCGTTTGCGATTCATTATTCATAAAAATACCTCATTCTTAAGTATAGTTTAATGATAGGTAATAATGGTGTTCTTGTCAAGGTTTGGAGGTTTATACCAAAGTAAATAGACGAGAAATAATTGTATATTCTAAATTAATTTTTAAAATAAGTAGTGTTCTGAAAGCTTTTAGAATAGAAGGTTTCGGAAAATATTACGGATATACTCTTTGAAAAAAAGATGAAAAAAATAGCAAAGAAATTCACTTTAAAGGTATTCTTTAAGAATAAAATGTGATAAAATGAACAAGAGAGGTAAACTTATCATCAATTTAATAAGAAATGAGGAGAACACGATGAACAAAAACGGGAAAAAATTGGGGAGTTTTTCGTTCTTACTATTTTTATTAACAGTACTTTTTACATTAGCTTCGGGGAATGCATCTGCTGAAGAAACAACACCTGCAGTGAGCGTAACAGGTAAATTTGCGGATACCATTACGATTGTTAATGTAACGAATAACGAAGGTGGAGATTTAAATTGGGATTTAGAGCAATGGGCTACCTTCCGTATTAATGCAACGTATGATTTAGCAGGTAAAAATGTTAAAGCAGGTGACCAAACAACGGTTACTGTGCCAGAAGCATTAATTATTACATCTAGTAGTTTTGAGATTCGCGATATTAACACAAATGAAATTATCGCTCATGCTACTGTAGATGCTGAAAACAAAAAATTAACATTAACTTATACAGATTATGTGGAAAAACATTCTGATACGAATGGATCTTTCTTCTTCTATGCACGTATTGACTTTAAGAAACATCCACAACAAGGTGAAATTCCTGTTGTTGTAACAGTCAATGGTGTAACAAAAGTTGCTGGTAAAGTAACCTTTAAGGGAATTGGTGATGGAAACCCAAGAACTTTAACAAAAACTAGCTGGGTAAACAACACAGACTATAAGACAGTTTCTTATACCATTTCTGTTAACCGTAACCGTCAAAATATTAAAGAAGTAACATTAGAAGACCATTTGAAATTTACAAGTGCCAGCTATGTTAAAGATAGCATTAAAGTTATTAAAGGTAAGTTTGCTTATGTAGATGGAGAATGGCAATTCTCTGACCGTGTTGATGTTACAGATCAACATAAAATTACTATCGCCGAAGATGGACAATCTTTTGTCATTGACTTAGGAGATATTACTGAAGCAGATCAATACCGTATTTCTTATGACGTTCGATTAAACTACCAACCAGTTGATGGTGAATTATTAAAGAATGACGCAACATTAAAAGGTAAAGGTGTCGTTATTAAAGAAATAACCAATGCTTCTGCAGTTCAAATTGCTGGTGGTGCTGGTATTGGTTATGTATTTACAATTAACGTTCATAAAGTAGATGATGCTAATCAACCTATTAAGGGTGCTAAATTTAAAGTAGTACGTGAAGCCAACAATCAAGTGATCGGTGAATACGAAACTGATGAAAATGGTAATATTACTGTTAATGCATTATTAAAAGATAAATATATCTTGACAGAAACAGAAGCGCCTGCAGGATTCGTTATTAAGGATGCTGACACTGTAGTTAATGTTGAAGACTTTGGAACTGATCACGCTGTAACAAAAACAATTGTGAATCCAAAAGAAGAGACTACAACAACAACTACTACTACAACTACAACTACAACTTCAACGACAACAACGGAAGCTCCAACAACTGTTACGACAACAACAGAAGCACCTACAACAGTTACGACAACAACAGAAGGCCCAAGCACAGTTGTGACAACTGAAAACACAACAACTACTGAAGAAAAACCTGAATTACCAAATACAGGTACAACAAACTATAATCTTCTAATTGTGATCGCAAGTGTGTTATTAGTTGGCGCGTACGCAATTGTTCGTAAAGAAGTTAAATAACAGAATTAAATCCTCATGAAGAAGCTCTAAGTCTTTGAACTTAGGCTTTTTCTTTTATTAGAAAAAAATATTCATATAATAGTAGTTTTTGCTATCTTTTTTGCTAATAAATGCTATAATGAGAAAGTTAAAAATGATATTCCCGAAAGGATACACATTGTGTAGATGCCTTGTAACCGGAATTGAATGGGGGAAAAAGAAATGGAAAAAATTTTATTTACATCGGAATCCGTAACAGAAGGACATCCCGATAAAGTTGCTGACCAAATTAGTGATGGTATTTTAGATGCCATTCTTGCTCAAGATCCAACAGCGCGTGTAGCCTGTGAGACGGTAGTAAACACTGGTTTAGTCGTTTTAGTAGGAGAAATCACAACAAGTGCAGTTGTCGATTATCAACAAGTTGCACGTGATACGATTCGTAAAATCGGTTATACTGACCGCAAATATGGATATGATGCAGATTCAGTTGCTGTATTAGTTTCGCTAGATAAACAATCACCTGATATTGCAATGGGTGTTGATGATGCGTTAGAAACTCGTGGACAATCTGAAGAGTTTGGAGCAGGAGACCAAGGTTTAATGTTTGGTTATGCTACTAATGAAACAGGGTCTTATATGCCGTTGCCAATCGATTTAAGTCATAAGTTAGCGTATCAACTAGCAAAAGTTCGTAAGGAAAAACAATTAGATTACTTAGGTCCAGATGGAAAAGTCCAAGTAACGATTGAATATACTCCTGAGCATACTGTAAAACGTATTGATACAATTGTTGTAAGTACACAACATGATGAAGAAATTTCTCAAGAGCAAATCAGAAAAGATGTACTAGAGTATGTTGTTAAACCTATAGTACCAGCTGAATTACTCGACGATGAAACTCGTTACTTCATTAATCCAACTGGTAAGTTTGTTATCGGCGGTCCTGTTGGAGACTCTGGTTTAACCGGACGTAAAATCATCGTAGATACTTATGGTGGTTATGCTCGTCATGGTGGAGGAGCTTTCTCTGGTAAAGACTCTACTAAAGTAGACCGTTCAGCAAGTTATGCAGCTCGTTATATTGCCAAAAACGTTGTAGCAGCTGGTCTAGCTGATAAATGTGAAATCCAGTTAGCCTATGCTATTGGGGTTGCACAACCTGTTTCAATCGCTGTAGATACATTTGGTACGAACCATGTTCCAGAAGATAAAATTATTGAAGTCATTCGTAAAGAGTTCCGTTTAACTCCAAAAGGAATTATCGAAACATTAAACTTACGTAGACCAATCTACCAACAAACAGCCGCTTATGGTCACTTCGGTAGAACAGATATTGAACTTCCATGGGAACAACTGAATAAAGTAGAAGAGTTAAAAGCTTATTTTGCTTAAACGATCATGAAGAAAGCCAACCTCAATGAGGTTGGCTTTTCATTCAAAGTAGAAAATTATCATATATGATAATTTTCTACTTTTTTTCTATGACATAACAAATCGGAGGGCAGTTGATTTGATTGATGAATTGATATTTTAATACAGACCATTCTTTTTGTGAGAGTGCTGATAGGAGTTCTTCTACAGAATTCTTTTCTTCGATTCCACCGTCATGACCATAGTAGGAAACGATGATTATTTTTCCTTTTTTCTCTAATCGATCTAGTAATATTTGGATAGCTTCTAAAGTAGAAGAGGGGATTGTGATGATTTTTTTATCACTTCCTGGTAAATATCCCAAATTAAAAATCGCTAAGCGAACAAAATCTTTTTCATCTAAATAATTCAAAAGTTGGACATGAGAGTCCAAAATACACGTTACTTTTTCGCCTAAGTCATTATTTTGTAATAATTGTCTTGTTTGTAAAATAGCTTGTTCTTGAATATCAAAAGCAAGAATTTTCGAACCTTTTTCTATATGTTGTGCCAGGAAAAGTGTGTCATGTCCATTTCCTGCGGTTGCGTCAATAAAAATTCCATCTTCTAAATTGACAGAAAGAATCATTTCGTGACTAAATTGTTGTGCATTCTTCAAAATAAGCACCTCTTAACTAAAATTTTACAATTTGTTACATAATTTTTACGGATATTAAGAGTATACGACGTTTTGCGTGTTCGTGCAACGTTCCCCTACACAAATGATTTTATCCTACTATAATGGGTTACGAATTAGTTTATAGATGGAGGAAAAAAGGGATGAAAGAAACAAAACACGAAAGATATTTACGTTTAAAAAAAGAAAAACAAATGAAGGCTTTAAAAGCTGCAAATAAAAATTTACAAAAGACAGTTGCAGTAGTTGGAGCAACTACAGTAGCAGGGTTAGCGTTAGCGCCAAAATCACATGCATATACTGTGTCTTCATATCAAGGGCAAACACCAGCGCAACAATTCTTAAATAAAATTATTCCTGCTGCTCAACAAGCAACAGAAGGACAAGATGTATACACTTCAGTAATGATTGCACAAGCAGCATTAGAATCTGCTTGGGGACAAAGTGCATTAGCTTCAGAACCAAACCATAACTTATTTGGTGTAAAAGGGAACTACAATGGTCAATCTGTGAATATGTATACATTAGAAGATGCTGGAGCTCAAAAATACTATGGTATTTACGATAACTTCAGAAAATATCCTTCTTACAAAGAGTCTATGGATGACTATGTAGATAAAATCATCAACGGTATTAAAGGAGCACCATTGTTCTATTCAGGTGCATGGAAGAGCCGTACTAACAGCTATCAAGATGCTACACGTTACTTAACAGGACGTTATGCAACGGATACTGCATACTATGCAAAATTAAATCGTATTATCGAACAATACGGATTAACAAAATATGATAATGGAGTAGTAACAAAAACAAATAATTCTGTAGTAGCAAGTAATGTAAACACACAATCTGGAGCTACGGCGGCAAATGGTTACTATACTGTTAAAGCAGGAGATACTTTATATGGAATTAGCCGTAAATTCGGTATGAGTTTATCGCAATTAGTTTCAGTAAATGGAATCTCAGCTTCAAGTCTAATTGTACCTGGACAAATTTTACGTGTTGCTGGTGGGGAAACTATTTCAACTGTAGTGAAAACAACTGCGACAACTTCTCGTACAAGTGGAGGAAACTACCTTGTTCAACCAGGGGATACTTTATATAGTATCGCACGTCGTTCAGGAATGAGTTTAAATTCATTATTAACTCTTAATGGTTTATCTCAATCTTCAGTGATTTATCCTGGACAAAGCTTAACAATTAGTCAATCAGATAGTCGTGTAGCTACAAAATCTAGTTATACTGCTAAACCTCTTGCTTCAGGCGTATCAACTTCAGGTACTTATACAGTACAAGCAGGCGATACATTATATGGAATCGCTCGTCGTTCAGGAATGAGCTTAAACACATTATTAAGCTTAAACGGATTATCACAATCATCAGTTATTCACCCTGGACAAACGTTAAAACTATCTGGAGCTTCAAATGCTACAGTCGCTTCTCCAGTAAGTTATAAATCTACAGCGTCAAGCGCATCAACTTCAGGTACTTATACAGTACAAGCAGGTGATACTTTATACAGTATTGCACGCCGTTCAGGAATGAGCTTAAACACATTATTAAGCATCAATGGATTATCACAATCATCAGTAATTCGTCCTGGACAAACATTATCTGTTTCAGGAAGTGCTAGCCAAACAACAGCTACACCAGTAAGTTACCAAACAACATCTACTTCAACTGGTAACGGTACTTACACTGTTAAAGCAGGAGATACTTTATACCGTATTGCTTATAACCACGGTATTTCATTAACTACATTGTTATCAATCAACGGCTTATCAGAAACAAGTACAATTCGTCCTGGTCAACAATTAGTAGTATCTGGATCAGCAAAAGCAACAACTTCAACAACTAAAGCGACAACAGTAAGTTATTCAACTGGTGCATCAACGCACACAGTACAAGCAGGGGATACTTTATTCCGTATCGCTAAGAATAACGGATTAACATTATCTGAATTAAGAGCTTTAAACGGCTTAACTTCAAACACAATCCGCGTTGGCCAAGTGTTGAAAGTTTCTAAATAATCTGCTAGAATAATACTCACAAAAGCAGATAGAGGAATAGTAAGTTTCTTTGATAGACGTAGAGAGTGCATGGCTGGTGAAAATGCATCATTTCAATAAACTGAACTCGCCTTTTAGCCGAACTCTGAACGAATAGTAAGAGTATCCGCCTCGCCCGCGTTACAGGTAAGATGAGTAAAAATTATTAGGTGGTAACACGTATTGCGTCCTATCTGTCAATGACAGGTGGGGCGTTTTTTATTTTGAAAGGAGTGAATCAGATGACATTTAATCATCTAGAAATCGAACCTAAATGGCAAAAATATTGGAAAGCACATCATACGTTTAAAACAACAGAAGATCCTTCTAAGAAACTTCTACGCATTAGATATGTTCCCTTATCCATCTGGACAAGGACTTCACGTAGGGCACCCAGAAGGTTACACAGCTACAGATGCTGTTTCTCGTATGAAACGCGCACAAGGATATAATGTACTTCACCCAATGGGATGGGATGCATTTGGACTTCCAGCAGAACAATATGCGCTAGATACAGGAAATGACCCTGCAGAATTTACGAAAGTGAATATTGCAAACTTCAAACGTCAAATTAATGAATTAGGATTCAGCTATGACTGGGACCGTGAAATTAATACAACGGATCCTGAATACTACAAGTGGACGCAATGGATTTTCACAAAATTAGTGGAAATGGGACTTGCATATGAAGCAGAAATTCCAGTGAACTGGTGTCCAGCTCTTGGTACAGTACTTGCAAACGAAGAAGTCATTGATGGAAAGAGTGAACGTGGAGGACATCCTGTTTACCGTAAACCAATGAAACAATGGATGCTAAAAATTACTGCATATGCGGATCGTCTTCTAGAAGATTTGGATGATCTTGATTGGCCAGAAAGCATCAAAGATATGCAAAGAAACTGGATTGGTCGTTCAGAAGGAGCGCAAGTTCGTTTCAAGGTAAAAGGAACAGACGAAAGCTTTGAAGTCTTCACAACTCGTCCTGACACTTTATTTGGAGCTACTTATAATGTATTAGCGCCAGAACATGAATTAGTTCAAAAGATTGTTACTCCTGAACAAAAAGAAGCAGTGGATGCATATATTGCTGCAGTTTCTACAAAATCTGACTTAGAACGTACTGAACTTTCTAAAGAAAAAACAGGGGTATTTACTGGAGCATATGCCATTAACGCAGTAAACGGAAAAGAAATTCCAATCTGGATTGCAGACTATGTATTAAGCACTTATGGAACAGGTGCGATTATGGCTGTTCCTGCGCATGATGAACGTGACTATGAATTTGCAAAAGTATTTGGATTAGACATCATTCCAGTTATCGAAGGTGGAAACGTTGAAGAAGAAGCGTACACTGGGGACGGTGTCCATATTCATTCAGAATTCCTTGATGGATTGAATAAAGCTGATGCAATCGCAAAAATGAATGAATGGTTAAAAGAACATGGAGTAGGAGAAGCAAAAGTAAGCTATCGTCTTCGTGACTGGTTGTTCTCTCGTCAACGTTACTGGGGTGAACCAATTCCAGTCATTCATTGGGAAGATGGTACGATGACAACTGTTCCAGAAAGTGAATTGCCATTAGTATTGCCAAAAACAGACAAAATTCGTCCTAGTGGTACAGGTGAATCACCACTTGCGGCCATCGAAGACTGGCTTTATGTAACAGATACTGTAACAGGGAAGAAAGGTCGTCGTGAAACAAATACAATGCCACAATGGGCAGGAAGCTCATGGTACTTTGTACGTTACATTGATCCACATAACAAAGAAAGAATTGCAGACCCTGAAAAAGTAAAACAATGGTTACCAGTTGATTTATATATTGGTGGTGCAGAGCATGCCGTTCTTCACTTACTATATGCTCGTTTCTGGTATAAAGTGTTATACGATTTAGGCGTTGTTCCAAACAAAGAACCATTCCAAAAATTATTTAACCAAGGAATGATTCTTGGTGAAGGTAACGAAAAAATGTCTAAATCTAAAGGGAATGTTGTCAACCCTGATGATGTTGTTCGCCAATATGGTGCAGATACATTGCGTGTCTATGAAATGTTCATGGGACCACTTGATGCTTCAATTGCTTGGAGCGAAAAAGGACTTGAAGGTAGCCGTAAGTTCCTAGACCGCTTCTGGAGATTGATGATTGACGATAATGGTAAAATGCGTGACCGTATCACAAAATTCAATGATGGTAAATTGGATAAAGTGTACCATCAAACAGTGAAGAAAGTGACAGAAGACTTCGAAGAGTTGCATTTCAATACTGCTATCTCTCAAATGATGATTTTCGTCAACGAAGCATACAAAGCAGATGCATTACCATTTGACTACATGAAAGGTCTTGTACAATTGATTGCGCCATTAGCACCGCATATGGCTGAAGAAATCTGGAGTAAATTCGGATTTACAGAATCAATCAGTTATGAACCATGGCCAACATACGATGAATCTAAATTAGTCGAAGACGAAGTTGAAGTCATTTTCCAAGTGAATGGAAAAATTAAAGCGCGCGTGATGGTTGCAACAGACGCAGATGCTGCTTCGCTTGAGGCACTTGCAAAAGAGCATGATTCAGTGAAATCTGCTATCGAAGGAAAAACAATCCGTAAAGTCATTGCGGTTCCGGGACGCTTAGTAAACATCGTTGCGAACTAATGAAGTTTGAAAGGAAAGTAGAATGATTTATTTTGATAATGCAGCAACAACAAAAAAATTTATGATGATGCATTAACGAGCTATGTTCAAGTGAGCCAAAAGTTCTTTGGCAACCCATCGAGCCTACACCAATTAGGGAGTCGATGCCAATCAAGTGTTGACCAAAGCAAGAACACAAGTGGCAAGTTTATTATCAGTTCAACCTGAGGAGATTTTCTTCACCTCAGGCGGAACTGAATCGAATAACTGGGCCATTAAAGGAACCGCTCTTGAGAAATCTGTATTTGGGAAACATATCATCACCACAAAAATTGAACATCCGTCAGTCATTCAAACCTGCAAGCAGCTAGAACGTTTCGGGTTTGAAGTGACTTATTTAGGTGTCGATTCTAAAGGGATGATTAGTGTTGAACAATTAAAAGAGAGTCTCCGTAAAGATACAATTCTAGTAAGTGTAATGGCTGTGAATAATGAAGTGGGAGCAGTTCAACCAATTGCTGAAATTTCCCAAGTGTTAGAAGCATACCCATCCATTCATTTTCATGTGGATGCTGTTCAAGCCGTTGAACGTGTAAGCCATTTGCTAGCCATTGGACGCATTGATTTATTGAGCCTTTCTGCGCACAAATTCCATGGGCCAAGAGGTGTTGGCATTTTGTATAAGAAGTCTGGACGTAAGATTCAAGCTCTCTTAACAGGAGGCGGTCAGGAAAAAGGGGAACGTAGTACGACAGAAAATCTTCCGGGTATTGTGGCCGCGACAAAGGCATTACGTATGGCTTTAGAAGAAAAGTCGATTACAGGAGAACTTCGCAATCAACTATGGAATGAGCTAGTTCAAAAACCGGAAATTCGCATCTTCTCTCCAGAAGAGGGAGCAAGTCATATTCTTTGTTTTGCGATTAAAGGGGTTCGTGGGGAAGTGTTAGTTCATGCGTTTGAAAATCATGGTATTTACATTTCTACAACCTCTGCTTGTTCAAGTAAAAAAGCAGATTCATCAAGCACTTTATATGCGATGGATGTTCCTACAGAGTGGGCGACAGGAGCCGTTCGTGTCAGCTTATCAAACGACAATACAACAGAAGAAGTCGAACAGTTTGTTGATGTTCTTCATCAGTTAATGAAACAATTTTCGTTTTTAAAATAAAAGGAGGAAACCGTTGAAAACTAGAATTTTGATTCGCTATGGTGAACTTTCTACTAAAGGTAGAAATAAAAAAATGTTCACACAAAAATTAGCGTCAAATATTAAAAAGGCTTTGGTTGATTACCCTCAAGTTAAGGTGATTCCAGATTATGACTTTATGTATTTAGATTTGCATGAAGCGCCTGAAGAAGCCGTAATTGAAAAAGTGAAACCGATTTTTGGGATTCAATCGATTTCTCCAGTCTATATTATTGAGAAAAATATGGAAGTGGCTAAGAAAGTCGTTCTTGATTTATTAAGCCAAGAAAATCTTGAAGGTAAGACGTTTAAAATTATGACAAAACGTTCGGATCATACATTCGAGATGGATACCAATCAAATCAACTTATTTTTAGGGGATGCCGTGTTAGAAATATATCCTGAAATTAAGGTTCAATTGAAACAACCAGATATTACAGTTCGTATTGATGTTCGCCGTGAGCACATAATGGTAAGTTTAAAGACCATTCAAGGCGCTGGAGGGCTTCCAGTTGGCACAAGTGGCCGTGTAATGCTGATGCTTTCAGGAGGGATTGATTCTCCTGTTGCAGGATATTTAGCTATGAAACGCGGTATGGAGATTCAATGTGTTCACTTTGCGAGTCCACCGTACACAAGTCCACAGGCGCTGGAGAAAAACAAAACTCTTAGCAGCAAAAATTGCGCGTTTTGGAGGAAGTATTCAATTCTTAACGGTACCATTTTCTAGAATCCAAGAGGAAATCAAGAAGAGTGTACCAGAAGCGTACTTAATGACGATTATGCGGCGTTTTATGCTTCGAATTACGGATCAACTAAGAGAAAATGCACGCGCCCTTGCGATTGCTAATGGGGAATCTGTAGGACAAGTTGCTTCTCAAACATTGGATAGCATGGTGGCGATTAATGATGTCACCAATACGCCGATTATTCGACCAGTGGCTACAATGGATAAATTAGATATTATCAAAGTTGCTGAAGAAATTGATACTTTCGAATTATCGATTCAACCATTTGAGGATTGTTGTACGGTATTTGCACCGCCAAGTCCAAAAACAAAACCAAAACTGGAGAAGGCACGTCAATATGAACAACGTCTTGACGTAGAAGGATTAATTAAAGAAGCTGTAGAGCAAACAGTGATTGAAGAAATTACTGCAAACTATACAACTCCAGTAGAAACAACGAGTCAAGAAATTGATGATTTATTTTAAAATAAAAAGAAGCGATGCTATTCCATGTGGAGTAGCATCGCTATTTGTTTTATTGGAAGTATTCTTTTAATGCGTTAGCAATACTTTTAGCGATATTTTGTTGATATTCTTCAGAAGAAATCACTTTATTATCACCTTGGTTGTTTAAGTATCCAAGTTCTAAAAGAATAGAAGGACGAGCGTTATCTCGAAGGACCATGAAGTTTTGGAATCTGCTTCCTTGGTTTTTTAACGGAAGGTTTCGAGATAAATACTTATTCACTGTTTGACTTAAGCTTTCACTCTTATCACTGTAGTAGTAAGTTGTTGTTCCACTTGCGCTATCATCTTCTGAAGAGTCAAAGTGGATACTAATAAATGCATTTGCATTATTTTTGTTACTAATTTCTGCACGTTCAGAAAGAGATACGGATGTATCACTAGTTCTTGTTAAGATAACTTTAGCACCCATTGCTTCTAGTTCTTTCTTCACAAGTAGAGCAGTTGTTAATGTATGGTCAGCTTCGTGTTTTTCACTGAAGTTTACAACAGCACCTGGATCTTCACCGCCGTGCCCTGGGTCGATGACGATTGTTGCATTTTTAATCCCTTGTGGAATTGTATCGTCAGTTTCTATACCTGCAAAGTTTGTAGTCACTAACCAGTAAGGAATGTACCCAAACTTACCATTTCCAACGGATACTTTATAGAAATCACCTTCACGATCTTCATATACAAATTGAGTTCCTTTATCGACAGTTCCGATTAAATCAGAAGTGATGTTTGCAGCTGAGTAAATTGGTGTTTCTTTAGTTTTGTAACAAACATCTTATTCGAGTCGATCGTTGTTGGAAGTCCTGCTTGCTTATTTAGAATCTCTTGAATGATTTCAATAGCATAGTTGGTAGAGTCGCTGTCTACATAACCTTCTTTATCGAAATAACGAACTTTTAAGACCTTATCGTTTAGTTCTTCAATAAGGTAGAAGAGTTCACCATTAGGAATCGTTAAGAGAACTTTCGAATTTGCATCTTGCGTTTCACGTAATTTCAATCCATCAGACGCATAGCCTTTCATCATCGTAGTAATGAGAATATCTTTGTCCTCGACGTAGGCTACTTGGTCACCGTATTGAACTTGAACCCAACCATTATCAAGTTTATGTAGCGCCAATAAATATTGGTTTTTAGAAAATTCGCCAACTGGAATACCTTTAGCATCCATTGTATGGTAGGCCTTAATCGGTTTATCGCTTGTATTGACAGCGAACTCGACAATTTTATTTTTAACCATAGTGGATGTTTGGGTAGCAGTGTTTGAACCATTACTATCCGATTGATTTTGTTGAGTATTTGCTTGTGGTTTTACTGTTGAACTTTCACTCACTAAAGGATAAGCAATGATCCAAAGGAGTAGAAGTGAAACAAGAAAGCCCAGCAATTGCTGTATATTTTTCTTTTTAAAGAATTTCAGTACTGAATCCATAGGGGCTCCTTTTTTTGTATATATTTCTTTATCATTATACCAATAAAACCGCTATTTGTGTATAAAAAATTGCTTACAGCTTGATTGCAGAAGAATTATTTTAGTAAAATAATGGTGAATATTGAATTTTATGGAGGATTGTTATGTTAATTGGGTCTCATGTTTCAATGAGTGGAAAAGAAATGTTGCTAAATTCTGCGCGTGAAGCAGCAAGTTATAATGCTAATGTCATGATGGTTTATACTGGAGCTCCGCAAAATACAAGAAGAAAACCAATTGAAGAGTTGAATGTTGAAGCAGGGAAAGCGTTTATGAAAGATAATGGAATCGAAGAAGTTGTCGTTCATGCTCCTTATATTATCAATTTAGCCAATACTACAAAAGAAGGATATATTGATTTTGCAATCGAGTTCTTAAAAGAAGAATTAAAACGTGCAGAAGCAGTTGGTGCAACTCAAGTCGTTCTTCATCCAGGTTCACATGTAGGTGCTGGCGTTGATATTGGTTTAAATCAAATCATCTATGGATTAAATCAAGTATTAACCAAAGACCAAAGTTCAAATTGAATTAGAGACAATGGCTGGAAAAGGAACAGAGTTAGCTCGAACATTTGAAGAAATTGCACGTATTATTGATGGAGTAACTTATAATGAGCACTTATCGGTTACATTTGATACTTGTCACGTTCATGATGCAGGATACGATATTAAACATGATTTATCAGGCGTTTTAACTCACTTTGATAAAACGGTTGGTCTGGATCGTATTAAAGTACTTCACGTAAATGATTCGAAAAATCCTATTGCTGCTCATAAAGATAGACATGAGAACTTCGGTTTTGGTGAGATTGGTTTTGATGCCCTAATGAACGTTATTAATGTACCAGAATTCAAAAATCTTCCAAAAATTCTTGAAACGCCATGGATTAAAGTAGAAGACAAAGTTCAGATTGCTCCATACAAAAAGGAAATTGAAATGATTCGTTCTGGAAAATTTGATGCACACTGGATTGAAGAATTATTAAGCCAAGAAAGAGGGAAATAATATGTATTCACACGATCATTGTTGTGGTCACGACCACTGTGAGCACAAGGAACATCACCATAACCGTTCACAACATCATGTTGAAGAAGCATTGGAGATATTAAAAAAAGCAGGTTATAAGCATACTAATAAACGTCAACGTCTTGTTGAAATTTAAATGATGCGAATCGTTATTTATCAGCAAAACAAGTGCAAGAATTAATTGCTCCTGAATTCCCACAATTAAGTTATGATACGATTTATCGAAATTTATATACATTTGTACAATTAAATATCCTAGAAGAGACAGAGTTTAACGGCGAGAAATTATTTAGATTCCGTTGTCAAAGTCATGGGCATCACCATCATTTTATTTGTGAAAAATGTGGAAGTACAAAAGAAATCGATATGTGTCCAATGGACTTCTTTAAAGAGCAACTAGAAGGGTGTGAGATTCATTCACATCGTTTTGAGATTTTTGGCCTTTGTGAAAAATGCGCATCAAAAGCCTAATTTAAGGCTTTCCTAAAAAAGTTAAAAGAACCCTAGTAAAGTTGATTGACATTTTATGGAACCTTTCCTATAATAAAAAAAGGACATTTCGTTTGTTTGGTTATTCTATTCAAAAGAAAACAGTTACTTTTTATTGCTCGGAGGGAGGGAATAGGATATGTCAAAAACAGTTGTTCGTAAAAACGAATCACTTGATGATGCTCTTCGTCGCTTCAAACGTACTGTTTCTAAAACCGGAACTTTACAAGAGGCTCGCAAACGTGAGTTTTATGAAAAACCAAGTGTAAGACGTAAGAAAAAATCAGAGGCAGCTCGTAAACGCAAGTTCTAGTCAACTCTGTGTATCATAGACTATGTCAGGCTGGGGCTTTAGGTCCCAGTCTTTTTTTATCAATCAAACGAAATATATAGAATGGAGAAAAAACAATGTCATTAAAAGAAACGATTAACAACGATATTAAAACTGCAATGAAAGCAAAAGATAAAGAAACATTAGCTGTATTGCGAATGATTAAATCTGCTATTCAAGCTGCAGAAATCGATAAAAAGTCAGAATTAACAGAGGAAGAAGAACTAACAATCTTATCTCGTGAAGCGAAGCAACGTCGTGATTCGATTGCTGAATTTGAAAAAGCAGGTCGCCAAGAGCTAGTTGAAAAAACACAAGGCGAATTAGTGATTGTTGAGAAATACTTACCAGCACAACTTTCTTTAGAAGAAGTTCAAGCAAAAATTGCTGAAATTGCTGAACAAGTAGGGGCAACAACACAAAAAGAATTTGGTAAATTAATGGGTGCTGTGATGCAAGCTCTTAAAGGGCAAGCGGACGGTAATGTCATTAAAGAACAAGTAAAAGCACGCTTAAATAAATAAGTGTGGATTGGAGGATAACTGATTGGAAAAGGAAACCGTAAAAGCAAGTGTTGAATTAAGTGATAATCCTCAATTAATTCAATTATTTGGTTCTCAAGATCAGAATATTCGTTTTATTGAAGAGTCATTTCAAGTGCAAATCACTCATCGTGGTGAACAGCTTTTTATTACAGGGGAAGAAGAAACTGTTTCTCAAGTTAAAGAACTGATTAACCAGCTACAAAATTTGATTGCACGTGGAATTAGTATTTCTAAAACAGATATCATTACCGCGGTAAAAATGGCAAAACGTGGTACTTTGGATTACTTTGTTAATTTATATAACGAAGAAATCGGACGTACATTTGCTGGGAAAGCGATTCGTGCTAAAACGTATGGTCAACAGCAATATATCCATGCGATAAAGAAGACGGACGTTGTGTTTGGCATTGGCCCAGCCGGAACTGGTAAAACATTCGTTGCCGTTGTAATGGCGGTTCAAGCGTTGAAAAAAGGTGAAGTGAAGAAAATTATCTTGACTCGTCCAGCTGTTGAAGCGGGTGAGAATCTAGGGTTCTTGCCAGGGGATTTAAAAGAAAAGGTGGATCCTTATTTACGTCCGTTATATGACGCATTATATACCGTATACGGTATGGAGCATACGAATCGTCTTCTAGAGAGAGGAGTCATTGAAGTTGCACCGCTTGCGTATATGCGTGGACGTACACTTGAAGATTCCTTTATCATTTTAGATGAAGCTCAAAATACGACAAGAGCTCAAATGAAGATGTTTTTAACACGTCTTGGATTTGGGTCGAAAATGATTGTCAATGGGGATAAGTCTCAAATTGACTTGCCAAAAGGGCACCAAGCGAGTGGACTTTTAGATGCTGAACGTAAACTAAAAGGAATCAATGGAATTGCCTTCGTTGAATTTGATGCAGGAGACGTCGTTCGTCATCCAATCGTATCAGAAATTATTAATGCTTACTCGGCTTCTACAACTACTGAAAAGGAACGAGGTGAAGAAAGTGAGACAAAAGCTCCGTAAGTTTCAAGAAACATTAGGAATTTTATATGTACCAGCCCTATTAGGCGTCACATTCCTATTTTTATTAATTTTAGGATGGAGTAATGTACAGCCAACTTCGTATTCTCTGGCCTTGAATCAAGTGGCCAAAGAAACGATTCGTTCACCTAGAACTATTGAGGATAAAGAACAAACTGAGAAAAATCAACAGATGGCGATGGATGGTGTTGGAGATATTTATGTCTTTGACCAAAGCCGCGAAAAACAACAAATCGATAAAGTGAAGCAGTTCTTCCAAGCTATTAAAACAGTAGCTGCGAAGGCCTCAAGTGAAATCTTTGCGACCAATTCAACAACGACGACGTCAGGTGAAGTGTCAACAAGAGTCGCAACGATTCAAGATCGTCTCACTTATTTCAAGAAGAGTCTAGATTCAGACAATAAATCGATTCGAGATTTTGCTTTGTATATTCCAGATAGTGTCATCATTCAATTGCTTTCTGTTAGCTCAGATAAATTAGATGATTACGAATCCGCTCTTGAAAATGCTATTAAAGAGCAAATGGACAAATCGATTACAGAATCTAATTTGCTTCAAGCACAAGAAGCCGCAAAGAAATCATTATTTAATGGCGGATTTACAGATAATGAACGTGAAATGCTAGGACAACTATTAACGAACAGTATCGTTGTCAATAATGTTGTTGATAAAGATGCAACGAATAGTGCAAAGGAAAATGCAAAACAAAGCGTTTCTCCAGTTCGTATTTTACAAGGACAAGTAATCATTCAAGAGGGGCATATTATTACCCAAGAAGACTTACGTGTTCTCAAATTATTAGGAATTGATGGCAATTCAAGTAGTTATCATCAACTGTATAGTTATTTGTTATTCCTAGGAATTTTAATGATTTCGCTATTAGCGTTTACTTTCCGCTTTAAGCTTAGTGCCTCTAAGAAAGAGTGGGATACACGCGTTAATGAATTGACTGTTTTCTCAGTTGTATTTACGATTGGTGCTACTTTGCTGAAGATTCTTTCGTTTCTTCAAAATCGTGGGATTGATTATATTGGTGTTGCATTCCCGATTGCAGGATTCATCTACATCATTTATAAGTTAACGACGAAGTTTTACTTCACGATTATTGCGATGGTAGTATACCCAATTTTAGTCTGGTTTATGTTTGGCAGTGATAGTATTAATACGGAAATTGCCTTAACCACAGTCTTCTTCTCGCTGGCTGCATGGCTAGGAGTGATTCAAGAAGTTTACTGGAAAGATTTATCTTGGATTAAACAGTTACTATTACACATTTTTATTCCAGTTGCATTGATGCCTCCATTTATATTCTTTAGTAACTATGAATTGATATCTACACAATCAGGTTGGTTAATTGCTTTTGCTGCAATCAGTGGATTTTTATCGCATTTGATACCGATTATTTTAATGCCGTACTTTACTTATTTATTTGAAGATAGTTCAGTATTATTATGGGCAGAATTGTCAAATCCAAACCAACCGTTGTTAAAAGAGTTGATTACAAAAGCTCCAGGAACTTATCATCATAGTTTGATGGTCGCAAACATTTCAGCCAACTGTGTGGAAGCGATTGGCGGGGACTCTCAACTTGCGAGAGTAGCTTGTTATTATCACGATATTGGTAAAACAGAGCATCCGTTCTTCTTTATCGAAAACTTACCAGCGCATATGGAAAGTCCTCATAAGATGATTGGTCCATATGAATCGAAAGAGATTATTTTTGATCACGTTCGTAAAGGGGTAGAAATCCTGAAACAACATCAATTACCACAATCAGTGATTGATATTTGTGCCGAACACCATGGAACGACATTGATGAAATATTTCTATGCAGAAGCCTTAAAAGACAATCCAGATGCGGATGAGGCAGATTTCAGATATCCAGGTCCTAAACCTCAAACAAAGGAATCTGCGGTCATCAATATCGTGGATAGCGCTGAGGCAGCGACTCGAGCGATGAAAGAACCAACGCTTGAGAAAGTTCAAAACTTAGTGCATTCGATTATTATGAATCGCTTGGAGGATGAACAATTTGTTGAATGTGATATTACGTTGAAAGAATTAGCGATTATCGAAAAGAATATCGTGGCTTCGCTAAACGGAACATTCCATTCAAGAATTGAATATCCAAAACTTCCTAAAAAACAATCTTAAGAGTCATCTCCCTTCAACTTGAATTAGTTGAGGGGAGTTTTTTGTAAAAGCGAACTTTGAAGACCGTCAAAGTTCCAATAATGTAGGGAGTTTGTTACAATATTAGTGACGCTAAAAAAGGAGTTTTTAATATGATTATTGAAATTATCGATGAAACAGAAGTAGTACCAGAAAGCCATCAAGAACTTGTGCATAGTGTAGTTAGTTTTGCTGCGGATTACTTAAAAATCCCTGAAAACAAAGAATGCAGTATCTCATTTATTTCTAGCGAACGTATTCGTGAAATCAATCGCGAGTTTAGAAATATTGATAAAGTGACAGATGTGATTAGCTTTTGCGTTAGATGATTCAGATGATGACTTTGAAAGTATGAAGTCCATTATGGAAGAGGACGATAGCTTTGTAACTTCTATTGGAGATATCGTTATTTCTTTAGACCGTGCAAAGGAACAAGCAGAAGACTATGGACATTCGCTTGAACGTGAACTTGGATTTTTAGCACTACATGGCTTCTTACACTTAAACGGTTATGATCACCAAACAGAAGAAGAGGAAGCTGAAATGACAGGATTGCAAAAAGAAATCCTAGAAGCATATGGGTTGAAACGTGATGACGCATAAACAAACAGAAAAGAATTCTAACTTTTTGACGTCACTAAAGCATGCCATAGATGGTATCAAAACAGTGGTTCAAGAAGAAAGAAACATGAAGGCGCATCTCTGCATTGCAGGGCTAGCGATTATAATTAGTTTTTTCTCTGGTTTATCAGCAGTCGAATGGTGTTTTATTTTACTGTGTATTTTCATTGTGTTTCTCATGGAAATCTTAAACACCGTTGTTGAAAATTTAGTCGATTTACTAGTGAAGAAGGAATATCATATTGAAGCAAAGAAGGCAAAAGATATTGCAGCTGGTGGAGTGTTACTCAGCGCTAGTTTTACAGTAGTCATTGCAATAATCATTATTTTGCCAAAATGGATACATTTTTAAGGAGAGAGTATGACAAAACCATTTAAATCAGGATTTGTGGCGATTGTAGGTCGTCCTAATGTCGGCAAATCAACATTTATGAACTATGTGCTTGGTCAAAAGATTGCCATCATGTCTGACAAAGCGCAAACAACAAGAAATAAAATTCAAGGGGTTTATACGAAAGACGATGCGCAAATCGTCTTCTTAGATACTCCAGGGATTCATAAACCAAAACATGAACTCGGAGAATTTATGGTGAAGAGTGCCTATTCAGCATTAAAAGAAGTGGATGCTGTTTTATTTATGGTGAATGTTAGTGAAAAACGTGGGCCAGGGGATGACTTCATTATTGAAAAACTAAAAGGGATTAAGACACCGATTTTCTTAGTATTAAATAAGATTGACCTTGTAACTCCAGAAGTGTTATTAGAACGTGTGGAAAGTTATAAAGATGCACTTGACTTTGCAGGAGTGTTCACAATTTCAGTACTACAAGGGAATAATGTGAACGAACTAATGGAAGCTCTGATTAACGCACTTCCTGAAGGTCCACAATATTATCCAGCAGACCAAATCACAGATCACCCTGAATACTTCGTTGTTTCAGAATTGATTCGTGAGAAAATTTTACAATTAACACAGGAAGAAATTCCTCACTCAGTGGCTGTAACAGTGGATAAAATGCAAAAAGATGAATTCGATAAAGTGCATGTGTATGCGAATATCATCGTTGAGAGAAAATCGCAAAAAGGCATTATTATTGGTAAAGGTGGTCGTCTCTTAAAAGAAATCGGGACGAGAGCGAGACGCGATATTCAACAATTACTTGGAAATAAGGTTTACCTTGAACTTTGGGTAAAAGTTGAGAAAGATTGGCGTAAACGTAAGAGTAACTTACAAGAATACGGATATCGAGATACAGACTATAGAGATTAGGATGGAATCAAATGGATTATTATCACTATTTTGATGGAATTGTCTTAATGCGACAGGCGTATCGTGAGAAAGATATGCTTGTTAAAATTTTGACGAGAGACCACGGAAAGTTAATGTTCTTTTTACGAAATGCACAGCAAAGCAATCATCCATTAACAGCTGCGACACAGGTGTTTACAAGAGCGACTTTTCTTGGGCATATTCATCAAAATGGGTTTAGTTTCCTAAAGGATATTCACGATATAAAGCCTGCGACGATTGTCTTGCAAGATGTAAAGGCTCAAGCAGTTTTAGCGTATTTAACGCAATTAACAGATGCGGTGATGGATGACCATATTGTCAATAAGACAGTGTTCCAACTGCTTTGGGATGCTATTGAAGCCATTAATAATGGAGTCGATGCAGAAGTGATTCTCAGATTCTTTGAAATCAAGATTCTACGTTACTATGGAGTCGAGGTGGAATGGCAACATTGCGTCATTTGTAATAGAGATTCAGACTTAGTCGATTTTTCAATTCAGAAACATGGATGTCTGTGCAAAAATCACTTAGATGAAGACGAGTATCGTATGCACCTCTCTAGAAAGGCATTATACGTTGCAAGGCAATTAGCTCTTGTTTCTTCTCCAAAACAAATAGGGTCTATTCAGTTATCGAGTGAGACAACAAGTGAGTTAAGACGCCTGTTTGATACCATTATGGAAGAGTATGTGGGCATTCGTTTGAAGAGCAAAAAATTCTTAAATCAGATGGTCGAATGGGAAACGTTAATGCAGAAAAGAGGACAAGATTAAGAGTAGCGCAAAACGCTGTCTTTACTTGACTTTTTAAGCAATTATCGGTACTATAGTGAAAGATTAATAGGACGTTGACGGTGAGATTTAATGATAAAATGTCAAAGAGAGTATGGGCTGGTGGAATCCATATCATGGTCATTAAAATTGGCGCACTTGAGTCTATCAACAATGAAGCTTGGTTTTAAATCAAGAAATTAGGGTGGAACCGCGATTAGTCGTCCCTATGTATGCTTTTTTTGTGTACATAGGGACTTTTTTTATTTAGTCAAAGGAGGAAATAGTATGGATTTTTACAATGGTCATCCCAGCTTCAGAATTCAAAGATTTTCAATTGAAGGTGGTGTCATTAGCGCCGATTAAAGTTAGTGTAATCGGTCATGATGACGAAGTGTTGGAGCAATTCCAAACAAGTGTTAACCATTCAATGTACGGTTTTAAAACGAAAAATGAAGCGATTAAAGAAGTGAAATGTGAAGTGATTCCTGGAGTGATTTATGAATTTTATCCAGTAGTGAATGCACAATAGAAAGGGGAACAATTATGGCAAAAAAATTAAGTGTTCAAGAAATTATTTTAACATTACAAAATTATTGGTCTAACCAAGGATGCTTGCTTCTTCAAGCATACGATACTGAAAAAGGGGCAGGGACAATGAGCCCTTATACATTCCTTCGTGCCATTGGGCCTGAACCATGGAATGCAGCATACGTGGAACCTTCACGTCGTCCTGCAGATGGACGTTACGGGGAAAATCCAAACCGTTTATTCCAACACCACCAATTCCAAGTGGTAATGAAACCATCTCCTGAAAATATTCAAGAATTATATTTAGGAAGCCTAGAAGCACTAGGAATCAACCCATTAGAACATGATATTCGTTTCGTGGAAGACAACTGGGAAAATCCATCTCTTGGATGCGCTGGTTTAGGATGGGAAGTATGGCTTGATGGGATGGAAGTGACTCAATTTACTTACTTCCAACAAGTAGGTGGATTAGAATGTCACCCAGTTACTAGCGAAATTACTTATGGTCTAGAACGTCTTGCTTCATACATTCAAGAAGTTGAGAGTGTCTATGATTTAGTATGGACTGGAAATGTGAAATATGGGGATATCTTCACTCAACCTGAATATGAACATTCGAAATATGCTTTTGAAGAAAGCAATGCAGAATTATTAATGCAATTATTTACAGACTTTGAAAAAGAAGCGACTGTATTAATGGAAAAAGGTTTAGTGCACCCAGCCTATGACTATGTTTTAAAATGCTCTCATGCATTTAACTTAATGGATGCTCGCGGAATTATTTCTGCAACTGACCGTGCAGGGTTCCTTGGCCGTATTCGTAAGATGGCTCGTACGATTGCGAAAACTTTCGTAGCTGAACGTGAAGCGCTAGGATTCCCATTATTGAAAGAAAAATAAGAGAGTTTGGAGGAGAGAGAATGACACAATCATTATTATTAGAAATCGGTTTAGAAGAATTACCTGCTCAATATGTTCGAACAAGCTCTGAACAATTAGCAAAACGTGTGGAAGACTTCTTCAAAAATGAAAATTTAGCTTTTGAATCTGTAGAAGCTTTTGCGACTCCAAGAAGATTGGCAGTTCGTGTCAATGGATTAGTTGAAGAACAAGCAGACCGCGAAGAAATCTTTAAAGGGCCTTCTCTAGCAATTGCTCAAAAGGAGGGCGCTTGGACAAAAGCTGCTGAAGGATTTGTTCGTGGAAAAGGATTAACAACAGATGACATTTATGTGGAAGAAGTGAATGGAGTTGAATACATTCATGTAAAACAACATATTGCTGGTAAATCAACAAAAGAAGTTGTTAAAAACTTATCTTCTGTGATTACAGATATGAAATTCCCTGTCACAATGCGTTGGGCGGCTCATACATTTGAATACTTACGTCCAATTCACTGGATTGTGGCTTTATATGGTTCGGAAGTCATCGAAGAAATCGGCGTATTAGATGTAAAAGCTGGACGTACTTCAAGAGGACATCGTTTCTTAGGAAAAGAAGCAACGATTGAAAATCCTGAAAGCTATGAAAAAGCTTTGGCTGAACAATTTGTCATCGTGAACCAAGATGAACGTAAAGCCCTAGTATGTAAGCAAATTCAAGAATTAGCTGCTAAAAATAACTGGATTATTCCAATTGATGAAGACTTACTAGAAGAAGTAAGTTCAATCCTTGAATATCCAACAGCGTTCGCGGGTACGTTTGATGAAAAATACTTAGTGGTTCCAGAACCAGTATTAGTGACATCAATGAAAGAACACCAACGTTATTTCGTTGTGTATAACCAAGATAAACAATTATTACCTTTCTTCGTTTCAGTACGTAACGGAAATGACTATATGATTGAAAATGTAGCTAAAGGAAATCAAAAAGTATTAACAGCTCGTTTAGAAGATGCTTTATTCTTCTATGAAGAAGACTTAAAGATTCCTATGACTACTTTCTTGAAGAAATTAGAAACATTAAACTTCCATGCCAAAATTGGTTCTATGACAGAGAAGATGGATCGCGTGCAATTACTTGTTGGACGTATTGCAAAAGAGTTGAACTTACCAAGTGATGTGGTTGTCACAGCTCAACGTGCAGCTTCCATTTATAAATTCGACTTAGTAACAAATATGGTTGGCGAGTTCCCTGAATTGCAAGGAATCATGGGAGAAATCTATGCGTTAAAACAAGGAGAAACTCCTGAAGTAGCCCAAGCGATTCGTGAACACTATATGCCAACAAGTGCAGATGGTGAATTACCATCGTCTGTTCCAGGTGCCTTACTTGCGGTAGCAGATAAATTAGATACATTCTTAAGTTTTACTGCTGCGGGTATGCTCCCAACTGGTTCAAATGACCCTTATGCACTCCGTCGTCAAGTGATGGGGCTAGTACAAATCCTTGCAGCCTTTGATTGGAACATTGAGATTGAAGACTTTACTAAATTATTATTAGGTCTTGATTATGCAGAATTCTTATCAGGCAAAGAGGAAGAAGTTGAAACGTTTATCTTAAGCTTTATTCGTGAACGCGTAGCACAACGTATCGCTACGATTACAAAACGTCATGATATTATCGATGCGGTTGTGAATAGCAACACTTCATCAGTTCCTGAACAATTGAAGGCAGCGAAAGTTCTTTCAGCTGTTTCAGAATCTGAAGAATTCAAAGGGATTGCAGAAGCCTTGAACCGTGTAATCAATATTAGTGCAAAAGCTCAAGAGGAAGCGGATGGTGAAATTTCAGAAGAAAGTCTTGAAACAGAAAGTGAACGTACTTTAGTGAAAGCTATTAAAGAACTTCATTCAAAAGTACAAACACTAACTCCTGAAGAGTTCTACAGTCATTTAGAAGCAATGACACCAAAAATCAATGATTTCTTCAATGAAAACATGGTTATGGTAGATGATGAGACAATTCGTCGCAATCGTCTAAGATTCTTAGGATTACTATCTAAAATTATTTTAGACTTCGCAGATTTTACATCATTAATTGTTAAATAAGAACCTCACATAGAAAGGAGAGTGAACGAAATGGCAGTATTTTATGATCGTGCCACGATTCAAGTCAAAGCCGGAAAAGGCGGAGACGGAATGGTTGCGTTTCGTCGAGAAAAATACGTACCAGACGGAGGGCCAGCTGGTGGTGACGGCGGTAAAGGCGGAAGTGTTATTTTTAAAGTCGATTCAGGACTTAGAACCTTATTAGATTTCCGTCATAAGCGTCATTTCAAAGCAAAACCTGGTGAAAACGGCATGAGTAAGAGTATGTATGGCCGTGGTGCAGAAGATTTAATCGTTAAAGTTCCACCAGGAACAATCGTTAGAAATGCAGAAACAAAAGCGTTAATAGCTGACTTAGTAGAAGATGGTCAAGAAGTAGTGGTGGCTAAAGGTGGCCGTGGTGGTCGAGGCAATATTCGTTTTGCAACTCATAAAAATCCAGCTCCAGATATCGCTGAGAATGGTGAACCAGGGGAAGAGTTTGAACTCGATTTAGAATTAAAAGTACTTGCTGATGTTGGATTAGTAGGATTTCCTTCTGTTGGTAAATCCACTTTACTATCCGTGATTTCAAGTGCAAAACCAAAAGTTGCAGACTATCACTTTACAACATTGAATCCTCAATTAGGAATGGCGCAGGCTCCAAATGGCGAACAATTCGTCGTTGCAGACTTACCTGGATTAATTGAAGGAGCGCATACAGGTGTTGGGCTTGGAATCCACTTCTTGAAACATATCGAACGTACAAAAGTATTACTTCATGTGATTGATATGGCCGCAATGGAAGGCCGTGATCCTTTCGAAGATTACAAGATTATTCAAGAAGAACTAGGAAGTTATCACTTGCGTTTATTGGAACGTCCAATGCTGATTGTGGCAAACAAGATGGATCAACCTCAAGCGGAAGAAAACTTAGAGAAATTCAAGAAAGACTTAGCAGATAGTCTGTCTGATGGACAAGAAATGCCTGAAATTTTCCCGATTTCTGCATATCGTCGTGAAGGACTTCAAGCATTACTTGCTAGAACGGCTGAAGTTTTAGATGAAACAGAATTCTTCCCATTAAACGAAGAAGTAGTGGAAACACATATCGTTTACGGTTTAGAGGAAGAAGAAGCGCCGTTCAAGGTGACAAGAGATCCAGATGGTACTTGGGTATTATATGGTGATAAGATTGAAAAACTATTCAAGATGACAAATATGGAACATGATGAGTCAGTAATGCGATTCTCACGTCAATTACGTGGAATGGGTGTGGATAGCACTTTACGTGAAAAAGGCGCCGAAAATGGCGATTTAGTACGAATTCTGAACTTCTCATTCGAGTTCGTTGATTAAGGAGTTTTGAATATGATCGATAGAAGCGAGATGGAAAAACGTTTTTACGTATCTTCCTTTGATGGCCTAAGAGCGATAGGAATTCTTAGTATAATTTTTTATCACTTGTATTCTTATCGCTTGCCAGGTGGATTTCTTGGATTAGACATCTTCTTAATTTTAGCGGGATACTTTATGACAAACCGCTTGATGACAAGTTTGATGAATGATGGCAAGATTCCTTTGAAGCAGTTTTTACTTAAACGATTAGCACGTATTGCACTTCCTTTAATTGCAATGCTCGTTCTAGTATTCATTTATATAACACTGTTTCAAAATGAAATGTTGGTGAATTTAAGAGGATCATTTACTTCTAGTTTAGTCTTTTTAAATAACTGGTGGCAGATATTCCAAGCACAAACGTTTATTCCAAACTTATTAACTGAAAATCCATTTGAACACTTATGGTATATTTCATTAGCCTTTCAGTTTTACCTATTGTGGCCCATTGTATTTGCATTCCTAAGCATTTTTATTAAGAAGCATAATTCATTATTTATGGCGATTGTAGTGTTAGCGATGGCTTCATTTGGATTAATGGTGTTTAGTTATAAAGGGGCAGAGTCTTTAACGTATGTCACAATGAGTACTGGTACACGACTATTCTCAATGTTAATTGGGGCTTGTACGGCTTTGTTATATCCTTTAGATAGTTTTCAAATGGAATATAAGTCTAAATTACCTTATGAACAATATTTAAGGTTAATTCCAATCGTTTTAATGTTTTTTTTATTATTTACATTAGGTCGTAACGAAGATATTACTTATCGTGGAGGAATGCTACTATTTGATTTAACAGTTGGAGCTGTTATTTTGATGAGTGTTCATCCAAAAGTAGGAACAGGAATTTTATTCCGATTTAAACCATTAACTATGATTGGTCGTAGAAGTTTATCGTATTACTTATGGTTCTTACCGATTATTGTTTTATATCAAGCAAAATTAGGAATTACGGGTTCAAGTAATTTCCTTCATGGAATTATTCAATTTGCTTTAATCGTCTTCTTTGGTGAAGTTTGGTATCAAATTTTCGAAAAGAGACGTTATGTAACGATTACTCGTAAGATGATGAGTTTACTAAAAGAAAAATCTCCTTATGGGAAACAAATTTTCTTTGGAATCTGTGCAGTGTCTTTAATTATTTTGGCAGTAGGACTTGTTCAATCGACAAGTAAATTATCACAGCAAGAGACAACTCTTACAGAATTGATTCATGCAAATCAAGAGATTGTGGATAATACTCAATTAACCGATAAGAAACTATTAAAGACCATTAACAATGTGGTAGGACTTACTCGTGAAGAGACCGTTTTTAGCAGTAATAGTTCGATTACCTTTATTGGGGACCAATCGCTATTAGCTATCGCGAATGAATTAACAACCATTTATCCAAATGCCGTGATGAATGCGACAACAATTGCCCAAGTAACAGATTTAGCTTCAACCATTAATGAACTGAAAGCAAAGAATCTATTACATGACACTGTTGTATTAATGTTTGGGGCCAATAGTGCATTTACTAAAGGACAATTGGAACGTGAATTAAAACGGATTGGGATGGAAAAACAAATTTTCCTTGTTACAACGACAACATCTAAAACATGGAGAGATGATGTGAATGCTGTTTACGAAGCTATTAGCGAAAAGTATTCCAATGTCCATGTTCTTGACTGGAATGAATATTCGAAAGACCAAGATTGGTTCTATTCACATAAGTCTTATGTAACAGAAGTAGGGGCTCATGAAGAAGCGCTCTTCTTTGCTAAGAAAATTTATGAAACATTGAGAGGAAATTAAAATGGAATTGCAATTTCTAGGAACAGGTGCTGGCGTACCTTCTAAAATGAGAAACGTCACTTCAATTGCATTAAAGCTTCTCGATGAGATTAATGAAGTGTGGTTATTCGATTGTGGAGAAGCTACACAGCAACAAATTTTAAATACAAGTATTCGTCCTGGTAAGATTAAAAAGATTTTCATTACACATATGCATGGAGATCATATTTTTGGCTTACCTGGGCTACTCACAAGTCGTTCTTTTCAAGGTGGAGAAGATGAATTAATCGTATATGGTCCTAAAGGGATTAAGAGCTTCATTGATGCAACGATTCAAGCGTCTTGTTCCAAACTTGGATACCCTTTAAAAGTAGTTGAATTTGAAAAAGAAGGTCTTCTTTTCGATGACAAAAATTTTAAAGTGGAATTAAAACGACTCGAGCATGGCATTCCTTCATATGGATTCCGTATTACAGAAAAAGATCAACCAGGGGAGCTTCAAGCTGATCGCTTAAGAGAGTTAGGGATTCCTTTTGGGCCACTCTATGGCAAGTTAAAAAAAGGAGAGACGATTACTCTTAGCGATGGTACTGTCGTGAATGGACAGGATTATATTTCTCCGGATATTAAAGGACGCGTTGTGACCATTTGTGGGGATACTCGTAAATGTGAAGCAAGTGAAATCTTAGCGTACCGTTCGGATGTACTTGTCCATGAGGCAACGTACGAAGGAGATAAAGGGCAACAAGCCTATCGTCATTTTCATTCGACGAGTCTTCAAGCGGCTGAAATCGCTAAAAATGCTGAAGTTAAGCAACTCTTGTTAACGCATATTAGTGCGCGCTATATTGGGAAACAATCTCAAGAATTAGAGGACGAAGCAAAAACGATATTCGAAAATGTTGCAGTCGTAAAAGATTTTGATATTGTTCCTATTGAAAGGGTAAAACATCATGAAGGATGCTAAATGGTTTACAAATCAAGTGGCTCTTGTGACCGGAGCTAGCGGTGGGCTTGGCGCACAAATCGCATTGGAATTAGCTAAAAGAGATGTGCAACTGATTCTAGTGGCGCGAAATACTGCTAAACTAGAGCAAGTAGCTGCGGAGTGCAAATTGAACACATCTAAACCTGTCGATATTTATTCGTGTGATTTAACCGATGATGCGTCTGTTCAAGACTTATTATCAACTCTTGATGAAGCATACAAAATTACGATGGTCATCAACAATGCTGGCCTTGGCTACCTTAAATTAGCTAAAGATTTAAGTGAATCTGAGATTAATCAAATGCTTCAGTTAAACTTTGAATACATTAATTAAAATCACTCAGCATTTTGTACCTAGGTTTATCGAAGCTAAGAACGGAGTGTTTGTGAATATCGCTTCTCAAGCTGGAAAATCGGCAACGGTAAAATCATCCGTGTATTCAGCAACTAAATTTGGAGTATTAGGGTATTCGAATGCACTACGTTTGGAATTAAAACCTTATGGTATCCATGTGATGACTGTAAATCCTGGTCCGATTGCGACAGACTTCTTTGATAAAGCCGAGCCAACTGGAAAATACTTAGAGCAATTAGGCGCTGTAGTATTAGATCCGGTGAAGGTTGCAGGAGAAGTTGTTAAAGGAATTGAAAGAGAAAAACGTGAAGTGAATTTGCCAAAAACAATGAACTTTGCGAGTAAATTAAATGTGTTATTCCCGAAAATAGGAGACAAACTATTAGGGAGTATTTTCAATAAAAAGTAGAGGAGGTGTACGATGAGTTTTGCAAATTATGCATGGAAGTTAAAAGAGAATGTGGATGAAGAACTAGTAACGTCTCTTGCAAGTGAAAGTGGCGTGTCTGAGAATCTCGTTCGCTTATGTGTGGAACGTGGGATTCAAACAGCAGAAGACTTGCAAGAGTTTCTTTCGCCAACACCACATCTCATCCACGACCCATTCCTATTACATGATATGGATAAAGCGGTAGGTCGTATTCAAGAAGCCATTGAAAATGGTGAATTGATTCATATATATGGCGACTATGATGCAGATGGAATTACGAGTACAACGATTCTCTACGAAACACTTGAAATGCTAGGAGCTCAAGTATCGTACTATTTACCGAATCGCTTTACAGATGGTTATGGTCCTAATATTCCAGCGTTTGAGCGCGCACTTGAAGAAGGCCATACGCTCATTATTACTGTAGACTGTGGAATTGCTTCGCATGAACCAATTCGCTATGCGATGGAAAATGGCTGTGATGTCATTTTAACGGACCACCATGAAATTCCAAGTGAAATTCCAGAAGCATACGCGGTTGTCCATCCTCGTCATCCAGAGGCAAACTACCCATGTGGAGACTTATCTGGTGCTGGAGTGGCATTTAAGCTTGCTCATGCGCTTCTAGGAGAGTTTCCAGAAGAAATGGTAGAACTAGCTGCTATTGGAACGATTGCGGACTTAGTCAGCCTTACAGATGAAATAGAACGATTGCTAAACTTGGAATCGCTCAAATGAAACAAACGCAGCGTATTGGTCTTGTGACACTCCTTGAGAAGTTATCCGTTAAAGTGGATAAATTAGATGAAAAGACGATAGGGTTTCAGATTGGACCACGCTTAAATGCATTGGGTCGATTAGGAGATGCCACTCCTGGTGTGCAATTGTTGACAACCTTTGATGATGAAGAAGCACAAAGTATTGTTGATTTCATGCAATCTGAAAACGAAAGACGTCAATCAATCGTAAATCAAATCGTCGAAGAAGCCACTCCGATCATTCAAGAACAAATGAATCAACCAATCCTTGTGTTAGCTCAACCAGGTTGGCATGAAGGCGTTCTTGGAATTGTAGCGAGTCGAATCGTTGAACAGACGGGAAAACCAACCATCGTTTTAGGAATAAGTGAAGACGGCTTAACAGCAAAAGGTAGCGGTCGTTCATTTGGAGAATTTAATCTCTATGATGCGTTAACTAGTGTGAAAAATCATCTTCTAAAATTCGGTGGACATCATATGGCTGCTGGATTAACAGTTGAAACGATACTGCTTCCAACGATTATCGAGGGATTAGAACAATACGCTAAAGACCATCAAGATTTATTAGATGCGAAGGCTACGTTAACGATTGATGAAGTTCTTCCATTAAAAGACATTACAGTTGATTGGATTGAATCATTAGCCAGCTTGAAACCATTTGGAACGGATAATCCCGAACCAGTCGTTTCTCTAGAAGGGATTCAAGTGGCTTCGACTCAATTACTCGGAGCGGATAAACAGCACTTGAAACTTAATTTGAAAGATTCCAATTCTTCAAACACGCTGCAGGCGATGGCCTTTAGTAAAGGGGAATGGGCAGCTTCTCTTCAACCAGATACGAAGATTAGTGTTGCTGGTACATTAGAGATTAATGAATGGCAGAATAATCGCCTTCCTCAATTATTGGTAAAAGATATCGCCGTTAAAGGCAGAGTCGTTATCGACTGGCGCACTTCTAAGATTACAAAAGATCATCTAGCAGTTGAAAATGCGCTTTATCTAGCAACCAACGAAGTGTACTTGAAGGAACTAGAATCAAGAATTCCAAGTACTTCAAGCGTGATGGATTTTGCATCTTTTGTTGCTGCAAACGAAAAAACAACTGCTAAAGCAATTGTGTTATTCGATTTGCCAAAAAAAGTGGAAGAAGTGGAAGCCTTCTTTAAAATGGAATGGACACAGCCTCTTTATGTCATTGCGTATACGAAGAATTCGGTTGTGACAACAGGCATACCTGATAAGCCTAAGTTTGGTTTGGTGTATAAATATATCCAATCTCATGTGCAAATTCCTTATAACGAAAAACTAGTTTCGGTTGCTGGATTCCTCAAAATTCCAGTCGAACAATTCCATGTGATATTAAAAGTGTTTTTTGAGTTGGAATTTGTTAAAATAGTAGATGGACATTTGATGATTAACGAAAGTCCAAAAACAAATGACTTAGAAGAGTCAACCTTATTGAAAAAGTTAAATGAACAAATGTTGCTTGAAAAGAAATTCAACTATAGCCAGTTCCAAGAACTTAAGAGTTGGATGGATTCACAACAAGGTAAATAAAAGGAGGAGTTCTCAATGAACTTGAAAGAATATATTGCTAGTGTTCCAAACTATCCTAAAGAGGGTATTATTTTCCGTGATATTTCTCCATTAATGGCAGACGGAAAAGCTTATCAATACGCAACACAACAAATTGTTGATTACGCTCGTAGAATTGGCGCTGACATGATTGTTGGACCAGAAGCACGTGGATTCATCGTTGGTTGTCCAGTAGCGTATGAATTAGGAATTGGATTTGCACCAGCACGTAAAAAAGGAAAATTACCTCGTGAAACAGTGGCTGTAGAATACGATTTAGAATACGGTTCAGCTGAATTGCACTTACACAAAGATGCTGTAAAACCTGGTCAAAAAGTTCTTATCTGTGATGACTTATTAGCAACAGGTGGAACAATGGCTGCGGCTGCAAAACTAGTTGAAAAACTTGGCGGTGAAGTAGTTGGTTTAGCGTTCTTAGTAGAGTTAACAGACTTAAAAGGTCGCGAAAAAATTAGCGAATACGACATCTTCACATTAATGGAATACACTGAAGACGAAAGATAATCTAAATAAAGAAGACTTCCTTAGCATAGGGCTAGGGAAGTCTATTTTTTTATTTTCTTAATTCTTCTAATAGAACTTTTGCAGTTTCTTGATTTAAATGTGGAGCTTTAGCGAGTAAGTTCATCAGAAGTGGAAGTTCTTCTTCTGTTGCTCCAACAGCAAGTCCCAATGATTTGGCTTGGAGTCGCATATGTCCTTTTTGAATGCCGTCAGTCACAAGAGCTCGTACAGCAGCAAGGTTTTGCGTTAAACCAATTGAGGCAATAATTCCTGCTAATTCAACAGCGCTTGGATGACCGAGTAACTCGTGTGCAAATTGTGCACCTGGATGGATGGAAATAGAACCTCCAACCGTTCCAACAGGAAGTGGAAGAGTGATAGTACCCACTAAGTTTCCAGCTTCATCCTTTGTCCAGCTTGTCAGTGGTTGATATTGGCCGTTTAAACTTGCATAAGCGTGAGCACCAGCTTCGATCGCGCGCCAGTCATTTCCGGTAGCGATAACGACAGAATCAATACCATTCATAATACCTTTATTATGCGTTGTTGCACGGTAAGGGTCCGCTTTTGAAAATTCACTTGCTAAAACGATTCGATCTATTACATCTTCACCTTTAGTAGTTCTCGTATCTAAGATTCTTGGTGAGAGGACACATCTAGATGTCACGACTGAGTTGGTTGCAAGATTTGAGAGAATAGCCATAATACTCTCGCCACCAGTCAATGCTTCAATTGGTGAAACGAGCGCTTCTAGGATGGTGTTCAGCATATTTGCTCCCATCGCTTCTTTTGTATCAACAGATACGTAGAAAATGTAAAATCTTTCTTTGTCAGTAGATTTTTCTTCAATCATATTTCTCGAATTCCTCCTCCACGTTTCACGATAGAAGGATGAGCATTATTCGCAATCGTAAAGAGCGATTCTTTTTGTTGTTCTAGTATAGCTTTTACTTCTTCGAGTGTTAGAGGAGATTTTACAATAGCAATTTCTCCAATCATTTCACGCTTTTCTTGAATCGTTGTAGTTCCACCAGCTAAGTTGATTAGTTTTGAAACATAGCTTGCTGCAGCAATTACAGAAGGTTCTTCCGTTACCATTGGCACGATATAGCTTTTCTCGTTCACAATTAATTCTGGAACAATTCCATATGGAAGACCGTAAATTTCAATTTGATTTTCGACCATTTGGTTAGCAATGGACTCTGGAAGTTCAAGACCTTTTTCGAGTAGTGCTTTGGCTTCATTCGATAAGTTTGGATGATTTAATAAAGTTTCTTTTCTTTCTTCAAGAGACTTTTGATAAAACTTGTAAAAAGGGTTATTTTGCATCGATGTGCTCCTTTCTTGCTTTCATTCAGTATAACAAATTTTTACAGTTTGCGGGTATGATACAGGTAAATTTTTCAAAAATGAGGTACACTAGTAGACGTGAAAGGAGAGATTTTATGGAATTTATTCGTGAAGTGAATGGTCGCCGCCTGATTTTAGTGGCTGATGAAGAGTATCAAAAAGAAACAGAAGATATGCTTACTTTCGTAGAAGAATATTTTGAGGAGAATTGGGACGAGGTCGACACTTTAATTCCAATCCATTATGGACAAGTAAAAGTTATTTCAAAAGGGGAAGATTTCCAAGTGGTTGTTCAAAATTACGAACATAAACTACTAGATGAATGGGTTGAAGATTTCTCTTATTTCTTAGATATTATTCGTAAAACGATTCAAACTGGAAAACGTACGAAAACATTAGGACGTCTCATTCCATTCCGTTTTGACGGACCGTTAGTGATTGCGAACCATACGTTTGAAGTGGACGAGTGGTATGCGCATCGTTTTGATGATGAAACTTGGTATATTGCTCCAATCGATCAAACGATTGATCCGCAACCGCTAGAAGGAAATCAAGCGTATGAAATCTTTCCAGATTATCCAGAATTATATGAAGTGATGCATTTACCAACAGACTATATTATCTTATTCAAAGGACATGAGATTGTTTCGGTGTTGAATACTGATAGTGTAGATGTGTGGAACTAGTCAAATACGAAAGGATGTACTATGGTAGAATCAATTTGTCGTATGAATCATGTTGTGAAGGCGTATGAATGTAACTGGAAAGGGGAGTTATCTCTTAGCCATGTCGTTGGGATTATGATGCTAGCTTCGCGAAAACAAGAACGAGGTCTAGCGCATCCTGATTTGATCTATCAAAAAGGTCTTTCATGGATTGTGATTCAAAACCAATTAACGGTGAATCGCCTTCCAAAATTAGAAGAAGAAATTATTATCGAAACAGAACCAGTTGGATATAACAAGTTCTTTACGTTCCGTCGTTATACGATTTTGTCTCTAGACGAAGAAGTACTAGTAGACGCATTGACAACTTTCTCAATGATTAATATTGAAGAGAGAAAACTCATCTCACTCGATGAAGAAGTACTTAGTGAATATCCAATTGAGAATAAAAAGGATACTCGTCGTAATCCAAGAGTTCCTAAAATCGATTTAGAGAATGCGAGTGTTCAAACGTATCGTGTTCGTTTAAATGATATCGATTATAATCACCATGTGAATAACGCGAAGTATTTTGATTGGGTAATGGATAGCCTTGGAATGGACTTTATTAAAACTCATTCTTTAAAATCAGTTCTAGTAAAATATGATAAGGAAATTTTACCTGAAGCTACGGTTAAGAGTTTTTATGAAATTCGTGAAACTGAAAACGGAGTTCAAACATTACACCAACTGGAATCAGATGATCAAAAATGTTGCCACTTATCACTTGAGTGGGAAAGTGAAGTAAAAATCCTTTGTATTTTTCATAGGAAATAGGGTACAATACTTTTTGTGTAAAATATGCAGCAGAAATATAGAAGCTCGTCAACAGTCCTAGCCTTTAGGGTAAGGTAGTAACCGCGGCTGCAAAGGTGAACCCTTATAGTGACTGCACGAATCGAAGATTTCGCGATTATTTTACTCCAAAAAAATAAACAATTATTGGAGGAATGTTCAATGTCACGTTACACTGGACCAAGCTGGAAGTTATCTCGTCGTTTAGGCATTTCACTTTCAGGAACAGGAAAAGAAATCGCTCGTCGTCCATACGCACCAGGTCAACACGGACCAAAACAGCCGTAAAAAATTATCTGAGTATGGTCAACAATTACAAGAAAAACAAAAACTACGTCATATGTATGGTATGAACGAACGTCAATTTGCTACTTTATTCAAAAAAGCTGGCAAAATTAAAGAAGGTAAACATGGTGAAAACTTCATGGTTCTTCTTGAACAACGTTTAGATAACGTAGTATACCGTTTAGGTTTAGCAACTACTCGTCGTCAAGCACGTCAATTAGTTAACCACGGTCACATCACTGTGAACGGTAAACGCGTAGATATCCCTTCATTCCAAGTACAAGTTGGCGATGTTGTGGGTGTTCGTGAAAAATCACGTAACTTAACAATCATTAAAGAAGCTTTAGAAGCTTTATATGGTCGTCCAGAGTTCGTTACTTTCGACGAAGAAAAATTAGAAGGTTCATTAAACCGTCTACCATTACGTGACGAGTTAACTTCTGAAGTTGACGAATCACTAGTCGTTGAATACTATAACAAACTTGGCTAATCTTATTAGACAATTTCAGAACTGGAATTCACTATTGTGGATTCCGGTTTTTTTATTTATAATTTTTGTGAAAGCACATTAAATGATTAGGGGATAAAGAGGTGGAAGAATATGATCCGTACTGTTGAAAATCCAATCGTCACTTTAGAAGATGTCCTTCCTTTATATGAAGCGGTAGGATGGACCAATTACACAACTAAACCAGAAATGCTTGAAGTCGCTTATAAAAATTCTCTTCATATAATAGGAGCGTTTAATGATGAAGAAAAACTCGTTGGTGTATTGCGAGCGGTTGGAGACGGGGCGTCTATTCTATTTATTCAAGATATTTTAGTGTACCCTGAATACCAACATCAGGGAATTGGCACAAAATTTTTACAAATGACTCTAGAAAAGTACAAGAATGTATATCAAATTCAACTAGCAACAGATGATTCAACGAAACAGTTTCTTTTTATGAGTCTAATGGATTCACAAGTTTAACTTCTCTAAATTGCGTTTCATTCATATATACTGGAAAGCGGTGAGCAAACTTTACCGATTTTCTACGATTCTATGATAGAATGAGAGAGTAAATTAGAGGAAAGAGTGGATACAATGCAATTAACAATCGATAAAAGAGCGCAAGCATGGTTTGAAGAAGAAATGGGTGTATCTAAAGAACGTGGTGTTCGTTTCCTAGGAAAGGTATACGGATGCAGTCCGATTCATGAAGGATTCTCACTAGCAGTTGAAGTAGATGCTCCAAGCAATCCTTACGTGAGCGTTGTTGAAAATGGGATTACTTATTTTGTGGAAACTGGTGATGAATGGTTCTTCCATGGTCATAATTTAGAAGTAGGCTTTGATGAAAAATTAAAAGAACCAAGTTACAGTTATACAAAAATTGTAGACTAATATTTATATAGAAGAAACAGGGAGTGAGGCTTTTACTTACTCCCGTTTTTATTGGACATTTTTGCCTTTGTAGAGTACAGTTAGGTAGTTATGAAACGAAGAAAGGATATATAAAATGACAGAACCTGCAGTAAAATATAGATTGATAAAAACTGAAAAACATACAGGCGCTCGTCTTGGAGAAATTATTACACCACATGGTACTTTCCCAACACCAATGTTTATGCCGGTTGGGACACTTGCTACGGTAAAATCAATGTCTCCGGAAGAATTAGATGAAATGGGCGCAAATATCATTTTAAGTAACACCTATCATTTATGGTTACGTCCTGGTGCGGATATTGTTGATGAAGCTGGTAAATTACATAACTTCATGAACTGGAAGAAAGGGATTCTAACGGATTCAGGTGGATTCCAAGTATTCTCACTAAGTGATATGCGTCGTATTGAAGAGAGAAGGAGTTCATTTTAGAAACCATTTAAATGGATCTAAATTATTCTTATCTCCTGAAATCTCAATCGATGTACAAAATAAACTCGGTGCGGATATCATCATGAGTTTTGATGAGTGCCCAGATTTTCACCATACACATGATTATGTGAAAGATTCAATTGCTCGTACGACTCGTTGGGCAGAGCGTGGATTAAAAGCTCATAAATCACCAGATACACAAGCGTTATTTGGTATCTTACAAGGTGCTGGTTATAAAGACTTACGTATCGCACATGCAAAAGACATGATTTCTCTAGATTTCCCTGGATATTCTATTGGTGGATTTATCCGTTGGGTGAAACAAAGCAAGAGATGAATGAAGTGTTGGATTACTTTAACACCACTCATTCCTTCTAATAAACCTCGTTACTTAATGGGAGTGGGTTCACCTGACTCATTAATTGATGGCGTTATTCGCGGAGTAGATATGTTTGACTGCGTATTACCAACACGTATTGCACGTAATGGTACTTGTATGACAAGTAGCTGGGACGTCTTGTAGTGAAGAATGCGAAATACGAACGTGATTTCCGACCATTAGATGAGAAATGTAATTGCTACACATGTCGTAACTATACACGTGCTTATATTCGTCATTTATTTAAGACAGACGAAACATTCGGATTGCGCTTAACAAGTTATCATAACTTGTACTTCTTATTAAACTTAATGAAACAAGTACGCCAAGCGATTATGGATGATAACTTGCTAGAGTTTAGAGAAGCGTTCTTTGAAGAATATGGCTTCAACAAAGAAAATGCTAGAAATTTCTAAAGAATATAGAAATAAAGCGACTTTTTTGATAAAGTAAAAACATAAAATTGGAAATGAGGTAAGTTTATGGAAATTATGTCAGTAATAATTGCATATATGGTTATAGCAGGGGTAGCGGTTTGGTTTTACGGACGTAAACAACGTCAACGTGCTAAAGAAATTCAAGCGCAAAGAGATGCGATGAAAATTGGAGATAAAGTAGTTACAATCGGTGGATTGCACGGTGTAATTGATTACATTGATACTGTAAATAAAACAGTCGACCTAGATTGCGAAGGAGTTATCCTTACATTCGAACGTGCTGCAATTCACCATGTTGTTACAGAATCTGCTCCAACAAATCACGAAGTTTATACTGATGATGTAGCAACTGAAGAAGAGTAATCAATGGATAAAGAAAGTTTGAAGAATCAATATAAGACTTGGTTGTATTATAAAGTCAGCGAGTTTAATGACTTAGGCTATACAACAATCGAAACGGAAGACCTCGCACATTATTTTGCAGATTACCGTTGGAAGAAGAACGTTCCTGAAAATCTGTTTGAACAAATCTTTCAGATCAATCAATTAAATATTAATGAGTACTTTGATTTTGAATCTTTAGAAGCGCAAACCAATAAAGAAATCACACTTGAAGATATTAATTTAAGTGAATTATTTTAAAGTTAAGAAGCTAGCATTGTCTAGCTTCTTTTTTACTTTAAAAAGAATGTAAAGGATTACAAAAAAATATCGCGAAAAAGTATTGATATTTTGGGAATAATGGTTAGAATGGAGATATAGGTTAGGAATAAATTATGAAAGGGGAAATGAAAACAAATGAATCTGTTTTCAAAGAAAAATTTTTTTCAATGAAAATAGTTTACATTTTTACAAAAATAGTGTAAGATAAGAATGTGATAAAAATAACAAACACTGGGGGAAATCACAAGTGAGTGAAGAAAAAAACAACAACCAAGTACAACAAGAAATCAACCGTCTCGTGGAGAATGGGTTGAAAGCCTTAGATGAATTCCGCTTGTTAAATCAAGAACAAGTTGACTACATTGTGGCAAAAGCATCAGTTGCTGCGTTAGACCAACACGGTGTATTAGCACAACATGCAATCGAAGAAACAGGACGTGGGGTTTTCGAAGATAAAGCTACGAAAAACTTATTTGCCTGCGAACACGTGGTGCACAATATGCGTCACACAAAAACAGTTGGTGTTATTTCAGATGATGAAGTAACAGGATTAACTTTAATCGCAGAACCAGTAGGGGTTATCTGTGGTATCACACCTACAACAAACCCAACTTCAACTTCAATTTTCAAAGCGTTAATCGCATTAAAAACACGTAACCCAATCGTGTTTGCATTCCATCCATCAGCTCAACAAAGTTCAGCACATGCAGCTCAAATCGTTCGCGATGCAGCAATTGCAGCAGGAGCTCCTGAAAACTGTGTGCAATGGATTGAACACCCATCAATCGAAGCAACAAACGCTTTAATGAACCACGATGGAATTGCTACTATCCTTGCAACAGGTGGTAACGCGATGGTTAAAGCTGCATACTCTTGCGGTAAACCAGCTCTTGGGGTAGGTGCGGGTAACGTTCCTGCTTACGTTGAAAAATCTGCTAACATTCGTCAAGCAGCTCACGATATCGTAATGAGTAAATCATTCGATAATGGTATGGTGTGTGCGTCTGAACAAGCAGCAATCGTTGATAAAGAAATTTACGATGATTTTGTTAAAGAATTAAAGAGCTATCACACTTACTTTGTAAACAAAAAAGAAAAAGCATTATTAGAAGAATTCTGCTTCGGAGTTAAAGCAAACAGCAAAAACTGTGCTGGTGCTAAATTAAATGCGAACATCGTAGGTAAACCAGCTACATGGATTGCTGAACAAGCTGGATTCTCAGTTCCAGAAGGAACAAACATTCTTGCTGCAGAATGTAAAGAAGTTGGCGAAAAAGAACCTTTAACTCGCGAAAAACTTTCTCCAGTAATTGCAGTACTTAAATCAGAATCTCGCGAAGACGGTATTGAAAAAGCACGTCAAATGGTTGAATTCCACGGTTTAGGACACTCAGCAGCGATTCATACTGAAGATGCTGAATTAGCTAAAGAATTCGGACGCGTAGTTCGTGCAATTCGTGTGATTTGGAATGCTCCTTCTACTTTCGGTGGTATTGGGGACGTTTATAACGCATTTATCCCATCATTAACACTAGGTTGTGGTTCTTATGGACGTAACTCAGTTGGGGATAACGTAAGTGTTGTAAATCTATTAAACATCAAAAAAGTAGGGAGACGTAGAAATAACATGCAATGGTTTAAAGTTCCATCAAAAATCTATTTCGAACGCGATTCAATTCAATACTTACAAAAATGAAAAATGTAAGCCGTGTAATGATCGTAACTGACCAAGCAATGGTTAAATTAGGATTCTTACAACGTGTTATTGAACAATTAGAATTGCGTCCAAACAAAGTAATTTATGAAGTATTCTCAGACGTAGAACCAGATCCAGACATCACAACAGTAAACCGTGGTGCTGAAATCATGAAGAGCTTCGAGCCAGATACAATCGTTGCACTTGGTGGTGGTTCTGTAATGGATGCTGCGAAAGTTATGTGGATGTTCTACGAACAACCACAAGTGGACTTCCGTGACTTAGTTCAAAAATTCATGGATATCCGTAAACGTGCATTCAAATTTCCAGAGTTAGGGGAACGTGCTAAATATGTTGGTATTCCAACTACATCTGGTACAGGTTCTGAAGTAACACCATTCGCGGTAATTTCAGATAAAGCGAATAACCGTAAATATCCATTAGCGGACTACTCACTAACACCAACAATTGCGATTGTTGACCCTGCGTTAGTTATGACAGTTCCTGATTTTGTAACAGCGGATACTGGTATGGACGTATTAACGCACGCAATTGAAGCGTACACTTCAACTCTTGCAAACGACTATACAGATGGTTTAGCATTACAAGCAATCAAATTAGTATTTGAAAACTTAGAAAGCAGTGTGAAAAATGCCGATTTCACATCACGCGAAAAAATGCATAATGCTTCTACAATGGCTGGTATGGCATTTGCCAATGCATTCTTAGGAATGAGCCACTCTATGGCGCATAAGATTGGTGGATTCTTCCATACAGTTCACGGACGTACAAATGCGATTCTATTACCTTACGTAATTCGTTACAATGGTACTCGTCCTGCTAAAACTTCAACATGGCCTAAATACAACTACTACCGTGCTGATGAAAAATACCAAGACATCGCTCGTATGTTAGGATTACCATCTTCAACTCCTGAAGAAGCAGTTGATGCACTTGCTAAAGCTGTATACGAATTAGGGGAAGCAGTTGGAATCGAAATGAACTTCAAAGCACAAGGTGTTAACCACAAAGAATGGTTAGCTACAATCCATGAGATTGCAATGCTTGCTTATGAAGATCAATGTTCACCAGCGAACCCTCGTTTACCAATGGTTGCTCATATGGAAGAAATTCTTGCTGATGCATACTTCGGTTATAAAGAAAGACCAGGTCGCTTAAAATAGTTGATTCTTAACGAAGAGAGTCTTAGACAAATTGTCTAAGACTCTTTTTTATATTTTTTTCGAATCTAAAATATGCTATACTAAATAGGGATAGGAAAGGAGATGGCTTATGACTCCAAATAAAGAAGATTATATTAAAGCAATCTATAAATTAGGTGGTAAAGACGAATTTGTGTCTAATAAAGCCATCAATCAAATGTTGAATCTTTCAGCAGCTTCTACAACTGAAATGCTAAATAAACTTGTACATGATGGGACAGTAGAATATATTCGTTATACTGGAGCTAAATTAACAAAAAAGGGTATTAAAGTTGCAGAACGATTAATTCGATCTCATAAAATTTGGGAAGTATTCTTAGTGAACTCCTTAGGATTCAGTGGTGAAAGTGTCCACGAGCAAGCGGAAGTTTTAGAGCATTCATCGTCTGTGGAAATGACAGAACGTCTTGCAGAATTTCTAGGAAATCCAACTCACTGTCCTCATGGTGAAGAAATCCCACCTTATTCAGAATAAAGAAATGATAAAACTGGTCTTTTAAAGGCCAGTTTTTTATTTTTGCTCTAGTATTTCAACTAAAATTCTAGTACAATAATAGTACAGTTTAAGTAAGGTGTTTCATTTTTTTAATACAGAGGGGATATTATGACATCAAAACATCAACAAATTATTCGATATATTGAATCATTACCAGTTGGAGAAAAAATCTCTGTTCGTTCCATAGCAAAGAACATGGAAATGAGTGAAGGTACAGCGTATCGTGCGATTAAAGAAGCTGAAAATATTGGGATTGTTTCTACCATTGAGCGTGTTGGGACGATTCGTATTGAACGTAAAACAAAAGATAATCTTGAAAAGTTGTCCTTTGGCGAGATTATCAAAATCATCGAAGGAGAAGTTTTCGGTGGACATGACGGTCTAGATAAAATACTAAATCGTTTTGTTATTGGTGCGATGACGCTTGATGCAATGACGCGTTATATTCAGCCAGAATCTCTTGTGATAATTGGGAACCGTGAAGATGCGCAATTACTAGCATTGAATCAAGGAGCAGCCGTTTTAATTACTGGGGGATTCCAAGCGACGCCACAATTGATTCAAAAAAAGCGGATGAATTAAAAAAATTCCATTAATGGGAACAACCTATGATACATTTACCGTTGCTAGTCTCATTAACCGTGCGATGACGGACCAATTAATTAAGAAAAAAATTATGATTGTCGCAGATATTTATAATGATATTGAAAAATACGAATTACTTGAGAATGGACCAAACTGTTAAAGAATATCGCCAATTGAGCGAAAAAGACAGGGAAATTCTCGCTTCCCAGTTATTAATCATTCGAATCGTTTAGTGGGTGTTGTTTCGGCTAAAGATATTTTTAGGAAAAGCTGATACTCTTACAATGGAACGCGTGATGACGAAGAATCCATCCGTCTCAAAATTACATGCCTCTGTTGCCAGTGTGGCGCACTCAATGATTTGGAATGGATTGGAGATGCTTCCAGTTGTTCAAGACAATATGGAATTGATTGGGATTATTTCTCGACGTGATGTCATGAAGGCCATGCAGTTAACGCAACGCCAACCACAAGTTGGAAATACTTTCGAAGATGATGTTAGTGAAAATTTAGAAATTCTTGAAGTAAACCCTACAAGTGCTCATTTTAGCTTTACTGTAACCCCACAAATGACCAATAACCTTGGAATGCTCTCATTTGGTGTATTATGTGAAGTTGTATCAGTTGCTTCTAAAGAGTTTATTCATCGTAGCCAACGTCGTAATACAGTCATTGAGCAATTAGAAATGCATTACTTAAAGATGATTCCTATTGAAAGTAAAATTTCAATTCAAATACAAACCTTAGACAATGGACGTAAAGTCTCTAAATTAGACATTTCTGTGTTGCTAGAGAATTCTGTTGTGGCTAAGGCAATTATGTCAAATCAATTAATGGAAAGAAACTAAGTATGAATTACAAAACATTATTAAAAGAAATAATCGTAGAAATTGAAAAAGCTACCTCAATTGTCATCTTAAGACATAGAAAACCTGATCCTGATGCATTAGGGTCGCAACTAGGTTTAAAAGAATTGATTAAAGCTGCATACCCTGAAAAGGCTGTTTGTGCAATCGGCGATATACCAGATAACTTGAAGTATATCGGTGAGATGGATGAAATTAGTCTAGATACGTTTCATCATTCATTGGTAATCGTAACGGATTGTTCGACACCACGTCTCATTAATTGTCCCTTTGAGGTAAATGTTGATGAGGTGATTAAGATCGATCACCATCCAAATGTAACGCCATATGGGAAAATTTACTATGTAGATACGACTGCTGCTAGTGCAAGTGAAATTATAGCAGAGTTTGCGTTTGATCATGAGACACCTTTTCAAATGAATAAAAAAGCAGCAAATATTATTTATGCAGGTATTATTGGTGATACAGGACGCTTCTTATATCCATCGACAACTTCTAAAACATTTGCGCTTGTATCAAAATTGATACAGTACGAAGTAGATATCGCTGGAATTGCAGACAAGATGATTACAAAGCCACTCAATATTAATCGGATGACTGGGTATATTTATGAACATATGGAAGTATCACCCCAAGGGATGGCCAGTATTGTTTTAACAAAAGAAGTACTCGAACGGTTTAATGCCACTGATCAATTAGCCTCATTAGTGGTTTCTGTACCTGGAACGGTAGAAGGAATTCTAGCTTGGAGTATGTATGTGGAACAAGAGGACGGAACCTTCAGAGTTCATTTACGTTCAAAAGGTCCAACTGTTTATCATATTGCTCAGAAATTTGGTGGCGGTGGGCACACGCTTGCTTGTGGAATCCCATCCGTTACAAATCATCAGATTACAGAAATTGATAGAGCATTGGAAGTTGAAGTTTCTAACTTTAACAAAATTTGAAATCACTCTTAAATAAGAGTATTATTATATGTTGTGTTTACAATAAATTTAAGTCCATTTTTTGGATGAAAGGAATTATGAATAAATGAATTATACAGAGAGCTTTAAAGCTATTGATGCAGAAATTAAAAAAGCTGATTCAATTGTGATTTTACGCCATGAATCTCCAGACCCTGATGCAATTGGGTCACAAGTTGGTTTGAAAGAGATTATTCGTGCTACTTATCCAGAGAAAACAATTTACTTATTAGGTGAAATGCCAAAATCTTTAACATATATTGGAGAAATGGATGAAATTACAAAGGAACAATTTGATGATTCTCTTATTATTGTATTAGACTGTGCGAATACGCCTCGTATTGATTGCCCATTTGAAGTAGATCCTTCTAAAGTAATTAAAATTGACCATCATCCAGATAGAGATGTATATGGAGCTATTTCATTTGTGGATATCAACTCAAGTAGTACAAGTGAAATTTTATGCCGTTTTGCATTTGGTGAAGAAAGTACATGGAAAGTTTCTAACGAAGCAGCGAATGCATTATATGCAGGTATTGTAGGGGACACAGGTCGCTTCCTTTATCCAGCAACTACAGCTATCACATTTGCGATGGTCTCTAAATTGCTAGAGTTCGATGTGGATATCTCTGGTATTGCATACCATATGATTACAAATCCAGTTTCAGTGAGCCGTTTAGCAGGATATATTTATCAAAACATGGAAATTTCTGAAAATGGGGTTGCAGCAACGATTCTTACACAAAAAGATTTAGAGCACTTTGGAATTGAAGAAGACCAAACGCATGGAGTTATTTCTCTTCCAAGTACGGTTGAAGGGATTCATTGCTGGGCATTATTTGTAGAGCAACCAGATGGTAGTTACCGTGTAAATCTACGTTCTAAAGGCCCTATTGTTAATGTCATTGCACAAAACCATGGTGGCGGCGGTCATCCACTAGCATCAGGGGCGATTGTTCAAACTCTAGAAGAAGTGAATGAAATCGTAGAGGAATTAAATGAATCATCAAAAGAATATTTAAATAAATAGTCGAGAAGAGTCGGGTAACCGGCTCTTTTTTTATAATTTATTTAAGTCATGAAAAATTTTTTTCTTACGAAAACAAATTATCAATATTTTACGGTTATGAAAGCCTTTTGATTTTTTTGCAAATTTTTTTCTAT